>Ga0268256_1000031_pt1 | contig 425730 bp, 369 predicted proteins | sample AgamicAtAmrz_FD_200247 | JGI IMG/M metagenome (GOLD analysis project Ga0268256, IMG submission 200247) | Agave microbial communities from Guanajuato, Mexico - At.Am.rz (v2) (version 3) | ecosystem: Host-associated > Plants > Roots > Rhizosphere | place: Guanajato, Mexico | collected 2012-06-07 | reverse complement strand
ATCTGCTCTCGAGTGCCCACACAGATTGTCTGATAAATTGTTAAAGAGCGGTGCAGTCAGCGGCCGAGCCTGCTGCTGCGAGGTGGCGTATATTACGCTACTCTCCTTCGGAGTCAACCCCTTTTTTTCAGGGATTTCATCCGGCGGCTCAGCTTCCCGAGCCTCCTGAACACCGCCTTTCGTAAGCCGTTGTGCCGTGTCAGTGGAGGCGCATTATAGGGAGTTCTTCCGGGCTGACAAGCGCTAATTTAAACTTTTTTTCCAACCGCCTGTTTTCCAGGCAATGCGCTGAAAATTGCGTCAAAATAGCGTTTTTTAGCATAAAAAAACGGGCCCGCAGGCCCGTTTCGCTGATGTCAGTTACTGATGAGCGACGATTGCGCCCTCTTTGACGTCCATTTCGATGGTTTTGCCCGGCACCAGCTGACCGGAAAGGATCTGCTGCGCCAGCGGGTTTTCGATCTGCTGCTGAATCGCACGTTTCAAAGGACGCGCGCCATAGACCGGATCGTAGCCGTTTTCCCCCAGCAGCTTCAGCGCTTCGTTGGAGATATGCAGCTGGTAGCCGCGTTCATCCAGACGTTTATACAGACGCTGCAGCTGAATCTGCGCAATAGAAGCAATATGCTGCTCGCCCAGCGGATGGAACACCACCACTTCATCGATACGGTTGACGAACTCTGGACGGAAGTGATGGCCAACCACGTTCATCACTACATCTTTCATTTCCGCGTAGTTCAGTTCGCCAAAGCGTTCCTGAATCAGATCGGAGCCCAGGTTCGACGTCATGATCACCACGGTATTGCGGAAGTCGACGGTGCGACCCTGTCCATCCGTCAGACGTCCGTCGTCTAGCACCTGCAGCAGAATATTGAACACATCCGGATGCGCTTTCTCTACCTCATCCAGCAGAATGACCGAGTAAGGACGACGACGCACCGCTTCTGTCAGATAGCCGCCCTCTTCATAACCAACATATCCGGGAGGCGCACCCACCAGCCGCGACACGGAATGTTTTTCCATGAACTCCGACATGTCGATACGCACCATAGCGTCATCGCTATCGAAGAGGAAATTCGCCAATGCTTTGCAGAGCTCGGTTTTACCCACGCCGGTCGGGCCAAGGAACAGGAACGAACCGATAGGACGATTCGGGTCCGACAAGCCTGCGCGGCTACGGCGAATCGCGTTCGATACCGCTTCCACCGCCTCGTTCTGGCCGATAACGCGTGCGTGCAGATCCTGCTCCATACGCAGCAGCTTATCGCGCTCGCCTTCCATCATGCGCGCCACGGGAATGCCGGTCCAGCGCGCCAGCACGTCGGCAATCTCGACATCGGTAACGCGGTTGCGCAGCAGCTTCATGGTTTTCCCTTCAGACTGCGTCGCGGCCGCCAGCTGTTTTTCCAGCTCCGGGATCTTGCCATACTGCAGCTCGGACATTTGCGCCAGGTCGCCCACGCGACGCGCCTGCTCCAGAGACAAACGCGCCTGTTCCAGCTCCGCCTTGATATTCTGCGTACCGGTAAGCGAGGCTTTTTCCGCTTTCCACTCCTCTTCCAGCTCTGCGTATTCGCGCTCTTTCTGGTCGAGTTCGCTTTCCAGCATCTCGAGACGCTTGATGCTGGCATCATCCGACTCTTTCTTCAGCGCCTGCTGCTCCAGCTTCAGTTGAATGATGCGGCGCTCCAGGCGATCGAGCGGTTCCGGTTTCGAGTCGATCTGCAGGCGGATGCTGGACGCCGCCTCGTCGATCAGGTCGATGGCTTTATCCGGCAGCTGACGATCGGCGATGTAGCGATGCGACAGCGTCGCCGCCGCGACAATCGCCGGGTCAGTGATCTGCACATGGTGATGCAGCTCATAGCGCTCTTTCAGACCGCGCAGAATAGCGATGGTGTCTTCTACACTCGGTTCGGCGACGTAGACTTTCTGGAAACGACGCTCCAGCGCGGCATCTTTTTCGATGTACTGACGATATTCATCCAGCGTGGTCGCGCCGACGCAGTGCAGCTCGCCGCGCGCCAGCGCCGGCTTCAGCATATTGCCGGCATCCATGGCGCCATCGGCTTTACCGGCGCCGACCATGGTATGCAGCTCATCGATAAACAGGATAACGTTGCCTTCCTGCTTCGACAGATCGTTGAGTACGCCTTTTAAACGCTCTTCAAACTCGCCGCGGTATTTTGCGCCCGCCACCAGCGCGCCCATATCCAGCGCCAGTACGCGGCGGCCTTTCAGCCCTTCCGGCACCTCGCCATTAATGATGCGCTGCGCCAAACCTTCCACGATGGCGGTTTTACCGACGCCGGGTTCGCCAATCAGCACCGGGTTATTTTTAGTGCGGCGTTGCAGCACCTGGATAGTGCGGCGGATCTCTTCGTCACGGCCGATGACCGGGTCGAGCTTGCCCTGTTCGGCGCGCTCGGTCAGGTCGATGGTGTATTTCTTTAACGCCTGGCGCTGATCTTCAGCCCCTTGATCGTTCACGTTGTCGCCTCCACGCAGCTGTTCAATCGCTTTAGTTAGCTTGTCAGTGGTCGCACCGGCCGATTTCAGCAGATCGGCTAAAGAGCCGCGCGAGTCGAGGGCAGCCAGAACAAAGAGTTCAGATGAGATAAAATTGTCGCCGCGCTTCTGCGCCAGCTTGTCGCACAGGTTAAGCACGCGCACCAGGTCAGCGGACGGTTGAACATCCCCTTCGCTGCCTTCTACCTGGGGTAAACGGTTGATAGCCTGCTCAACGCCGTTGCGCAGAGCGGCAACGTCAACGCCTGCGGAGGCTAATAACGGACGAACGGATCCACCTTCCTGATTGAGCAGCGCGCTCATCAGATGCAGAGGTTCGATAAATTGGTTGTCGTGTCCCAGAGCAAGGGACTGCGCGTCGGCAAGGGCCAGTTGGAATTTGTTGGTAAGACGATCCAGACGCATGATTCCTCCCATTACAGGTCAAAATGCTACTGGAGATTAAATGAGGTCATCCCTCAAATTTTCAAGGTTAATGGCCTGCATCATGAGCAAAAAATACGCTACTGGATCGTCTTGTGGCGTAAGGTTATCTCAGCCAAATTAAAGAAGCCATACGCCCGGTGGTTCCGTCGCGTCGGAAGGAGAAAAAATCGCCACTCTCATGGAAAGTGCAGCGGCGCGTCATGCTCACGGAGGTGACGCCCGCCGCCTGCAGCCGCTGCTGCGCAAGCAGCCAGATATCAGCGAAATACTTAGCGCCCGCTGGACGAAAAGCCTGCTGAGCACGGACGTCATGCGCCATAAACGCCTCGCGCACTTCACTGCCGACTTCAAAGGCGTCGGGACCGATTGCCGGTCCAAGCCAGGCGTGTATCTGGCTGGCTGGCGCGGCGAACCGCGCCAGCGTATTTTCCAGCACGCCCGCACACAGGCCGCGCCAGCCGGCATGCGCCGCGGCAACTTCGCTGCCGTCATAAGAGCAGAACAGTACCGGCAGGCAATCCGCCGTCATTACCGCACACACCACGCCGGTTTCGCGCGTGATGCAGGCATCCGCCCGTAAGGGCACCGACTGCTCAACAGGCAGGCGAACCACATCGGTACCATGAACCTGCTCAAGCCAGTGCGGCATTGCCGGCAACGCCGCGCGCGTTACCAGAGTCTGTCGATTGGCGGCCACGTGCGCCGGATCGTCGCCGACATGGCCGCCCAGGTTGAATGCATCCCAGGGTGCCAGGCTGACACCATCGCCACGAAGCGTCGAGCAGGCGCCCACGCTGGCGGGCGCGGGCCAGTCCGGCAGGATCCAACTCATAGCCAGTCCATCTGATCGCGAAACTCTTCAGTATCCGCTTTCAGTACCTCAATCAGCTCCACCATGTCCTGCGGCAGCGGCGCATGCCACTCCATCTCGATGCCGGTAATCGGATGGTAAAGACGCAGCATGGTCGCGTGCAGCGCCTGGCGATCGAACGCGCGCAGCGTAGCGATGAACTGATCCGAAGCGCCTTTCGGCGGACGCGGACGACCGCCGTACAGCGGATCGCCCACCAGCGGATGGTTAATGTGCGACATATGCACGCGAATCTGATGCGTACGGCCGGTTTCGAGTCGCAGACGCAGACGCGTATGGGCACGGAAGTGCTCCATAATTCGATAGTGCGTTACCGCCGGTTTCCCCATCGGATGCACGGCCATATGGGTGCGTTTGGTCGAGTGACGGCTGATGGGCTCGTTTACCGTGCCGCCCGCCGTCATCGTTCCAATGGCCACCGCTTCATATTCGCGGGTGATTTCACGCAGCTGCAGCGTTTCCACCAGGTGCGTCTGCGCCGGGACGGTTTTCGCCACTACCATGAGCCCGGTGGTGTCTTTATCCAGTCGATGCACGATACCGGCGCGCGGCACGTCGGCAATGGCGGGATAGTGATAAAGCAGCGCATTCAGTACGGTGCCGTCGGGGTTGCCGGCGCCGGGATGCACCACCAGATCGCGCGGCTTGTTGATCACCAGAATATCGTCATCTTCATACACGATGTTCAGCGGGATGTTTTGCGCTTCCCAGCGCTGCTCTTCTTCTATTTCTGCATCGATGGCGACCTGTTCGCCGCCCAATACTTTCTCTTTCGGTTTATCGACGATCGCGCCGTTAACGCTGACGCGCCGGTCAAGGATCCACTCTTTTATGCGTGAGCGTGAATAATCAGGGAACAATTCCGCCAAAGTTTGATCTAAGCGTTGTCCCAGCTGCGCTTCGGAGACCGTTGCGGTGAGTTGAACTTGTTGTGCCATATACAGCTTCTTCGTTAACGTTGGGTTTTCACGGCGATGCCGTTTAATATAATGTGCTATCGTACCTGGTCATTACCGGGAGCTATACGGACAGCTTCCGCCATAACAAATTTGAGGATAACCATTTCGTCATGACGCGTATGAAATATCTGGTGGCTGCTGCCACACTGAGCCTGGCCCTTGTGGGTTGTTCCAGCTCAAAGGACACAGTACCGGACAGCCCGCCTTCCGAAATCTACGCTACCGCTCAGGAAAAGCTGCAGGACGGTAACTTTAAAGCGGCGATTAAGCAACTGGAAGCGCTGGACAACCGTTATCCTTTTGGTCCTTATTCTCAGCAGGTACAGCTTGATTTGATCTATGCCTACTACAAAAACGCCGATTTGCCGTTGGCGCAGGCTGCCATAGATCGCTTTATGCGTCTCAATCCGACCCATCCGAACATCGACTACGTTATCTATATGCGCGGCCTGACGGATATGGCGCTGGACGACTCTGCGCTGCAGGGCTTCTTCGGCATCGATCGTTCCGATCGCGATCCGACCCATGCTCGCGATGCGTTCCGCGACTTCTCGCAGCTGGTACGTAACTATCCAAACAGCCAGTATGCAGCCGATGCGCAAAAGCGCCTGGTCTATCTGAAAGACCGCCTGGCGAAATATGAGCTGTCGGTGGCGCAATTCTATACTAAGCGCGAAGCGTATGTCGCGGTTGTTAACCGCGTTGAAGGTATGATGCGCGATTATCCTGATACGCAGGCCACGCGCGATGCGCTGCCGCTGATGGAAAAAGCCTATCGCAATCTGCAGCTGAATGCCGAAGCGGACAAAGTGGCGAAAATTATCGCTGCAAACAGCGCCAGCTAAAACTGAGTCGAAAAAAATGAAAAAGCAGCCGAAATGGCTGCTTTTTTATGGGCGAAAAATCGACGATTCCGTGAATTCCTCGCTGATGTAACCCGTCAATCATGCGCCTCTCGCCGCATCGATTCAAGGCATTTCGGCTGCATTCTCAGCCTTTCTCACAAATCACTGCCATTGACAAAAAGTGACATTTTTTCGTGATCAAAATCACACATTTCATTGTTCAGCGCGTTATGCTGGATCTACCCAGACGGAAATGACAGAGAGGTAGACCAATGATTCTGAACATTACCAGCAAACAAATGGAAATCACCGCGGCTATCCGCGACCATGTCGAAGACCGTCTCGCCAAGCTGGAAAAATGGCAAGCTCATCTGATAAATCCGCACATCGTTCTCTCTAAAGCGCCAAAAGAATTTGTGGCCGACGCCACGATCAATACACCCAACGGCACGCTGGTCGCCAGCGCTAAGCACGAGGATATGTATACGGCGATTAACGATCTGATCGGTAAGCTTGAGCGTCAGTTGAATAAGGTTCAGCATAAGCCTGAAGCCCGTCGGGCAGCGACCAGCGTGAAAAATTTCACGCCGGCCACCTGATACATACAGTTTTAGCAAACGCGCCTGCGGGCGCGTTTTTTATTGACAGCCTTAAATCAGTGCGGGTACTCTCGAATCACTTTTTGAATGGAAATCACCATGAAACGTCTGCCGTTTTTCTTCGCTTTCTTTTTTACCTTCCCCTGACTGGGAGGCGATTCGTCGTGTGAAAACGAAAGCGAAGACGAACAACAAAGCCTCCCAACCGGGAGGCTTTTTTATTGGACAGCTTACAGGTGAGCCCTATGAATCCCGATAATCCCTTGCTGGCGCTGCGTGACCAGATCAGCGCCGTAGATGAGAAACTGCTGACGCTGCTGGCTGAGCGTCGCGCGCTGGCCGTGAAGGTTGCCGAAGCGAAACTGGCCACCCACCGGCCGATTCGCGATATCGAACGCGAGCGCGCGCTGCTGGAGCACCTGATCGTGCTCGGCAAGAAACATCAGCTGGATGCGCACTACATCACGCGCCTGTTTCAGCAAATCATTGAAGATTCCGTTCTGACGCAGCAGGCGCTGCTGCAGAAAAACCTGAACCATGCCCATGCGCTGGCGGCCCGTATTGCTTTCCTTGGCCCGAAAGGTTCCTATTCGCATCTGGCCGCACGTCAGTATGCCGCGCGCCACTTCGATAATATGGTGGAGATCGGCTGCCTGAAGTTTCAGGATATTATCCGTCAGGTTGAAAACGGCCAGGCTGATTACGCGGTGCTGCCGATTGAAAACACCAGCTCCGGCTCGATCAACGACGTTTACGATCTGCTGCAGCAGACCAGCCTCTCGATTGTGGGCGAACTGATCCAGCCTATCGAACACTGTGTGCTGGTAACCGGCGACACCGATCTGCAGCAGATTGAAACCGTTTATAGTCATCCGCAGCCGTTCCAGCAGTGCAGCCAGTTTATAAGCCGTTTTCCGCACTGGAAGATCGAATATACCGAGAGCACCGCTGCCGCTATGGAAAAAGTCGCGGCGCTGAACTCGCCGAAAGCGGCAGCGCTGGGCAGCGAGGCGGGCGGCGAGCTTTATCATCTGCAGGTGCTGGAGCGCAATCTGGCGAATCAGCAGCAAAACCATACGCGCTTTATCGTGCTGGCGCGTAAGCCCATCGCCGTCTCGGATCAGGTTCCGGCGAAAACCACGCTGCTGATGGCGACCGGCCAGCAGGCCGGCGCGCTGGTGGAGGCGCTGCTGGTGCTGCGTCAGCATAACCTGATTATGAGCAAGCTGGAGTCGCGCCCGATTAACGGCAACCCGTGGGAAGAGATGTTTTATATCGACGTGCAGGGCAATCTGGAGTCCGACAGCATGCAGCAGGCGCTGCAGGAGCTAAAAGAGCTGACCCGCATGCTGAAAGTGCTGGGGTGCTATCCCGGCGAGAATGTTGTCGCGGTGGAGCCGCGCAGCGTATAACAGAACGGCATCCGTAAGGATGCCGTTTTTAATTGCGGGTCAGGCGCTGGCATGAGTGAGCCGTTTTTTTACGGTCGACTGTCGTTAGCGGAGCGCAGCAGGCTGCGGCTTTCCACCATAAAGCGTTTAGCATGATCGCCAAACCAGTGCTCGACGCGGTTGAAGCTGTTGATAAACGCCTGCTTATCGCCCTGCTCCAGCAGCGTAATGGCTTCGCCGAAGCGCTGGTAGTAGCGTTTTATCAGCGCCAGATTGCTTTCCGAGGACATGATGATGTCCGCATAAAGCTGAGGGTCCTGCGCGAACAGCCGCCCCACCATCGCCAGCTCGAGACGATAAATCGGCGACGAGAGCGCCAGCAGCTGATCGAGGTTAACGTTCTCCTCGGCGAGATGCAGGCCGTAGGCGAAGGTCGCGAAGTGACGCAGCGCCTGGATAAACGCCATATTCTGGTCGTGCTCAACTGCGCTGATGCGATGCAGCCGCGCGCCCCACACCTGAATCTGCTCCAGGAACCACTGATAGGCTTCAGGCTGGCGTCCGTCGCACCAGACCACCACCTGCTTCGCCAGACTGCCGCTGTCCGGCCCAAACATGGGATGCAGCCCCAGCACCGGGCCCGTATGCGCCGCCAGCATCGCCTGCAAGGGACGGTTCTTGACCGAGGCCAGATCCACCAGAATACAGTCTTCCGGCAGCGGCGGCAGCTGCGCAATCACCTGTTCCGTAAGGTGGATCGGCACGCTGATAATCACCATGCCGGCATCGCTCAGCAGCGATGACGCGCTATCCCAGTCCTCTTTATCCAGCGTCTTCACGCTGTAGCCCGACAGCGTCAACATGCGCGCAAACAAGCTGCCCATCTGCCCTTTTCCGCCGACGATTACCACCGGACGCAGCGCCGGATTAAGGGTTTTAAAGCCTTTATCGTTCTCGCTGGTATAGGACTCGCGCATCACGCGGCGCAGGATATCTTCAATCAGATCGGGCGGAACGCCGAGCGCTTCCGCCTCTTTACGGCGCGAAGCCAGCATTGACGCTTCGCGCTCCGGTACGTAGATAGGCAAGCCGTAGCGGCTCTTTACCTCGCCAACTTCAGCCACCAGCTCCAGGCGTTTCGCCAGCAGATCCAGCAACGCCTTATCGACAGTATCAATTTGATCGCGCAGCGCGGTCAGTTCAGCCACCATTGCTCATTACACCTCGTGTGACAGACGCGCCGACAGCACCTCTTGCAGATCCTGATGCATCTCGCGCAGCAGCGTTTCGGTAGTTTCCCAGTTGATGCAGGCATCTGTCACGGAAACACCGTATTTCATTTCGCTGCGCGGCTGCTCGGAAGACTGGCTGCCTTCATTAATATGGCTCTCCAGCATCAGGCCAATAATCGAGCGGTTGCCATCTTTGATCTGGGCTATCGCCGATTCGGCGACGCCAGGCTGGCGGCGGTAGTCTTTGTTAGAATTGCCATGGCTGCAATCTATCATCAAGGCCGGGCGCAGTCCCGCTTTGACCATCTCTTTTTCACACTGCGCCACGTCTTCGGGACCGTAATTCGGCGCTTTGCCGCCGCGCAGAATAACGTGACCATCTGGGTTGCCCTGCGTCTGCAGTAAACAAACCTGCCCCGCCTGATTAATGCCGACGAAACGATGCGGCATTGCGGCGGCGCGCATGGCGTTGATCGCGGTGCCGAGGCTGCCGTCGGTGCCGTTCTTGAAGCCGACCGGCATTGAAAGACCAGACGCCATTTCGCGGTGCGTTTGCGACTCGGTAGTGCGCGCGCCAATCGCCGACCAGCTGAAGAGATCGCCGAGGTATTGTGGACTGTTGGGATCGAGTGCTTCGGTGGCGAGCGGCAGTCCCATCTCGACAAGGTTCACCAGCAGCTGGCGCGCGATGTGCAGGCCCGCTTCCATATCAAAGGAGTTATCCATGTAGGGATCGTTGATCAACCCTTTCCAGCCGACGGTGGTGCGGGGTTTTTCAAAATAGACGCGCATAACGATATAGAGCTGATCCTTCAGCTGGTCAGAGAGATCTTTCAGGCGACGAGCGTAATCCAGCGCGGCTTCAGTGTCATGGATTGAACAGGGACCGCACACCACCAGCAGGCGCGGATCGCGACCAGCGATAATGTCGGAAATGGTCTGGCGCGAAGCGGCGATCTGCGCTTCCTGATGGGCAGTCAGCGGAAACTTCGCTTTCAGCTCTTCCGGCGTAATTAAAATCTGTTCATTCGCAATGTGGACATTGTTCAGCGCGTCTTTTTGCATGGCTACGATCCTTTTTCCTGGTTATGCGGTAAATGATCCTCTGACAGGATAGAAGACACTCTATCACAGAACGTAAAACAAGCAATCCATTAATGTACACTTTTATTACCACTCAAGCATACCTCATGTGCACCAAATTAAAAAAGTCTTATTTTTCATAAAACTATATATAAGGCCAACCAAACAAACCTCAAGATAGTGTAAATATTAAATTACACATCAATTTTAGCATTCTTTCTTATCGCCTGATACGCTTTGCTAAAACTCCTTTTTCATCAGGTACTTTATGACTTCTCTGGCCTCTTCAGTTCGCCTGCGTCCTTTTACCCGCGACGACATTCCTGCCTTTACCGCAGCCGTTAACGCCTCGCTGGATACGCTGCAACCCTGGATGGTCTGGTCGCATCCAGACTATCAACCCGAAGAGGCAGCGAGCTGGATCGCGTTTACGCAGCAGCAGCGAATAAAGGGCGAAGCGGAAGAGTTCGCCATCGTTGACGCTCGGGATCGTTTGCTGGGCGGCGCCGGGATCCGTTTTGCCCGCGAGCCGGGACAATTCGCCGCGTTAGGATACTGGGTACGTAGCGATATGCAGCGACAGGGCGTCGCCAGCCGCGCCGTTGCGCTGTTGCTTGCGATGGGGTTTGCGCGGCCAGAGATAAAGGTCATCGAAATTCTTGCGGCGGAAGAGAACCGCGCCAGCCGCGCGGTAGCGGAGCGCTGCGGCGCCCGCTTTATCGATATGCGCTACGGTTTAATCGTGCTGGAGAGCGGGCCGGTAAATACGGCGATATACCATGTGCATCGTCCCGAAATGCAGGCATAAAAAAAGGGGCTGGCATCACGCCAACCCCTTGTTTGCTATTAACTTTTAGATGTCGCGTTAGCGATACCTTAGTTAAGACGCTCTTTGATACGAGCTGACTTACCAGTACGCTCACGCAGGTAGTACAGTTTGGCTTTACGCACAGCACCACGGCGTTTGACAGCAATGCTGTCGATGACTGGAGAGTGAGTCTGGAAGACACGCTCAACGCCTTCGCCGTTAGAAATCTTACGAACAGTGAATGCAGAGTGCAGACCGCGGTTACGGATAGCGATAACCACGCCCTCGAATGCCTGCAGACGTTTTTTAGAACCTTCAACGACCCATACTTTCACTTCCACGGAATCACCCGGGCGGAAGGAAGGTACGTCCTGTTTCATCTGCTCTTGTTCAATTTGCTTGATAATGTTGCTCATAATTAAATCTCTTATCCTGGGTAAACTGATAGTCGCGGGAGATTACTCTGCCGCCTCATCGTTTTGTTGCTGATGTTCCAGCTGGAACGCTTTCAGCAACCTTGCTTGCTCTTCAGTCAGAGCCAGGTTTTCCAGAAGTTCAGGTCTTCTTAGCCAGGTACGGCCCAGCGACTGTTTCAGGCGCCAGCGGCGAATCTCTGCATGGTTGCCAGACAGTAAAACTGCCGGTACCTCCATGCCTTCCAGCACTTCAGGTCGGGTATAGTGCGGACAGTCCAGCAAACCGTCAGAGAACGAATCCTCCTCGGCCGACGCCTGCTTGCCCAGCACGCCGGGAATTAACCGGGCCACGGAGTCAATCATCGTCATGGCTGGCAGCTCGCCGCCGCTGAGCACGTAGTCACCGATTGACCATTCTTCATCAATTTCGGTTTTAATCACGCGCTCATCAATACCTTCGTAGCGGCCGCAGACCAGAATTAACTTCTGCTGCGTCGCCAGTTCGCAAACGCCCTGTTGGTCAAGTTTGCGTCCCTGAGGTGACAGGTAGATCACCCTGGCCCCTTCTCCCGCCGCCGCTTTCGCTGCGTGGATTGCATCCCGTAAGGGCTGCACCATCATCAACATTCCCGGTCCGCCGCCGTACGGACGATCGTCCACCGTGCGGTGCCGGTCGTGAGCGAAATCGCGAGGACTCCAGCTCTCGATGCTGAGCAGGCCATTTTTTACTGCCCGGCCAGTTACCCCGTAATCGGTAATTGCGCGAAACATCTCTGGAAAGAGGCTAATAACACCAATCCACATCGTTTTCGCCGTTACGTTACCTTGCGATTCGGAGATCAAAAACCAGGATCCCAGTCTACTTCAATGACGCCAGTAGCGAGATCGACTTTCTTGATAACCTGTTCATCAAGAAACGGTATTAACCGCTCCTTCACACCGAACGCATCTTTCAGGTTCGCCTTAACGACGAGAACGTCGTTCGAGCCGGTCTCCATCATATCGATGACTTTGCCCATCTCGTAGCCGTCAACGTTGACTACCTGGAGACCCATCAGGTCTTTCCAGTAGTAATCGCCGTCATCCAGCTCCGGCAGCTGCGCCGAGTCGACCGTAATTTCACAATGGGTCAACTGCGTCGCCGCGTCCCGATCGTCAATGCCTTTGACTTTGATGATCAGGTCCTGATTGTGATGCCGCCAACTTTCCAGCTCAACCTGCTGCCATTTACCGGCACGCTGAATGAACCAGGGTTGGTAGTCGAAGATACTTTCGGCCGCTTCGGTGGAGGAAAACACTTTGAGCCAGCCACGTATGCCGTAGGCAGCGCCCATTTTGCCCAACACAAGGGGCTTAACGGGAGGCTGTGCGGCAACTTCTTTGCTCATGCTCACCACCGTGACAGATTAAGCTGCTTTTTTTGCTTCTTTGATCAGCGCGTTAACGCGATCGGAAAGCGTTGCGCCCTGGCCAACCCAGTGCTCGATGCGGTCCAGATCCAGACGCAGACCTTCAGCCTGACCAGATGCGATCGGGTTGAAGAAACCAACGCGCTCGATGAAGCGACCGTTACGTGCATTGCGGCTGTCAGTAACGACGACCTGATAGAACGGACGCTTTTTCGCGCCGTGACGTGCCAAACGAATTGTTACCATAACATCCTCTTAAGTTAATAAAACAACCGGGCCCCATTGAGGGAACGGGGCCCGGGTGCAATATAAAAAGCCCGAAAATTTTACTCATTTCGGCGCAAAAAGCAACCTGTGAGGGCAACCTTTCGGGCTTTTATTGCCGAACGCTTAGCGTCCGGGGAATCCTGGGGGCATCATGCCTTTCATACCGCGCATCATTTTCGCCATGCCGCCCTTCTTCATTTTCTTCATCATGCGCTGCATATCGTCGAACTGCTTCAGCAAGCGGTTGACGTCCTGCACCTGCATGCCGGCGCCGGTGGCGATGCGGCGTTTGCGCGAACCTTTGATAATCTCCGGCTTTTCGCGCTCTTTACGCGTCATGGAGTTGATAATCGCCTCCATACGCACCAGCACCTTATCGTCCATCTGCGACTTCACGTTATCCGGCAGCTGACCCATACCCGGCAGTTTGCCCATCAGGCTTGCCATGCCGCCCATGTTGCGCATCTGCTTAAGCTGCTCAAGAAAGTCGTTGAGATCGAAGCCGTCGCCAGTTTTGAGTTTTTTCGCCAGCTTTTCCGCCTGATCGCGGTCAACCTTGCTTTCGATATCTTCGATCAGCGACAGTACGTCGCCCATGCCGAGAATACGCGAGGCGATACGATCGGGATAGAAGGGCTCCAGCGCCTCGGTCTTCTCGCCGACGCCCATAAACTTGATTGGTTTGCCGGTGATATGACGAATCGACAGAGCCGCACCGCCGCGCGCGTCGCCGTCTACCTTCGTCAGGATGACGCCGGTCAGGGGCAGCGCTTCGTTAAAGGCTTTCGCCGTGTTCGCCGCATCCTGGCCGGTCATGGCGTCAACCACGAACAGCGTTTCAACCGGATTGATCGCGGCATGCACCTGCTTGATCTCATCCATCATCGCTTCGTCGACGTGCAGACGACCGGCGGTATCCACCAGCAGCACGTCGTAGAACTGCAGCTTCGCTTCTTTTAGCGCGTTCTTAACGATATCGACCGGCTTCTGGCTCAGATCGGACGGGCAAAAATCGACGCCGACCTGCTGCGCCAGCGTTTCGAGCTGTTTGATCGCCGCCGGGCGATAAACGTCCGCAGAGACGACCAGCACTTTCTTCTTGTGCTTTTCGCGCAGGAATTTACCCAGTTTGCCGACGCTGGTGGTTTTACCCGCGCCCTGCAGACCCGCCATCAGCACCACAGCCGGGGGCTGCGCGGCCAGGTTAAGCGCGTTATTCTCCGCGCCCATCGCCGCCACCAGCTCGTTGCGCACGATTTTGATAAACTCCTGACCCGGCGTCAGGCTTTTGTTGACGTCGTGACCCACCGCGCTCTCTTTGACGCGGTTGATAAAGTCACGCACCACCGGCAGCGCGACGTCCGCTTCCAGCAGCGCCATGCGCACTTCGCGCAGCGTGTCTTTGATGTTGTCTTCTGTCAGCCTTCCGCGGCCGCTGATATTGCGCAGGGTTTGCGACAAACGATCGGTTAAATTGTCAAACATTGTCTCTCACTCAAAAAAATCGCGAGGCGCCTGATCGGCATAATGCGGCAGATTATAACACGAAGCTGCAGCGATCTCTGCTATTGCGCCTCAGATCGGTTGGAGGCGGCTTCCGCTGGCGCTATACTCCCTTTTTCCTTTCATCTCGCTGATACCTGTAAGGATCTATGTCCGTTTTCTCGCTCCTGGCGCTGTTCGCCTACTCTCTGAGTATTGCACTGATTATTCCCAGCCTGTTGAAGCGCAATAGCGGCTGGCGGCGAATGGCGGTGCTTTCCGCCTGTTTCGCGCTGGTAACGCACGCCGTGGCGCTGCAGCAGCGCATCTTCGCCGTCGACAGCGGGCAGAACCTCAGCCTGCTGAATATCGGCTCGCTGGTGAGTTTGCTTATCTGCGCCATTATGACTATCGTCGCCTCACGCAACCGCGGCTGGCTGCTGCTGCCGATCGTCTACAGCTTCGCCCTGATCAATCTGGCGTTCGCCACCTTTGTGCCTAATGCCTTTATCACCCATCTTGAAACCACGCCGGGTATGATGATCCATATCGGCCTGTCGCTGTTCGCCTACGCGACGCTGATTATCGCCGCGCTCTACGCGCTGCAGCTGGCGTGGATCGACTATCAGCTGAAAAACAAAAAGCTGGCCTTTACCCAGGATATGCCGCCGCTGCTGAGCATTGAGCGCAAAATGTTTCATATCACCCAGGTTGGCGTCGTGCTGCTGACGCTGGTGCTCTGCACCGGCCTGTTTTATATGCATAACCTGTTCAGCGCCGAGAACGTGGATAAAGCGGTGCTGTCGATTCTTGCCTGGTTCGTCTATATCGTTTTGCTCTGGGGCCACTATCATGAAGGCTGGCGCGGACGTCGCGTTGTCTGGTTCAACTGCGGCGGTGCGCTGCTGTTGACTATGGCCTACTTCGGCAGTCGTATCTTACAGCACCTGCTGACTCACTCGTCTTAACCAAAAGGAAGTTCTGCGTTGGAACAGGTTTCAACCACCACCCTTATTATTATTCTGGTCGTTATGGTGCTGGTTTCCGCCTGGTTCGCCGGGTCGGAAACCGGCATGATGACGCTTAACCGCTACAAGCTGCGCCATCAGGCGAAAAACGGCAGCCGCGCCGCCCGCCGGGTGGAAAAGCTGCTGCGCCGTCCCGACCGCCTGCTCAGCCTGGTGCTGATCGGCAACAACCTGGTGAATATTCTGGCGTCCGCGCTCGCCACCATCGTGGGCATGCGCCTGCATGGCGATGAAGGCGTCGCCATTGCGACCGGCATCCTGACCTTCGTGGTGCTGGTGTTTGCCGAGGTGCTGCCGAAAACCGTGGCGGCGCTCTATCCCGAGCGGGTCGCCTTTCCCAGCAGCATGCTGCTGGGCCCGCTGCAAGTTGTTATGTCGCCACTGGTCTGGCTGCTGAACACCATCACGCGCCTGCTGATGCGTATGGCCGGCATGAAAACTGAGGGCGCCACTAGCTCGGCGCTCAGCAAAGAAGAGCTACGCACCATCGTTTACGAGTCGCGCAGCCTGATGTCGCGCCGCAATCAGGATATGCTGCTGTCCGTGCTCGATCTGGAAAAGGTCAGCGTTGACGACATTATGGTGCCGCGCAACGAAATCGTCGGCATCAATATCAACGACGACTGGAAGTCGGTGATGCGCCAGCTCAGCCATTCGCCGCACGGCCGTATCGTGCTGTTCCGCGACTCGCTGGACGACTGCGTCGGCATGCTGCGCGTACGCGAAGCCTGGCGCACCATGACCGAGAAGAAAGAGTTTAACAAAGAGACTCTGCTGCGCGCCGCCGATGAGATCTACTACGTACCGGAAGGCACGCCGCTGAATATTCAGCTGGTGAAGTTTCAGCGCAACAAAAAGAAAGTCGGTCTGGTGGTGGATGAGTATGGCGATATCAAAGGCCTGGTCACCATCGAGGATATCCTGGAAGAGATCGTCGGCGACTTTACCACTTCAATGTCCCCTACCCTCGCGGAAGAAGTCCTGCCGCAGAACGACGGTTCCGTGCTGGTGGAAGGCAGCGCCAACGTGCGGGAAATCAACAAAGCGTTTAACTGGCATCTGCCGGAGCAGGAAGCGCGCACCATCAACGGCATGCTGCTGGAAGCGCTGGAGGAGATCCCCGAGATCAATACCCGCGTCGAGCTGGCGAACTACGCCGTCGATATTCTTGACGTGCAGGACAATATGGTAAAACAGGTGCGCATTACGCCGCAGACGCCGCTGAAGTCCTCTGTCGGCTCCTGACGACGTCCGCCCATAAAAAACGCCGCATCGATGCGGCGTTTTTTTTACTGCGCGTGACTCACCACGACTAGATGTGCAGCTCTTGCAGCTTCTCTGCCGGCAGCTTCAGATCTTCATTGCGGTTCACGCCGATATCATGCGCCAGCACGTTGCGCGCGATCTGCTGCGCTTCGTCGAGCGAATGCAGCTTGTAGCTGCCGCACTGATATTCATTCAGCTCAGGGATCTGATTCTGATCCTTCACCTTCAGAACGTCTTCCATTGCCCCTTTCCACGCGCTGGCAACGCGCTGCTCGTCCGGCGTGCCGATCAGGCTCATGTAGAAACCGGTGCGGCATCCCATTGGAGAGATATCCACGATTTCTACGCCGTCGCCGTTAAGGTGATTACGCATAAAGCCTGCAAACAGATGCTCGAGCGTATGGATGCCGCGCTCGGTCAGGATCTCTTTATTGGGACGGCAGAAACGCAGGTCAAAAACGGTGATGGTATCGCCATGAGGAGTTTTCATGGTCTTCGCAACACGCACTGCGGGCGCGGCCATAATGGTATGGTCAACGGTAAAACTGTCCAGTAGTGGCATACGTCACCTCCTGTTTTGAAATTTTTTTATAAACGATGAAACTTTTATGTTCGCCCAGCGTCTGAATATATGAAAGACGCGCATTTGTTATCATCATCCCTGACAACAGAGATGTTAATTTGGCCACATTGATGTGGCCTTTTTCTTTTCTAGCCTTCGCGACTGGCGAGGTAAGCTTCAAAATCGAGCGTATCGCCCTCTTCCAGCTTCTTCTGTGCCGCAACCGACTCCAGCGCCTGACGCGTAAAATCTTCTTCGCTAATCACTTCCAGCGGCTCTTCGCACAGCATATGACGATACTGCTCCGCCAGCGCGATGCCGGTATCGGTTACGCCGCTCTCTTTAATCGCCTGCAGAATGCGCGCCGAATAGGTTAGCTCAGGATCGTCGAAGGACGCTACCAGTTGATCGCACACCTGTTGATATTGCGTGCTGCCCTGATTGCTGTCGAGCACTTCCGCCACGCGATGCAGATCGGCGAACAGCGCCTTGCCCACTTCCACCAGCGAATGTTCAGTTTCGCTGCAGCCGACCGAAATTTTCTGGTTCGGCTTGCGCCCTTCCAGCACCACGCGATTCCAGTTTTTACGCGTGCACAGCAGCTCATCGGCGCTCATTTCTGGCGCGTCGGCCAGCGTACACCAGATCAGGAAGAGATCGAGGAAACGCACCTGGTTGGCGTCGACGCCGATTGGGGAGAACGGGTTGATGTCGAGCGAGCGCACTTCGATATACTCGATGCCGCCGCGCAGCAGCGCATCAGAAGGCGCTTCGCCAGAGCGCGTTACGCGCTTCGGACGGATCGGAGCATACAGCTCGTTTTCAATCTGCAGTACGTTGGTATTAAGCTGCAGCCAGTTGCCGTCCGCATCTTTCGTGCCCATCGCGGCATACTCTTCAGACGGCGTTTTAATAGCGGCTTTTAGCGCCTTAACGTATCCCTCAAGGGAGTTGAAGGTAATGCCGAGACCGCTCTGCGACTTGTTGGTGTAGCCAAGATCGCTCAGGCGCAGCGAGGTCGCATAGGGCAGCCACAGCGAATCTTTGCCGTCGGTTTCAAACGGCAGTTTGCTCTCGCGTCCCTGCAGGAAGCTGGAGCTAATCGCTGGCGAGGCGCCAAAGAGATAAGGGATCACCCAGCCGTAACGGTAGTAGTTGCGGATCAGACGCAGATAGCCGGCAGAGATGGTCTCTTTGCCGCTTTCGGCATCTTTAACGTCCGCCCACTCCTGCCAGAAGCTCAGCGGCAGCGAGAAGTTATAGTGGATGCCGGAGATGGTCTGCATCAGCGCGCCGTAGCGATTTTTCAGCCCCTGACGATAGAGCGTCTTCATGCGTCCGATGTTAGAACTGCCGTACTGCGCCAGCTCGATGCGATCGGCGTCGTCGATCAAACAAGGCATGCTGAAAGGCCACATACGCTCTTCAGCCAGCTCGCGCGCCACGTGGCGATGGATGTCGCGCAGAAACGCCAGCATATGGTCGATGTTTTGATCCACCGGCGTGATGAACTCCAGCAGCGTTTCCGCGAAGTCGGTGGTAATCCAGTCATGCTTCAGCGCCGATCCCAGCGAGTCGGGATGGCCGCTCTCCGCCAGATGACCATCAGGCTTTACGCGCAGCGTTTCACGCTCAATGCCGCGGCCAATACCTTTCAAGGCATTGGGATGCGCCTCCAGCCAGGAGAGCGCTTTAGATACGTCCGGGATCACATTAACCTCCCGCTGGGACAGTAATTTATTTTTGTTCAGCATAATGTTAACCCTAGCCTCGAATCTGTGCGAATCAATGCCACCATTGCAAACCCTGTAAGGTGGCGGTCGCGATAACGATATAACGCAGTGTTTTCCCGACGGCGAGAAACAGCAGGACCGGAAGCCAGGCAAAGCGCATCCAGCCTGCGAGCACGCAGAGCAGGTCGCCGATTACCGGCAGCCAGCTCAGCAACAGCGCTGCAGGTCCCAGTCGGTGCAACCACGTTATTGCTGTGTCATGCCATCGCCCCTGCCGTTTCAACGGCAGTAAGCGACCAAGAAAAATATTGGTTATGCCGCCCAGCGTATTTCCCACTGATGCAGCGACAATCAATCCAAAAACGGAAGCCTTTTTGGCAACCAGTAACGCAATCAGCAGCGCCTCAGAGCTCCCCGGTAACAGGGTGGCGCTGAGAAAGCTACTGCCAAACAGAGAAGCAAGCGCCAGAACGTCACTCACAGCAGGCGCACGTCAACCACATCCATACCGGCCGCTTTCGCCGCCTGCACGCCAAAATCGGCGTCTTCGAACACGACACAGCGTGCGGGCTCGACGCCCATCAGCGCTGCGCAGCGTAAAAACGTATCGGGTTCGGGTTTATGACGCTCGACGTCGTCGGCGCCCACCACCGCAGTGAAGAGTTCGCGAACGCCCAGCTGGTTGAGCAGCGCATCTGCCATGCTGTGTTCGCTTCCTGTGCCGACCGCCATCGGACGGCGGCCGTGATAAGCTTTCACCACCTCCATCAGCGGAAGCGGGCGCACGTTTTCCAGCAGCATGGCTTTAACCGCCGCGGTTTTTTCGGCGGCCAGCTGATAGGGATCCTGAGAGGAGCGATTTTGTTCGACAATAAATTGCGCAAGTCGCCAGGTGGGTGCGCCGTTGAAACCAACCATTTGCGATTCGTCCAACGTCAGTCCATATCGTCCCAGTACCTGATGCCACGCTTTTCGATGTGTCGGCTCGGTATCGAGAATCGTGCCGTCCATATCGAAAATCAGTGCGTCATATTGATCGTACATCGTCACTCCGGACATCCAACAAATGAGCCATTACTTTAGCCTAATGCGCCCAGGTTGTCGCCAGGGGACATGAACAGCAAATGCTTTGAAAGCATTGGCAATTTTTCTTTTCAGAAAAAGGTGATCGCGCGATGCCGGAGATAATTGCCGGAAATTTCAGTGGGTTTGAGTTTTGTTACGGGCGTGAATGGTAAGCAAGAAAGGAGAATAAAGCGTATTGAAAAGGGATTTGCGGGAGTATGGTGCATCCGGGAGGATTCGAACCTCCGACCGCTCGGTTCGTAGCCGAGTACTCTATCCAGCTGAGCTACGGATGCATCGGGAAAGCATGTTGCAGGGGATAAAACAGATAACCAGGAAGTGCCGGCAATGACGCGTCTCGCGTTGAGACATCTTGCCCATACTGTTCATTTCGTGAAGCATGGTGCATCCGGGAGGATTACTTGGCTTTCGCCTCGCCCTGCGGGCCGTTGCTAACGCAACGTTTTCCTCCCTCGTACTGTCTGGCATTCAGTCTGGCCATATCAGTTCGGGGCGCACTGTTCATTTCGTGAAGTATGGTGCATCCGGGAGGATTCGAACCTCCGACCGCTCGGTTCGTAGCCGAGTACTCTATCCAGCTGAGCTACGGATGCATCGGGAAATCGTTTTACAGGGATTAAATCAGACAACCAGGAAGTGCCAGAATTATCGCGTCTCGCTTGAGACATCTTGCCCACATCCAGAGATATGGTGCATCCGGGAGGATTCGAACCTCCGACCGCTCGGTTCGTAGCCGAGTACTCTATCCAGCTGAGCTACGGATGCATAGATAATTCTTGTACAACGCAGGGTGCTAACAACTCACCGAGAAAGGAACGACTCTTTCACTTACTTTTTTATTCCGCATCTTTAAAAGATGGTGCATCCGGGAGGATTCGAACCTCCGACCGCTCGGTTCGTAGCCGAGTACTCTATCCAGCTGAGCTACGGATGCATCGGAAAATGGCGGTGAGGCGGGGATTCGAACCCCGGATGCAGCTTTTGACCGCATACTCCCTTAGCAGGGGAGCGCCTTCAGCCTCTCGGCCACCTCACCTTACGCGTTCTTCCGAACTGTGCGTCTGAACGTTGTATCTGCTCATCGGCACTGCGTGGCGCACATATTACTTTCCCGCACTTATAAGTCAAACAATTTTTCCCACCGCTCGATCGTTTGCACAAATGACGCTCAATTGGCGTAATTTGCCGACAAAAAGAGTGAATTATCAACAGTAAAAGCGAGCAGACAGGAAATTAATCAGAAAGACGGAGCGGGAGAAAAACAAGACGAAGCGGGAAGAAAAGAGGGGCAATGCGGAAAAGCGGTCGCGCCTCGCAGAATCCTGCGAGGCGCTGAATCCGTTAGTAACTCGTTTGCTGAGTTTTTTCGGCCTGAATGCGCTGATAAATCTCTTCGCGATGCACTGAGACCTCTTTTGGCGCGTTCACACCAATACGAACCTGGTTACCTTTCACACCCAGCACCGTTACAGTCACCTCATCGCCAATCATGAGGGTTTCACCAACTCGACGAGTTAGAATAAGCATTCTTTGCTCCTTGAAAGATTAAAAGAGTCGGGCTCTGTTTGGGCTCCCGGCATTATCCATCATTTAACGCTGAACATTGACTATGACAAATACATCAATGTACGTCGCTACGCCAATACATTCTGCTGATAGTTAGTTTAGCCGAAATACACTACATCGACCTGACTTTGTCATTACCTGATGCACATCGTATTAAAAAGCGCCGGAACCTCAGGCCCTGGCGCTTTTCACGATGCATTGTTCTATTTCGTTACAGGCGGCTACTGACCCAGCTTTCGACGCCCGCCAGCGCGCCTTTCAGCGCCTGCGCATCGGTGCCGCCGGCCTGCGCCATATCGGGACGCCCGCCGCCTTTACCGCCCACCTGCTGCGCCAGATCGCCCACCAGTTCGCCCGCTTTTACGCGGTCAGTGAGATCTTTGGTGACGCCTGCAATTAAAGATACTTTTCCTTCCGCGACGGTGGCCAGCACAATCACCGCAGAGCCCAGCTGATTTTTCAGATCGTCAACCATGGTGCGCAACATTTTCGGCTCTACGTTGCTCAGTTCGCTAACCAGCAACTTCACGCCTTGAATGTCGATCGCTTTACTGCTCAAAGAAGCGCTCTCAAGCGCAGCCTGCTGATCGCGCAGCTGCTGCAGCTCTTTCTCCAGCGAGCGTACATGATCGACCAGTCCGCGCACCTTGTCGTTCAGATTGCTGCTGTTGGCTTTTACCAACTGCGCGATCTCGTTCAGCTGACTGCTCTGCGCATAAACCTGCGCCAGCGCGCCCTCGCCGGTGACAGCTTCGATACGGCGTACGCCTGCGGCCGTGCCGGACTCGCTCAAAATGCGGAACAAGCCAATATCGCCGGTGCGTGCAGCGTGGGTACCGCCGCACAGCTCAATGGAGAAATCGCCCATGGTCAGCACGCGCACGCGCTGATCGTACTTCTCGCCGAACAGCGCCATCGCGCCCTTGCCTTTCGCCGCGTCGATATCCATTACTTCGGTTTCGACCGGCAGGTTGCGGCGGATCTGCGCATTGACGATCTCTTCGACCTGATGAAGCTCCTGCGGTTTCATCGCTTCAAAATGCGAGAAGTCGAAACGCAGATACTTATCATTGACCAGCGATCCCTTCTGCGCCACATGTTCGCCGAGAACTTCACGCAGTGCCGCGTGCAGCAGATGCGTTGCAGAGTGGTTCAGACGAATGCGCGCACGGCGTGCTTCGTCAACCTGCGCCTCAACGCGATCGCTGATACGCAGATGACCAGCCGTCAGCTTACCGATATGGCCGATAGCCTGGCCATATTTTTGTGTATCCTGGACGCTAAATTCAGCATTCTTCCCTTTCAGCAGGCCCGTATCGCCTACCTGGCCGCCAGACTCGCCATAAAACGGCGTTTCGTCCAGCACCACGACCGCTTCCTGACCTGCGGCCACTTCTTCAACCGCGACGCCGTCAACGTAGAGCGCCTTCACGCTAGCCGCCAGATCGAGCTGGTCATAGCCTTTAAAGGCGGAAGCCGCATCGATGCTGATAACATTGCTGTAATCGGCGCCGAAACCGCTGGCCTCGCGCGCGCGCTGGCGCTGCTGCTCCATTGCTTTTTCAAAGCCGGCTTCGTCGATTTTCAGGTTGCGCTCGCGGCAGACGTCGGCGGTCAGATCGGCCGGAAAGCCGAAGGTGTCGTACAGACGGAAGACGGTCTCGCCGTCCAGCGTATCGCCCTGCAGTTTGGCCAGCTCGTCGTCCAGCAGCGCCAGACCGCGCTCCAAGGTTTTCGCAAACTGCTCTTCTTCAGTCTTAAGTACCGTTTCCACCTGGCTCTGCTGACGTTTGAGATCGTCGCCCGCAGCGCCCATCACCTCGACCAGCGGGGCCACCAGCTTATAGAAGAATGCCTCTTTCGCGCCCAGCATATTGCCGTGGCGCACCGCGCGACGAATGATGCGGCGCAGTACATAGCCGCGGTTTTCGTTCGACGGAATAACGCCGTCGGCGATGAGAAACGCGCAGGAGCGGATATGGTCGGCGATAACGCGCAGCGACTTATTGCTGAGGTCGGTCGCGCCGGTGACGCTGGCTACCGCTTTGATCAGTTTGTCGAACAGATCGATTTCATAGTTGGAATTCACGTGCTGCAGCACGGCGGAGATTCGCTCCAGGCCCATGCCGGTATCGACCGACGGCTTCGGCAGCGGCAGCATGGTGCCGTCCGGCTGACGGTTGAACTGCATAAAGACGATATTCCAGATCTCGATGTAGCGATCGCCATCTTCTTCCGGGCTTCCCGGCGGTCCGCCCCAGATATGATTGCCATGATCGTAGAAAATTTCGCTGCACGGTCCGCAAGGACCGGTATCGCCCATCTGCCAGAAGTTGTCAGAGGCGTACGCGCTGCCTTTGTTGTCGCCGATACGAATAATGCGCTCGCGCGGCACGCCGATATCGTTGGCCCAGATGTCGTAGGCTTCGTCATCGGTCTCATAAACGGTGACCCACAGACGCTCTTTCGGCAGAGCGAACCAGGTTTCTCCCGTCAGCAGTTCCCAGGCATAAGCAATCGCCTCTTTCTTGAAGTAATCGCCGAAGCTGAAGTTGCCCAGCATTTCAAAGAAGGTGTGGTGACGTGCGGTATAGCCGACGTTTTCCAGATCGTTATGCTTGCCGCCTGCACGCACGCAGCGCTGCGACGTGGTCGCACGCGAATAGTTGCGCTTGTCCTGGCCAAGGAAAACATCCTTGAACTGAACCATGCCGGCGTTGGTGAACAGCAGCGTCGGGTCGTTATTCGGTACGAGGGAGCTGCTGGCTACAACCTGATGTCCCTTGCTATGGAAAAAGTCGAGAAACGCTTGACGGATCTCAGCAGTGCTCTTGCTCATATATATCCTGGAATCACGCTAACGAAAGTTCCGTCCGGTCAGACAAGCCGCATCCGCGCAGTTGTCCGTTCAGTGGAACAAAAAGTGGGAATAAGATAAATTTTCTTCACAGGGAAGTAAAACCCCGCGCGGCTTTCAGTCGTCAAAATTTCTGAAAACGGACTGAATATCTTCCATGAAAAAGCCTTTTGCCTGCAAAAAACGCTGAACTTTGGCTTTTGCCTTCCATTCTGTAGGCAAAGGAAGGCCAAATTTACGCTCCGCCAGCTGCGCAGCGCAGGCGCCCCAGTCAATCTCGCAGGCTTCCATCGCCTGGTCGATTTCTGGCCGCGCAATGCCTTTTTGTCCCAGCTCCAGCCGGATGCGCTGCGGGCCGTACCCTTTGCGGCTGCGGCTCTGGATAAAGCGCTCAGTAAAGCGCGCCTCATTGAGCCAGCCGTTCTCCTGGCACCAGCCGATGACTTTATCCAGCTGCGCCTCGGTAATGATTTCAGGATCGTTCTGCTGGATAAATGCCGCTCGCTGCACTGACTGCTGCAGCTTTCTGCGCAGCTCGGCCTCGCTGTGATCGCGCTGCGCCAGGATGCGCATGGCGCGGTCGAGCAGTCGCGGAAAAGCGATTTCCTTAGGTTGCGGTTGTTCAGTCATAGCGGTCACCTTGCTCAATCAGAAGGGGATTATGGCGGCAGAACGCGGGGGAAGAAAAGAGAGGGGCGTTAAAACGAAAAACGGGAGTGGATTGCCCACTCCCGTTACAGGGTTAGAAATCTTCGTTCGTCTCGCTGGCTGCATCTTCCAGCGCGCCTGCTGGCGCATTGGCAGCGCCCGCTTCGGCGTTCGCACTGTTCAGCAGCATCTCACGCAGTTTTACGTCCAGCTCGTTGGCGATCGCCGGGTTTTCCTTAAGGAAATTGGTGGCGTTCGCTTTACCCTGACCAATCTTGTCGCCGTTATAGCTATACCAGGCGCCCGCTTTCTCTACCAGCTTGTACTTCACGCCCAGGTCGACCAGCTCGCCGAAGGTGTTGATGCCTTCGCCGTACATGATCTGGAACTCTGCCTGCTTAAACGGCGCGGCGATTTTGTTTTTCACAACTTTAACGCGAGTTTCGCTGCCGACCACTTCGTCGCCCTCTTTAATCGCGCCGATACGACGGATATCAAGACGAACGGAAGCGTAGAACTTCAGCGCGTTACCACCGGTAGTGGTTTCCGGGTTACCAAACATCACGCCAATCTTCATACGAATCTGGTTAATGAAGATCAGCAGCGTGTTGGACTGCTTCAGGTTACCCGCCAGCTTACGCATCGCCTGGCTCATCATACGCGCCGCAAGGCCCATGTGAGAGTCACCGATCTCGCCTTCGATTTCTGCTTTCGGCGTCAGCGCCGCAACGGAGTCGACGATGATAACGTCCACTGCGCCTGAACGCGCCAGCGCGTCACAGATTTCCAGCGCCTGCTCGCCGGTGTCCGGCTGAGAACAGAGCAGATTGTCGATGTCTACGCCGAGCTTCTTGGCATAAACCGGATCCAGCGCGTGTTCGGCGTCGATAAAGGCGCAGGTTTTGCCTTTGCGCTGTGCTGAAGCGATAACCTGCAGCGTCAGCGTCGTTTTACCAGAAGATTCCGGACCATAGATTTCGACCATACGGCCCATCGGCAAACCGCCGGCGCCCAGCGCGATATCCAGAGAAAGCGAACCGGTAGAAATGGTTTCCACGTCCATTGAGCGGTCTTCACCCAGACGCATGATGGAGCCTTTACCGAATTGCTTCTCAATCTGGCCCAGCGCAGCAGCTAAAGCCTTCTGTTTGTTTTCGTCAATTGCCATTTCTACTCCTGACTCATACGGGGGTAAGCACGCTACAAATGCCTGCTCGCTTTCTGTTACTGCTAATTATACTGTATAGTCATACAGTATCAAGCTTAATTTGCCAAAAAATCGTCCTGTAATGTCTGTAGTGCGAAGGCCACAGACTGACGACGGACTGCCTCGCGATCCCCTTGAAATTGCTGACGTTTCGCGACCACTTTTCCGCCTGGCGCCGCGAAGCCAAACCACACGGTGCCGACCGGTTTTTCCGCGCTGCCGCCGTCCGGTCCGGCAATGCCACTGACCGAGAGCGCATAGTCTGCCTGCGCAGCACGTTGCGCGCCCTGCGCCATCTCGCGCACCACGGCTTCGCTCACCGCGCCGTGCTGGGCAAGCGAAGCCGCAGCAACCCCCACCAGCTCCTGCTTGGCCTCATTGCTGTAGGTGACAAAACCGCGTTCGAACCAGGCGGAGCTGCCGCTGACGTCAGTAAATACTTTGGCGATCCAGCCACCCGTACAGGACTCGGCGCAGGTTACCGTCGCGCTTGCCGCCTGAAGGCGCTTACCTATTGCCGCGCTTAAGCGCTGCAGTTCCAGATCGTTCATCGCCACTCATCCTTTTAGCCCGGTTAAGAGAACATGGTGCAGAAGCGGGATATTTTCAACCCGTCCCGCGCATTGCCTGCCCGCTTTGCGCATTGCTTCTCAGCGCGATGCGCCCTTTTTCACCGCTACGATAAAAAGACGCGGGAAGGCGAGCAAAACGCGGCCGTCGTCGCGCGGCGGATAGGCCAGCCGCAACGCCTGCTGGTACTGTTCCAGAAAACGCGGCTGCTCGTCAGGTTCCAGCGCGTTGAGAAACGGCCGCAGTCCGGTCGCTTTCAGCCACAAGACAATTGCCTGCGCGTCGGGCATCACGTGGTAATAGGTGGTACGCCAGAGATCCACTTCGCAGCCCGCCTGCGCCAGCAGATCGTAATAGCGCTCGCTGGTGAGCGGCTTTTTCCGCTCGACGTCGCCGATACGCTGACGCCAGGGATCGCAGGCGGCGATTTCACGCATCAGGCGATGCGACGGCTCCTGCAGATTATCCGGCATCTGGATCGCCAGCGCGCCGCCGCTCTCCAGCTGACTGGCCAGCTGCGGCAACAGGCTGTCATGTGCGTCAAGCCATTGCAGCGAAGCATTCGCGTAAATCACCTGCTGCGGCTCCGCGGCGCGCCAGCGTCGAATATCCTCCTTGAGGAAGGTGCAGTGCGGCAGCCGTTCGCGCGCCTGCGCCAGCATCGCTTCGGAACTGTCCAGCCCGGTAATCCGCGCGTCGGGCCAGGCGTGAGCCAGCAGCTCGGTGCTGTTGCCCGGCCCGCAGCCTAAATCCGTGGCGAAACGCACGTTGGTAACGGGAATGCGCGCCAGCAGCTCCTGCGCAGGCCGCGTCCTTTCCGATTCGAACTGTCGATAAAGTTGGGGATCCCAGTCCTGCATCTTGAGCCTCTCTGTGAGTGAGTCTGCATACGCGACGAAGCGGAAAAATGCGATGTGCTGCCCAATTCTACGCGCTGCGCTGGCAGAGCGTCACGCTGCGCATTAGGTTAAAACAGTGTTTCATTTTTCACGATCAGGAGCGTTTATGATCTCGCAACCCGCATTTTCCGGCGTGTGGTGCCCCTCCGTTACGCCTTTTACGCCGCAAGGAGAGCCAGATATCGACGCGCTGGGTCGCCACTTCGCCCGACTGAACACGTCAGGCATTAATACCTTACTGCTGATGGGCAGCATTGGCGAATTTGCCTCGCTGACGCAGCAGGAGCGATTGCTGTTGATTCGCGAGGCGCGGCAGCTCTCGCCGCTCAGCATGGTCGCCAATATCTCCAGCACCTGCGTGCCGGATATGCTGGCGCTGGCCGAGGCCGCCTGGCAAAACGACTTCGACGCGGTGATGGTGCTGCCGCCCTACTACTACGGTCAGACGCCGCGTCAGCTGCTCAGCTACTTCCGCGCGCTGGATAAGCAGATCGGCGGCAAGTGGTTCGCCTACAATTTTCCGGCGCGCACCGGCTGCGATTTAACGCCGACGCTGGTCAGCGAGCTGGCGGCCGAACTGCCTGACTTTATTGGCATAAAAGATACGGTCGACTGTCTGTCGCATAATCGCGCGCTGATCGAGGAGACGAAAAAGGTGCGCGACGATTTCGCCGTGCTGTCCGGCTATGACGAATATCTGGTGCCGAACCTGCTGGCAGGCGGCGCGGGTGTGATTTCAGGTCTGAATAACATCGTGCCGGAGCTGTTCGCCGCGGCGATGCAGGCGTGGCGCGAGCAGGATCTGGCGGCGCTGACGCGCATTCAGCAGCGCATCGGCAAGATGATGGCGATTTACGCCATTGGAGAGGATTTCGTCACCACCATTAAAACCGCGGTGTCGCGCCGATTCGATTCGATGACCAGCCAGTCACGCAACGATGGCGGCGCGCTAAGCGCTGAACAGTGCGAGGCGCTCGACCGGTTATTTGACTAAAGCGCTGAGGCGGGCATAGCGCCCGCCTGCGTTATCCACGCTTCACGAACTCCGATTTCAGCTTCATCGGGCCGAAACCGTCGATCTTGCAGTCAATATTATGATCGCCCTCAACCAGACGGATCCCTTTCACGCGGGTGCCGATCTTCAGCGTGGAGGAGCTGCCCTTCACTTTGAGATCTTTAACCACGGTCACCGTATCACCATCCTCCAGCAGATTGCCGTTGGCGTCGCGCACCACAAGACGATCCGCAGTGCTTTCGCCTTCGCCCGGCGACCAGATATGACCGCAGGCGGGACAGTTGAGGTTGTCGCCATCCTGCCAGCTGTAATCAGCCTGACAAAGGGGACATGCGGGAAGTGATTGCATAACAGCTCCTGAAACAACAGATATGATGACGCCAGAAGGGCGCCATCATATACCCGCACTATTGATAAGGGCAACTATCAGAACATCGCGCCGCTGCGCGCTTTGCTCACCGCCTCGCCCAGCTGCCACACCGCCATCGCGTAGTGCGTGCTGTGGTTGTAGCGGGTAATGACGTAGAAGTTAGGCAGCCCGTACCAGTACTGATAGCTGGTGCCCATATCCAGACGCAGCAGGCTGACCTGATTATTGCCGTCGAGCGATCCCTGCGGGGAGAGGCCGGACGCCGCCAGCATCTGCGGCGTGTAGCTGGTTTTGAAGCCGTTCTCCAGCAGCGGCGCCTGCCCGCTGGCGGGAACGGCGACGCCCTCTCCGCTGCGCCAGCCGTGCTCTTTGAAGTAGTGCGCGACGCTGCCGATGGCATCCACCGGATCCCACAGATTGACGTGGCCGTCGCCGTTGAAATCCACGGCATACTGCTGGTAGGAAGAAGGCATAAACTGACCATAGCCCATCGCGCCGGCGAACGATCCCTTCAGATCCAGCGGATCGTCCTCTTCGTTGCGCGCCATCAGCAGAAACGTTTCCAGCTCGCTGCTGAAGTAGCTGGCACGACGCGGATAGTTAAACGACAGGGTGGCGAGCGCGTCGAGAATGCGCGTTTTCCCCATGACGCGGCCCCAGCGCGTCTCTACGCCGATAATGCCGACGATGATCTCCGGCGGCACGCCGTAGACCTGCTGGGCGCGCGTTAAAGCATCCTGATACTGGTTCCAGAAGGCGACGCCATTCTGCACGTTGTCCGGCGTAATGAACTGCTTGCGATAGCGGATCCAGGCGCCGTTGGGCCCGGCGGGCGGCGTATAGGCGGGCGCCTGACGATCCATCAGGCGCAGCACGTAATCCAGTCGTTTCGCCTGGCCGATAACCGCGTGCAGCTGCTGGCGGTCGAAGCCATGCTTCTCCACCATCTGGTCGATGAACTTCTCGGCGGCCGGATTACCGGCAAAGTCGCCGAGCACAGGCTGGACGGCGTGGGACTGTTCCAGCAGAAAGCCCCCTTTCGGCGCCGCCAGGGTAGCGGCCTGCGGCGCGGATTCAGGTTTACTGCTGCAGGCGGCAAGTAAGGCAACAAGCGGAAGCAAGGTGATCTTAAAACGCATTTGATATCCATAAGCATGCAGTGAAGGTAACGAATTATGGTAAACATTCACTCACGGAATAGACAGGGCGAAACGCAAAAATAGCGCCAGCACATAGCTGTGAACGGGCGCAGGAAGCGCGGTAAACCGCTGTGCTGTTTCAGAGTCATCCTGCGGCACGAGACGCAAGGCTCACGGAAAACAGCAGGTTAGGCTGTACGCCGACAGCGATAAAGATAGAGTGCATGGAAACCCTGGCAGTTAAGCCGACTGCTCTCAACCGGCGCATCAAGGAAGAGGAACCGAAAACGATGAGCAATGACCTCTTATGCTGGCTGCTGCTGGCCGCCGCCGCGCTCTGCGTCGGCAGCTTTCTCAACGTGGTGATCTATCGCCTGCCGCTGATGGTACTGCAGCCGCAGCCGGGGTTCTCGCTGCTGCTGCCTCGATCGCATTGCCCGCACTGCAAAACGCCGGTGCGCGCAGGCGACTGCCTTCCCCTGCTCGGCTGGCTGCGGCTGCGCGGCCGCTGCCGCTACTGCTGCCACCCCATTTCATGGCGTTATCCGGCGATTGAGCTCGCTGCGCTGGCGATAAGCCTGCTGCTTGCCTGGCAACTGCCGTGGAACGGCACGCTGCTGGCGGCGCTGGTGATGAGCGGCTTTTTGCTGGCGTTATCGCTGATCGACCTGCGCGTCCAGCTGCTGCCCGATGCGCTGACTCTGCCGCTGCTCTGGCTCGGTCTGCTGTTTCACGCCCTGGGCGTTCTGCCGCACAGCCATCCGGCGGAGGCGATCCTCGGCGCCGCCAGCGGCTATTTGCTGTTCTGGCTGCTGGCCTGGGCCTGGCGCTTGTTCCGTCATCGGGAGGCGTTAGGCGGCGGCGACGTTTTGCTGCTGGCGGCGCTCGGCGCCTGGCTGGGCTGGCAGCCGCTTCCCCTGCTGCTGCTGATCGCCTCCTGCGCTGGTTTAAGCGCCGCGCTGCTGGCGCGCTTCTGTATGCAGCGTCCGCTGCATTTGCCCTTGCCTTTCGGCCCCTGCCTGGCGCTGGCGGGCGAAGCGCTGCTGCTGGAGCGGCTGGCGTCCTGCTACGGCTGAGCGCTTTTTGCGGAGCGTCTCGCACGGGTTCGCTATCAGACAGGGATCCGTTAGGCTTTTAGCGCGCAGCCTGATAACGTCATGCGCATTGCCCAGGTTTTCGCCCGACGTGGGCGGCGCTCGCCTTATCTGCCCGGTCTGAAGCGCCCTTACCCTGGCGGTGAAAAAGCGGCAGCCTTGATGTTCAGCAGGCAACTTTTCATAATGGCTTTCAGACGCAGCTTATCTCACAGCCAGGGCCGCATTTTTCCGTGCATCCTTTCTGTTTCTGAATGGGTTGATCCCGTTACATACGCCAGATCGCGCAGTCCGATGCAAGGCTTGCCCAATAACCGAATGATTTAAGAGCTAATTATTTATGAACAAATCAGTCGATAAGGACATCACCGCTCATACGCCTATGATGCAGCAATATCTGCGCCTCAAGGCGGAACACCCTGACATCCTGCTGTTTTACCGCATGGGCGACTTCTACGAACTCTTCTATGACGACGCGAAACGCGCCTCGCAGCTGCTGGAGATCTCGCTGACCAAACGCGGCGCCTCGGCGGGCGAACCAATCCCGATGGCGGGCGTGCCCTATCATGCGGTAGAGAGCTATCTGGCAAAACTGGTGCAGCTGGGCGAATCCGTGGCGATTTGCGAGCAAATTGGCGATCCGGCGCTAAGCAAAGGGCCGGTTGAACGCAAGGTGGTACGCATCGTCACCCCGGGTACCATCAGCGACGAGGCGCTGCTGCAGGAGCGTCACGACAACCTGCTGGCCGCCATCGTGCAGAGCCCGCAGGGGTTCGGCTACGCCACGCTCGATATCAGCTCCGGCCGTTTTCGCCTGAGCGAACCGGCGGACGCCGAAACCATGGCCGCCGAACTGCAGCGCACCAATCCTGCCGAACTGCTCTATCCGGAAGATCTGCAGGCGATGTCGCTGATTGACCAGCGTCGTGGCCTGCGCCGTCGTCCGCTGTGGGAATTTGAGATCGCGACCGCGCGTCAGCAGTTGAATATGCAGTTCGGCACCCGCGATCTTAATGGATTCGGCGTCGAGCAGGCGCACCAGGCGCTGCGCGCGGCAGGCTGCCTGCTGCAGTACGTTAAGGATACGCAGCGCACCAGCCTGCCGCATATCCGCTCGCTCAGCATGGAGCGGCAGCAGGACAGCATCATTATGGATGCCGCCACGCGCCGCAATCTGGAAATTACGCAGAATCTCGCCGGCGGCACAGAGAACACGCTGGCGGCGGTGCTGGACCGCACCGTGACCCCGATGGGCAGCCGCATGCTCAAGCGCTGGTTGCATATGCCGCTGCGCGATGCGCAGGTTATCGGCCAGCGCCAGGACGCCATCGCCGAGCTTCAGCCGCTGAGCGATACCCTGCAGCCGGTGCTGCGCCAGGTGGGCGACCTGGAGCGTATTCTGGCGCGTCTGGCGCTGCGTACCGCGCGTCCACGCGATTTAGCCCGCATGCGCCACGCTTTTCAGCAGCTGCCGGAGCTGAACGCTCTGTTGGCCAGCGTCGAATCGACGGCGCTGATCCGTCTGCGCGCGCAGATGGGCGAGTTCACCGAGCTGCGCGAGCTGCTTGAGGCGGCGATTATCGAAGCGCCGCCGGTGCTGATCCGCGACGGCGGCGTTATCGCACCAGGCTACAATGCGGAGCTGGATGAGTGGCGCGCGCTGGCGGACGGCGCCACCGACTATCTGGACAGACTGGAGATCCGCGAGCGCGAAAAGCTGGGCCTCGACACGCTCAGGGTCGGCTACAACGCGATCCACGGCTACTATATTCAGGTCAGCCGCGGCCAGAGCGATCACGTGCCGATTCACTACGTGCGCCGCCAGACGCTGAAAAACGCCGAGCGCTATATCATCCCGGAACTGAAAGAGTACGAGGATAAGGTGCTGACCTCGAAGGGCAAGGCGCTGGCGCTGGAGAAAAGCCTCTACGAGTCGCTGTTCGACCAGCTGCTACCCCATCTTGAAGCGCTGCAGCTCAGCGCCGCCGCGCTTGCCGAGCTGGACGTACTGAGCAACCTGGCGGAACGCGCCTGGACGCTGAACTACTGCCGCCCGACGCTGCAGGAGAAACCCGGCATTAAAATCACCGGCGGCCGCCATCCGGTGGTGGAGCAGGTGCTGAAAGAGCCCTTTATCGCCAACCCGCTGTCGCTGACGCCACAGCGCCGCATGCTGATTATCACCGGCCCCAATATGGGCGGTAAAAGCACCTACATGCGCCAGGCGGCGCTGATCGCGCTGATGACCTGGATTGGCAGCTTTGTGCCCGCGGAAGAGGCGGTGACCGGTCCGCTGGATCGTATCTTTACCCGCATCGGCGCGGCGGACGATCTCGCCTCAGGCCGTTCGACCTTTATGGTGGAGATGACGGAAACCGCCAATATTCTGCACAACGCCACCGAAAACAGCCTGGTGCTGATGGATGAAATCGGGCGCGGCACCTCGACCTATGACGGCCTGTCGCTGGCGTGGGCCTGCGCAGAGAGCCTGGCGAACCGCATTAAGGCGATGACGCTGTTCGCCACCCACTATTTCGAGCTGACCACGCTGCCGGAGAAAATGGAAGGCGTGTTCAACGTCCATCTGGACGCGGTCGAACACGGCGACACCATCGCCTTTATGCACAGCGTGCAGGAAGGGGCCGCCAGCAAAAGCTACGGTCTGGCGGTTGCGGCGCTGGCGGGCGTGCCGAAAGAGGTTATCAAGCGCGCGCGCAACAAGCTGAAGGAGCTGGAAACGCTGTCGACCCATTCCGCCTCTTCGACCATCGACGGCTCGCAGCTTCCGCTGCTGGTGGAAGAGAGCTCGCCAGCCGTGGAGGCGCTTGAAGCGCTGGATCCCGACACCCTGACGCCGCGTCAGGCGCTGGAGTGGATTTACCGCCTGAAGTCGCTGGTGTAGCGCTCGCTGGCGGCAGGTCTTTCCGGCCCTGCCGCCGCTGTCGCAGCAAAAAAAAAGCGGAGGCCCAAGGCCACCGCTTTTTTGTACTTACAACTTGTCAGTTACTCACGAAACAGCGCTTCAATGTTCAGACCCTGCGCCTGCAGGATTTCACGCAGACGACGCAGGCCTTCAACCTGAATCTGGCGTACGCGCTCGCGGGTCAGACCGATTTCACGGCCCACATCCTCAAGCGTTGCCGCTTCATAGCCTAACAGGCCGAAACGACGCGCCAGCACTTCGCGCTGCTTGGCGTTCAGTTCGAACAGCCACTTAACGATACTTTGCTTCATATCGTCATCCTGCGTGGTGTCTTCCGGACCGTTGTCTTTTTCATCGGCCAGGATGTCCAGCAGCGCTTTTTCGGAGTCCCCGCCTAATGGCGTATCAACCGAGGTGATGCGTTCGTTAAGACGCAGCATACGGCTAACGTCGTCAACGGGCTTATCCAGCTGCTCCGCAATCTCTTCCGCACTCGGCTCATGATCGAGCTTGTGGGAGAGTTCACGCGCGGTGCGCAGATAAACGTTCAGCTCTTTAACAATGTGAATCGGCAGGCGGATGGTACGGGTTTGATTCATGATCGCCCGTTCAATCGTCTGACGAATCCACCAAGTAGCATAAGTTGAGAAACGGAACCCACGCTCTGGGTCAAACTTCTCAACGGCACGGATTAATCCGAGATTACCCTCTTCAATCAGGTCAAGCAGCGCAAGACCGCGATTGCTGTAGCGGCGGGCAATCTTCACCACCAGTCGTAAGTTACTTTCAATCATGCGGCGACGAGAAGGAATATCGCCTCGTAATGCGCGGCGAGCGAAGAACACTTCTTCCTCTGCCGTTAACAGCGGGGAATAGCCAATCTCCCCGAGATAGAGCTGCGTCGCATCCAAAACGCGCTGCGTCGCACCCTGTGACAACAACTCTTCTTCCGCTACGTCGTTATCACTGGGTTCGTTTTCAACAAGAGCCTTCTCATCAAAAACCTCAGCTCCGTTCTCCTCGAATTCCGCATCTTCATGTAACTCGTTTACTTTCAGCGTATTCTGGCTCATAAGCGGCTCCTACCCGTGATCCCAGGGCAGAACAGCAGGGTTCTGCCGGTTTATCGCTGCGGCAAATAACGCAACGGGTTTACGGATTTCCCCTTGTAACGAATTTCAAAATGTAATCTAACTGAACTGGTTCCGGTGCTACCCATGGTAGCGATCTTTTGCCCCGCCTTAACTTCCTGTTGTTCCCGGACCAGCATTGTATCGTTGTGGGCGTAGGCGCTGAGATAATCATCATTGTGCTTGATGATGATCAGGTTACCGTAACCCCGGAGCGCGTTGCCTGCGTACACTACTCTTCCTGATGCGGTAGCGACGACAGGTTGTCCACGCGAACCAGCGATATCGATGCCTTTATTCCCCCCTTCAGAGGCGGAGAAGTTATCGATAATCTTCCCATCGGTCGGCCAACGCCAGCTTCCAACCGGCGTCGAACTATTCGTTGTACTGCTAACCGTGGGCGGTGCGGCAACCACGGGGGGAGCTGTTGTCGTTGCAACATTTGTCCCTCTCGACGGCAACAATTTGCTACCAGACGAGTTACCCGAATCATCAGAATACGTAATAACTGGTTGCTGTGCAACAGGCGCTGGTTTAATTTGCGGCGCGGTCGGGACGCCGCCCTGCGTTGCGTCGGCTGCGGTAATCGCATTGCCGCCCGTAATCGGCTGGCCTGAGCCGTTGCCAACCTGCAGCGTCTGGCCGACATTCAGGCCGTACGGGGCTTGCACGTTGTTGCGCTGCGCCAGATCGCGGAAATCGTTGCCGGTGATCCAGGCGATATAGAACAGCGTGTCGCCGCGCTTAACGGTATAAGTATCGCCGGCGTAACTACCTTTCGGAATATTCTGATAACTGCGGTTGTACACGATACGGCCGTTTTGCGTCTGCACATTATCATTGCCGCTAACCATTGTGCCGCTGCTGGGCGCAGAAGGTGCAGTGTTGCTAATCATACCTCCCTGACGCGGCGTCGACGGAACGCCGCCTGACGCGCTAAGCATGCCGCCGCTGCTGCCATTATCTCCAACCTGGCTAATGGGTGCTTGTGTGTTGTCGCCTGAACTACAGCCTGCCAGCCAAAATCCAACCAGAGAAAGCGCCGCAAGGCGGCGTAACTGAAATATTGGGCTTCCCGTGCTCATTGTTCCCCCGTGATGGCAAACCTGAATAACGCTTCTTGCTAACGCACCAGCACAAAGCTCTGTGAGGCGTATTAAAGCCTGCGTATAACGCATGAAAATGGATAGTAACAAGATCAAAAGGATGGTGCTATGAAACAGTTGTGAAGAAATACGTAGGGTCAATCTCAGGCCAAATCGCCCTGAACCAGCGGAACGAAACGCACCGGCTCGATAGTCTCTTCCACAATGTCGCCACCCTGGCGGCGCAGGCGCTTCAGTACCTGCTGATCGTCCCCCACCGGCAGCACCATAATGCCGCCCTCGTCGAGTTGTGCAATCAGCGCAGTCGGAATTTCCGGCGGCGCGGCGGTGACGATGATGGCGTCGAAGGGACCGCGCGCAGGCCAGCCTTGCCAGCCGTCGCCGTGGCGCGTCGAAACGTTATGCAGATCGAGCAGTTTCAGGCGGCGTTTCGCCTGCCACTGTAGCCCTTTAATGCGTTCGACAGAGTAAACGTGGTCCACCAGATGCGCCAGAATGGCGGTCTGATAGCCGGAGCCGGTGCCGATCTCCAGCACGCGCGAATGGGGTTGCAGCTCAAGCAGCGCGGTCATGCGCGCCACCATATAGGGCTGCGAAATCGTCTGCCCGGAACCGATGGGCAGCGCCACATTGTCCCAGGCTTTATGCTCGAAGGCTTCGTCGATAAAACGTTCGCGTGGCACCTCCGCGATGGCCTTTAACAGGACCTCATCGTGGATGCCCTGCTGGCGCAGCTGCTCCAGCAACGCTTCGATACGCCGGTTCACCATGCGAGACTGACCTCCGACTTCTCCAGCCAGTCAATCAGGACATCCTGCGCGCCGTGCGCGGTGAGGTCGACATGCAGCGCGGTCACGGAGACGTAGCCCTGATCCACGGCGGCGAAATCGGTATCCGGGCCGGCATCGAACTTTTCGCCCGGCGGTCCAATCCAGTAGAGCGTGTTGCCGCGCGGATCCTGCTGCGCGATCACCTGATCGGCGGGATGACGGCTGCCGCAGCGCGTCACGCGGATGCCTTTGATCGCTTCCAGCGGCAGATCCGGCACGTTGATGTTGAGAATACGTCCGGTGCGCAGCGGTTCGCGCGTCAGCGCCTGCAGCAGCGCGCAGGTGACCGCCGCCGCCGTATCGTAATGCTGATGTCCGTTAAGCGATACCGCCAGCGCGGGCAGGCCAAGGTGACGCCCTTCCATCGCCGCCGCCACGGTGCCTGAGTAGATAACGTCGTCGCCCAGATTGGGGCCTGCGTTAATGCCGGAAACCACAATGTCCGGGCGCGGCTGCATCAGCGCGTTGACGCCGAGGTAGACGCAGTCGGTCGGCGTGCCCATCTGTATGGCGATATCGCCGTTCTCGTGGGTAAAGGTGCGCAGCGGCGTCTCCAGCGTCAGGGAGTTGGAGGCGCCGCTGCGGTTGCGGTCAGGCGCGACCACCTGCACTTCGGCGATATGGCGCAGCGCTGTTGCCAGCGTCTGAATGCCCGGCGCATGAATTCCGTCGTCATTACTCAGCAATATCCGCATCGTCACCTTCCTGTTGCAGAAGTTCCCGAATCACGCTGGTAGCGAAACTGCCTGCCGGCAGCCAGAACTGCATCTCCAGCGTGACGTCGTCCCACCAGCTCCAGCGCAGATCGCGCGGCACCACCAGCATCGCGCGCCGCGCCGCATCCACTCGCTCTCGCTCAAGCAGTGTAACCAATTCTGCTGCGCCCGCCAGAGATTGCTGCTCAAAGGCGAGCGCCTCCGCCTGCGGGCCCGGCTCGCCGCGTCCCGGCAGCGGCGCGGTAATGCGCAGTTCATGATGGTCGACGCGGGTTTGCAGTTCGCTCAGCTCGTCCGCCTGCGCGACAAACCAGCTGCCGCGGCCGGTGAGCTGCAGCGCGTCGCCCTCTACCACCTGCGTCAGCGAGCCCTGCTGCTGCAGGCGCGCGCTGGTAACCTGATTAAACAGCGCGCTGCGCGCCGCCGAAAGGATCAGGCTGCGCTTGTTGCGATCGCGCAGGCTGATTTCGCCGCGCGCCCACTGCTGCGCCATGGTCAGGTTATTGCCGCCGCGGCCAAAGCGCTGCGTGCCGAAGTAGTTGGGTGCGCCGGCGTCGCGGATCAGCGCCAGGCGCGATTCCACCGCGTCGCGGTCGCTGACATGGCGCACCACGAGACGAAAAGCGTTGCCCGCCAGCGCGCCGATGCGCAGCTTGCGCTTGTGGCGCGTCGCCTCAAGGATCTCGACCCCTTCCAGCGAAAAGCCGCTCAGGTCGGGCATCGCATTGCCCGGAATGCGGAAACAGAGCGTCTGCTCGGTCACCGCATGGCGGTCTTTCATTCCGGCGTAGCTCATATCGCGCTGATGTACGCCAAGGAACTTCGCCAGCGCTTCTGCCACAAAACGGGTATTAGCGCCGGTTTTACGAATGCGCACCAGCAGATGCTCCCCTTCGCCGTCGGCGCCGTAACCGAGATCCTCCACCACCACGAAATCTTCGGGGTTCGCTTTGATCGTGCCGCGCGCGGTCGGCTTGCCGTGCAGAAAAGCCTGGTTCTCCAGCGTCATGCCGCATCCGCCTTCAGCAGCAGCGCGACCGCTTCACAGGCGATGCCTTCGCCGCGCCCGGTAAAACCCAGCTTCTCGGTAGTGGTCGCTTTGACATTGACCTGATCCATATGGCAGCCCAGATCTTCAGCGATATTGACGCGCATTTGCGGCACATGGGGCAGCATTTTCGGCGCCTGGGCGATGATGGTGACGTCGACGTTGCCGATGCGATAGCCCTTTTCCGCAATGCGTCGCCAGGCTTCGCGCAGCAGGCCGCGGCTGTCCGCGCCCTTATAGGCGGGTTCGGTATCAGGAAACAGCTTGCCGATATCGCCCATCGCCACCGCGCCAAGCAGCGCGTCGGTCAGCGCATGCAGCGCCACGTCGCCGTCGGAATGGGCGAGAAAACCCTGCTCAAACGGGATCCGCACGCCGCCAATCACCAGCGGACCTTCGCCGCCGAAAGCGTGAACGTCAAAACCGTGACCGATACGCATCATGCGCTCTCCTTTAACTGAATCTGGGTTAAGTAAAATGCCGCCAGCGCCAGATCTTCCGGCCGGGTGACTTTGATGTTATCACTGCGTCCGCTGACCAGCAGCGGATGATAGCCGCAATATTCGAGCGCCGAGGCTTCGTCGGTAATGGTCGCGCCCTCTGCCAGCGCGCGCGTCAGGCAGGCGGTCAGCAGCGGGTGAGGAAAAAACTGCGGCGTCAGCGCGTGCCAGAGATCTTCGCGCTCGACGGTATGCGCTACGGCGGCGACGCCCGGCTCGCCGCGCTTCATGGTGTCGCGCACCGGCGCCGCCAGAATGCCGCCGACGCGACTGGTTTCCCGCACCTGCAGCAATCGCGCGAGATCGTCAGGGTGCAGGCAAGGACGCGCCGCGTCGTGCACCAGCACCCAGCCGGCGCCCTGCGCGGCATGCAGCCCCGCCAGCACCGACTCCGCGCGCGTTTCGCCGCCCGTTACGCTGAGCACGCGCGGATCCCGCGCCAGCGGCAGCGACGCGAACTGCGCGTCGTCCGGGCTAAGCGCGACGATGACCTGTTTGATAGCGGGATGGGAAAACAGACGGGCAATGCTGTGTTCCAGAAGCGTCTGCTGACCGATGGTCAGATACTGCTTAGGACAGGTCGCCTGCATGCGGCTGCCGATACCGGCAGCGGGCACCACAGCGATCACCTCCGCAGGGAGAGAGTGCATGTTCATGAGTTATCGTTGTTGGTTTTGCGCAGCCTGCGCGTTGCGTTTGTTCTGATCCGGCACCAGACGATAGAAGGTCTCACCGGGCTTAATCATGCCCAGCTCATTGCGTGCGCGTTCCTCGATCGCTTCCGAGCCGCCATTGAGATCGTCAATTTCGGCAAACAGCTGATCGTTACGCGCTTTAAGTTTGGCGTTGTTCGCCTGTTGCACCGCGACGTCGTCATTGACGCGCGTGTAGTCGTGAATACCGTTTTTGCCCAGCCACAGCGAATATTGCAGCCAGCCGAGCAGCACCAGTAGCAGTAACGTCAGTTTTCCCATCCCCGCCCCCTGAAAAACGGCTCAATCATCCCATAACTTGGTGCAGGACTCCACTCCAGCGGTGAAAATGGCCCGCTTTACCGGCTGTCTGCGCAAATTCTGATTAGGATGGCAAGAAAGCGGGCAGGTAAAGTTTTGTAACCTGCCGACGCGTTTCCACATCGGGAGGCATTACCAGCCGGATAAAAAAGAGAAGAGCAGCCAGAAAAGGCAGACCACCACTATCGCCGTAGCGGGCGTCGTCCAGAGCAGCCTGCCGCGCAGCGCCATGCTGAAAATGATGCCGATCAGCACCGATACCGGCAGCAGCGCCAGGAAAAAAGGCCAGGTATAGAGGAAGAAAAAAAGCGTGTTAGAACCGTACAACAGGAAGGGGATCGCCAGCGCGCACCAGTAGGAGAGGAAGCCGATGATGCCGCCCGGCAGCGACGAGCGCGGCTCGTCCAGGGGAGTTTCATCTTTGCGGGCCAGCATAGGAGTAACGTTCTGCATAGAGATCCTGTTGACGCGAAGGCGGCAAATCAGCCTCGATTTGCCGCTTGTCTGTTCAGGATTCGATGATATCGCGGTGGCGCAGCAGGTCTAACAATTGGCCGGTCAGTTTTGTAACCAATTGTTCGCCCGCTAAGTGTATTTCCGGCTGCTCCGGCGCCTCGTAGAGGCTGTCGATGCCGGTAAAATTACGCAGCTCGCCCGCGCGCGCCTTTTTATATAACCCTTTGGGGTCGCGCGCTTCGCACACCGCCAGCGGCGTATCGACGAAGACCTCGATAAAGCGACCTTCCGGCAGCATATCGCGCACCATCTGACGCTCGGCGCGGTGCGGCGAGATAAAGGCGGTGAGCACCACCAGTCCCGCGTCCACCATCAGCTTCGCCACTTCGCCGACGCGGCGGATGTTCTCTTTGCGATCCGCGTCGCTGAAGCCCAGATCGCGACAGAGGCCGTGGCGCACGTTATCGCCGTCGAGCAGATAGGTGCTGACGCCGAGCGGATGCAGCGCCTGCTCCAGCGCGCCGGCCACCGTCGATTTGCCGGAGCCGGAGAGGCCGGTAAACCAGAGCACCGCGCCCTGGTGGCCGTGCTGCCGCTCGCGCGCCTCGCGCGTTACCGGATGATCGTGCCACACCACGTTTTCATCGTGCTGCGCCATTACTCACCGCCCAGCAGATCGCGCGCGTTCCAGTGCGGGAAGTGGCGGCGGATCAGCGCATTCAGTTCCAGCTCGAACGCGCTGAACTGGCCCGCCTGCCGCGCCGCGCCGCTCAGCGGCTCATGGATCATGCCTGCGCCCACGGTGACGTTGCTCAGGCGATCGATAAAGATCATGCCGCCCGTCACCGGGTTCTGCTGGTATTTATCCAGCACCATCGGTTCGTCGAAGGTCACTTCCACCAGGCCGATGCCGTTCAGCGGCAGCGTCTCGGCGGTGCGCTTCTCCAGCGTGTTGATCTCGACCTGATGAATCACCTTCTCCACGCGACCGCGCGCCTTCTTGCCGGCGATTTTAATATCGTAGCTCTGGCCCGGCTGCAGCGGCTGCTCCGCCATCCACACCACGTCGACGGTGGCGGACTGCACCGCCTCCAGCTCGGCGTCGCTGTCGACCAGCAGATCGCCGCGGCTGATATCGATCTCGTCGTTCAGCACCAGGGTAATGGCTTCGCCCGCGCCCGCTTCCTGCAAGTCGCCGTCAAAGGTAACGATGCGCGCCACGGTGGACTCCACGCCCGACGGCAGCACCTTCACACGCTGACCGACGCGCACCGCACCGGAGGCGAGCGTGCCCGCATAGCCGCGGAAATCCAGGTTCGGACGGTTAACGTACTGTACCGGGAAGCGCATCGGCTGCTGATCCACCACGCGCTTCACCTCGACGGTCTCCAGCACGTCAAGCAGCGTCGGACCGCTGTACCACGGCATGGTCTGGCTCGGCGTGGCGACGTTGTCGCCCTCCAGCGCCGACATCGGCACAAAGCGAATATCCAGGTCTTCCGGCAGCTGCGCCGCGAAGTCGAGGTAATCCTGTTTAATTTGCTCGTAGGTCTCCTGGCGATACTCCACCAGGTCCATTTTGTTGATCGCCACCACCAGATGCTTAATGCCCAGCAGCGTCGAGATAAAGCTGTGGCGACGGGTCTGATCCAGCACGCCTTTGCGCGCGTCGATCAGCAGAATCGCCAGATCGCAGGTCGAGGCGCCGGTCGCCATATTGCGGGTGTACTGCTCATGTCCCGGCGTGTCGGCGATAATAAATTTACGCTTCTCGGTGGAGAAGTAGCGGTAGGCCACGTCGATGGTGATGCCCTGCTCGCGCTCCGCCTGAAGTCCATCCACCAGCAGCGCCAGGTCGAGCTTTTCGCCCTGGGTGCCGTGACGCTTGCTGTCGTTGTGCAGCGAGGAGAGCTGATCTTCATAGATCTGACGCGTATCGTGCAGCAGGCGGCCGATCAGCGTGCTTTTGCCGTCGTCGACGCTGCCGCAGGTGAGAAAACGCAGCAGACTTTTATGCTGTTGCGCGGTCAGCCAGGCTTCCACGCCGCCCTGATCGGCAATCTGTTGTGCAATAACGGTATTCATCTGCGTCTCCTTAGAAATAACCCTGACGTTTTTTCAGTTCCATCGAACCGGACTGATCGCGGTCAATCACGCGGCCCTGACGTTCGCTGGTGGTAGAGACCAGCATCTCTTCGATAATTTCCGGCAGCGTCTGCGCCTCGGATTCCACCGCGCCGGTGAGCGGCCAGCAGCCAAGGGTGCGGAAGCGCACCATACGCTGCTTGATCACTTCGCCAGGCTGCAAGTCGATACGGTCGTCATCCACCATCATCAGCATGCCGTCGCGCTCCAGCACCGGGCGCGGCGCAGCGAGATAGAGCGGCACGATTTCAATGTTTTCCAGAAAGATGTACTGCCAGATATCGAGCTCGGTCCAGTTCGACAGCGGGAAGACGCGAATGCTTTCGCCCTTGTTGATCTGGCCGTTGTAGTTATGCCACAGCTCCGGGCGTTGGTTCTTTGGATCCCAGCGGTGGAAACGGTCGCGGAAAGAGTAGATACGCTCTTTGGCGCGCGACTTCTCTTCGTCGCGACGCGCGCCGCCGAACGCGGCGTCAAAGCCATATTTGTTCAGCGCCTGCTTCAGCCCTTCGGTTTTCATGATATCGGTGTGCTTGGCGCTGCCGTGCACGAAGGGGTTGATGCCCATCGCTACGCCTTCCGGATTGCGGTGAACCAGCAGCTCGGCGCCCATCTCTTTTACGGTGCGATCGCGGAACGCGTACATCTCGCGAAATTTCCAGCCGGTATCGACGTGCAGCAGCGGAAACGGCAGCGTGCCTGGATAGAAGGCTTTACGCGCCAGATGCAGCATCACCGACGAATCTTTGCCGATGGAGTACATCATTACCGGATTGCCGAACTCCGCTGCGACCTCGCGGATAATATGAATGCTTTCCGCCTCTAACTGACGCAGATGAGTAAGTCTTTTTTGGTCCATGATTTTTCCTCAAGCCAGTGTGACAACGGCGGACTCGCGGGTCGCCTGCTGTGCAGAATGTTGAAACCACGCCAGCTGCTCGTGCAGCTTCACCACTTCCCCGATCACCAGCAGCGCTGGCGTCGGCGCGGCAGCAGCCAGCGTCTCAAGGTGTTCCAGCGTGCCGGTCAGCACCTGCTGATCCTGCCGCGTGCCGCGGCCAATCACCGCAACCGGCGTCGCGGGATCGCGGCCGTGACGCATCAGCCCTTCGCTAATCGCCGCTGCCTTTACCGTGCCCATATAGATCGCCAGCGTCTGACGCGCGCGCGCCAGCGACGGCCAGTCGATGTCGTCGCCATCGGCGCGACAGTGACCGGTAATAAACAGCACGCTCTGCGCGTGATCGCGGTGCGTCAGCGGAATACCGGCGTAGGCGGTCGCGCCTGCCGCCGCCGTCACGCCGGGCACCACCTGGAACGGGATCCCCGCCTCCTGCGCCGCCTGCAGCTCTTCGCCGCCGCGGCCAAAGATAAAGGGATCGCCCCCTTTCAGGCGCACCACGCGCTTGCCTTTACGCGCCAACTCCACCAGCAGGCGATTGGTCTCCTCCTGCGGCACCGAGTGCGCGCCGGCGCGTTTGCCAACGCAGATGCGGTCGGCGTCGCGGCGTACCAGATCCAGTACCTCGTCGCTGACCAGATGATCGTAGAGCACCACGTCCGCCAGCTGCATCACCTGCAGGCCGCGCAGCGTCAGCAGGCCGCTGTCGCCGGGTCCGGCGCCCACCAGAATGATTTCGCCTTCGCGGTTCGGCTCTTCCTGCAGTTCGCGCTGTAGAGTACGCGTCGCCTCCTCCACGTTGCCCGCCGACATCTGGCTGGCGAACAGGCCATTAAAGGCGCGCTCCCAGAAGCGACGGCGATCGGACATGCGGCTAAAGCGCTGTTTTACGCGGTCGCGAAACCCGCCCGCGACCTCCGCCATCTGCCCCAGACTGGCAGGCAGCAGCGCCTCCAGCTTTTCGCGCAGCATACGCGCCAGCACCGGCGCGGTGCCGCTGGAGGAGATAGCGACCACCAGCGGAGAACGGTCCACGATAGAGGGAAAGATAAAGCTGCACTTCGGCTGGTCGTCTACCACGTTGACCAGCCGGTGACGGGCATTGGCCTCGTCGTAAACCTGGCGGTTGAGCAGGTTATCGTCGGTTGCGGCGATGGCGAGGAAAACCGCGTCAAGCTGCGCCGGCTCGAACGCCGTCGCCAGCCATTCGATCTGCTGTTCCTGATGCAGCGCCTGAAGTTCGGGGCAAAGTTCGCGCGACACCACGCGCACCTGCGCAGAGGCGCGACGCAGCAGTTCAATTTTGCGCGCCGCGACGTCGCCGCCGCCTACAACCAGCACCGGACGATCTTTGAGATCGGCGAAAAGAGGCAAATAGTCCACGATAACCCTGGCGTTGTAACCGTAATTTAACGCGACTATACGTTGCGCCCTTCTGGCAGATGAAATTACGAATTGGAATGAGTAGTTACCGAATGGAATAACGCGCCAGGGAAGCTCATAACAAAATGTGCTTAACGGATGATCTGGCAAGGCTTTCAGAGCGAATCAAATTGTTTAATGGCGATCACAGTTTCATACTGGAGAGCGAAAAAATTTTGGCTTTTCGTCACAGGATGACCCACAAGGAACACCCCATGTTTGCCCTTCTCCGCCTGACCGCGCTGGCTGCGCTGTTGAATTGCGGTTTCGCTCTGCACGCCCAGGCCGCCAGCGTGGCGCCGGGGAAATTTGCCGAGCAGCAGCTTCGTCACATCGCCACCTACTTCCCTGGCCGCATGAGCGGCAGCCCGGCCGAAATGATGGCCGCCGACTACCTGCAGCAGCAGTTCGCCGCGCTCGGTTTTCAGAGTAATACCCGCCAGTTCAATACCGGCTATCGCTGGCGCGAAACTAATGGCGATCTGCGCTGGCATAAGGTGACGGCGACCTCGGTGATCGCCGCGCGCGCCGGCAGCGCGCCGCAGGAGATCCTGATTGTGGCCCATCTCGACACCTGGACGCCGCTCAGCAGCAGCGACGCCGAGCATAACCTTGGCGGCCTGCGTCTGCAGGGCGTCGACGACAACGCGTCAGGACTGGGCGTGATGCTGGAGCTGGCGCAGCAGCTGAGCCGCCGGCCGCTGCATTACGGCGTGCGCTTCGTGGCGCTGAGCGCAGGCGAAACCGCGCTGGGCGGCATGCAGGATTACGTGGCGCGCATGAGCGAGAAAGAGAAAAAGAACACGCTGCTGGTGGTGGATCTCAACAGCCTGATCGCCGGCGACCATCTCTATTTCAACAGCGGCAGCAATACGCCGCGCGCGGTGCGCAAGCAGACCAGCGAGCGCGCGCTGCGCCTCGCGCAGCAGCTTGGCATTCCCGCCGCCAGCCATCAGATGACCGCACGCGACTATAACGCCGCCAACGCCTTCGATAAGGCGGGTTTTCCGCTGCTGGACGTGACGGCGAGCAACTGGGCGCTGGGCGGCAAAGACGGCGCGCAGCAGCGCAGCCGCTCGAAGCATTTCCCGGACGGCACGACGCGCCATCAGACCGACCGCGACAATCTTAACTACCTGGACCGCTGGCTGCCGGGCCGCATCTCGCTGCGCACGCGCGACAGCGTCAAGGTGCTGCTGCCGCTGCTGGGCGAGCTAACCAATCCGAAAGTGTGAGGGAAACCATGTATATCGTCTCGCTAACCTATTTTCGTCCGATGGAAGAAGTCGACGCGCTGCTGGAGCCGCATATCCAGTGGCTGGATCGCTATTTCGCCGCGGAGCTTTTTATTGCGGCTGGCCGCAAAGACCCGCGTACTGGCGGCATCGTGCTGGTGAAGGATATCGATCGCGCACGGCTGGACACTATTCTGGCGGAAGATCCTTTTGTCGCGGTGGCAAACTATGAGGTGACGAAGCTGGGCGTGACGCGCGCAGCTGAAGAATTAGCCGCTCTGGTAGGAATGTAAGAAATGGGCGCGCTGTTCAGCTACAGCGCGCCTTAAGCTTAGCCTTCGTGCAGACCGCATTCGCGCTTCAGGCCGAAGAAGCGCGTCTCCTCTTCCGCCATGCCGGGCTCCCATTTGCGCGTGGTGTGGGTATCGCCCACCGACAAATAGCCCTCATCCCACAGCGGATGGTATTTGAGGTTATGCTGCTGCAGATAGTGATGAATCTGACGGTTGTCCCAGTCGATAATCGGCAGCACCTTGAACACGCCGCGCTGCACGCCAAGCACCGGCAGATTCGCACGGCTGCCGGACTGATCGCGCCGCAGCCCGGCGAACCAGGTCTGGGCGCCCAGCGTCTGCAGCGCGCGGTTCATCGGCTCAACCTTGTTGATCTGGTTGTACTGCTCAATGCCTTCCACGCCCTGCTCCCACAGCTTGCCGTAGCGCGCCTCCTGCCAGGCCGCCGAAGTGTCGGCGCGAAACACCTGTAGATTCAGGCCCAGCTGATCCGTCAGCTGATCGATAAAACGGTAGGTTTCCGGGAAGAGATAGCCGGTATCGGTCAGAATCACCGGAATATCGGGCATCTGCCGCGTGACCAGATGCAGCGACACCGCCGCCTGAATGCCAAAACTCGACGAGAGCACAAAAGCGCCCGGCAGGTTTTCCAGCGTCCAGCTGACGCGCGCCTCCGCCGAGCTTTTCTCCAGCTGCGCATTCACGGACGCCAGCGCCAGCGTGCGCTCGACTTTGTTCATTTCACCCAGTGCTGCGAGGTCGAACTGACTCATACTGCCTCCGAATCCCAGAAATCTCGTGCCGGATCGACGACCGGCTTGACGATGCCTGCGCGGATCGCGAAGTCGCCGAAGCCCTCAGCGCCGTGGCGCTCGCGCGCCCAGCGGCCCACCAGCTCGTCGATGCTGGCGAGGATCTCACTTTCGGTGATGTTCTCGCGATACATGCGCGGAATGCGCGTGCCGATGCGGTTGCCGCCGATATGCAGGTTGTAACGGCCCGGCGCTTTGCCCACCAGCCCGATTTCCGCCAGCATGGCACGGCCGCAGCCGTTGGGACAACCGGTGACGCGTAGCACTATGTGCTCTTCGCCCACGCCGTGGCTGTGCATGATCTCTTCGACTTTAGTGACAAAGGCGGGCAGAAAACGCTCCGCTTCCGCCATCGCCAGCGGGCAGGTCGGGAACGAAACGCACGCCATCGAATTTTCGCGCTGCGCGGTCACGCTCTCCATCAGGCCATGTTCACGCGCAATCGCCTCGATTTTCGCCTTTTCGCTCTCCGGCACGCCGGCCACGATCAGGTTCTGGTTCGCCGTCAGGCGGAAGTCGCCCTGATGCACGCGCGCAATCGCCGCGATGCCGCTTTTCAGCGGACGGTCCGGGTAGTCGAGCAGGCGACCATTTTCGATAAACAGCGTCAGGTGCCACTTCTTGTCGATGCCCTTGATCCAGCCGATGCGATCGCCGCGGGTGGTGAACTCGTAAGGGCGAATCGGCTCGAAGGTCAGCCCGGCGCGCTTTTCGACTTCCGCTTTGAAGGTCTCGACGCCGACGCGCTCCAGGGTATATTTGGTTTTGGCGTTTTTACGATCGGTGCGGTTGCCCCAGTCGCGCTGGGTGGTCACCACCGCAGCCGCGACCTCCAGCGTTTTTTCCAGCGGCAGATAGCCGAACTCGCTGGCGGTGCGCGCATAGGTCGCTTTGTTGCCGTGCTCGATCGACAGGCCGCCGCCGACCAGCAGGTTAAAGCCGATCAGCCTGCCCTTCTCCGCCACCGCGATAAAGTTCAGGTCGTTGGCGTGCAGATCGACGTCGTTGTGCGGCGGGATCACCACCGTGGTTTTAAACTTACGCGGCAGATAGGTCTCGCCGAGGATCGGCTCCTCATCCGTGGTCGCCACCTTCTCTTTATCCCACCAGATTTCTGCATAGGCGCGGGTGCGCGGCAGCAGATGCTCGGAGATTTTCTTCGCCCACTCGTAGGCTTCCTGATGCAGCTCCGACTCGACCGGGTTTGAGGTGCAGAGCACGTTGCGGTTGACGTCGTTAGCGGTCGCCAGCGCGTCGAGCCCGACTTCGTGCAGCATCTGGTGCGAAGGCTTGACGTTCTTCTTCAGAATGCCGTGAAACTGAAAGGTCTGGCGGTTAGTCAGGCGAATGCTGCCGTACAGCGTTTTTTCGGTGGCGAATTTATCGATCGCCAGCCACTGCGTCGGCGTGATGATACCGCCAGGCAGACGGCAGCGCAGCATCATGGCGTGACGCGGCTCCAGCTTCTGCTCGGCGCGCTCGGCGCGAATGTCGCGATCGTCCTGCTGGTACATGCCGTGGAAACGGATCAGCAGGAAATTATCGCCGTTAAAGCCGCCGGTCAGGCCATCATCCAGATCTTCCAGGATGGTGCCGCGTAAATAGTTGCTCTCTTTTTTAAGACGCTCGGCGTCGACCAGCTTGCCTTCAACGACCAGCGGTCCGGGGTGTTTTTCGCTCATTAGTAAACGTCTCGCTGATAGCGGCGCTCAATGCGCAGCTCGCTTAAAAATTCGTCGGCCGTTTCACGATCCATTGCGCCGTGTTCGACCGCCACATCCAGCAGTGCCTGCTCGACATCCTTCGCCATACGGTTGGCGTCGCCGCAGACATAAATATGCGCGCCCTCTTCGATCCAGCGCCACACTTCCGCCCCTTTCGCGCGGATTTTGTCCTGCACGTAGACTTTCTGCTCCTGGTCGCGCGACCAGGCGAGGTCGATATGCGTCAGCAGGCCATCCTTCACATACTGCTGCCATTCCACCTGATAGAGAAAATCCTCGGTGAAGTGCGGATTGCCGAAGAAGAGCCAGTTTTTGCCGCCTGCGCCGTCGTTGTCGCGCTGCTGCATAAAGGCGCGGAACGGCGCGATGCCGGTGCCCGGACCAATCATAATGACCGGCGCGTCGGGGTTGGCGGGCAGACGGAAGTTATCGTTATGCTCGATAAAGACGCGAATTTCCGCATCCTCTTCCAGGCGGTCAGCCAGATAGCTGGAGGCGCCGCCTGCGCGCGCGCGGCCGTCGATATCGAAGCGCACCGCGCCGACGGTGATATGGACTTCGGTTTCATTCTCCGCCTGCGACGAGGCGATAGAGTAGAGGCGCGGCGTCAGCGGACGCAGCAGCGTCGTCAGCTGTTCGGCGTTGAGTTCGGTCGGCGCGTTACGCACCATATCGACGATCGGGAAGGTCTGCGCGTAGTGCTGCAGCTTCGCCTTATCGCCTGCCAGCGCCAGCAGCGCATCGTTGCGCGACAGCGCGGCGTACTGCTCGACGATCTGCGCGGTGTTCACCGTCAGCTCAAAGCGTTTTTGTAGCGCCTCGCTAAGCGGCAGGGTCTCGTTGTCGAGCTGCACCGGCTCGTCGCCTTTCAGCCACAGCAGGCTCAGCAGCTCGGCGACCAGCTCCGGATCGTTTTCATACCAGACGCCCAGCGCGTCGCCCGGCTGGTAGCGCAGGCCGGAGTCGCCCAGATCGATTTCGATATGACGCACGTCCTTATCGGAGTGGCGGCCGGTAATTTTTTGGTTTACGGCAAAGCTGGCGGTCAGCGGCGCCTCTTTGGTGTAGGGGCTGCTGTGCACTTCATTGACGCTGCCGGTTGCGGTCGCCACGGCCTGCGCCGGCGTTTCGCTCGGCACGCGCTGTTTCAGCACCTCGACCAGCGCACGTCGCCAGTTCGCTGCCGCTTCGGCGAAATCGACGTCGGCGTCGACGCGATCCAGCAGGCGCTCTGCGCCCAGCTCCGCCAGGCGGCTGTCGAAATCTTTGCCCGCTTTGCTAAAGAATTCGTAAGAGGTGTCGCCGAGGCCGAGCACCGCAAAGGCGGCGCCATCCAGCTTCGGCGCTTTTTTCGACATCAGGAATTTGTGCAGCGCCACCGCTTCTTCAGGCGGATCGCCTTCACCCTGCGTGGAAGTCACCACCACCAGCAGCTTCTCCTGGCCGATCTGCTTGAACTTGTAATCGCCGGCGTTGACCAGCTTAACGTTGAGCTTCGCCGCCTGCAGATCGTCGCGCAGCTGCTCGGCGACGCGGCGCGCGTTGCCGGTTTGCGAAGCGGAAATCAGCGTAATCGCCGGGATCTCCGCCGCCGCTGGCGCGCTGGCCGCGACGCTGCCGGGCGTCTGATTGATCATTCCCCAGAAGTAGCCAGAGATCCACGCCAGCTGGGTGGGAGAAAAATCAGTCGTTGCCGCCTGTAAGCGCGCAAGTTGCTCCGGGTTAAGCGGGAGCAGAGAACCTGGGGGTGCCTGAGTCGTCATCGCGTTAAGAATTCCAGTATCCAGAGTCCGGACGGTAAAGTAGCAGGAAGAGTGGTAGGTTACCGGCCCGTATATTAACGATTAAATACGGCTTCGACATAATTAATAACCAAAATGACTAAGTGGTTTTTTGGGTAGAACTAATCAGTAAAACTGGTATAGAAAGCCAATATTTATCAACTGGTTAAAAGGGAGCGCTATCGCGCTGGCCGCGCAAATCCCTCTTTACAACGGTACGGATGCGAAAATTCCGTATTTCAGGTAGAATTCCCCGGTTTTTTAGCCTGAGAGCCATTATGTCTACCACATTGTTTAAAGAGTTCCAGTTCGAAGCCGCTCACCATTTGCCTAACGTCCCGGCAGGACACAAATGCGGTCGCCTGCATGGCCATTCGTTTCTGGTGCGACTGGAAATTACCGGCGAAGTGGACGCGCATACCGGCTGGGTGATGGACTTCGCCGAACTGAAAGCGGCATTTAAGCCGCTGTATGAGCGTCTCGATCACCACTATCTGAACGAGATCGCCGGCCTTGAAAATCCCACCAGCGAAGTGCTGGCGAAGTGGATCTGGGATCAGATGAAGCCGCAGCTGCCTGAGCTGAGCGCGGTGATGATCAAAGAGACCTGCACGGCGGGCTGCGTCTATAAAGGATAAATCCCGTCAGGGCTGTGGTCCGCACAGCCCGCCCTTTCCGCCCTACGCTTCTTTACGCCTGCGTCATCTCTCTGTCATCTGACCTCTCTACGTTGTTCTCTCCTTCATTAAAGTTCAAAAGAATCAACAGTAAACCTGAAACGCCTTGCCGCCCTCGCGCTGCTTTTTACCGCCTCTGCCGCCGTACAGGCGCAAAATGTGCTCGACTTTCCCCAGCCGGACAACGTGCCGGACGAGTTCTACGCCGTGACCGAAATTCCCGCAGGCGGCACCATCAAGTATGAGACCGACGCCAAAACCGGCTTTATCGTGGCGGATCGCTTTCAGTCGATGCCTGTGGCCTGGCCGGCCAATTACGGATCCCTGACGCAGTCGCTGGGCGGCGATAACGATCCGCTCGACGTGATCTTCTATACCCGTGCGCCGCTGCAGCCGGGCACGCTGATCAAACTGCGCGCTATCGGCGTGCTGAAGATGATCGACGGCGGCGAAGTGGACGACAAGATCGTCGCGGTGCCGACCAGCAAAATCGATTCCACCTGGGACGAGATTAAGAGCATGGGCGATCTGCCGAAGATGGAACAGGCGCGCCTCGAGGCCTTTTTCCGCGTTTATAAGCAACTGCCGGAGGGGCGCAAGAAGGTCGAGCTGAACGGATTTGAGAGCGCCGACGTGGCGAAGAGCGAGATCAAGAAGGCGTTCGACGCCTATAAAGCGAAGCCGTAACGCTAGCGGGCGGCGCGGCCGCCGCCCTGCTCTCTGCCGTCAGGCGATATTGAGGTATTTGTGTGTCTGCATCGACAGGCGCCAGTTGCGCGCGATACAGGTTTCGATACAAAGCTTCGTCGCCGCGTCTTTGCGGCTGATGGGCTGCAGCGCAATAATGCGCGCTTTACTGTCACTCAGCGTTGCCAGCAGTTCATCCAGCGCCTCGACGTCGCGCTCGCGCGCCACCGGATGCTTGATCTCATCCGCGCGCTGCAGCGCCTGAGCCAGCACGTCATAGCCGCCGCGCATATTCACCTTCGGCGATACCGTCACCCAGGTTTTCTCGGAGCAGTGCACTTCGTGCGTGCCGCTGGTTTCGATCTGGCACTGAAAACCCTGCGCTTCCAGCGCCGTGGTCAGCGGGCGCAGATCGTAAATCGACGGCTCCCCGCCGGTAATCACCACATGACGCGCCGTCCAGCCCTGACGCTGGATAGTCTCAATCAGCAGCGCCGCATCGGCGTTGCCCCAGGCATCCGTCTCCACCGTTTTGACCAGAATATCGCCCAGCGCCGTTTCCCGATCGGCCAGCTTCTCCCAGGTATGTTTGGTATCACACCAGCTACAACCCACCGGGCATCCCTGTAAGCGGATAAAGATGGCCGGAACGCCGGTATAAAAGCCTTCTCCCTGTAGCGTCTGGAACATTTCATTAAACGGGTATTGCATTACGGACTCGCTAGAAAAAAACAGGGCGCTGATTATGGCAGATTTGCCGCGCAGCTCAACCACGCGATGTGCCTTTTCTGTGCCGCCGTTAAAAGCAAAAGCCCCGCACGAGGCGGGGCTTTCTCTCAGGCGAATGCCGTCAGAGGACGGCATCAGCAGGCGATTACGCCTGGCCTTTCACTTCTTTCAGACCGTTGAACGGCGCTTTTGAACCCAGCGCTTCTTCAATACGGATCAGCTGGTTGTACTTAGCAACGCGGTCAGAACGGCTCATAGAACCGGTTTTGATCTGGCCTGCCGCAGTACCGACCGCCAGGTCAGCGATGGTGGCGTCTTCGGTTTCACCTGAACGGTGTGAAATCACCGCGGTGTAGCCAGCGTCTTTCGCCATTTTGATCGCCGCCAGGGTTTCGGTCAGAGAACCGATCTGGTTGAACTTGATCAGGATGGAGTTAGCGATGCCTTTCTCGATGCCTTCTTTCAGGATCTTGGTGTTGGTCACGAACAGATCGTCGCCCACCAGCTGGATTTTGTCGCCCAGCACTTTAGTCTGGTAAGCAAAGCCGTTCCAGTCTGACTCGTCCAGACCATCTTCGATAGAGACGATCGGGTACTGTTTGGTCAGATCTTCCAGGAAGTGCGTGAACTCTTCAGAGGTAAAGGCTTTGTTGCCTTCGCCAGCCAGCACATATTTGCCGTCTTTGTAGAACTCAGAGGCCGCGCAGTCCATCGCCAGGGTGATGTCTTTGCCCAGCTCGTAGCCTGCTGCTTTTACCGCTTCTGCGATTACAGCCAGCGCTTCGGCGTTGGAGCCCAGGTTCGGCGCGTAGCCGCCTTCGTCGCCCACCGCGGTGTTCAGGCCTTTCGCCTTCAGCACTTTCGCCAGGTGATGGAACACTTCAGAACCCATGCGGATCGCTTCTTTCACCGTTGAAGCGCCAACCGGCTGGATCATGAACTCCTGGATGTCGACGTTGTTGTCGGCGTGCTCACCGCCGTTGATGATATTCATCATCGGCAGCGGCATAGAGAATTTGCCCGGGGTGCCGTTCAGCTCAGCGATGTGCTCGTACAGCGGCTGACCTTTAGAGGCCGCTGCCGCTTTCGCCGCAGCCAGCGATACCGCCAGAATGGCGTTTGCGCCGAAGTTGGATTTGTTCTCAGTACCGTCCAGGTCGATCATGATCTTGTCGATGTTCGCCTGATCTTTCGCGTCTTTGCCTTTTACCGCATCCGCAATCGGACCGTTAACTGCAGCAACTGCTTTCGTTACGCCTTTGCCCAGGAAACGAGATTTGTCGCCGTCGCGCAGCTCCAGCGCCTCGCGTGAACCGGTAGAAGCGCCTGACGGTGCCGCTGCCAGACCAACAAAACCACCTTCCAGATGTACTTCCGCTTCTACAGTCGGGTTGCCGCGGGAGTCGATGATTTCGCGACCGATGACTTTAACGATTTTGGCCATTACGATTTTCCTCAGTACAAGTTAGTCAATCCTAAGACAAACAACGCGCGAAAAGTTCGCGCGTTGCTCGTGAAACTTACTTCGCTAAACGCTTCTGGTGATCCTGCGCGGCCTTAACAAAGCCGGCGAACAGCGGATGACCGTCGCGCGGTGTTGACGTGAACTCCGGGTGGAACTGGCAAGCCACAAACCAGGGATGGTTCGGGATCTCAATGATCTCGACCAGCTGGTCGTCGCCAGAACGTCCGGCAATGCGCAGCCCTGCGGCTTCAATCGGCTTCAGCAGCAGATTGTTGACTTCGTAGCGGTGGCGATGGCGCTCGACAATGGTGTCGGAACCGTACAGCTGACGAACTTTGCTGTCCGGCGTCAGCTGGCACTGCTGGCTGCCGAGGCGCATGGTGCCGCCCAGATCGCTGGTTTCCGTACGCTGTTCCACATTGCCGTTTTCATCGCGCCATTCGGTGATCAACGCCACCACCGGGTATTTACAGTCTGGCACAAATTCCGTGGAGTTGGCGCCTTCCATCCCGGCGACGTTGCGCGCGAACTCCATCAGCGCAACCTGCATGCCGAGGCAGATGCCCAGGTAAGGCACGTTGTTTTCACGCGCGTACTGCGCGGTCATCAGCTTGCCTTCCACGCCGCGGTAGCCGAAGCCGCCGGGGATCAGAATCGCATCCAGATCTTTGAGAATTTCGACGCCGCGCGTCTCGACGTCCTGCGAATCGATCAGCTTGATGTTGACCGTGACGCGATTTTTCAGGCCGCCGTGCTTCAGCGCTTCAATCACCGATTTGTACGCATCCGGCAGTTCGACATATTTGCCAACCATGCCGATGGTCACTTCGCCGCCCGGGTTGGCCTCTTCATAGATCACCTGTTCCCATTCGGACAGGTTGGCTTCCGGCGCGTTCAGGTTGAAACGCTTGCAGATATAGTCATCCAGACCCTGCGACTTCAGCAGGCCCGGGATTTTGTAGATAGAGTCGACATCTTTCAGCGAGATAACCGCTTTTTCCGGCACGTTACAGAACAGCGCAATCTTGGCGCGTTCGTTGGCAGGCACGGCGCGGTCGGAACGGCAGATCAGCACGTCCGGCTGGATGCCGATTGAGAGCAGCTCTTTAACCGAGTGCTGGGTTGGTTTGGTTTTCACCTCGCCCGCTGCCGCCATATAAGGCACCAGCGTCAGGTGCATATACATGGTGTGCTCGCGGCCGACGTCGACCGCCATCTGGCGAATTGCCTCCAGGAACGGCAGCGACTCGATATCGCCGACGGTGCCGCCGATCTCCACCAGAACGACGTCGTGACCTTCGCCACCGGCGATAATGCGTTCTTTAATGGCGTTGGTGATGTGCGGGATAACCTGAATGGTCGCGCCGAGATAGTCGCCGCGGCGCTCTTTGCGCAGCACTTCAGAGTAGATACGGCCGGTAGTGAAGTTGTTGCGGCGCGTCATTTTCGTGCGAATGAAGCGCTCGTAGTGACCCAAATCCAAATCGGTTTCGGCCCCGTCGTCGGTGACGAACACTTCACCGTGCTGGGTAGGGCTCATGGTGCCCGGATCGACGTTGATATAGGGATCCAGCTTCATGATGGTCACGTTGAGACCACGTGCTTCGAGAATGGCTGCGAGGGAGGCTGCGGCAATGCCTTTACCCAGAGAGGAAACGACCCCGCCGGTCACAAAAATATAATTCGTTGTCATGCTGAACCTGAGAGTTTAGGTTTAAAGACGGTGGAATAACCAGGACGGGAAAACAGTATACCTGAAACCCCTGTTAGCCACAATTGATGAATCACCGCCATCCTCCAACGCATTGCAGCGGGTAACATAGCGGATAGCGGCCAGGGAAATGTTGATGCAGGTCACAACTTTTTTCTCGGGCTGAATCGAGTAAGCGTGACCGGCTAAATTGTATGCGGCGCTGGAATAATCAGCGTTTTTCGCCTTCTTTGACCTGCTGCCAGGCTGCCTCCATCTGCTCCAGCGTCGCCTCGGACATGGCGAGTCCCTGCGCGGCGATAATCGCTTCCACCGCGCGGAAACGGCGCTCAAACTTGTCGTTCGCCTTTTGCAGCGCGGTTTCCGCTTTGCTGCCCAGATGACGCGACAGGTTGACCGTGGCAAACAGCAGATCGCCGATCTCCTCTTCCAGCTTGTGCGGATCGATGGTCGCCTGCTGCGCCTCGTGCATCACTTCGTCGATCTCTTCATGCACTTTATCCAGCACCGGGCCGATTGACGTCCAGTCGAAGCCAACGTTATGGCAGCGCTTCTGGATTTTATGCGCGCGCATCAGCGCAGGCAGCGCTTTGGGAATGTCGTCGAGCGCCGAGTGCTGCGCCTTTTCCGCCCGCTCCGCCCCCTTGATCGCCTCCCAGTTTTTCAGCACTTCTGCGCTGTCCTCTACGCTGGCGTCGCCGAAAATATGGGGATGGCGGCGCTCCAGCTTGTCGCTGATAGCATTACAGATGTCGTCGAAGGTAAAGCGATCCTGCTCGCTGGCCATCTGCGCGTAGAACACCACCTGAAACAGCAGATCGCCCAGCTCGCCGCGCAGATCGTCGAAGTCTTCACGCTGAATGGCGTCCAGCACTTCATAGGTCTCTTCCAGCGTATAGGGCGCAATCGAGGCGAAGGTTTGTTCGCGATCCCACGGGCAGCCGCGTTGCGGATCGCGCAGGGTTTGCATGATGCCCAGCAGGCGATCGAGTGCGCTCATAGTCAGTCCTTGTTAAATCGGGGATAAGAAGCGGGGATGGGCGCGCGCCCATCCCGTAACATCAGTGAAGACGTCGGGCGTCGATGATATCAGGCACCTGGTTCAGCCGCGACAGCACGCGGCCCAGCACCTGCTGATTGTAGATTTCAATATCCATATCGATGGTCGCCAGCTGTTTTTTGGTGTCGCTGCGGCTGGAGACGCCCAGCACGTTGACCTTCTCATTGGCGAGTATGGTGGTGATATCGCGCAGCAGCCCGCTGCGATCGTTGGCGGTGACGCGCACCACCAGCGAGTAGCCGCTGGAGTAGCTTTCGCCCCACACCGCATCGACGATGCGTTCCGGCGCGTGGTCGCTCAGCTCGGCCAGCTGGTCGCAGTCGGCGCGGTGGATAGAGATGCCGCGGCCCTGAGTGATGAACCCGACGATATCGTCGCCCGGAATCGGCTGACAGCAGCGCGCGATATGGTGCATCAGGTTGCCGACCCCTTCCACCACCACGCGGCCGCTCTCTTTGCGCGACGGCGGCGAGTAGCTTTTCTGCGTCAGCTGGCGCAGCGCCTCGCGGTCTTCTTCTTCCGCGCTCGGCTTGTTGAGCTTCGCCTGCAAGAAGTTAACCATCTGATTAAGGCGGATATCGCCGCCGCCGATCGCCGCCAGCAGCTCATCAAGCGAGGTCACGTTATAGCGCGGCAGCAGCAGCTTCTCCGCTTCGCGCAGGCTGATATCGAGCTGGTTCAGCTCGCTGTCGAGGATCTGACGGCCCGCGGCGATGTTTTTGTCGCGGTCCTGCTTGCGGAACCAGTTATGGATCTTGGCGCGGCCGCGGCTGGTGGTGATATAGCCGAGGTTGGGGTTAAGCCAGTCGCGGCTTGGGTTCGGCTGTTTCTGGGTGATCACCTCAACCTGATCGCCCATCTGCAGCTGATAGGTAAAGGGCACGATGCGGCCGCCAATCTTGGCGCCGATGCAGCGGTGGCCGATATCGCTGTGAATGTGATAGGCGAAGTCGAGCGGCGTCGATCCGGCGGGCAGATCCACTACGTCGCCTTTTGGGGTAAAGACGTAAACGCGATCGTCGAACACCTGACTGCGCACCTCTTCCAGCATTTCGCCGGAATCGGCCATCTCTTCCTGCCAGGCGATCAGCTTACGCAGCCAGGCGATACGCCCTTCGTGTCCGGAGGCGCCGCGCGCGCTGCCGGTGCTCGGTCCCTCTTTATATTTCCAGTGCGCGGCGACGCCCAGCTCGGCGTCTTCGTGCATCTGCCGGGTGCGGATCTGAATTTCCACGGTTTTGCCTTTCGGCCCGAGCACCACGGTATGAATCGACTGATAGCCGTTCGGTTTAGGGTTGGCGACATAGTCGTCAAACTCCGCCGGCAGATGGCGATAGAGGGTATGCACGATGCCGAGCGCGCCGTAGCAATCCTGCAGACGCTCGGCGACGATGCGCACTGCGCGCACGTCGAACAGCTCGTCGAACGCCAGCGCCTTTTTCTGCATCTTGCGCCAGATGCTGTAGATATGTTTCGGGCGACCGTAAACTTCGGCGCGCACGCCCTCTTTCACCATCTCTTTGCGCAGCGTATCGACAAAGTTCTCAATATACTGTTCGCGGTCGATGCGACGCTCGTGCAGCAGTTTGGCGATGCGTTTGTATTCGTCGGGATGCAGGTAGCGGAAGCAGTAATCCTCCAGCTCCCACTTCAGCTGGCCGATGCCGAGCCGGTTGGCGAGCGGCGCATAGATATTAGTGCTCTCTTTGGCCGCCAGCACGCGCTCATCTTCCGGCGCGTCTTTCATCTCGCGCAGGTTCATGATGCGTTCCGCCAGCTTGATCACCACGCAGCGGAAATCTTCCACCATCGCCAGCAGCATGCGGCGCACGTTGTCCACCTGCTCGGAGGCCATGGAGTCGTTGTGGATCGCTTTCAGCTGGCGAATGGCGTCCATATCGCGCACGCCGTGCACCAGCGTGACAATGCCGTTGCCGAAGGTTTCGCCTAACTCCTCTTCGCTCACCACTTCCGCATTCGCCAGCGGGAAGATCAGCGCGGCGCAGGAGCTTTCGATATCCATGCTGAGCATCGAGAGGATCTCAACCATCTCAATGCCGCGCCACAGCAGCAGCGACTGATCGGGGTGATCCTGCGTCTGGGCTTCGCAATAGCGCCAGGTCTCAGCGATACGTTCACATGATTGCGGGTTGGCAATGCCAAGACTGGCGATCCACTGATCGAGAGCGAACTCTCCTGCCGTATTTAAATGCGCACTTCTGACCGCAACCATATCCTCTCCTGCCACAGCAGCATCAATTGCCGCTTATGTTTTGCTGAATAGCACCATGGATTCGAGATGACGGGTATGAGGGAACATATCCAGCATCGCGACCCTTTCCAGATGGTAGCCCGCCGACAGCAATGTCTGGCTGTCGCGAGCAAGCGTTGTGGGATTACACGAAACATAGACCACGCGCTCTGGCGCAAGTTTAACCACATGCGCCATCACGCCCGCGGCCCCGGCGCGCGCCGGATCGAGCAATACCTTGTTAAAACCCTGCGCCGCCCACGGCTGGCGCGCAACGTCTTCCTCCAGGTTGTGCTGGAAAAAGCGGACATTTTTAAGATTATTCAGTTGCGCATTATACGCTGCCTGCCGCACTAATGCTGCAACGCCCTCCACACCCACAGCATTTTGTACGAATTTTCCTACAGGGATCGTAAAGTTTCCCATGCCGCAAAAGAGATCGAGCACGCGATCCTCCGGCCGCAGATCGAGCCAGGCGATCGCCTGCGCCACCATCTGCTGGTTAACCGCGTCGTTGACCTGGATAAAGTCTTGCGGACTGAAGGTCAACCGCACCTCGCCCGAATGGTAAAAAGGTTCCTCGCCGCGCACCTGCTCCAGCCGTTCGCCGTCGTCGAGAAACAGCATCAGCCTGTGCTCATGCGAAAAACGTTCCAGTTTTTCGCGGTCGGCAGGGTGCAGCGCATCAAGATGGCGCAATACCATCAGCGGCCCGTTGTCCGCCAGCACCAGCTCGAGGTGCCCCAGCCGGCTGGCCGCCTTCAGCGCGCTGAGGCAGTCGCGCAACGGCAGCAGCAGCGCTTCAAGTTCGGGCGCCAGAATGGGGCAGACGCGAATGGCCACCAGATCGTTGCTCGCCTCCTGGCGAAACCCCATCTGCAGCTCGCGCGTTTTCGGCTGCCACTGCAGGCCGAGGCGCGCGCGGCGGCGATAGCCCCAGGCGGGCCCGGCGATAATCTCATCGACCGCCACGTCGCGCTGCGCCGCCTGGCCCAGCATGCGCGACAGCGCCGCCGCTTTGCTGCGCTGCTGTAGCGGCTCGGCGGCGTGCTGCTGCTGACAGCCGCCGCAGCGGGTAAAGTGCGGGCAGCGCGGCGTCACGCGCTCCGGGCTGAGGCTGAGCAGCCGCGTCGCTTTGCCGCGCGCATACTGACGTTTCTCCTCCACCAGCGTCGCTTCCGCTTGCTCGCCGGGCAGCGCGCCGCTGATAAACAGGGTTTTACCCTGATGCCGCGCCACGCCCTGGCCAAAAGGATCGAGCTCGTCCACGGTGACGGTGATGCGTTGCTTCGTCGCCACACGCTGTTTTGCGGAGTAAAATTGCGCCATAGTGTTCTACATTCTCAATAAAATTCAGCGTGCGCGCGTTGTCGCGCACAGGGATAACAGGCTAAGCCAGCGACTATTATGACGAAATACAGCCTGCGGGCGCGAATGATGATTTTAATCCTGGCGCCGACGCTAATGATTGGGCTGCTGCTCAGCTCGTTTTTCGTGGTGCATCGCTACAACGAACTGCAGCGGCAGGTTGTGGACGCGGGGGCCAGCATTATTGAGCCGCTGGCGATCTCCAGCGAATACAGTATGAGCTGGCACGACCGCGACGCGCTGCGCGCGCTGGTCAGCCTGCTGCACCGCCGTCACTCCGATATTGTCCGCGCCATTTCCGTGTTCGACAACAATAACCGTCTCTACGTCACCTCGAATAACAACCAAAACCTGAGCCTGCTGCAGAAAGAGGATATCCACGCGCTGCCGGACGACGTCTCGATGGAGCGCCACGGCACGCTGCTGATCCTGCGCACGCCGATAACCTCTGAGCACTATGCGGTAGACGAACAGCCGAGCGAAGAGGCGAAACCGGCGGGCAACCCGCTCGGCTACGTGGCGATCGAGCTCGATCTCCAGTCGGTGCGTTTGCAGCAGTATAAAGAGGTGTTTGTCGCCACCCTGATGCTGCTGTTCTGTCTCTGCATCGCCATGCTGTTCGCCTATCGCCTGATGCGCGACGTTACCGGCCCGATTCGCAATATGGTCACCACCGTCGACCGCATTCGCCGCGGCCAGCTCGACAGCCGCGTCGAGGGCTATATGCTGGGGGAGCTGAGCATCCTGAAGAACGGCATCAACGCCATGGCGATGTCGCTCACCGCCTACCACGAAGAGATGCAGCACAATATCGATCAGGCGACCTGGGATCTACGGGAAACGCTGGAGCAGCTGGAGATCCAGAACGTCGAGCTGGACCTGGCGAAAAAGCGCGCCCAGGAAGCGGCGCGCATCAAGTCGGAGTTTCTCGCCAATATGTCTCATGAGCTGCGCACCCCGCTCAACGGCGTGATCGGCTTTACCCGTCAGATGCTGAAAACCGCGCTCGGCACCACCCAGCGCGACTATATGCACACCATTGAGCGCTCGGCGAATAATTTACTCAGTATTATCAACGATGTGCTCGACTTCTCCAAGCTGGAGGCAGGCAAGCTGGTGCTGGAGTCGATTCCTTTCCCGCTGCGCGCCACCCTGGATGAAACCATTGTGCTGCTGGCGCCGTCGGCCCACGAAAAAGGGCTGGAGCTGACGGTGCTGTGTGAGTGCAGCGTGCCGGATAACGTGATCGGCGATCCGCTGCGCCTGCAGCAGATTCTGATCAATCTGCTGGGCAACGCCATTAAGTTTACCGAGCGCGGCACTATCGATTTGCGCGTCGAACAGCGCGCCGTCAGCGCCACGCGCGTCGAGCTGGAGATTCAGGTGCACGACTCCGGCATCGGCATTTCCGAGCAGCAGCAGACGCAGCTGTTTCAGGCGTTTCGCCAGGCGGATGCCAGCATTTCCCGCCGCCACGGCGGCACCGGGCTGGGGCTGGTGATCACCCAGAAACTGGTCAGCGAAATGGGCGGCGAGATCGCCTTCCACAGCCGCGTCAACGAAGGCTCGACCTTCTGGGTGCGGATACAGCTCGATCTCAATCCCAACGCGCCGACGCTGCCGCGCGCGCTCGACGCCCTGTCGCGCTCGCGCATGGCCTATGTCGAGGCGCATGCCGCCTCGGCCGACGCGGCGCTGAAGATGCTGCGCGTTACGCCGCTGCAGGTTGAGCACAGCGAAACGCTGTCGGGCCTGCGCGAACCGCACTATCCGCTGCTGCTGGTCGGGCTGCCAATCGACATCACGCAGCAAGAGCTGCTGGACGACGCCTTTATCGACGCCCTGCTCAACCGCGCCGACTGCGTGCTACTGGCGCTGCCAAGCGCCATGATGCTGCTGGCGGATCGGCTCAAGGTGCGCGGCATTCACGGCTGCATCACCAAGCCGGTCTCCACCACGCGTCTGCTGCCGCTGCTGGCCGATCTGCATAGCCGCCAGCGCAGCATACTGCCTAACGGCACGCGCCTGCCGCTGCGGGTCATGGCGGTGGACGATAACCCCGCCAACCTCAAGCTGATCGGCGCGCTGCTGGAGGAGCAGGTGCAGCATATTCTGTTATGCAACAACGCCGAGCAGGCGATCGCCGCCGCGCGCACGCAGCCGCTGGATATCATCCTGATGGATATCCAGATGCCGGAGATCGATGGCATTCGCGCCAGCGAAATCATTCGCAGCCTGCCGCTGCACGCCAGTACGCCGATTGTGGCGGTCACCGCACACGCCATCGACGGCGAGCGCGAACATCTGATCAAAGCCGGGATGAACGACTATCTGGCGAAGCCGATCGACGAAACCCGGCTCAGCCAGCTGCTGGCGCGCTACAGTCCGGCGCTGCCAGCGGTGCTGCCGCCGGTGCCTGCCGTTTCGCCGTCGCTCGACTGGGAGCTGGCGCTGCGCCAGGCGGCGAACAAGCCCGATCTGGCGCGCGATATGCTGAAAATGCTGCTCGACTTTCTGCCTGAGGTGCACGAGAAGCTCGACGCCTTTATGGCGGCGAAAGATGTGCAGGGAGTGCGTGAGATCGTTCATAAGCTGCACGGCAGCGCCAGCTACAGTGGCGTGCCGCGCATGAAGCAGCTCTGCCGCCAGCTGGAGCAGAACCTGCGCCAGAGCGGTGATATCGACGACCTGGAGCCGGAGCTGCTGGAGCTGCAGGACGAGATGGAAAACGTGGCGCGTGAGGCGCGGAGGTTGCTGGGTGAAAGCTAAAGAGAACAAAAAAGAGCGCGGCGGCAGGCAACGCAGAGAGCCTTCTGTCGCCGCATCGCCACAGCAGTGGCGACAGGCTAACGGGGCGGCGCTGGCCGAACTCAACCGAATAACGGAAGCGCACGGTTTACTCTCGGACCCGCACCTGCAGTTTTAACGCGCGGCGGCTTTCGGCCGCCACAGCCACAGCGCCGCAATCGCCAGCGCAAACAGCGCGCCGAAGCCGACGCCGGTCGCAACCGCAGGCGCGCCCGCCTTCACTGCCAGCGTATAGAGCCCCAGCATCGCCAGCATGGCGATATTCTCGCCGAAATTCTGCACCGCGATCGCATTGCCCGCGCCAACGCTCGCCTTGCCGCGCGCCTGCAGCACCGCGTTAAGCGGCACCACGAAAAAGCCGCCCAGCGCGCCGATCACCATCAGCAGCAGGTAGGCGTTCAGCAGGGAATGCTGCAGCGAAAAGAGGATCACCATGACGCCGATCAGCACGCCGGCGGGCATGCAGCGGCGTACCGTTTCCAGCGTCACCAGCTTCGCCGCCGCGCCAGCGCCGACCACGATGCCGATCGCCACCATGGCATTGAGCGTGGTTGGCGTAGCGTTATCGCTGATGCCGAGCGCCACCGGCACCCACAGCACCAGCAGAAAGCGCAGCGTCACGCCCGCGCCCCAGAACAGGCTGGTGCCGAGAATGGAAAAGCGCGTCTCCGCGTTATGCCACAGCGTTGAGCTCGCCTGGAAAAAACGGCGCAGCATCGCGCCGAGGTGCCAGCTCTGTCCCGGCCGCGCCGCAGCAAGCGCAGGAATAAACAGGTTCGCCGCCACCGCCACCGCGTAAGTGGCCGCGCAGAGCGCCAGCGCCGCCGGCAGGCTCCAGTCGGCGAGCGCGCCGCCCGATACCGATCCGAGCAGGATCGCGGCGATGGTAGAGCTCTCCATCAAGCCGTTAGCCTTCACCAGCTTCTCGCCAGAGGTCAGCTCGGTAAGAATGCCGTACTTGGCGGGCGAATAAGCGGCCGCGCCGATGCCCACCAGCGTATAGCCCACGAAAGGATTGAAGCCGAAGCAGATCAGCAGCGCGCCCAGCAGTTTCAGGCTGTTGGCGAACATCATGACCCGGCCTTTGGCGAAGCTGTCCGCCATCTGCCCGACAAAGGGCGCCAGCAGAATATAGGCGGCGACAAACAGCATCTGCATCACCGGCTGGCTCCAGTCGGGATAGAATTCGCTTTTCAGCAGCGCCAGGGTGGCGAACAGCAGCGCATTGTCGCCGAAGGCGGAGAAGAACTGCGCGCCCATCACCGCCAGCATGCCGCGCGACCTCAGCGACATCGCCTGCGTGTTTAGCCTGCTCATGCCTGCTCCTCTTCCGCCAGTTTTTTCAGGCTGACATAGTCCGGTTTGCCGCTGCCCAGCATCGGCAGCGGTTTCATCACGCGGATATCGCGCGGCACGGCGAGCTCAGGCGCGCCCAGCTCGCGCGCCGCCTTTTGCAGCCCGTCGCGCTTCAGCTCAGCATCGGTGGTAAAGAGCACCAGCGCTTCGCCGCGATTGCCGTCAGCGCGCAGCGACGCCGCGTGCTGTTTCTCCGGCGACGCCTTCAGGGCGATCTGCTCAACGCTCTCCAGCGAGACCATCTCGCCGGCGATCTTGGCGAAGCGTTTGGCGCGCCCCTGAATCTGACAGAAGCCGCCTTCGTCAAAGGAGACGATGTCGCCGGTATCGTACCAGCCCGCCTCCATCTGCCCTTCGCCGTTGTCGGCGACGGGCGCTTCCAGCACGCCGGGGTTCTCGACGCGCAGATAGCCGTTCATGATATTCGGCCCGCGCAGCTGCAGCCGTCCGCCCTGCTCGATGCCCTCGACCGACATCAGCCGCGAATCCATACCCGGCAAGATGCGGCCGACGGTGTGCGCTTTCGCCGCCATCGGCACGTTGATCGCCACCACCGGCGCGCATTCGGTTACGCCGTAGCCTTCCAGAATGCGGATGCCGTACTTCTCCATGTAGATCTGGCGCGTCGCGTCCTGCAGCTTCTCCGCGCCTGCCACCACGTAGCGCAGGCGGGCGAAATCGTAAGGCGCGGCAAAGCGCGCGTAGTTGCCGAGGAAGGTGGAGGTGCCGAACAGCACGGTGCAGTTGCGGTCGTAGACCAGCTCCGGCACGATGCGATAGTGCAGCGGGCTGGGGTAGAGAAACACCTGCGCGCCGGTCATCAGCGGCGTGAACAGGCCCACCGTCAGGCCGAAGGCATGAAACAGCGGCAGCGCCGACATAAACTTATCGCGCGGGGTGAAATCCGCCACGGTGCGGATCTGCTCCACGTTCGCCAGCAGGCTTTTATGCGAATGCACCACTCCTTTGGGGTTGCCTTCCGAGCCGGAGGTGAAGAGCACCATCGCCGCCTCTTCCGGCTGGCGCGCCACCTGCGCGCGACGCGGCAGCAGCAGATGCGCGAGGATCCAGAGCTTGTCCTGCGTCGTCACGGTGTCGCGCAGATCCTCCAGATAGATCCACTCGACTTCGGTCAGCCCCTGCGGCAGATGCCAGAGGTTGCCTTTCTCCAGAAACTGGCGCGAGGTGAAAACGGTTTTCACCTGCGACGCGGTCAGCGCCGCGCGCATGCCGTTGACCCCGGCGGTGTAGTTGAGCATCGCCGGTACGCGCCCGCGCATCGACGCGCCGAGGATCGCCGCCGCGGTCACCGTCGCATTGGGCAGCAGCAGGCCGACAATCTCCCCCGGCTGGCTGTAGCGCTCCAGAATGCGGCCGACGCCGAGCGCCTTTTTCAGCAGCCCCGTATAGCTGTCAGGCTGCATGTTGACGTCTTCGATGCAGGGCTTAAACGCGCCGTAGCGGGTGCGGGCGTTGAGGAAGGCGTCATAGAGCGTTTCGCGCGGGCGCACCGCCATGCGCGCTTCCATCATAATATGGTGCAGGTGTTCGCCGGCGAGCTGGCGCCGGTCGCGCGCGCGCTTCGCCTCCGGCATCGGAATGCGCGTGGCGGGCAGGATGGTCAGAGTGATACGGGGAAAAAGGCGGCGCTTAAAAACGCCCGCCAGGCGGCCGAAAGGGGTGTACTCCGCGCCTTCAATGCGCATCGGCACCACGCTGGCCTGCGATTTGGCGGCGACGAACCCCGCGCCGCTGTAGATTTTCATCAGCGAGCCGGTCACGGTAATGCGCCCTTCCGGGAAGATCACCACCGGACGGCCGCTGTCGATCAGCCGCACCAGCTGCTTGATCGACATTGGTCGGGTCGGATCGAGCGGAACGAAATCGATCAGCGGCTTCACCAGCCGCATATACCATCGCTCGCTGACGGCGGAGTAAACCGCAAATACCGGCCTGATCGGCAGGAACAGCGCCAGCAGCACGCCATCAAGAAAAGAGACATGATTCGGCGCGATCAGCACTTTTCCCTGATGCAGCGCGGCGGCGTCGCCGCGCAGTTCCACCCGCCACAGCAGGCGGCAGACCAGACGTAAAAATGTAAACAACATGCCAGCTCCATAGCATCGCTTAAAGGTTCCTAACGATGCAGGATCTGACGCCGTTCGACAAGCGTAAAGGCGCGATTTAGGGCGCGCTCTGCCAGCCGCCGCCGAGCGCGGCGATCAGCGCCACGCTGGCGACCCACTGCGTGCTTTGCAGCGTCAGCAGGCTCTGCTGCGCGCTCAGGCTGCTGGTCTCGGTAGTGGCGACGTCGAGATAGTCGATCATACCCGCCTCATACTGGTTGCGCGTGACGCGCGCCGACTCGCGCGCGGCGTCGGTGGCGCGCTGCTGCGCCGCCAGCTCGCTGGTCAGGGTGTTTAGCTCCACCAGCTCGTCCTCCACTTCCTGCATCGCCGTCAGCACCGCCAGCCGATAGCTGGCAACGCTGGCGTCGTAAGCAGCGCGCGCCTGATCCACCTTCGCCGAGGTAGCGCCAAAGTCGAGCAGCGTGCCGCTGAGATCGGGGCCGAGCGACCAGACGCGATAGGGCAGCGAGAAGAGATTATGCAGCGCCGAGGCGCTGGTGCCGCCGCTGGCGCTCAGCGTCAGATCGGGATAGTAGCCGGCAATGGCCACGCCGACCGCGGCGTTAGCGGCCGCGACGTTGCGTTCGGCATAGGCGATATCGGGACGGCGCTGCAGCAGCTGCGACGGCAGCGCCTGCGGCAGCGGCGGCAGCGTCGCGGTCAGCTTCGCCGCCGGCAGGCTGAAGTCGGCCGGCGCTTTGCCGATCAGCAGCGCGATAGCGTGCTCCATCTGGGCGCGCTGCCACTGCTGGTCGAGCGCCGAGGCGCGCGCGCTCTCCAGCTGCATCTGCGCCTGCGCCAGGGTGGCGCGCGATTCGCTGCCCGCCTGGTATTTATTCTCAATGATCTTCAGATAGCGATCGTAGGCCGTCACGCTTTGCTGATAGCGCGCGATCTTCTCATCCATAATACGCAGCTGAAAATAGTCCTGCGCCAGCGCCGACTGGGCGCTGAGCGTCACGTTCGCCAGTTCGGCGGCGCTCGCCTCGGCGCTGGCGGCATTCTCTTCGCGGGTGCGGCGCAGCTTGCCCCACAGATCCACCTCCCAGCTGGCGCTTAGCTGCGCCGCGTTGCTGCTGGTGACGTTGCGCGCGCCGCTGTTGTTGGAACGGGTGCCGCTGCGCGTTGCGCTGGCGTCATAGCCGAGTGTGGGAAAGAGCGCGGCGCGCGACTGGGCGGCCAGCGCCTGCGCCTCGCGGTACTGCGCGGCGTAGCTGGCGACGTTCTGGTTAGAGAGGCTGACCTGCCGCAGCAGGCCGCTCAGGGTGTCGTCGTGATAGACCGCCCACCATTCGCCTTTGCTCTGATCGTCCTGCGGCGTGGCGCGCTGCCAGCCTTTGGCCTCTTTATAGTGCAGCGGCACGCTGGCGCTGGGGCGTTGATAGTCGGGGCCGACGGCGCAGCCGCCGAGCAGCAGCAGTAAAGCGAGAGAAAGCGTTTTCATCAATCAGGATTCCACATGGCGCAGACGGCGCCACTGACGTTGGGTGGCGCGACTCAGACGGTCGAGCCAGAGATAGACCACCGGCGTGGTAAACAGGGTCAGCAGCTGGCTCAGCGCCAGGCCGCCGGCAATCGCCATGCCGAGCGGGCTGCGCAGATCGGCGTCGCCGCCGCTGCCGAGCGCCAGCGGCAGCGCGCCGAAAAACGCCGCCAGCGTGGTCATCATGATGGGGCGAAAGCGCATCAGGCACGCCTGCACGATCGCCTGCTGCGGCGAGAGGCCGAGACGGCGCTCGGCGTCGAGCGCAAAGTCGATCATCATAATGGCGTTCTTTTTCACGATGCCGATCAGCAGGATGATGCCGATCAGCGCAATCACCGTGAGCTGCGTGTTGGTGAGCAGCAGCAGCAGCAGCGCGCCGACGCCCGCCGACGGCAGCGTCGAGAGAATGGTCAGCGGGTGCACGTAGCTCTCGTAGAGCACACCCAGCACGATATAGACCGCCGCCAGTGCCGCCAGAATTAGCCACGGCATGGTGGCCGTCAGCTGGCCGAAGGCGGCGGCGGTGCCGGCAAAACCAGCCTGGATGCTGGAGGGCAGACCGAGCTTCGCCATCGCCTGTTTGATCAGCGCCTGCGCCTGCTCCAGCGAGACGCCGTCGTTGAGGTTAAAGGCGACGGTGCTGGTGGCCGACTGTCCCTGATGCGCCACCGACAGCGGCGCGTTGCCGCTGGTCAGGGTGGCGAAAGCGGAGAGCGGCACCCGATCGCCGCTGTCGTTAATGACATAGAGCTGCTGCAAAATCGCCGGATCGCGCGTGTAGCTGCTGTTAAGCGACATCACGACGTGATACTGATTCAGCGTGTGATAGAGCGTGGCGACCTGGCGCTGGCTGAAGGCGTTGTTGAGCAGGGTATCGAGCATCTGCACATTGACGCCGAGGCGCGTGGCGCGGTCGCGATCGATATTAATCACCACCTCCTGGCCGCCGGTTTGCGAGTCGGAATCAACGCTGTTGAGCTGTGGGATCGCCGCCAGCGCCGCCTGCACCTTCGGCGTCCAGGTGCGCAGCAGATCGAGATCGTCCGCCTGCAGGCTGTACTGATAGCTGGCGTTGGCGCTGCGGCCGCCGATATGCAGATCCTGCGCCGCCATCAGGAACATCTGCGCGCCGGCGATATGGCTGGTTTTCATGCTCAGCCGGTTGGCCACTTCGGTGGCGGTGGCGTCGCGCTGGTCGAGATCCTTCAGCCGCACGAAGAAGTTGGCGCTGTTGCGCGAGCCGAACATGCCGCTGCCCATCGAGGACATCACGCTGTCAACCGCCGGATCGGCCTGAATGATTTTGGTGAACATCAGCATTTTCGGCTTCATCGCTTGAAACGAGATGTTCTGGTCGGCGCGCAGCGCGCCCATCAGCAGGCCGGTGTCCTGATTGGGAAAGAAGCCCTTCTGCACCACGCTATAAAGAAACAGATTGAGCAGCACGGTCAGCACCAGGCTGAACATCGTCAGCTTCTGATGGCGCATCACCCAGTTCAGCCCACGCGCGTAGGCGGCCAGCAGCGCGTTGAGGCGGTTCTCGATAAACTGATAGACCGGGTGCGGCCTTTTCGTGACGCGCGGCTTGCGCTTCAGCAGCCGCGAGCAGAGCATCGGCGTCAGGCTGAGGGAGACGAACATCGAGATCAGCAGCGACACCGTGAGGGTAACGGCGAACTCGCGGAACAGGCGCCCCACAATGCTGCCCATCAGCAGGATGGGGATAAAAACGGCGATCAGCGACACCGTCATCGACAGCACGGTAAAGCTCACCTCGCGCGCGCCGCGCACCGCCGCGCGCACCGGTCCCAGCCCCTCTTCAATATGGCGCGTGATGTTCTCCAGCACCACGATGGCGTCATCCACCACAAAGCCGGTGGAGATGATCAGCGCCATTAGCGACAGGTTGTCGAGGCTGTAGCCGAGCAGGTACATCACCGCGCAGGTGCCGATCAGCGACACCGGCAGCGCCAGCGCCGGGATCACCACCGCCTGCAGGTTACGCAGGAACAGGAACACCACGGCGATCACCAGCAGCACCGCGATCAGCAGCGTCTCTTCGGTATCGTAGAGCGAGGCGCGCACCCCGGGCGAGCGGTCGATCACCACGTTGAGCTGCGTATCGGCGGGCAGATCTTTCTCCAGCGCCGGCAGCTGCGCCTTAATGGCGTCGATGGTGTCGAGCATATTGGCGCCCGCCTGGCGCTTGATGCCGATCATCACCGAGGGCGCGGCGTTGAGGAAACCGGCCTGATACTGATCCTCCACCGAGTCGTAGACGGTGGCGACATCGTGCAGCCGCACCGCTTTGCCGTCGTTATAGGCGACGATCAAATCGCGATACTGCGCCGCTTTATCAAGCTGGCCGTTGCTGTCCACCACCCACGACTGGCTGCTGCCCTGCAGCATCCCTTTCGGCAAATTGGTGGTGCTGTCGGCGACGGCGCTGCGCACGCTATCCAGCGAGATGCCGTAGTGCGTCAGCTTCTGCGGCTGCAGGTCGATACGCACCGCGGGCAGCGCGCTGCCCATCAGCGATACCTCGCCTACGCCCTTCACCTGCCCCATCGCCTGCTCGATCTTGCTTTCGGCCAGATCGTACAGCTCGCCGGGCGTGCGCGTTTCAGAGGTGAGCGCCAGCATCACGATCGGCGCGTCGGAGGGGTTGGCTTTGCGGTAGGTCGGCAGCGACGCCATGCTGCTCGGCAGCAGGCTGCGCGAGGCGTTGATCGCCGCCTGCACGTCACGCGCCGCGCCGTTGATATCGCGGTCCAGCTCAAACTGCAAAATGATGCTGGCGGATCCCTGCGAGCTGCTGGAGGTCATTTCGGTAATACCGGCGATCTGCCCCAGCGCGCGCTCCAGCGGCGTCGCCACCGTCGCCGCCATGGTTTCCGGGCTGGCGCCGGCGAGGCTGGCGCTCACCATAATGGTGGGAAAATCGACCTGCGGCAGCGGCGCCACCGGCAGCAGCCGGTAGCCAAGCGCGCCGAGCAGCAGGATCGCCAGCGTCAGCAGCAGCGTGGCGACCGGGCGGAAGATAAACAGCCGCGTCAGGTTCATGACGCGCCTCGCGCCCGCTGCTGGCGGCGTTTCACCCAGGCGTTGCCGCGCTGCGCGACGGCGTCAAACCAGAGATAGATCACCGGCGTGGAGAAGAGCGTCAGCACCTGGCTGACGATCAGCCCGCCGACGATCACCAGCCCCAGCGGCTGGCGCAGCTCCGCACCGGAGCCCGACGCCAGCATCAGCGGCAGCGCGCCAAGCAGCGCCGCCATGGTGGTCATCAGGATCGGGCGGAAGCGCAGCAGGCAGGCCTGATGGATCGCCTCACGCGGGCTGAGGTGCTGGTTGTTCTCCGCCTCCAGCGCAAAGTCGATCATCATAATGGCGTTCTTTTTCACGATGCCGATCAGCAGGATCACGCCGATCAGCGCAATCAGGCTAAATTCGCTGCCCGCCAGCAGCAGCGTCAGCAGCGCGCCGACCGCCGCCGAGGGCAGCGTGGAGAGAATGGTCACCGGATGAATAAAGCTCTCGTAGAGAATGCCCAGCACCACGTACATGGTGAGCAGCGCGGCGAGGATCAGCCACAGGGTATTGCCGGTCGCGCTCTGGAAGGCGGCGGTTTCGCCCTGGTAGCGCAGCGTGATGCTGGACGGCAGCGTTAACTGCCGCTGCACCTCGGCGATCGCCTTCTGCCCCTCCTCCAGCGAGTAGCCGCTGTTGAGGTTGAAGGAGATCGTTACCGCCGGGAACTGGTTGAGCCGCATATGCATCAGCGAACCGGCGCGCTGGTGGATGGTGGCGATAGCGGTGAGCTTTACCATGCCGTCGCTGGCTGAAGTTGAGGTTGACGTTGACGTTGACGTTGACGTCGACGTCGACGAGGTTGAAGTCGAGGTCGACGATGAGGTCGAACGTGTCGTCGCGCTGTCGCTGGTCGCGGGCTGCAGATAGACATCCTCAAACGAGGCGGGCGACTGCTGGTAAGCGGGCGCCACCTCCAGCACCACGCGATACTGGTTCGACTGGGTAAAGATGGTCGAGACCAGGCGCTGGCCGAAGGCGTTATAGAGCGCGGTATCGACGTCTGAGGCGGTAATGCCGTAGCGCGCCGCTTTATCGCGGTTCAGCTCGACCCAGGCGACGCGGCCCTGATCCTGCAAATTGCTCACCACGCCGTTGAACTCGGGCCGCTTTTGCAGCGCCGCCACCAGCCGCGGCGACCAGGCCACCAGATTTTCGCTGTCGGCGTCGTCGAGGGTGAACTGATACTGGCTCGGCGTCACCTGATCGTTGACCGTCAGATCCTGCGCGGGCTGCATATAGAGCTGAATGCCCGCCACCTGGGTCGCCGACTGCTGCAGCTGTTTAATCACCACGTCAGCCTTGTCGTCACGCTGGTCGAACGGCTTCAGGTTAATCTGCAGGCGTCCGCTGTTCAGGCTGGTGTTGCTGCCGTCGATGCCGATGGTTGAGGAGACGCTCTCTACCGCCGGGTTGGCCAGCACCACCTTCGCCAGCGCCTGCTGACGCTTCGCCATCTCGCTAAAGGAGACATCCTGCGACGCCAGCGTAATGCCCTGAATCAGCCCGGTATCCTGGGTTGGGAAGAAGCCTTTCGGCACCGCCATATAGAGCAGCGCGGTGAGCGCAAAGGTCGCCAGCGCCACCAGCAGCGTCAGCTTCTGGTGGTTGAGCACGATGGTCAGCAGCCGGTCGTAGCCGCGGATCAGCTTGTCGAACAGCTCGCCGCCCTTGCGCGCAAAGCGCGACTGCCGCTCCGGCGGAATATGGCGCAGCAGATAAGCGCACAGCATCGGCGTTAAGGTCAGCGACACCAGCATCGACACCAGAATCGACACCGCCAGGGTGATGGCGAACTCGCGGAACAGCCGCCCCACCACGTCGCCCATAAACAGCAGCGGGATCAGCACCGCAATCAGCGAGAAGGTCAGCGAGATAATGGTGAAGCCGATCTGCTGCGAGCCCTTCAGCGCCGCCTGCATCGGCGTTTCGCCCTCCTCCAGCCGCCGCGAGATATTCTCCACCACCACAATGGCGTCATCGATCACGAAGCCGGTGGCGATGGTCAGCGCCATCAGCGACAGGTTATTGAGGCTAAAGCCCGCCAGATACATCACGCCAAACGTGCCCACCAGCGACAGCGGCACCGCCACGCTGGGGATCAGCGTCGCCGCCACGTTGCGCAGGAACAGGAAGGTCACCATCACCACCAGCGCGATAGAGAGCATCAGCTCGAACTGCACGTCGCTGATCGAGGCGCGGATGGTCTGGGTGCGGTCGGAAAGTATCGTTATCTTCACGCCGTCCGGCAGTGCGGCCTGCAGCGTTGGCAGAGCCGCCTTGATGCTGTCGACCACCTGAATCACGTTGGCGCCCGGCTGGCGCTGCACGCTGATGACGATCGCCGGGCTGTTGTTGGCCCAGGCGGACTGATAGCTGTTTTCCGGCCCCTGTTCAATATGGGCGATATCCTTCAGGCGCAGCGCCGCGCCGTTCTGATAGGTGAGGATCAGGTTGCCGTACTCCTCGGCGGTGCGCAGCTGATCGTTGGCGTCGATGGTCACCGAATGATATTTGCCGTCAAAGCCGCCCTTGGAACCGTTGACGTTGCTGTTGCTAATCAGCGTGTTGACGTCTTCCAGCGTCAGCTTGCGCGCGGCAAGCGCAGTCGGGTTCATCTGCACGCGGATCGCCGGTTGATGGCCGCCCGCCAGCGTCACCATGCCAACGCCAGAGATCTGCGACAGCTTGAGCGCCACGCGGGTATTGACCAGATCCTGCACCTGCGTCAGCGGCAGGGTGTCTGAACTGGCCGCCAGGGTGATCACCGCGCTATCCGCCGGATTGACCTTTTTATAGGTCGGCGGATTGGGCAGGTCGCTCGGCAGCAGATTGTTGGCGGCGTTGATCGCCGCCTGCACTTCCTGCTCCGCCACGTCGAGCGAGAGATCGAGGCTGAACGTCAGGGTAATGATGGAGGAGCCGCTGGAGCTGGTGGAGGTCATCTGGCTCAGCCCCGCCATCTGCCCCAGCTGGCGCTCCAGCGGCGAGGTGACCGACGACGCCATCACGTCGGGGCTGGCGCCGGGATAGAGAGTGGTGACCTGGATAGTGGGATAGTCGACCTGCGGTAGCGCCGAGGTCGAGAGGAATTTGTAGGCAAAAATGCCGGCGACCAGCACGCCTACCATCAGCAAAATAGTGGCGACCGGCCGCAGGATAAACAGGCGTGACGGATTCATTTTGCCTCGGCGCTTGCGGTCGGTTGCGTCTCATCCGCCAGCGCGACTTTGCTGCCGTTGGTCAGGCGATCGATGCCTTCGGTTACCAGGCGATCGCCAGGCTCGACGCCCTTCAGGATCGCCAGTCTGTCGTCACCGAACGCCGGACCGGCAGAGACCGCTTTGCGCGTCACGCTGTTGTCTTTGTTGATCACAAAGACAAAGCTGCCGTTGCTGCTCAACTGCAGCGCCTGCGACGGGATCACCGTCGCCCCTTTTAGCGTCGTGGTTTGCAAACGCAGATTGACGAACTGGTTGGCGTAGAGCGCCTCGTCCTCGTTGGCGAAGGTCGCTTTCAGCGCCACGGTGCCGGTACTGGTGTCGATCTGGTTGCTGATAAATTTCACTTCGCCCTGCGCCAGCGCGCGGCTGTTGTCCTGGTCGAAGGCGGTGGCGGGCAGCGCCTGACCGTTGTGCAGCGCTTTGATCAGCGTGGGAATATAGCTCTGCGGCACGCTAAAGGTCACGGCGGCGGGCTGCATCTGGGTAATTGTCACCAGTCCGGTGCTGCTGGAGCTTTGCACCATATTGCCCGGGTCCACCAGCCGCAGCCCAACGCGACCGCTGACCGGCGCGGTGATGCGTGCATATTCAATGCTTAGCTTCGCGCTGGCGATCTGCGCCTGGTCGGCGGCGACCGCGCCGCGATACTGCCCGACGGTGGCGGTCTGGGTGTCGAGATCCTGACGCGCCAGCGAATCCTGCGCGTAGAGCTTGCGGTAGCGCGCCAGCGTCAGCTCGGCGCTTTTCAGCAGCGCCTGGTTTTCGCTCAGCTCTGCCTGATACTGATTTAGCGTCGCCTGGAAGCTGCGCGGATCGATCTGCGCCAGCAGCTGGCCCGCCTCTACCTTCTGCCCTTCGGTGAAGTAAACCTTCTCCAGCTGGCCGTCGACGCGGCTGGTAACGGTAACGCTGGCGTTGGGGATCACCGTGCCGAGCGCGTTGAGGTAGACCGGCACGTCGGCGGTGGTGGCGACGCCGCTGTGCACCAGGGTCGCGCCGCCGCCCATCATCGCCATGCCCGGCGGCCCGCCGCGTCCGCCGTGGCGACCGCCAGGTGGCATCGCGCCCTGCCCTTTACCGGTCGGCAGCGTCCGCCAGACGACGGCGGCAATAATCACCATCAGGATGAACAGCAGCAGCCATTTAAGCCAGCGGGAGCGGAACGTGCGGGACGTATGAGTCATGGTTAAAAAGTCTTGGCAGAAGTAGAAAGGAAAATCCCCTCTTTTTCAGGGGATTATTACGTTTATCAATCATCACGCCGCGTATTATCTGCGAAGCCCCGGCTGTTTTTCCATCGGCAAACCGTAAGGGTTGCGTTAAGAATGGTCAGACTTTCCAGCCGACGCTCAGCGCCGCATGCAGCGTTATTTTCTGCTAACGATAAAGCAAGACAGAACCGCAGCCATAAAGAGGACGCAGCGGCTATTTACTGCGCTAGCGCCAAAGTGAGCAAAAAAGTAAGCGGTTAATAACAGGCAAAAAAAACCCACGCATCCGCGTGGGTTGGTGCAATAAACAGGGTGGATTATCCTTGCGGATACCGCTGCCTGGAGCAGCGCGTTTTCGCACCTATCAATACCTCTGGGACTGCTATCCTCGCACTCTGCGGCGGGACAAAACAGCGCGAAAACGCAACGGAATTCGGGGAAATGAAACCAGGTATGAATAAGTTCCATACCCGGTTACATACTGATTTTATTAAGATTTATCTGAAGGCTTATCCGAAGGCTTACTGTAGATGGCGTCCGGCGCGATATTCATATGCTTCAGCACCGGCCCCATGATGTTGCCGAAGATCGGTGCGGCGACCGAGCCGCCGAAGTGATCGCCAGCGGTAGGATGGTTGATCATCACCACCAGCGCCACCTCTGGATGACTGGCAGGCGCAATGCCCGCGGTGTAGTTGATGTAGCCGCCGTCATATTTGCCGCTGTCGCCCATCTTTTCCGCCGTACCGGTTTTGGTCGCCAGCCGGTAGCCCGGCACCGCCGCTTTGATACCGGTGCCGCCCGGCAGCACGTCGCTCTCCAGCATATGCACCACCTCCTTCACCGTTTCCGGATTCGCCACCTGCTTGCCAAGCACCGGCGGCGTCACGCGGGTAATCGACAGCGGACGGTAGACGCCGAACGAGCCCAGCGTGGCGTATTCACGCGCAATCTGCAGCGGCGTCACGCGCAGGCCGTAGCCGAAGGAGAACGTGGCGCGCTCAATATCGGCCCAGCGCTGGCGGTGCGCCGGGAAGTAGCCAACGCTTTCGCCGGTCAGCCCCAGCCCTGTCGGTTTGCCCAGGCCGAACGCCTGGTAGGTATTGACCAGCGCCTCGGCGGGCATCGCCAGCGCGATATGGGAGACGCCGATGTCGCTCGATTTTTGCAGAATGCCGGTCATGGTCAGGCGCGGCCAGTGGCCGACGTCGCGGATCAGGTGGCCGTTGACCCGATAGGGCGTGGTGTCGATCACTGAATCGGGGCGCACCAGATGGCGCTCCAGCCCTTCCATCACCACCAGCGGTTTTACCGTTGAACCCGGTTCGTAGCTGTCGTTGATCGCCGCGTTGCGCATCTGCGCCGGGGTGGCGCCGTCATAGTTGTTGGGGTTGAACGACGGATACGATGCCATGCCGAGAATTTCGCCGGTGTCGATCTTCACCAGCACCGCCGCGCCGGAGTCCGCCTTGTTGAGCAGCACGCCGTCGCGCAGCTTGCTGTAGAGCGTGTACTGATCGAACTTGTCGATGCTGAGCTGCACCGTCGGCGGCTGCGTCGGCGGCGTGTAGCTCAGCATGGAGATAATGTGGCCCGCGGCGTCCTGGCGGTAAACCTCTTTGCCCGGCACGCCCTGCAAAATCTTGTCGTAGCCCTTTTCCAGCCCGTTCAGACCGCTATTGTCTGCGCCAACGATGCCGATCAGCGGCGCCGCCGCTTCGCTCATCGGGTAGAAGCGGCTGTCGTCATAAACTTCGCTGATGCCTTTTAGGTGCAGCTCGGCGATATCTTTGGCGATGCCAAGCTCGATCTTGCGTCCCAGATAGAGAAAGCGGCGTTTTGGATTGGCGGTGATCTGCGCGGCGATCTGCTCGGGCCGCATATTCAGCGCCGACGCCAGGTAGGCCCACTTGGCGCTGAGGAAGTCGGGATTCGCCTCCAGCACGCGCATCGGATCGGCGATAACGTCGCGCGACGGCACCGAGAGCGCCAGCGCTTCGCCGTTGCGATCCAGCAGGGTGCCGCGGTTGGTCGGCAGCGTAACGGTGCGCAGCGAGCGCTGATCCGCCTCATGCTCCAGCATCGGCTGATTCAGAAACTGCAAATCGGCGATGCGCGCCATCAGGATCACCATGCAGGTCAGCACGCCAAGGCAAATCAGGCGAAAACGAAACGGGTTAAACGGGGCTTTGATCTGGTCTTTTCCCAGTAGTTTTTTTATCCGGGGCATAGCAATCCGCTGCAAAGAAAAGTAAAAAAATATCCACGCGAGCAGTTATAAAGAAAGCGCTACCTCGTTAACAGGAAAACTGTGTATCAGTTCGTAATCGGCGCGCCAGGCAAAAAAAAACCTGCGCATCTGCGCAGGTCGGTGTAATCAAGAAAAACGATTGATGTTCACCCATCAATACCTCTGGGACCCTGACTGTAACAAGGCCGCGAGACGGGCTGCCATCACTCAAACGCAACAGTGTCCGGCAAAATGTAACCAGCCATGTGTTTGTTAAGCGATTTTGCAAACCGCATGTTTTTTGATGTCCACCAGGCAGCTCATGGCGTTAGGGCCCTGCGTCAGCGACGAGGTACCGATATCCAGCGTCAGCACATTGGGGTTACCCGCGCGGTCAAACGGCTGCCACTCCGCGCCGAAGCCGGGATCGAACCAGGCGCCGGTGGCGACAATTACCACGCCCGGCGTCAGCCCGTCGGTCAGGCGCGCGCCCGCCAGCATCGCGCCGCGCGCGTTACGCACCTCAACGACCTCGCCGTCGGCAATACCGCGCGCCGCCGCGTCCTGCGGATGCAGATAGAGCGTTTCGTGGCCGGCGGTCTTGTTGCCCTGCACCGTCGGCGTGGCGTCAAGCTGGCTGTGCAGCCGATCTGACGGCTGGATAGAGATCATATGCAGCGGGAACTGCTCGCTCAGCGTCGCCCCCAGCCACTCCTGAGGTTCACGCCACTCCGGATGACCGGCGAAATCGGCCAGATCGTAGTCGGCGATGGTCTGACTAAAGAGTTCAATCTTGCCGCTGGCGGTTTTGATCGGGTGTCGCACGGGATCGGCGCGGAAATCCTCCATAAAGATGTAGGGCTTGCCGCCTTCCGGGATCTCAACGAAGCCGCGCGACCAGAACTCGGCGAACTCCGGAAAGTCGATGCCCTTGCGCGCATGCGCCGTCGCGCACTGCTGATAAAGGTGTTCGATCCACTGACGTTCGTCGCGCCCTTCGGTGAACTGCTGGCGATAGCCGAGGCGTTCGGCCAGATCGGCGAAAATATCGAAGTCGTTGCGCGCCTGATGCTGCGGCTTAATCGCCTGATGCATCGCCAGCACAAAACGGTCGCGCGAGGAGCCGCCGATATCGTTGCGCTCCAGCGTGGTGGTGGCGGGCAGGACGATATCCGCCATCTGCGCCGCCGGCGTCCAGACGATATCCTGCACCACCACGGTGTCCGGCTTCTGCCAGCCTTCGACCAGCCGGTTAAGCTGCTGATGATGGTGGAAAGGATTACCACCCGCCCAGTGCACCAGATGAATGTCGGGATAGGTCAGCGTCTCGCCCTGGAACGCGTAAGGCTGGCCGGGATTGAGCAGCATATCGCTGATGCGCGCCACCGGAATCGACAAGCCGGACGGATTGGGGCCGGTCGCCATCAGCGGCGCCGGGCCATCCTGACGCGGGTTGCCGACGCTGTTCATCGAACCGTGGCCGAACGAAAAGCCCGCGCCCGGCAGGCCGGGCTGGCCAAGCATCGACGAGAGCGCGATCATCATCCAGTAAGGCTGTTCGCCGCGATGGGCGCGCTGCACCGAGTAGGAGCAGGTTATAAAGCTGCGCTTGCCGATCAGCTGTTCGGCCAGGCGAACGATGCGCTCTGGCGGGATGCCGGTAATGCGGCTCGCCCAGCCGGCGGTTTTGGCGACGCCGTCGCTTTCGCCCAGCAGGTAGGCGCGCAGCTGCGGCCAGCCGGTGCAGTGGCTGGCGAGAAACGCCTCGTCCACCGCGTTGCGCTGGGCGATCTCGTAGCCGAGCGCCAGCATCAGCGCCACGTCGGTATTAGGGCGAATCGGGATCCAGTCGGCGTTAACGAAATCAGGGCAGTCGTCGCGCATCGGGCTGATATTAATCACCGGCGTGCCTTTGGCCGCCAGCTGCTCCAGCGCTGGCTTCAGGCTGTGCTGGCCGGCGCCGCCCGACGCCACCTGGGCGTTTTTCAGCGCCAGCCCGCCGAAGGCGATGAAGATCTCCGCATGCTCCACCACCTGCGGCCAGTCGGTGACGCGGCCGGTCAGCGGCATATAGGTGCCGATCACATAGGGCAGGAAGAACTGCGCCGCGCCCCAGCTGTAGTTGCCCTGCTGATCGACGCCGCCGCCGCCCTGAAAATAGAAGCGGCGCACCAGGGTGCGCGCGTGGTTGACGCGGCCCGCCGACGACCAGCCGTAAGACCCGTTGAAAATGCCGGAGGCGCCGTAACGTTCGCGGACGCGGCGGTTTTCGTCCGCCACCAGATCCAGTGCGGTCTCCCAGTCGACGGCGACGAAATCCTCGCGGCCGCGCAGCGTGCGGTCGCTGTTTTCGCGCGATTTCAGCCAGGAGCGGCGCACCATCGGCTGCCGAATACGTTTGTCGGAATAGACCAGCTCGGGAATGGTGTTCAGCATCGGCGACGGATCGGCGTCGGCGAAGAACGGCTCGCAGCCGATCAGACGATCGTTTTCGGTCACGGCGCTGAAGGCGCCCCAGTGCGCCAGATGTGGCACTCGCTTTTTCATGGTTTCTTTTACGGCAGGTAAGGGAAAAAGGCAGGATACCACGCGACCCCGCGCCGGGTTAAGCCTGGAGTTTTCCCCCTTTTTGCGACGGCGCAGACATTCTGTCAGCTTGATACAGGCCGCCTTTTCCGTAACACTGCTGCCATGTGTAAACGTTTTCCCTAAAACAGGTCGAGGCATGGCTACGATTAAGGATGTTGCCAGACTGGCGGGTGTTTCCGTCGCGACGGTGTCCCGTGTGATTAATAATTCGCCTAAAGCCAGCGAAAGCTCGCGTCAGGCCGTCAGCCAGGCGATGGAGGAGCTGCAGTATCATCCTAACGCCAACGCGCGCGCCCTGGCGCAGCAGTCGACTGAAACCTTAGGCCTGGTGGTCGGCGACGTATCGGATCCTTTTTTCGGCGCAATGGTTAAGGCGGTTGATGAGATCGCCGGACAGACCGGCAACTTTTTGCTGATTGGTAACGGTTACCACAATGAGCAAAAAGAGCGGCAGGCGATTGAGCAGCTGATGCGCCACCGCTGCGCCGCGCTGGTGGTGCATGCGAAGAAGATCCCCGACGCCGAGCTGGAGCTGCTGATGAAGCAGATGCCGGGCATGGTGCTGCTGAACCGGCTGCTGAAAGGGTTTGAACAGCGCTGTATCGCGCTCGACGACCGCTACGGCGCCTGGCTGGCGACGCGCCATCTTATCCAGCAGGGACATCAGAATATCGCCTTTATCTGCTCGACCCACCCGATTTCCGACTCCGAAGATCGCCTGCAGGGCTACTATGATGCGCTGAAAGAGCACGGGCTGCCCGCCAACGATCGGCTGGTGACCTTTGGCGAACCGGATGAAGTGGGCGGCGAGCAGGCGATGACCGAGCTGCTGGGACGCGGCCGCAGCTTTACCGCCGTGGCCTGCTATAACGATTCGATGGCCGCCGGCGCGCTGGCGGTGCTGAGCGATAACGGCGTGCGCGTGCCGGAAGAGATGTCGCTGATCGGTTTCGATGACGTGCTGGTGTCGCGCTATGTGCGCCCGCGCCTGACCACGGTGCGCTATCCCATCGTCACCATGGCGCAGCAGGCGGCGGAGCTGGCGTTAGCCCTGGCTCATGCGCAGCCGCTGCCGGAGGTGACCAATATGTTTAGCCCGACGCTGGTACGGCGTCATTCGGTGAGCGGGCCAGGTTAAAGCGCGCGCCGGTAGAGCCTGACCTTTTTATCGGGATAGTCCAGCGCCTCGCCCGCCGGCGTCCAGCCGCAGCGTTCGTAATAGCCGCCGAAGGTCGACCAGAGCCACAGGCTGCGGTGGCCGCGCTGCCGCGCATAGTCGATCACATGCTGCTGCAGCGCCGCGCTCAGGCCGGTGCCGCGCGCGCTTTCATCGACGTAGAGCGCGGCAAGCCAGGGAAAGAGATCCTGGCGGCTAATCAGATCGCAGCGCCAGAAGCCCACCGTGCCCACTGCCCTGCCCGCGTCGTCGACCGCGACGAACGTGACGGGAAACGCCGCCCCATGCAGCGAACTCTCTACCACGCTGGCCATAAAGTCGCGGCTGTTGTCCGCGTCAAAGGCGCGCCACAGCCAGTCGGTCACCTGCCCGGCAAACTGCGGCGCGTCGCGCAAAGAGAAGATCTTCATCGCGCCTTAGCCCAGCTCAAGCGCCAGCAGTTCCTGAATGGTTTGCGCCCGACGGATTTCACGCGGTTCGCCCTGCTCAAACAGCACTTCCGGGATCAGCGGACGACTGTTGTAGTTAGAGGACATTGAGGCGCCGTAAGCGCCGGTATCGTGAAACACCAGATAGTCGCCCACCTGCGCCGCCGGCAGCGCGCGCGTTTCTACTTTGCCGCCTTCCTGCTGGGTAAAGACGTCGCCCGACTCGCACAGCGGCCCGGCAACCACGGTATCGATGCACTTTTGCTCGTCAATCGCGCGACCGTCGCCCGGCAGCAGCGAAATATGGTGATAGCTGCCGTACATCGACGGGCGCATTAGATCGCTAAAGCCCGCATCCACCAGCACAAAGTGGCGGCTGCCCATCGCTTTCACCGCGCGCACCTGCGACACCAGCACGCCCGCCTCGGCGACCAGGAAACGGCCCGGCTCGATCTCCAGCTTAACTGCGTGGCCGAGGTGAGCGGCGATACGCTGACGCGCCGCGTCCCACAGACCGAAATAGTGCGCGGTATCGATCGCCTCTTCGCCGAAGCGATAAGGAATCGAGAGCCCGCCGCCCGCCGAAATCGCCTCAAGGTCGTGACCGAGTGCGATCACCTGCTCCACCATCGCGTCGCACACCTGCTGCAGGTGGCCATAATCAACGCCGGAGCCGATATGCATATGCAGCCCGATCAGGCGCAGCCCGTAGGTTTTAATCGCCGCCAGCGCCTGCGGCAGTTCGCTGTGCCAGATGCCGTGCTTGCTGTTTTCGCCGCCGGTATTGGTTTTCTGGCTGTGGCCGTGGCCGAAGCCGGGGTTGATGCGCAGCCATACCGCATGGCCTGGCGAAACCTGGCCCAGCTGGTGCAGCATATCCACCGAGCCGGCGTTCACCGGCACCTTGAGTTCGGCAATGCGCGTCAGCGTCGGCCGGTCAAATACGTCGGCGGTGAACACGATATCCTCGCCGCCCGGCTCAAAGCCCGCCGCCAGCGCGCGTTCGATTTCGCCAAGCGACACGGAGTCGACTTTGACGCCCGCCGCGCGCATCAGACGCAGAATATGAACGTTGGAGCAGGCCTTCTGCGCAAAGCGCACCACGTCGAAGGCGCGCAGCTGTTCGATGCGCTGCTGAATAATCTGGGCGTCATAGGCCCAGAACGGGCCATTATATTGCTGCGCCAGCGGCAGCAGCTGCGCGGCGTTAAGCGCGGTGGTGTGGTCGGTTAAGGCGCGTGGCATAAGCATTCTCCTGTGAGTTGCCTCTATTAGGCCAGACGCGTGCCATGCTGAAAAATATCTGTTTTAATAGCTTCTATGCAAAATGGATATGGCAACGTATGGCGAAAATCAACTGGCGGCATATAGAGATTTTTCATGCGGTAATGACCAGCGGCAATCTGACGCAGGCCGCCGCGCTCTTGAATACCTCGCAGCCTACCGTCAGTCGCGAACTGGCGCGGCTGGAAAAGCAGCTTGGCCTGCGGCTCTTTGCGCGCGTGCGCGGTCGGCTGCAGCCCACGGTGCAGGGCCTGCGGCTGTTCGAAGAGGTGCAGCGCTCGTGGTACGGGCTCGATCGCATTATGGAAGCCGCCGACGGGCTGCGTCAGTTCCGTCAGGGCGAACTGTCGGTCGCCTGCCTGCCGGTCTTTTCGCAGTCGCTGCTGCCGCCGCTGGTGCAGCCCTTTATGCAGCGTTATCCCGACGTCAGCCTGAATATTATTCCGCAGGAGTCGCCGCTGCTGGAGGAGTGGCTGTCGGCGCAGCGCTACGATCTCGGCCTGACTGAAACCCAGCATGCGCCCGCCGGCACGGAGCGGCTGCCGCTGCTGACCTGCGACGAGGTCTGCGTGCTGCCGCAGGATCATCCGCTTTGCGCGCGCGCGGTGCTGACGCCGCAGGATTTTGCTGGAGAGAACTACGTCAGTTTGTCGCGCGCCGACAGCTATCGTCAGCTGCTGGATACGCTGTTTCATGAGCAGGGCGTGGAGCGCAGGCTGGCGCTGGAGACGCACAGCGCGGCGTCGGTGTGCGCCATGGTGCGCGCGGGGGTGGGGATTTCAGTGGTGAATCCGCTGACGGCGCTCGACTATGCTGACAGCGGCGTGGTGATGCGCCGCTTCAGCGTCGCGGTACCCTTTACCGTCAGCCTGGTGCGGCCGCTGCACCGCCCCGCGTCGGCGCTGGTGGCGGCCTTTGTCGACCACCTGCAGGCGCAGGTGGCCGATTTTCCTCAGCGCATCGCCGAACGGCTGGCTTAAGCGCGCACGGCGGCGGCGTTGCCGCCCGATTTACGGAAGGTGATCAGGCAGATAATCAGGCCAATAGCGGCCAGCGCGGCGGCGGCGACCGGCACGGCGGTCAGGCCATAACCTCGACCGATCACCGCGCCGCCAACCCAGGCGCCCAGCGCGTTGCCGACGTTAAAGGCGGAGATATTCAGCGTCGAAACCAGATTCGGCGCCTCTTTGCCGTGGCGCACCACGTTGATCTGCAGGCCCGGCACGGTGGCGAACGTCGCCATCGCCCACAGGAACAGCGTCACCTCCGCCAGCCACAGCGCATGGCTGGTCCAGCTAAACAGCAGCGAGAAGATGGCGATCAGCGAGAAGCTTAAAATCAGACTGAAGGAGACCTTCCAGTCCGCCAGCTTGCCGCCAAGAATATTGCCGACGGTCAGACCGGCGCCGATCAGAAACAGCGTCCAGCTGACGCCGCGCGCGCTGATGCCGGTTACCTGCAGCAGCAGCGGCGCAATATAGCTGAACAGCGCGAACATCGCCGCGGCGAAGAACACCGTCATCAGCAGCGAAAGCCACAGTTTGCCGTTGGCCAGCGCGCTGATTTCGCTCGCCAGATGCACCGGCTTCTCTTCTTTATTGGTGGGCAGGCTGACGATCAGCGCGATAAAGGCGAGTACGCCGATAATGGCAACGCCCCAGAAGGTGGCGCGCCAGCCGAACAGCTGACCAAACCAGGTGCCGAGCGGCACGCCGAGCACGTTCGCCAGCGTCAGGCCGGTGAACATCAGCGCCACCGCAGAGGCCTGACGGCCCGGCGCCACCAGGCTCGACGCCACGACCGCGCCGATGCCGAAGAAGGCGCCGTGACAGAGCGCGGTGATCACGCGGGCCATCATTAGCAGGTTGTAGGTGTAGGCGAGCGCGCAGAGCACGTTGCCGATAATAAAGATGATCATCAGCAGGATAAGTGTCTTTTTACGCGGCAGCGTTGCGGTTAACAGCGCCATAATCGGCGCGCCGATGGCGACGCCCAGCGCATAGCCGCTGATCAGCCAGCCCGCTGAGGGGATCGAGACCTGCAGATCGCCCGCCACGTCGGGCAGCAGGCCCATAATGACGAACTCGGTGGTTCCAATCGCAAACGCACTCAGCGCCAGCGCCAGTAAAGCAACAGGCATAACACACTCTCCCAATCGATATGCAGGTGAACGCCGCAGCGGACGCCGGGCGCGGACGGTTATAAAAATTTGAACTTCGTCACGGTGAGTATTAAATCATAGCCATCAGCTTGCATACACCCTGCGTGCGGCAAGGATCTTTTGCCGCAGACGCAATAATGGCGCGCCGTACGCGTGATGGAATCTTAACAATCTTCTCCCCTTTTACGCGCTACGCTTGATGGTAAGCGCCAGCCGCGTGGCGCGAAGGCGCGCTTTGCTTGTGGATTCAATCAGGTAAAGGAATAGCGCGCGCTGCCGATACCCCAGTTGCCCTATCCGGTAATGTGAAACCATTCTTATGCGGGGAGAGACTATGCAGCGGCTAATCGCCCTGACGGCGCTCTGTCTCAGCGGCTGCTCCGTCGGCCACTACGAGTACAGCAGCGAAGCGCAAAAGCGCGTCGATATGACCTATACCGGCATTCCTACCGCGCTCGGTCTGGGGACGCTGGGCACCACGATTCCGCTGACGGCGGAGTACAGCCTGACCGCCGCGCACGTCGCCAAATTTTCGCTTTATCGCGTTAAGGCCTGGCATCCGGAGTGCGATATCGCCGTGGTTTACCACAAAAATAGCGAGGCGAATCTGCCGCCGCGCTTTCGTAACAGCCGCATCGGCGACAGGGTGAATCTTTACGGCTACAGCTTTATCAGCGCGATGCCGGTCAGCTCCAGCGGCGAGAACCTGATTAATACCTCGCTGGCGAACAGCTGGAACAAGGCGCAGTGCGTGGTGGTGGCGGCCAGTGCGGGCGTGGTGAAAGGCATGTCGGGCGGCGCGGTTTATAATGCGTCGGACGATACCCTGGCGGGCGTGATTGTCGGCTACAGCAGCCGCATTGATGATAACCAGAGTGGGAAGACGCTCTATCGTGACGTCGCGCTCTATGTACCCTATGCGCGTTTTGAGGCCTGGCTGAACGGCGTGGTGAAGTCCTGACCGCCGGCTCAAAAGCCTGGGCACGGCGAGTCGCGTCCGAAGAGCAAAGTGTCCCACGACAAGGATGTCGTGGGCCGAGCGCGCATGGATGCCTTGAGCGACTTTGCGAGCGGACGCGACTCGCCGTGCTAGCGCAGAACCCAAAGAAAAAGGCCGGAATATCCGGCCTTACTGGCTGTGAGCCTGGTGCTTACGCTGCTGGCAGGGCCAGCTCGCAAAGACGCAAAAAGCGGCATCCCTGCCAGCTCGGCCCGCGCAATTACGCACCTCATCCTTGAGGTGCGCCCGTAAACGGGCCAACGCGCCGCGTTGTTCAAAAACGCTCCCGGCGTTTTTGTCCCTGGCGCGGGACGCTTTGCTCCTCTGGCCCTGCCAGCCGCGTTTCAGGCTTATGCGTTGCTGAAAAAGAAATCAGCGGTAGCTGTTAGCCGTTAGCGTTACTTCGCGGTCGGACGCAGCGCCGGGAACAGGATCACGTCGCGGATGGTATGGCTGTTGGTGAACAGCATCACCATGCGGTCGATGCCGATGCCCAGACCCGCCGTCGGCGGCAGACCGTGCTCCAGCGCCGTCACGTAATCTTCATCGTAGAACATCGCTTCGTCGTCGCCTGCGTCTTTGGCGTTGACCTGCTGCTGGAAACGCTCCGCCTGATCTTCCGCGTCGTTCAGCTCGGAGAAGCCGTTGCCGATTTCGCGTCCGCCGATGAAGAATTCAAAGCGATCGGTGATCTCCGGGTTCTCGTCGTTGCGGCGCGCCAGCGGCGACACCTCGGCCGGGTACTCGGTAATAAAGGTCGGCTGAATCAGATGCGCTTCCGCCGTCTCTTCGAAAATCTCCGTTACTACGCGACCCAGACCCCAGCTCTTCTCGACCTTGATGCCGATAGACTGCGCAATCGCCACCGCTTTATCGAAATCATCCAGATCCGCCAGATCGGTTTCCGGGCGGTACTTTTTGATCGCTTCGCGCATGGTCAGCTGCTCAAACGGCTTGCCGAAATCGAACTCCTGGTCGCCGTAAGGCACCTTGGTGGTGCCGAGTACGTTTTGCGCCAGGGTGCGGAACAGGCTTTCGGTAAGCTCGATCAGATCTTTGTAGTCCGCATAGGCCATATAGAGTTCCATCATGGTGAACTCAGGGTTATGCCGCGGCGAGATGCCTTCGTTGCGGAAGTTGCGGTTGATTTCGAATACGCGATCGAAGCCGCCGACCACCAGACGCTTCAGGTAGAGCTCCGGCGCGATGCGCAGATACATATCGATATCGAGCGCGTTGTGATGGGTGATAAAGGGACGCGCGGAGGCGCCGCCCGGGATCACCTGCATCATCGGCGTTTCAACTTCCATAAAGTCGCGGCCGACCATGAACTGACGGATGCCGGCCATGATTTGCGAGCGAATTTTAAAGGTGTTGCGCGACTCGTCGTTGGCGATAAGGTCCAGATAACGCTGACGATAGCGGGTTTCCTGATCGGCCAGGCCGTGAAATTTGTCCGGCAGCGGACGCAGCGCTTTGGTCAGCAGGCGCAGTTCGTGACAGTGGATCGACAGCTCGCCGGTTTTGGTTTTGAACAGCTTGCCGCGCGCGCCGAGGATATCGCCGAGATCCCACTTTTTGAACTGCTCGTTATAAAGGCCTTCCGCCAGATCGTCACGCGCCACGTAAAGCTGAATGCGGCCGCCCACGTCCTGCAGCGTCACGAACGACGCCTTGCCCATAATGCGGCGGGTCATCATACGACCAGCGACGCTGACCTCAACGCCTAAATCTTCCAGCTCTTCGTTGCTCTTCTCGTCATACTGCGCGTGCAGCGCGTCCGAGGTGGTGTCGCGGCGGAAATCGTTAGGAAACGCCACGCCGTTTTCACGCAGCGCGCTGAGTTTTTCGCGACGCGCTTTCAGTTCGTTATTTAACTCAAGGGCGGCATCAGCGCTCTGCGGTTGTTGTTCAGACATGTCGGTTCCTTATAGCCCTGCTTTTAAACTTGCTTCGATAAAACGGTCGAGATCGCCATCCAGCACCGCCTGGGTATTGCGGGTTTCAACGCCGGTGCGCAGATCTTTGATGCGGGAGTCGTCCAGCACATAGGAGCGGATCTGGCTGCCCCAGCCGATGTCGGACTTGTTATCTTCCAGCGCCTGCTTCTCAGCATTTTTCTTTTGCATCTCAAGCTCGTACAGCTTCGCCTTCATCTGTTTCATCGCCTGATCTTTGTTTTTATGCTGAGAGCGGTCGTTCTGACACTGCGTCACCGTGCCGGTGGGAATATGGGTGATACGCACCGCCGATTCCGTACGGTTAACGTGCTGACCGCCCGCGCCCGACGCGCGGTAGACGTCAATGCGCAGATCCGCCGGATTGATGTCGATATCGATATCGTCATCCACTTCCGGATAGATAAACGCAGAGCTGAATGAGGTGTGACGGCGGCCGCCGGAGTCAAACGGACTCTTACGCACCAGGCGATGCACGCCGGTTTCGGTACGCAGCCAGCCAAAGGCGTAGTCGCCTGAGACGCGAATCGTTACGGACTTGATGCCCGCCACTTCGCCTTCTGACTCTTCGATGATTTCGGTTTTAAAGCCTTTGGATTCGGCCCAGCGCAGATACATACGCATCAGCATACTGGCCCAGTCCTGCGCTTCGGTGCCGCCGGAACCGGCCTGCAGATCGATATAGCAGTCGGCGCTGTCATATTCGCCAGAGAACATGCGGCGGAATTCCAGCTCGCCCAGTTTGCTTTCCAGCGTATCGAGCTCAGCGACCGCTTCGTCGAATGTCTCTTCGTCTTCAGCTTCTACTGCCAGCTCAAGCAGACCCTGCACATCTTCCAGGCCCTGCGACATCTGATCCAGGGTTTGCACAATCGCTTCCAGCGACGAGCGCTCTTTGCCCAGCGCCTGGGCGCGTTCAGGCTCGTTCCAGACGTCTGGCTGCTCCAGTTCGGCGTTTACTTCTTCGAGGCGTTCTTTCTTGGCATCATAGTCAAAGATACCCCCTAAGAACGGCGCTGCGCTCGGTGAGGTCCTGGATGCGGTTTTTAACCGGATTAATTTCAAACATGGCTTCGGGTCTTTTCGCTGAATGTCGGGATGGAAACCCCGCAGTCTAACTGAAATAGCCGTGAGATTGTAGGGTTTCAGTCGCGCGTCGGCAGCGGCAACGGCCGGCGAAATGTGCGGCGCTGCGCCTGACCTCCGGCAGTTTTATCGAAGAAGATCTGCGTGCTTACTACAGCGATATTCTCTACTCGCTGCAAACCGTAGGAAAAAAGGGCTATGTCTACGTCATCATCGAACATCAAAGCTCGCCGGACCGGTTGATGGCATTCCGGCTGATGCGTTACGCCATCGCGGTGATGCAGCGCCATCTGGATGCTGGCCACCGTCATCTGCCGCTGGTGATCTCGCTGCTCTTCTATCACGGCAAACAGCGTCCCTGGCCCTTCAGCATGCGCTGGACCGCGCTTTTCAGCGAGCCGGAACTGGCCGCGCGCCTCTATGGCGGCCCCTTTCCGCTGGTCGACGTTAGTCTAATCGCCGACAGCGAGATTGTGCGTCATCGCAGTATGGCGGCGCTGACGCTGCTGCAGAAACATATTCGCCAGCGTGATCTCACCGGGTTGTTTGAGCGGCTGGTGACGCTTATGCTGCAGGATTCAGTGACCCGCAAACAGCGGCTGGCGCTGATTAACTATATGATTCAGGCGGGCGAAGCGCCGCAGGCGAAAAGCTTTATTGAGGAGCTGGCGCGGCGCGTGCCGCAGCAAAAGGAGGAACTGATGACGATTGCAGAACAGCTTAAGCAGATGGGACGAGAGCAGGGCCTTAGCGAAGGCCGCAATGAAGGCCAGCGCGAGGCGACGCTGGCGATTGCGCGCAATATGCTGGCCAGAGGAATCGACCTGGCGCTGGTGCAGGAAGTGACCGGGCTGTCGGCAGCAGATCCGCCGCTAAGGCCCGTTAACTCAGCGGCCAGAGGTGATCGATAATCAATTGCACCGAGCGATTGCCGCGGTATTCGTTGATGTCGAGCTTAAAGGCCAGCTCGACCTGACGCACGCTGTTGTCGGGCCACAGGGTGGTGTCGACGTTGAAGGCGATGCCGTCAATCAGCGGGCCGCCGCCGAGCGGCTCCAGCATCACTTTCAGATGCCGCTCGCCCACCAGCCGCTGCTGCAGCAGCTTGAACTTGCCGTCGAAAGCGGGCTCGGGAAACGCCTGTCCCCAGGGGCCCGCTTCGCGCAGCAGTTCGGCGGTCTGCAAACTGAACTCGCCCGGCTGCAGCGCGCCGTCTGACCAGATAACGCTCTGCAGCGACTCTTCGCTCAGCCACTCGCCCAGCAGGTCGGCGAAGCGCTGACGAAACGCCTCAAACTGCGTCTCTTCCAGCGACAAACCCGCCGCCATGGCGTGCCCGCCGAACTTCAGCATCATGCCAGGATAGAGCGTATCGAGCCGCTCCAGCGCGTCGCGCAGGTGCAGACCGGGAATCGACCGTCCAGAGCCTTTTAGCGTGCCGTCGCCCGCAGGCGCGAACGCGATAACCGGACGATAAAAGCGCTCTTTCAGCCGCGAGGCGAGAATGCCCACCACGCCCTGATGCCACTCGGGATGGTAAAACGCCAGCCCCAGCGGCAAATCGGTCTGCTTACGCTCCAGCTCCATACAGAGCGCCAGCGCCTCGCTCTGCATGCCCTGCTCAATCTCTTTGCGCGTCTGATTGAGCGCATCGAGTTCGTTGGCCAGCATCCGCGCCTGGGTAATGTCGTCGGTAAGCAGCAGCGCGACGCCGACCGACATATCGTCGAGCCGCCCCGCCGCGTTCAGGCGCGGGCCGAGGGCGAAGCCGAGATCGCTCGCCACCAGCTGGCGCGCGTCGCGATTGGCGATCTCCAGCAGCGCACGAATGCCGGGACGGCATTTTCCGGCGCGGATGCGGCTCAGTCCCTGCCACACCAGAATGCGGTTATTGACGTCGAGCGGCACCACGTCGGCGACGGTGCCGAGCGCCACCAGATCCAGCAGCTCCGCCAGATTCGGCTCCGCGCGCGTGGCGCCGAACCAGCCCAGCTTACGCAGATGCGCGCGCAGCGCCATCATCAGGTAGAAGGCGACGCCGACGCCCGCCAGCGCGCGCGACGGGAATTCGCAGTCGCGCAGGTTGGGGTTCACTATCGCTTCCGCCTCAGGCAGGGTGTCGCCAGGCAGATGGTGATCGGTGACCAGCACCGGAATGTTGTGCTGATGGGCGCAGGCGACGCCGCTGTGGGACGAGATGCCGTTATCCACCGTCAGGATCAGCTGCGCGCCGCGCGCGCGCGCCTGCTCCACCACTTCCGGGCTCAGGCCGTAGCCGTCGTCGAAGCGGTTAGGCACCAGATACTGCACGTTGTGGCCGCCCATGCTGCGCAGCGCCAGCACCGTCAGCGCGGTGCTGGTGGCGCCGTCGGCGTCGAAATCGCCCACGACCATAATGCGGCGTCCGTCGAGCAGCGCCTGATGCAGCAGCTCGACCGCCGCATCCAGCCCGTTGAGCGAGGAGAACGGCAGCAGATGCTTCGCGCCGCGCTCCAGCTCAGCCGCGCTGCGCACGCCGCGCTGCAGATAGAGACGTTTAAGCAGCGGCGGAAGATCTGCCGGGAGCTGGTCCTCGACGCCGATCTCGCGCCGCCGCAGTTCTACTGTTTTAATCACGGCCAATTAGCCACCGCGCTTCTGCTGATCCAACACCTGCTTCAGCTCCTGCGGCCCCTGATAGCCCGGGATCATCATGCCGGAGTCGGTCAGGATCGCCGGCGTGCCCTGGATGCCGTAAAGAATGCCCAGCTTGTAGTGCTGATCGAGATCGATTTTGCAGCTGTCCGGCGCGCTCATCTGCGGCGCGTTGCCCTTCATCGCCTCGTCGAACGCTTTATTGCGATCGGCAGCGCACCAGATCGCCTTCATGGCGTTTTCCACCTGGCCGTGCAGCCCTTCACGCGGGAAGGCGAGATAGCGCACCGTAATGCCCAGCGCGTTGTAGTCGGCCATCTGCTCATGCAGCTTGCGGCAGTAGCCGCAGGTGATGTCGGTGAAAACGGTAATAACGTGCTGCTCTTTTGCCGCTTTATAGACGATCATCTGCGACGCCAGCGCCTCGACCTTTTTGTCGAGCAGCTGATTGGTGACGTTGACCGGCTGCGCGCCGCTAACGTCGTAGAGCGGGCCCTGAATCATATGCTTGCCGTCTTCGGTTACGTAAATTACGCCGCTTTCCGTCAGCACGGTTTTAAATCCCGGCAGCGGCGACGGCACGATTTCCGTCTGCTTCAGTCCCAGCTTTTTCAGCGACTGCAGGATCGCGCCGTCATCGGCCTGAGCTACGCTGCTGAAAGCGCCAGCCAACAGGGCCAGCAGGAGAAATTTCTTCATCTTCTTTCCTTAATGTCCGCGTCAGGCGCGCGGATGATGCTGTTGATGCAACTGACGCAGCCGCTCGGTCGCGACGTGCGTATAAATTTGCGTGGTAGAGAGATCGCTGTGTCCCAGCAACATCTGTACGACACGCAGGTCGGCGCCGTGGTTCAACAAATGGGTGGCGAAAGCGTGCCGCAGCACGTGCGGCGACAGTTTTTCGCTGTCGATGCCCGCCAGCACGGCGTAGTGCTTGATGCGATGCCAAAAGGTCTGGCGCGTCATCTGCTGCGCGCGGCTGCTGGGAAACAGCACGTCCAGCGTCTGCCCGTTGAGCAGCCAGGGGCGGCCGTGTTCAAGGTAGTGTTCCAGCCAGTAAACGGCCTCTTCGCCCAGCGGCACCAGACGCTCTTTATTGCCTTTACCGATAACGCGCACCACGCCCTGGCGCAGGCTGACGTCGCTCAGGGTCAGGCCGACCAGCTCAGAGACGCGCAGCCCGGTGGCGTAGAGCAGCTCCAGCATCGCCTTGTCGCGCAGCTCCAGCGGAATATCGGTGCTGGGTGCCTGCAGCAGTCGTTCCACCTGCGCTTCGCTGAGATCTTTCGGCAGCCGCTGCGGCAGCTTCGGCGCGGCCAGCAGCGTGCTGGGATCGTCGCTGCGCAGCTTCTCGCGGTAGAGATACTGAAAAATGCGGCGCATGGCGCTGAGCAGCCGTGCCGAACTGCTGGCTTTATAGCCGCCTTCCAGCCGTTCGGCGAGAAACTGCTGCAAATCCTCGGCCTGCAGCGTCAGCAGCGTCAGCCCGCGATGCGTCAGCCAGTCGGTCAGGGTTTTTAAGTCCTGACCATACGAGGACAAGGTATTTTGCGCCAGATTGCGTTCAATCCAGAGCGCATCCAGAAACTGTTCTGTCAGGTCGCTGTCTTGCACGGTATCCCCGCCTTGAGGTGAAATCGTGCTCATTATGCCTGAATCCGCCCTGCTTCTGATACAATTGCGCCAAAGTCAGTCTTAATCCGAGCATTATCTGCATGAAAATTGGTCTTTTTTACGGCTCAAGCACCTGCTATACCGAAATGGCCGCCGAGAAAATCCGCGACTTTATCGGCGCTGAGCTGGTCACGCTGCACAACGTGAAAGATGATGATCCGCTGCTGATGGAGCAGTACGACCTGCTGATTTTAGGCATCCCTACTTGGGATTTCGGCGAGCTGCAGGAGGACTGGGAAGCGATCTGGCCGCAGCTGCCGACGCTCAACCTGCGCGGAAAAATCGTCGCGCTCTACGGCATGGGCGATCAGCTTGGCTATGGCGAATGGTTTCTCGACGCGCTGGGCATGCTGCATGAACTGCTACAGCCGATGGGCGTGAAGTTCGTCGGCTACTGGCCGCTGGAAGGGTATGAATTTACCAGCCCGCGTCCGCTTAGCGCCGACGGCACGCAGTTTGTTGGCCTGGCGCTGGACGACGTCAATCAGTTTGACGTCACCGATGAGCGTATCGAACAGTGGTGCGAGCAGATCCTGACCGAGACCGCCGCGCTGCTGTAGCGCCCGGCCTACTGCCTCTCCACGCGGCTGAGCAAGCGGGCGCGCAGCTGACGCCATCGCGCGCGCGGCATCATATCCTGCATTAGCCACAGCCTGCGCCTCTGGCCTTTCTCGCTGTGCAACACCAGCAGCGCCGCGCCCGGCAGCCAGCGGATCGGTCCGCTGATGCGCCAGCGCGTGCCCTGCCAGCGCCAGCTGTCGTCGCTTTTATGCTGCAGCATGCCGCGCCGCTGCGTCAGCCGGCGCTGCTGCTGTCGGTATTCACGCAGCATCAGCAGCAAAAGTGGGATTTTTATCAGCCAGAACAGGGCGGGTAGCGGCGCGCTCGCCACGATTAGCAGCGCGCCTGACGCCAGCGCGCCGTGCAGCAGGCGCGCCTGGCGCGACGGCCGCAGCTTACATTGCCACGGGGCCGCGTTCACGGTTGCGCTGCTGGATCAGCTGGACAATGCGCTTCAGCTCCGGGTCGGCCGGTTCGCCGTGATTCATCATCCAGTTGAAGAGATCGGGATCGTCCGCCTTAAGCAGCGCGACAAACGCCGTTTTGTCGCTGTCGCTGAGGCTGTCATATTCATATTTGAAGAAAGGCATAATAGCGACATCCAGCTCAAGCATGCCGCGGCGGCAGGCCCAGTGAATGCGCGATTTATCATGAATATCCATGTGTGTGATTTCCGCATTTCAGACAGGCGGCTAGTGTAACCTGGTTTTCTTACGCCTGCAGGCGCCCGTTGCGGGGCTGTGCGACGCGCCGCACGCGTCGGCCTGCCGTTGCCGCGCCGACTCGCGATTTGTGCGCCCGATTCCGTAAACCTGTTGCAAAGCCAGTGCGCTCTTTTAACATTGAGTTCAGGATCCCCCTTTTTAATCAGGACAGCCAATGCCTATTTTCAGTTTACCCCCGCGCCAGCCCGTGGCCGCCTCTCGCCTGCCGTTAACCCTGATGTCGCTGGACGGCTGGGCGCTGGTATCGGTGCAGGGCGCCGACAGCACCTCTTATCTGCAGGGCCAGCTCACGCTGGACGTCGCCGCGCTGGGCGCGGATCAGCATCGCCCGGCGGCGCACTGCGACGCGAAAGGCAAGATGTGGAGCAATCTGCGACTGTTCCATCGCGGCGAAGGTTACGCCTATCTGGTGCGCCGCGAGCTGCGCGACACGCAGCTGACGGAACTGAAAAAATATGCGGTGTTTTCGAAAGTGACGCTGGCGCCGGACGACGACGCGGTACTGCTCGGGGTGGCGGGATTCCAGGCGCGCGCGGCGCTGACCAGCCTGTTCGACGCCCTGCCGGACGGCGATCATCCGGTGGTGCAGCAGGGAGAGAGCACGCTGCTGTGGTTCCCGACGCCCGCGGAGCGTTTCCTGATCGTGACCACGCGCGAGCAGGCGCAGGCGCTGCAGCAGAAGCTGGCCGACGACGCGCAGCTGAATGACAGCGCGCAGTGGCTGGCGCTTGATATCGAAGCGGGCATCCCGGTGATCGAGCCGGCGACCGCCGCGCAGCTGATTCCGCAGGCCGCTAACCTGCAGGCGCTTGACGCCATCAGCTTTAAAAAAGGCTGCTATACCGGCCAGGAGATGGTGGCGCGCGCCAAATTCCGCGGCGCCAACAAGCGCGCGCTTTACTGGCTTGCCGGTCAGGCGAGCCGGGTGCCCGCGGCGAACGATTCGCTGGAGCTGCAGATGGGCGAGCGCTGGCGCCGCACCGGCACGGTGCTGGCCGCCGTTCAGCTCGACGATGGCGAAGTGTGGGTGCAGGTCGTGATGAACAACGACCTGGAAGCGGACAGCGTGCTGCGCGTCGAGGGCGACGAAGGCGGACGGCTGCTGATTAAGCCGCTGCCCTATTCGCTGGAAGAGTAATCTCTGCACGCGCCCGGCTCCCGCCTTCCGGGGGCCGGACGCGTCGCGTTACATCACGTAAAAGTAGATGGCGCAGAAGTGGCAGGCGCTGCCGCCCAGCACAAAGGCGTGCCAGATAGCGTGGTTATAGGGGATACGCCGCGCCACGTAGAAAATGACGCCGAGCGAATAGATGATGCCGCCGGCCGCCAGTAGCCAGACGCCGCCCGGCGAAAGCGTCAGCGCCAGCTGATAGATCACCACCAGCGACAGCCAGCCCATACAGAGATAGGTCACCAGCGACAGCGCCTTGAAGCGATGCGCGATGGTGAGCTTAAAGATGATGCCCGCCAGCGCCAGTCCCCAGATCACCACCATCATTCCATGCGCCAGCGGCGACTTCAGCCCCACCAGCAGAAAAGGCGTATAGGTACCGGCGATCAGCAGATAGATGGCGCAGTGATCGAGTTTTTTCAGCCAGCGTTTGGCGCGCTGGTGGGGAATGGCGTGATAGAGCGTAGAGGCGAGAAACAGCAGTATCATGCTGCCGCCATAGAGGCTGTAGCTGGTGATGGCGATAGCGTTAGCGCCCGCGTCGGTCGCCTGCGCCAGCAGCAGCACCAGACCGACAATGCCGAACAGGCAGCCGAGACCGTGGCTGATGCTGTTAGCGATCTCCTCAGCGAGCGAGTAGCCCTGGAGGGCTAAGCGATTTTTCATTATGGCGCGTTCCTCAACGTCGTGACAGGTGCAGGTTTTCTGACCTCCAGCATAGCCAGGAATATTTTGAGAGTACACGTGTACGCCAAAATAATCTGTGAATGCGTGTTACCGTCTGCGCAGCGCGCAAATCTGCTACACTGCGCGCAGTTTCGTTTTCTATGAGCGCGCCCGCAGATGTTCTCTCATCACGATCTTGCCAGCCTGAATGACCTCGAGATGCAGGTTTATCACGACATCATTAAACACCCGGAAAGCGTCAGCTATATGACCATCCGCGAGCTGGCGGAACGGGCGGGCGTCTCGACCACTACCGTGCTGCGTTTCTGCCGCAAAATGCATTGCGACGGCTGGTCGGAATTCCGCATTCGTTTCCGGCTGGCGCAGCAGCAGGCACAGCCCGCGCAGGCGAACGTCGGCGTCAGCGAAATGCTGAGCTTTTTCAAAAGTATTAATAACGATGAATTCAGCCAGCTTATTTCCCGCGCCGCGCAGATGATTAATCGCGCCGAGCAGCTTTTCCTTATTGGCGCCGGCACCTCGGGCAGTCTGGCGAAATATGGCGCACGCTTTTTTTCTAACGTCGGGAAATTCAGCCACTATATCGACGATCCCTATTATCCGGTCAGCGGCAACGTGGATGAAAATACGCTGGCGATATTGCTTTCCGTCTCCGGCGAGACGCCAGAGATATTGCGCCTTGCCAGCCAGTTCAGCCTGCGGCGCTGCCAGATCATGGCGATAACCCACTCAGAGAGCAGCTCGCTGGCGAAAATGAGCGATTTTACTCTGGCCTATCATGTGCCGGTCATCCGCCTGAGCGACAATTCCGACATCACGACGCAGGTGCCGGTGATGTATATTCTCGAAGCTATCGGCCGCCTGCTGAATAAATAAAACAGGCTGTTTTACCGGCGTAACATATTACGCTGGGGCGCCGGTGTTATAGCGTGACTTCCTTTTTTGCTTTGCTACACTCGCGGCAAGATCTATTTCGCTGAGAGGGACATATGCATAACGAATCAGGCTTTCCGCAACACTTTTTATGGGGCGGCGCGGTGGCGGCGCATCAGGTCGAAGGCGGCTGGGATCAGGGCGGCAAAGGCGTCAGCATCGCCGACGTGCTGACCGGCGGCTCTCACGGCGTCAGCCGCGTCATCACCGACGGCGTGCAGCCGGGCAACCACTATCCCAACCATCAGGGCGTGGAGTTCTACTCGCGCTACAAAGAGGACGTCGCGCTGTTTGCCGAGATGGGCTTTAAGTGTTTTCGTACCTCTATCGCCTGGACGCGCATCTTCCCTGAGGGCGACGAGCAGGAGCCGAACGAGGCGGGCCTGCAGTTTTACGACGATCTGTTCGACGAACTGCTCAAGTATGGCATCGAGCCGGTTATCACTCTCTCCCACTTTGAGATGCCTTACCATCTGGTGAAAGCGTACGGCGGCTGGCGCAGTCGCAAAGTAGTGGATTTCTTCGTGCGCTTTAGCGACGTGGTGATGCGCCGCTATCAGCACAAAGTAAAGTACTGGATGACCTTCAACGAGATCAATAACCAGCGCAACTGGCAGTATCCGCTGTTTGGCTACTGCTGCTCCGGCGTGGTATTCACCGAGCACGAGAAACCGGAAGAGGTGATGTATCAGGTGATGCATCACCAGTTTGTTGCCAGCGCCAAAGTGGTCAGCCTCGGCCACGCCATCAATCCCGACTTCCAGATCGGCTGCATGATCGCCATGGTGCCGATTTATCCCTACTCCTGCCATCCTGACGACGTGATGCTGGCGCAGGAAGCGATGCATCAGCGCTATGTCTTTAGCGACGTGCAGATGCGCGGCGCTTATCCGGCCTACACCCTGAAAGAGTGGGCGCGCAAAGGCTATCAAATCGAGATGGAAGCAGACGACGTCGAGACGCTGCGCAACGGCTGCGCCGATTATGTCGGCTTTAGCTACTACATGAGCAACGCAGTAAAACACGACGCCAGCGGCGTTGACGATCCCATTACCGGCTTTGACGGCGTGGTTAAAAATCCGCACGTCGGCGCGTCGGACTGGGGCTGGCAGATCGATCCGACCGGGCTGCGCTATGCGCTGAACGCGCTTTATGAGCGTTACCAGAAGCCGCTGTTCATCGTCGAAAACGGCTTTGGCGCCATCGACAAAGCGAACGAGAACGGCGTAATTGAGGATGACTACCGCATCGACTACCTGCGCGCGCATATCGCCGAGATGAAAAAAGCGGTGGTGCACGACGGCGTCGAACTGATGGGCTATACGCCGTGGGGCTGCCTCGACTGCGTCTCGTTTACCACCGGTCAGTACGACAAGCGCTACGGCTTTATCCACGTCAATAAAAACGACGACGGCAGCGGCGACTTCGCCCGCTCGCGCAAGAAGAGCTTCGGCTGGTATCAGCAGGTTATCGCCAGCAACGGCGAAACCCTCTGATCCTCGTGGGCCGCGCCGCAACGGGCGCGGCCTCGCGATCAGCGGCCGCCGGCGGCGTCGATAAAGGTGCCGGTAATATAGGAGGCCCCTTCGCTCGCCAGCCAGGCAATCGCTTCAGCAATCTCTTCCGCTTCTCCGCCGCGCCCCATCGGGATGATGCCCGCTGTGGCCGCCACGCGATCGACGCGTCCCGGCTCGCCGCCGTCCGCATGCATGTCGGTATAGATAAATCCGGGCCGGACGCTGTTGACGCGAATGCCCTGCGCCGCGACCTCCAGCGATAATCCTTTCGTCAGCGAATCCATCGCCCCTTTCGACGCTGCATAGTCGACATACTCTCCCGGCGCGCCAAGACGCGACGCGGCGGAAGAGACGTTGATAATCGAACCGCCCAGGCCGCCGTGCTGCGTGCCCATACGCTTCACCGCTTCGCGGCAGCAGAGAAAGGCGCCGGTGACGTTGGTGGCGAAAACGCGCTGCAGGCGTTCGGCGCTGAGGTCCTCTACCCGACACTGCGTAAAGAGGATGCCCGCGTTGTTGACCAGCACGCCGAGCGGCATCGCCTCCTCGTCCAGCCGCTGAAACAGCGCCATAATTTGCGCCTCCTCGGCGATATCCGCCTGCACGGCAAAGGCTTCGCCGCCCTGCTCGCGGATCTGCGCCACCACCTGCTGCGCCTCGTCTGCGCGCTTCAGATAGTTGACCGCCACGCGGTAGCCCTGCTGCGCCAGCTTTAGCGCCGTCGCGCGGCCAATTCCCCGGCTTGCGCCGGTCACCAGAGCCAGTGTCATATTTTCTCCATAAAAAAGGGCCGGATAAGCGGCCCTTGATAACAGCGTTGCGCGGCGTTTACTGATAATCGCTCATCGGCACGCAGGAGCAGAACAGGTTGCGATCGCCGAACACATCGTCGAGGCGCTTCACCGTCGGCCAGTACTTATTGTCGCTGCCCGCCGGGAAGACGGCCAGCTCGCGGCTGTAGGAGTGGCTCCACTCGCCGACGATTTCGACCTGGGTATGCGGCGCGTTTACCAGCGGGTTATCGTCCGCCGGCCATTCACCGTCGGCCACGCGATCGATCTCCATGCGGATAGAGAGCATCGCGTCGATAAAGCGATCCAGCTCGATTTTGCTCTCAGACTCGGTCGGCTCCACCATCAGGGTGCCAGCGACCGGGAAAGACATGGTCGGCGCGTGGAAGCCGTAGTCGATGAGCCGTTTAGCAATATCCAGCTCGCTGATGCCGGTCTGCTCTTTCAGCGGGCGAATGTCGAGAATACATTCGTGCGCCACGCGGCCGTCGCGGCCGGCATAAAGGATCGGATAAGCCGACTGCAGACGACTGGCGATATAGTTGGCGTTGAGAATCGCGACCTGACTGGCGCGCTTCAGCCCCTCCGCGCCCATCATGCGGATATACATCCAGCTAATCGGCAGAATAGAGGCGCTGCCGAACGGCGCCGCCGAAACCGCGCCCTGCTGCGTCAGCATCTCTTCTATCTGCACCACGCTGTGGCCCGGCACAAACGGCGCCAGGTGCGCTTTCACGCCGATTGGACCCATGCCCGGGCCGCCGCCGCCGTGCGGAATGCAGAAGGTTTTGTGCAGGTTGAGGTGCGACACGTCCGCGCCGATATAGCCCGGCGTGGTAATGCCCACCTGCGCGTTCATATTGGCGCCGTCGAGATAGACCTGGCCGCCGTGCTGATGCACGATCTGGCACACTTCGCGGATGGTCTCTTCATAGACGCCGTGCGTCGAGGGATAGGTCACCATAATGCAGGAGAGCTGCTCGCCCGCCTGCGCCGCTTTCTCGCGCAGGTCGCCGAGGTCGATATTGCCCTGCTTGTCGCAGGCCACCACCACCACGTCCATGCCCGCCATCTGCGCCGAAGCGGGGTTAGTACCGTGCGCAGAGCTGGGGATCAGGCAGAGGTTGCGCGCGCCTTCGTTACGGCTTTCGTGATAGCGACGGATCGCCAGCAGCCCGGCATATTCGCCCTGCGCGCCAGAGTTCGGCTGCATGCAGAGCGCGTCATAGCCGGTGAGCTGCACCAGCCACTGCGACAGCTGGCCGATCATCTGCAGATAGCCCGTGGCCTGCTCTGCCGGGCAGAACGGATGCAGTTCGGCGAACTCCGGCCAGGTGATGGGGATCATCTCGGCGGCGGCATTGAGCTTCATGGTGCAGGAGCCGAGCGGGATCATCGCCTGGTTCAGCGCCAGATCCTTTTTCTCCAGGCTGTGCATGTAGCGCATCATCTCGGTTTCGCTGTGATGGCGATTAAAGACCGGATGGGTCAGGATGGCGCTCTGGCGCTGCAGCGCGGCGGGAATCGCCTGGCTGTCGGCCGCGACGGCGGCGTCCAGCTTGTCGATATCCTGGCCGTGCTCGTCGCCCAGCAGAATGGCGAACAGCGCCTGTACATCTTCGCGGCGCGTGGTTTCGTCCAGCGTAATGCCGACCGCGTGATGAATATCGCTGCGCAGGTTGACGCCGAAGCTCTGCGCGCGATTGAGCACTGCGCCTTTATCTTCCACTTCGACCGTCAGGGTGTCGAACCAGCTGCTGTGACGCAGCTTCAGCCCGCCATTTTGCAGCCCGGCCGCCAGAATAGTCGTCAGACGATGGATGCGGGAGGCGATACGCTTCAGCCCTTTCGGACCGTGATAAACCGCGTAGAGTCCGGCAATATTGGCGAGCAACACCTGCGAGGTACAGATGTTAGAGTTCGCTTTTTCACGGCGGATATGCTGCTCGCGCGTCTGCATGGCCATACGCAGCGCGGTGTTGCCCGCGGCGTCGCGCGAGACGCCGATAATGCGGCCCGGCATTGAGCGCTTATGCTCGTCGCGGCTGGCGAAAAAGGCGGCGTGCGGACCGCCGTAGCCCATCGGCACGCCGAAGCGCTGCGCCGATCCGAACACGATATCCGCCCCCTGCTTGCCGGGCGCTTCCAGCATCACCAGCGCCATAAAGTCCGCGGCGACGCTGACCACGATTTTGCGGCTTTTCAGCTCGGCGATCAGCGCGCTGTAGTCGTGCGCTTCGCCGGTGGTGCCGACCTGCTGCAGCAGCACGCCAAACAGCCCGTCGTGATCCAGCGCTTTCTCGGCGCGGTCGATAATCAGCTCGAAGCCGAAGGTCTCGGCGCGGGTGCGCACAACGTCCAGCGTTTGCGGATGGATATCGTCCGCGATAAAGAATTTACCGGCGTTTTTAAGCTTGCTGACGCGCTTCGCCATCGCCATCGCTTCCGCCGCCGCCGTGGCTTCATCCAGCAGCGAGGCGGAGGCGACGTCCAGACCGGTCAGATCGAGCGTCACCTGCTGAAAGTTAAGCAGCGCCTCCAGGCGGCCCTGCGATACTTCAGGCTGATAAGGGGTGTAGGCGGTATACCAGCCCGGATTTTCCAGCATATTGCGCAGGATCACCGGCGGCGTGATCACCGCGCTGTAGCCCATGCCGATCCAGGATTTGTAACGCTGATTCTGACCGGCGATCGCCTTGAGCTCGGCCAGCGCCTGCTGCTCGGTCGCCGCATCGCCGACGGCGGGCGGGCCAGGCAGCTGGATGTCGGCCGGCACAATGGTGCCGATCAGCGCGTCCAGCGAGCTGGCGCCGATCGCCTCCAGCATCAAAGCCTGTTGTTCCGGCGAGGGACCGATATGGCGTTCAATAAAGGCGCCGTTGTGTTCGAGCTGGCTCAAAGTCTGGGTCATTTGCAGTCAATCCTGAATCGGGCTGGAGTACAGAGAAAGCAAGGGATAACAAGCGGCCAGCGAGGTCTGGCCGCCCTGTTGCTTATTCGTCGATGGAGGCTTTATAGGCGTCCGCGTCCAGCAGCGAATCGAGTTCGGATTCGTCGCTGGGTTTGATTCTGAACAGCCAACCGGCTGCATAGGGCTCGCTGTTGACCAGCTCCGGCGCGTCGCCCAGCGCCTCATTGACGGCGACGATCTCGCCGCTGACGGGCGCGTAGATATCCGACGCGGCCTTGACCGATTCCGCGACGGCGCATTCATCGCCGGCGGAGTAGCTGTTGCCGACATCCGGCAGATCGACAAACACCATGTCGCCTAACAGCTCCTGAGCGTGCTCGGTAATGCCGACGGTAAAGGTGCCGTCCGCTTCCTTACGCACCCACTCATGACTGTCACGGTATTTCAATTCGTTTGGCACATTGCTCATCGCCCTTTCTCCTGAAAATAGATTACTGAACCGGCTTGCCGCCGCGTACAAAGACAGGTTTGGTTACTTTTACCGGCATTTCGCGCTGGCGGATCTCGACGATAGCGTTTTCGCCGATGCCTGCCGGCACGCGCGCCAGCGCAATGCTGTAGCCGAGCGTCGGCGAGAAAGAGCCGCTGGTGATCACGCCCTGCTGCGGCTGGCCCTGCGCGTCGGTAAAGCGTACCGGCTGTCCGCCGCGCAGCACCCCTTTCTCCGTCATGATCAGGCCAACCAGCTTGTCGGTGCCTCTTTCACGCTGCATCTCCAGCGCTTCGCGCCCGATAAAATCGCGATCGGCCGGCTCCCAGCAGATGGTCCAGCCCATATTGGCCGCCAGCGGCGAGACGCCTTCGTCCATCTCCTGGCCGTAGAGGTTCATGCCCGCTTCCAGACGCAGCGTGTCACGCGCGCCCAGTCCAGCCGGCTTGACGCCCGCTGCCAGCAGACGCTGCCAGAAGTCCGCCGCGGCGGCGGCTGGCAGCGCGATCTCATAGCCCGCCTCGCCGGTGTAGCCGGTGGTGGCGATAAACAGGTCGCCGGACTGCACGCCGAAAAAGGGCTTCATCCCGGCGACCGCGTCGCGCTGCTCCGCGCTGAACAGCGTCTGCGCCTTCTGCTGCGCCTGCGGCCCCTGTACGGCGATAAGCGCCAGGTCGTTGCGCTCGGTCAGCGCCACGCCATAGGCCTGGGCATGCTTGCCGATCCACGCCAGATCCTTTTCGCGCGTGGCCGAATTGACCACAAGACGGAAAAAGTCTTCGGTCATAAAGTAAACAATCAAATCGTCAATGACGCCACCGGAGGCGTTCAGCATGCCGGTGTAGAGCGCTTTGCCTGGCTGCGTCAGGCGAGCGACGTCGTTCGCCAGCAGATGCCGCAGAAAGTCGCGCGTCTGCGCGCCATGCAGATCGACGATAGTCATATGCGACACGTCGAACATCCCGGCGTCCTGACGCACGGCATGGTGTTCGTCAATTTGCGAACCGTAGTGCAGCGGCATCATCCAGCCGTGGAAGTCGACCATGCGGGCGCCGCAGGCCTGATGCTGTTCAAACAAAGGGGTTTGCTGAGTCATAACCATCCTGTCGCGAAGCGGGTAAGTTTCGGGCGGGCGTCAGCCTGCTTATCGCCCGGCGCAAACGTTCTCTTTTCCCTGACGTTATCATTGAAAAGACGATTTAACCATAAGCTGTACAGGGTCGAATTGAAGCATGCCTCCTGAGCAGCGCGCAAAGATAGCAGCATAATTAACTGCGTTTTTGTGATTTACCACGCAGGAAAGAGGCGCATCGCCGTTATGCGCAGCAAGATAATCAGCCATGGCACGCAAAATGTTAACAACGCACTCGGCAGGCGTCAGTGTGGAATAAATAAAACTAATGCGAACAGAGGGGTGAAATTAGAATTTATCAAACGAGGCGCGTTAAAGGTGCAGCCCCGCTCATTTTTGGTGCAGGGCAACCAAAAGGCGTATAAAAGCCAGCGCAAGGCTGGCTCAACAAAAGCAATGTGCGGCTTAGCGCAGCCAGGCAGGCATATCGTGCAGCCCCATCGCCTGACGCAGCATTGTAGGTTTAACACCGGGCAGCGTATCCGCCAGCTTCAGCCCCAGATCGCGCAGCAGCTTTTTCGCCGGATGGCTGCCGGCGAACAGCTCGCGAAAGCCCTGCATGCCCGCCAGCATCAGCGCCGCGCTGTGTTTGCGGCTGCGCTCATAGCGACGCAGATAGAGATGCTGACCGATATCCTTGCCCTGCTGGTGCAGGCGGCGGATTTCGCCAATCAGCTCTGCGGCGTCCATAAAACCGAGGTTGACGCCCTGCCCCGCCAGCGGATGGATGGTATGCGCGGCGTCGCCTACCAGCGCCAGCCGATGCGCCGCAAAATTGCGGGCGTAGCGCGCCATCAGCGGGAAGGTTTTACGCTCGCTCGCCAGTTCGCAGAGACCGAGGCGCATATCGAACGCCACTGCCAGCTGCTGATTGAACAGCGCCTGCGGCATGCTCTCCAGCCGGCTCGCTTCCTGCGGCGAGAGTGACCAGACAATAGAGCTCAGGTGCGGATCCTGCATCGGCAGGAACGCCAGAATGCCGTCGCCGTGGAAAACCTGGCGCGCGACCGCGTCATGCGGCTGCTCGGTGCAGATATTCGCCACCAGCGCATGGTGCTCGTAATCCCAGAAGGTTAAGGGAATATCGGCTTTGTTGCGCAGCCAGGAGTTGGCGCCGTCCGCGGCGATCAGCAGACGCGCAGTGAGCATCTCGCCATTTTCCAAGGTGACGAAGGCTTCGTTTTCGCCGAACGCCACCTGCTGCAGCTGCGAAGGCGCCATAAGGGTGACGTCGCTGCAGCGGCTGGCGCGCTGCCAGAGCGCGCTGTGAATCGCCGGGTTCTCGACAATGTGTCCCAGGTGGGTCAGCCCCTGCTGTTCGTCATCGAAGCTGATGGCGCCGAAACTGTCGCGATCCCACACCTCCATGCCGTGATAAGCGCTGGCGCGCCGCGCCAGAATATCGGACCAGACGTCCAGCTTCTGCAGCAGCCGCTCGCTGGCGGCGTTGATCGCCGACACGCGAATCGACGGCGCAGCGCTGGCGTCGAACTGCGGCTCCGCCGTTTTTTCCAGCACGGCGACGCGCAGCCCGCTGCCCTGCAAACCGCAGGCGACCGCCAGTCCTACCATGCCGCCGCCGGCGATAACCACATCAAAACTTTGCATCGGTGCCCCTTAGTTAACGCTTAACCCAGCCAAGCGTGCGCTCGGCCAGTTGATTACGCAGCCACGGCAGATGATCCATCGCCATCAGCCCCAGATTTCGTCCCGCCACCAGCGGCGCATAGCGATTGGCGAACAGCCGCACCAGGCCGTCGGTGATGCCGATCGTCGTCGCGCGATCGGGCTGACGACGCTGCTGATAGCGATGCAGGACGGCGTAGCTGCCCACATCCTGCTGCTGACGATGCGCGGCCGCCAGGGTCTCCGCCAGCGACATCACGTCGCGCAGCCCGAGGTTAAAGCCCTGTCCGGCGATCGGATGCAGCGTCTGCGCCGCATTGCCGACCAGCGCCAGCCGGTGCGACGTCTGCTGCCCGGCGCTTTGCAGCGCCAGCGGATAGCTCTCGCGCTGGCCCGTATGGGTAAAACGCCCCAGCCGCCAGCCGAACGCGCGCTGCAGCTGCGCCAGAAATTCGTCGTCGCTCCAGCGCGCGATTTTTTCACGCGCCGAGAGGGGGTGGCACCACACCAGCGACAGGCGATTGTCTGACATCGGCAGCAGCGCCAGCGGGCCATGCTCGGTGAAGCGCTCAAAGGCGCGTCCCTGATGCGGCAATTGCGTCGAGACGTTGGCGATCACCGCCAGCTGCTGATAATCCTCGCGCTGCCACTGAATGCCGAACGAGGCGGCGAGCGGCGAGCGCGAGCCGTCTGCGGCCACCAGCAGCGCCCCTTCCAGCTGTTCGCCGCTCTCCAGCGTCACCTGGACGCTCTCCTGGCGACGCTGTGCCTCAATGACGCGCGCCGGACAGCGTAGCGTCACGCCCGGCGCACTTTTCAGGCGCTCGAACAGCCGCTGACCCACATCGAAAAGTTCGACGACGTAGCCGAGCGCCGGAATCTGATAGGCCCCGGCATCCAGCGTGACGAAACCGGCATGGCCGCGATCGGAGACGTGGATGTCGGTAATGGGCGTGGCGTATTTTTCGATGCTGCGCCAGAGATCGATATCGATCAGCTGCTGACGCGTGCCGGCGGCCAGCGCGATGGCGCGGCCGTCATACCCTGGATGGGCGCGGCTGTCGGGCGCGCTGTTCTCAATCAGCGTCACCGGCAGCTGCCCCTGCGTGAGGTGGGAAATAGCCAGCGCCAGGGTGGCGCCGGTCATGCCGCCTCCGGCGATAATCACCGTCATGCCTGACGCGCCGCTGCCATCAGCGCCTCAATCGCGTCCGCGTCCTTGACCACGCTGTCGGTCAGGTTTTCGTTGCCCGTTTCAGTGATCAGGATGTCATCTTCAATGCGAATGCCGATGCCGCGATATTCCGCGGGCACGTCGGCATCCGGCGCAATATAGAGCCCCGGCTCAACGGTCAGCACCATGCCTGGCTCCAGAATACGGTCGCGCGAAGGAGTGCCGTAGTGGCCGACGTCATGCACGTCGAGGCCCAGCCAGTGGCTCAGCCCGTGCATAAAGAACGGCCGGTGCGCCTCTTCGGCGATCAGCGTCTCTACCTCGCCCTGCAGAATGCCCAGCTCCACCAGTCCGCTGACCATAATGCGCACCACCTCTTCGTTGACGTCGCGAATGCTGACGCCGGGACCAAAGAGCGCCAGCGCTTTGTAAAGCGAGGCGAGCACGATGTCGTAAATGGCGCGCTGCGGCGCGGTGAATTTGCCGTTGACCGGGAAGGTGCGGGTGATATCGCCGGCGTAGCCGTGAAATTCGCAGCCCGCGTCAATCAGCACCAGATCGCCGTCGCGCAGCTCGCTCTCATTTTCGGTGTAGTGCAGGATGCAGCCGTTTTCGCCCGAGCCGACGATGGTGTTATAAGAGGGAAAGCGCGCGCCGTGGCGGTTGAAGACGTAGTGAATTTCGCCTTCAAGATGGTATTCGAACAGGCCGGGACGGCAGGCTTCCATGGCGCGGGTATGCGCCAGCGCGCTGATTTGCCCGGCGCGGCGCAGGATGGCGATCTCTTCCTCGTCCTTGAACAGACGCATTTCATGCACCCAGGGACGCCAGTCGGTGAGCGTCGCCGGCGCGCTGAAATTCTGGCGAAAACCGCGGCGCAGCTTCTCCAGCGCCGCGAACACCAGCGCATCCGCTTCCGCGTATTCGCCCTGCGCGTGATAAACCACGTCAAGCCCGTTCAGCAGCAGGTGCAGCTGCTGGCCGATATCATCCCAGGGCAGCGCGCGATCGACGCCTAACTTTTCAGGCGCGGCATCCTGGCCCAGCCGACGGCCGAACCAGATCTCAGCGGTGAGATCCCGCACGCGATTGAACAGCACGCTGTGGTTGTGCGTTTCGTCGCTTTTGATCAGCACCAGCAGCGCCTGCGGCTCGTTGAAACCGGTGAAATACAGGAAGTCGCTGTGTTGCCGGAACGGATATTCGCTGTCGTTGCTGCGGGTCACTTCCGGCGCAGCAAAGATCAAGGCGGCGCTGCCGGGCGCCATTTTCGCCAGCAGCGCCTGACGACGCTGCTGGAAAGTATCCAGAGAAATCATGTTTGCACTCCCTGTAGAAACGGGCGCGTTCGCGCCCTGAGATATCTGGCTTAGTGTAGCGTCGGTTTTTTCACTTCGGGGGCGGTAGGCTGCGGACGGGTGAAGGTGTCGTGGCACAGCAGCGCCGCCACGCGCACATATTCAATCACCTCTTCCAGCGACTGCTCCAGCTCTTCCTGGTCTTCATCTTCATCATAGCCGAGCTGGGCGATGGTGCGCAGATCGTCAATCGCCTCGCCGGTTTCGCCAGTCACTTTTTCCAGTTTCGGCTGCGTGACGCCCAGGCCGAGCAGAAAGTGGTTAACCCAGCCCGCCAGCGCGTCGGCGCGGTCAAAGACGCTGATGTCTTCGTCGTCCGGCAGCATCAGCTGAAACAGGTAGCCCTCTTCTTCCAGCGTGCTGGCGGTGCTGTCGCGCAGCGCCTGAAGCGGTGACGCCAGGCTCTGCGAGAAGGCCATGCCTTCGTTGGTGAGATCGTGCACCAGCGTTTTCCAGCTGGCGTCCTGATTGCCGCCGCACAGAATGCCGCTGAGCAGGCCATGCATTTCAGCTGGCGTCATCCCCACGCCTTGTTGAGAGAGCGCTGAAGCCAGCGCGTTGTAATCGGGGGTTACGTTCTGTAAAGACATAAGGATTCGTCGTCGTTGGCAGAATAAGTTCGTGTTATGCTACCACTAGCTGCCTCAAGGTTTCCAGAAAAGGGGTTGTAACTTATTTCGCGGGTCTATATAGTTGCCCGCCTCCCAAGGCATTGAGCCCAAAGGGAGCTGCGGGCGAAGTAATCAGTCAGGAAGGTGGCATGTCTGCACAACCAGTAGATATACAAATTTTTGGTCGTTCATTGAGAGTGAATTGTCCGCCTGAACAGCAAGATGCGCTGAATGCGGCTGCCGATGACCTCAATCAACGGTTGCAAGATTTAAAAGTTCGCACTAGAGTCACAAATACCGAGCAACTGGTGTTCATCGCCGCGTTAAACATTTGCCATGAGCTGGCGCAAGAGAAAATGAAAACGCGCGATTATGCTGCTAATATGGAACAACGCATCCGTATCCTGCAGCAGACGATTGAACAGGCTCTTGTTGAGCAAGGTCGCATAACCGACCGCCAGGGTGCGAAGTTCGAATAATACTTTATGGTTGCTGTGCAGCGGCAACGGTAAAGTCCAGTTTCTCTGAGATGTTTGCAAGCGGGCCAGTCCCCTGAGCCGATATTTCATACCAACAGAGTGTGGCGCTCTGTAACCTGTGAGCATGCTCGGTTCGTCCGAGAAGCCTGATGGTTGCGACGGCACATTCACCTTGAACCAAGGGTTCAAGGGTTACAGCCTGCGGCGGCATCTCGGAGATCTCCTTCAGTTCTGCATCTGTCTTTCCCCGTTATGAATGATATAGTTGCTCAATCAGCGACTATATCAACGGGGTTCTCGTGTCCCAGCCCTTTCTGCTCGATCGCCATCATATTCGCCAGCACGTGCGTCACCTGCGCCGCGCCCTGACGCCTGAGCAGCAGGAACAGGCGGCCGCGCTGATGGCGGAACACGCCGTTAACTTCGCCCCTCTGGCCAACGCCAGCCATATCGCGCTCTTTTTGTCGGTAGACGGCGAGCTCAATACCCGTCCGCTTATCGCGAAGCTGTGGCAGCAGAAAAAGCAGGTTTATCTGCCGGTGCTGCACCCTTTCTCCGCTGGCCAGCTGCTGTTTCTGCGCTATACGCCGGAAACCACGCTGACGCCGAATAAACTGCGGATTCCCGAACCGCCGCTCGATATCCGCCAGCTGATTACGCTGGATCGTCTGGATGTCATGATGGTGCCGCTGGTGGCCTTTGACAGCAGCGGGCAGCGGCTCGGCATGGGCGGCGGCTTTTACGACCGCACCCTGCAGAACTGGCGTCAGCACGGTTTTTTACCGGTGGGCGTGGCGCATGACTGTCAGCAGGTGGAGCGGTTACCCGCAGAGGAATGGGATGTGCCCCTGCCCGCCGTGCTGACGCCGTCGCGCCTGTGGCAGTGGGAATAGCAGGCGTGAGCCAGAGGCTGAAACAGACGGGCCGTCTGCGAAAAAAACAGACGGCCCGGTTTCCCTAAAGCGGAATCAGTAGAGCAGACGGGCGCGAATGGTGCCCGGAATCGCCTTCATCAACTGCAGCGCTTTGTCCGCCAGATCCTGCGGCGCATCAATATCGATGACCACGTAGCCCATCATCGGCGAGGTTTGCAGGAACTGCGCAGCGATGTTGATGCCCTGCTCAGCGAAGATCTGGTTGATGGCCGTCAGCACGCCCGGACGGTTTTCATGAATGTGCAGCAGACGGCTGGCGCTGGCACCGTGCATCGGCAGCGACACTTCCGGGAAGTTGACCGCTGAGAGCGTTGAGCCGTTATCGGAATATTTAGCCAGCTTGCCCGCCACTTCGATACCGATATTCTCCTGCGCCTCCTGAGTGGATCCGCCGATATGCGGCGTCAGGATCACGTTATCGAACTCGCACAGCGGCGAATTAAAGGGTTCGCTGTTGGTCGCCGGCTCAAGCGGGAAGACGTCGATCGCGGCGCCCGCCAGGTGTTTGCTTGCCAGCGCGTCGCACAGCGCCGGAATATCGACCACGGTGCCGCGTGAAGCGTTGATCAGCAACGCGCCCTTCTTCATCTGCGCCAACTCCTGCGCGCCGATCATATCCTGCGTCGAGGGGGTTTCCGGCACGTGCAGGCTCACCACGTCGCTCATATTCAGCAGGTCGGCCAGGTGGCGCACCTGCGTGGCGTTGCCGAGCGGCAGTTTGTTTTCGATGTCGTAGAAAAAGACGTGCATGCCGAGGCTTTCAGCCAGCACGCCAAGCTGCATGCCGATATGGCCGTAGCCGACGATGCCAAGCTTTTTACCGCGCGCCTCAAACGAGCCGACGGCGTTTTTGTTCCAGATGCCGCGGTGCGCTTTGGCATTCGCTTCAGGGATGCCGCGCAGCATCAGCAGCATTTCGCCGATAACCAGTTCAGCGACCGAGCGGGTATTGGAGAACGGCGCGTTAAATACCGGAATGCCGCGCGTTGCCGCCGCGTTAAGATCGACCTGGTTGGTGCCGATGCAGAAACAGCCTACGGCGACCAGTTTTTCCGCCGCGGCGAAAATCTCTTCCGTCAGTTGGGTGCGGGAGCGGATGCCGATGAAGTGCGCATCCCGAATGGAGGCTTTCAGCGCTTCGTCATCCAGCGCGCCTTTATGGAATTCGATGTTGGTGTAACCCGCCGCGCGCAGATTCTCCAGCGCGCTCTGGTGAACGCCTTCCACCAGCAGGAACTTAATCTTGTCTTTTTCCAGTGATACCTTTGCCATTTCCCCGACCCTATTGTGATTTCAACAATGGCCGCCATAAGCGCGCCTTCTGTCAAAATATCAAAATTTACGCCTGCGGCAATACAACCGTTTGCCTGGCGGCCAGCACGGGGAAGCCTGAGCCCAGCACATTGCCGCACAAAATCGGGAGCTGAACCATGAACAAAGAACGAACCTGCTGTGGATGACGGTTATGTGACATAAGTCACCGAATTTAGGCAGCGAAAGAAAAGATGTTTTGCGCAGGGAAATAACCGGCGCGTTTACCGCGCCGGACAGATCATTTTTCGATGGTTTTTACGCCGTCCGGCGTGCCGATCAGCGCAATATCGGCGCCGCGCGTAGCAAACAACCCGACAGTAACCACGCCGGGCAGCGCATTGATGCTTTTCTCCAGCGCGACGGGATCGAGAATCGTCAGGTTATGCACGTCGAGAATAATATTGCCGTTATCGGTGACGACATGCTGGCGATACTCCGGCAGGCCGCCGAGCTTAACCAGCTCGCGGGCGACGAAGGCGCGCGCCATCGGGATCACCTCGACCGGCAGCGGGAAACGACCCAGCACGTCCACCTCTTTCGAGGCGTCGGCGATACAGATGAACTTGCGCGCCACGGCCGCTACGATCTTCTCGCGCGTCAGGGCCGCGCCGCCGCCTTTGATCATCTGCATCTGCGGGTTGATCTCATCCGCGCCGTCGACGTAGATCGCCAGCTCGTCGATCTCATTGAGATCGAAGACCGGAATGCCGAGCGCTTTCAGCTTCAGCGTCGACGCTTCCGAGCTGGAGACCGCGCCTTCAATCTGATGTTTCATCGTGGCGAGCGCGTCGATAAAGTGCGCGGCGGTGGAGCCAGTGCCGACGCCGACGACAGTACCCGGCTGCACATATTTCAGTGCGGCCCAGCCTACGGCTTTTTTCAGTTCATCCTGGGTCATGGTATGTTTAAAACCTGTGCGACAACGAAGTGCGCGTAGTATAAAGCAACGCCCGCCGAATGTGCGCGGCTGTTTCCGCTGACGTGATCGCTTTGGAAGCCAGCCCGCAAAAAAGGCGACGCGCGGCGCAGGGAAAGCGCCTTCGACGCGCGCCAGATGAATGTTTTGTGGCATAGTATCGTCCACCCTGAAGGAGAGAGAACAACAATGAAACGCCCCGATTATCGAACGCTTCAGGCGCTGGACGCAGTGATTCGCGAACGCGGCTTTGAGCGCGCCGCACAGAAGTTATGCATTACGCAGTCGGCCGTATCGCAGCGTATCAAGCAGCTGGAGAACCTGTTCGGCCAGCCGCTGCTGGTGCGCACCGTGCCGCCGCGCCCCACCGAACAAGGACAGAAGCTGCTGGCGCTGCTGCATCAGGTAGAGCTGCTGGAAGAGGAGTGGCTGAGCGACGAGAACGGCGGCACCACGCCGCTGCTGCTGTCGCTGGCGGTTAACGCCGACAGTCTGGCGACCTGGCTGCTGCCTGCGCTGAAAGATGTGCTGGCGGACTCGCCGGTACGCCTTAATTTGCAGGTCGAAGATGAAACCCGCACGCAGGAACGGCTGCGCCGCGGCGAAGTGGTGGGCGCGGTCAGTATCCAGCCGCAGCCGCTGCCGAGCTGCCTGGTCGATCAGCTTGGCGCGCTCGACTATCTGTTTGTCGCCTCGCCGGAGTTCGCCGCGCGCTACTTTCCCAACGGCGTGACGCGCTCGGCGCTGCTCAAGGCGCCAGCGGTGGCTTTCGACCATCTCGACGATATGCATCAGGCCTTTTTACAGCAGAATTTCGATCTGTCGCCGGGCAGCGTGCCCTGCCATATCGTGAACTCCTCGGAAGCCTTTGTGCAGCTGGCGCGCCAGGGATCGACCTGCTGTATGATCCCGCATCTGCAGATTGAGCGCGAGCTGGCGGGCGGCGAGCTGCTCGATTTGACGCCGGGCCTTTGCCAGCGCCGCATGCTCTACTGGCACCGCTTTGCGCCGGAGAGCCGCCTGATGCGCCGCGTTACCGACGCGCTGATCTCCCATGGCCATCGCGTGCTGCGCCAGGATGATTTAGCGGCCTGAGTGAGCGTGCGCCTTAAGCAAGGGGCGCTTGCTCTTCGATTTACGCCACCCGCGTGTGACTGATTTGTGGTCTGACACATGTCCAAAAAAAAGGGCGCTTAGCGCCCCTTTTCTATTACTGCTGCGTGCCCGCCGCATTCGGCTTGATATCGAAGACCACGTCTACCTGATCGTCGAAGTGAATGCTCTGCTGCTCGTAGGTCTGCTGCGCGGAGGTATCCGCAGCCGGCGCAGCGGCTTTATACATGCGCGCCATCGGCATCGGCTGATAGTTGGACACGTGGTAGCGAATGCTGTAAACCGGGCCAAGCTTCGCGTTAAAGCCTTCCGCCAGCGCTGCGGCCTGCTGCGTTGCGTTATCAATCGCCGCCTTGCGCGCCTGCGCCTTATAGCTGTCGGGATTGGTGACGCCCAGCTCAACCGAGCGGATCTCGTTCAGGCCGCTTTTCAGCGCGCCGTCCAGCAGCTCGTTCAGCTTATCCAGCTGACGCAGCGTCACCTGCACCTGACGCACCGCGCGGTAGCCTTTCAGCACCGACTTGCCCTCTTTGGTATAGTCATATTCCGGCTGCGTGCTGAGGTTAGCGGCATCGATATCTTTCTTCTCGATGCCGTTTTTCTGCAGGAAGTCAAAATATTGCGCGACGCGATCGTCGGCCTGCTTTTTCGCGTCCGCGGCGTCTTTAGAGGAGACGTTAACCACGATAGAGAGCGTGGCGATATCCGGGCGCGCATCAACGGTCGCCTGACCAGAGGTCACGACATGCGGGCCGTTCGGCAGTTCGTCGGCTAATGCGCTTAACGGCAGCGCCAGAGCGCCTGTCATGGCGACCAGCGCCAGTGCTTTCAGTTTCACGAAAGTCCTCCTTGAAATCTCTGTTTTGCTGCGGCATCAAAGGCCAGAGCCTGAACGGAATAGTATGCACTGCTAAGAGCGTGTTATACCGCAAAAGTTCGCGTTTTGCTTATCCTGTTCTGCCGCTTTAGGACAATTCAAATCAGAAATTCGCTATTCCCTGCAGCGCCAGCTGGCTGGCGATAAGCCACATCACCGCGCCCACCAGCAGATTAATCACGCGCTGCGCTCGGGCAGTGCGCAAGCGAGGCGAGAGCCAGGCCGCCATCAGCGCCAGCCCAAAGAACCAGAACACCGACGCGCTGACGGTGCCCAGCGCGAACCAGCGGCGCGCCTCCTGCGTTGGTAGCTGCCCACCCAGGCTGCCCAGCACCACGAAGGTGTCGATATAGACGTGGGGATTAAGCCAGGTAACCGCCAGCATGGTGGCGATAATGCGCCAGCGGCTCTGCTTTAGCTCGCTGTCGCTGGCCAGATCGACATCGCCGCTAAAGGCGCGGCGCAGCGCATTCCAGCCGTACCACAGCAGAAAAGCCACCCCGGCCCAGGTGATGAGCATCAACAGCAGCGGCGACTGGTGCAGCAAGGCGCTGCCGCCGAAGATGCCACCGCAGATCAGCGCGATATCGCTCAGCGTGCAGAGCGACGCCGTCATTAAATGGTACTGACGTTTAACGCCCTGATTCATCACGAACGCGTTCTGCGGACCCAGCGGCAGAATCAGCGAGGCGCCAAGAGCAAACCCCTGTAAATACATTGATAACACGGTGTTTTCCTTACATCTGCGAGATGCAAAGGAGTATAAAGAAGCAGGGGTATTAGCGGAAATTGAAAGATTTAATCTGCTATTAGGCAGATTAATAAGGACGGCGCAGGCGCCGTCCTGAGGGGCTTATTCTGCTTTCGCTTCCGCGTCAGGCTGGCTAACGCGATGCAGATGCACATCCATTTGCGGATAGGGAATGCCGATACCCTTCGCATCCAGCGCGCGCTTAAAGTTCTTCAGCAAATCCCAGTAGACGTTCTGCAGATCGCCGCTGTTACTCCAGCAGCGCACCACGAAGTTGAGCGACGAGGCAGCCAGCTCGTTGAGGCCAATCTGCACGCCCATATCCTGCAGCACGCGCGGATCGCTTTTAACCACCTCTTCCAGCAGCGCAATCACCTCATCCACGTCCGCATCATAGGCGACGCCGATGATGAACTCGTTGCGACGCACCGGCTCGCGTGAAAAGTTGACGATGTTGCCGGCAATAATTTTACCGTTCGGCACCACGACGATTTTACCGTCCGCGCTTTTCAGCGTGGTGGAAAAGATCTGTACGTTAAGCACCGTGCCCATTACGCCGCCGAGATCGACGAATTCGCCCGCGCGGAAAGGACGGAAGGTCACCAGCAGCACGCCCGCCGCCAGGTTAGAGAGCGATCCCTGCAGCGCCAGACCGACCGCCAGACCGGCGGCACCCAGCACGGCGATAACCGACGCGGTCTGCACGCCGATGCGCCCCAGTGCGGCGATCAGCGTAAAGGCGATAACGCCGTAGCGCACCAGCGCCGACAGAAAGTCCGCCACCGTTTTGTCGATATGGCGCGCCACCAGCACCCGGTTGATGCCTCTTGAGATAATGCGCGCCACAATCATCCCCAGGATGAGGATAACCACAGCCGCTACGATATTGACCGCATAGCTGAGGATCAGCGCCTGATTGCGCACCAGCCAGCCGCCGGCGTTATGAATGCCGTCTACGACGTTTAAGTCTTCCATTTGAGAGCCCTGTTGTTGAATTCCCTGCCGGGAAGATCAAATCACAGCCAGAAAATTCCGGCAAACCAGCTATCAAGGGTAAACAACATTCGGCGGATATGCCAAATCTGCGTTGAATTTGTTGTGAATTTAGGCGGAATAGCCCAGCAGCGGCATAAAAAAAGGCCAGATCCGAAGACCTGGCCTGTGTGGTTAACCCGCGAGGCGGATTACAGACGATCGATAGCGTTCAGCTCTTTGAAAGCCTGCTCAAGGCGCACGACCATTGAGGCCTGCGCCGCACGCAGCCAGACGCGCGGATCGTAGTATTTCTTGTTCGGGCTGTCCGGACCCTGCGGGTTGCCGAGCTGCGCCTGCAGATACTCTTCGTTCTTTTTGTAGTACTGCAGAATACCGTCCCAGGTTGCCCACTGGGTGTCGGTATCGATGTTCATTTTGATCACGCCATAGCTGATCGACTCTTCGATTTCCGCTGCGGAAGAACCGGAACCGCCGTGGAAAACGAAGTCCAGCGCGTTGTGCGGCAGGCCATGTTTTTCACAAACGTATTTCTGCGAGTCGCGCAGAATGGTCGGGGTCAGCTTAACGTTGCCCGGCTTGTAGACGCCGTGCACGTTGCCGAAAGAGGCGGCGATGGTGAAGCGCTTGCTGATTTTGCTCAGCTCGGTGTAGGCGTAGTCTACGTCTTCCGGCTGGCTGTAGAGAGCGGAAGCGTCAACGTGGCTGTTGTCCACGCCATCTTCTTCGCCGCCGGTCACGCCCAGCTCGATTTCCAGCGTCATGCCCATTTTGTCCATGCGCGCCAGATACTTGCTGCAAATCTCAATGTTCTCTTCCAGCGACTCTTCAGAGAGGTCGATCATGTGAGAAGAGAACAGCGGTTTGCCGGTTTTCTGGAAGTGCGCTTCGCCAGCGTCCAGCAGACCGTCGATCCACGGCAGCAGTTTTTTCGCGCAGTGGTCGGTGTGCAGGATAACCGGCACGCCATACTGTTCAGCCATCAGGTGCACGTGGTGCGCGCCTGAGATAGCGCCGAAAATCGCCGCGCCCTGCGGCTTGTCGGTTTTGAAACCTTTACCGGCGATAAACGCGGCGCCGCCGTTAGAGAACTGGACGATAACCGGCGCTTTCACTTTCGCGGCGGCTTCCAGCACGGCGTTGATTGAGTCGGTGCCGACGCAGTTTACCGCTGGCAGCGCGAATTTGTTCTCTTTCGCTACCTGGAAGATCTTCTGAACGTCATCACCAGTGACAACGCCGGGTTTAACGAAATCAAAAATTTTAGACATGATTGTGTCCTGTTTCGTGACCGACTATCCCCTGTGGGGACAGCGCTTTAAACGCCCAACCGGGCAAGTCTTCAGGCGACGCGCCAGGCGTCGCCCCCAAAGGATTACTGCTTAGCACGCTCTTCCAGCATGGCGACCGCAGGCAGTTTTTTGCCTTCGACGAATTCCAGGAACGCACCGCCGCCGGTAGAGATGTAAGAGATTTTGTCTTCGATGCCGAACAGGTCGATAGCCGCCAGGGTATCGCCGCCGCCTGCGACAGAGAAGGCGTCGCTGTCTGCGATGGCGTTCGCCACGATCTCGGTGCCCTTACGGAAATTCGGGAACTCGAACACGCCGACCGGGCCGTTCCACAGAATGGTTTTGGCTTCTTTCAGCACTTTCGCCATGGCCTGTGCGGTTTCGTCGCCGAAGTCCATAATCTCTTCGTTATCCGCGACTTCGGAAACCTTTTTCACCGTTGCCGGCGCAGTTTCAGAGAATTCCGTGCCGACGCGTGAGTCGGTCGGAACCGGAATGCCATACTGATCGCGCAGGCCTTTGGCCGCTTCAACAAAGTCCGGCTCGTAGAGCGATTTGCCCACGTTGTTGTCGATAGCAACGAAGGTGTTGGCAATGCCGCCGCCAACGATAACGGTGTCAGCGATTTTCACCAGCGACTGCAGCACGTCGAATTTGGTCGACACTTTTGAGCCGCCCACTACCGCCACCAGCGGACGCTCCGGGTTGCTCATCACTTTGCCCAGCGCTTCCAGCTCGGCTGACAGCAGCGGGCCTGCGCAGGCGATCGGCGCGAATTTGCCAACGCCATGCGTTGAAGCCTGCGCGCGGTGCGCGGTGCCGAAGGCGTCCATTACGAAGACGTCGCACAGCGCGGCATATTTTTTCGACAGCGCTTCGTCGTCTTTCTTCTCGCCTTTGTTAAAGCGGACGTTTTCCAGCACCACCAGCTCGCCCGCGCCGACTTCAACGCCGTCGAGGTAATCTTTCGCCAGGGTAACGCTGGTACCGTTCAGTTTTTCTTTCAGATAGTTAACAACAGGCAGCAGGGAGAATTCTTCGTTGTATTCACCTTCGGTCGGGCGACCCAGGTGAGAGGTGACCATCACTTTTGCGCCCTGTTTCAACGCCGATTCGATGGTAGGCAGAGAAGCACGGATACGTGCGTCTGACGTCACTTTCCCTTCTTTTACTGGTACGTTGAGATCGGCACGGATCAGAACGCGCTTACCAGCCAGATCCAAATCGGACATCTTAATTACAGACATGGTGAACCCTCTCGTTGATTCTCATAAGTTTTGCCAGGCGCAAACCGCGCCTTACCTGAAACCGCTTGCGGCCATCGCTAACGTCGTGTCGAGCATTCGGTTAGCAAAGCCCCATTCGTTGTCGCACCAGACCAGGGTCTTGATCAGGTGCTGACCGCTGACCCGCGTCTGCGTGCCGTCCACAATGGCACTGTGCGGATCGTGGTTAAAATCTACTGAGACTAACGGTAATTCCGTATAGTCAACTATACCACGAAATGCCCCTTCTGACGCGTTTTGCAGCAGCGCGTTGACCTCGCAGGCCCTTACCGCCTCGCGTACAGAGACGCTGAGATCGATGGCCGTGACGTTGATAGTAGGCACGCGCACCGCGATCGCTTCAAAGCGATCGGCGAATTTCGGAAAAATACGGGTAATCCCGGCGGCCAGTTTAGTGTCGACCGGAATGATCGACTGGCTGGCGGCGCGCGTGCGGCGCAGGTCGCTGTGATAGGCGTCAATCACCTGCTGATCGTGCATCGCCGAGTGGATGGTGGTCACGGTGCCCGACTCGATGCCGAAGGCGTCGTCCAGCAGCTTGATCACCGGGATAATGCAGTTGGTGGTGCAGGAGGCGTTAGAGACGATGCGGTCAGTTTGTTTAAGAGCCTGTTCGTTCACGCCGTACACCACGGTGGCGTCGAGATCGCTGCCGCCCGGATGGGAGAAAAGCACCTTCTTCGCGCCCGCCTGCAGATGCGCTTCGCCGTCCGCCCGGCTGCCATAAACGCCGGTGCACTCCAGCACCACGTCGACGTTAAGCTCGCGCCACGGCAGCGCGTCGATAGCGGCGTGATGCAAAATACGGATCGTGTCGTCGCCGACCCACAGCAGATCGCGCTCCTGACGCACGTCGAAGGCGAAGCGGCCGTGGCTGGTGTCATATTTTAGCAGGTGCGCCATGCCGGCCGCCTCCGCCAGTTCGTTAATCGCCACCACGGTAATTTCGGCGCGACGCCCGGTCTCATAGAGGGCGCGCAGTACGTTGCGCCCAATGCGGCCAAAGCCATTTATCGCCACCCGAATGGTCATCTTTTCTGCCACTTCCTGCTCATAAACGTGCCGATAGCCTGAGCGTTTCACGCGGGTTTGTACAGGAGATTTTCGCGCGCTCCGCGCCGAAATCGCTGCTAAAAAGCGGCTAACTGAAACGGTTCAGCTACAATAAAGCATGGAAGGAATAACGGGAATGACTGCGATCAAATGCGCCGCTGATTATTGGATCTGCGTCACATTTTTGCCAAGGCGCGCACTATTACTTGAGGAATAATTCAGCTGGCCATAAAAAAGGGACGCCAGCTGGCGTCCCTCTCTCTTCACGGCAAAGACTTAGGATGCCAGCACCGCTTTCGCCTGTGCCACAACATTGTCAACGGTGAAACCAAACACCTCGAACAGCTTCTCAGCCGGTGCGGATTCGCCGAAGGTGGTCATGCCGACCACCGCGCCGTGCAGGCCGGTATAGCGCTGCCAGTAGTCGGCGATGCCCGCTTCGATAGCGACGCGCGCGCCGATCGCTTTCGGCAACACCGCTTCGCGGTAGGCAGCGTCCTGCTTGTCGAAGGCGTCGGTAGAGGGCATGGAAACCACGCGCGCTTTGACCCCTTCGCTGCTCAGCTTGTCCCAGGCCGCGACCGCCAGCTCGACTTCAGAACCGGTGGCGATCAGGATCAGCTCCGGCTGACCGTCGCAATCTTTCAGGATATAGCCGCCGCGCGCGATGTTCGCCAGCTGCTCAGGCGTACGCTCCTGCTGCGCCAGGTTCTGGCGAGAGAAGATCAGCGCGCTCGGGCCATCTTTGCGCTCGATAGCGTATTTCCACGCCACCGCGGATTCAACCTGGTCGCACGGACGCCAGGTGCTCATGTTCGGCGTGGTGCGCAGGCTGGCCAGCTGCTCGACCGGCTGGTGCGTCGGGCCATCTTCGCCCAGACCGATGGAGTCGTGGGTATAGACCATGATCTGACGGATCTTCATCAGCGCCGCCATACGCGCCGCGTTGCGCGCGTACTCCACGAACATCAGGAAGGTGGCGGTGTAAGGCAGGAAGCCGCCGTGCAGCGCGATGCCGTTGGCGATAGCGGTCATACCGAACTCGCGCACGCCGTAGTGGATATAGTTGCCCGCCAGGTCGACGTTGATCGGCTTAGAGCCGGACCACATCGTCAGGTTGCTCGGCGCCAGGTCGGCAGAGCCGCCCAGATATTCCGGCAGCAGCTTGCCGAACGCTTCGATAGCGTTCTGCGAGGCTTTACGGCTGGCGATTTTCGCCGGATTCGCCTGCAGCTGTTCGATGAACTTCTGCGACTCTGCCTGCCAGTTAGCCGGCAGCTCGTTGCTGACGCGACGTTTGAACTCGGCGGCCAGCTCCGGGAACGCCTGCGCGTAGGCGGCGAATTTCTCGTTCCACTGCGCCTCTTTCGCCTGGCCGGCTTCTTTCGCGTCCCACTCGGCGTAGATCTCCGACGGGATCACGAACGGCGCGTGCGCCCAGCCCAGCTGTTTGCGAGTCAGCGCCACTTCGTCGTCGCCCAGCGGCGCGCCGTGCGAGTCATGGGTGCCGGCTTTGTTCGGCGAGCCGAAGCCGATAACGGTTTTGCACATCAGCAGCGAAGGCTTGTCGCTCACCGCTTTCGCTTCGTCGATCGCCTTCGCGATAGCGTCTGCGTCGTGGCCGTCTACGCCGCGCACCACGTGCCAGCCGTAGGCTTCAAAGCGCTTCGCGGTGTCGTCGGTGAACCAGCCGTCGATATGACCGTCGATAGAGATGCCGTTGTCGTCATAGAAGGCGACCAGTTTGCCCAGCTTCAGGGTGCCGGCCAGCGAGCAGACTTCGTGCGAGATGCCTTCCATCATGCAGCCGTCGCCCATAAACACATAGGTGTTGTGATCGACGATGTCGTGGCCCGGACGGTTGAACTGCGCTGCCAGCGTGCGCTCGGCGATGGCGAAGCCCACCGCGTTAGCGATGCCCTGACCCAGCGGGCCGGTGGTGGTTTCTACGCCTGGGGTGTAGCCGTATTCCGGGTGACCTGGAGTTTTTGAATGCAGCTGGCGGAAGTTCTGCAGCTCGCTCATAGGCAGATCGTAGCCGGTGAGGTGCAGCAGGCTGTAAATCAGCATCGAGCCGTGGCCGTTGGAGAGCACGAAGCGGTCGCGATCGGCCCACAGCGGGTTGGTCGGGTTATGGTTCAGGTAGCCGCGCCACAGCACCTCGGCAATATCTGCCATACCCATCGGGGCCCCCGGATGTCCCGATTTGGCTTTCTGTACTGCGTCCATACTTAACGCGCGAATGGCGTTGGCAAGCTCTTTACGAGAGGGCATGTTCTACTCCAGGTCGGATGAATGATTCGCCTGTTTAACGCATTGTTATTAATGGTTTATTAGGCAAAACAAGGAAAAAGTCGCTCATCAATGTACATGAAAATCGGGGCAAAAGTACATGCCGCGCCGTGCTAAATGTCGCCGCTTCGTCTGGCATTTACGGCAATGTCTGCTAGCGAAGTGGCCAACGACAGGCTATAACCCACTCGTTACCGTATCTGACCCTTTTTCAGATACCTGCTTTTCTTCCCTTGTTACCCACAGGATGTACGCATGACAATCAAGACAGGCATCATGGCAATCAGCCTCGCGGCGCTGCTCAGCGGCTGCCAGGGCATGGACAATAACGCACTGCTGCAGTCGGGCGCGCAGGCTTTTCAGGCCTACACCCTTAACGACGCGCAGGTGAAGCAGCTCAGCGATCAATCCTGCGCGCAGATGGATAAAGAGAACCAGCTCGCGCCTGCCGACAGCACCTATCAGCAGCGTCTGAACAAAATCGCCGCCGCGCTGGGCGACAACATCAACGGCACGCCGGCCAACTACCGCGTCTACGTCACCAAAGACGTCAACGCCTGGGCGATGGCCAACGGCTGCATCCGCGTCTACAGCGGCCTGATGGATATGATGGACGACAACGAGGTCGAAGGGGTGCTGGGGCATGAGATGGGCCACGTCGCGCTGGGTCACACGCGCAAGGCGATGCAGGTCGCTTTCGGCACCACGGCGGCGCGCACTGCGGCCGCGTCTGTCGGCGGCGTGATCGGTTCGCTGTCGCAGTCGCAGCTGGGCGATCTGGGCGAAAAGCTGGTCAACGCGCAGTTCTCGCAAACCCAGGAGTCGCAGGCGGATGACTACTCCTACGATCTACTGAAGAAACGCGGTATCGACCCGATGGGCCTGGCGACCAGCTTTGAAAAGCTGGCGAAAATGCAGCAGGGCCAGCAGAGCAGCCTGTTTGATTCGCATCCCGACTCCGCGGCACGCGCGCAGCATATTCGCGAACGCATCGCGGCGGACGCCGGAAAATAAGCGAACGCGCGCTGCCCTGCGGCGGCGCGCGTGGGAATTAGCGCTTAAAAAGCTGATCGACCATCGATCCCAGATCGCGCTGCTTGTCGTGCAGGGATTGATCGTCCATCTGGCCCTGCGGCGACATGCGATCCACGAGGTGCGGCAACAGCTCCGCCAGTTTGCCGGAGGCGCCGTTCACGTCGGTGCCCAGCTTCTGCGCCAGCGACTGCATCGCTTCTTCACCAAACGCCGACTGCAGCTGACCGCCGCTAACCGGCTGGTTGCTGCCGGTGCCGATCCATGAGCTTAAAATTTCGCCCAGGCCGCCCTGCTGGAACTTCTGCAGCAGCACCTGCACCCCGCCCTGCTCCTGCACCCAGTTCCACACCGCCTGCAGTTCGCCTAAGGTATTGCGTCCGTTGCCGTTGCCTAAAGCGCCGACTAATTCATCAAGTAAGCCCATCATGCTCTCCGTTACGGTTAACACCGGGCGCGCCATTGCGCCCGGTTCAAGGGTTATTCGCCTTTGTTCGCCGCCTGCACGTGCAGCATATCGAGCGCCAGCGTCGCGGCGGCCAGCGAGGTGAGATCGGCGTGATCGTAGCCCGGGGCCACCTCTACCAGATCCATGCCGACAATGTTCAGGCCCTGCAGGCCGCGCACCAGTTTGGTCGCCTTGTCGGTAGTCAGGCCGCCGATCACCGGCGTGCCGGTGCCGGGCGCGTGCGCCGGATCGAGACAGTCGATGTCGAAGGTCAGGTACACCGGCATATCGCCAACGGTGCGCTTCACTTCCGCCAGAATATCGTCGACGCTGCGATCGTTGACCTGCGCCGCATCCAGCACGTTAAAGCCCAGGCTCTGGTCGAACTCGGTTCGGATGCCGATCTGCACCGAGCGTTGCGGATCGATCAGCCCCTCTTGCGGCGCGGTATAGAACATGGTGCCGTGGTCGAACGTCGGGCCGTTGGAGTAAGTATCGGTATGGGCGTCGAAATGCACCAGCGCCAGCTTGCCGAAATGTTTCGCATGGGCGCGCAGCAGCGGCAGCGTGACGTAGTGATCGCCGCCGAAGGTGAGCATGCGCTTGCCGTTCGCCAGCAGTTTTTCCGCATGCGCCTGTAATTTGTCAGAGAGATCCTGCGAATCGCCGAAGGCGTAAACCAGATCGCCGCAGTCCACCACGTTAAGACGCTGACGCAGATCGAACTGCCACGGCCAGCGGCACCCTTCCCAGGCGAGGTTGGTGGAGATCTGACGGATCGCGCCCGGTCCCAGACGGCTGCCCGGACGGCCAGAGGTCGCGGCGTCGAAAGGCACGCCGGTGATGACCCACTCGGCGTCGCTGTCGTAAGGCTGGAAGTTGACCGGAAAACGCATGAAGCCGAAGGCGTTTGATACCAGCGAATTGTCGTACTGATTGCCCAGGGTGTTATACATAAATCATCCTCGCTGCCGCATGGCATTAAGTTACAGGTGAAGGCCAGATAAAAAAAATCCCCTCCGCGTCGTTAAGCCCGACGAGGAAGGGATGTTTGCGTTGCCGCAGTTTACGCAATTATTGCGGAGTTCGGCGCGCGCTGCAATGCGCGACGCGCCGGAAACGCGTTTGTTGAGATCGCATTAACGTTCTCGCAGCGCCTCTTTGGCGCGGTTAAACGGCTTGACCAGATAGTCCATCACCGTTTTCTCGCCGGTCTTGATATCGACCGTAGAAACCATGCCGGGGCTGATGGCGAAGCGGCGTCCCGCTTTGTTCTGCACGTAGTCGGTATCGGTGCGGATAAAGACGCGATAGTAGTAGATCTCCGGCTTCACCTCATCCTGAATGGTATCGGGCGAGATGCTCTCCACCACGCCGTGCAGCCCGCCGTAGATCGCGTAGTCGTAGGCGGAGATCTTCACCAGCGCCTTTTGACCCGGATGGATAAAGGCGATATCGCGCGGCGAGAGACGCGCCTCGATCAGCAGGCGGTCATCCATCGGCACAATATTCATCAGCTCGCCGTTGGGCGGGATCACCCCGCCGACGGTGGTGACCTTGATGTTTTTCACGATGCCGCGCATCGGCGAGCGCAGGGTCAGGCGGCTGACGGTATCTTCGCGCCCCTTCACGGTTTGCGCCAGGCTGTCCGCTTCCGCCGACGCCTTCGCCAGATCCTCGCGCGCCTGCACGTAATACTGCGAGCGCATATCGGTAAGCTTCAGCTCCAGATCGGACTTGTCGCGCTGCAGCCGCAGCACCTCGACGCTGCTGGCGGCGCCGCTTTTCGCCAGCCGCTGGGTAATGCCCAGCTCGCGGTTGGCCAGCCCGAGGGACTGCTGGATCTGCGCCGTCGCGTCTTTTAACTGCGCGCGTCGGGTGGTGTAGAGCCGGGTTTCCGAGGCGATCAGATCGGGAAAGGCCTTTAGCTCGTCGGGAAAGCGCAGAGGCTGATCGTTCACCTCGGCGTAGAGCCGCGCGCTGGCCGCCAGCGCCGCCCGGTAGCGCGCCGCGCTTTCGCCGACGCTGGAGACGGATCGCGTCGGATCGAGCTTCGCTACGATCTGCCCCGCCTCGACCCGATCCCCTTCATGCACGTTAAGCTCGGCGAGGATCCCGCCTTCCAGCGAGCTCAGCACCTGATCGCGCGAGCTGGGGATCACTTTACCGGTGCCGGTCGACACCTCGTCCAGCACGCCGAACCAGGCCCAGATCAGACCCGCCATCAGCAGAAAAAAGCTGATGACGATCAGACGCACCGCGCCGCTGTAGTAGGCTTCCGAGCGCAGATCGCCGTTGAGATCGTCTGAGGTCTCCGCTTCGGGCGCCACCAGCCGCAGTTTGGTCGATAGCTCACTCATGCCTGATCCTCCGGACGATTGAGCGACGGCCGCGCAGGCGGCAGCGCGCTCTCTTTCGGGCTGTCCATCACCAGCTGCCCCTCTTTTAATACCAGCACGCGATCCACCAGCGCGAGAATAGCGGCGCGGTGAGTCGCCACCACCAGCGTGCGGCCGTTGAGCCACTGGCCGAGCCGTTCGATAAACTCTTTTTCGGTGTGGTCGTCCAGCGAGGCGGTCGGCTCATCCAGCAGCACGATATTGGGATCGCGCAGCAGCATGCGCGCCAGCAGCACCGACTGCCGCTGGCCGCCGGACAGCCCAACGCCGCCCTCCATCACTGGATGGTCGAGGCCGAGCGGCAGCCGGCGGATAAAGTCCGCGCCGCCGCTCACCGTCAGCGCGGCGAAGATCGCCTCGTCGCTGGCGTGCGCCGCGCCCATCGTCAGGTTTTCGCGCAGCGTGCCGTGGAACAGCCGCGCGTTCTGGGTCATCAGGCCGACGTTGCGGCGCACGTCGGCGAGATCGATATGCGGCAGGCTCAGGTTGTCGAGCCGCAGCTCGCCGCCCACCAGATCCATGCCGCCGATCATCGCCTGCAGCAGCGTCGATTTGCCCGATCCGTTGCGGCCCAGCACCGCGACGCGTTCGCCCGGCTTGATGGTCAGGCTTTTGATGCGCAGCGCGATGGTGGCGGAGTCGCTGTAGTAGCGAAACATCGCCTCGCTGAACTGGTAGTGGCCGAACAGCACCGGGCAGTGAATGCGGGTTTCATCTTTGCTGTTCTCGACCGGCAGCGCCATCAGCGCGTCGAGGCTGGTTTTCGCCGCCTTGACCTGCTGCCAGCGTGCCAGTACGCCGCACAGGGTGCCCATCGGCGCGATCATGCGCGACGAGAGCAGCGACGCCGCGACAATGGCGCCGGTGGTGATGTCGCCGTTGATCACCATCGGCGCGCCGATCACGATCACGCTGGCATAAACCAGCCCCTGCACCGTCACGCCCCAGCTGATCAGCGAGTGCATCACCTTGCGCATCTCCACGCCGGACTGCGCGGTGATGCGGATATAGCTGTTCCACTGCTGCAGAAAGCGATCTTCCGCCTGCATCAGCTTGATATCCTCCAGCCCCTGCACGCTCTCTACCAGCACCGCATTGCGCAGGGTCGACTCTTTCAGCGACTGATGCGCCAGCCTCGCCAGGGTTTTCTGCTTCAGCACGCCGGGCAGGATCATCAGGATCACCGCCACCGGCGCGATCCACGCCAGCTGCGGCGCGATAATCGCCATTACCAGCATAAACAGCAGGAAAAACGGCATATCGACGATCGAGCTGACGGTGGTCGAGGTCACCATTTCGCGGATCGCCTCCAGCTCGCGCAGCTGAGAGATAAAGGTGCCGGTGGATCGTGGAATCGCGCTGTTGCGCAGCCGCAGCGCATGGCCGAACACCCGGTCGGAGACGCGCATATCGGCGCGCTTGCCGAGCAGATCGGTGACGTGATCGCGCCCGACGCGCAGAATATAGGTAAAGATCACCGAGATAATCACCCCGCCGTAGAGCACGTAGAGCGTGGGGTAGGACTGCGCCGGGATCACCCGGTCATAGACCTGCATCGAGAAGATGATGCCCACCAGCGCCAGCAGGTTGATCAGGAAGGATCCCAGCATCACGTAGCCGTAGGGACGCAGATCGCGCAGCACCAGGCGCCGCAGCCAGTCGGGCTTAATGGTTTCCAGATAGCGGTCGACGCGGCTGTCTTTGGCGGCGGTAAGCGGGCGAAAAGCGGCGGCGAAGCGGATGTCGGGCAACAGCGTGCCGAGCGCCAGCGGCGTCGGCTGCTCGTCGCCGCTGAAGTGCACCCGCACCTCATCTTCGCCATCGAAGCTGACGATCACCCCGACCTGGCCGTCCGCCAGCTCTACCGCCAGCGGCAGCCGCCAGTGGTTAATCTCCCACTTATTGTCCTGGTAAAGCTGCAGCGACATGCCCGCCTGGCGCGCCAGATGGCGCAGCGCCTTGTCGCGCGTCTGTTTGCCCTGCCATTCGCTGGCGGCGAGGATCATGCCCGGCGAACAGGGCAGACGATAGTGCGCGGCGATCAGGATAATGGCTGTGGCCCAGCCCTGGAGCGGCACCCCGCCTTCGGCTCCCTCGGGCTTGCCGGCGGGGGAATCTGGAAGCTGCATTTGCGTCATGGCTGGATCTCCACGGACTGGATCCGCTGATTATTCAGGGCGAACGCCGACCGCATATGGCCGGTGCTGTAAAGGCAGTCGAGCTGCAGCGCACGCAACTGGCTAATGGTTTGCTGCAGCGTAAAGCGCGTCTGGAACACCTCCTGCTCGGCGTTGAGCACGTCGAGCAGCGGGCGGGTGCCGAGCTGCAGATATTGATCCTGATAAAGCTCCTGGGTTTTCTCCCCCAGCCGCTGCTGCCGGGCCTGAATCGCCAGGCTGAGCGCCAGGCTTTGCGACTGGCTCTGCGATTCATTGAGCTGCTGGCGCGCCTTTAGCCGCGCCGAATTAACCGCCGCGTTGGCGGCGGTCAGCGCGTTGGCGGCGGCGTTGCGGCTGGCGGTCATGCCGCCGCCCTGATAGAGCGGCATCTCAACTTTAACCCAGGCGGAATATTGCGTGCGATCCAGCGTCTCGCTGCTAGCGTAGTGATTATTGAGGTAGTGCGTTACCTGCGGCTCCAGCGAAATAGTGGGCAGCATCTGCGCGTTGGCGTTATCCAGCTTTGCCTGCGCCTCGTTGGCCTGCGCCCAGGCGGCGAGCACCGCCGGAATGGTGCGGTCATCGCTTTTTGCGGCGTCGCAGGAACGCGCCAGGCTGGCGGGAAAGTCGTCGCTGACCTTTTTCACCAGCGGCCAGCCGAGATAGGTTGCCAGCGTGGCGCGCCAGCGGTCGAGGTTGGCCTGATACTGCGTCAGCACGGTGCGCGCCCCTTCGATACGCGCGTCGGTTTGCGTCGCGTCGGAGAGCGAGGCGGCGCCCTCATTGTTGCGTTGACGCGCGAGATCGCCGATTTTCATCAGCGCCGATAGCTGCTCCTGCGCGATCTTCACCAGCTGCTGATAACCCTGCACCTGCACCAGCGCCGCGGCCGTGTCGTGCGCCACGGTGTCAATGCTCACCAGCACGTTGGCCTGCTGCTGGGCGACGCCCGCCTCGGCGGAGCGCACCGAGCTGCTGACCTTGCCGAAGTCATAGAGCATCTGGGAGACCGACAGCACGAACGAGGGGCTGTAGCCCTTCTCGCTGTAGCTGTTGCTGTAACCGTTATTCATGCCGCCGCTGATCTGCGGATAATATTTGGCTTTCGCCACGTCCACCTGATCCGCCTGCTCAAGCAGCCGTCCCACCGCTTCGGCGATGTCGGGATGCCACTGGATCGCGCGCTGCACCGCCTGATTAATAGTCAGGGAGTCGGGCACGCGCGCCAGCGCCGGTTCGGCGCTTTCGCCGGTTAATGAGGGGAGATCCTGCTGTTGCGCCAGGCCGGTGGCGGTGATCTGGCTGGCCGACTGCATCAGGTCGCTGCCGGCCGCCAGAGAGGAAGTTGTAAAAAAAGCGATGCCAGCACAGAGAACGCTGAGCTTAAAAGAACGGCGATATGTTGCGCTTGATTGCATCCGATCCATCGTTTTCCACTCGTCAGTTAGAGAAAGGGGCGCATCCCTGCGCCCGATAATGCTTCCCTGCCAGACATCACGGCGATCAGACCGTGTGATTCTGGTGCGGCTGTTGCAGTAGCTCCTCCAGTGAAACGTTCACCCCTTCCAGCGTGACCAGCTGCGTACTGCTGTAGGCGGTACCGGTGCCGTCGCGGTCGATCGACAGAACGGTATTGCCATCGGCGGTATGGTCCACCTTCACGAAGTCGTTAACGTTGCTGGTCGCGTCGTTCCAGCCGACGAGCAGACTGCTGATATCGATCTTGTCGCCATTGGCGACAGAGAAATCGGTCCAGGTGTCATGCCCGTTGCCGCCGACGGCATCCGCGCTGTTGAGCAGGTGATACACCAGGGTATCGGCGCCCGCTCCGGCAGTGATGGTGTCGTCGTAGGCGCTGCTGGTCAGCGCGTCCGCGCCTGCGGTGCCGGTAATAAGCGGATGCAGGTCGATAGTGAAGCTGTTGGTGGTAATGGTGCCGTCGGCTGCCGCCAGGCTATAGCTGAACACCTCTTTATGCGCGATATCCTGCACGTTAACCGCGGAGTTCAGGGTGTAGGTGTAGTGACCGTCAGCGGAGATGCTCAGGGTGCCGTAGTCGCCCGCCACCAGCGTGATGCCCGTGCTGCTGACGGCGGTGGTCAGACCCGCCTCGTTGGTGATGCTCAGCGCGCCGGTGTGGGCCGCGCTGCTGTCGCCGTAGATGCTGCCGCTCGCCGTGGTGCCGTCATCGACGTGCGCTTCGGCAAACAGGCTGTTTACCGAGAAGAGCGTCGCGGCCGGGCCGTTGTGCAGGTTCACGGTCAGCGCGGCCGTGGTCACCGCACCGCTGGCGTCGCGCACCGAGTAGGTGAACACATCCGTGGCCGGCACCGTGTCGACATCCAGCCCCGCTTTCAGCGCATAGGTGTAGTTACCTCTGGCGTCAACGGTCAGGGTGCCGTAGGTGGTGTTGATCACCGTGTTGCCGGTCGCCGCAATCGCGCTGCTGCCTACCGTGGTCACCAGCGTGCCAGCCGGTACCGTGCCGGCCACCGAGCTGGTGTCGTTCGCCAGCAGGTTGCCCGTGACGGTGGCCGCCACCGTCACCGCCAGGGTGGTGATGTCGGAGGTGGTGGTGACAGTAGTGGCAGGCAGGACGCTTGCCCCCGTACTGGTGCCAAGCAGCACGGCGTAGTTGCCGGTGCCGAGGTTGCTATAGGTGACGTTTGCCCCCGTCTGCGTGCCAATCGTCAGGAAGGTCGAGATATAGTTGGCGTTGCTCGATTTCACCACCCAGGTGCCGTTCGCCTGCTGCTGATACAGGTAGAGCGTATAGCTGGAGGTCAGCGCCACCAGGCTGGTCGCCGAGGCGTGTAGCGTCACCGTACGGGTGTCGCCTGCGCCGACGGAGAAGAGATAGGCGCCCGCGTTCTGCAACACGCTGAGCCCAACCGTGCCCCCCAGGTTAACGTTCAGTAACGCCACGCCGCTGGTGCTGGTATTAGCATTGGTGATGGTGCCGGTCTGGGTCGCGTAGTCCACTTCGGTCACGTCGTTGGCCGCCACCACGCGGATAGCGCCCAGCACCGTTGCGGCGGGCGATACGTTGCCTGCCTGATCGGCCTGAGTGACCGACAGCGTCGCGCCGGTGGTCTGGGCGGTGGTCAGCGTCAGCGAGAAGCTGCCGTTGGCCGCCACGGTGCCGCTGCCGATGGCGTTGCCGCCCGCGTCGCGTACCGTCACCGTCGCGCCTGCCTCGCCGCTACCGGTCAGTGTGGTGCCTGCCGTGTTGATCGCCAGGCCGGTGACCGCCGTCGGCGCCACGTTGTCGATGGTGACGTTCGCCGTCGTGGTGCCGCTGACGTTGCCTGCCGTGTCGGTAACCGTGACGTTCAGCGCATGGGCGCCCTGCGTCAGCGTGGGGGTGGTGAAGCTCCAGGCGCCGCCATTGCTGGCGGTGACGCTGCCCAGCAGCGCTGCGCCGTCATAGATCCTGACCAGCGCGCCCGCTTCTGCCGTGCCGCTCAGTACCGGCGTGGTGTCGCGCGTTGCCCCGCCGCTCGGCACCGTAACGGTCGGCGTCACCGAATCGTTGGTGATCACCAGCGTACTGGCCGCCGGCGCCGTGGTGTCGATGGTCAGGGTGGCGTTAACGCCCGGGCTGACGTTGCCTGCCACATCGGTCGCGGTGACGGTCAGGGTGTGCGGGCCGCTGGCCAGCGTCGGGCTAATCAGGCTCCACTGGCCGTTGCTGCCCACCGTGGTGGTGCCCAACAGCGTGGCGCCCTCATAGACGCTAATCCGCGCGCCGACTTCGCCGCTGCCGCTCAACAGCGGCGTGGTGTCGTTGGTGACGCCGCCGTTAGGAATGGTCACCGGCGTGCTGCCGTTGTTGTTGCTCACCGTCAGCGCGGTAACCGCCGCTGGCGCCGTGGTGTCGACGATGACGGTCGCCGCCGTCGAGCCGCTGACGTTGCCCGCCGGATCGGTCACCGTGACGCTCAGCGGATGGGTGCCCTGCGCCAGCGCGCTGGTGGTAAAGCTCCACGCGCCGCTGGTGCCTGCCGTGACCGTGCCCAGCACGGTGGTGCCGTCGAAGATGGTGACGCGGCTGCCCGCCTCCGCCGTGCCGCTCAGGGTTGGCGTGTTGTCGTTGGTCGATCCGCCGTTCGCCACCACCGTGCCGGTGACGTCGTTGAGGATCTGCAGCGTCGAGGCGGCTGGCGGCACGGTGTCCACCGTAATGGATACCGTGGCGGATGCCGTGCTGGTATTGCCCAGCGCGTCACGCACCGTCACGCTCAGCGGATGGACGCCGTTGCTCAGCGCGGCGGTGGTGAAGCTCCATGCGCCGTCGGCGCCCGCCGTGACCGAACCAAGCGCGGTGGCGCCGTCAAAAACGATCACGGTCGCGCCCGCTTCCGCCGTGCCGCGCAGCGTCGGCGTGTTGTCATCAGTGACCGCGCCATTCGCCAGGTCGCCCTGAATGGTGCCGACGTTGTCGCTGATCGCCAGGTTGGTTACCGGCGCTGGCGCGGTGGTGTCGACGTTGAGCGTTACCGTGGTCGGCGTACTGATATTGCCGACCGCGTCCGTGGCGGTGACGCTCAGGGTATGCGGCCCGTCCGCCAGGGTCGGCGTGACGAAGCTCCACTGCCCGTTGCTGCCCGCGGTCACGCTGCCGATCACCGTGGTGCCGTCAGTAATGGTGACGCGGCTGCCCGCCTCCGCCGTGCCGGTGAGCGCCGGCGTGTTGTCGTTGGTGCTGCCGTTATTGGCGATCGGCACCGGCGTGGTGCCGTTGTTGTTGCTTGCCGCCAGGGTCACGGCCGCAGGCGGCGTGGTATCTACCACGATGCTGGCCGTGGTGGAGCCGCTGACGTTACCCGCCAGATCCGTTACCGTCACGCGCAGCGCATGGCCGCCCTCGCCGAGCGTCGTCGGCGCAAAGCTCCACGCGCCGCTGGCGCCCACGGCAACCGAGCCGAGCGTAGCGGCGCCGTCATAAACGGTGACCAAGCTGTTGGCTTCCGCCGTACCGCTCAGCACTGGCGTATTGTCGTTAGTGGTGCCGCCGTTCGGCACCGTCACGTTGGCGGCGTCGTTGGTGACCACCAGCGTTGACGCCGCTGGCGCGACGGTATCCACCGTCAGGGTGAACGGCGTCGCCGCGCTGGTGTTGCCAGCCGCATTAGTGACCGTCACGTTCAGGGTGTGCGCGCCGTTGCTCAGCGCGCCGGTCGTAAAGGTCCAGGCGCCGTTTGTGCCTGCCGTCACCGAACCAAGCAGCGTGGTGCCGTCATAGACCGTCACGATGTTACCCGCGCCGGTGGTGCCGGTGAGGGTTGGCGTGGTGTCGTCAGTGACGGCGCCGTTTGCCAGGCCGCCCTGCACGCCGCCCACGTTATCGCTAACGGTCAGGTCAGCCACCGGCGCTGGCGCGGCGGTCGCGACCGTCAGCGTCAGCAGCACGGCTTCGCTGGTGTTGCCCGCCGCATCGGTGGCGGTCACGCTCAGGGTATGCGGGCCGTCGGCCAGCGTCGGCGTGGTGAAGCTCCACTGACCGTTGCTGCCCGCCGTGACGCTGCCCAGCACCGTGTTGCCGTCGGAGATAAGGATGCGGCTGCCCGCCTCCGCCGTCCCCGTCAGCAGCGGCGTGCTGTCGTTGGTGGTGCCGTTGCTGGCGATCGGCGTCGCCGTCGAGCCGTTGTTATTGCTGGCGGTCAGCGTCACAGGCGCAGGCGCCGCCGTGTCGACCACCACCGTTGCGGTACTGGAGGGTGCACTGACGTTGCCCGCCGCGTCGGTGACGCGAGCGCTCAGCGTATGCGTGCCCTGGGAGAGCGCGCGGGAGACGAAGCGCCAGCTGCCGCCAGCGTCCGCCGTGACGGAGCCGAGCGCCGTGGCGCCGTCATAGATGGTCACCAGGCTGCCCGCCTCGGCTGTGCCGCTGACCACCGGCGTGTCGTCATTGGTGAATCCGCCGTTCGGCACCGCCGTATCGGTGGCGTCGTTGGTGATGACCAGACTGGTGGCCGGAGCGGGCGTGATGGTATCGACAGTAAAGGCGACGGCCTCAGAGCGTCCGCTCAGATTGCCCGCCGCATCCGTTACCGTGACGCTCAGCGCGTGCGGCCCGTTGGTCAGCAGCGGTGAAACAAAGCTCCATGCGCCGCCGGTTCCTGCCGTGGTCGAGCCGATGACGGTGTCGCCGTCATAGACGGTAACCAGCGCGCCAGCTTCGGCGGTGCCGCTGAGCTGTGGCGTGTTGTCGTTGGTGGCGGTGCCGCTGGCGATCTCAACCGGCGTGGTGCCGTTGTTATTGCTCAGCAGCAGGTCGAGCACGGTAGTGGGCGCCGTGGTATCGATGGTAATGGCGATCGGGCCAGCCGACGCGCCAGGGTTGCCTGTGGCATCCACCGTTGTGATGGTAAAGCTGTGCGCCCCTTCCGCCAGCGCTGCTGGCGTAAAGGTCCATACGCCGCCAGCTCCCACGGTAACGCTGCCCAGCGTGGTCGTGCCGTCCAGAATGGTAATCACGTCGCCAGCGGTTGCCTGACCGCTCAACACCGGCGTGGTGTCATCGGTAGACGCGCCGTTCTGCAGGTTAACCAGCGTGCTGCCAGCATCGTCGGTGAGCTGCAGCGTACTGGTGGTCGGCGGCAGGCCATTCTCAATGGTGATCGCGAAAGCCGTGCTCGCCGCGCCGACGTTGCCCGCCACATCGGTCTGCGTCACGGTAAAGCTGTGCGGACCGTTGCTCAGCGCGCCGGTGGTAAAGCTCCATGCGCCACCGGTTCCCGCCGTTACCGAGCCCAGCAGCGTGTCGCCATCATAGATGCTGACGAGGCTGCCCGCCTCCGCCGTACCGCTCAGCGTCGGCGTGTTGTCGTCGGTGACCGCGCCGTTGGCCAGCGGGCCGCTGGTGGCGCCCGCATCGTCGCTCACCGTCAGATCGGCGATGGCCGCAGGCGGCGTGAGATCGACGTTAATGGTGTAGGGCTGCGCCTCGGCGCTGGTGTTGCCCGCCGCATCGGTGACCGACACCGTATAGGTGTACTGCCCGTCGGCCAGCGTGCCGGTCTCGAAGCGCCAGACGCCGCTCTGGTTCACCGTAGCGGTGCCGAGCAGCGTGCCGCCTTCATAGACATTGACCGTCGCGCCCGCCTCAGCGGTCCCGCGCAGCACCGGCGTGTCGTCGTTGGTGTTGCCGTCGTTGCCGATGATAAACGGCGTCGCGCCGTTGGTATCGTAGATATCAAAGGTCGCTACCGGCTGCGGCGGCGTGGTATCCACGGTCAGGGTGATGGATGAGGTGGCGCTGATATTGCCCGCCGCGTCAGTTACCGTAATGTTCAGCGTATGCGCGGCGTCGGAGAGCGCCGGCGCTGGCGTAATGCTCCATGCGCCGCTGCCGTCCGCCGTCGCCGAGCCGACCGCCGTGGTGCCGTCATAGACGGTAACCAGCGTGCCCGCCTCCGCCGTGCCGCTGATGGCTGGCGTGCTGTCGTTGGTGATGCCGCCGTCAGGGAGGGCATTGCCAGCGTTGTCGCTTAGCGTCAGCGCAGCCACCGGTTCCGGCGGGGTGACATCCACCTGAATCGTGAAGCTGTCAGAGCGCGGACTGACGTTGCCGATCTCGTCAGTGACCGTGGCGCTCAGCACATGGGTGCCGTCCGCCAGCGTCGGCGAAATAAAGTTCCATGCCCCCTGATCGTCTGCCGTCGCAGAGCCAATCACCACGTCGCCGTCATAAATGGTCACCAGGCTGTTGGGCTCCGCCGTGCCGTTCAGCAGCGGCGTACTGTCGCTGGTGGCGGCGTTTGGCGTCAACACCTGCGGCTCTGGGCCGTTGTCGCTGCTGACCGTCAGCGCGGTCACGTTCGGCGCGACGGTATCGACGGTAAAGGCGATGGCCGCTGAAGGTGCGCTGACGTTACCCGCCGCGTCGGTAAGGGTCACCGTCAGGCTATGCAGCGCGTCGCTCAGGGTCGGTACGGAGAAGCTCCACAGGCCGTTGGCACCGACCGTCGTGGTGCCGAGCGCGTTAGCGCCGTCATAGACGGTGACGATGCTGCCCGCCTCGCCGCTGCCGCTCAGCAGCGGCGTGCTGTCGCTGGTGATGTCGCCGTCGGCGATCGCTACCGGCGTCGTGCCGTTATCGCTGTTCAGGGCGATATCGGCCGCCGCTACTGGCGCGGTGGCGTCAATCACCACGCTGATAGCGGCGGAGGCGCCGGCGTTGCCCGCCGCATCGGTCGGCGTCACGGTGAAGGTATGGGTGCCGTCATCCAGCGCAGACGGGGTAAAGCGCCAGCTGCCGTCATCGTTAACCGCCACGCTGCCCAGCAGCGTAGTGCCTTCGTAGATGGCGACCGTGCCGCCCGCCTCCGCCAGGCCGCTCAGTACTGGCGTGCTGTCGTCGGTCAGGCCGCCGTTCGGGATGGCAACCTCCTCGGTGCCGCTGTCGTTGGTCAGCGCCAGGCTGGTTACCGCCGCTGGCGGCTGAGTATCGACGTTAAGCGTAACCGCTTCGCTGGCCGCGCTGGCGTTGCCCGCCGCGTCGGTGACGATGGCGCTCAGGCTGTGCGGGCCGTCGTTAAGCGTCGGCGTGGTGAAGCTCCAGCTGCCGTCGTCCGCTACGGTGGCGCTGCCGAGCACCGCCGTGCCGTCCAGCACGGTGACGATGCTGCCTCCCGTCGCCGTACCGCTCAGCACCGGTGTGTTGTCGTTGGTCAGGCCGCCCGGCTGAATCGCCGCACCGGTAGCGTCGTTGGTCAGCGCCAGTTCCGTCGCTGCCTCTGGCGCAGCGGTGTCAACGGTAAAGCCAATAGCAGGGGTATTGCCGCTGCTGTTGCCCGCCGCGTCGGTGACGTTAACGCTCAGGCTGTGCGGTCCGTCGGCCAGCTCTGGGGTGATAAAGATCCAGCTGCCGTCCGATCCGGCGGTCACGGAGCCAAGCGCCGTATCGCCGTCAAACACGGTGACGATGCTGCCCGCCTCGGCGGTACCGGTCAGCTCCGGCGTGGCGTCGTTGACGGTGCTGCCTTCTGCAATCGGCACCAGCGTCTGGCCGGCGTTGTTGTTGACCACAACATCATTCGGCAGCGTTGGCGCAGTGGTATCTACGCTGAAGTTAAAGGCGTCGGAGGTCGGGCCGACGTTGCCTGCCGCGTCGGTCACCACGGTGGTAAGGCTGTAGCTGCCCTCGGCCAGCGCTGGCAGCGTGTAGCTCCAGCTGCCGTCGGCGGCGACCGGCACCGTCGCCAGCAGCGTTGCGCCGTTAGAGATGCTGACCGTGCCGCCTGGCTCTGCGGTGCCGCTCAGCACCGGCGTGCTGTCGTTAGTGATGCCGCCCGCCGCGATAGGCGTGTCGCTGGCATCGTTGGTAAGCAGCAGATCGGCCGCCGCCGCAGGCGCGCCGGTGTCGATACTGAAGCCGATCGACTCGGATGGCGCGCTGCTGTTGCCGGTGGCGTTAGTGACGGTTGCGCTCAGGCTGTGCGCCCCTTCGCTCAGGGTCGGCGCGGTAAAGCTCCAGTTGCCGTCTGCATCGACCGTCGCGGTGCCGAGCACCGTCGCGCCGTCGAGAACGGTCACCGTGCCGCCTGCCGCCGCCGTGCCGCTCAGCACCGGCGTGGTGTCGTTGGTCTGGCTGCCCGCCGCGATAGCCGTGTTGCTGCCGTCATTGGTCAGCAGCAGATCCGCAGGCGCCGCTGGCGCCGTCAAATCGACGCTGAAGAGATAGGCCGCTGACGCCTCGCCGGTATTGCCCGCCGCATCGGTCACGGTGGTGGTCAGGCTATGATCGCCCGCCCCCAGCGTCGGGGTGGTAAAGCGCCAGTTGCCGTCCGCATCCACCGCCACGGAACCCAGTTCAATCGCGCCGTCAAAAATGGTGACGACTCCGCCTGGCTCCGCCGTGCCGCTCAGCACCGGCGTCGTGTCGTTGGTCGCGCCGTCTGCCGGAATCGTCGCCCCACTCTGATCGTCAACCAGCGTCAGGCCGAGCGCGGCCGCTGGCGGCAGCGTGTCTACCGTGAAGGTCAGCGGCGTGGTTGGCGCGCTGGCGTTGCCCACCGAGTCGGTCACGGTGGCGCTCAGGCTGTGCGGGCCGTCGTCAAGCTGCGGCGACGTAAAGCTCCAGCTGCCGTCATCAGCGGCGGTGACCGAGCCGAGCACCTGGTTGCCGTCAGAGACGATGATCAGGCTGCCCGCTTCGGCCGTGCCGCTCAGCACCGGTGCGGCGCTGTTGGTCAGGCCGTCTGCGGCGATCGCCGTGCCGTCTTCGTTAGCGAGCAGCAGGTCGGCCGCTACGGCTGGCGGCGTGGTATCGACGGTGATGGCGACCGCTTCCGACGCTGGACCGGCGTTGCCTGCCGCGTCGGTCACCACGGCCGTCAGGCTGTGATCCCCTTCGCTCAGGGCGGGTGCGGTAAAGCTCCAGCTGCCGTCGCTGCCCACCACTGCGGAACCAAGCGCCGTGTCGCCGTCGTAAACGGTGACAAAGCCGCCCGCTTCGGCGGTGCCGCTCAAGACCGGCGTCGGATCGTTGGTGACGGTGCCGGCGATCGGTACAGGGGTGCCGCTCTGGTCGCTGCTGAGCAGCAGATCCCCTGCTGCGGTCGGCGCGATCGTATCGATGCTCACCAGCACTGGTGTAGTGGCGCTGCTGCTGTTGCCCGCCGCGTCGGTCACCACCGCGCTCAGGCTGTGGTCGCCCTCGCCCAGCGTCGGCGTAGTGAAGCTCCAGTTGCCGTCATTGCCCACCGTTACGCTGCCCAGCGGCGTGTCGCCGTCGGAAACAGTCACGATGCTGCCCGGCTCGGCGCTGCCGCTCATGACCGGCGTGGCGTTGTTGATCAGGCTACCGGACGCGATCGGCGCGCCGTCATTGCTCAGCACCACATCCGCCGGCAAGGATGGCGGTAATGTGTCGACGGTGATAGCGACAGGTTCAGAAGCGGAACTCGCGTTGCCAGCCGCGTCGGTGACCACAGCGGTGAGGCTGTGATCGCCATCGGACAGGGTCGGCGTAGTGAAGCTCCAGCTGCCGTCGCTGCCTGCCGTGGCCGTGCCCAGCACCTGGTTGCCGTCGGAAACCGTCACGATGCTGCCCGGTTCCGCGCTGCCGCTCAGCGTCGGCGTATTGTTGCTGGTCGGCGTATCCGTGCCCACCGGGTCGCCGTTGGCGTCGGTCAGCGCGATGTCTGCCGCCGCGGTCGGCGCAACGGTGTCGATGGTCAGCGTCAGCGGCGTGGATTCAATCAGATTGCCGGTCGCGTCGGTATAGCTGGCGAGGAAGGTGTAGGTGCCATCCGCCAGCGCCGCAGGCGTGAAGTTCCACTGCCCGCTGGCGTCGGCGGTGACGCTGCCCAGCGCGTCACCGTTGCTGAAGAGGGTCACCAGCGCGCCTGCCGTCGCCAGACCGCTAAGGATCGGCGTAGTGTCTTGCGTGCTGGCGCCGTTGGCCAGCGGCAGCAGCGGACTGCCGCTGTCGTCGATCGCCTCCAGCGAGACGGTGGCCGGCGGCAGACCCGCCTGAATGTTCAGGTTAAAGGCTGGCGTCGCCAGGCTGACGTTGCCTGCCGCGTCGGTGACGGTCACCGTCATGCTGTGGTTGCCGTTGCTCAGCGCGATGGTGGTGACGCTCCAGTTGCCGCTGGCGTCAGCGACGGCGCTGCCAAGCAGCACGTTGCCTTCGTAAACGTTGACCAGCGCGCCCGCTTCAGCCTGGCCGCTCAGCGTCGGGGTGTTGTCATCGGTGGTATCGCCGGAGGCCAACGCCCCCTGGCTGCCGCCAACGTCGTCAGTCACCACCAGATTGCTGGCGGCGGCTGGCGGTGTGGTATCGACGGTAAAGCTCAGCGGCGCGGAGGCCGGGCCGACGTTGCCAGCGATATCGGTAACGGTGGTGGTCAGGCTGTGCGGCCCTTCCGCCAGCGCTGGCGTAGCAAAGCGCCAGTTGCCGTCATTATCGACCGTGGCAGTGCCCAGTAGGTTGCCGTTGTCGGAAACAGAGACGGTGCTGCCCGGCTCGCCCGTGCCGCTCAATACTGGCGAAGGGTCGCTGGTGGCGCTGCCGTCGCCGATCGGCGCGCTGGTGCTGCCGTTGTCGCCGGTGAGCTGCAGGTTATCGGCCGCGCCCGGCGCAAGGGTATCGACGGTGATATTCAGCGGACCGGCGTTGCTGGTCGCGCCGTCAGGCCTGACGATAGTGGCGTAAAACGCATGCAGGCCGTTTGACAGCGAGAAGAGCCGGAAAGACCACTGGCCGCTGCCGTCCGCCGTGGTGCTGCCGATGAGCGTCTGGCCGTCATAAAGCGTGACGACGCTGTTCGGATCGGCGAGGCCGCTCAGCACCGGGCTGTCGTCGTTGGTTACCGCACCATCAGCCAGCGGCGCGACGGTGCTGCCGTTTTCGTTGGCCGCCTCCAGCGGCGTGGTGGCCGGCGGCAGACCGCCGTCGATAGTAAGGTCAAAGGCGCCTGACGGCGGGCTGACGTTGCCTGCCGCGTCGGTAACGGTCGTGGTCAGACTGTGCGCGCCGCTGCTCAGGGTCGGGGTGGTGAAACTCCAGCTGCCGTCGGTGTTGACGGTGGTATAGCCCAGCACCGCCTGGCCGTCATAAATGGTCACCAGCGCGTTTGGCTCGCCCTGACCGCTGAGTGTCGGGGTGCGATCGTCCGTGGTGTCGCCCGAGGCGAGCTCGCCGGTGGCATCACCGTAGTTGTCGGTGACGATCAGGTTGCTCACCACCGCAGGCGCGACGGTGTCAACGTTAAAGGCCAGCGGCGCAGAGGCCGGGCCGCTGTTGCCCGCTAAATCGGTTACCGTGGCGGTCAGGCTGTGGCCGCCCTCGCCCAGCGCGGGGCTGATAAAGCTCCAGCTGCCGTCGCCGTTGACCGTCACGCTGCCCAGCACCTGGTCGCCGTCGGTGACGGTAACGATGCTGCCCGGTTCCGCGCTGCCGCTCAGAGTTGGCGTGGTGCTGCTGGTAGCGCCGCCCGCCGCTATCGGCTGTAGCGTGCCGCCTCGGCTATCGCTCAGCACCAGATCGCCGATCGCCACTGGCGGCGTGCTGTCGACGTCAAAGGTTATCGGCGCGGAGGCGCCGCTGACGTTGCCCGCCGCATCGGTCACGGTGGCGCTCAGGCTGTGCGCGCCCTCGCTCAGCGCAGGCGTGGTAAAGCTCCAGCTGCCATCCGGCCCGGCCGCTACGCTGCCCAGCACGTTATCGCCGTCGGAAACGGTGACAATGCCGCCCGGCTCCGCCGTGCCGCTCAGCACAGGCGTCGTATCATTGGTGGCGCCCGTGGTGACGGGCACCAGCGCGCCGCTGGCGTCGCTGCTCAGCTGCAGCCCGCTGACCGCATCCGGCACGACGCTGTCGATGGTGATATTCAGCACGGGTGAAGGCGTGACGCTGCCGTCCGCGTTAGCGGTGTCGGCGCGGAAGGCGTAGCTGCCCTCGTCCAGCGCGGCTGGCGTGAAGCTCCACTGGCCGGCCGCATCGGCGGTCACGCTGCCGATGACCGCGTCGCCGTTATAGAGCGTCACCAGCGCGCCTGCGGTGGTCAAACCGCTCAGCACCGGCGTGGTGTCGCGCGTGGTGTCGCCGTCGGCCAGCTCTACAAGGGTGCTGCCGCTGTCGTCGGTCACCACCAGCGAGGCGGTGGCGGGCGGTACGCCGGCGTCGATAGTCAGATCAAACGCCTGGGTAGCGGTGCTGACGTTGCCGACCGCATCGGTCACGGTCACGGTGAAGCTGTGCAGCCCGTTGCTCAGCGCGGCGGTAGTGAAACTCCAGTTACCCTCGCCGTCCGCCGTGGTGGTGCCCAGCAGCGTGTCGCCGTCATAGACGCTGACGATGCCGTTGGTCTCCGCCGTGCCGCTCAGGGTCGGCGTGCTGTCGTCGGTGGTGTCGCCAGAGGCGAGAGCGCCCTGCGAGGCGCCCACGTCGTCACTTACCGTCAGGTCGACAATGGCGTCAGGCGCGGTTGTGTCGACCGTGAAGTCGAGCGCCGAAGAGGCCGGGCCAACGTTGCCCGCCGCATCGGTCACCGTGGCGGTCAGGCTGTGGCCGCCGTCGGTCAGATCGGCTGCGGTAAAGCTCCAGCGACCATCCTGACCGACCGTCGCGGTGCCCAGCACCGCGTCGCCGTCAGAAACAGTCACCGTACTGCCTGGCTCGGCGCTGCCGCTCAGCACCGGCGAGGCGTCGCCGGTCAGGCCGCCGCCGGTCACCGGTACCGAGACGCCGTTATTGTCTGCAACCAGCGCCAGCTCTGCGACGGCGGCTGGCGGCACGGTATCCAGCGTAAAGGTGAACGGCGTGGACGGCGCGGAGGCGTTGCCCGCCGCATCCGTCACCACCGCCGTCAGGCTGTGGCTGCCGTCGTCCAGCGCGGGCGCGGTGAAGCTCCAGCTGCCGTCTTCGCCCACCGTCGCGGTGCCCAGTACGGCGTCACCATCAGAAACGGTGACGGTGCTGCCCGGCTCGGCCGTGCCGCTCAATACGGGCGCATTGCTGTTGGTAAGACCGCCGCTGGCGATCGCATCACCGTTGGCATCCACCAGCGCGACGTCGGTAGTGGTTTGCGGCGCGGCGGTGTCGATGTCTATGGTCAGGGTCGCAGAGGAGGCGCTGTTGCCAGCCGCATCAGTCACGGTGGCGAGGAAATCGTAGCTGCCATCTGGCAGCCCCTGCGGCGTAAAGCTCCAGTTACCGCCAGCGTCGGCAGTGACGCTGCCGATAGCCGTATCGCCGTTAAAGATGGTCACCAGCAGGCCGGCTGTGGTGACACCGCTCAGCAGCGGCGTCGCGTCGCGGGTGCTGGCGCCGTCGGCCAGCTCAACCGGTGCGCTGCCGCTGTCGTCAGTGACCGCCAGGGTGACGGTCACAGGCGCCTGGGTGGCGGCGACGGTGAGATCGAACGGCTGCGTCGCCGCGCTGACGTTGCCTGCCGCATCGGTCACGGTCAGAGTCAGGCTGTGCGGGCCGTCGCTCAGCTCTGGCGTGGTGAAGCTCCAGTTGCCGTCGGCGTCGGTATTGGCTGTGCCCAGCAGCGTGCCGCCATCATAGACGCTGACGACGCTGTTGGCTTCCGCCGTGCCGTTCAGGGTTGGCGTGCTGTCGTCGGTGGTGTCGCCAGAGGCGAGTTCACCCTGGCGGTCGCCGACGTTATCGGTCACGGTCAGGCCGGCGGCAACCGGCGGCGCAGCGGTATCGATGGTGAAGGCCAGCGGCGCGGATGGCGCGCTGACGTTACCCGCTGCGTCGGTCACGGTGGCGGTGAGGCTGTGATCGCCTTCGGCAAGGGCTGGCGAGGTGAAGCTCCAGCTGCCGTCCTGTCCAACGGTGACGGTGCCCAGCACGTTGTCCCCATCAGAGACGGTCACCACGCTGCCCGGCTCCGCCGTGCCGCTCAGCACCGGCGCGGTGCTGTTGGTTGCGCCGTCGCTGGCGATCGGATCGCCGTTGGCATCGGTCAGCGCGATGTCCGCCGCGACCGCCGGCGCCACGGTATCAACGGTAATGGTCAGCACCGGCGACGGCGTGATCGTGCCGTCCGCGTTGGCGGTGTCGGCGCGGAAGGCGTAGCTGCCATCGTCCAGCGCCGCAGGCGTAAAGTTCCACTGGCCGTTGGCATCGGCGGTGACGCTGCCGATGATCGCGTCGCCGTTATAGAGCGTCACCAGCGCGCCCGCGGTGGTCAGGCCGCTCAGGATCGGCGTGGTGTCGCGCGTGCTGTCGCCGTCGCCCAGCCCCACAAGGGTGCTGCCGCTGTCGTCGGTCACCTCCAGCGAGGCGGTGGCGGGCGGCACGCCGGCGTCGATGGTCAGATCGAACGCGTCGGTGGCGGTGCTGACGTTGCCCGCGGCGTCGGTCACGGTCACGGTGAAGCTGTGCAGGCCATTGCTCAGTACGGGCGTGATGAAGCTCCAGCTGCCGTTCGCATCAGCCGTCGCGGTGCCGAGCAGCGTGTCGCCGTCGTAGACGCTAATCAGGCTGTTGGCCTCCGCCGCGCCGCTCAGGGTCGGCGTGCTGTCGTCGGTGGTGTCGCCAGAGGCGAGATCGCCCTGCGAGGCGCCCACGTCGTCGGTTACCAGCAGGCCAGTAGCCGCTTCCGGGGCGACAGTATCAACGGTAAAAGAGAGCGGTGCCGAGGCCGGGCCGGTATTGCCCGCCGCATCGGTCACGGTCGTGGTGAGGCTATGGCCGCCGTCGGCCAGTCCTGCCGCGGTAAAGCTCCAGCGCCCGTCTCCGCCGACGGTCGCCGTGCCCAGGACGCTGTCGCCATCAAAAATGGTCACGATGCTGCCCGGTTCGGCGCTGCCGCTCAACACCGGGGAAGCATCGCTGGTGGCGGAGCCTGCGGCAACCGGCACGGAGACACCGCTGCTGTCGCTGCTGAGCGCCAGATCGGCCGCGGCAACCGGCGCCTGCGTATCCAGGGTAAAGTTCGCCGGCGCGCTCGGTGCGCTGGCGTTGCCCGCCGCATCGGTCACCACCGCCGTCAGGCTGTGGCTGCCGTCGGCAAGCGTTGGCGAGGTGAAGCTCCAGCTGCCATCCTCGCCGACCGTGACGCTGCCCAGCGGCGTGCCGCCGTCAGAGACGGTCACGATGCTGCCCGGCTCCGCCGTGCCGCTCAGTACAGGCGCGTTATTGTTGGTGAGGCCGCCGATCGGATCGCCGTTGGCATCCGCCAGCGTAACGTCCGCTGCCGCTGTCGGCGCGACGGTATCGATGGTAATCGTCAGGGTGGCGGAATCGGTGGTGTTGCCCGCGGCGTCGGTGACGGCGGCGCGAAAATCGTAGGTGCCGTCCGTCAGCGCGTCAGGCGTATAGCTCCACTGGCCGTTAATGTCGGCCGTGACGCTGCCGATTACGGTATCGCCGTTATAGAGCGTGACCAGCGCGTTGGCGAAGGTCTGTCCGCTCAGGGTCGGCGTGGTGTCGCGGGTGCTGGCGCCGTCGGCCAGATCCACCGGCGCGCTGCCGCTGTCGTCGGTGATCGCCAGCGTGCTGGCCGCTGGCGGTTCGCCTGCAGCCACGGTGAAATCGAACGGCGCGGTCGGCGCGCTGACGTTGCCTGCCGCATCGGTCAGCGTCAGCGTCAGGCTGTGCGCGCCGTTGCTCAGCGTCGGCGTGGTAAAGCTCCAGTTGCCGTCGGTGCCGACCGTCAGGCTGCCGATGGCGACGCCGTTATCGTAAATCGTCAGCAGCGAATCGGGCTCCGCCTGTCCGCTCAGAACAGGCGTCGCGTCGTCGGTGGTGGCGCCTGACGCCAGCGGGCCGGTGCTGTCGCCGACGTCGTCAGTGACCACCAGGCCGCTGACCGCTTCAGGCGCCTGCGTATCCACGGTGAAGTTCAGCGGCGCGGAAGCCGCGCTAACGTTGCCTGCCGCATCCGCTACCGTTGCCGTCAGGCTATGGCTGCCGTCCGTCAGCACCGGCGTAGTAAAGCTCCAGCTACCGTCTCCGCCTGCGGTAACGCTGCCCAACAGCGTGTCGCCGTCTCGCACGGTGACTGTGCTGCCCGGTTCCGCGCTGCCGCTCAGCGTCAGGGTATTGTTGTTTGTCGCGCTGCCGGCGGCCACGGCTGCGCCGTCGTCGTTAGTCAGCTGCAGATCGGCTGGCGTGGTTGGCGCCAGCGTGTCAATAGTGATGGTCAGCACCGGCGAAGGGATAATGCTGCCGTCGGCGTTAGTGGTGTCAGCGCGGAAAGCGTAGGTGCCATCCGTCAGCGCGGCGGGGGTAAAATTCCACTGGCCGCTGGCGTCGGCGGTCACGCTGCCAATAACCGTGTCGCCGTTGTAGAGCGTCACCAGCGCGCCTGCCGTCGTCAGGCCGTTCAGGATCGGCGTGCTGTCTGCGGTCGAGGCGCCATCGGTCAGCGGCACCAGGGTACTGCCGCTGTCGTCGGTAATCTCCAGCGAGCTGGTCGCGGGCGGCAGATCCGCCGCGACGTTGACCACAATCGCCGCCGTCGGCGCGCTGACGTTGCCTGCGGCATCGGTCACGGTCGCCGTCAGGCTATGGCTACCGTTGCTCAGGGCGGGCGTGGTAAAGCTCCAGAGGCCATCGGCGCCGACCGTAACCGTGCCGAGTAAGGTATCACCGTCATAGACGCTGACGGTGGTGCCCGCTTCTGCCTGTCCGCTTAACGCTGGCGTATTGTCGTCGGTCGAGCTGCCGGAAGCGAGTGGGCCCTGGCTGTCGCCGACGTTATCGGTCAGCTGCAGGTTACTGGCTGCGTCCGGCGCAAGGGTATCCACGGTGAAAGTCAGCGTCGTTGCCGGGCTAACGTTGCCTGCCGCGTCGGCGGCGGTAATGCTCAGGGTATGGCTGCCTTCGCCCAGCGCAGAGGGAGTGAAAGACCAGCGCCCGTCGCTGCCAACGATAACCGTGCCCAGCACGGTGCCGTTATCGGAAATGGTGACGGTGCTGCCCGCTTCCGCCGTGCCCTGCAGCGTCGGCGTCGTATCGCTGGTCGCGCCGTTTGCGGCGATCGGGGTGAGGATCGCGCCGTTATCGCTGGTCGCGCTCACGTCGGTTAGCGCCGGCGCGAGGGTATCGACGGTAAAGTTCAGCGGATCGGTGGCGCTACTGGTGTTGCCTGCGGCATCGGTGACCGTCACCGTCAGGCTGTGCTGGCCATCCGCCAGCGTCGGTGCGGTAAAGCTCCAGCTGCCGTCGGCATTAACGGTTACTGTGCCCAGCAGCGTGCCGTTATCGTAAACGCTGACGGTCGCGCCCGCTTCAGCGGTTCCGCTTAAAACAGGGGAATTATCATCGGTGATGCCGCCTGCGGCAATGGCGCCCTGAATGCTGCCGACGCTGTCGTTAATCACAACACTGGTCGCCGCGCCGGGCGCGGTCGTATCGCCGCCGCCCGTGCCGCCGCCGGTATTGCCGCCGCCTGTGCCGCCGCCAGGGTTATCTCCGCCGCCGGTGCCACCGCCGTTGTCGCCGCCTGCATCGCCGCCACCACCACCGCCACCACCACCACCGCCGTTAGTAGCAAACAGCGCGCCGATACCCGCCAGCGCCGCGCCGCCGATACCAAAGGCGGCGATGGTGTTGTCGCTGGTCAGGTTATCTGCCAGCAGCCCTTCGGTGCTGTCGATAGAGACGTACTGGAAACCCTGTTCACCCGGATTTTCTACCCACCAGAGCGCGCCCTTGTCATCCTGCAGCACCAAATCGCTTTCACCTGCCGGGCCATAAAAATTATGAATAACAACCGTTTCGCCAGATTTCGTAGTAACAACGAGATCGTTGCCGTTACGTGCGAAAGACTTGATGTCAGATCGATTGAGGTTGAGTTTAACCACACTTGGAGTGGACAAATTGACGTCGCTGCCACTCAGCTGAGAGGCGATAGTACCGCCTTTAGGCGTTACTGAGATATTATTCATGTTATGTATATCCCACTGAGGTTATTAATATTCATAAAAATGCCCGGCACCTTAAGATCCCGGTTTATCCGTGAATAACGCTGTGTGCTATTCACTCCCCTCTTTGTCGATCCCATCCGCTTGACGAAATCGCTCTGAGCCGTTTTGAATCTTTATCCTGGTGAGGGAATCACTTTTATTTTTTTAATAACCGCAATGGGCTGGCCCGCATCCGCAATAGCGGAAACAGGCGGTCTGTCATAAAAAATTAGGGTAGCTGAGGATGGCGGCCGGTTGTTTTCTTATCGCTCTGGATGGCAATATTTTTGCTGTCTGATCAATGACATCAGCTACAGGGCGCGCTGACCAGCGACGGCCCTGCAGGCCGATAACCGGTTTGCGCGCAACCTGTTGCAGGTGGTGTTCTGTTTCTATGCCCTGGATGATAACGCCGCTGCAGAAATCGTTTACATGATTAAGCAGCGTATCGAAGGCGTAGCCTTCGCCATATTTCCAGAAGAAGTTCCGGCTGGTTTTAACATATTCAAACAGGCCGCTGCTGAGCATGGAAAGCGTTGATCCGCCCGCCGCAAAGTCGTCCAGCCATAATAACGCTGGGGTAATACCCGCCAGCTTTTGCAGCAGCAGACGATCGGTAGCGCAATAGCGTTGGGTAAAAAAGGCGGAAATTTCGAGGCGTAATAACGGCAGCTGATCCAGCCGTTGCTGCGTCGCGACATCATCCAAAATAGCGCGAATAATATCGCCGTCGACGTTAAGGCTGACAAGCTGCGTGAAGCCGCTTTTGTAGAGCGTTTCGAGCTGTTTAAGCTGACGCTGAAACAATTGCCATTTTTCCGCTTCGAGCAGGCAGTCAAATAGTTGATGTTCGCTGTCGTCATCCGCCAGGCTGGCGATGTCGCCATGCGGCGCGAAGCGCGTTAACAGCTCCCACGCTATCACTTTCCCTGAGGGAGCATGAATCGGGTCGAGCATAAAAACGTAGTGCTGACGAAGATGTAATTGGCGACCCATTCTGCTGCTACCCGCTCGACCCGATACGTCAGCTGCCTGAAAACCGCAACGGAAATGTCAGGAAAACTCATATGAACGTTAAGAAAACCCAGAAGATTCTTAACACCTTAACCTGATGCTAACGTACAACTTACATTTTGAAAAATAGATTTAAGCCAAACGCGCTAGAAATTTCAATAGCTAAAACCAATCAATAAAGGTGATTGAAACTTTTTTTCGGCTAGTGAAATTCTTAAAACATGCCTTAAATTAATTCTTCCTTCAAACTTGACGAAACTAAAAATATCTACTCATCTGTTTTTAATGATTTTTATCCAAAGATAATTCTATGACACATCATAAATTCTGATAATTTTTTTCTGAAAACCCGTGTGAGAAAGACGCCAAAAGGCGTCAGATAAAATCGAGACCTTCCAATTCGGCTTTAGTCATAATGTTTAAATTTAATAATATATAAGCCTGGAAATCATAAGGTATACAGGTTCTAAATTTAACAATCGCGGCGGCTTAAAAAGAGGCTGAGGCTAAGGCCTCGTTTTTTTTTGAAAAATTTAGCGACGGTGAAATCGCCGAACGGGAATGCAGCCTTTACAAAGCTTAATCAGGCGTGAAACGGTGATAACGCTCACAAAACCGATAAAAAGGGGAATTTCAGGCGGGAAAAGAGAATACCGGGCCCCTGACAAGGCCCGGCATGAGGCGTTACTTACTCATCTTCAAGATAGGTGTAGCCGTACAGGCCGCTTTCAAACTCTTCCAGGAACTGCGCGCGCAGCTCGTCGTCGAGATCGGTCTCTTTGACCTGATTGCGGAACAGCGTCATCAGCTCGTCGGGATTCAGCTGTACGTACTCCAGCATATCCGCAACGGTATCGCCCTCGTCCGACAGCTCAACCTCCACTTCACCGCCCGCGCGCGCGTAGACGTTGACCGCCTCGGTATCGCCGAACAGGTTATGCATATTGCCGAGGATCTCCTGATAGGCACCGACCATAAAGAAGCCGAGCATCGGTGGATTCTCGGGATCGTATTCCGGCATCGGCATGGTGGCGGCAATGCCGTCGCCGTCGACGTAGTGATCGATGGTGCCGTCGGAATCGCAGGTGATGTCCAGCAGCACCGCGCGGCGCTCCGGCTTTTTATGCAGCCCTTCCAGCGGCAGTACCGGGAACAGCTGATCGATGCCCCAGGCATCCGGCATCGACTGGAACAGCGAGAAGTTGACGTACATCTTGTCCGCCATACGCTCCTGCAGCTCGTCGATAATCGGACGGTGTGCGCGGTTGCTCGGATCGAGATGCTGCTGAATATAGTGGCAGATGCTCAGGTAAAGCTGTTCCGCCCAGGCGCGCTGCGTCAGATCGTAGGTGCCGGAGGCGTAACCGGTATGGATATCATGCAGATCCATCTGGCTGTCGTGCAGCCACTCGCGCAGCGAACGACGCACGTCAGGTTCGTGCATCTCCTGCCAGGTTTCCCACATGCTGAGGATCGGGCGCGGCGCATCTTCTTCCGGCGCCTGCGGCGTAATGAACTCGTTACGCTCCACGCCAATGATGTTGGAGACCAGCACGGTATGGTGCGCGGTCACGGCGCGGCCTGACTCGGTGATGACCGTCGGGTGATCCAGGCCGTGCTCTTCGCAGGCATCGCCGATCGCCCAGATAACGTTGTTGGCGTACTCGTTCAGACCATAGTTAACCGAGCAGTCGGACTGCGAGCGGGTGCCTTCATAGTCGACGCCCAGACCGCCGCCGACGTCGAAGCATTTGATGTTAACGCCCAGCTTCGCCAGTTCAACATAGAAACGCGCCGACTCGCGCACGCCGGTAGCGATATCGCGAATATTGGCCATCTGCGAACCGAGGTGGAAGTGCAGCAGCTGCAGGCTGTCGAGACGGCCCGCGTTGCGCATAATCTCTACCAGCTGCAGCACCTGCGACGCCGAGAGGCCGAACTTCGATTTTTCGCCGCCGCTCGACTGCCATTTGCCGGAGCCCTGAGACGCCAGACGCGCGCGAATGCCGAGACGCGGCACCACGTTCAGACGCTCGGCCTCTTCCAGCACCAGGCGCACTTCCGTCATCTTCTCGATCACCAGATAGACTTTGTGGCCGAGCTTTTCGCCAATCAGCGCCAGGCGAATATATTCGCGATCTTTGTAGCCGTTGCAGACGATTACCGTGCGGGTTTTGCCGGCGTGGGCCAGTACCGCCATCAGCTCCGCTTTGGAGCCTGCTTCCAGCCCCAGCGGTTCGCCGGAGTTGACCAGCGATTCGATCACGCGCTTATGCTGGTTGACCTTGATCGGGTAGACCAGGAAATAGTCGCCGCGATAGCCGTAGGATTCGCGCGCGCGCTTAAACGCCGCGTTAATCGAGCGCAGGCGATGCTGCAGGATTTGCGGAAAGCAGAACAGCGCAGGCAGACGCTGGCCCTGGGCCTCGCGCTCTTTTACCAGATTGGCCAGATCGACGCGCAGCGTCGGCTCGTCCGGGTTCGGACAGACGCTGACGTGACCGAGTTCGTTAACGTCGTAGTAGTTATTGCCCCACCAGGCAACGTTATAGGTACGCAGCATTTTGCTGGCATCCTGGTCGTTCATTGCAACCTCCTGCATTGAGCGGAGCACACCCTGTTCGCCAGCTGACGAACCCTTAATAGTCTTCATGTCGCCAGACATCACGAACCTCGAATTCTGTTGGAATGTGAAAAAAGCACAAAACTAAGTGTAAAACACCCTGGCCCGTTACGTGTAAATGGACCCCGAATGCATCACGACGTTCACTGACGTGCAATCGCCAGTAGCGTAAATAAGGAAAAACAGGTTAACCGGCGCGCGTGTCGGGAGAATGACCGCAACAGGCGATGCGTCGGAAAAGAAGAGAAAAGACAGGAAAGGAGTACGCCAGCGCGCCCGTTGAGCGCAGAGAACCGCAAGAGAGGAGAGCGTGGTTCATTACTTCTGTCACCTCCACACATGTTTTGGCATGTGGAAATAATCTGGGCGAACGTCAGAGAGGCTCTGACAGTGGCTTACGCGCAGCGGCGTCATCCTTATGGCTGCAGGCAGCAGCGGCGTTTTATACCGCCTGACGGCCGAAATTGCAAAGCGTTTCGCTGGTTTACCGCCGTTCCGCGTCACGATTTTTTGCCAGCGCGCGCTTTTTCGAAAAATGCGGAAACAGAAAAAGGGCTGGCATTTCGTTCACCCCTTAACCTAAAATAGCCGTCCAGATGGTTTTCCATCTAAACTGGTTAACATCCAGGCGTTTTACGTCTGACATACTGACACTTCTAACACTGCTCGCGGCTTTGCCTGAAGGGGCGTCAAGTAAGTTCATCTCACTTACGCTATGCAGTCGAATTCAAACCATTTGTAAGGTAAAGAACAGAATGGCTAAACACCTTTTTACGTCCGAGTCCGTATCAGAAGGACATCCTGATAAAATCGCCGACCAGATTTCTGACGCCGTGCTGGACGCCATCCTCGAGCAGGATCCCAAAGCGCGCGTGGCCTGCGAAACTTACGTTAAAACCGGTATGGTGCTGGTTGGCGGTGAGATCACCACCAGCGCATGGGTCGATATCGAAGAGATTACCCGCAATACCGTACGTGAAATCGGTTATGTTCATTCCGATATGGGCTTTGACGCCAACTCCTGTGCCGTCCTGAGCGCCATTGGCAAGCAGTCTCCCGACATTAACCAGGGCGTTGACCGCACCGATCCGCTGGAGCAAGGCGCGGGCGACCAGGGCCTGATGTTCGGCTACGCCACCAACGAAACCGACGTGCTGATGCCGGCACCGGTGACCTATGCGCACCGTCTGGTGCAGCGCCAGTCTGAAGTACGTAAAAACGGCGCGCTGCCGTGGCTGCGTCCGGACGCGAAAAGCCAGATCACTTTCCAGTACGACGGCGGCAAAATCGTCGGTATCGACGCGGTGGTGCTCTCTACCCAGCATTCCGAAGACATCGACCAGGCTACCCTGCGCGAAGCGGTGATGGAAGAGATCATTAAGCCGGTGCTGCCTAGCGAGTGGATCAACGCCAGCACCAAGTACCACATTAACCCGACCGGCCGCTTCGTTATCGGCGGCCCAATGGGCGACTGCGGCCTGACCGGCCGTAAAATCATCGTCGATACCTACGGCGGCATGGCGCGTCACGGCGGCGGCGCTTTCTCCGGTAAGGATCCGTCGAAGGTTGACCGTTCTGCGGCCTACGCGGCGCGCTACGTGGCGAAAAACATCGTTGCCGCCGGCCTGGCCGACCGCTGCGAAATTCAGGTCTCCTACGCTATCGGCGTAGCGGAGCCAACCTCCATCATGGTGGAAACCTTCGGCACCGAGAAGATCTCAACCGAACAGCTGACGCTGCTGGTGCGCGAGTTCTTCGACCTGCGTCCTTACGGCCTGATTCAGATGCTGGACCTGCTGCAGCCGATCTACAAAGAGACCGCTGCCTATGGTCACTTTGGTCGCGAACACTTCCCGTGGGAAAAAACCGACAAGGCCGCCCAGCTGCGCGACGCGGCTGGCCTGTAAGTTTTCTCTCTAAAGGCTCTCCCCTGTCACAGGGGAGAGCCTTGTTTTTTGCCCTCTTTTGCCTCGACCTTCCGCCCCGCTCAGCACATTTTCTTTTCTCTACTACACTTTTCACACTCGTCAAGCCTCAGCGTGTTACCGATTACAAATTGAAACGCTTTATTAATCTGCTATTTAGGATTTAACCTGCGTGGTTATTCAGCTGAAAATGCGTTATTTTCAGCGTCCTCTGATAGCCGGTAATTGACGCCATGTCGGAAACTTAACAAGTGCTATACCTTACTGGTTAGTTAACCTTTTCGGGCTGAATATGCTGAATTTCAGGGTTTCGGCGTGTGTAAGCGATTACATTAGCGTGATCGCTCTCACTTTTTACCCGGGAAAGGTTTTTTAACATTAGATAACAACAATGATGGATAAACTCGGAGGCAACATGCCTGGCAATACTCACAAAAGCAGAACCTCAAACAAGGCGATGACCTTGTTTGTCTGCTTTCTTGCGGCTCTCGCAGGGCTGTTATTTGGACTGGATATCGGTGTTATCGCAGGTGCGCTGCCGTTTATCGCCAAAGACTTTAACGTTACCGCACACCAGCAGGAGTGGATCGTTAGCTCCATGATGTTCGGCGCGGCGGTCGGCGCGGTCGGCTCCGGCTGGATGTCGTCACGTCTTGGTCGTAAAAAGAGCCTGATGGCCGGCGCTATTCTGTTCGTTATCGGTTCGCTCTGGTCCGCCATGGCGCCGAACCCGGACATGCTGATCGTCGCACGCGTCGTGCTGGGTCTCGCCGTCGGCGTTGCCTCTTACACCGCGCCGCTCTACCTGTCTGAAATCGCGCCGGAAAAAATTCGCGGCTCGATGATTTCGCTCTATCAGCTGATGATTACCATCGGTATTCTCGGCGCCTACCTCTCCGACACCGCCTTCAGCGCGTCCGGCGACTGGCGCTGGATGCTGGGCATCATCACTATTCCGGCGGTGCTGCTGCTGGTGGGCGTCTTCTTCCTGCCCAACAGCCCGCGCTGGCTGGCGGCCAGAGGCGACTTCCGCGACGCCCAGCGCGTGCTGGATCGCCTGCGCGACACCAGCGAGCAGGCGAAACGCGAGCTGGAAGAGATCCGCGAGAGCCTGAAGATCAAGCAGTCCGGCTGGCAGTTGTTCCAGAGCAACAGCAACTTCCGCCGCGCGGTGTTCCTCGGCGTGCTGCTGCAGGTGATGCAGCAGTTCACCGGTATGAACGTCATCATGTACTACGCGCCGAAGATTTTTGAAATCGCCGGCTTCACCAATACCACCGAGCAGATGTGGGGCACCGTTATCGTTGGCCTGGTCAACGTGCTGGCGACCTTTATCGCTATCGGTCTGGTGGACCGCTGGGGCCGTAAACCGACGCTGATCCTGGGCTTCCTGGTGATGGCGGCGGGCATGGGCGTGCTGGGCACCATGTTGCATATGGGTATCCATTCGCAGGGCGCGCAGTACTTCGCTATCGCTATGCTGCTGATGTTTATTGTCGGCTTCGCGATGAGCGCCGGTCCGCTGATTTGGGTGCTCTGTTCAGAAATCCAGCCGCTGAAAGGCCGCGACTTCGGTATTACCGTTTCGACCGCGACCAACTGGATTGCCAACATGATTGTCGGCGCGACCTTCCTCACCATGCTGAATACGCTGGGCAACGCCAATACCTTCTGGGTCTATGCGCTGCTGAACGTCTTCTTCATTGTGCTGACGCTAATGCTGATTCCAGAGACCAAAAACGTCTCGCTGGAGCACATCGAGCGTAACCTGATGTCCGGCAAGAAACTGCGCGATATCGGTTCAAACAACTAAGTGACTCAGGCGGGCCAACAGGCCCGCCTGAAGCGGTTAGCAATGTGCGGACACGGGTGACAAGGCCCGATCGCAAAGACGCAAAAGCGCCATCCATGGCGGCTCGGCCCGCGCAGTCCCTTGCGCGGGACGCTTTGCTCTTCGGTCCTTGTCACCCGTGTTTTGAGTTTGTTAGCCGTCTGAAGGCAGGCCTTATGGCCCGCCTTTTTTATTTGATTGAGTTCTTCGCCCGCCCCGCCTATGCTTCCGGCATGAAAACGCCCCGACTTCCCATCGCCCTCCAGCAGGCCGTTATGCGCTCGCTGCGCCATTTTCTCCAGCTTGCCAGCGAGAAGCTGGAACGCCCGTTTGCCGAACCGGCGCTGGTCTATCAGCAGCGCGGCACGGCGGCAGGCACCGCCTGGCTGGAAAAGTGGGAAATTCGCCTCAACCCGGTGCTGCTGCTGGAAAACCAGCAGGCGTTCGTCGAGGAGGTAGTGCCGCACGAGCTGGCGCATCTGCTGGTATGGAAAGTCTTTGGCCGCGTGCCGCCGCACGGCAAAGAGTGGAAGTGGATGATGCAGGAGGTGCTGGGCGTGCCGGCGCGCCGCACCCACCAGTTCGAAATCGCCTCGGTGCGCGCCGCCACCTTCCCCTACCGCTGCGGATGCCAGCAGCATCACCTCACACTACGCCGCCATAACCGCGTGCTGCGTGGTGAAAGCGAATACCGCTGCGTGCGCTGCAAAAGCCTCTTAAAACCAGGCGACTATTCGCCAGCCTGAGCGCAATTCTCATTCCGCTCGCGGTGCCATTCTGCTACCCTGCCGCACTTTTTTACCGACTGAGAATAATTTCGCAACATGTCTCGCAAAATGATCTGCGCCATCGCGCTGCTGCTCTCCCCTCTCGCCGCCCAGGCGATCGCGCTGAACAACTACCATCAGAATAACTTTCAGCAGGCGAAAACCTTCGCTGCGGCGATTAACGCCGACGCGCCCGGCTCCTTCTACTGCGGCTGTAAAATCAGCTGGCAGGGTAAAAAAGGCATACTCGATCTCAACAGCTGCGGCTATCAGGTACGTAAAAACGCCAACCGCGCCGGACGCATCGAGTGGGAACATGTGATGCCCGCCTGGGAGTTCGGCCACCAGCGTCAGTGCTGGCAGAACGGCGGCCGCAAAAACTGCAGCAAAGACGCCGACTATCGCCGCATCGAAAGCGATCTGCATAACCTGCAGCCCGCGGTCGGCGAGGTCAACGGCGACCGCGGCAACTTCGCCTACAGCCAGTGGAACGGCGGCGAACCGCAGTATGGCCAGTGCGCCATGAAGGTGGACTTCAAGAACAAGCAGGCCGAGCCGCCCGCCCGCGCCCGCGGCGCCATCGCACGCACCTACTTCTATATGCGCGACCAGTATCATCTGCGCCTGTCGCGCCAGCAGACCCAGCTTTTCACCGTCTGGGACAAGCTCTATCCGGTCTCCAGCTGGGAGTGCGAACGCGACCAGCGCATTGCGCGCGTGCAGGGTAATCACAATCCTTATGTGCAGCAGGCTTGCCAGCGTTAAAATCACTGCCCTACACTAACGTCTTCTCGATATTGCCGCGCCGGGTGCGCGGCGCTCAGCTTTCAGGGCCCGTATGCGCATACCTCGCATTTATCATTCTGAACCTTTAACCAGCGGCAGCGAGATCGCGCTGGACGAAGACGCCTCTAACCACGTTGGACGCGTTCTGCGCATGACCAGCGGCCAGCGTCTGGAACTCTTTGATGGCACTAATCTGACTTTTGCGGCAGAGATCACTCTTGTCGATAAAAAGCGTGTAAAAGTAAGAGTCCTTGAAGGCCAGCCCGACGATCGTGAGTCCCCCCTGTTCCTGCATCTCGGCCAGGTAATGTCGCGCGGCGAAAAGATGGAGTTCACCATCCAGAAATCGATTGAGCTGGGCGTGAGCGTGATTACGCCTCTCTTTTCCGAACGCTGCGGCGTTAAGCTGGATGCCGAGCGGCTGGCGAAAAAACGCCAGCAGTGGCAAAAGATCGCGATTGCCGCCTGCGAACAGTGCGGCCGCAACCGCGTGCCGGAAATCCGCCCGGCGATGACGCTGGAGGCCTGGTGCGCCGAGGCCGACGACGGCCTGAAGCTCAACCTGCATCCGCGCGCGCAGCAGAGCATCAACACGCTGCCGCAGCCGGTCGAGCGGGTTCGCCTGCTGATCGGCCCGGAAGGCGGGCTAAGCGCTGAGGAGATTGCCATGACCGGCGAGCGCGGTTTTACCGACATTCTGCTCGGCCCGCGCGTGTTACGCACGGAAACCACCGCGCTGACCGCGATTACGGCACTCCAGGTGAGGTTTGGCGATCTCGGCTAGGGAATAATCAGGGTTTATATTAAGACGCGCGCAGCACTTACTGGCGTCCTGACTGGTCAGCCTGCGCTGACCGCACAGAACGAGGCGGAAAAAACCGCCTCTCTGAGGAGAGAATAATGATTAAACTTGGCATCGTTATGGACCCCATCGCGTCCATTAACATTAAAAAAGACACCAGCTTCGCCATGTTGCTGGAAGCACAGCGCCGCGGTTACGAAATTCACTACATGGAGATGGCCGATCTCTCGCTGCGCGGCGGCGTCTCTTACGCCCGCACCCGCCTGCTGAGCGTCGATCAGAACTATGATAAATGGTATGAGTTCGGCAGCGAGCAGGAGATCAAGCTGGCCGACCTCAACGTGGTCCTGATGCGTAAGGATCCGCCGTTCGACACCGAGTTTATCTACGCCACCTATATTCTGGAGCGCGCCGAAGAGCAAGGCACGCTGATCGTCAACAAGCCGCAGAGCCTGCGCGACTGTAACGAGAAGCTCTACACCGCCTGGTTCTCGGAGTTCACGCCGGATACGCTGGTGACGCGCAGCAAAGAGAAACTGCGCGCCTTCTGGCAGGAGCACGGCGACATTATTATGAAGCCGCTGGACGGCATGGGCGGCGCGTCGATTTTCCGCGTCAAGCAGGACGATCCGAACTTTGGCGTGATCACCGAGACGCTGACCAACCACGGGCAGTTCTTCTGCATGGCGCAGAACTATCTGCCCGCCATTAAAGAAGGCGACAAGCGCGTGCTGGTGGTGGACGGCGAGCCGGTGCCTTACTGCCTGGCGCGCATCCCGCAGGGCGGCGAAACGCGCGGCAACCTGGCGGCAGGCGGCCGCGGCGAAGCGCGTCCGCTGAGCGAAAGCGACTGGGAAATTGCCCGCCGCGTTGGCCCCACGCTGAAAGCAAAAGGATTGATTTTTGTCGGCCTGGATATCATTGGTGATAAACTCACTGAAGTGAACGTCACCAGCCCGACCTGCGTGCGTGAAATCGAAGCCGCATTCCCGATCTCCATCACCGGTATGTTGATGGACGCTATCGAGAAGCGTCTGGGCTGAGCATGACCCTGGAGCCAGGCTCCGTGATCAACCCAAACCGGCGCATACCCGCGCCGGCTATTTTTGGTACATCGAGTGAGAATGAATTTACAGCATCATTTTTTGATTGCCATGCCTTCCCTACAGGATCCCTTTTTCAAACGCTCTGTGGTCTATATCTGCGAGCACAATGAAGAAGGCGCGATGGGTTTGATTATCAACAAGCCGATGGAAAATCTGACGGTCGAGGGCATTTTAAAGAAGCTGAAAATCACGTCAGGCGAGCGCGATCCCGCGATTCGTCTCGACAAACCGGTATTCAGCGGCGGCCCGCTGGCTGAGGATCGTGGCTTTATTCTTCACTCCGCGCAGCGCATCTTCTCTTCCAGCATCCGCATTTCCGACACCACCGTGATCACCACCTCGCGCGACGTACTGGAGTCGCTCGGCACCGCTTCGCAGCCGGAGCATGTGCTGGTGGCGCTGGGCTACTGCGCCTGGGAGAAAGATCAGCTGGAAAACGAGCTGATGGAGAACGCCTGGCTCACCACGCCCGCCAACAGCAATATTCTGTTCCAGACGCCAATCGCCGACCGCTGGCGCGAAGCGGCGCGCAGCATCGGCATCGATATACACAGCATCGCCAGCGATGCGGGACACGCCTGATGACGACGCAAACGCTGCTGGGTTTCGACTTCGGCACCAAAAGCATCGGCGTCGCGGTCGGCCAGCAGCTGACCGGCAGCGCCCGCCCGCTCGCCGCGCTGAAAGCGCAGGACGGCACGCCGGACTGGCTGCAGATCGAGCGCCTGCTGAAAGAGTGGCAGCCTGATTTCGTGGTGGTCGGCCTGCCGCTGAATATGGACGGCACCGAGCAGCCGTTGACCGCGCGCGCGCGCAAGTTCGCCAACCGTCTGCACGGCCGCTTCGGCGTGCGCGTCGAGCTGCAGGACGAGCGCCTCAGCACGGTAGAAGCGCGTGCCGGCCTGTTCGAGCGCGGCGGCTATCGCGCGCTGAATAAAGGCTCGGTGGACTCGCAGTCGGCGGCGATTATTCTGCAGGACTGGTTCGAAACCCACTAAGGCCCGCCTCGCGCTCGCCTGCTTCAGCGGCGATCAGCCCTTCCCGCTGCCGCGCCAGCAGGCTCTGCTCAAAGGTTTGCATGCCGGCCTGCGCGCCGGTCTGCAGCAGCGCGCCAATCTGATGCATCTTGCCGTCCCGGATCAGATTGGCGATGGCGGGCGTGGCGATCAATACCTCAAACAGCCCGATGCGTCCGCCGTCGCGCGCCGCCGTCAGCTTTTGCGCCAGTACCCCTTTCAGGCTGCCCGCCAGCTGGGCGCGCACCAGGTTTTTCTCCTCCGCCGGAAAGACATCTACCAGGCGATCGATCGCCTGCGCTGCCCCGCGCGTATGCAGCGTGGCGAGCACCAGATGGCCGGTTTCGGCAGCGGTGAGCGCCTGGCGGATAGTGTCGCCGTCGCGCAGCTCGCCCAGCAGGATAACGTCGGGATCTTCACGCAGCGCGGCGCGCAGCCCGAGGCTGAACGAGGCGCAGTGCGCGCCGATTTCGCGCTGCTGGATCAGCGACTGCCGGCTCTGGTGAATGAACTCAATGGGATCTTCCAGCGTAATAATGTGCTTCGCCTGCTGGCGGTTAATGGCGTCGACCATGGCGGCAAGCGTGGTCGATTTGCCGCTGCCGGTCGCGCCGGTTACTAATATCAGCCCGTCCTCCAGCTGCAGCCAGCGCGACGCCGCCGGCGGCAGGCGCAGGCTTTCCAGCCTCGGACAGCGGGTTGCCAGCGTCCGCATCGCCAGCGACAGCCCCTGCCGCTGGCGAAACAGGCTGGCGCGCAGCCGCTGACCGTCAGCCAGCGAGAAAGCGAAGTCGGTTTGCCCCTGCGCCGCCAGCTCTTCGCGCTGTCGCGAGTCGAGATAGCGCCCGATAGCCTGCTCCAGCCAGTCGGCCGTCAGCGGCGCGAGATCGGGCAGCGGCTCCATCCTGCCGTGCCGCCGCCAGCGCGGCGATTCTCCGCTGCACAGGTGCAGATCGGCGGCATTATGCTTTACACTAAGCGCCACCATTTCTTCCAACTCCATAGATAGCCTCCTGACGATGACCTCAATCCAGCACAACCTACAGCAACTGCGTCAGCGGATCCGCGCTGCCGCAACGCAATGCGGGCGCGATCCAGAAGAAGTTACGCTGCTTGCCGTCAGTAAAACCAAACCTGCGAGCGCGGTCGAAGAAGCCATCGCAGCCGGCCAGCTCGCCTTCGGCGAAAATTACGTGCAGGAAGGGGTTGAAAAGATTGAGGCGCTGGCCGCACATCCACAGGTGGAGTGGCACTTCATCGGCCCGCTGCAGTCGAATAAAAGCCGCCTGGTAGCGGAGCATTTCGCCTGGTGCCATACGGTGGATCGCCTGAAGATCGCCCAGCGCCTGAACGATCAGCGTCCCGACGCGCTGCCGCCGTTGAATGTGTTGATTCAGGTAAATATCAGTGACGAAAACAGCAAATCTGGCATCATGCTGGAGGATTTGCCCGAACTGGCGCAGCAGGTTGCCGCGCTGCCGCGGCTGCAGCTGCGCGGCCTGATGGCGATCCCGGCGCCGGAGAGCGACTACGCGCGCCAGCTGGCGGTGTGTCAGCGGATGGCCGACGCCTTCCGTCAGCTGAAGCAGCGCTATCCCGACGTCGACACGCTTTCTCTGGGAATGAGCGACGACATGGAAGCGGCTATTGCCGCAGGCAGCACCATGGTGCGCATCGGCACCGCGATTTTCGGCGCGCGGGATTATGCGCGCAACCCACAACAATAATTGAGGAACCTCATGTTAACACTGACGTTTTTAGTCAAAACGCTGATCGACCTGTATGTGATGGTGCTGCTGCTGCGCATCTGGATGCAGTGGTCGCGCTGCGACTTTTATAATCCGCTGTCGCAGTTCGTGGTGAAGATCACCCAGCCGATTATCAAGCCGCTGCGCCGCATTATTCCGGCTATCGGTCCGATCGATACCGCCTCGCTGCTGCTGGCATTTGTGCTGACGACGCTGAAATATCCGATTTTGCTGCTGATCCAGGTCGGCGCCTTCTCGGTCGATCCGGCCAATCTGCTGGTCGGCCTGCTGTCGCTGGTGAAATCCGCCGGTTATCTGGTGTTCTGGGTGATCATCATTCGCTCGCTGATGAGCTGGATCAGCCAGGGACGCGGCCCGCTGGACTATGTGCTGGTGCAGCTCACTGAACCGCTGATGTCGCCGATTCGCCGCATTCTGCCTGCGATGGGCGGCATCGATTTCTCGGCGATGATTGTGATTCTGGTGCTCTACGCCCTGAACTTCCTCGGAATGGACCTGTTTCCGGGCCTCTGGTTTCTGCTGTAAATATGACTGGAACTGCTATGCAAAAAGTTGTGCTCGCCACCGGCAATCCCGGCAAGGTACGTGAACTGGCGGAGCTCCTCTCCGCCTTTGGCCTGGATATCGTGGCGCAAACCGATCTGGGCGTAGAGTCGGCGGAAGAGACCGGCCTGACCTTTATTGAAAACGCCATTCTGAAAGCGCGTCACGCCGCGCAGATCACCGGCCTGCCCGCCATCGCCGACGATTCGGGCCTGGCGGTGGATGCGCTGGGCGGCGCGCCCGGCATCTATTCGGCGCGCTACGCCGGAGAGGCGGCCAGCGATCGGGAGAACCTTGAGAAACTGCTGAACGCGCTGGAAACGGTGCCGGACGGCGAACGTCAGGCGCAGTTCCACTGCGTGCTGGTCTATCTGCGCCATGCGGAAGATCCGACGCCGCTGGTGTTCCACGGCAGCTGGGCGGGCGAAATCACCCGCTCCGCCGCCGGCGAAGGCGGTTTCGGCTACGATCCGATTTTCTACGTGCCCGAACTGGGCAAAACCGCCGCCGAGCTAAGCAAAACGGAAAAAGGCGCGGTTTCTCATCGAGGCAAAGCATTGACGCTGCTGCTGGAAGCGATGCGCAATGCCTGATTTACCGCCGTTAAGCCTCTACATCCATATTCCGTGGTGCGTGCAGAAGTGCCCCTACTGCGACTTCAACTCCCATGCGTTAAAAGGCGAGGTGCCGCACGTCGAGTATGTGCAGCACCTGCTGCGCGATCTGGAAAACGACCTGCCGCTGACCCACGGTCGCGCCGTGCGCACCATTTTTATCGGCGGCGGCACGCCGAGCCTGCTGAGCGGCGAGGCGATGCAGATGCTGATGGACGGCGTGCGCGCGCGGCTGCCGCTGGCGGCGGATGCGGAGATCACCATGGAGGCCAATCCCGGCACCGTAGAGGCGGACCGCTTCAGCGCCTATCAGCGGGCGGGCATTAACCGTATCTCGATCGGCGTGCAGAGCTTCGACCCGCAGAAGCTGGAGCGGCTGGGGCGCATTCACGGCCCGGACGAGGCGAAGCGCGCCGCGCAGCTGGCTGAAGGGCTGCATCTGCGCAGCTTTAACCTCGACCTGATGCACGGCCTGCCCGATCAGTCGCTGGAGGAGGCGCTGAGCGACCTGAAGCAGGCGATCGCGCTCAACCCGCCGCATCTCTCCTGGTATCAGCTGACTATCGAGCCGAATACGCTGTTCGGCTCGCGTCCGCCGACGCTGCCGGACGACGACGCGCTGTGGGATATTTTCGAGCAAGGGGATCGTTTGCTGACCGCCGCCGGCTATCAGCAGTATGAGACCTCCGCCTACGCGAAGCCGGGCTACCGCTGCGAGCACAACCTCAACTACTGGCGCTTCGGCGACTACCTTGGCATCGGCTGCGGCGCGCACGGCAAGCTGACCCAGCCTGACGGGCGCATCGTGCGCACCGTGAAGACGCGCCACCCGCGCGGCTTTATGCAGGGCCGCTATCAGGAGAAGCAGTATGAGGTCGACAACGCGGAGAAGCCGTTCGAGTACTTCATGAACCGTTTCCGCCTGCTGGAAGCGGCGCCGCGTGAGGAGTTTGCGCGCTATACCGGCCTGAGCGAGCAGAGCATTCGCCCACAGATGGAGGCGGCGATCGCAGCGGGCTACGTCGCGGAGAGCGCCACGCACTGGCAGATAACGGAAAAAGGTAAGCTGTTTTTGAACTCGCTGCTGGAGCTGTTTTTGGCGGAGGAGTGAGTGTAAACAACGAGGGCGGCGCAGGCCGCCCTCACCGTTATGCCTTCGGGAAGATCCACAGATGGTTTTCCGGCAGCGCCAGATAGCAGTGCTGCGGATCGCGCACCTCATTGCCGTAGGCGCGAATAGCGAAATCGTCGCCCGCGGTGCGGAACAGGTACTCCCAGCGGTCGCCGAGATACATGCTGGTGACCAGCGGCAGTTCCAGCTGGTTCTCGCCCGGCCCTTCCACCAGCCTCACGCGCTCTACGCGGATCACCGCCGTGGCCTCCTGGCCCAGCTGCACCCCTTCTCCCGCTCTGCCCCACAGGCTCCAGCCTTTGCCTTCGATACGCGCTTTACCGTCGCGCAGCTCGGTGATTTTTCCGTGCAGCCGGTTGTTGCTGCCCATGAACTCGGCAGTGAAAAGAGTTTTCGGCGAGCCATACATCTCCTGCGGCGTGCCCTGCTGCTCGATCTTGCCGTTATTCAGCAGCAGGATGCGGTCGGAAATCGCCATCGCCTCGTTTTGGTCGTGCGTCACCATCAGCGCCGACAGGCCCAGCTTGATGATCAGCTCACGCAGAAAGACGCGCGCCTCTTCGCGCAGTTTGGCGTCAAGGTTCGACAACGGCTCATCCAGCAGGATCACCGGCGGGTTATACACCAGCGCGCGGCCAATGGCGACGCGCTGCTGCTGTCCGCCGGAAAGCTGGTGCGGATGGCGCTTGCCCAGATGGCCCAGCCCCAGCTGGTTGAGTACATCCTGCACCCGCTGATTAATCTCTGCGGACGCGACCTTACGCAGCTTTAACGGATAGGCCACGTTCTCAAACACCGTCTTGTGCGGCCACAGCGCGTAGGACTGAAACACCAGCCCAAGGTTGCGCTCTTCCGCCGGGATCTCGCTGCGCGGCGTCCCGGCATACACCGGATTTTTGCCGATGACAATCTTGCCCTGCGTGGGCTTTTCAAGCCCGGCGACGGCGCGCAGCAGCGTGGTTTTGCCGCTGCCGGAGGGGCCCAGCAGCGACACCACTTCGCCACGCTGTAAATTCATGGAGACCCCTTTCAGAACCGGGTTGTCGCCATAGGTTAAATGCAGATCTTCTACTGATAATTCAATCATGTAATTTAACTCCAAATCGCAGGGCGATACCCAGTCCTACCACCACCAGCAGGATGTTAATAAAGGAGAGCGCGGCAACGATATCGATCGCGCCCGCGGCCCACAGAGAAACCAGCATTGAGCCGATGGTTTCCGTGCCGGGCGACAGCAGATAAACGCCGGTGGAGTACTCGCGTTCAAAAATCAGAAACATCAGCAGCCAGGAGCCGATCAGGCCATAGCGTGAGAGCGGGATCGTCACGTGGCGCGTAATCTGTCCGCGCGTGGCGCCGGTGCTGCGCGCCGCCTCTTCCAGCTCGGGCCCCACCTGCAGCAGCGTCGAAGAGATCAGCCGCAGGCCATAGGCCATCCATACCACGGTGTAGGCCAGCCAGACGCTGAAGATGGTGCTGCGCAGCGAGCGCAGCCAGACGATAAGGTTATCGCGCAGCCACTGCGACCAGGCGAAATCGGAAAGCCAGCCCGATTTAAGCGAGTTGTCCAGCCACAGCGGCAGGAACAAAAACACCCAGAGAAACGCCAGGCCCGCCAGCAGCCCCGGCACGGCGCGCGGCACCAGCACGCTGTAGTCGAGAAAGCGCGTGGTGTTGTCAGGCTTGCGGTGCATGGCGATGCCGATGAACAGGTAGCATCCCACCGCCAGCGCGCCGCCGATCACGCCAATCGCCATAGAGTTGACGATGGCGCGCAGCAGATTTGGCTGCGCCCAGATAGTCTGGAAGGTTTTGATCGACAGCTCGTCCCACAGCGAGACGCCGACGCCCCAGTTAGAGATAAAGGCGCGCAGCACCACGCCCAGCAGCGGCACGCCGATGGTCACGGTCAGCCAGAACGCCACTACCGCGCCCGCCACCCAGCGCCATTTCCCCAGCGGCAAGGCGCGCGCCTGGGAAGCTTTGCCCTTAACGGTCACGAAGCGGTTGGCGGTGCGCATCAGGCGGCGCTGCAGCATCACCAGCGGAATGGTGATGCAGATCAGCACCACGGCCACTGCGGCCATCAGGTGATACGAAGGCGTGCCGAGTTTATTGGTCAGCTGATAGAGATAGGTCGCCAGCACCATATTGCCTTCGGGATCGCCCAGCACCAGCATCAGGCCGAAGACTTCCAGTCCGAGAAAGAACAGCAGCACCACGGCATAGAGGATTGAGGGGCGCACCATCGGCAAACTCACCGCCGTCATCACCTGCAGCGGCGAGGCGCCGGCGATGCGCGCAGCCTCCTCTACGTCCGACCCCACGCTGCGCAGCGCCGAGGAGATATAGAGGTAGGCATGGGGAACGTGCGTCAGCCCCGCAATCACCACGATGCTCGACATGTCGTAGATATTCCACGGCACAAAGCCGAGCAGGGACTGCGCCCACAGCGAGAAGAAGCCGACCGGCCCGGCGGCCACCACATAGCCGAATCCCAGCACCATTGGCGAGACGAAGATCGGCACGAGGATCAACGGCTCGATAATGCGCCGGCCCGGCAGGTCGGTACGCACCATCAGAAACGCCAGGATGCCGCCCAGCGGAATGGCGATGATGACCAGCCCAAAGGCGAGAATAAAGCCGCTTTTCAGCGCCTTGTAGAAGTCGGGGTCGGTGAAAATAAATTCAAATGACTCCAGGCTCCACGCTTTTGACGGCGCGAAAAAGGGTGCGGATAAAAAGCTCTGGATGACGATAAACGACAGCGGAACATAGATAACCAGCGCGGTTAACAGCACCACGACGCCGCGCGGCAGGCTTTGCCACTTTCTGCGCAATGCATTCATATTGAGACCCTGAATGGCGAAATCTGAGGAAAGAGAAGCGCGACGCAGCGGGCCGCGCTTCCAGACTGCCGTTATTTACCGGCGGCTGCGCGCCACTGTTTAATGTAATCCAGACGTTTTTTCGGCTGCAGGTACTCCAGCAGGCTTTCGTCTACCGGGATAGGCTTCAGCGCGTTGCCTAACATTTTGGTCAGGCCGTCGATATCGTTTTTGCCTTCGATATCGTTACGCAGCGAGGGAATGTCGGCCTGGTTCGCCAGAATGGTTTGCCCTTTTTCAGAGAGGACGTAATCGAGCCACAGCTTCGCCGCATGGCTGTTCTGCGCCTGCTGGCTGATAAAGGAGACGCGCGACAGCACCAGCGTGTAATCCTTCGGATAAGAGATGCCCAGCGAAGGATCGGTTTTGGCGCGGGCTTCGGCGTAGGAGCCGAGAATATTAAAGCCGATCAGGTTTTCGCCGGAGGAGACCCGCTCCATCATGGTGCCGGTAGAGGACTGTACCGCTAAGCCGCCCTTCGCCACTTCAGACAAGGTTTTGAAATATTGCGGATCGGCTTTGGAATCCTGCACCGACAGCATAAAGCCCAGCCCCGACTTCTCAATATCGTAGGTGGTGACTTTGCTCTTGAATTTGTCCGTCTGACTGGCGATTAGCTTCGCCAGCGCGGCGTGGGAATCGGGCACCTCGCCAGCCGGGATCAGCCGCTTGTTATAGATGATCACCACTGGCTCGTAGGTGGTGCCGTACGCGCGGTTTTTCCATACCGCCCACTTCGGCAGCTGAGCGAGTTCAGGCGACTGATACTCCTGGGCGTAGTCGGTCGCCAGCTTCAGGCCGGTATCCATAGAGGAGCTCCAGACTACGTCGCCGCTGGTGCCGCCAGAGGCCTGCTCGCTGATAAAACGGTTGTACAGCTCGGTGCTGTTCATGTCGTTATATTCGACTTTGATGCCGGGATAGGTGGCCTCGAACCCCTTGATCAGCGGCCCTGCGGCTTTGGTGTCGGTGGTGGAATAGACCACCACTTTGCCTTCTTTGGTCGCGGCGTCGATAACGCCCTGGTAGTCCGCCGGATAGCCCTGCGGCGGCGCGGAGAAGGCGGAACAGGAGATAAATACGGTAGCGGCAACCAGAGTAAGAGGATATTTGTTCGACATTATATTTAACCTTTTAGTTACACTTTGGGAACTAAGGGTCAACATAGCCGATCGGGTCCGTCAGACAAGAGGTGCTCAGGCGTTATCTTCGCGAAGTGTGATTATTGGCGTTTTTTCGGCAATTAACACCATTAAAACCACGTGGATGCCGCGTGACCTTATTGCGCGCGATCACACTATTGCAGGCCGCTCATTTTGCGGTAGAGCCGGCGCGGATGGCCGATATTGCCATACTGCATTTCGACGCCGAGAAAGCCGATCTCCACGCAATACTCCAGATAACGGCGGCCGGTGGTTTTACTGATCCCGACGCTCTCTACCACCTGTTCCACCGACCAGCTGCGGTCAGGCGCATCGCTGAAAAAGCGTTGAACCCGCGTCAGGGTCAGAGATTCAATGCCTTTAGTCGACGGCGCGGGCGGCGCATCGCTGGCTGGCAGGTTGAACAGCTTGTCCAGCGCATGCTGGTCTACATTGGTCATCTGGCGCATCGTCTGCACCAGCAGCATAAAGCGTTCCAGCGAGGCGCGCAGACGGTGAAAAAAAACCGGCTTGAGCAGATAGTCCAGCGCGCCGCTGCGCATCGCATGGCTACAGGTCTGCATGTCGCTCGCGGCGGTAATAAAGATCACGGAACAGTCAAAACGCTTCAGCAGCGGGTCGTCGATTAGCGTAACGCCCTGCCCGTCCGGCAGGTAGTTGTCGAGCAGCACCAGCCGCGGCTGATGCTGCTCGATCAGCTGGCGCGCCTGTTCCAGCGTGGTCGCAATGCCCGCCACGCGCAGGTGGAAATGCTGCTCGATAAACTCGCGGTGCAAATCGGCGAGATGCGGCTCATCTTCCACAATCACGACTTTGAGCGGCTTAGCGTTGTTCATGAGGAATTCCTGTCGAAGCGGCGGACGGGAACGGGATAAAAATGGTAAAAATCGTTCCCTGCGGCGCGTTGTCGTTGATTTCGATGCTGCCGCCCGCCTGATGAACGTATCCCGCCGCCAGATAGAGGCCGATGCCGTGCTCCGAGCCGAGCGGATCGTCGCCGCTGGAGGGCTTGCTGGTCACGCCCTGCTCGAACAGATGCGGTTTCAGCTGTTCGTCCACGCCGCAGCCCTGATCGGCCACTTCGATCAACAGCTCCTGATTGCGATCGGAAATATAGAGCTCCACCGGCGAAGCGGGTTTTTTCACGTTGAGCGTAGCGTCTACGGCGTTATCCAGCACGTTGCCCACTACCGACATCAGCGCGGTTTCGCTGATGGTCGCGGGGATGCGCATAAGCTGGCAGGCGGGATCGAACTTTAGCTCAACCCCTTTTTCCCGCGCGCTGACATATTTCCCCAGCAGCAGTCCGCACAGCGCTGGCGAAGTAAAGCGCGCCGAGACGAAATCGAGCACCTGCTGCGCGCCGGCGGACTGCGCCTGAATATAGCGCATCGCATCGTCGTAGCGCTGCATCTGCAGCAGCCCCACCAGCGTGGCGGTCCAGTTGAGCTGTTCATGGCGCATAATGCGCAAATTATCCGCATAACGCTTTACCTGGCTCAGCTGGCTGCTCAGGGTGTTGATGTCGTTTTTATCGCGGAAGCTGCAGACCCAGCCGCCCGGCACGCCAGGTTCAAGATCGATAGCAACCCGGTTGACGATCACCTGACGCTGGTTCAGGACGGTGATCTGATCGTGCTGGCGTCCGCTCTCTTGTTCGCCGCGCTGGCTGAGAAAAGCGGGATGGATCTGCATTACCTCATGCAGCGGCTTGCCCAGCAGTTCACTCTCGCTGCGATCGATCTCCAGCAGCTCCCTGGCGGCGCGATTGATTAAGATCAGCTGCTTTTCGGCATTGACGGCGAAGACCCCTTCATACATCGCCTCAAGCAGCGCTTTTTGCTGCAGCACCAGCAGCGCAATATCTTTCGGCTCCAGCCAGAACATCTGCTTCTTAAGGTTGCGGCTAAAAGCCCATGAAAAGATAAACAGCAAAATCAGCAGCGCCAGGCCGTACAGGCTCGCCTGCCACAAGAGGCTGACGTTGATATTGGCGATATAGGAGGTGAGATAACCGACCGAGACGATGCCAATCACCTGATGGCGGGCATCAAAAATAGGGGCTTTGCTGCGCAGCGATACGCCGATGCCGCCCTTACGCACCGAAATAATGGTTTTCCCCTGCAGCACCTCGGCGTTATCGCCGCCAATCAGCGGCAAGTTAAGGCGTTCGGGCGATTCAGAGTGGTAGAGGTGCTGCTCGCGCGCGTCGCCGATCACGATATAGCTGGCGTCGCTTTGATCGCGCAGCGGCTGGATCAGGCGGGCAATGGCCGCGATATCGCGCTTCGCCACCTTCTCCGCCAGGCCGGGCATCAGCGCAATTTCGCTCGCCTGTACGCGCGCGCGCTGCCCCAGATCGTGATGCAGCTGCCGGTCGATAAAATGAAACAGGATCGCGCCCTGCAGCGCCAGCAGCAGGCAGGAAAACAGCACCAGTGAGAGAAAGAGTTTTACCTGGAAAGGCAATCTGCGTTTCATACAACCTGTTATATAGAAGAGCGGGTGCGCGGCATCAGGCAAGACTATCATGCACACAGGCGGGCAGCGGCGGGCTAAGCCCAGAGTTGTGAACTGGCTACCATCTCAGCGAGACGGCTGAATTGCTGCACTGCTGGGTAAGTCGGCCAAAGCCGCTGTCCATGCAGCCGTCCAGGTGTATAAGTGGTTAAAATAAATTAATATAAATGTTGCCAGACCTCATGCACTGTGGCTTAATAGCGCCATCGGTTTGGAATACAGACCTTATGAAAGCAGTTTTAGTAAAGCAGTCCTCAGTTCAAGTGTTATCCAAAGATACCCTTCTTCGTGAGCTCCTCCTAAGCGCCCATAAGTAATTCTCAGGCCATCTTCGCCGCTTTAAGTGGCTCATAAATTAAGGAAATATCTATGTCTAACAAAATGACTGGTTTAGTAAAATGGTTCAACTCTGACAAAGGTTTCGGCTTCATCACTCCGGACGACGGCAGCAAAGATGTATTCGTACACTTCTCTGCAATCCAGAGCGACAGCTACAAAACCCTCGACGAAGGCCAGAAAGTCTCTTTCACCATTGAAAATGGTGCTAAAGGCCCGGCTGCCGGCAACGTCACCGCGCTGTAAGACGCGTCTGTTATCAGCGACGCTTACAACAGCGATGAAGGCGCAAGCCTGAGCGGCTAAGCTGCCGCTGATAATGAAAAAAACCCGCCCTGTGCGGGTTTTTTCATATCTGTTTCCCTTTGAGCGGCCCGCTCTCTCCTCGCACCCGTTAAATTTATCATCCACACTTACCCAAAGCCGTAGTCGGCACTCGCATTGTGCATTACACTGCGCGCTGCAAAAACTGAGTAGATTAACGATTAAACAGGCGGTAACGGCGATGAACGGAACGATCACAACCTGGTTTCAGGACAAAGGTTTTGGATTTATCAAAGATGAAAACGGCGACAACCGCTATTTTCATGTGATCAAGGTCGCTAACCCTGAGCTAATCAAAAAGAATGCGGCGGTGACCTTCGAACCCACCACCAACAGCAAAGGGCTGTCAGCTTATGCGGTGAAGGTGCTTCCGGAGAGCAAATATATCTTTATCGCTGGCGAGCGCATCAAGCTCACCGCCATCAAATCTTTCGTGGTCTTCAGCGAAGAGGTGCCGGCGGATAGCCGCATCGATAAAGAGAATACCGTGCTCTCTGTGGGCTCGCTGCTGAATAACATCCGGCCGAAAACTGAAGCGAAGCCTGGCGAAATGCGCGCGGTGAGAAAGCTGGCGATCACCACTTTCCAGGGAACGACGCTGATCTTCTCGGAAGATGAGATCGACGTAGATGCCACGGCGAAAATGCTTAAAGTCTGAGAGACGCCAGACAGTCCCAAAAGTATATTACCCTGGAGACACTTTATGAATGATGAAATACCAATCAGATACTACGACGTTGCGGATGAGTATGCGACGGAGTGCGACAAGCCGGTAGACGACTCGGAGCGCGATTCGCTGGCGCGCTATTTCCAGCTGCTGATTACGCGCCTGATGAATAACGAGGAAATCAGCGAAGAAGCGCAGCAGGAGATGGCGGTGGAAGCGGGCATCGACGCACAGCGTATTGACGAGATCGCTGAGTTTCTTAACCAGTGGGGCAACGAGTAACTCCGCAAGGCGCGCCTGAAATCGTCAAGCGCGCCGCCTTCTTTACGACTTCACGCTGCCAACCAGTTTCTTGCGCTGATCTTCCAGGCGAATGACGCGGTTACAGACTTCCTGTCCGAAGTTTTTAAAATCCTGCTCCTGATTGCTCCACTCCGCCTGAATCGACTGCTGTAGCCCGCCCAGGTTGCCCATGATCGCCTGCAGCGGATTGCTGCCGCTCGCCTGCTTGCTGCCCATTTCGTTCAGGCTGTCCTGCAGCACGCCGCCCATGGTGCTCTGCACCAGACGTTCGCCGTCGGCGCGCACCTGGTCGATCGCCTGATGATGGAAGGTCAGGCCGTCGTCGCGATGTTCGATAATACGGTTCATCTGCTGCTTCAGCTGGCCGTTAAGCGTGGTAAGGCGGTTACGCACGTTGCTGTCGGCGCCCAGCTTCTCGACAATCACCTTATCCAGCGCGATGCGGCCTTTCTCCAGGCGCGACGAGGCGCCGGTATCGATCCACGGCAGATCGCGACGCAGCGCGTTCTGGTAGTCGATAGCCTGCTGACGCTGCGCATTGTTCACCGCCACCTTCTGGCCGTTGAACTGCACATCGCCCTGCGGGGAGATCTCCAGGTTGCCGTTTGCACCGACCACCTGCACGCTTTGCGGCTTAATCACCACGTCATCCTGCGGTTTGACGCTGCACTCCCAGGCAGCCTGCGCCTGCGTCGCTGCCAGCAGCAGCGCGGCGATAAGCGTTTTACGAACCATAATCTCTCCCTACTATGTGAACCAGGCGCTGTAATGACAGGTCGGCCGTCGGCGGCGCAGCGCTATTGGCGACGGCCAGCGCACAGCCTCCGGAGCGTACTGCAGTACGTGAGGAAGGCGAGCACTGCCCGGCGTCAATAGCGCAAGCAAGCCAGGCCGATACGGAACTTAGTCCCACCAGACGTCGAAAAGTTCGGTAACCTGCACATCACTCAGCTGACGATCTTCCAGCCACTTGCGCACCAGCGCGCGGTGCTCGTCGGTGCACTTGCCGGTCTTTTGCAGGCAAATCAGCCCTTCCCACACCAGATAGCCGCTGCCGTCATAGGCGAGACCGTTTGGCGCGATCACTTCGTTGATAAAATCGTCGACGGTTTTATCAATTTGCTGTTCCGTGGTGCCGTCGGCGAAGCGCCAGGCGACTGAAAAACCCAGCTCCTGAAATTCGTCGATATGCAGTTTTTTACGTAAACGGCGGCTGCGATGTGTGGCCATTATTTAATCCTCTCAAACATTAAGTCCCAAACGCCGTGGCCCAGTCGCTGCCCGCGCTGCTCAAATTTGGTCAGTGGACGCGTCTCTGGACGCGGCACGTAATCCTGGGTTTCCGACTGATTTTTATAGCCGTCGATGCCGTTCATCACTTCCAGCATATGTTCGGCGTAGGCTTCCCAGTCGGTCGCCATATGAAACACCCCGCCCAGCTTCAGCTTGCGCATCACCAGTTCGGCGAAAGGCGTCTGCACGATGCGGCGCTTGTTGTGGCGCGCTTTATGCCAGGGATCGGGGAAGAAAAGCTGCACCATGCGCAGCGCGTTATCCGGGATCATCTTCTCCAGCACTTCCACCGCATCGTGGCACATCACGCGCAGGTTCTCGACGTTCGCCTCTTTCGCGGAGGCGAGGCAGGCGCCCACGCCCGGCGCGTGCACTTCGATACCGAGGAAGTTTTGCTGCGGATTATTCTGCGCCATGGTCACCAGCGACGCGCCCATACCAAAGCCGATCTCCAGCACCACCGGCGCGTCGCGGCCAAACAGGCGCGTCAGATCCAGCGGCTCGGGCTGAAACTCAACGCCCATCTCCGGCCAGTATTGGTCGAGCGCCAGCTGCTGCCCTTTGGTCAGACGCCCCTGGCGGCGCACAAAACTGCGTATACGGCGCAGCGGCCGCCCGTTCTCATCAAATTCCGGAGTGATGACGTCATTAATCATGTTGTAGCCTGCTGAGTAGCCCGTTTGGGGAAAGGCGCATTATGCAAAGTTAATTAGCAGAAGCAAGCCCTTGCGATCTTCAGGTTTACACCGGGGCCGCGCCTGTGCTGGAATGCCTGCCTGAGTGTAGAGTAATCACGGAAAATTTCCTTCTTATGATGCAAGCGCCGCAGTTCGCGCAACAGGTGCTGGACTGGTATCAGCGCTTTGGCCGCAAGACCCTGCCGTGGCAGCAGGAGAAAACGCCCTATAAGGTATGGCTGTCTGAAGTCATGCTGCAGCAGACCCAGGTCGCCACCGTTATTCCCTATTTCGAACGCTTTATGGCGCGCTTTCCCACCGTCGCCGATCTGGCCGCCGCACCGCTCGACGAGGTGCTGCACCTCTGGACCGGGCTCGGCTACTACGCCCGCGCGCGTAACCTGCATAAGGCAGCGAAACAGATCGTCGACCAGCATCAGGGCGAGTTTCCGCGCAGCTTCGACGAGGTTGCGGCGCTGCCTGGCGTCGGACGCTCCACCGCAGGCGCGGTGCTGTCGCTGTCGCTCGGCCAGCACTTCCCCATCCTCGACGGCAACGTAAAACGCGTGCTGGCCCGCTGCTACGCGGTCGGCGGCTGGCCGGGTAAAAAGGATGTCGAGAAGCGGCTGTGGGAAATCAGCGAAACGGTCACGCCGGCAGAGGGCGTCAGCCAGTTCAATCAGGCGATGATGGATCTCGGCGCGCTGGTCTGCACCCGCTCGAAGCCAAAATGCGACATCTGTCCGCTTAACCGCGGCTGTATCGCCTACGCCAACAATAGCCAGGCGAGCTATCCCGGCAAAAAGCCGAAGCAGATCCTGCCGGAGCGCAGCGGCTGGTTTTTGCTGCTGCAGGATGGCGACGACGTCTGGCTGGAGCAGCGTCCGCCGGTGGGATTATGGGGCGGACTGTTCTGCTTCCCGCAGTTCACTACAGAGGAGGCGCTGGACGACTGGCTGCAGGCGCGCGGCATCGCCGCGAAGCCACAGCAGCTCACCGCGTTTCGTCATACCTTCAGCCATTTCCATCTGGATATCGTGCCAATGTGGCTATCGTGGTCATCTGTCAGGGCGGCGATGGATGAACCCGGCGGTCTCTGGTATAACTTAGCCCAGCCGCCGTCAGTGGGGCTGGCGGCGCCGGTTGAGCGGCTTCTGCACGAGCTGCGTCACCCGCAACAGCTGGCCCTGCACCGGCATGAGATTAGCGAGGAAAAGTAATGAGCCGCACGATTTTTTGTACGTTTTTACAGCGCGACGCCGAAGGGCAGGATTTTCAGCTCTATCCGGGCGAAATCGGTAAGCGCATCTACAATGAAATCTCAAAAGAAGCCTGGCAGAAGTGGATGGCCAAACAGACCATGTTGATCAACGAGAAGAAGCTCAACATGATGAATCCGGAAGACCGCAAGGTGCTGGAGAAGGAGATGGTGAATTTCCTGTTTGAAGGCAAAGAGGTCCACATCGAAGGCTATACGCCGCCAGAAGCATAAATTTTAGGGCCTCAGCGTTGAGGCCCCTCTCTTTTCCGGGTCAGGCACGTATTTACAATGAATAAGAAATTACTCGCACTGCTGGTGATCGCCCCTCTTTTGGTCTCCTGCTCAGGAAAGAAGTCTTCGCAGTATCACGAAGAGTGGGTAAAGGACACCAACGGCTTCGATATTTTAATGGGTCAGTTTGCGCATAACATCGAGAACATTTGGGGTATCAACGAAGTCCTGATCGCCGGACCGAAAGATTACGTCAAATACAGCGACAACTATTACACCCGCAGCCATATCAACTTCGAAAGCGGCAACATCACTATCGAAACCATTTCCGGTACCGATCCGATGGCCAGCCTGCGCCAGGCGATCGTGACCACGCTGCTGATCGGCGACGATCCAGGCAATGTCGATCTCTATTCCGACGCCAACGATATCGTCATCAGCAAAGAGCCGCTGCTCTACGGCCAGGTGCTGGACAACACCGGCCAGCCGATTCGCTGGCAGGGCCGCGCGGGCAGCTTCGCCGATTACCTGCTGCAAAATAAACTGCAGCGTCGCGTTTCCGGCCTGCATGTCATCTACTCGGTCACCATTCCGATGGTGCCTAACCACCTCGACAAGCGTGCGCACAAATATCTGCCGATGGTGCGTAAGGCCGCCGAGCAGTATGGCGTCGACGCGTCGCTGATTCTGGCGATTATGCAGACCGAGTCGAGCTTCAACCCCTATGCGGTCAGCCATTCCGACGCGCTGGGGCTAATGCAGGTGGTGCAGCATACCGCAGGCGTCGATGTGTTCCGCATGAAGGGCAAGTGGGGCAAGCCGAGCCGCAGCTATCTGCTCGATCCCGAGAACAATATCGATGCGGGCACCGCCTATCTTTCGCTGTTGCAGAAGAGCTATCTGGGGGGGATCCAGGATCCGGTATCGCGTCGCTATGCGGTGATCACCGCCTACAACGGCGGCGCGGGCAGCGTGCTGCGCGTCTTCTCCAGCGATAAGGATCGCGCCTTTAACGCCATTAATAATATGTCGCCGAGCCAGGTTTATAACACGCTGACGACGCAGCATCCGTCTGCAGAGTCGCGGCGCTATTTGTATAAGGTGAGTACGGCGCAGCGCAGCTATCGACGTTATTGACAGGGTGGCTGCTGCGCAGAGGCTCAGGTTCGCTGCGCGAACGGGCGCTGAGCGGGTTCCGTCCGCCAGGCGGGTTGGCCTGCTGCGCAGGTGGCTCTGAGCGGGTTCCGCCCGCTGGTAATTGGCCTGCTGCGCAGGCGGCTCTGAGCGGGTTCCGCCCGCCAGGCGGCTTAAGTCTGCTACGCGAACAGGCTCTGAGCGGGTTCCGCCCGCCAGGCGGCAGGGAGTTTCAGCAGCGCCGCTGCTGGCGTGCGTGTTAAGGGGCTCGCCAGCCCCTTAACAATCCCGGCTTCCGGCAGCCTCCACGCCGCGCTCCGCGCGGTCCCTTCGTTGCTTACGTCGGCCACACGGACCGCGCGGATTCGACATCCTGTCTCATGCCGCGCTCTCGCCGACGTCCTGTCGGCTCGTCCTGGCCGCCGTGCGCGCCTCAGCGTGTCGGATGCCTCTACCAACCCCTCGCCTGTAATTTCCTTATTTTTTATTAACGACGGTGTCGTCTGAGCACATGGCTTGCGCTTTCAGCGATGAGGCTGCGCCTTCAATAATCAGGATTTGCAGCGGGGGTTGTGGGGGCCATCGCAGCCGCTGAGCGGAGGAAGGATTTCAGGATGAGGCGACAGGACGTCGCCGAAAGCGCGGGCCAGGCCAGGACGGCCTGTCCTGCGCGGTCCGTCAGAAATCCTGAGAGAGCGAAGGGACCCGCGCAGCGGGCGGCTGAGCTGGCCCGGGGCGCGGGTGCAGGGCCGGCGCCCACCGGCCCTGCTCGGTCGCCCGCAGCGGGCGAAATGAAACTCCCTCGCTGTCAGGCGAACGAAACCCGCACTGCTGTCAGGCAAACCTCCCGTCAGGCGGGACGGCCCCCGCCGCCGCTACCGCCCGGCCAGGCGCCCCTCCACCATCATATTCGCCACCAGCTGCAGACGCCCCTGACCGTTATCCTCGGTATACACCCCCTGCAGCTCCGGCGAGAAGCCCGGCAGCTGGTTGACGCCCTCTTCCAGCGCCAGGAAATAGCGCTGCACCGCGCCGCCCCACACCTCGCCAGGCACCACGCAGAGCACGCCTGGCGGATAAGGCAGCGCGCCTTCGGCGGCGATGCGCCCTTCGGCCTGCGCGATCGGCACCAGCTCGACGTCGCCGCGAATATAAGCCTGATGCGCGTCCTGCGGGTTCACCTTCACCGCCGGGAAACGCTTCTGGCGGAACATCGCCTTCTGCAGATCCTTCACGTCGAAGCTGACGTAGAGATCGTGCATCTCCTGGCACAGCTGACGCAGGGTATAGCCCTTGTAGCGCGCCTGATTTTTGCGATAAATCGTCGGCAGCACCTCCGCCAGCGGCGCATCCTCTCTGACGTGCTGTTCGAACTGCGCCAGCATCGCCACCAGATGCGCCATCTTCTCCACGCTCTCCGCCGGCGTCAGCAGAAACAGAATAGAGTTAAGGTCGCACTTCTCCGGCACGATGCCGTTTTCGCGCAGATAGTTCGCCAGAATCGTCGCGGGAATGCCGAAGTCGGCGTATTCGCCGCTCGCCGCGTCGATGCCCGGCGTGGTCAGCAGCAGCTTGCAGGGATCGACCAGATACTGATGCTGGGCATAACCGGCAAAGCCGTGCCATTTTGCCTCCGGCTCGAAGCTGAAGTAGCGGCTGTCGCGCGCAATGGTCTCCGTGGGCGCATCCTGCCAGCGCATGCCGTCTACCTGCTCCGGCACAAACGGCAGGATCATCTCGCAGCGATCGAGGATCGCCTTGCGCGCCTCGATGCCGAGCGTCACGCATGACTGCCACAGCTGGCGGCCCGCTTCGCCCTGATGCATTTTGGCGTTAACGTCCAGCGCGGCGAACAGCGGATAAAAAGGACTGGTAGAAGCGTGCAGCATAAAGGCGTTGTTCAGCCGCTTGTGCGGGCAAAAGCGCTTCTGACCGCGAATATGGTTATCTTTTTTATGGATCTGCGACGTCTGCGAAAAACCGGCCAGCTGCTTATGCACCGACTGGGTAACGAAGATGCCCGGGTCTTGCGCGGTAAGTTCCAGCGTCAGCGGCGAGGTGCCCGCCATCACCGGAATAAACTGCTCATAGCCGAGCCACGCGGAGTCGAACAGAATGTAGTCGCAGAGATGCCCGATGCGATCCACCACCTGACGCGCGTTATAAACCGTGCCGTCGTAGGTGCCGAGCTGAATAATCGCCAGTCGGAAAGGACGCGCTTCGCCGGCGCGCTGCGGCGCCACCTCTTTGATCCGCTCGCGCAGCCAGCCCTCGTCGAAGCAGTGCGCGTCGATGCCGCCGATAAACCCGAAAGGATTACGCGCCGCCTCCAGATAGACCGGCGTCGCGCCCGCCTGGATCAGCGCGCCGTGATGGTTCGATTTATGGTTATTGCGGTCGAACAGCACCAAATCGCCGCGCGTCAGCAGCGCATTGGTCACCACTTTGTTGGCGCTGGAGGTGCCGTTCAGCACGAAGTAGGTTTTATCCGCGTTGAACACCTTTGCCGCGAACTTCTGCGCATCTTTCGCCGAACCTTCGTGGATCAGCAGATCGCCGAGCTTTACGTCGGCGTTGCACATGTCGGAGCGAAAAACGTTCTCGCCGTAAAAATCGTAAAACTGTCGTCCCGCCGGATGCTTACGGAAAAACGCCCCGCCCTGATGTCCCGGACAGGCGAAGGTGCTGTTCTGCATATCGACATAGCGCGTCAGGGTGTCGAAAAACGGCGGCAGCAGGTTCGCCTCATACTCCGCCGCGGCCGCTTCCAGCGCCGCCCACTCTTGCGCGGAGCCGTTCAGCTCGCCGGTCACGCCCGGCAGATGCAGCACCTCCTCTTCCCAGGCGTTGGCGACAAATACCGGCAGATTGAAGCCGGTATGGCGCAACAGCGCCAGCACGCCGCTGCGCGTATCAGCCAGCGAGACGACCACTGCCGCCACGTCGGTAAAGTCGGTGTTATCCAGCGTCACTACGTCACGCCCGGTATTGAGGGTAAGGCTGGGAGCCACAGCAACGCTGGCGGCAATTTTCAGTGGTGTCATAACACAAATCCCCAACGGTGAAGGATGAGTGGGTGCCAGAGGCACGGCAATAGGGAAGATTCCCCGGCGAATAACGTCAGGCGGAAGCGGAGCAAAAGGTAAAGCCGCACCCGATAGACATCAGTAAAGTCAGATCGCGTCTGTCTTTACGCATGCCCAACAGCGAACGTTTAGCTGGCCTCACCGCATGGCGTGCGGGAACGGCGGAAAGCGGCGAGCAGAGAGGAGCGCCTTGCGCACAGGGCAAAGCGAGCGGAGGCAGGTGCGGCTGCACAGTGTTCCGGCCATAGCGACATCCTCAACGGACAGGTAAAAAGAGGCGCAATCATGTCATTTTTTTAGCGCGGGAACAACCCGCCCGACGTAATAACCCCGCAAGAGCAAAAATCGCAACTCCATGATAAATAATAATTTAAAATAAAATCATCTTAAATAAGTGCTTAATTATCTTTGCTTTATGAAAGATTATGCATCTCTTTGTGCTTTCAGGCCGCGCCTGCGCCTTCTCTACCCCTTGCCGCCGAGGAGGAGTAGACTGGCCGGCACATTTCCTGATTGCCGGAGGCTGCATGTTTACAGCATTAGTCATTGAAAATGATGAGCAAGGCTACCGCACCAACCTGAAAGATCTCAACGAATCCCAGCTGCCCGACCATGACGTCACCGTCGACGTCGCCTACTCCACGCTGAACTACAAAGACGCGCTCGCCATCTGCAATAAAGGCCCGATCGTGCGTCACTTCCCGATGGTGCCCGGCATCGATTTCGTCGGCCGCGTTACCGCCAGCCGCCATCCAGCGTGGCGGCTGGACGACGTGGCGCTGCTGACCGGCTGGGGCGTCGGCGAGAAACAGTGGGGCGGCCTGGCGCAGAAGGCGAGCGTCTCTGGCGACTGGCTGGTAGAGGTGCCCGCCACGCTTAGCCCGCTACAGACTATGGCGATCGGCACCGCGGGCTTTACCGCGATGCTGTGCGTGATGGCGCTGGAGAAACAGGGCGTGACGCCGGATCGCGGCCCGGTGCTGGTCACCGGCGCGAGCGGCGGCGTCGGCAGCTTCAGCGTCAGCCTGCTGGCGCGCCTGGGCTTTGAGGTAATCGCCGCCAGCGGACGCGCCAGCGACGAAGGCTATCTGATCGATACGCTCGGCGCGCGTTCGGTCATCGACCGCAGCGAGCTGTCGCAGCCCGGCAAGCCGCTGGCGAAAGAGCGCTGGGCGGCGGCGATCGACAGCGTCGGCAGCCATACGCTGAGCAACGTGCTGGCCGCCACCCAGCGCGACGGCGTGGTCGCCGCCTGCGGCATGGCGCAGGGGCTGGATCTGCCCGCCAGCGTCGCGCCCTTTATCCTGCGCGGCGTGACCCTGACCGGCGTCGATAGCGTGATGTGTCCGAAACCGCTGCGCCAGCAGGCGTGGCAGCGCCTCGGCGAACTGCTGAACAGCGACACGCTGACCCAGCTGACGACGCTGATCCCGCTCAGCGAAGCGAAACAGGGCGCGCAGGATCTGCTGGACGGCAAGGTGCGCGGCCGCCTGATTGTCGACTGCCGTTAAGCGTTCTGATGCAGGGCGGCGTCGCGCAGCAGCACCGCAAGACGCTCCAGCGCGAACTGCGCGCCCTGCTCCATCACCGATTTCGGCTCGCCCTCGAAGCGTCGCATCTCCGCCACCACGCTGCCGTCGGGCAAGGTCCAGCCAAACCAGATAGTGCCTGCGGGCGTGCCGTCTTCGCCGCCGTCCGGCCCGGCATAGCCGGTAATCGACAGGCTCACCGGCTCGCCGGAGCGCTCGCGCGCGCCGATCGCCATCTCGCGCGCCGTCTGTTCGCTCACCGCAGTATGCGCCTCCAGCGTTTCCGGCCGTACCCCGAGCAGCCGGCTTTTCGCATTATCGCTGTAGGTAACGAAGCCGCTGGTATAGAAGTTGCCGCTGTTTTCCACTTTCGCCAGCGTCATGCTGATCAAGCCAGCAGTGCAGGACTCGGCGGTCGCTAACCGCCACTCAGAGGAGAGAAGCCGCTCGCCAAGCTGTTCGGCGGCCTGATCTAATGCATCGCTCATATCTTGCTTCCCTGTTCAGTGATTCAGAGTAGCAAGTATGGTCGAAAATCGGCGCGCCGCTAAGGGCTAACGCTATGAAAAGTAAGCCAAACGGCTTCACGCGCGCAGCTGAATCATCGGCCTGCCGCTTTCGTGGTGAGCAGAGACGCGCAGGTCCGCCCGATACCAGCGCGTCAGCGTCGCCTCGGTCATCACCGCCTGCGGCGAGCCCTGCGCCACCAGCCTGCCCTGATGCAGCAGCAGAATGCGATCCGCCCAGAGCGCGGCCAGATTGAGATCGTGCAGCACGGCGCAAACGCCGAAATCGCCCTGGCGCGACAGCTGGTGCAGCAGCCGCAGCGTCCTCTGCTGCCAGTAGAGATCGAGCGCCGAGGTCGGCTCGTCGAGAAACAGCCAGCCGCGCGGCGCCCCGTCGCGCCAGAGCTGCGCCAGCACGCGCGCCAGCTGCACGCGCTGCTGTTCGCCACCGGAAAGCTGCCGATAGTCGCGCCCGGCCAGCTCGCGGCAGCCGGTCAGCGCCATCACCTCCTCGACGATGGCCGCCGCGCCTGCGGCAGGCCAGGGCGCGCGGCCCATCGCCACCACGTCGGCGGCGGGCAGCGCGAAGGCGACCGGATTCTGCTGGCGCATCACCGCGCGCCGCTGCGCCAGCCGCGCGCGCGGCCAGGCCGCTAAGGGACGGTCGCCCAGCCGACACTCACCCTCATCGGGCGTCACAAAACCGGTCAGCATCCGCAGCAGCGTCGATTTGCCTGCGCCGTTCGGGCCAATCAGCGCCACCAGCTCGCCCGACGCCAGCGACAGGTCCAGCGCGTCGATCAGCACTCGTCCACCGCGCGCATAGCGCAGGCTGCGCGCCTCTAACGGATCCATTATTCTCCTCCTCGCGGCTGGCGCAGGATCTGCCAGAGAAACCAGGGACCGCCCAGCAGGCTGGTCAACAGTCCCACCGGCATCTCGGCGGGCACCACGAGAGTGCGCGCCAGCGTATCCGCCAGCAGCAGCAGGATCGCGCCCGCCAGCGCCGAACCGGGCAGCATCCAGCGGTGATCGCTGCCGAGACAGAAGCGCATCACGTGCGGCACCACCAAACCCACAAAGCCGATAATGCCGCTGACCGAGACCGCCGCGCCTACCAGCAGCGCGCTCAGCGTCAGCAGCTGCCGCTGGGTGCGCCTGACGTCGAGGCCCATATAATGCGCATCCTCTTCGCCCAGCTGCAGCAGGTTAAGATGGCGCGCGCGCCGCTGCGTCAGCAGCAGCGCGGGCAGGATAAAGGCGGCGCAGACCGCCAGCATCGGCCACTGCGCCTGGCTCAGGCTGCCCATGCCCCACAGCGAAAGCTGACGCAGCTGCTGGTCGTTGCTGAGCCACGAGAGCACGCCCACCGCCGCGCCGCACAGCGCGTTGATGGCGATGCCCACCAGCAGCAGACGCGCCAGGCTGCCCTGCGCCCGCTGGCTGAGGCTGAAGATCAGTACCATCACCGCCAGGCTGCCGAGAAAGGCCGCCAGGGTCGGCAGCCAGAGCGCCAGCAGCGGCGGCAGCGCCAGCGGCAAGAGAATGGCGGTCGCCACCGCCAGCCCTGCGCCGCTGCTGATGCCGAGCAGGCCGGGATCGGCGAGCGGGTTGCGAAACAGCCCCTGCATCACCGCGCCGGAGACCGCCAGCGCCATGCCGATCAGCACCGCCAGCAGCACGCGCGGCAGGCGGATATGCAGCCAGATCTGCCAGACCATATCGCTGAGCGGCGCCCGCCACAGCGCGCGCAGCGACAGCGGCATCGCGCCGAGATTCGCCGCCAGCGCCATCGCCGCCAGCATGCTCGCCAGCATCAGCGCCAGCCAGCGCGGCGCGGCGGCATTACTCATGCCGCGCCGCTTCCGCCGCTTTGCGCAGCTTAACGATGGCGCCAGGCGTATCCAGGCCGAAACCGAGCAGCGCCATCTCGTCGATCACCAGCAGGTTCTTACGCTGGCCAGCCGGGGTCAGCGCCAGGCCCGGCAGCTGCCACACCTTCTCTTCGTCGCCGAGGGTTTTCAGCCCATCGTCGCCAATCACCACCAGATCCGGCGCGGCGGCGATGACGCCCTCCTGCGACAGCGGCTGGTAGCGCGGCACCGCCGCCATGGCGTTGATCAGGCCCGCGCTGCGGATGGCGCCGTCGGCGGCGGTATCGCTGCCCGCCGCCAGCGACTTCATGCCGCTGTGCGACATAATAAACAGCACCTTCACCGGCAGCGGCCGCTTCGGCAGCGCCGCCAGCGTCCGGTTGACCTGCTGGGCCAGCGCCTGCGCCTCTTCATCACGGTGCAGCGCTTTGCCGATGGTGACGATCTTTTTGGGGATCGCCGCCAGGCTGTTCTCGCCGGTGACTTCCACGACTTTAACGCCAGCCTGAGCGACCTGCTGCAGCGCCAGCGACGGTTTCGCCAGCTCGCTGCTTAGCACCAGCGTCGGCTTCAGCGCCAGAATGCCCTCGGCGTTGAGCTGACGCATGTAGCCGATATCCGGCAGCCGCTTCGCCAGCGCCGGATGCTGGCTGGTCGTGTCGCGCGCCACCAGCGCCTGCTGCGCGCCCAGCGCGTAAACAATCTGCGTGACGTCGCCGCCGATGGCGATCACGCGCTCCGCCGCCAGCGATGGAAGCGCCAGCAGCAGCGCTAGCCCGGCGATCACCCCTTTCATACCGCTTCTCCCGCCGCGCTCAGCGAGGTTATCTGCTCGCGCCAGCGTGCCTGCTCCGGCGTGCCTTCGCTGCGCTGACCGTAGAGCTGGGCGATCTGCGTGCCATCGGCCGCGAACAGCTCCAGGCTGGTGACGAAGCCGTCACCGGTCGGTTTGCGCGTCACCCAGCTTTCATGGATCTGGTCCGCCATCAGGTGCAGCGTAAAGCGCGGGTTGAAAATATTGAGCCAGTTCTCCATCGGCGCCACTTTTTCCACCGCGCCGGTAAAGATCTGGGTGCAGCCGCGATTGCCGACGAAGATCATGATTTCGTTCTCGTCCTGCTGCGCCAGCGCCAGCAGCCGCGCCAGCGCGTCGTTATCCACGCGCCATGCCAGGTCGCTGCCCGCCGCGCGAAACGCCTGCGGGCGCGAGACGTTATGACGCTTCAGCAGAGCGAAAAACTGATGCACGTCGGTCATGGCGCGCCATTCGCTGTCGATGGCGGCGGCGTCGATATGCCCGGCGAAGCGGGCGGCTTCCGCCGACTCTACGTGCAGTGTGGCGGGCGCGTCGTCGACGAAGCGCGCGATCAGCGCCTGCCAGGCCGCCCTGTCGGTGTGGTCGGTGGCGTAGATTTTCAGCACCGCGTCGCCGTGACGATCGAAGATCTGAATGCTCTGCCGCTCGCCGCGCGCGCTCTGCTCCTGCAGAAAGAAAGCGCTGCGCCACTGGCTGAGGAAGAGGCGCTGATCGAGCGCGCGCGGATTCAGCACCAGCCCGGCGTGATCGCCCAGCGTCAGGTTCTGGTAGCGGCCAAGATGCTCATGCACCGCATAGTCATTGCGGGTGATGCTTTTGGTTTCGCCCACCGCCTCCAGCGCCGGCAGCAGCTCGCGAAACTGCGGCTTTAGCGGCTGCGCCTCCTGCCCGACGCGCGCTGCGCACAGCTCCGCTTCGCTGATGCCCATTAGCGCAGCCAGTTCGCGGGCGTATTTTTTCGGATGACGGCTTTTCAGCGTCTGATAGTGCTGCCACAGTGAATTCATTGCGTCTTGCTCCCCTAAGAGATGCGCCCTGCGCCTGCGCAGGGCGTTCCAGTGATTAGAAATCGACGTTGACGCCCAGCTGGTACGTCCGGCCCGGCATCACCGCCAGCGCCACGTCGTTGCGATCCTGCGCCGTGTCGCTGGTCAGCTCGCGGCTGCTGGTGTAGTCCCAGTATTTGCGGTCGGTCAGGTTATAGACGCCGCCGCTCAGCCGGACGTTTTTCGCCACCTGCCAGTAGGCCGTTGCATCCACCATGCCATAACCCGGCACGCGCATATACTCGCCGGCGGCGTCAGCGAGCGCCGCGCCGCTGTTGCTGTAGCTTTCGCGGTTGGTCTCGGTGGCGCGCTTGCCTTTCACGAAGGTCGCGGTCACGGCCGCGCCATAGCCGCGCTGCACGTCGTCCCACGCCAGGCCGACAATCGCCTTCAGCGGCGCGACGCTGTCGAGATCGACATATTTGTCGCCTGAGTAGCTCGACTTCGACTTCCCTTCGTTATAGCCCAGCGCGAAGCTGGCGCTCAGTCCGTCGACCGGCTGGAACCAGCTGCCGAAGTTGAGTTTCGTCGCCAGCTCAGCGCCGTAGATATAGGCCTTGTCGCGGTTTTCCGCCTGATAGGTGGTATAGATGTTGCCTGGCACGTTGACGAACTTATCGGGGTTGCCGGCGCGGGTGTAGCGCGTATAGGCGATAAAGTTTTTGTACTGGTTGTAGAACAGCGAGGTATTGACCGTCACGCCTTTCACCGGCTCGCCTTTCAGGCCCCATTCGAAGTTGTTGCTGGTTTCGGTGTCGAGATCCGCATTGCCGACCAGCGCGTACTGGGCGCGCCCTGCGTAGCTGGATCCGAGGTTCCAGGAGCCGTAAAGCTGGCTGGCGGTCGGGAACTGCACGCCGCGCTTGTACTGCAAATAAGTGATAAGCGCAGGGGTCAGATCGTACTGGAAGGTGAGCGACGGCAGCACTTCGGTGTCGCTGTTGCCGGAGCCGTAGAGCGTGTCCAGCTGTTCTTCGGTCAGCACGCTGCTGCCAGCGGTGAGATCGGCGAGGTTGCGCGGTTTGGTGTTCTGGTACATCACGCGCACGCCGGGGATCACCGCGAAGCCGTGGCTGTCGAGGTCGAAGTTGATCTTATCCTGCACAAAACCGGCGACAGTGTAGCTGCGGCTGTCGGCCTGCGGCTGCATAATCACGCTGTACTGGCTCGGGGCAGGCGACTGGCGGAACGGGCGCTCGGTGTTTTCCGTGCGGGCGTTAACGCCCGCGCTTAGCTCATGGCGGCCGACGGTTTTGGTAGCGCGCGTGTCAAAGCCCAGGCTGCGAGTGTTGTAATCGGAATAGACCCTTTCATACGCGCTGGCGCTGCCCGGCATGTAAGTATTGTCGTGCGACTCGGTTTTCTGCCAGTAGAGGCGCGTGGTCAGGGTATCGAGCAGATCGTTGTAGGGCGTCCACTCATCCGCCAGGCTGACGCCGAAGCGGCGCGTGTCGCTCTGCTGCCGCGCGGTGCCCCAGACGGTATTGCCGGAGGTATCCCAGCCGTCGTAGTGGGTGTGGTTAGTTTTGTGGTAGTAGTCGAAGGTGGCGCTCAGCTTGTGCTGGTCATTGGGCTGCCAGATGCCGGAGGTCATAAAGGCGTCGGAGTGCCAGTTGGCCGGATAGGCCGCTTTCACGCCGCTGTTGTTTTGCGTCTCCTGACCGTCGCGGCGGCTGTAGACAAACAGGCCGCGCAGCTCGTCGTCGCCCGCCGCCGCCGTGATGCCGTTGTGCCAGCTGCGGTTGGCAGAGTCGTAGTTGCTCTGATAGCCGAAGTACGTGGTTTTGCCGCTGCTCAGATAGTCATCGGCGCTTTTGTTATGGAAAGAGACGTTGCCGCCGATAGCGGCGTTAGGCTGATCGACCGCCGTCGCGCCCTTCTCAATCTCGATGCTGCCGAACATATAGGGATCGATATAGTCGCCACGACCGATGCCGAAAGTATTGTTGCCGGCGCGGCTGGCATAGGTGCGGCCGGTGGCGTCCGGCAGCGGAATGCCGTCAACGTCGAGCCCGACGCGGTTGCTCTCCAGACCGCGAATGTTGTAGCCGCTGTAGCCTGCGCGGTCGAAGCCGCTTTTGCCCGACGAGGAGCCGCCTGCCGAACCGGTGGCGGCGATCAGCGGCTCATAGCGCATGATGGATCCGAAGTCGTTCGCGCCGCGCTTTTGCAGATCGGCTGCGGTCAGGGTGGCTTTGTTGCCCGCTTTGGGCTTCGGCGCGGTCACGGTCATTACCGCATCGCCGCTGGTCGAGTCAATAAGAGGTGAATCGCTGGCGGCGTAGCCGCAGGCGGCGTGAACTGATGAGGCGAGCAGCGCGATTTTGCACAGCCGCTGCTGGGTCAATCCCTGAAATATTAAAGACATAAGCGCAAATACCTTTTGATTGTTAGTATTTGCTCACTTACTTGCTGTCAGTAGCTAAATTCCGGCTTCGCACATAAAACCGTAAAGAGAAACGTCATTTTTATAGGAATAATTTCGCCAGAAATGTAATGTAAGTGGTAATCATTATCAACTAGATTTAGAGTAAGATGTATCTTACACCGCACGAATTGCCTGGTAGCGTCGTGCGCCCTACTCTTGTTCGCTACGGAAAACCCTATGACTGAGAAACCGTCCGTCACCATTCACTACTGCACGCAGTGTAACTGGCTGCTGCGCTCCGCCTGGATGGCGCAGGAGCTGCTGCAAACTTTTGCGGAGGATCTGGCAGCGGTGACGCTCAAGCCGGGCACCGGCGGCGTTTTCGTCATTACCCTTGATAACGAGACGCTCTGGGAGCGTAAGCGCGACGGCGGTTTTCCCGATGCGGCGGCGCTGAAACAGCGCGTGCGCGATCTCTGCTTCCCGGAGCGTTCGCTGGGTCATGTAGACAAGAAGAAGCCCTGAGGCAGCGGCGTTAGCTGGCGGCGATTTTATCCGCCGCCGCATTCAGCGCGTCAACTACCTTTTCCAGCGTTTCCGCCGAGATATCTTGCTGCGACAGGCGGCTATTGAGCGTGGTGCGGATGCGATGGATTGCCCGATCGACGTCGGGAAGGCTGCGGTTGTTCACCAGCACCGCCAGCGACGAGAGACGCTCGATAAGGTGCGCGATATACGCCTGCTGTTCAGCCAGTCGCGCGCGTCCTGCCGCATTCAACGTATACGCCTTGCGCGACGCCTGCGCGTCCACCACGCGGATAGCGTCCATCTCTTCCAGCAGCGTCAGGTTGGGGTAAATGATGCCTGGGCTGGGGGAATACTCCCCTCTGGAAAGCTCTTCGATCGACTTGATCAGCTCATAGCCGTGCGCGTCGTTTTGCGCGAGGAAGTGCAGCATTAACAGGCGGATATCGCTGGCATCCAGCATCTTCTCACGACGTTTGCGACGACCGCCGCATTCACCGCGCGGCGCGGAATCCTGGTGACACGAGAAAGCCGGATCCTGTTTCATTGCCTGCCTGAAGGGAGTTTTTTACGGGAGGATGATAGTAGTCCGCCGCCTGGCAAAATTCAACCTGGGCGGCGGCGGCGGCCTATCTGGCGTGCCAGTAAGCGACGGCGCGCACAAAGGCACCATCCAGGCCGCGACGCTCGACAAAGTAGTCGCCGAGCGCTTTCGCGAACGCGCCTTCGCCGGTCAGCCAGATAAAGTAATCCTCCTGCGGCAGCGTGATCTTATCCAGCTCGGCGATCAGTGCCTCAAGCTTACCCGCCTGCGCGGCGCCGCTGCCGAGCCAGCGCACGTTCACGCCAGCGAGATCCGGCAGGTAGTCGCGGCCGGTTGCCTCATCCACGCAGGCGAACAGATGCAGCTCCTGCGCTTCGGCAGCCGCCACTCGGCGCTTAAAGGCCGGCAGGCTGGTTTCGTCGCAGACATAGAGCTGAAACGCATAGTCGGTCGGCACCACCAGCGAGCCGCGCGGGCCGCCGATGATTAACCGATCGCCCTCTTGCGCCTGCTGCGCCCAGCTGCTGGCGACGCCGCCCTCATGAATATAGAAATCGATGGTTAGCGATGATTCGCCGTCAAAGGCGAGCGGCGTGTAGTCGCGTGCCGGCGGACGCGCGCCGTCCGCCCAGACCACGCCTTCGTCGGTCATCTGCGGCAGCGGCAACTCTGCGCCGCTCTCCTGCGGGAAAAAGAGTTTGATATGGTCGTCAAAGCCAGGTGAAGCGAAGCCCGCCAGATCGCTGCCGTGAAACACCACGCGCCAGAATTCCCCGGCGATGAGCGTCTTGCTGGCGACGCTGATGCGACGGAAACGCAGTTCATTGCGCACACGCTGCGGCGCGCGGCTGCGGGAGGCTCGGTTGTCGGAATGCATAAGTTCTCCTGTTACGCAGCTGGCCAGCGCCTGGGCTGCACACGTCAGTAGGTGAGATATTTTAGAAATGATTCTCATTTAAGACGCTCAGATTACTCATGATATATCTTACGCGCAAGGATCGATTGTGCTGTTTTCGCGCAGCCGGAAACCTGCGCGGGCAAGTGCCTGCACAGCGATAAAGGAAAGGATAAAGCGAAGGCGCGCGCCGGATGGGCGCGCGTGGCGATCAGACGTTGTCGTTTAACACGTCTGAGCTGAACGTTTTTTGCGACTGCTGCGGCAGCGCATTGTCGCCCAGGATTTCGTGCTGGGTCGGCTGGGCATGCGGGTGCAGGCCAGCGGGCGGCGTAAAGGGTTCAGCCATCTGGGCGCTGGCGAAAAGCGGCAACGCAGCAAGCGCCGTAACAAGGAACAGCGTAGAAAGTTTCATGATTATCGTCGTTTTAACTGTCTGGTTCGGAAAGAACCTGAAAGGCAGATGAATATCCAGTCCGGCAGGCCAAATGCACGATATCTGCATGGCTGTCGGGTTAAGGCAGGAATTTTACGCCAGAAAACGCATCTATTTTATAAAATCGTGCGGTTTATCACGTTTCACCGCACGAAAAGCCGTTTTCAGCTCCGGGCGACCGGTATCGAGAAGAGCCCCACCAGCGCATCTGGCGTTGAGGCTTTCATATCGAGCCGCAGCAGATCTTTGCCCTGACGGCGCGCGACGCCCAGCGCGGGCAGATGCACATAGTAGAGATCGGCGATAAAGCGCGTCAGCTGCTCGGGCGCGCCCTGCCAGGGAAAGGTGGCGTAGAGGCCGCGTGCCGAGGTCCAGTTGACGATTTGCGATCCCAGAATGTCGGCGTGCTGGCTCTCCAGCGCCTGGAACAGGCTGATGTGCTGCTGCTCCGCCGCCGAGCTGCCCGGACCGTACTGAAAGCCGAGCCAGCCGCGCTCGACGTGGGGCGCGGCCAGCTGCACGAAGTGGCGCGCCTGCTGCGCGACAGTTTGCGCATGGTCGCGCACATAGTCGCCGAATTTGCACTCCCACTCGATCAGTTCGCCGCGCAGCTGCAGCTCATCGCGCTCCACCAGCTGCGCCTGCAGCATTTCGCCATAGACGGAGATGGGCCCGTGGAAGCTCTGCAGCTGCAGGTCAGGCACGCGACGGAAGGCGCCCGGCGTAAGCGAGAAGTGGCTTTTGAAAACGCGGGTGAAGTTCTGCTGGTTATCAAAGCCAAAACGCACCGCGATGTCGATCAGCGGCATGCGGGTCAGGCGCAGCGCCATAGCGGACATGGTCAGGCGACGCTTGCGCGTATAGGCCGCCAGCGTCTGGCCGGTCATCTCTTTAAACATGCGCTGCATGTGCCATTTGGAGTAGCCGGATTTCAGGGTAATCAGATCGATATTGAGATCGTCGGTCAGATTCGCTTCAATCCAGTCCACCAGATCGCTGATGTACTGTTTTTTAACGTTCAGGCTGAGCATTTCGGTGCGGATCGTAGAAAGTATTGCGAGATTAGTCACATAATCATAACAAAAACGTCTTACGCATGTAAGGAAGGGTAAAGGGAGCGTAAGCAAAGCGCGGGTAAAAGGCATTTAATGCTTAGCCTGATAACCAAACAGAACAGGCTGGCAAAGCTGGCCTTCTTATTATGGATGATGGTGATGGTGCTGTACTGTACTGTGCGGTGCGGTGCTGTGCGGTGCAGACGCGGATGGCATGGCCCGATCGCAAAGTCGCTTTACGCATCCCTGCTCGCTCGGCCCGCGACATCCCTGTCGCGGGACGCTTTGCTCTTCGGTCCATGCCATCCGCGTTTCAGTATCTGTGCGCTTTTTACAAGGCTAAAACCCCAGGTGCTCGTCGGCCATCCCATCCGCATCCGCTCCGACACCCACACCAGCATAAAAAAAGGCTGGCAGAGCCAGCCTTCACATCATCCACCAGAAACCCCTAGTGGCTGCGCATCCCAGCCGCTGTCATCATCATCCGGAACAGCGTGGCCACGACGCCGAGCGCCAGCACGCTTGCTCCATAGATCACCACCAGCCACAGAATGCGTTTCCACAACGGGGCTTTGGGTTCCTTGTGGTTTTTCACGCTGCCGACCTCGGTTCGCATATCAATGGTATCCTTCGTCTGCTTTGATTTTCCCACGGAACACGTAGTAGCTCCAGAAGGTGTAGCCCAGGATCATCGGAATAATCAACAAACTGCCTACCAGCATAAAGGCCTGGCTAATCGCCGGCGACGCTGCCTGCCAGATCGTTACCGAAGGCGGAATAATATTTGGCCACACGCTGATGCCCAGGCCAGAGAAGCCGAGGAAGATCAGCGCCAGCGTCAGCAGGAACGGCGAATAGTGCGCCTCACGCTTAATGGCGCGCACAATGCCCCACGAGCAGAGCAGCACCAGCACCGGAACCGGCAGGAACCAGTACAGGTTTGGACGGGTGAACCAGCGCTGGGCAATGGCGTCATGGCTGAACGGCGTCCAGAGGCTGATAATGCCGACAACTACCAGCAGCGCGATCACCAGCGGCGTCGCCAGCGCGGACATCTTGCGATGCAGCTCGTTCTCGGTTTTCATAATCAGCCAGGTACAGCCCAGCAGCGCATAGGCGATCACCAGACCCACGCCGCAGAACAGCGGGAACGGCGCCAGCCAGTCCATCGCCGAGCCGCTGAAATGACGGCCCGTCACCTGAATGCCGTCGAGCATCGCGCCGACCGCCACGCCCTGGCTAAAGGTCGCAAGCACGGAACCCGCAACGAACGATTTGTCCCAGAATGCGCGGTGCGTCTCGGTCGCCTTAAAGCGGAACTCAAAGGCAACGCCGCGGAAGATCAGGCCGATCAGCATCGCCGTCAGCGGAATCGAGAGCGCATCGGCAATCACTGAATAGGCCAGCGGGAAGGCGCCATACAGGCCCGCGCCGCCCAGCACCAGCCAGGTCTCGTTGCCGTCCCAGACCGGCGCGACGGTATTCACCATCATATCGCGTTCGACCGCGTCCTTATTAAAGGGAAACAGCAGCCCGATACCGAGATCGAAACCGTCCATGACGATATACATCAGGGTGGCGAAAACAATAATCGCGAACCAGATAATGGAAAAATCGATCATTTTATTTTCCCTCCTGCGGATCGTTCAGACTTTCATGGGCCGCAGAGAGCGGACGAGCCGGCGTCTTGCCGTGGCCTGGACCGCCGTGACGCACATCCTTGCCTTCGCCGGTAAGCGGGCCTTTCTTAATCAGGCGCACCATATAGACATAGCCCACGCCAAACACCGCGGAGTAGACCACGATAAAGGCGAGCAGACTGATACTCATATGCAGATCGCCATGACCGGAAACCGCGTCGATAGTGCGCTGTACGCCGTAAACCACCCACGGCTGACGGCCGATTTCCGTGGTGAACCAGCCCGCCAGCAGCGCGATCAGGCCAGACGGCCCCATCAGCAAAGCAAACCACAGGAACGGACGCGACTGATAGAGACGGCCTTTATAGCGCAGCCACAGGCTGACCACGCCGAGCGTAATCATCAGCAGCCCCATCGCCACCATTACACGGAACGACCAGAAGATAATCAGCGAGTTAGGACGATCCTCTTTCGGGAAGGTCTTCAGCGCCGGCACCTGCTTATCGAGGCTGTGGGTCAGAATCAAACTGCCGAGATAGGGAATTTCCACCGCGTATTTGGTGCGCTCTTCATCCATATCCGGGATACCGAACAGGATCAGCGGCGTCGCTTCGCCCGGCGGGTTTTCCCAGTGGCCTTCAATCGCGGCGATCTTCGCCGGCTGATGCTCAAGGGTATTCAGGCCGTGCGCATCGCCGATCATCGCCTGAATCGGCGCAACGATCAGCGCCATCCACAGCGCCATCGAGAACATCTTGCGGATTGCCGGATTGTCGTTGCCGCGCAGCAGATGCCATGCGCCGGATGCGCCGACAAAGAAGGCGCTGGCGAGGAACGCCGCCACCGACATATGGAACAGGCGGTACGGGAACGACGGGTTGAAGATAATCTTGAACCAGTCCTCCGGCACCACAATGCCGTTCTGGATCAGGTAGCCCTGAGGCGTATGCATCCAGCTGTTAGAGGCGAGGATCCAGAAGGTAGAGATCAGGGTGCCGAGCGCCACCATACAGGTCGCGAAAAAGTGCAGACCCGGCCCGACGCGGTTCCAGCCGAACAGCATCACCCCGAGGAAGCCCGCTTCAAGGAAGAAGGCGGTCAGGACTTCATAGGTGAGCAACGGACCGGTGATGCTGCCCGCGAACTGCGAGAAGCCGCTCCAGTTAGTACCGAACTGATAGGCCATCACCAGACCCGAGACCACGCCCATACCAAAGTTAACGGCAAAGACTTTGGACCAGAAGTGATAGAGATCGCGATAGGTTTCGTTACGGCTCTTCAGCCACATCCCTTCGAGCACGGCCAGAAAGCTGGCGAGACCGATGGTAATGGCGGGAAAAAGGATGTGAAAGGAGACAGTAAACGCGAACTGTATCCTGGCCAGGTGAAAGGCGTCTAATCCGAACATTGCTTACCTCGTTGCCACATATAACACCATATATTTACTTATAGTTAACAACTAAAGCACAGCGTTAATATTTACGCTGCGCTTAAGCCACTTGCTGACGCGAATTTATAAGAACTCGCGCCTGACAAACAGAAACAGTCTGGGATGCAAAAACTATAACAGCGTTTTTTGATTTTGGTCATTGTTTTTGTCCGCAATTACCTATTTTAACGCAAGGCTTTAGGTTAATTCACAGGCTTCAATGTGACATCTTTGTTATTTATTGTTGCATGATTACAGCGGAGAAGAATCCAGACGGCGCAACGCCTCTTTCCTGGCACAACGCCCTGTTTAGGCATGTTATTTTGTCTATACCCACAGCTGAAAAGCGGTCAATTTTGCGCGTCAGCGCGGCGCTTAATGAAAGTAAATTAGGCATTTAGGCCGTTAAGAATTCTTTTTAAGGCGTTACGTTTAAAAAACGTGGTTTCTTACCTCCAGCCATTATCGCCATTTGCGCCACGTTTAATTAATCCGCCGCACAGATAGGGAATAAACTTGTTAATAACATTCAGAGATTGCACAGCGGGAATAAATCAATCAGCGCCGTTTTTTATTCAGGATGAATATTGCCCGCGCCCTTTGTTTGCCGTTGCGCTGCCAGGCGGGCGCGCCGTCAGGCTTTTTCCCGCTGCGCCAGAATCCGGTCCACGTTGAGCTCCAGCCAGTCCGCCAGCCCGACCACCTGCCCTTCAAGTTCGCGCCCTAGCGGCGTCAGGCGATATTCCACATGCGGCGGCACGACGTTATAGGCGATGCGCTCGACGAAGCCATCCTCTTCCATATGGCGCAGCGTCTGCGCCAGCATGCGCTCGCTGACGCCGCCAACCGCGCGGCGCAGTTCGCTAAAGCGCAGCGTGCCGTTACGCAGCGCAAGAAAAATCAGCACGCTCCAGCGGCTGGTCACGCGCTTAAGCACCTCGCGCGACGGGCAGTTGACGTTGAGCAGTTCGCCGCGGCTAAATTTTTCACTTATCTTTTCAGACATTTATTCTCTTTTCTCTAAACTAACAAAGTTGTAAGTACTTACGAAAAGTTAGCTTATATCCTACTCTTGCGTTCGACAACGACAAACGCAAAGGAGAGAGAAAATGATTGCAGTGACAGGCGCAACCGGCCAGCTAGGCCGTCTGGTTATTGAAGCTTTGCTGAAAAAAGTCCCGGCGGAGCAGATCGTCGCGGCCGTACGCTCGCCGGAAAAAGCCGCCGATCTGGCGGCGAAAGGCGTGACGGTGCGTAAGGCTGACTACAGCCAGCCGGATACTCTGATGTCAGCCTTTTCCGGCGTGGACAAGCTGCTGCTGATCTCCGGCAGCGAGGTGGGTCAGCGCGAAGCGCAGCATAAAGCGGTGATTAACGCGGCAAAATCGGCCAGCGTAAAATTTATCGCCTACACCAGCCTGCTGCACGCCGACAGCTCGCCGCTGGGCCTCGGCGACGAACATCGCGCCACCGAGGCGCTGCTGCAGGCCTCCGGCATCCCGTTCGCGCTGCTGCGCAACGGCTGGTACACCGAGAACTACGCGGCCAGCATCGCGCCGGCGCTGACGCATCACGCCTTTATCGGGTCGGCTGGCGAAGGACGCATCGCCTCAGCGGCGCGCCAGGATTACGCCGAAGCGGCGGCAGCGGTGATCAGCCGCGACGATCAGGCAGGCAAAATCTATGAGCTGGCGGGCGACGACAGCTATACGCTGGCGGAGTTCGCCGCAGAGATTGCGCGCCAGTCCGGCGAAAAAGTGGATTACGTCAATCTTTCAGAAGCTGAATTCGCCGCCGCGCTAAAAGGCGCCGGTCTGCCGGACGGCCTGGCGGAGATGCTGGCGGATTCCGACAAGGGCGCGTCGCAGGGCGGACTCTTCGACGACTCGCGCAGCCTGAGCAAACTGATCGGCCGCGCCACCACGCCCTATCAGGAGGTCATTAAGGCGACGCTGGCGAAATAAGGCGGAAACGGAAGCGCGCCGCGGGTCAGACGCTTGAATCCGCCCGCGTCGCGCCTCTGACGCAGCACAGGGAGCGTAGGCTGCGGGCGACGTCTCAGGGTACATTGCACGGCGAATTGGTCCTGCTATTCCCCTCTCCGACGCTGCCCGTGGCCCTTCGGCGGCGCGCGCTGACGGGAAAACCAGCGGCCGAAATCCCACATGACCAAGAGGGTGCTATGTCTCTGTTTTCTGAATTTCGTCTGAAAGACGTGACGCTGCGCAACCGCATCGCGGTGCCGCCTATGTGCCAGTACAGCGCCGAGCAGGGCCTGATCAACGACTGGCATCGCGTGCACTACGCGGCGCTGGCGCGCGGCGGCGCGAGCCTGGTGATTGTCGAAGCGACCGCCGTTTCGCCGGAAGGCCGCATCACCCCTGGCTGTCTGGGCTTATGGAATGACGCGCAGGCCGAAGGGCTGGCGCAGGTCGCGCAGGCGATCAAAGCGGCGGGCGCCGTGCCGGGCATTCAGATCGGCCATGCCGGTCGTAAAGCGAGCGCCAACAAACCCTGGGAAGGCGACGATCATATCGCGGCTGACGACGGACGCGGCTGGGAGACGATTTCGCCTTCCGCTGTCGCCTTCGGCAACAACCTGCCGCAGGTGCCGCGCGCCATGACGCTCGACGATATTGCGCGCGTGCGTAACGACTTCGTGCAGGCGGCCATCCGCGCGCGCGACGCAGGCTATGAGTGGCTGGAGCTGCACTTTGCCCACGGCTATCTGGCGCAAAGCTTTTTCTCGGTGCACGCTAACCAGCGCACCGATGAGTACGGCGGCGACGCCGCGGGTCGCAGCCGCTTCCTGCGCGAAACCTTCGATGCGGTGCGCGAAGTCTGGCCGGAAAACCTGCCGCTGACCGCGCGCTTCGGCGTGCTGGAGTATGATGGCCGCGACGAAGAGACGCTGGCGGAGGCGATCGACCTGACGCGCTACTGGCGCGCCAACGGTCTGGATCTGCTGAGCGTCAGCGTCGGCTTCTCCACGCCGGACGCCACTATTCCGTGGGGCACGCCCGCTTTTCTGGCGCCGATTGCCGAGCGCATTCGCCGCGAAGCGGATATCGCCGTCGCCTCGGCGTGGGGTATTGATGCGCCGCAGATCGCCAACGCTACCGTTGAGAAAGGCCAGCTTGATCTGGTGATGGTCGGCCGCGCGCACCTGAAGAATCCACACTGGCCTTATCAGGCGGCGCTGGCGCTCGATAAGCCGCAGCCGTCGTGGGTCCTGCCTGCGCCCTATGCGCACTGGCTGGAACGCTACCGCGTCAGCGAGTAAAGCCGCATCGTTTTGAAGCGCGACAAGCCAGCCGCATAGGTGTAGGCGGCTGGCCGTTCCTCGCTCATCCTGGTGCCCTCGCGAGCGGGCACCGCCGTTAACTGCGCAAAAATGCCACAAATTGCTCAATTCACAGCGCAGCGGCAACGTCGGTTTTTGTCAATTTTCGCCGCTTTTTTTCAACTCTCCGCGATTTATTTCTGTTCCTGAAAGATTACTCCTAAATAGATGTTTTAAGCGCAGCGCGTTATTTGCTTGATAACCAGAGCAATTCCGCTAAATAACCCATTGATAGACAATTTTTATTACGTTCATAGATATTCTGCATTGTTGTATGGGCCTGCCTTAAGTCTATAATTTTTCTTTTATGAAACCCTCAGACTCCAGGAGGCCGCTATTAATACTTATCGCCAGCAACTCAACGCATTCGATGAGGTTCGCAAAGGGGCGGAAGTTGAGTATCAATACGATCCCCACGAGCTCAAGCTTGATCGTATGCAGGATTCCGAGCCGGAACCGGAGCTGATTGAAGGCTTACCGGCGCCAGACGCGCTCACGCCTGCCGATCGCTATATGGAGCTGTTCGAGCATGTGCAGATGTCGCGCATCTTCGAAGACAGCAAAACCTTTCCAGACTGCTCGCCTAAATACGATCCGCTGGATGTGTTAATGCGTTATCGTCGTCAGAAACGCAGCCGCGATTTCGATCTGGCGCGCTTTGTGGCGGACCATTTTTATTTACCGGCGATAAACGAAAGTTTTTATGTTTCGAATCCAGATAAAACGCTGAACGAGCATATCGATGCGTTGTGGCCGGTGTTAACCAAAATGCCGCAGCAGCATTTGCCGCATTCGTCTCTGCTCCCGCTGCCGAAACCCTACGTGGTGCCCGGCGGCCGTTTTGGCGAAACCTACTACTGGGACTCCTACTTCACCATGCTCGGCCTGGCGGAGAGTGGACGCGACGATTTGCTGCGCCATATGGCGGACAATTTTGCGTGGCTGATCGACAACTACGGCCATATTCCCAACGGCAACCGCACCTACTACCTGAGCCGCTCGCAGCCGCCGGTCTTCGCGCTGATGGTCGAGCTGTTTGAAGAGGATGGCGTGCGCGGCGCGAAACGTTACCTCGACCAGCTGATGAAAGAGTATCAGTTCTGGATGGACGGTGCCGGATCGCTGATGCCGCGTCAGGCTTATCGCCACGTGGTGCGTATGGCTGACGGCTCGCTGCTGAACCGCTACTGGGACGACCGCGATACGCCGCGTGACGAATCCTGGATTGAAGATGTCGAGACGGCGCGCCACTCCAGCCGACCGGCGAGCGAAGTCTACCGCGATCTGCGCGCGGGCGCGGCGTCTGGCTGGGACTACTCATCTCGCTGGCTGCGCGATCCTAAACGTCTGGCCAGCATTCGCACCACGCAGTTCATCCCGATCGATCTGAACGCGTTTCTCTACAAGCTAGAGCTGATGATCGCCACGCTCTCTCATGCCAAAGGCGAAGAGCTGACTGCGCTGGCGTGGCAGAAGAAAGCAGAAGCGCGCAAACGTGCGATCAACCGCTACCTGTGGGACAGCACGGCGGGCGTCTATCGCGACTACGACTGGCGCCGCGAGCGCTTCGGCGCCTTTACCGCCGCCGCCGTGGTGCCGCTGTTTGTCGGCCTTGCCACGCCGAAGCAGGCGCACCTGCAGGCTATCGCGCTGCGTCAGCTGCTGCTTACCAGCGGCGGTCTGGTGGCTTCAATGGTCGAAAGCGGCGAGCAGTGGGACAAACCCAACGGCTGGGCGCCGCTGCAGTGGATGGCGATTATCGGACTCAACCAGTACGGTGAAGAGACGCTGGCGACGGAAATTGCGGTCAACTGGCTTAACACGGTGAACAATTTCTATCAGCTGCACCATAAGCTGGTAGAGAAGTATGACATCAGCGGCGATCGCGCCCGGCCCGGCGGCGGCGGCGAATATCCGCTGCAGGACGGTTTCGGCTGGACCAACGGCGTTACACGTCGTCTGATGGCGATGTATGGCCATCTGATGGCCGACTAGCGCATTTGCGCGCTGGCGCAAAGCTTATGCAAAAAAGGCGTTTAGCGCGTCCCTGACGCGCTTTTATCATCAGCCTGATGATAACCCTCTGACAGGAACGCCCATGAACCCCTTTAGTCCGTTACTGGGCGGTGCGCTGTTGCTCACCGCCCTTTTCTCGTTCTCTACGCACGCAGATGAAACCCTTCGCATCGGCTATCAGAAATCCTCTACGCTGCTGACGCTAATCAAGCAGCGCGGCGATCTCGACAAAGCCCTGGCGGCGCAGGGCGTAAAAGTCAGCTGGCATGAATTCTCCAGCGGACTGCCGCTGCTGGAGGCGCTCAATCTCAATAACGTCGATCTTTCGGCTGACGTCGCCGACACCGTGCCGCTGTTCGCCCAGGCGGCGGGCGCGAGCCTCACCTACTATGCGCGTGAAACCCCGTCGCCGGCGGCGCAGGCGATTCTGGTGCCTGCCGATTCGCCGATAAAAACGCTACAGGATTTAAAAGGGAAAAAGATCGCCGTGACCAAAGCGGCGGGCAGCCACTATCTACTGATTGCCGCCCTTAAGAAAGCCGGGCTGAGCTTCAGCGACGTGTCGCCCGCCTGGCTGACGCCTGCTGACGGACGCGCGGCGCTGGAGAACGGCAGCGTCGCCGCTTGGGTCACCTGGGAGCCCTACGTCACCAGCGCGCAGGTAGAACAGCACGCGCGCGTGCTCGCCAGCGGTAACGGGCTGGCGAACTACCAGCGCTACTATCTTGCGTCGACTTCCTACGCCAGCGCGCATCCACAGGTGCTGAACAGCGTTTATCATGCGCTGAAGCAGGAAGCCGCCTGGCTGAAAACGAATCCTGCCCAGGCGGCGGCGCTGCTTTCGCCACTGTGGGGCAAACTGCCCGCTGCGACGATTGAGAAGGCGAATGCCCAGCGCAGCTACCAGGTTGAGCCGGTAAAGAAAAGCGATTTGGCGGAGCAGCAGATTATCGCCAATGCCTTTTGGGAGGCGAAGCTGCTGCCTGCGCACATTGATGCGCAGGCGCCGGCCGTCTGGCAGCCTGCAGCGCCCTAATATTTTCGCTGGCTCAGCCGAGCCAGCGCCTTTAGCAGGTCCTCAAAATCAGATAGTAAGTACATACTTTCAATAATCGACTTGATATATCTGGATTGAGAAAAAAATCTTATTCACTGTGCCTCCTTACGTCTTATCCAGATCGCTTCTCACCGTGCGCCAGCCATATTTAAGATGTGGTCGTAACCGTCATTAACTTGCTCTAACCTGCTGTAATCAAGGCAATGTTAATGGGCGTATCTCTCACGTAAAAGCTAATCCAGCAGCCAACGATTTCTCGCTATACAGGCTGGACGCGATCCGCCGCGGCTATTTCTTTTTTTCTGTGTGAAGAGGATGGTTTCCATCAGGGCTGCGGCGTTCAGTGTGTCGTGATAAAAAGCGTTCGCTTCCTGACAACCATTTCATAAAAAATGGGCGCGCTATTAAGCAAAAGTGGCATACAAAATGCATTTTTCCATTTACAGCAAGGAGTTAGCTAAGTTTACTTTTTTACCTGCTGCAAAATTCAAATGTCATTTCCTCCCGCATAATTGTACAAACCGCAGCGCCTTGTATAAATTAAAGCGATTTTCAATAATCGATATTCGTCGCGCTGGGCCATGTAAGTGTGAAAGTTAACTTTCCTGCTGCGCCATTTTTACAAAAAACAATTAAAAACCGGACAGGGAAAAGACCGCGTCCGGTTTAATTATGGCGTTCCTGAGTTTCAGAGAAAGACAGGAACATGCTCTTGTCAGGGGTGTTTCGCAAGGAGAACTAAAAGAGAAAAAAGATGACTCACCCGCGGTCAGATGTCGACAGCCAATACATCTAACTTACTGATATCTCAGCTACGACGGCTAATCTTACCTCCTTTCCGCCCGGCTTCGATTGCGCGCTCAGGATTATTTTTGAAATTGCCGCCGCTCTTCTGGCCGCCTTTTCTACCTGCTTCTGCTGCACGCTCACGATCCACCGCAAAGTTCCCGGCTCCACCACGATATTGAGACATACTGTGTTCCTCTTAAGGATTAATAATAAAAATATCACAGCCTACGCTTCATCAGCGTCGATGGCGCAGGGTTAAATGTAGCTTTTAAAAATAATGGATCAAGTATTGGTTGCCAGGGAATTACAAAAAGTTGTCTGCAATAACAAACCAATCAACGTGCCAACTATTTCTTGATGAAATCATGTTTTCCCGTTATCAGCGTGTAAAAAAAACCGATTCCTTCCGGTTATTCAGCCTTATAAAGGCGCAAAACAACTCTATTTAACCTTCTCTCTGGAGAAATAGCATTATTTAAGCGAAGCGTGAAAGAGAGAAGGGAAAGCCTGTTTAAGCGAAGCGGTTGATCATAAAATGATCGATTCAGGCAAAAAAATAGGATAATTCCTCACTCAATAAGCGAGGCGTAAAAGGTGAATAAAACGAAGCGGTATAAAAGGTCATTCCATGTGCTGAAGAAGTAAAAAAGATCAATAAATAACCTGACCTTCAGCTTATTGAAGCTGCGACTTCCTGAGCTTTATTTGGCGCACGCGCGTTAAGCGAAGCGTAAATAAAAAACGCCCGAACGGGCGTTTAGCGTCACAGATACAGAATGTGGGATTAATGCTGCTGTAAAAACGCCAGCAGATCCTGATTAAGCTGATCCTGATGCGTCACGGCGAAACCGTGCGGGCCGTTGTCGTAAACCTTGAGTTCCGATCCGGCGATCAGCGCGTGCGCCAGCTTGCCGGTCGCTTCGAACGGCACAATCTGGTCGTTGCTGCCGTGAATGATCAGTGTCGGCACGTCTACTTTCGCCACGTCGCCGCGGAAATCGGTTTGCGAGAAGGCGGTAACGCAATCGATGGTGCCTTTTAGCGACGCCAGCAGCGCGATATTCAACGTCTGCGTCAGCACGCCGTCGGAGACGGTCTGCCCGGCGTTGATGCCGTAGAACGGCGTGGCGAACTCTTTGATAAACTGCGCGCGATCTTTCCGCAGCCCGGCGATAATGCCGTCGAACACCGCTTTTTCCGGCCCTTCCGGGTGATCGGCGGTTTGACCGAAGATCGGGGTGACCGCGCCGAGCAGCACCAGGCTTTTCACTTTTTCCGTGCCGTAACGGCCGATATAGCGCGTCACGTCGCCACCGCCCATAGAGAAGCCCACCAGCGTAACGTCGCTCAGCCCCAGATGTTCAATCAGGCCGTGAATATCCTCGGCAAAGGTATCGTAGTCGTAACCTTCCCACGGCTGATCGGAACGACCAAAACCACGACGGTCGAAAGCAATCGCACGGTAGCCGTTTTCGGCCAGGTGAACCAGCTGGCTCTCCCACATATCAGCGTCAAGCGGCCAGCCGTGGCTGAACAGAACCGGCTGCCCTTTGCCGTAATCTTTGAAGTAAATGCTTACGCCATCTTTCGTCGTGAAGGTGCTCATATCGGGTCTCCGTTATCAGTGAGGTTGTGTCTCGCTAATCAAGCTAACCTGGACGTACCGTAAAACCTAAAGCAGAAATTTTAATAAGTCGTTAAACAATTTTAGCGACCGACGTTGTGCAAAAATCCTGGGCAAGTTGCCGCAGATATTCCGCTATCAAGCCTGGCAGAGCCCCCGTAATGTTCCAGCTATCGCCACTTAATCACGCTGCGCTAACCCGCGCGGCCGGAGACAGAAGATGAGCCAGAATATTACCCCCACGCCTGCGGGCGGCGCGTTCTCCCCTTTTCGCTATGCGATGTTCGCCCTGATATGGAGCGCTTCGGTGCTGGGCAACACCGGCAGTTTTATCCGCGACGTCGCCAGCTCCTGGCTGATTACCGGCCTGTCGGATAATCCCACGGCGGTGGCGCTGATGCAGACCGCCGCCACGCTGCCGGTGTTTTTGCTGGCGCTGCCGGCGGGCGTGCTGTCCGATATTTTTGACCGTCGCCGCCTGCTGATTGCGATTCAGATTCTGATGGCCAGCGTCAGCGGCGCGCTGCTGCTCCTCTCCCACAACAACTGGCTGACGGCGGAGTGGCTGATTGGGCTGACCTTCGTCGGCGGCATCGGCGCGGCGCTGTTCGGGCCAGCCTGGCAGGCGATCGTGCCGGAACTGGTGCCGCGCCAGGAGATGAAAAACGCGGTCGCGCTTAACTCGCTCGGCATCAATATCGCGCGCGCCATCGGTCCGGCGACCGGCGGCCTGCTGCTGGCGAGCCTTGGCGCGATGGCGGCCTACGGCGCGGATGTCGCCAGCTACTTTATCGTTATCGCCGCCCTGCTGTGCTGGAAGCGCCCGGCGAAAGCGCAGGATGCGCTGAACGAGCACTTCTTCGGCGCCTTTCGCGCCGGACTGCGCTACGTCAAAGCGAGCCGTGAGCTGCACCGCGTGCTGTTTCGCGCCGCGATGTTCTTTATTTTCGCCAGCGCGCTCTGGGCGCTGCTGCCGCTGGTGGCGCGCCAGCTGCTGCAGGGCACGGCGGGCTTTTACGGCATGATGCTCGGCGCGGTGGGCATCGGCGCGATTGCCGGCGCGCTATTGCTGCCGCGTCTGCGCGCCAGCATGAACGCCGATGCGCTGCTGCTGCTCGCCGCTGTCATCAACGGCCTGGTGATGATCGGCTTAGCGCTGACGCCGCCGCAGTGGCTGGCGCTGATGCTGATGCTGGTGTTGGGCAGCGGCTGGATCGTGGCGCTGACCACGCTGAACGGCGTCGCCCAGGCGGTGCTGCCTGACTGGGTGCGCGGCCGCGGGCTGGCGGTCTATCTGATGGTGTTTAACGGCGCGCTGGCGGGCGGCAGCCTGCTGTGGGGCCTGGTCGCGCAGCAGGCGGGCGTGGTGACGACGCTGATGGTCGCGGCGGCGGCGCTGATGCTGAGCGCGCTGCTGCTGTGGCGCAAAACGCTGCCGCAGGGCGAGGCGGATCTGCAGCCCGCGCTGCACTGGCAGGAACCGGCGGTGGCGCAAAGCATCGACGCGCGGCGCGGTCCGGTGATGGTGCAGATCCACTACCGCGTGGCGGAAGAGGATCGCCCTGCCTTCCTGGCGGCCATCAATAAGCTGGCGCTGGCGCGTCGCCGCGATGGCGCTTACGCCTGGGGCGTGATGTCGCATACGGAAGACGCGGCGTTGATTCAGGAGTGGTTTTTAGTGGAATCCTGGCAGGAGCATTTGCGTCAGCATCAGCGCGTATCGAAGGCGGACGCGGCGCTGCAGGCGGCGGTGCTGGCGTTCCATCAGGACGACGGCGCGCCGAAAGCGCACCATTTTATCTCGCTGTAGCCTCAGGCGCGCGGCGCGGCGGCCGCACGCTTTTCACTCAGGGCGCGGCATAGATGTCGCGCAGTCCCTCCAGAGTTTGCAACCTTTCGCGCCACCAGCACGCCGCATTGCCGCTGGCGCGCTCATTCCATGCCATATAAGCCATATCGCGCCGGGTTTCGCTGTCGAGCTGTCGCGCCACCAGCGTGCCGTCCGCCAGATGCGGCGCGGCGAGATAGCGCGGCAGATAGCCGCATCCCAGGCCCGCCAGCTGCGCCTGCAGCTTGGCATGAAAGTCGTGCACGCTCAGCGTTTTCTGTTCGTCCAGCACGCGCAGATCCACGCCGGCGCCGTGGCGTGAGGAGTCGTGCACCGTGACCGCGCGATACTGGCGGATCTGCTCGCGCAGCAGCGGCTCCGGCATCTGCGCCAGCGGATGGGACGGCGCGACGGCAAAAACATAGTCGAGCCAGCCCAGCGCCACGCAGCCGATATCTTTGCGCGTCGCCGGCTCCTGCACCGCGCCGAACACCAGATCCGCCTCGCCGTAGCTCAGCGCCTCCCAGCAGCCCGCCAGCACGTCCTGACGAAACTGCAGCTGCGTATGGGGATGCTGCTGATAGAACGCGTCAATCAGCGGCGACAGCAGGGAAAACGGTACCGAGGCGTCAACGCTAATGGTCAGGTTGCTCTCCCAGCCGCTCTCGACGTAGCGCGCCTGCTGCTCCAGTTCGTTGACGGCGCGCAGCAGCACGCGCCCTTTTTCCAGCATCAGCCGTCCGGTTGGGGTGAAGGTGGCGCGGTGACCCGAGCGATCGAGCAGCGTGATCTTCATGTCGCTTTCCATCTTCTGCACCGTATAGCTTAGCGCCGACGCGGTTTTAAACAGCCGCGCCGCCGCAGCCGCGAAGGTGCCGTGACGGTCGAGCGCATCCAGAATCAGCAGCGCCTCGAGGTTTAATCGCATTCCTCAGTTCTCCCCAAAATTTGTTGAACAACAACCCAAAATCATTCCGCTAACAATAAAGATTCTCATCTCGTATTTTTGTATCCAACAGCGCCACTGCTGTAAATCACTTTCAACGCGCCGGGAGGCGATATGAACCATTCGCATCAGGCCAGCCACGTTACGCTGGTGATCACCCACAGCGTTCAGGCGGAGAAACAGCAGGCTTATGAGCAGTGGCTGGAACAGATCATGCCGCAGGCGGCGCAGTTTCCCGGCCATCTGGGGGTAAACGTACTGCGTCCGGTGCACGGCGAAAGCGTCTACACCGTGCTAATCCGCTTCGACAGTCTCGATAACTTGTTCAACTGGACCCAGTCCGAAGCGCGCAAGAGGCTGATCGCCGGGCTGCCGCAGCTGCTCTCCGGCCCGGAGCATATCGACGTGCGCCCCGGCGCCGCGTTCTGGTTTACGCCCGCCAGCAAGGCGACGCCGCGTCCGGCGAAGTGGAAACAGTATCTGCTGACGCTAGGGGTGATTTTCCCCTCGACCCTGCTGATCCCGCCGCTGTGGGCCGCGCTGCTGCCCGCCAGCCGCGGCAAGCTGTGGGGACATTTTTTAGGTGATGCGACCGTGGTCGCGCTGGTGGTCTGGCTGTGGATGCCGCTGCTGACGCGCCTGTTGAAAAACTGGCTGCTGCCGCGAGGCTAGCGGCGGAGTCGGGCAGATCAGCCCAGCCCGACGCCGTTTTTCCCGTTGCGCTTGATGCGGTACATCGCCTCATCGGCGCGGCTCACCGCCGTGCTGAATCCCTCCTGCGGCTGCGCCTGCACGATGCCGATCGAGGCACCGATCGTCGCCGTGCCGTTCTCCAGCTCAAACGGGGTCAGCGCCGCCTGCAGACAGGCGCGGCTTACCTGCTCCACCCGCGGATCGTCCTGACCGTACGGCATCAGCAGCACAAACTCGTCGCCGCCCAGCCGTCCCGCCAGTACCGGCTCAGGGCAAACCGCGCTCAGGCGCTGGCTGAGCTGAATCAGCAGGCGGTCGCCGCTGCGATGGCCGAAGGTGTCGTTCACATGCTTGAAATCATCGAGATCGATAAAGGCGACGCAGAGCGCGTTCTCTCTGCGCATCTGGCTGAAGGCGTTGCGTAAGGCGTGACGGTTGGCGAGCTGCGTCAGGGGATCGTGATTTGCCAGCATCGCCAGCTGCGATTCGTACTGCTTCTCTTTGGTCATGTCGATATGGGTGCCGGTGACTTTCAGCGGTCTGCCCTGCTCATCCCATTCGCTGATGCGGCCGCGATCCAGCACCCAGGTGACGCCGCCGTTTTTGGCGATCATCCGGTGCAGCGCCTCATAGTAAGGCGCCTTGCCTTCGATATGGTCGTAAAACGCTTTCAGCACCTCGGCGGCATCGTCGGGATGGAGGCTCTCTTGCCACTCGGCGAAAAGCGCTCTGCTCTCTTTCGGCTGATAGCCCAGCATCGCGCCCCAGCGGCGGTTAAAGATCACTAGCTTGCCCGAGGGAATATCCAGCTGCCACAGGCAAAGGCCGGTGCCGTCCAGCGCCGCGTCGAGCTTACTGCGGGCGTCGTGCGCTATACGCTTGAGTCGCGCATTATGCTTTTTCAAAATCTGTATCTGCTGGCGCAGCGCTTCGTCAGACATGGCACGCGGACATTGAGAAATAAGATGTATTTTGCCTGTGCGGATATTTCTGTAAAGAGAGGCGCTGGAAACGTGATCAGCCGCGCTTTATCGGCTTAACCGCAAGATTTTATCCGGTTTAAATCACGCTTTCCGCATAGTCAGCGGCGGCGGACGCAAAATCTGCCTCTTGCAGGGCGATCCTTCGCCTGCGCGCTCAACGGCTATAGTCAGAGTAACCTTCATTCTGGAGAAGATAATCATGCAACTTTGCGCCACCTGCGGCACCGCCTACGCTGAGGTTTCGCCGCAGCGCTGTAAAATTTGCGAGGATGAACGACAGTGGGTGCCCGCCGCCGGACAGCAGTGGACCGATTTTGCCGCGCTCACCCGCAGCCATCAGAACAAATGGCAGCAGCTTGAGCCGGGCCTGCTCAGCATTAAAACCGTGCCGGACTTCGCCATTGGCCAGCGCGCGCTGCTGCTGCGCAGCGGCGGCGGCAATATTCTCTGGGACTGCATCGCCAATCTCGATCCCGCCACCGCCGGGCTGATCCATGCGCTGGGCGGACTTTCGGCTATCGCTATCTCGCATCCGCACTACTACACCACGATGCAGGCGTGGGCGGAGGAGTTTAACGCGCCGATCTATCTGCACGCCGACGATCGTCAGTGGGTGATGCGCGACAGCGACGCCATTCATTTCTGGCAGAGCGAGACGCTGCCGCTCAACAGCGAAGTCGATATCGTGCGCCTCGGCGGCCATTTCGCCGGCGGCAGCGTACTGCACTGGAAAGCCAACGGCGGCGTAATGCTGGCGGGCGATATTATTCAGGTCGCGCCGGGCAAAGATGCGGTCTCCTTTATGTGGAGCTATCCCAATATGCTGCCGCTCTCCGCCGCGACGGTAAGCGAGATGCTGCGCCGCTGCGACGCGCTGGCGTTTTCGCGGCTTTACGGCGCGTTCGAAGGGCAGGACGTCGCGCAGCAGGCGAAGGCGATCGTGATGCAATCCGGGGCGCGTTATCTGCGCTGTTTGACGTAATCTGGCCCTGTCGGCAAAATAAATCGTCGCCGCCATTACGCAAAAGTAAAACGATCGGTTTACTTTTAAGAGATGAACAAACGCGACGATATTTTGCAGGCGGCCGAAAGGCTGTTCTACAACAACGGCTTTCATGCCACCAGCACCGACCAGCTTTGCCGGGAAGCGGGCGTCTCGACGCGCACCCTCTATCACCACTTCCCCTCGCGCGAGGCGCTGACCATCAGCGTGATGGCAGCGCGCCGGGCGCGGTTTTTCGGCGACCTGCTGCCTGCGCAGCATCCGCAGGCGCTGCAGCGGCTGTTTGAGACGCTAGGGGAATGGACGGAACAGTATGGCGCGCAGGGCTGCTTTTTTATCAAAGCCTGGGGCGAATATGCGGAGAAAGACGCGATGCTGGCGGCGCACGCGCTCGACTATCGCTATGCGCTGCGCCGCTATATCGGCGACTGCGTGGCGGATGAGCGCCTGGCGAATGCGGTGTGGATGCTGTTTGAGGGCGCGGTGATTTCGGCGCTGATGCTCGGCCCAGACGCGGCGAAGCATGCGGGCGACGCCGCCGCGCGGCTGATGCAGCCGCGCGAGGCGCAGCCATGAAATCCGCCTTTGCGCTGGGCGTGACCGGCTTTTCGCTGATTGCCGTCACCTACGGCATGGCGCGTTTCGCCTGGGGGCTGATGATGCCCGCAGTGATGAAAGAGATCCCCTTCAGCGTCCATCTCGCCGGTATCGTTACCGCCTGCAGCTATATCTCCTACTGTCTTTCCACTGCCGCCGCGCCCTGGCTGGTGGCGCGCTTCGGCGCCAGAGCCTCGGCCTGCCTCGCCGCGCTCTGCGCCGCAGGCGGACTGCTGCTGCTCGCCTGCGCTTTTTCGCCGCTGATGCTCGCCGCCGGGCTGTTTATCGCTGGACTGAGCGCGGGCATCGCCTCGCCCGCCATCGCCAGCGCGGTAGGCGAGGCGCTGCCGCCTGCGCAGCAGGATTCCGCCAATACCGCCATCAACGCCGGTACCAGCGCGGGCATTATGCTTTCCGTGCCGGTGCTGCTGCTCTTGCCCGGCGGCTGGCGCGCCGCCTGCGTCGCCTTTGCGCTGCTGGCGCTGCTCTGTTTGCTGCCGGCGCGGCGCTATCTGCCTGCGGATCGGCGCGCCGGGCAGAACGATCGCGCGGGCTGGCGCGATCTGATGCGGCAGCGATCGCTGCTCCGGCTGGCGATCGTCGCTTTTATCACTGGATCCGCCAGCGCGGCCTGGTGGAGCTTCGGTCCCGATATTCTGCGTAATCATCTGCATCTCGACGCGCGCGCCAGCAGCCTGCTGTGGCTGATCGGCGGCGGCGCGGGCATTGCGGGCGCGCTCACCGGCGCGGCGCGGCGCGCCCTTAGCCTGGGGCAGATCTATCGGCTGTCGCTGCTCTGCATGGCGTTGCCGCTGCTGCTGCTGGCGAGTCTGGAGGGCTTTTCGTGGTGGCTCTTTCCCGCCGTGGCGCTGGGCGGCGCGGGCTACGTGACGCTTTCCGGCGTGCTGCTGGTGTATGGCGCGGCCGCCACGCCCGCTGCGCCGGCGTCAGGCGTCGGCGTGGCGTTCTTTATGCTGGCGGCTGGGCAGGTCGCGGGCTCGGCGCTGTTCGGCGCGGTGTATGCTGGCCTGGGCGCAGGCACGGCGCTGCTGGGGTTTGCCGCGCTGGCGCTGGCGATGACGGCGGTGCTGCCGGGAGAGAGTAAGCGTTAACTGGAAGAACAGGTTCCGCACAAAAGCAAAAACCCAGCCATAAGGCTGGGTTCTTTAATTTTGGTGCCCGAACCCGGACAAAAATGCCGGGAGCATTTTTGCTTTGTCGCGCTTGCGCGGCAAACCCGCAGGGCGAGCCGCAGGACGCGGCGAGGTCATCGAACCGGTTCGATGACGGGTTCCGTACAAAAGCAAAAACCCAGCCATAAGGCTGGGTTCTTTAATTTTGGTGCCCGAACCCGGACAAAAATGCCGGGAGCATTTTTGCTTTGTCGCGCCTGCGCGGCAAACCCGCAGGGCGAGCCGCAGGACGCGGCGAGGTCATCGAACCGGTTCGATGACGGGTTCCGTACAAAAGCAAAAACCCAGCCATAAGGCTGGGTTCTTTAATTTTGGTGCCCGAACCCGGAATCGAACCAGGGACACGGGGATTTTCAATCCCCTGCTCTACCGACTGAGCTATTCGGGCAACGGGGCGCATTAAACCTTAATGGCCCCACAGCGTCAAACGCTTTTCACTAAATTGCCTGCTGACTGCTGCGTTTTATAGCAACCAACAGACCGTCTGGTAAAAAAATCCGCAGCCGCGTCGCGTTGCGCTTACTTTTTCGCCGTCCTGGCCGATAACGATAACGACACTACATACCCATAATAAGGTGCACCATGTTTTCCACTATTTCATCAGGTCTGCTGTCACGCCTTGCGTGGCAAAAACAAACGCGCCCTGCGGCGACGCTCAACTCGCTCAACGACGCTATCGCGATGATCGAGTTTACGCCGGACGGCACTATTCTTAACGCTAACCCGCTGTTTCTGGAGCGCATGGGCTATGCGCTGAGCGACATTGTCGGTCAGCATCACAGTCTGTTTTGCACCCCCGACTTTGCGCAGTCGTCGCGCTATCGCGACTTCTGGCTGCGCCTGAAGCGCGGCGAAAGCTTTAGCGACAAATTCCTGCGCCTGGCGAAACACAGTCGTCCGGTCTGGCTGGAGGCCAACTATGTGCCGGTGCAGGATCGCAACGGCCACGTGGTGAAAATCGTCAAGCTGGCGACCGATATCACTGCGCGTATCGTCGACGCCCAGGAGCAGCGCGCCATGACCACCGCCATTGAGCGGTCGATGGCGGTTATCGCCTTTAACCTCAAAGGCGAAGTGCTCAAGGCAAACGACAACTTCCTCAAAGCCATGGGCTATCGCGCCGACGAGGTGATCGGCCTGCCGCACAGCCGCTTCTGTTCCGAAGCGCTGCGTCAGAGCGCTGAATACAAAGCGTTCTGGGAAAAGCTCAACCGCGGCGAGTTTATCTCCGGTCAGTTCCAGCGGGTAAATAAACAGGGCCGCACCATCTGGCTGCGCGCCACCTATAACCCGGTGTTTGACGACGAAGGCAGGCTCTATAAGGTGGTGAAGTTCGCCACCGACGTGACGGCGCAGGTAGAGAAAAACCAGCAGGAGCGCGACGCGGCGCAGCAGGCCTATCAGACTGCGCTGCAAACCCGCGAAAGCACCCGCCACGGCGCCAGCGTGATCGAAGAGAGCGTGCAGACCATTAACGCGCTGGCGGGCGAGCTGCACGGCATCTCTGACGATATCGCCGATCTCAGCGACTCCTCCGACCGCATCGGCGCCATTGTCGCCAGCATTAGGCGCATCGCCGATCAGACCAACCTGATTGCGCTTAACGCCGCAGTAGAGGCGGCGCGCGCCGGCACGCACGGCCGCAGCTTTGCCGTGGTAGCCAATGAGGTGCGCACGCTGGCGGCCAATATCAATCAGGCCACCAGCGAGATTGAAAATCGGGTGCAGCAGAATCTTCAGCTGGCGTCCAAAGCGCAGAAAGGCATAGCGTCCAATATGAAGCGCGCCGATCACGGCGTAGAGCTGGCACAGCAGGCGGGCAGCGTGATCGGCGAGCTGCGCGACAGTTCGTCAGAGGTGGTGCGCGCCATCAGCCAGGTTACCCAGACCTTAAGCCAGGAGTAGGCGCAAGGCCGGCCCTGCGCCGGCTTTTTCGCAGCAACTGCCCCGCTATAGCCGTTTTTACGGCTGCTGCGCCATCTCGACCGGCGCCGTCGTGGGCAGGAAGATATGGTCGAGGATCTGGCGCATCACCGGCGCGGCGGTCACGCCTTCATTGCCGCCGTTCTCCAGAATCAGCGCCACCGCCACCTTCGGGTTGTTAAACGGCGCGAACGCGGTATAGAAGATATGGTCGCGCAGGCGCACCGGGATCATCTTCGCGTTGTAGGTCTGGTTCTGCTTCAGGCTAAACACCTGCGAGGTGCCGCTTTTCGCCGCAATGCCGTAAGGCGCGGTGTGGAAATATTTATAGCCGGTGCCGTTGGGCGCGTTGGCCATGCCGAACATAGCGCGGCGCACCAGCGCCCAGTAAGGTGAGCGAGCGTCGCCGATCTGCGGCTGCGGCAGCGTCGGCTGATAGGGCTCCACGGTTTTGCCGCGCTCGGCTTTTGCCAGCAGATGCGGCGCAATGACCTTACCGTTGTTGATCAGCGCCACCATCGCCTTCACCATCTGAATCGGCGTGGCGATCCAGTAGCCCTGCCCGATGCCCACAGAGACCGTATCGCCCTGATACCAGCCTTTTTTATGTACCTTGAGCTTCCATTCGCGGCTCGGCAGCAGGCCGCTGTACTCTTCATTAAGATCGATGCCGGTGGATTTGCCGTAGCCGAACTGGCTAAGCATGCTGTGGATACGGTCGATGCCCATCATAAACGCCACCTGATAGAAGAAGGTGTCGGCGGACTCCTCAATCGCTTTGGTGACGTCCAGCATGCCGTGGCCGCTTTTTTTCCAGTCGCGATAGCGGCGATCGGTGCCCGGCAGCGTCCAGGTCGGCGCGCCGAAGAAGCTAGTCTGCGGCGTGATGACGCCGGTCAGCAGCGCCGACATCGCCATATAGGGCTTCACCGTCGACGCGGGCGGATAGAGTCCCTGGGTGACGCGGTTAATCAGCGGCAGATCCTTGTCCTGCAGCAAAGTTTTATAGGCCTGATAGCTGATGCCCTTGACGAAGGGATTGGGATCGTAGCTCGGGCTGGAGACCATCGCCAGCACCGAGCCGTCGTGCGGATCCTCCACCAGCACCGCCGCGCGCTGCCCGGCCAGCAGGCTCTCTACGTACTGCTGCAGATGCAGATCGAGAGTCAGCGTTATATTTTTACCCGCGACCGGCGGCACCTCTTTCAGCACGCGCACGATGCGGCCGTGGTTATCCACCTCCACTTCCTGATAGCCCGGCTTGCCGTGCAAGAGCGACTCGTAATAGCCCTCGATGCCCTGCTTGCCGATATTGTGGTCGGCGGCGTAGTTCTCAGCGATGCCCGCGGCGTTGAGGCGCTTGTAGTCGTTATCGTTGATTTTCGAGACGTAGCCGACGACGTGCGCCAGGTCGGCGCCGTAGGGATATTCGCGATCCTGATAGGTTTCGACGCTGACGCCGGTGAAGCGATACTGGTTCACCGAGAAGCGCGCCACCTCTTCGTCGGTCAGCTCCTCTTTCAGCACTACCGGCTTGTAGCGGCTGCTCTGCTTCAGCGTGCGGGTAAAGGCGTCAATTTCGTCGGGCGTCAGATCGACGACAGGCGTCAGCGCCTTCAGCGTGGCCTGCATATCGTCGATTTTGTACGGCGTCAGCGTGATGTCGTACCAGGTAACGTTATGCACCAGCGGGATGCCGTTGCGATCGAAGATCAGCCCGCGCGTTGGCGCGATGGGGATCATTTTGATGTCGTTCTGGTTCGATCGCGTCTGGTAGTAGCCGTGATCGCGCACCTGCAAACGATAGAGATTGACGCCGAGGATAGTGAAACAGATAACAACCAGCGCAAAGGCGACCAGCGCGCGGCGCGCGAAGAGCTTTTCTTCAGCTTCGAAATTACGGAAATTCATTAGGCGGCATTGGCGGACAGGTTATTTTTTGTTGTCGCGCTAATGATAGGGAGCTAAGAGGTCAGCGCCAGCAGGAAGATGCACAGGAGTCGGGAAAAGTGTGTCATTTGGTGAGAATGTTACGAAAATCGCCTGAAATCCCCCGCCTCATGCGACAAAGCACGAGACGGGGAACGGGCAGGCGCAGGCTTAGTCGCCCAGCAGCACCGACTCCAGCGCGATCTTAATCATATCGTTGAAGGTGGTCTGGCGCTCGGCAGAGGTCGTCTGCTCATGGGTGCGGATATGGTCGGACACGGTGCAGATAGTCAGCGCTTTCGCGCCAAATTCCGCCGCCACGCCGTAGATGCCCGCCGCTTCCATCTCCACGCCGAGGATGCCGTACTTCTCCATCACGTCGAACATCTGCGGATCCGGGGTGTAGAAGAGATCGGCAGAGAAGATGTTGCCGACGCGCGCGTCCACGCCCAGCGCTTTCGCCGCGTCAACCGCGTTGCGCACCATATCGAAGTCGGCAATCGCTGCGAAATCGTGATCCTTGAAGCGCATGCGGTTGACTTTAGAGTCGGTGCAGGCGCCCATGCCGATAACGATATCGCGCAGCTTCACGTCGGCGCGCACCGCGCCGCAGGAGCCGACGCGGATGATCTTTTTCACGCCAAAGTCGGTGATCAGCTCTTTGGTGTAGATCGAGCAGGACGGGATGCCCATGCCGTGGCCCATTACGGAGATTTTGCGCCCTTTGTAGGTGCCGGTGTAGCCCAGCATGCCGCGCACGTTGTTCACTTCAACCGGATTTTCCAGAAAGGTTTCCGCAATGTGCTTCGCGCGCAGCGGATCGCCCGGCATCAGTACCACGTCGGCGAAGTCGCCCATTTCTGCATTAATGTGAGGAGTTGCCATTGTTGTTTGTCCTTTTTAAATTCAGCGGCTCTGTTTACAGCATGCTCTTGCCGTAGTCCATATCGGACAGGCCAAAATAGTGCGCAATCGTCTGACCGATGTCGGCGAAGGTTTCGCGATAGCCCAGCGAGCCGGGTTTCACTTTCGGGCCGTAGATCAGAATCGGAATATGCTCGCGCGTGTGCTCGGTGCCCTGCCAGGTCGGATCGCAGCCGTGATCGGCGGTGAGGATCAGAATGTCATCTTCTTTCACCAGCGCCATCAGCTCCGGCAAACGACGGTCGAACAGCTCCAGCCCGCCCGCGTAGCCGGCGACGTCGCGGCGGTGTCCCCAGGTCGAGTCGAAATCAACAAAGTTGGTAAAGACGATCGACTGGTCGGGCGCCTTCTTCATCTGCTCGATGGTGGCGTCGAACAGCGCGTCCAGGCCGGTGGCTTTGACCTTTTGCGTGATGCCCTGCTGGGCGTAGATATCGGCGATTTTCCCCACCGAAATCACTTCGCCGCCCTTTTCGTCCACCAGCTTTTTCAGCATGGTCGGCGAAGGCGGTTCCACCGCCAGATCGTGACGGTTGCCGGTACGCTCGAAATGACCCGCTTTGTCGCCGACAAACGGACGCGCGATGACGCGGCCGATGTTGTAGCCGCCTTCGGTCAGCTCTTCACGGGCGATTTCGCACAGCTCATAGAGGCGATCGAGGCCAAAGGTCTCTTCATGACAGGCGATCTGGAACACCGAGTCCGCCGAGGTGTAGAAAATCGGCTTGCCGGTTTTCATATGCTCTTCGCCCAGCTGGTCGAGGATCACCGTGCCGGAGGAGTGGCAGTTGCCGAGATAGCCCGGCAGCTTCGCGCGCTCGACCAGCTTGTCGAGCAATGCCTGCGGGAAGCTGTTCTCTTTGTCGCTGAAGTAGCCCCAGTCGAACAGCACCGGCACGCCGGCGATTTCCCAGTGGCCGGACGGCGTGTCTTTGCCGGATGAGATTTCGCTGGCGTAGGCGTAGGCGCCGGTGATTTCCGCCTCAGGATCGAGGCCCAGCGGGAAGCGGCCGGTAGAGAGCTCGGCGGCTTTACCCAGCCCGAGCGCGGTCAGGTTCGGCAGATGCAGCGGGCCTTTGCGCCCCTGATCCGCTTTGCCGTTAAAGCACGCTTCGGCGATATGGCCGAGCGTATCCGAACCTGCGTCGCCAAATTTGTCGGCGTCTTTGCTTGAGCCGATTCCAAAGGAATCGAGCACCATAATAAAAGCACGTTTCATGCAAGTCTCCTGCGCCTGCGCCTGCGCGCGTGACAAGTCAAAAAAAAGCGATCAGATCAGTATACCCGAATGAGTGCGCAGCGGCAGCATAAAGCCGCATTTTTGCGGCTTTTTTGCGACGCCGTCGCGGACGACAGCGGCCGTTCGCCCAGAGGAACGCTCTGCCCGTTCGGCCGTCGTCAGGCGTTTTATGCTTAGCAGTCGCTGGCGCACACGCGACGATAGACCGCCGGCAGCGCCTCGGCCGCGCTGTCGCTCAGCGTAACCGCGGCACGCACCGCGGCGGCGGCCTGCTGCCAGCTCGCCTCGCTGCTGGCGTGCACCATGGCCAGCGGACGCTGCCCATCGGCGCGCTCGCCCAGCGCAATCATCTCGCTCAGTCCGACGCTGTAGTCGATAGCGTCGCTGGCGCGCTGGCGTCCGCCGCCCATCGCCACCACCGCCATACCCAGCGCGCGCGTGTCCATGCTGCTGACGATGCCGGGACGATCGGCGTAGACCGGCTTGCTGAGCGTCGGCTGCGGCAGATAAGCCTCATGCCGTTCGATGAAATCGGCGGGGCCGCCCTGCGCGGCGACCATACGCGCGAATACTTCGGCCGCCTGGCCATTATCCAGCACCTGCTGCAGCTTGCCGCGTGCCTCTTCTTCGCTGGCCGCCAGCTTGCCGGACATCAGCATCTCGCTGCACAGCGCCAGCGTCACCTCCAGCAGACGCGGGTTACGCTCCGCGCCGGTCAGGAAGCGCACCGCTTCACGCACTTCCAGCGCGTTGCCCGCGCTGGAGGCGAGCACCTGGTTCATATCGGTAAGCAGCGCGGTGGTGGTGCAGCCCGCGCCGTTGGCGACGCCGACGATCGCCTGCGCCAGATCGAGCGACGCCTCGAAGGTCGGCATAAAGGCGCCGGAGCCGACTTTGACGTCCATCACCAGCGCGTCCAGCCCTTCCGCCAGCTTTTTCGCCAGAATCGAGGCGGTGATCAGCGGAATAGAATCCACGGTGGCGGTAATATCGCGCGTGGCGTAAAAGCGCTTATCCGCCGGCGCCAGCGAGCGGGTCTGGCCGATAATCGCCACACCGACCTGTTTGATAATCTGACGGAAGCGTTCGTCGTCCGGGAAAATATCGAAGCCCGGGATCGCCTCCAGCTTGTCCAGCGTGCCGCCGGTATGGCCGAGGCCGCGCCCGGAGATCATCGGCACATAGCCGCCGCAGGCGGCCACCATCGGCCCCAGCATCAGCGAGGTGACGTCGCCGACGCCGCCGGTGGAGTGCTTATCAACCACCGGCCCGTTGAGATTCAGCGCCTGCCAGTTCAGCACGGTGCCGGAGTCGCGCATCGCCATGGTGAGCGCTACGCGCTCCGGCAGCGACATATCGTGAAAAAAGATGGTCATCGCCAGCGCGGCGATCTGACCTTCGGAAACGCTGTTATCGCGCACACCGTTGATGAAGAAGCGAATTTCCTCTTCGCTCAGCGTCTGGCCATCGCGTTTTTTACGGATAATTTCTTGCGGCAGAAACACAATCGCTCCCATGATCAGGGTTGAGATGAGAACGGCGGCCAGCGGCCGCCGTCACGCAATCAGTAGCCGGTTTTGCTGGTGGCGGTCTGATGGCCCAGCGCGTTCAGCAGGCTGGCTAACAGGCTGGAGGCGCCGAAGCGGAAGTGGCGAGCGTCGGCCCAGCCTTCGCCAAGGATATCGTCCGCCAGCTTGAGGTAAATGGCCGCGTCATCCGCCGTGCGCACGCCGCCCGCCGGCTTAAAGCCCACCTTCTCTTTCACGCCTTTATCACGGATCACGCTCATCATGATCTGCGCTACTTCAGGCGTGGCGTTGACCGGCACTTTGCCGGTAGAGGTCTTGATAAAGTCCGCGCCGGCGTCGATGGCGATCTCAGAAGCCTGACGGATCAGCGCCTCCTCTTTCAGCTCGCCGCTTTCAATGATCACCTTCAGCAGCACGTTAGCCTGCGCGCACGCCTCTTTGCAGGCTTTCACCAGATCGAAACCGATCTGGGCGTTGCCAGCGATCAGCGCGCGGTAAGGAAACACCACGTCGACTTCGTCTGCGCCGTAGGCGATGGCGGCGCGGGTTTCCGCCAGCGCGATGTCGATATCGTCGTTGCCGTGCGGGAAGTTAGTGACGGTGGCGATGCGGATGTCAGGCGTGCCCTGCTCGCGCAGCGCTTTGCGCGCCACTGGAATAAAGCGCGGATAAATACAGATGGCGGCGGTATTGCCCGCCGGCGATTTTGCCTGACGGCAGAGCGCGATCACCTTCTCATCGGTATCGTCTTCGTTCAGGGTCGTCAGGTCCATCAGTTGCAGCGCGCGCTGCGCGGCGGCGGTAATGTCAGTCATGTTGTTCTCCAGATAACAAACAGACGCGGAAGCGCCGGTGTAATGTGATAATTCTAACAATATAAAGCGGCGGATAATGTGTATTTTATCACACCGCCGCCAGACGCTGTTAGCAATAGCGTCATTATAACGCAGAGAAGCGGAATGTTACTATTATCACATCAGGAGAGATTAGTCAGGCAGGTTGAACAGCGTGCGCGTATTGCGCCACAGCGCCTCGGCGATATCCTGCGGCGGTTCGGGGCGCAGTTCGCACAGGGTTTGCCACACCAGACGCGCGCGCTCCGGCCGGTTCGGCTCGCCCTGAAAGCCGTGCAGCGGCATATCGGGCGCGTCGGTCTCCAGCAGCAGCGCGTCGAGCGGCAGCTGCGCCAGGGTGTTGCGGGTTTTGCTGGCGCGTTCATAGGTCAGGGTGCCGCCGACGCCGATCGCGTAGCCGAGTTTGATAAACGCCTGCGCCTGCTGCAGGCTGCCGGCAAAGCCGTGCACCACGCCGCGCCGCGGCAGATCGTGGCGGCGCAGATGCAGCGCCAGCTTGTCGTGGGTGCGGCGCGAATGCAGGATCACCGGCAAATCATACTGCTTCGCCAGCCGCAGCTGCGCGTCGAGCAAAAATTCCTGGCGCGCAAACTGCGGATTTTCCATATAGAGGTCAAGGCCGATCTCCCCTATCGCCGTCAGCTTCGCCGGTTGCTGCCGCAGCCAGTTTTCCAGCTGCTCGAGATGGGCATCCTCGTGGCGCTCGATGGCGATAGGATGCAGGCCGAGCGCGGCGTAGAGAGCGGAATGCTGCGCCGCCAGCGAAACGATGCGCGCAAAGCGGCTGGCCTCCACCGCCGGCACGATAATGCGCTCCACGCCCGCCTCGGCGGCGCGCGCGAGGCTGGCAGGCTCATCGCCGGCAAAGGGAGGAAAATCGAAATGGCAGTGGGTATCGGTAAATCTCATGCCAGCGAACCTTCATCGTAGTCTGCGTCGTTGTCCGCCACCGGCGGCGTTATAATCGGCCGGTTGTCGGGCGCGTTGGCGACCGGCGCGGGCGGCGTAACGGTGGTATAGCGCACGAACGGCTCGGCGTCGCTGAGCCACTGCCCCAGCGTGGCGAGGAAGTAGCGCCCACAGCGCCGTCCCAGGTGATAATCCTGATTTAACGCGGCGACGCGGCTGCCCAGCGCCATGCTCGCCAGCACATGCGGTGGGTAGATTTCGATGATACGCAGGTCATCGGGCGGCTGCTCGATAAACTGCTGAATCTCGCGGTAGCTCGCTTCATGGTGATGCAGAATATTGATCATCGGCTGCAGCGCGCTGGCGTTAAGCCAGCGCTCCATGCGCTTCATCCATTTTGGCGTATAGAACATCTGCGACGGCACGGTGCGGATCACCACAATGGTGTCGGCGCCGCGTCGCGCGGCTTCGCGCACGGGAATGGCGTCGCTGATGCCGCCGTCGAGATAGCTGATGCCTTCCAGATCGACGCCAAGACGGTAAAAGCCGGGGATGGCGCTCGACGCCTTAATCAGATCGTGCCAGTTGGCGGTGGTCGGCGCAAAGTAGCCGGGCGAGTAGTCGTCACTGCGGCAGGCGCACATGTAGAACTCGCGCCCACCGTCGAACAGCAGTTTAGCGCTGTCCAGCGCCAGCGGCAGTTCGCGCTGGGTTACGTCGATCAGCCAGTCGAGATCGATCAGGTTGCCGCCGCGCACGAAACGTAGCGGATCGAAAAAGAGTTTGCTGGTGGTGTAGCGGGTAATGACGCGCCGCGCGTAGCCCTGCTGTCCGCAGACAAAGGCGGAAAGATTCTGCGCGCCGGCCGACGTGCCGATAAAGAGATCGAAGGGATTGAATTTGGCCCGCTGGAACTCATCCAGCACGCCTGCGGTAAAAATGCCGCGCTGACCGCCGCCTTCGCACACCAGGGCGATTTTTCGCGCTTTGAATGGGGAAAGGGCTAAGGGCTCAATCGCGCCCAGCGTTACAGGGATCCGGATACCCACTTCTGTTCCTCAGAAAGGGTTCTGAGGTTTGCCGTTGCGTTTATCCGCTTTAGATCGACAGCATCCCGGAGAACCAGCCATGTTTTACTCCTGACCTGCCGCCGGAAAATCTGGCGGCGGCCGCCGCGCCTGGTGCGTTTTCCTTTACGCGGCGCAGCGGCTGGCTGGTCTCCGCTTTATGCATGCTCGTAGCAAAAATCAGAATGACACAGCCGGTCAGAGTCGTTTGCGGCCGGTAAACAGGCTCACGAGGAACAGGATAATACCAACGACGAAGACAACTTTAGCTGCCCATGCTGCCGTACCGGCCAGGCCGCCAAATCCTAATGCCGCCGCGATCAGTGCAATTACCAGAAAAATAATACCCCAACGAAACATAAGCCTCTCCTTACCATAGTGAAATCGAACTGCTCGTTTCTTCCCAGTTTGGGTTTTGTTTTGTCAGCGCGGCATCGCGGGGACGCCGCGCTCACGACGTTAAGACTTCACAGTCAGGTCATTCTTAACGCTTTTAACGCCTTCGATCGCTTTCGCGATACTTTCAGCGCGGTCTGACTGCGCTTTAGTCGCGACGGTTCCTGAAAGCTGAACCACGCCGTCAGTGGTTTCTACCTTAACGTGACGCGACGGAACGATGTCATCTGCTAATAGTTTAGCTTTAATTTCGCTCGTCGTTGCCGCATCTCCGGCATATCCCTTCATACTTTGTGATTTGCTGTCTTTAACGTGCAGTTTGTCGCTGACGGATTTAACACCTTCCACGTTTTTCACAACGGCGACGGCTTTTTCAGCCTGATCCTGCGAGGTGACAAAACCGCTCAGGGTCACTACGCCATCATGGGTTTTCACGGAGATATCCGTACTTTTAATGGCTTCGTCATCTACCAGAGCCGCTTTGGCTTTTGCAGTGACGGCGCTGTCATCCATAAATCCATCGACTTTTTTCATAGAACTATTGATTTTCGCACCGGCGTTGTCCGCGCTTTGCTGCGCTTTTTGCGTCAGCGAGTCGTCAGCCAGGGCGCTGCCGCTTAACAGGGCGGAACCTACCATTACCGCCATCAGCGTTTGGGCAATCTTAGTCTTATTCATCGATATCTTCCTTCTGTCAGTGAGCTCACCCACAACCGTGGGCGCAACAGCAGCAAACGGCGCTGCTGCATCGCTGGACGTAAGCGAGAAGTAATTTCTCTTTTCCCGTCCGACAGAATAATCATAGTCGGTGTTTGGGGTTTTGCTTGAATAACTGGTTGATAGCACGCCAGTTAAGCGAAAAAACAGAATTTTTAGGAGGAGTCTGGAGAGGGATAACAGGGCCAGCCAAAGCTGGGCGGCCCTGTTGCAGCGCGGATTAATGCTCGCGGGTTTTACGGAAAATCACGTCAGGATAGCGCTCTTGCGTGATGTTCAGGTTAACCATGGTCGGTGCGATGTAGGTCAGATTATCGCCGCCGTCCAGCGCGAGGTTCACCTCGTTTTTACGCTGGAACTCTTCGAATTTCTTCGCATCGCTGCACTCGACCCAGCGCGCCGTCGAAACGTTGATCGCTTCGTAGATCGCTTCGACGTTATATTCGCTTTTCAGACGCGCCACAACGACGTCAAACTGCAGCACGCCCACCGCGCCCACGATCAGATCGTTGTTGTGCACCGGGCGGAACACCTGCACCGCGCCCTCTTCCGACAGCTGCACCAGCCCTTTCAGCAGCTGTTTCTGCTTGAGCGGATCGCGCAGACGGATGCGACGGAACAGCTCCGGGGCGAAGTTCGGAATGCCGGTGAACTTCATGTTCTCGCCCTGGGTAAAGGTGTCGCCGATCTGAATGGTGCCGTGGTTGTGCAGACCGATGATATCACCCGGCCAGGCCTCTTCTACGTGCGAGCGGTCGCCCGCCATGAAAGTCAGCGCGTCGGAGATCACCACATCTTTGCCGGTGCGCACCTGGCGCAGCTTCATGCCCTTTTCATATTTACCGGACACCACGCGCATAAAGGCGACGCGGTCGCGGTGTTTCGGGTCCATATTTGCCTGAATCTTGAACACGAAGCCGGTGAACTTCTCTTCCTGCGCGGTCACGGTACGCACGTCGGTCGCGCGCGGCATCGGCGCGGGCGCCCAGGAGACCAGGCCGTCAAGCATATGATCGACGCCGAAGTTGCCCAGCGCGGTGCCGAAAAAGACCGGCGTGATATCGCCGCTCAGGAACAGCTCGCGATCGAACTCGTGCGACGCGCCTTTAACCAGCTCCAGCTCTTCGCGCAGCTGCGCCGCCAGCTCTTCGCCGACCGCGCTATCCAGCTCCGGGTTATCCAGCCCTTTGACGATGCGCACTTCCTGAATGGTGTGGCCTTTACCCGTCTGGTAGAGATAGGTTTCGTCGTTATAGAGGTGGTAAACGCCTTTGAACAGCTTGCCGCAGCCGATAGGCCAGGTGATAGGCGCGCAGGCGATTTTTAGCTCGCTCTCCACTTCGTCCAGCAGTTCCATCGGATCGCGGATGTCGCGGTCGAGCTTGTTCATAAAGGTGAGGATCGGCGTGTCGCGCAGACGGGTCACTTCCATCAGCTTACGGGTACGATCCTCGACGCCTTTGGCCGCGTCGATCACCATCAGGCAGCAGTCCACCGCCGTCAGAGTACGGTAGGTATCTTCCGAGAAGTCTTCGTGCCCCGGCGTGTCGAGCAGGTTGACCAGGCTTTCGCGGTAGGGGAACTGCATCACGGAGGTGGTAATAGAGATGCCGCGCTGCTTCTCCATCTCCATCCAGTCCGATTTGGCGTGCTGGCTTGAGCCGCGTCCTTTTACCGTACCGGCGGTCTGGATAGCCTGTCCGAACAGCAGCACTTTTTCAGTGATGGTGGTTTTACCGGCATCGGGGTGCGAAATGATCGCAAAGGTGCGGCGGCGCGCCACCTCTTGCATGAAATTAGACATGAGTGAGTTCTTCTCATCGAGGCAACGTCACACAGGAGGACGCTGCAGAGTAATCATGATGGCCGGAAATCCGGCAGGTAAACGGAGCCAGGCGTGACGCAACGGCGTCAGAAGGCGGTGATTGATGCGCGTTCTACATTGGCGGCGATTCCGGTTACCCAGTCTTCGTTAAGGCGGCATAGCATACAATATTTTGCGCGCGGCGGCGAACAGGGCCGGGAAAATTTCAGCGCCGCCCGCAGGCATGCGGGCGGGCGGCCTCTTATTTACCCCAGCACCCTTTTTACGCAGGATTTAAAGATATTCACGCCGATCTCCAGCGCGTTGAGATCGAAGCGCATGTCGGGATGGTGCAGGCCCGGCGTCAGGTTGGTGCCGAGCCCCCAGAAGCCCGCCTTGACGTTCGGGCGCTTGACCGGATAGAAAAAGAAATCTTCGCTGCCCGGGGTGGTTTTCGCCTCCAGCAACCCTTCGGTGCCCAGCACCTCGGTAATCGCCGCGCGGATCACCGCCGTCGCCTCATCATGGATCTCCGCCGCCGGCATCTCTTTCAGCACCCCCACCTGCGCCGTCGCGCCCAGCGCCGCGACGCTGTGCTGGATCGCCTGCGTGACCTTCTCTTTCAGCACCTCCATCGGCGCGTTCTCCTGCGAACGCAGATCCCAGACCACGCGCGCCTCGTCGGGCACCGAGTTAGTGACGCCGGCGTCGCAGAGAAAGCGGGTCGCTTTTACGCTCCAGTTAAGCCCCGGCGAGAGATGGATCGCGTTGACCGCATTGACCGCCTGCACCGCCGCGTCCAGCGCGTTGACGCCGAGATGCGGGCGCGCGGCGTGCGCGGGCGCGCCTTTAATGGTCGCCTCCAGCGTTGAGCAGGCGGAGTAGAGCACCGCTGGCGTCGCCTGGCCCACCACGCACTCCTCCAGCGGCCGTAAATGGAATCCGAAGATCATCTCCACGTCGTCCAGCGCGCCGCCCTCAACCATCGCCAGCGCGCCGGCGCCCAGCTCTTCGGCCGGCTGGAACAGAATTTTCAGCCGCCCTTTTTTCACTGCCCCTTCCGCCAGCAGTTCCTGCGCGGCGGTCAGCACCACAGAAGAGTGGCCGTCATGGCCGCAGGTATGGCGCGCGCAGGCGACGCCGTCGATGATATGGCCGAGCGCGTCCATGTCGGCGCGCAGCGCCAGCACCGGACCCGGTACGCCGCTGTCGATCTCCGCCACGATGCCGGTGGTCTGATTGACATTGCGCGTCACCTTCAGCCCGGCTCTCTCAAGCTGATCGGCAATATAGGCGGACGTTTTAAATTCCTGAAAGCCCAGTTCTGGAATCTCATGCAGATAGTGATAGTGCGCTAAGACCTTTGACACCGCTTTTCTCCTAAACAAAAAGACGCATAACGAACATCGCGATCGCCGCATTGATGACGCTTACCAGCATCAGCAGCGGCCAGTATTTTTTCGGCACGTCCGCTACGCCCAGCAGGCGGCCCATGTACTGCAGTTGCGATCCCATCAGGAAAATGGCGGGTGCCAGAATAGTGACATCCGCGCCGGTCAGTATTCCTTTGGTCAGCAGGCTCACCGCGACGCCGGTACCGGCTGAAGAGGAGAGCCAGGCGGTCAGCAGTACGGTAATCGCTTCGCCCGGCAGGCCAAACAGCCCCATCACTGGCGCGAACAGCTGGCCGAGGAACGGCATAATGCCGAGCAAATTAAGCACTTCCGCCAGCACATAGGCCATCACGACGTTTGGCATCAGGTTATGAATGGCAATATGGAAACCTTTGCGCGCGCCAGCGACAAAAATATCAAAAGGGTTCTGACTGCTTTTTACCGCGCCGTTATTTTCCATTGCTGAAATCCTTTTTATAAACACTGTTTAACACACAACGCGTCAGCGCCGCACCGACAAATTTAAGAACGAACATCAAGGCAAGCGGAATAATAATCGGCAGCGTCATCGAGGCGAACAGCGCCGAACCGATAGCGAAATAGTTATTGATCAATCCCGCGCCGGAATATTGCCAGGCGCTCATCACCACAATGTCTTTTTTCGTGACCTGACCGCGGTCATACATCTCTTTGGTGAGCGCGGCACCCGCATCGGTGCTTTGCAGATCGGTGATCAGCGCCAGCCCGCAGCGCCCCGGCAGTCCCATCAGCGGCTGCAGCAGCGGCGTCAGCAGCTTATGCGCCGCACGCATCGCGCCGTAGTGGGTAAAGATTTCCAGCACGCCCAGCGCCAGCATGACGGTCGGCGTCAGCGAGAGCGCGAAGAGAAAGCCCGCTTTGGCGCTCAGTCCGCCCGCGCCGAGAAAGGTATTGCTGGCGGGATCCTTCATGGTGCCGAAGCTGCCGCCCAGCGTGGTGAAGTCAAAGGCGCCCAGCCAGTGGAAGCCGTCGACCTGGTAGAGCAATCCTGAGAAAAAGAGGATAGCCACAATCAGCGCCAGATAACTTCCTTTGCTGGCTGAAACCCGTTCGCCTGTCAGCGTTATTTTTTCTTCAGACATGGTTATTCCCTGCGAATCGTTTATAAGTTGCGATATATGGAACTCTGACGGTTGCAGGATTTATGCCAGCCGTCGCATAACGTCTCTTTTGAAAATAAAGTTTTCCTCTCTTTTCCTTTTAAATAAATAACTGGTTAAATCTGCATCGCTTTATATTCCTCAGCGGCAGGCTGGCGCGGCGAATAAGATTTTCTTTTCGCGTCGCAACAGCAAATAAGCCGCCCTGCACCATCAGTGCGCAAATGCTTCGCACTGACATAGTGCGAAGCGCAACCGCTCGAGGAATGATAATCGCTCGCATTCAAATAGCTGAATAATTCTATTTAAATCAATTAGATAAAATGTGATTTTTAAGTAAAAAACTATCTTTCGCTACGTCTCATGGTGCATAATTCACCACTTATCACCTGTTTACTTATTCTGCTTCTATAAAGGAATCGCTCATGCTGACTGCTGAAATGACCGCGCGTCTTAACGATCAACTTAACCTCGAATTTTTCTCCGCGAATCTCTATTTGCAGATGAGCGCGTGGTGCAGCGATAAGGGCCTGGAAGGCGCAGCGGCGTTTCTGAAAGAGCACTCCCGCGAAGAGATGGAGCATATGCAGCGCCTGTTCGACTACCTGAGCGATACCGGCGCGATGCCGGTGCTGGGCTCTATCGCCGCGCCGCCGGTCGCCTACAACTCGCTGCCGGAGCTGCTGGAGCAGGCGCTGGAGCACGAGAAGCTGATCACGCGCAAGATCAACGAGCTGGCGCATGCGGCCATTACCTCTCTCGACTACTCCACCTTTAATTTCCTGCAGTGGTACGTGGCTGAGCAGCACGAAGAAGAGAAGCTGTTTAAAACCGTGCTGGACAAGCTGGCACTGGTGGGCAATAAAGGCGAAGGCCTGTTCCTGGTCGATAAAGATCTGGCGCGTATGAATGCGGAAAGCCACGGCGCTAATGGCTGAGGCGCCTGCGCGGGCAGGATGGCCCGATCGCAAAGTCGCTCAAGGCATCCATGCTCGCTCGGCCCGCGCCGTCCATGGCGCGGGACGCTTTGCTCTTCGGGCCATCCTGCCCGCGCTTTAGGTGCAGTGCGGTTTGCCGTAATCGCCTCACCGTTGTTACAGATTACAAGCTAAACCGCCCGCCCTTCTCACCGTTGATCCACAGCTCGCGCGTCTCGCCTGCGGGCAGCAACACCTCAATCTCACGCCACGCCGGCTGATAGTCGCCGCGCTTCTCCAGCGTCAGTTCAAGACGATCGCGGCTGCTGCGCAGCGCCCAGCGCACCCAGAGCGCATTGCCCTGCCGCCAGCCGTGACTCTCGCCGTCGTCGTCGAAAAACTCGCCCTCGGTGCGCGCTTCGCCCGGCGCAGGCCACAGCTGCAGTTCGCGCACGCTGTCGAGCCGCGCATCGGTGGTGCTTTCGCAGCGCCCGAGCGGAATGGCGGAACCGGCGCGCGCCAGCAGCGGCAAGCGATCGAGCGGCGCATCCAGCGTCACGGTCTGACCGCCCGCCAGCCACTGGCCGCTGTGCCAGTCATACCAGCCGTGGGCGTTGCGCGGCAGATAGACCTCGCGCTCGCGGCTGCCCTCCTCCACCACGCTGGCCACCAGCAAATCGCGCCCCAGCAGAAAGTCGTCGTTTTCCCGATACGTCTCGCTGTCCTCTTCGTGATCGAGGAAAGTGGGACGCAGCATCGGCTCATCCTGCGCGCTCGCCTGCCACAGCAGCGTGTAGAGATAGGGCATCAGGCGGTAGCGTAGACGAATCGCCTCGCGGATCAGCGGCGTCACCTCCGGATACATCCAGGGTTCGTTTACGGTGTGATCGTCGTTCCAGGAGTGGATGGTGAAGCGCGGATGCATCACGCCGTTCTGCACCCAGCGCACAAACAGTTCGGCATCCGGCTTGTCGCCGGAGAAGCCGCCGACGTCGTGACCGACGTTAAACAGGCCCGAAAGGCTCATGCCCAGCCCCATGCGGATGTTGTAGCGCAGCGTCTGCCAGCTGGTGCGGTTATCTCCGCTCCACGTCTGCACATAGCGCTGCATCCCGGCGCAGCCGGAACGGGAGATCAGATAGGGCCGCTTCTCCGGCGCGAAGCGCTGCTGCGCCTCCAGCGAGGCGCGCATCATCAGCAGCGGCATCACCGGGCGAATGTGTTTGATGGCGATGCTCTGCCCGAACCCGTGGCAGCGCGCTTCGCCGTCCCACACCTCATATTCGTTGTTATCGTTCCAGGTGGCGTCGATGCCCTTCTCCAGCAGCTGCGCGGTCACGTTCTCCTGCCACCAGCGCACCGCCTGCGGATGCGTAAAGTCGAGGTGCGATCCTTCATCGTCCCAGAACACCGAACGCTCGGGGCGATCCTGCTCTGAGTCGCGAATAAACAGCCCCTGCGACGCCACTTCCTGATAGCGCGGATGATCCTGTAGCAGGCAGGGTTTGATATTGGCCGCCAGCTTCATGCCCGCCGCGTGGAACGCCTCGCTCATGCCGTTGGGATTCGGCACCTTGTCGTAGTTCCAGTTAAAGACATAGCGCTTGTTGTTGATTGAGGTATAGCCCGAGGAGAGCTGAAACGAGTCGCAGGGGATCTCATGCTCGCGGCAGAGACGAATAAAGCCCTGCAGCTGCTGCTGCGCGTCCGGCGCGTCGGTATAGTGCATGGTCGAGCCGCTGTAGCCCAGGCTCCACTTCGGCTGAAAAATAGTGCGGCCGGTCAGGCGCACAAAGGCCTTCGTCACATCCAGCAGCTGCGGCCCCAGCATCAGGTAGTAGTCGAGATCGCCCGCCTCGGCGCGGTAGCGGCGATACGGCAAATGGTAGTTGTCCAGCTCGTTGCCGAGATCGAGCCAGCTGCTGCTCAGGTTGTCGTAGAACAGGCCGAAGCTGACGCCGTCGCGCTGCGTCAGGGTAAAGGGAATATGCTTGTAGAGCGGATCGGTGCTGGCGGCGTTATAGCCCATCGCGTCGAGGTTGCGCATCTCGAAGCGGCGGCCGCTGCGGTTCAAATCGCCGCTCTTCTCGCCGAGGCCGTAGACGCGATCCTGCGGCTGACGACGCTGATAGTGTTCCACGCCGTCGCCGTGCGCGTTCAGCAAATAGGCGCCGGTGTGGCGATCGGCCGCCAGCGGCTGCCACTGCCCCTGATGGTAATGCTCCCAGCTCAGGCAGAGCGGATGATGCACCGTCACGCGCAGCCGGTCGGTGCTGATGCGCAGCTGGTTCGCCTCGTGCTCCAGCTGAAAGCCCGGCAGCCCGAACCCGTCGAGGGATTCACGATCGCGCCCCTCCCAGGGCACGTCATCCTCTGGCGCGATGCTCCAGGTCCGGTTCAGCGCCAGCTCGCCGTCGCGCTTCAGCAGCACGCGCATCAGACCTGACTCCAGCACATACAGGCGCAGCAGATGGCGGTTATCGACCTTCAGCTCGACAAAGTGATCGGCGTGCTGACTCAGCGTCCAGTTCTTCAGGGTTTTCATAACGGTGTCCTTATTGTTCCGCGCTGCGCTGACGGCGTTCGGCGATAAACATCACCAGGAAAATCGCGCCCACCAGGTCGAAAAAGCCCATGGCGACGAACAGCGGGTTGAAACCTATGGTGTCGGCGGTGACGCCGATAATCAGAGAGAAGATAAAGCTGGCGATCCAGGCGCAGGAGCCGCGCATGCCGTTAACCGTTGCCATCTGGCGACGATCGAAGCGCTCCACCACCAGCGCGCTGAGCATGCAGGAGATCACCTGATGGCCGAAGCCGCCGATCGAGATCAGGGCGATCGCCAGATAAGGATCTTTTACGAGGGTCATCAGCGCCAGCGAGATCATCAGCGCGGCGCCGGTGATCGAGCTGGCGACGATAGAGTTAACGCGCGTCAGGCCGAACCACTTCACGTAGATTTTGGTCAGGTAGCCGCTGGCGACGCTGCCGAGATCGGCGGCGAGAAACGGCAGCCAGGCGAACATCACGATCTGCTTAAGATCCATGCCGCGCTCGTTAGCCAGATAGAGCGGCACCCAGAAGCTCAGCACCGCCCAGGCGGGCTCGGCGAGAAACGCCGGAATGGCGATGCCGTAAAATTTCTTCTCTTTGCCGATGGTTTTCAGCGCCTGAAAGAACGGCAGCTTTTCGCCCACGGCTTCGTTGTCCTGCGTAATCCAGGCGCGCTCTTCGTCCGAAAGACGGGCATGTTTTTCCGGCGACTGATAGCCCCACCACCAGAGGCCGACCCACAGCAGCCCCAGCCCGCCGGTGAGCAGAAACGCGCCCTGCCAGCCGAAGGTAATATGCGCCACATAGATAATCGGCGGCGCCAGCATCGCGCCGACCGAAAAGCCCACGCCCGCCCAGCCTGCGGCGACCGGACGCTCTTTTTTCGGGAACCAGTCGCCGATCGCCTTGGCGTTGGCGGGCGTCGCCGCCGCCTCCGACGCCCCCATCACAAAGCGCAGCAGCGCCAGATGCAGCCAGCTTCCCGCGCCGGCGTGCAGCAGACAGGTCACCGACCAGATGAGCGCGCAGATCAGGAAGCCCATCTTCAGGCCGATGACGTCGATCAGCCAGCCGCAGAGCGGCTGAAACAGGGTATAGGCAAGCTGAAACGCCGCCACCACCCAGGAGTAGTGCTCGGTGCTCATGTTGAGGCTGGTTTTCAGCTCCGGCGCCAGAATGCCGAGCGAATTGCGCGTCACGTAGTTTACCGTCACGCCCAGCAGAAACAGTCCCAGCATCCACCAGCGGAGATTTTTAACGGCGCGCAGCGTTCGCGCGGCGCCGATTGGCTTAGTCGTTGATTCAAGGCTCATTTGTCAGCTCCTGTGCAGGCTTTTAACGGCCGGTTTGATCCTTCACACCGCCCTCCGGCGTACTGCGTGAACCTGTCTGGCACCTTAGGAAAGCGCGAAACGTCGGTATAGCCTCTTTTTTGCAAACTTTTTTATGGCAAACTTTTCGGCGCGTTTAAAGCGGCTTCTCTGCCTTATCTGACGCGATTCAGCACGCAATGAAAATTTTTTCATCGGCAGATTTGAGGACGATCACAAAATGAAACAAAGGCTAAAAATCAGCGAAATTGCGGCGCTAAGCGGCGTCTCGATCAGTACCGTGTCGCGCGTGCTGGCCGGTAAAGCCAATACCCGCGCCAGCACGCGCGATAAAGTGCTGGCGGTGGCGCAGCAGCAGGGCGTGCTGGATAACCTGCACAGCGGCCGCCTGCTGCTGAATAATCTGATGGTGTTCGCGCCGCCGCGCGCGTTCGACGTGCGCAGCGATATCTTTTACTACAAGGTGATTCAGGGCATCGCCCAGGCGATCGCCCCGCACGAGGTGCGTTTACGCTACTGCGCGCTGGAGGAGAATGAGAGCGACACGGCGCTGTTTCTGGAGAAGATGCAGCAAACCGACGCCGCGCTGCTGGTCGGGATCGACGACGATCATATCCACCAGCTCGCGGCGGAGATCGATAAGCCCTGCGTGTTGATCAATGCGATGGATCGCCGTATGCGGCTCTCTTCGGTCTCGCCGCATCATCAACTGATTGGCGAAAGCGCCGCCCGCTATCTGTTCGAGCAGGGACACCGCCAGATTTTGTCGCTGCACTGCCTGCGCCGCTACACCATGGAGCAGCGTCTGCAGGGCGTGCGCGATGCCTGGCACGCCATGAATCTGCGCTTCGACAGCCGCCAGCATCTGTTGACGCTCACCAGCTTCAGCCGGATCGAGGCGGCGGAGAGACTGAGCGAATACCTGAAGCACTGCCCGCGCACTCAGCGCCCTACCGCCATTCTGGCCAGCGGCGACTATATCGCCGCCGGCGCGGTGGAGGCGCTACAGCAGGCCGGGCTGCGCGTGCCGCAGGATGTGTCGGTGATGAGCATGGACGGCTTCAATCTCGCCGCCATTCACGATATTCCGCTCACTTCCGTGCAGGTGCCGCGCGACGAGCTGGGCGCAGAGGCGGTGCGCATGGTGCAGAGCATGCGCCTGAACGCGCAGACGCTGCCCGGCACCCTGCTGCTGCACGGCAAGCTGGTGGTGCGCGAGTCGGTGCGCCGCATCCGCGACAACCTCAGCCACGCGCCGGTGCAGCAGCACGGCCTCTACGATTAGCTCGGGTCGGAGAGCGCCTTCAGCCGCAGCTCCGACGGCTGCGGGCGGCCGAAGTAGTAGCCCTGGAACAGGGTACAGCCCTCTTCACGCAGCTTCGCGAACTGTTCGCTGCTCTCCACCCCTTCGGCAGTGATCTGAATATCCAGGCTGCGGCTCATGCCGGTAATGGCGCGGATAATCGCCAGCGCCTCGCGGCTGTCGCCCATATCGCTGATAAAGGACTTGTCGATTTTGATCTTGTCGAACGGAAAAGATCGCAAATAGCTGAGCGACGAGTAGCCGGTGCCGAAGTCGTCCAGCGCGATTTGCACGCCGAGTTTCTTCAGGCTTTCCAGCGTGCGGATATTGCCGAGCGAGTCGTCGAGCAGCACCGACTCGGTGATCTCCACTTCCAGCCGGCTCGGCTCCAGCCCGGAGTCGCGCAGCGCAGCCTCCACTACCGAGACCAGCGAGCTGTTTTTAAACTGCAGCGGCGACAGGTTGACCGACACCGACTGCTTGCCGTCCCAGGTGGTCGCCTCGCGGCAGGCTTCGAACAGCGCATAGGCGCCAAGCATATGGATCAGCCCGCTCTCTTCCGCGATGGGAATAAAGTCGTTCGGCATAATCAGTCCTTTCACCGGATGGTGCCAGCGCATCAGCGCCTCGTAGCCGATAATTGACTGCACCGCTTCGCCGTCGGTAATCGGCTGGTAGTAGAGCTTGAGCTGCTGGCTGCCGATCGCCTCGCGCAGGTCGTTTTCGATTATCCGGCGGCTGCGCGCAACGTCGTCCATCTCCAGCGTAAAGTGCTCGTAGCGGTTGCGCCCGTTGCGCTTGGCCTCATAGAGCGCCATATCGGCGCAGCGCAGCATCTGCTCCGGCGTGTTAGTGATGGTCGCGCTCAGGGCGATGCCGACGCTGAGGCCGACGCTCAGGTTATGGCCCTCGATATTGACCGGCGGGCGTATCGCCTCAATCAGCCGCTGGGCGACCAGCGCCGCCTCTTCCGCGCTGCCGATAGAGGGCAGCACGATGGCGAACTCGTCGCCGCCGATGCGCGCCAGCGTGTCGCGATCGCGCAGCGCAGCGCGCAGGCGTTTCGCCACCGCGCGCAGCAGCTCGTCGCCGATCTGGTGGCCGAGCGCGTCGTTAACGTTCTTGAAGTTGTCGAGATCGAGGCAGAGCGTGGCGGTCTGCCGGCCGCTCTGGGTATCGCCGCGCAGCGCCTCGCTCAGCCGCTGACGGAACAGAATACGGTTCGGCAGGCTGGTGAGGTTGTCGTGATGCGCCATATGGTGGATGCGCGCGTCGGCGGCGCGCTGGTCGGTGACATCCTCGACGATCAGCATAATGTAGTTCTGCCGCGCGTCCTGCCCGCGAATGGTGGTGGCGCGGGTATGCAGAATGCGTTCGCCGCTGGCGGTAAGCAGCAGCTGTTCACGCTGGTGAATGCCTTCGCTGCGCAGCGCGATATCCGCCAGGCTGTTGAAGTAGTCGCTGAGTTCGGCCGACATGCATTCGTGCGGTTTTTTGTTGACCAGCAGCGCTTTCGAGACGCCAAACAGCTTTTCCGATCGGTCGTTGACCAGCAGGATTTCGCGCGTAATGGCGTCTTCCACCACCACGCAGGAGGGAATATTGGCGATGATATTGTCGAGGAATTTCGACAGCGCCGACATTTTCGCGCTCTGCGCTTCCGCCAGATCTTTGGCGCGCAGCAGCTTTTGCTCCTGCTCGCGGCGTTCGGTGATGTCGCGGGTGATTTTGGCGAAGCCGATTAGCCGTCCTTCGTCGTTATGGATGGCGTCGATCACCACGTGCGCCCAGAAGGCGCTGCCGTCTTTGCGGTAGCGCCAGCCTTCATCTTCAAAGCGGCCGCTCGCCAGCGCAATCGCCAGGTTGGCGTCCGGGATACGCTGCAGGCGCTCCTGCGCGCTGTAGAACACCGAGAAATGCTCTCCGACGATTTCTTCGGCAAGGTAGCCTTTGGCTCGCTGCGCCCCGGCGTTCCAGTTCACCACGCAGCCCTGCAGATCCAGCATATAGATGGCGTAATCGGTCACGCCTTCCACCAGCAGGCGGAAGCGCTCCTCCTGCTCGCGCTGCGCGCGCCGCATCGCCTGCTGTTCGGTGCAGTCGCGCGTGATCTTGGCGTAGCCGATCAGCTTGCCGCCGTCGTCGCGCACCGCGTCAATGATGACGTGTGCCCAGAAGGCGCTACCGTCTTTGCGGTAGCGCCAGCCCTGGTCTTCGAAACGGCCGGTGCGATACGCCGTTTGCAGGTTTTTTTCCGGGATATGCGCCTGACGCTCCTGGGCGCTGTAGAAGCGGGAGAAGTGCTGGCCGACAATCTCTTCCGCCACATAGCCTTTGGCGCGCTGCGCGCCGGCATTCCAGTTCACCACCAGCCCGTCGTGATCCAGCATATAGATGGCGTAGTCGGTGACGCCTTCCACCAGCAGGCGGAAGCGCGCTTCCTGCTCGCGCTCTTTGCGCTGCTGCGCCTGCTGCTCAGTGCAGTCGCGCGTAATCTTGGCGAAGCCGATCAGCTCGCCGTACGGGTCGCGGATGGCGTCGATAACCACGTGGGCCCAGAATGCGCTGCCGTCTTTGCGGTAGCGCCAGCCTTCGGTTTCAAAGCTGCCGGTGCGCGCGGCGGTCTCCAGACCGCGCTGCGGCACGCCGTTGACGCGATCGCTTTCGCTGTAAAACAGCGAGAAATGCTTACCCACAATCTCATCCGGCGTGTAGCCTTTCGCCCGCTGTGCGCCAGCGTTCCAGTTAGCAACTGTGCCGTCTGGTTTCAGCATATAGATGGCGTAGTCAATCACGCTCTGTACCAGTAACCGATACATAACATCAGCATTTTTATCCATTTTTATTAGCCTGTTGCAGCGCTGCCTGTAATTGCCCCAAAAATTTAAGAATGGTCTTAATGACGACCCGACTACATCTGAAACCACCTGCTTTGACAAGTACAAATGCGCGGAACACGAAAGTTAGTAGGTGGGTTATCGGCAGTGGCGAGAAAATGTTCAACTGTAAATGCGCTTATGTGAGTGCGGGGAATTTGGCGGTGAAGGATAAGCAGTTAAAAATCAAAATGCACGTAAAGCCCGGCACTAAAAGCCGGGCTTAATCGCGCCGGGCAGCGCGCTACAGGCGATGAGGCGTCAGGCGCACGCCAGCGAAGCGGATTTTAGCCTGACGCTTTTTGCGGCGCTTCCTGATGCACCGCGATATAGCGGTCGTAGCGCGACGCTTTTAGCCGCGTAAGATCGACCAGCACCAGCCCGTCGATGCAGTGATTGAAGTCGGGATCGCAGCCGAAATCGATAAACTGCACGCCGCCGGGCTCGCACAGCTCGGAATATTGCTTATAGAGGGTCGGGATGGCGCAGCCAAGGTTGCTGAGCAGCAGCTTGAGCCTGCGCAGATCCGCCTGGTAGTCGTCGCCGCTGAACTGCGCCAGCACGTCCGGCAGCGAAGCGGGATAAGGCTGGCGCGACGTCGCCAGCGGCAGCCCGGTGGGAAAATAGAGACGATAAAAGGCCACCAGCAGATCGCGCGCCGCCAGCGGCATGCCGCCGGAGATAGAGACCGGGCCGAACAGATAGCGCGTCTGCGGATAACGCGCTAAATAGGCGCCGATGCCGAGCCAAAGGTAGTCGAGCCCGCGCTTGCCCCAGTAGGCGGGCTGAATAAAGCTGCGCCCCAGCTCGATGCTCTGCTGCAAAATGGGCATCATGCGCGCGTCGTAGTGGAACAGGCTGTGGCTATAAAAGCCCTCCAGCCCGCGCCTGGCGAGCTGCTCGTCGCCGGGAATAAAGCGGTAGGCGCCGACAATCTCCAGCTGTGCGTCGTCCCACAGGATCAGGTGATAATAGTCGTCGTCGTAATTATCCAGATCGCGGCGGCGGCCGCTGCCCTCGCCCACCGCGCGAAAGGCGATCTCTCGCAGCCTTCCCAGCTCGCGCAGCAGCGGCACCCAGGTGGCGCCGTTGCGCCGCCACAGGTAGATCTGCTTGCCGTCGCTGGTGGTGCCAAGATGCTCGCTCTCGCGCAGCGCGCGCTTCAGCTCGCCGCGATCTTCGGCGCGGGCGATCGCTTTTTCAGTCTGGAACAGGCCGGGACGCTGCTGGCCGATGCGATAAAGATGTTTGCGCAGCCGCTTCGCCAGCGCTTTGCCCGGCGTGTGGCCGTCATGCCAGTGGGCAAAGGGGATCTGCGCGCCGATATGCAGCTTGATGCGCGAGCCGCGCTGGCGGAACATCTCGCGCACCAGCATCAGCAGCGCCAGCGGCTGAGCGATTTTAGCCGCCGCGTAGAACAGGCCGCTGTTGCGCCCGTCGACGAAAACCGGCACCAGCGGCGCACGGGCGCGCGCTGCCAGGCGCAGAAAGGCGTGATGCCAGCGGCCGTCGCGCACGCCGCGGCTGCCGAGGCGCGAGACTTCGCCTGCCGGGAAAATAATCAGCACCCCGTCGTTGCTAAGGTGCTGCTGCATACGCTGAAGCTGGTCGCGGCTGGTGCGGTTGCCCATGTTGTCCACCGGCAGCAACAGCGTACTGAGCGGCTCCAGCATCCTCAGCATGCGGTTAGCGACGATTTTCACATCGCGCCGCACCTGCGCCACCGCCGCCAGCAGCGCCAGTCCGTCGAGTGCCCCCAGCGGATGGTTGGCGACGATCACCACCGGCCCGCGTGAGGGGATCTGCTCCAGATCGCGCTCGCTCAGCTCGCAGCGCACGTCGAGGTGCTCCAGCATCTGCTCGACCATGTCCAGCCCTTTCAGATGGGGATAGCGCGCGGCGAAGCGCTGAAACTCCTCTTCATGCAGCGCCCAGCGCAGCATCCGACGCTGCCAGCCTGCGGGCTGAGCCTGCGGCCAGAAGCGTTCGAGAACCTGATCGACAGAGAACATAACGCGCCTTATTTTCGACGATGATGACGCCAAAAATAAGGTGAGATGTTTTCAAATTTATGACGCGGCGAAGGTCAGAAATGGTCGGCGATCGGCGTCCAGATGTCGGTCAGCGCGCCCTCTTTGCCGGTAAAGGGATCGCGCGTCGGCAGCGGCACCTGCTTCACCTGCTGCTCGGCCGCGCGCAGTCTGGCTGGCTCGTCGCGGTTAGTCTCCGGCGCAAAGCCTTCCGGGTAGGCGCCGACCACCATAAAGTCCTCGCTGGCATAGACCTGCTTATGGCCCACGCCCGCCGGGATCAGCACCGCGTCGCCCGCGCGCAGCGTCACCATACGGCCGGTGTCGCCGCCGAACAGGACTTCCGCCCAGCCCTGCGCCACGCCCAGCAGCTCATGCGTATTGGGGTGGTAGTGGGTATAGGGAAAAATGTCGTAACGCCAGGAAGGCGGCCAGCCGTTGCGCGCAAAAGTCTGCTCGAACCAGCCGGCGAGATCGGGCTCCTCCTCCTCCGGCACCTCATCCAGCGCCACGCGCGGCCAGATAATAAGCGGCAGAGGGTTGTTGGGCACGCCGCCCGACGGGCTGGCGAGCATCAGATGCTGCGGATTATTCGACGAGCCGGCGGCAAAGGTGCCAGCCGCGAAGGACATCAGCAACATCAGACTGGAAGTCGAGGCAGTCATACAGGTTCTCCGGGTAGCTTTCCGCTAATTGTGGCAAACCTGAGGGTTGTTGCAATGTGCGCCCGCCAGCAGATCCGCCATAAAAGCATGATTTTGCTAACCAAACACAAATAACAAAGCAACAATCCTGCTACTTTGTGCGGTCAGCTTACCCCGGCAGCGCCGCGCAGAGCGCAGGCGACGGCAGAACGTCTTTTTTCTGCTCCGGTTCCGGCGCGAAATCGGGTAGCTCCTCGACCTTTTCCGGCGGAACGGGCTTGCCCAGCAGATATCCCTGTAGGGTATTGCAGCCTAAGCCGGTTAAAAAAGCCTGCTGTTCGGCGGTCTCTACCCCTTCCGCCACCACTTTGAGATCCAGCGACTGCGCCAGCGCGACGATGGCGGAAACGATCGTGGCGTCTTCGGTCTGGTGCTGCAGTTCATTAACGAACGCCCGGTCGATCTTGAGCTCGCTGGCCGGCAGGCGCTTGAGATAGAGCAGGCTCGAATAGCCGGTGCCGAAGTCGTCTATCGACGCCTTAACGCCCAGCCGCGTCAGCTCGGTCAGGATGCGCACGCTCTCGTCCGGATCGCGCATCGCGGTGGTTTCCGTCACTTCCAGCGTCAGCAGCTCGGGCGGAATGCCGTGCGCCGCCAGCGCCTCGGTCACCGTCTCTACCAGATTGCTCTGCTCAAACTGCAGCGCCGACAGGTTGACCGCGACCGACCAGTGGATGTGCCCCTGCTGGCGCCATTCGCGCAGCTGACGACAGGCTTCGTTGATCACCCAACAGCCGATATTGAGGATCATACCGGTCTTCTCCGCCAGCGGCAGGAAGATGTCGGGCGTCAGCAGGCCGCGCGTCGGATGCTGCCAGCGCAGCAGCGCTTCAAAGCCAATAATCGGGCCGCGCGGCGCGCAATATTTCGGCTGGTAAAACAGGCGCAGCTCCTGATTTTCCTGGGCGTGCCACAGGTCGTTGGTAAGCTGCAGCTGGCTCTGCGCCAGGGTATTCATCGAGGGCTGGAAGAAGTTATGCCCGTTGCGGCCGTTGTTTTTGGTGTGGTACATGGCGGCGTCGGCGTTGAACATCAGCTCGCGCTCGTCGTTGCCGTCGCCCGGATAGACGGCAATGCCGATGCTCAGCGACACCATCAGCTCGTAGCGGGAGATCTCAAACGGCCGCTCGATGGCCTTTACCAGCGAGTCCGCCACCGTCGCGGCGTCGTTGGGATCGTCGATCTCAATCAGCAGTACAAACTCATCGCCACCCATGCGCGCCAGGGTGTGGTAGCCCTTCATCTGCTCACTCATGCGCTCGGTGACGGCGATCAGCAGGTTGTCGCCGACGTGGTGGCCGAAGGCGTCATTGACCGCCTTGAAGCCGTCAAGATCCATAAACATCAGCGCAAACTGGGTGTGTTCGCGATTGGCCTTATTGATCGCCTGCTCCAGACGATCCTCCAGCAGAATGCGGTTCGGCAGCCGCGTCAGGTTGTCGTGCAGCGCCAGCTGCGCCAGTTCGCGGTTCGCCTCCGCCAGCGAGCGCGCCAGAATGGCGGTACGCGCCTGCATGCGCGCGTCGAGCATCGACACCAGCAGCGTAATGCCGAGGATCGCCAGCGTGACCACCGTCACCAGAATCGCCAGCCAGTTGCTGTTGACGCCCAGGGTACTGGCGTGGCTGTGCGCCGGAAAGTTGGCCGCCGCCATGCCGGTGTAGTGCATGCCCGCGATGGCGCATCCCATCACCACCGAGGCGCCGACGCGCAGCAGCGTGGTGCGGCCGGTAGTGCCGTCGCGCAGGTTGAACGCCAGCCATAGCGCCGCGCCCGACGCCACCAGCGCAATCACGACCGAAAGCGCAATCCAGCCCCAGTTCCAGCTGATGCCGGGCGAGAACATCAGCGCCGCCATGCCGGTGTAGTGCATCGCCACCACGCCGCTGCCCAGCACCAGCGCGCCGCCCAGCAGTTTTTTCAGCGGCAGCTCGCCCTGACAGACCAGCCAGAGCGCGAAGATCGAGGCGATAACCGCAATCGCCATTGAGACGCCGGTGAGCGACGCGTCGTAGCTCATCACCATCTCCATGGTCATCGACAGCATGCCGATAAAGTGCATTGCCCAGATGCCGACGCCCATGGCGAAACCGCCGCCGAATAGCCATATCAGCGCGACTTTTCCTGTCGAGGTGGCGACGCGGCCCGCCATATCCAGCGCGGTAAAGGACGCCAGCATCGCAACGAGAATGGAAACGATGACGGTAAACGAATCGTATGAGGTCACTAACATAGTGAAGTCCCGTTAAAGCGCAAAATCGCAGCCATGGTGTTGTAATGAAAAAGTCACAAGGATGAATTATCTGCTCAGGTTATCGGCAAAGCGCAAAAGGTAATTAGCCTGCCACGATAAAAGCTTCCGATGCCTGTGAGCGTTAAAATCTATCGTCAGACGGTGGCGAAGTCGGCGATGCGATCGGCCGGCGTCGGTTTGCCCAGCAGGTAGCCCTGCAAAGCGTCGAAGCCCAGCCGGGTCAGCAGCGTCTGCTGCTCTTCGGTTTCGACCCCTTCCGCCACCATATGCAGGTTAAGCGTCTGCGCCAGCGCCAGCATCGCGCTCACCACGGTGGCATCCTGGCTGTCGGCGCGCAGACTGTTGATAAAGCTGCGGTCGATTTTCAGCTCGCTGGCCTCGAGGTGTTTCAGGTGCAGCAGGTTAGCGTAGCCGATGCCAAAATTATCGATCGCCACTCTGACGTCGATTTTTTGCAGCTCGCTGATGCGCTGCTGGCTAAACTGCGGATCGCGCATCGCGATGCTTTCGGTGATCTCCAGCGTCAGCGACCTGCCCGGCAGCTGATGGCGCAGCAGCGCCTGACGCACCGTCTCCAGCAGATCGCGCTGGTGAAACTGCAGGGCCGAGAGGTTAACCGAGACCGTCCAGTGCGGATGCCCGTCGCTGTGCCACTGTTTGAGCTGGCGGCAGGCTTCGTTAATCACCCAGTTGCCCAGCGCGACAATCTGCCCGGTCTTCTCGGCGCGCGGCAGAAAAATATCGGGCATCAGCAGGCCGCGCGTCGGGTGCTGCCAGCGCAGCAGCGCTTCAAAGCCGATCAGTTCGCTGCTGCTGGAACGGAACTTCGGCTGGTAGAACAGCTGCATTTCCTGACGCTCCAGCGCCTGCCACAGGTCGTTGGCCAGCGCCAGCTGATGCTGCGCGCTGGCGCTCATCGCCGGTTCGAACAGGCAGTAGCCGTTACGCCCGCTGTGCTTGATGTGGTACATCGCCGAATCGGCGTTGAACATTAGCTCCTGCTTGCTGCGACCGTGCTGCGGATAGAGCGCGACGCCGACGCTGAGCGAGACGCGCAGCAGGTAGCGATCCAGCTCGAACGGCTGGTCTATGGCATTGACCAGCCGCTGCGCCAGCGTCGTCGCCTGCCGGCTCTCGTTGCCCTGCGTCAGCAGCACAAACTCATCGCCGCCGAGGCGCGCCAGCAACATGTTGTCGTCGCTGAGCTGGCGGCGCAGGCGGTCGGCGACCGCTATCAGCAGGCGATCGCCGACGTAGTGGCCCCAGGTGTCGTTGACCGCCTTGAAGCCGTCGAGATCCATATACATCAGGGTAAAGCCCGGCCTGTCGCGCGTTGTCTGGCTGAGCGCCACGTCCAGCCGCTGCTCCAGCATCACGCGATTGGGCAGCGCGGTGAGATTGTCGTGCATCGCCAGCTGATGCAGCTCCTGATTCGCCTGATTAAGGCGCTGCGCCAGACGCGCCGCGCGCAGCTGGGCGTCCAGCATCGAAGCGAGCAGCGTAAAGCCGAGAATAGAGAGCGTGCCGAGCGCCACCCACACCGCCAGCCCCTGGCCGCTGACGCCCTGCGCCAGCGGCATGCTGTGGCGGTCGAACTGCGCGGCCGCCATGCCGGTGTAGTGCATACCGGCGATGGCGACGCCCATCACCAGCGCGCCGAGCGCGCGCATCGTCAGCAGATATTTTTCGCCCTGGCGCAGATGGAACGCCAGCCAGAGCGCGGCGGCGGAGGCGAGGTAAGCGATGGCGACAGAGAGCGCTACCAGGGAAAAGCGCCAGTGCAGCCCGGGCGAGATCAGCAGCGCATGCATGCCGATATAGTGCATCGCCACGATGCCGCTGCCGAGCATGGCGCTGCCCACCAGCCAGCGTCGGCGACTAAAATGCCCGTGCTGGGTCTGCGCGAACGCCAGCATACAGGCGACACAGGCCGCCAGCAGCGACAGCACGGTCAGGCTTATGTCATAGCGCATCGGCATCATCATCGCCAGCATGCCGATAAAGTGCATCGCCCAGATGCCGATGCCCATCGCCATGCCGCCGGCCAGCAGCCATAAACGCGCCATCCAGCCGTGCGACACCGCGACGCGCCCTGCCGTGTCCAGCGCGGTAAACGCGGCAATAAAAGCGACAATCAGCGAAACGCCGATCAGGACGCTATCCCAGGTGACCAACAGCATGTGCAACTCCCCACAGCCCGCCTGTGGGCAGGCGCTGTGTTGTAATCAAAAAAGACTTCAAAAAAAACAGTCGGATAAAAAAGCGATCGGCCGTGCAGTTTATTATTTTCAGGGTCGTTTAGCGCTGTCCCGGTGCGGACGAGACATTATTAAGACTTTTCCTGGCATGATAACTAAAAGGGTAACTGGACCTGATTAATGTATGAACATATCACTGTTCACGAGGTGGCGGTAGGGGGCAAAATACCCCGCGCTTTGCTTTTTTTTCTTTAACACAACATATTGGTATTACTGGATTATCGGCCTGAAATGCCGATTGATTAAGGAAAAATTTTGCGATTGCTTCACCGGCGCTTGCGCGCCGTTCTATATTAAGTAAAATTTATAAAAAAACCTTAGCTAAAACTAAGATTATTCTCACGACGAGGCGCCCTTGCTGGCTTTGCCGAGGCCGAAGTCACCAGATCTTGTTTGTTTTCATCATTAATCACCGGGCGAAAAAGCACTGACTCTACATAATCGGTAAGGATTAATTATGAAATTCAAGCTTTTTCTGTTTGCCGCTGCGGGCCTGACCTCGACCCTCCCTGCCGTGACATTTGCGGCAACGACCACAGGGACGATCAACGCCACCCTGACGCTGACCACCGGTTGCCTGGTAAACGGCCAGTCCGCTACCACCGGCGTTAACTTCGGTACCCTGAACTTCGGCAGCAGCGCGGCGACCTTCGATACCCTTAACGCCACGCTGGTCGGCGCATCCGGCAACGGCATCTACGTGCGCTGCACCACCGGTCAGACCTATAACGTGCAGGTCACCAGCAGCAACGCGGCGCCCGCCACCATTTTCGGCACGGTTTCCGGCCAGCCGCGCTACCTGATCCTCGGCTCCAACAACACCCAGGGGATCGCCTATACCCTCTACAGCGACGCGGCCTTTACTACCGCCATCGCCAATAACACCAATATTGCCGCCAGCGGCACCACCGATCCGACGCTGGGCACCAACTACGCCATCTACGGCCGCGTGGTGGGAGGCGGCTTTAACCCGCTGATCCCGGCTGGCACCTATACCGACACCATTAACGTCGCCGTGAATTACTGATCGCGCGGTCAGGAGCATCCGGGTGGCTGCGCCGCGCGCGTTGCGCAGGCTGATCTGCGCGCTGCCCCTGCTGACAGGAAGTCTTAGCGCCTGGAGCCTGCCCACCAGCACGTTTCAAGTCTCGGCTTCCATCGTGGCGGGCTGCGTCGTCTCCGGTACCAATACCGGCGTTTTCGGCACGCTTGATTTTGGCTCGCAGTCGGGCGTCGCCAGCAACAGCGTCAGCGCCAGTTTTGTGCAGAGCGCTGCGATTACGCTCGCCTGTACCCCTGGCACGACGCTGAGCATGAGCATCAGCGGCGGCAGCAACTACACTACGACACGCAACCTGAAGCACACCAGCAATACCAATACCGTGCCCTACACCCTCTACACCAACGCCAGCCATACCACCGCGATCCCGGTGAACAGCGCCGTCGCGCTGAGCTACAGCAATGCCAATAACATTACGTTGCCGATTTACGGCCTGCTGAAACTGCCCGGCCCGACGCGCGCTGGCGTCTACACCGACACGCTGACCGTGACGCTGAGCTGGTAGCCGCATGCTTAAAGGAGAAAGTTGATGATGCGCGCCCTGTTGTTGTTTGTTTCCCTGCTGGCGGCCAGCGCCCAGGCGGCCAATTCGCTAATGATCTGGCCCATCGATCCCGCCATCAACCCGGAGGAGAAAGCGAGCGAGCTGTGGCTGGAGAATCGCGGCAGCGTCACCACGCTGATGCAGGTGCGTATTTTTAGCTGGCAGCAGGTTGGCGGCAAAGAGCAGTACGCCACGCAGCAGAGCGTCGTCGCCAGCCCGCCGCTGGTGCGCATCGAACCGGGTAAAAAACAGCTGGTGCGCCTGATTAAACAGACGCCGCCCGGCGCGGGCCAGGAGCTGGCGTACCGCGTGGTGCTTGATGAGATCCCAACGCCGCGTACGCCGGGCGAAAATCAGGCGGGCCTGAATTTTCAGATGCGCTACTCGGTGCCGCTGTTCGTCTACGGCGAGGGGCTGACGCGTGACGCGGCGAAGCCGGATCTGAGCTGGCGCCAGGTGAGCGAAGGCGGCCGATCCTGGCTGCTGATCGCCAATCGCGGCAGCGGCCATGCGCGCCTCAGCAACGTCACCGTCGGCGGACGCAGGCTGGGCGACGGCCTGTTCGGCTACGTGCTGGCGCGCAGCGAAAACCGCTGGCCGCTGAAAAATGCGGTCAGCGGCCAGATGACGGCGGACACCAACGCCGGCGCGTGGCGCAGCGCGCCCAGTCGCTAAATGCCGCGCGCACTTCACCCTTGCGCGCTGGCGGTGGCCAGCGTCTGCGCCTGTCTGACGCCCGCCGCCGCGCTGGCGGAGACCTTTTCGTCGCTGCCGCCGCCGCCGTCGCTGGAGAGCGGCGGCGGCGATCGTCAGCGCTATATGCTGGAGCTGGTGATCAACCAGCGCGAAAGCGGCGCTATCGTGCCGGTTGAGCGGCGCGACGGCCGCCTGCTGGTGCGCGCCGGCGATTTGCAGCGCCTCGGCATTCCCGCGGAGAAATTGCCCGACCCGCAGCAGGTCGACGTCAGCCAGTGGCCCGAGGTCAAAGCGGATTACGACGATCGGCGGCAGCGGCTGCTGCTGACGGTGCCGCCCGCCTGGCTCCCCGGCCAGGTGATCGGCGAGGCGCAGAACGGGCCGCGCTACCCTGGACGCGCCACCACCGGCGCGCTGTTCAATTACGACCTCTACGCCACGCGCACCACCAACGCGGGCACCCGACTTTCTGCCTGGAACGAGCTGCGCCTCTTCGGCTCCGCCGGTCAGTTTTCCAGCAACGGCGTCTGGCAGCAGCAGATCGAGGGCCGCGCGCCCGCGCAGGAGGACGGCTATATCCGCTACGATACCTGGTGGAGCAACGAGGATGAGAACAACGCGGTCAGCTGGCGCGTCGGCGACCTCACCACCGACGCGCTGAGCTGGAGCAACAGCGTGCGTCTCGGCGGGATACAGGTTGGCCGCGATTTCAGCGTGCGACCCGATCTGGTGACCTATCCGCTGCCCGCCTTCTCCGGCCAGGCGGCGGTGCCCTCCACCGTCGATCTCTTTATCAACGGCTACCGATCCAGCCAGGCGAACGTGCAGCCGGGCCCCTGGTCGCTGACCAACGTCCCTTTCGTCAACGGCGCGGGCGACGCGGTGATCACCACCACCGACGCGGTGGGACGTCAGGTTACGACGACGCTGCCGTTCTACGTCTCCAGCACGCTGCTGAAAGCGGGCCTGAGCGACTACTCTTTTTCCGCCGGCGCGTTTCGCGACAACTACGGCATCCGCAATTTCGATTACGGCGAGGCGGCGGCGAGCGGATCGCTGCGCTATGGCGCCACCGACTGGCTGACGCTGGAAACCCATGCTGAAGGCAGCGACAGCCTGGCGATGGGCGGCGCGGGCGCGATGTTTCGCGTCGGCAGCCTCGGCGTGCTGAACGGCGCGCTGGCGCAGAGCCAGATGAGCGGCGCGGGCGGCACGCAGTACAGCTGGGGCTACCAGTACAACAACAGCTGGTTCAGCATCGGCACGCAGCATATTCTGCGCAGCCGCGACTTCGGCAACCTGGCGCTGCTCAGCAGCCGCACCGGCAACAGCGACACCAGCAATACCACCTACAGCCTGGCGCGCCGCAGCGCCCAGTACAACGCCAGCCTGTCGCTAAGCCAGTACGGCAGCCTCGGCGCTGCTTATATCGATATCAGCGGCGGCGACGGCCAGCACACGCGGCTGCTCAACCTCTCCTGGAGCAAAACCCTGTGGGGCAATTCCAGCCTCTACGTTTCCGCCAGCCGCGATCAAGAGCAGGGCGCCTGGAGCGGCGCGATTTCGCTGGTGATCCCGTTTGGCGAGCACGGCAGCGCCTCGGTGAGCATGGAGCGCGACCAGCAGGGCGAAAATAATCAGCGGCTCTACCTCTCGCGCTCGATGCCGAGTGACGGCGGCTTCGCCTGGGACGCCTCCTGGGCTAATCAGGGCGGCAACAGCGGCGACTACCGCCAGGGAAGCCTGCGCTGGCGCAATAACAAAATCGACACCTCAGCGGGCTTCTACGGCGACGACGACTACAACACCCAGTGGGCGGATCTCACCGGTTCGCTGGTGCTGATGGACAATCAGACCTTCGCCGCCAACGCCATCAACGACGCCTTCGTGGTGGTGAAAACCAGCTATCCCGACGTCAACGTGCGCTATGAAAACCAGTCGATGGGGCGCACCGACCGCAACGGCTATCTGCTGGTGCCCTCGATCAGCAGCTACTATCCGGCGAAGTACGATATCGACACGCTCGATCTGCCCGCCGATATGACGACGCCCAGCGTTGAACAGCGCTTCGCGGTGAAACGCCAGAGCGGCTATCTGCTGCACTTTCCGGTGGAGAAGCTGCGCGCCGCCAGCGTGATCCTGCAGGATGCCGACGGCCAGCCGCTGCCGGTCTCCAGCCAGGTGCTGCGCGAAGGCCAGGCGACCGAATATGTCGGCTGGGACGGCATCGCCTGGCTGGAGAACCTGCGCGCCCGCAACCCGATGCGCGTCGCCACGCCGGATGGGCGGACCTGCAATGCCGAGCTGACCATCGCCAGCGGCCAGCCGCAGGCGCTGAAAACCTATGGCCCCATCACCTGTGCGCTGCCGCCACGTCCGGCAGGCGCGCCGACGCCCAGTCTCGATAACGCCACCTCAGGGATTATTCCATGAAAAAAATTCTGCTCTTGCTGGCGCTGATGGCGTTTTTCCCGACGCTGTCGCGCGCCGCCTGCGCCCTGCCCGCCTCCACCGCCAGCTTCGGTTCGGTGACGACCTTTGTGGTCAACAGTACGGCGCAGGCGACCTCGACCAACGCTAACGTCAACTGCGGCTCCGGCTCCGCGCTCTCGCTGCTGGGCAATAACCAGATCACCTTTCAGCTGACCGGCGCCACCAACGTCAGCGGCACGCGCGGCACGCTAAAGCGCAGCGGCGACACCGGCACCGATAATATCCCGGTGCAGCTCTGCATCGACAGCGCCTGCGCCACCGAGCTGACCATTGGCGCCGCCGCCTACGTCATCAGTCAGTCGGTGCTGGTCAATCTCGCCGGCCTGTTAGGCAGCCTTAACTTCGCTATTCCAGTCTATCTGCGCAGCGTGCCGGGCCAGACGGTGGCCGCCGGCACCTATACCGCCACGCTCAACCTGGCGGTGACCTATAACATCTGCACCAGCGTCGGCGTCGGCAATCTTTGCCTGTCGCCGCAGACCGGCAGCGGCGTCATCCCCATCAGCGTCACCATGGTGGTCACCAACGACTGCACCACCATCACCGCGCCCAATATCAGCTTCGGCAGCGCGCCGCTGGTGGGCAGCTTCTCTGCCGTGTCGCAGACGATTAACGTGGTGTGCAGCAAAGGCAGCACTTACACGGTGGGATTAAGCAACGGCAGCTACGTTAGCGGCACGCAGCGCCAGATGGCGAGCGGCACAAACCGCTTAAGCTATGAGATTTACAAGGGAACCAGCAGCAACCGCTGGGGGCCGAGCGGCACCGAGCGCTACAGCAGCGCCAGCTCCACCAGCGTGAGCACGGATGGGCTGACGCGCGGCTACAGCTATACCGCGCGCATCCTCACCACGCAAAACACGCCGCCCGCGGGGAACTACACGGACAGCGTGGTGGTGGACCTGTCGTTTTAGACTGAGGCGCCGGCGGTCGCGCCGCTGTGGCGCGCACGGTACTGCCTGACCATGCGGCCAATCAACAGCGTGCCGATCAGGCCGCAGACGGCAGCAAAGGTGAGCCAGACGCCGGGCATCGCCTTATCGCCGGTGGCGTGGATCAGGTAGCTGGAGATAGCGGGCGTAAAGCCGCCGAACAGCGCAGTCGCCAGGCTGTAGGCGAGCGAGAACCCTGAGGCGCGCACTTCGGCAGGCATGATTTCCGCCAGATAGACCACCATCGCGCCGTTGTAGCTGGCATAGAGGAACGAGAGCCAGAGCTCCGCCTCCATCAGATGGGCGAAGGTTGGCGATCCCACCAGCCAGTGCAGCACCGGCCAGGTGGTGACAATCATCAGCAGCGTAAAGGTAATGAGCAGCGGACGGCGGCCGATACGATCCGACAGCGCGCCCATCAGCGGCAGCCAGATCAGGTTAGAGAGGCCGACGCACAGCGTCACCAGAAAGCTCTCTTTATCGCTCATCATCAGCACGGTTTTGCCGAAGGTGGGCGTAAAGGCGGTGATCATATAGAACATCACGGTGGTGGTGACCACCATCAGCATGCCTGCCAGCACCAGCGCCCAGCTGCTCGCCAGCGAACGCATAATCTGCCGCATGGTCGGATGCTGTTTGCGCTGGCTGAAGGCTTCGGTCTCTTCCAGCATGCGGCGCACCCAGAACAGAAAGGGCACAATCATACAGCCGACGACAAAGGGAATACGCCAGCCCCACTCCGTCACCGCCTCTTTTGCCAGCAGATGGTTGAGCAGCAAACCAAGCAGCGCGGCGAAGATCACCGCAATCTGCTGGCTGCCCGACTGCCAGCTAACGAAAAAGCCTTTGCGTCCTTTTGGCGCCACCTCGGCCAGATAGACGGAGACGCCGCCCAGCTCGACGCCAGCGGAGAAGCCCTGCAGCAGGCGGCCAAGCAGGATCAGAATCGGCGCGGCGGCGCCCAGCGTGGCGTAGCCCGGCACCAGCGCGATAGTAAGCGTGCCGATCGCCATCAGCCCTAACGTCAGCAGCAGCCCCTTGCGGCGGCCATGATGGTCGATATAGGCACCAAGCACGATCGCCCCTAACGGCCGCATCAGAAATCCGGCGCCGAAGGTCATCAGGGTCAACATTAACGAGGCGAATGGATCGTCGCCGGGAAAGAAGGTTTTCGCAATGGCGGTGGCATAGTAGCCAAACACCATAAAGTCATACATTTCAAGGAAGTTACCGCTGGTAACGTTGAAAATAGTTCGGGCGCTGCCTTGAGGCTTTTGTAAAGACGGAGTGTGATTCATCGTGGCTTCCTGCGTTTTTTCTCCGTTTTAGCCTGAGCGAGGCGCGAATGATGTGATTAACCTCACCATTTCACTTTACAATTGTGAAACCAAGAGTAACAAACAATTAACCTCGCAATTATGCAGCAGGATTCACCTTTTCACCTGTCCGCGCTGACTGACTCTGCTTTCAGGTCGTCTGCAAAGCGACGTATCAGATAAGCAGGTATAACGGGAAAAGTGTCAGAAGAGGCACAATAGCGATACACAGTGGCTAAAACAGCTTAACTTAACAGGGAAATGTCATGCATATCCGTGCCATGTTCGGAGAAACGCTTTTATTCATGTCACTCATATTCTCGGTAACCGCCGCTCAGCCTCTTACTCCGCCCGCTCCCCACGCGCAGCGTATCTCCATACAGACGCAAGGCGCTGGAACGGATGTCATCTTGATTCCCGGGCTGGCGTCGTCGCGCGAAGTCTGGGCCGATTTAGCCGCAGAATTACGTAAGAAACACCGCATTCACCTGGTAGAGCTTGCGGGCTTTGCGGATACGCCGGCCATTTCCAACCCTGAAGGGAGAGTTATCGCGCCGGCAGCTGAGGCCATCGCAGAATATATCCAGGCCCAGCACATCAACGCGCCGGCGATTATTGGCCATTCACTTGGGGGAGAGATTGCCCTGATGCTGGGCGCGCGCTACCCCAACCAGGTCGGTCGCCTGATGATTGTCGATGCTTTACCGTTCTACACGTTGATGATTGATCCTGCGGCGACCAGCGAAACGGCTGAGCGGCACGCCGCCCCTATGCGGGACTGGCTGCTGCAGCAGTCGCCGGAGCAATTTGAAGCGTCCCAGAAAGCATCCATAGCCCGTTTAGCCATGACCGAGGCGGTGAGGCCCGCGCTGATGGCGGCGAGCATCCGTTCCGATCGCAAAACCGTTGCGAATGCCGTGTATGAACTGATGGTGACCGATTTGCGTCCCGAGCTAGGCCGTATCAAAGCGCAGATGGAGATCGTCTATGCGTATGACGCCTTATTTGGCATACCGGCAACCCGCGTAGAGGCGATGTACCGTCAGGCCTATGCCTCTGCACCGCATATCCGTTTCACGCGTATTGATGAGAGTTTTCACTTTGTGATGCTTGATCAGCCAGAACGGTTCGCCAGTGCGGTTAAGGCATTTTTAAAGGAGTAAAGGATGCTCAGGGCGCAAGCACCGCTTCTGGCACCAGGCGGGCTGACGCGCAGGCCGATGTCCGAATGAGCGAGAAGCGGACATTTTATTTGACGTTGATATAATACTGAGCAATCTGGAATAGCAGTACCGTCAAGAGATTAGTTACCGGGATTGCACTAATGCACTGGCATTGCTAGTAATCTGCTGCAGGAGAACACGTATTAAAAGAAAGCTTCGTCAGCGCAACAAACGCTGGCTATCCATTCAACAGAAACGTGCGCGTAATGAAGGAGTGCCGTTTAGCTTTTTTATTAATTTCCCCTCCATTCGGGCTACAGCCTGCAATGGAGAGCGTCTCAACCGGCGTGGCTTGATAAAGCCAGACTGGCACCACGCGCTATTTTATCAAGGATGGGGAGAAGTACCAATGATAGGGCCGGGCGGTAAAATTTATTGGTTTACATGTTTTGACAAAGAAGAACTTCCTGTTGAGTTTCAGTCGTTATGGCGAGAGGAATAGTTGTACTTAATTCTCTTTCTACTACGCCAACTGCCGCTTTGAAACAGATTCATTCGGACAGTTCGAAGAGATAACACTATCAACTTGAAATAATCCCATCTCATCGGTTGCTGAGTAAAACTTGGTTAACGCCTGATTTTTTATCAAAGTCCGCTTCTGGCACGAAGCGGACATTCGCACTAAAACGCCGTCATCTGCGCACAGCGCCTTCTTTAGAGATAAAAGTCTGACGCCCGGAGAGCACAGCCTCCCGCGACAGGACAAAAACAAAAAGGGCAGCCCCCAGGCTGCCCTTTCCCCACGCGCGCAAATTTACTTCGCGGCGGTTTCCATCCCCATCAGGCCGATCTTAAGATAACCCGCGCCGCGCAGCTTATCCATCGCGCTCATCAAGGTCTCATAATCGACAGACTTATCAGCCTGGAAAAAGATAGTGGTCTCTTTTTTGCCTTCGGTCTGGCTGTTCAGTACCGCCACCAGCGTCTCCGGCGTCACCTGCTCATTGCCGATATAAAACTGCTTATCCGCTTTAATCGACAAATAAACCGGCTTCTCCGGCCGCGGCTGCGGCGCGCTGGTCGAGGCGGGCAGATTAACGCGAACATCTACGGTCGCCAGCGGCGCGGCCACCATAAAGATGATCAGCAAAACCAACATAACGTCGATAAACGGCGTAACGTTGATCTCATGCATCTCGCCATCGGTTTCCAGATCGTCGTTTAATCGCATCGCCATACACTTAACCTACGCGTAATTTCTGAGCGGTCGGGCGAGCTTCAGCGCTTTTCGCGTTAAGGTTGCCCAAGTCGATATCGCGGCTCTGCAGCAGCAGAATCTGCGCGGCCACGTCGCCCAGCGACGCTTTATAGCCCGCGATCATGCGCGCGAAAACGTTATAGATCACCACCGCCGGAATCGCCGCCACCAGGCCGATAGCGGTCGCCAGCAGCGCTTCGGCGATGCCGGGCGCGACAACCGCCAGATTGGTGGTCTGGGTCTGCGCGATACCGATAAAGCTATTCATGATGCCCCATACCGTCCCGAACAGGCCGATAAACGGCGCGACGGAGCCGATAGTGGCGAGGAAGCCGTTGCCGCGACCGGCGTGGCGGCTAAAGGCGGCGACGCGGCGCTCAAGGCGAAAACTGGTGCGCTCTTTAATACCGTCGGTATCTTCGACGCCCGCCGAAAGCGCAATCTCGTTTTGCGCATCATTCAGCAGCGCTGCGCTGTGGCTGTGGCTCTTGAACTGCGCGGCAGCGCGAGCGGCGTCGCCCAGGCTGCGGGCTTCGCCCAGCGCCTGCTGCTCGCTTTTCAGTCGACGTTTTGCCGCGCTAAGCTCGGCAAACTTTCCGAAAAAAATCGCCCAGGTCACGACCGACGCCAGCAACAGGCCGATCATTACCACTTTTACCACGATATCGGCATGTTGATACATGCCCCAAACAGAGAGATCCGTTTGCATTAAGTCACTGGCTACCACGCTGCGTCTCCAACTTCATATGCAGGAATAATGGATAAGCGCGAATAATAGCAAAAAACCGGCGAATTGATAGTAGTTCTCATTACTATTTACAAACCCTACGCCGCTCGCAGCGGGCTGTTGCGACCTTTTATGACACTTTTCAGCGCTATTTCAGAAATGTGATTTCCCGTATAAATTTATTAAAACATCGTTTCAAAATGTGAGCTTGTTCATCGAATCAGCATTGCCGCATTTTCAGCCAGCGCGATTTGCCTATTCTGGCAGCACGCGGGCCACTTCCTCTGCCGCCTATGACCTGTGCCCTCCTCTACCTGCCTGGAGAAATAATAATGAGAGTGAATAAATGGATCCTTGCCGTTTCCGTCTCTGCTGCGCTCGGCCTGAGCGCGGCTCCGGCATCGGCGAAGGTATTAAAAGTGGCGGAGGTCCAGCCCGCTGGCTACCCCACCGTCGTGGCGCTGCAGCATATGGGCGACAAGCTGAAACAGGCGACTAACGGGCGACTGGAGATGAAAGTCTACGCAGGCGGCGTGCTGGGCGACGAAGATCAGACGCTGCAGCAGGTGCAGCTCGGCGCCATCGACATGATCCGCGTCTCGCTGGCGCCGGTCACCACCATCGCGCCGGAAACCAGCGTGCTGACGCTGCCCTACATCTTTCGCGATGTCGACCATATGCACAAGGTGCTGGACGGCGAGGTCGGCAAGCAAATTGTCGACAAATTCGACGCCGACGCCAACGCGCGCATGGTCTTTCTCGGCTGGACCGACGCGGGCGAACGCAACATGATCACCAAAAAGCCGCTCGGCAAGCCGGACGATCTCAAAGGGATGAAAATCCGCGTGCAGAACAGCGCCATCTCGCTGGCGACGCTGAAAGCGATGGGCGCGAATCCGGTGGCGATGGGCGTCAGCGAAGTCTTCAGCGCCATGCAGACCGGCGTGGTGGACGGCACGGAAAACAACCCGCCGACCTTCGTCGCCCACAACTATCTGCCGGTCGCGAAGTACTACACCCTGACCGGCCACTTTATCCAGCCGGAGATGATCCTCTTCTCAAAAACCTCGTGGGCGCGCCTGTCGCCAGACGATCAGGCCCTGCTGAAAAAGCTCGGCAAAGAGGCGCAGGATGAAGAACGCCAGCTGTGGGCGACCTACACCCAGCAGTCGATCGAGAAGATGAAAGCGGGCGGCGTCACCTTTCAGGAAACCGACAGAGACTATTTCATGAAAGCGACACAGCCGGTGCGCGATCAGTTTGGCGGCAAATATCAGGATCTGATGACGCAAATCGCCGACGTTAAATAACCCTCCGCCGCCGCGCCTTCCGCGCGGCGTTATTCAGGTAACGCATATGAACCGATACTCTCGTCTGATGGATGGGCTCTATCTGCTGTGCATGGGCATCGCCGCCGTCGCGCTGTTGATTATGGTGACGGTGATCCCCATCGGCATTTTCGCTCGCTATGTACTTAACGGCGCGCTGGCCTGGCCTGAGCCGGTCGCTATCGTCTGCATGATTATTTTTACCTTTATCGGCGCGCCGGTCGGCTTCCGCGCCGGCACCCATATCTGCGTCTCGATGGTGACCGATCGCCTGTCGCCCGCCGCGCAGCGGCTGATGCTGCGCCTGTGCGATCTGCTGATGGTGGCGACCTGTTTGATCATCTTTCAGGCGAGCTACAGCCTGTGCGTGGCGATGTGGATCCAGCCGCTCGCCTCGCTGCCCTCGGTGACCTACGGCGAGATGTATTTGCCGATCCCCATCGGCGCGCTGTTTACCCTGTTGTTTGTTATTGAGCGGCTGCTGAACGGCGATCAAAGCCAGCGGCCAGTGGTGGTTTTAGGCGGCACCCATTAAGGAGCGACCATGGACGCATTGATATTGATCGGCAGCCTGGTTGTGCTGCTGCTGTTGGGCTTTCCCGTCGCCTTCGCCGTGGGCCTCAGCGCCTTTATCGGCGCATGGTGGATCGATCTGCCGCTGGAAGCGGTGGTTATCCAGATTACGAACGGCGTTAATAAGTTCTCGCTGCTGACCATCCCTTTCTTTATCCTGGCGGGGGCGATCATGGCGGAAGGCGGCATCGCGCGGCGGCTGGTGAACTTCGCCTATATCTTTGTCGGCTTTATTCGCGGCGGTTTGTCGCTGGTGAATATTGTCGCCTCAACCTTTTTCGGCGCGATTTCCGGCTCGTCGGTGGCGGACACCGCCTCAATCGGCTCGGTAATGATCCCGCAGATGGAGCAGAAAGGCTATCCGCGCGACTTCGCGGCGGCGGTCACCGCCAGCGGATCGGTGCAGGCGGTGCTGACGCCGCCCAGCCATAACTCGGTGATCTACTCGCTGGCCACCGGCGGCGTGGTGACTATCTCCTCGCTGTTCGTCGCCGGCATCTTTCCCGGCCTGCTGCTCGGCTTCTGCCTGATGGTGATGTGCCTCGCCTTCGCGCGCAAGCGCGGCTACCCCAAAGGCGAGCGCATTCCGTTTCGCCAGGCGGTGAAGATTTTCTTCGACGCCTTCTGGGGTCTCTTCACCATCGTGATTATCCTGGGCGGCATTCTCTCCGGCATCTTTACCGCGTCGGAGTCGGCAGCGATCGCCTGTCTCTGGGCCTTCTTCGTCACCATGTTTATCTATCGCGACTTTAAGTGGAGCCAGCTGCATATCCTGCTGTTCCGCACGATTAAGACGGTAACTATCGTGATGGTGCTGATCGCCTTCGCGGCGGGCTTCGGCGCGGTCATGACCTTTATGCAGCTGCCGACCATCATCACCGACGCCTTTACCAGCCTGTCAGATAACAAGTACGTCATCCTGATGTGCATTAACGTCTTGCTGCTGGTGATCGGCACGCTGATGGATATGGCGCCGATTATCCTGATCCTGACGCCGGTGCTGCTGCCGGTGGCGACCGCGCTCGGCATCGATCCGGTGCACTTCGGCATGATCATGATGACCAACCTCGGCATCGGGCTGATTACCCCGCCGGTCGGCACGGTGCTGTTCGTCGCCAGCGCGGTGAGCAAGCAGAAGATCGAACAGGTGGTGGGCGCGATGCTGCCTTTTTACGGCATTCTGTTTTTGGTGCTGATGCTGATTACTTACGTCCCGGCGATATCGCTGTGGCTGCCGCATATGATGGGGGTGATGTAATCGTTTAAAAGGCGGCGCGGCGCGCCGCCTGTCCACCCTCGGGCAGGTTCCGAATATCAGGATTTGGGGTCAACCCTGACTGGCAATTCGTGGTAACGTGAAGGCTTTGTAGCAGGCGGCAGGGCAGACACGAATGACGACCAAAAAAATCGATACCACCTTAGTCAGCGCGGGGCGCAGCAAACGTTACACGCAGGGCGCGGTCAACAGCGTGATCCAGCGCGCCTCGTCGCTGGTGTTCGATAGCGTCGCCGAGAAAAAGCGCGCCACGGCGGGACGCGCTACTGGCGAGCTCTTCTATGGCCGTCGCGGCACCCTGACCCACTTCTCGCTGCAGGACGCGATGACCGAGCTGGAAGGCGGCGCGGGCTGCGTGCTCTATCCCTGCGGCGCGGCGGCGGTCGCCAACGCCATTCTCTCGTTCGTCGACGCGGGCGACCATGTGCTGATGTGCGGCGCCGTCTATGAGCCGACGCAGGACTTCTGCACCAAAATCCTCAGCAAACTCGGCGTCGCCACCACCTTTTACGATCACACCATCGGCAGCGAAATCGGCGCGCTGGTGCGCGCGGAAACCCGCGTGGTGTTTCTCGAGTCTCCGGCCTCTATCACGATGGAGGTGCAGGACATCCCGGCGATTGTCGCGGCGGTGCGCGCAAAGGCGCCGGACGCGGTGATCATGATGGATAACACCTGGGCGGCGGGCTTTTTCTTCAACGCGCTGGCGCACGGCGTCGATATTTCGATTCAGGCGGGCACCAAGTATCTGATCGGCCACAGCGACGCGATGATCGGTACCGCGGTGGCGAACGCGCGCTGCTGGGAGCAGCTGCGTGAGAACTCCTATCTGATGGGCCAGACGGTAGACGCCGACAGCGCCTATATGGCGAGCCGCGGCCTGCGCACCCTCGCCACGCGCCTGCGCCAGCATGAGGCGAGCGCGCTGCAGGTGGCGGAGTGGCTGGCGACGCGGCCGGAAGTGGCGCGCGTCAACCATCCGGCGCTGGCGCAGAGCAAAGGCCACGCCTTCTGGAAACGCGACTTCAGCGGCAGCAGCGGCCTGTTCTCTTTCGTGCTGCACGAAAAACTGAGCGGCGAAAAACTGGCGCATTACCTCGATCGCTTCCACCATTTCAGCATGGCCTACTCGTGGGGCGGCTACGAGTCGCTGATTCTGGCGAATCAGCCGGAAGAGCTGGCGGCGATCAGGCCGGCGGGCGGCGTCGACTTTGACGGCACGCTGGTGCGCCTGCATATTGGTCTGGAGCATGTCGACGACCTGATTGACGATTTAACGGCAGGTTTTGCCCGCCTGACGCAGTAGTAACTTAAACAGAACCTCAACCACAGAATGGCGACCGGCCGCAGATCAAATCTCTCTGCCGGATTGCCGCTAAAATAGATTCCTTGTGACTCGATGGGATAGCAGATGAGTGTTTTACACGAGATTGTTCATGCGCTCTGGCATCAGGATTTCGCCGCGCTGGCCGATCCAAATGTGGTTTGGGTAGTGTACGGCGTCATGTTTCTGACGCTGTTTCTGGAGAACGGCCTGCTTCCCGCCTCTTTTTTGCCGGGCGACAGCCTGCTGCTGCTGGCAGGCGCGATGGTCGCCAAAGGGGTGATGGATTTTTTCCCTACCATGGTGATCCTCACCACGGCCGCCAGCCTCGGCTGCTGGCTGAGCTACCTTCAGGGACGCTGGCTTGGCAACACGCGTCTGGTGAAAAGCTGGCTGATGCACCTGCCTGCACAATATCATCAGCGCGCGTGGCAGCTGTTTAACCGCCACGGCCTGATGGCGCTGCTGGTTGGCCGCTTCCTGGCGTTCGTGCGCACCATTCTGCCAACCATGGCAGGCATCTCCGGCCTGCAGAACGGCCGTTTCCAGCTGTTTAACTGGCTGAGCGGGCTGTTGTGGGTGGCGATTGTCGTGGCGTTTGGCTACGGCATCAGTCAGGTGCCCTTTATCAAACGCCATGAAGATCAGGTGATGGCGATCCTGATGGTGCTGCCGATGGTGCTGTTGTTTGTCGGCCTCGCAGGCAGCATTGTGGTGATCTGGAAAAAACGCCGCCAGAAACAGGCCTGATCGTGCGGCGTCAGGCCTGTGGTTCCGCCACGGTCTGGCGCACGCGGCTAATCTCCTCTCCCGGCGTCACGCCGAAATAGCGCTTAAACTCCCGTGAAAACTGCGATGGGCTTTCGTAGCCCACCCGCACCGCCGCCGCGCTCGCCTTCAGCCCGTCATGCAGCATCAGCAGCCGCGCCTGATGCAGACGGTAGCGCTTCAGGTACTGCAGCGGCGAGGTTTGCGTCACCGCTTTGAAGTTGTGATGAAACGCCGAGACGCTCATGTTCACCTCCGCCGCCAGCGCATCGACGCTGAGGTTGTCCGCATAGTGGTTTTCAATGCGGCGCAGCGCGCGCGCGATCTGGCTGAACTGGGTCTGGCGGCTCACCAGCGACAGCAGCGCGCCGCCGGTCGGCCCGGTCAGCACGTAGTAGATAATCTCCCGCACGATCTGCGGCCCCAGCACGCGCGCGTCGCGCGGATGCACCATCACGTCCAGCAGGCGCTCCGCCGCGCACAGCATCGGCTCGGTCAGCCAGGCGGAGTGAATGCCGGAGGTCTGCGGCTGCGGCTGGAAATCTTCATCGTCGCCGATTTCGATCAGCAGATCCTGCAGGCTGGCGGTGTCGACCGTCAGGAACATGCCGGCGACCGGCTCTTCCGGCGACGCCCAGGTTTCGCACTCGACCGGCAGCGGCACGGTGAGCATCAGATATTTTGTGGCGTCATAGGTAAAAACGGTACTGCCGAGATAGCCGGTTTTGCTGCCCTGAAACAGAATCACGATACCGGGTTGGTACATCATCGGCGTACGCGGCTGATACTGATTAAGGTAGATCAGGTTGACGTTCTTGACCGGGCAAAGGCGGTTGCGTCCATGGGTCATTAAGGTCACGACCTGGTTCGCCAGGTGCTGACACAAAGCTTCGTGCGCCATGCATATCTCTCGCAGAGTAAAGAAACCAGTCTGCCAGGCTGCTGCGAAATTCGCCACTGAAATGGAGAAACAGGCAAGACTTCCGCAGGATCAGGCAGGGCGGGAAACGGAATTGCTGCCCACAATGAAACGGAGGCAGGTTTGTTGACTAGACTTAAGCCTCACAGGTTCACTGCAACAGAAAGGAGCACCTATGGCAGATCAACCGATTATCAAACTGCACGACGGCAATATGATGCCGCAGCTGGGGCTTGGCGTATGGCAGGCGAGCAACGAAGATGCCCATCGCGCCGTGCTTAAGGCGCTGGAGGTCGGCTACCGCTCGATCGACACCGCCGCCGCCTATAAAAACGAAGAGGCGATCGGCCAGGCGTTACAGGATACCGACGTGCCGCGCGAAGAGATTTTCGTTACCACCAAGCTGTGGAACGACGATCAGCAGAATGTGCAGCAGGCGATGGAAACCAGCCTGAAAAAACTGCAGCTGGAGCAGGTCGATCTCTACCTGATGCACTGGCCGTGCCCGGAGAAAGATCACTATGTCGACGCGTGGAAAGAGATGATCAAGCTGCAGCAGCAGGGGCTGACCAAAAGCATCGGCGTCTGTAACTTCCACGAAGCGCACCTGAAGCGCCTGCTGGATGAAACCGGCGTCTCACCGGTCGTCAACCAGATCGAGCTGCATCCGATGCTGCAGCAGCGCACGCTGCACGCGTGGAATGCCATGCATCAGATCCAGACCGAATCCTGGAGCCCGCTGGCGCAGGGCGGCGAAGGCGTGTTCGATCAGGAGATTATTCGTCAGCTGGCGAAGAAGTACGGCAAAACCCCGGCGCAGATCGTCATCCGCTGGCATCTCGACAGCGGACTGGTGGTGATCCCGAAATCGGTGACGCCGGAGCGTATCGCGGAGAACTTCGCAGTATTCGATTTCCGGCTGGAGAAGACCGAGCTGAGCGAAATCGCCAGGCTGGATCGCGGCAACCGTCTGGGGCCGGACCCGGAAACCTTCAATTAATCCTGACTATGCGCGCTCTCCTTGCGGACAGCGCGCCCTTTTCGCCTGACCCCTTACGCCGTCGGCTGCACCAGCAGCTGCCCTGCCGTGCCGAGATCGGCCAGCTCCAGCGTCTGGCTGTAGTAGACAAAGGGGAAATGATCGGACGAGCTTTGCGGAAAGCTCACCAGCAGCTCGACCTCGCCATCCACCCAGACGGTATCTTTCCAGCCCCGATCTTCGCCCATCGGCTGCGCGCCGTTAACGCTCTTGATCAAGAACATCGCGCCCTGAATATGCATCGCCTGCGGCCGGTCGGCGCGCAGGATCCAGCGCTCGAAGGTGCCCTGCTGCACGGTGGTATCGATGCGGTTCAGATCCCACTGCGCGCCGTTGATGCCCGGCATATCCTCGCCGATGCGGAATTCACGCGTGCGCGTCGCCATGCCGTCGAGGATCTGATCCGCCAGCAGGCGCATCGGCAGATTATCGGTCACCAGCGGCAGCAGTCCGGTCGGACGCAGCGTCAGCACCAGCGTATTGGTGAGGATCGATGAGGGTTCGAACAGGCCGCGCAGGCGGTCCATAATGCCCGCCGCCGTGCCTGCGGTAATCGACACCTCGTCGCCCTGCGACATATCGATCAGCACTTCGCGGCGCTCGCCTGGCGCCAGCGAAAGCTGCTGCACCGCGACCGGCGCGGGCAGAAAGCCTTGATCGCTGGCGATAACGGTAAAGGGACGGTTATCGCTCAGCGACAGCTGGTAGCGGCGCGCGTTTGAGGCGTTGAGCAGGCGCAGGCGCACCCAGCCGCGCGATACCTCGACAAAGGGATTCTGCACGCCGTTGACCAGCAGCACGTCGCCGAGAAAGCCGCCGTCGCGCGGCGGATCGTAGGCGGGCGTGCCGAAGTTATCGAGGCGCTTGTCCTGAATAATCAGCGGAAAGTCGTCAACACCGTAGTGGCGCGGCAGCGGCAGCTGCTTGCTCACCTCATCCTCGATCAGCCACATGCCCGCCAGCCCGTTGTAGATGTGCGGCGCCATGCGGTTCGGCGTGCTGGCGTGGTACCAGCAGGTCGCGGCGTTCTGGCGGATCGGCAGGACCGGCGCCCAGTCAGCGCCGGCGGACATCATGCGCGGCGCGCCGCCCATCAGCGCGCCCGGCACCTGCAGGCCGCTGACGGTCATTGCCACCGGCTCGTTAAGACGGTTGCTGTAGATGAGCTTAACGTCGTCGCCGCTGTAAACGCGCACCGTCGGCCCGAGATAGAGCCCGTTTACGCCCCATACCGGCACTTTGTTGGTGTCGCCGAGAAAGGACCAGTGGCTGCGCATCAGCGTCAGAAAGATCGGCTGACCGCGACGCGATTCAATAAGCGGCGGCACCGGCAGCGGCGTATCGCCGCCGGGCGCGGAGGCGGCGCGCGCCGCAGAAGGTAAGAGACCTGCGCTAAGCGCAGCGCCAGCAGAAAGCTGGATAAACTGTCGTCTGCTGAAAGACATAGAACGTCAAACCCTTTACGCGTGGCGCTTGCGCGCCAGCCAATTGTTATTCTTGATTTATTGCTGTGTTGCGTCGCGGCGGGCAGAGCGCGCCGCGTGCATCCGTGCGGGTGCCGGCGAGAGGCTGGCCGGTCAGAGTTTACCGCTTTTTTCGCGCGCTTCGACTTCGGCGTTGAGCGCTTCCAGTTTCTCCATCATCAACTCACGACAATGGGTCGCGAGCTTGCGCACCGACTGCGTGGTGTAGCCGCTGGTGTCGACCGGCGGCAGCATCTCGACAATCACCAGGCCGTTTTTCAGACGGTTAAGGTTGATTTTGCCGTGCGTGTTGGAGACCACGATAGGAATAATGGGCACGCCTGCCGCTACGGCCGCATGGAACGCGCCGGTTTTAAAAGGTAGCAGACCGCGGCCGCGGCTGCGCGTGCCTTCCGGGAACATCCAGAACGAGATGCGCTTCTTTTTAAACTGATCGACCAGCTGGCTGATGGTGCCATGTGCCTTGGAGCGGTTGTCCCGGTCGATCAGCAGGTTGCCGGTCAGCCAGTAGAGCAGACCGAAGAACGGCACCCAGAGCAGGCTCTTTTTGCCGACCGTCACGGTCGTCGGCTGGACAATCTTCGCCGCCGTGATCATGTCGTAGTTGTTCTGGTGGTTGGCGATATAGATAGCGTTGCCGTAGTGGGCCGCCTCAGGCGGTTTACGCAGCTCGACCTTGACGCCGAATACGCCGGAAAGACGGCCGAAGAGATGGCCGAAGGTGGCGACGTGGCGCGGGTTACGCGGCGAAAACAGACACCAGATGCAGCCGAAAACACAGACCAGAATCGAGTAAATCACCACAAAGATGGTGCGCAGTACTAGTAACATATATCCCTCGTTATGGCGCGGCGGAGAGAAGGCTCCGCCGCATTGCTCAGGCTTCGCCGTCTTCGCTGACGGCACGCGCTGGGGCATCCAGCTCTACCTTGTCGATACGCTGCAGGCCGCGCGGCAGCAGCGTGCCGCGACGTCCGCGGTCGGCGCGGAACTTCTGCAGCTCTTCGCTGCGCAGCACCAGCTTGCGCTTGCCGACGTAGAGCGTAACTGCGCTGCCCGGCGGCAGGATCAGCAGCCACGCCAGCTTATCGTTGCCCGCCGCGGCGTCCGCCGCCGGGATAGAGATAATCTTGTTGCCCTTGCCTTTCGACATCTGCGGCAGCTCGCCGACCGGGAACATCAGCATACGTCCCGCCTGCGTAATCGCCAGCAGCATGTCATCTTCGTGATGTACCGCCATCGGCGTCATGACGCGCGCGTTGTCCGGCAGCGTCAACAGCGCTTTGCCGGCGCGGTTGCGCGACACCAGATCGGCGAAGGTGCAGATAAAGCCGTAGCCAGCGTCGGAGGCCATCAGCAGCTTCTGCTCGTCCGCCTCCATCAGCACCTGCTCCACCACCGCGCCCGGCGGCGGCGTCAGCTTGCCGGTCAGCGGCTCGCCCTGCCCGCGCGCCGACGGCAGCGAGGTGGGATCGAGCGTATAGCTGCGTCCGGTGGAGTCGATAAAGGCGACCGGCTGATTGCTCTTGCCGCGCGCCGCCGCCAGATAGCTGTCGCCCGCTTTGTAGCTCAGTCCTGACGGATCGATATCGTGGCCCTTGGCGCTGCGCACCCAGCCCATCTGCGACAGAACGATAGTGACCGGCTCGGACGGCACCAGTTCGTTTTCGCTCAGCGCTTTGGCCTCTTCGCGCTCGTGGAGCGGCGAACGGCGATCGTCGCCGTAGGCGGCGGCGTCCGCCTGCAGCTCTTTCTTCAGCAGGGTATTCATCTTGCGCTCAGAGGCGAGGATCGCCTGAATCTGATCGCGCTCTTTTTCCAGCTCGCTCTGCTCGCCGCGGATCTTCATCTCTTCCAGCTTCGCCAGGTGGCGCAGTTTCAGCTCGAGGATCGCTTCCGCCTGAGTTTCGCTGATGCCGAAGCGCGACATCAGCACCGGCTTAGGCTCATCCTCGCTGCGGATGATATGGATCACCTCGTCGATATTGAGGAAGGCGACCAGCAGGCCCTCAAGGATGTGCAGACGACGCAGCACGCGCTCAAGGCGATGGTTAAGACGACGCTTAACGGTGTCGCGGCGGAACACCAGCCATTCCGACAGGATCTCCAGCAGGTTTTTCACCGACGGGCGGTTGTCGAGGCCGATCATGTTGAGGTTAACGCGGTAGCTCTTCTCGAGATCGGTGGTGGCGAACAGGTGGTGCATCATCTGATCGAGATCCACGCGGTTCGAACGCGGCACGATCACCAGGCGGGTCGGGTTTTCATGATCCGACTCGTCGCGCAGATCTTCCACCATCGGCAGCTTTTTATTGCGCATCTGCGCGGCGATCTGCTCCAGCACGCGCGCGCCGGAAACCTGATGCGGCAGCGCGGTGATCACCACCTCGCCATCCTCTTTTTTCCACACCGCGCGCTGGCGAACAGAGCCGCGGCCGGTCTGGTAAATTTTACGGATCTCGTCGCGCGGCGTGATGATCTCCGCCTCGGTGGGATAATCGGGGCCCTGTACGATATCCAGCAGCGCGTCGAGGCTGGTGTTCGGCTTATCGATCAGGGCGATTGCCGCCTGCGCCACTTCGCGCAGGTTGTGCGGCGGAATGTCGGTCGCCATGCCGACGGCGATGCCGGTGGTGCCGTTCAGCAGAATGTTCGGCAGCCGCGCGGGCAGCATTTTCGGTTCCTGCATCGTGCCGTCAAAGTTCGGCACGAAGTCCACCGTGCCCTGGCCCAGTTCGCCGAGCAGCACTTCCGCATATTTAGAGAGGCGGGATTCGGTGTAGCGCATCGCCGCGAAGGATTTCGGATCGTCAGGCGCGCCCCAGTTGCCCTGGCCATCCACCAGCGGATAGCGATAGGAGAACGGCTGCGCCATCAGCACCATCGCTTCGTAGCAGGCGCTGTCGCCGTGCGGATGGTATTTACCCAGCACGTCGCCCACGGTACGTGCGGATTTCTTGAATTTAGCGCTGGCGCTCAGGCCGAGCTCCGACATAGCGTAAACGATACGGCGCTGTACCGGCTTCAGACCGTCGCCGATATAGGGCAAGGCGCGGTCCATGATGACGTACATCGAGTAGTTCAGGTACGCGTTTTCGGTAAATGTATGCAGGGCAAGACGCTCTGCACCATCCTGCGTCAATTCACTCATTGAATTTTTATCCTCACTTCGTGTCCCGCAATGGCGAAACACCCGGCGGTTATTTGGCGAGGATAGTACCTCAATCGCCAGAATTAGTCACAGGGGAAGCGCAGTGCGGCCCAGGATTGCCGGGCGCGGCGATCAGCGCGCCGCGCCCATCCACTGCGCCGCGATACGCGCATATTCGCCGGTGGCGGTGGCGAGGTGCAGCCACTGATCGATATAGGCTTTCCAGCTCATATCGTCGCGCGGGATCATGTAAGCCTTTTCGCCATACTGCAGCGGCGCCTGCGGGTTAAGGGCGCAGAGCTGCGGATAGCGCTGCTGCTGATAGAGCGCTTCGGAGGCGTCGGTGATCATCACGTCGGCCTTCCCGTCCACCAGCTGCTGGAAAATCGTGACGTTATCGTGGAACAGGGTCAGCGTCGCCTGCGGCAGATGGCTGTGGACAAAGGCTTCGTTGGTGCCGCCCGCCGGTTCGATCACCCGCACCGCCGGCGCGTTAAGCTGCTCGACCGTGCTGTATTTTGCCTTGTCGGCGCAGCGCACCAGCGGGATCTTGCCGTCGACGCCGAGCGGCTGGGCGAACCAGGCGATTTGCTGGCGCTTCAGCGTCACCGACACGCCGCCCAGCGCGATATCGCACTGCTTCTCTTTAAAATCCTGCGACAGGGTTTTCCAGGTGGTCGGCACCCAGCGGATCTTCGCGTCCAGGCTGGCGGCCAGCGACTGCGCCATGCTGATATCCAGCCCCTCGTACTGACCGTCCGGGCGCAGATAGGTGTAGGGCTTGTAGTCGCCGGTGGTGCAGACCTTCAGGGTTTTGCTGGCAAGAATCTGATCCAGACGTGAGTCCGCCTGCGCGACGCCGCTGGCCAGCAGCAGCGCGCTGATAAGGTATGTGCGCATTATTGTTCTTCTGTTTGACGTGATGGTGTTGTCGGAGTGTGTCATAAGCCGCTGGATTATTGCTTCCAGCGCAAAAGTCTTGTGATCTGAATCCCATTTTTCTGCCGCGGCAGAGGGCGTAAAGTAGCCCTCTATTGCAACACACATGAGATTAGCGAATGAACATTCTGATTATCGACGGCGGTAAAACCTTCGCCCACTCCAAAGGCGAGCTGAACCATACCCTGACCGAGGTGGCGGCCAGCCAGCTGCGCGATTTAGGCCATCAGGTTAGCGTCACCCTGGCCGACAGCGACTATGTTATCGCGGACGAAGTGCAGAAGTATCTCGACAGCGACGTGGTGATCTACCAGATGCCCGGCTGGTGGATGGGCGAGCCCTGGACGGTGAAGCGCTATATCGACGATGTCTTTACCGAAGGCCACGGCTCGCTCTACGCCAGCGACGGCCGCTCGCGCGCCGACGCCAGCAAAAAGTATGGCTCGGGCGGCTTGCTGCAGGGCAAAAAATATATGCTGTCGCTGACCTGGAACGCGCCGCTGGAGGCTTTTACCGATCCCGATCAGTTCTTTGAAGGCGTCGGCGTCGACGGTCTCTATCTGCACTTCCATAAAGCCAACCAGTTCCTGGGCATGGACCCGCTGCCGACCTTTATCTGCAACGACGTCATCAAGATGCCGGACGTGCCGCGCGATATCGCACGTTATCGGACACATCTCAGCGAGATCTTTGCTTAACTGACAGCGGACCCGCAAACAAGGAGAGGCACATGCTAACGGTAGTGGCTGAAATTTGTATTAAACCAGGACATCGCAATAAAGTGCTGGAGGCGATCAAGTCGCTTATCCCGTCGGTGCTGGCCGAAGAGGGCTGCCACCAGTACGACGCGCTGGTCGATCATCAGGCGCAGGTGCCGTGGAAGCAGAATTCGCCCGACTCCATTTTTATGCTGGAGCAGTGGGCGTCGCTGCGCCACCTGGAGCAGCATCAGCAGATGCCGCATATGGAAGCGCATCGCGAGAAGATTAAAGACGACGTGCTGGACGTGAAGATTCTGGTACTGGAACCGACCGCCTGACGTCACTGGCTGTCATGCGCCGCGCGCCTCAGGACGCGCGGCTTTTTTTTGTCAGAACAGCGCCTGCGAGGCGATCTCCTGATGGAGAAAGTCGAGAAAACAGGTAATGCGCGACGCCAGCTCCGCGTTGCGGTAGTAAACGGCATGCACGGGCAGCCTGACGTCGTGCGTCTGCTGCACCAGCACCTCTTGTAGCCGGCCGGCGGCGAGATCCTGATGGCTGACGAAGTCGGAGATGCGCGCGATGCCCTGGCCCGCCAGCGCGAGCTGGCGAATGATTTCGCCGCTGGAAGCGGCAATGGTCGGCTGAATGCGCAGCAGTTCGCCTTCACGCTGCCAGACGGGCCAGACGTTATGCATCTCCAGCTGGCTGAAGCCGATCAGCTGGTGCTGCGCCAGCGCCTCGACGCTCTGCGGTTCGCCATATTTCTGCAGGTAGGCGGGGCTGGCCAGCAGCCGAACCCGGCTGCTGCCGAGCATCCGGGCGCGCATGGTGGAATCCCGCAGTTCGCCGATGCGAATCGCGATATCGGTCTGCTGCTCCAGCAGATCAATCACGATGTCGTCGGTATTGAGCTCCAGCTGGATCAGCGGATAGCGCTGGCGAAACGCGCCGATCAGCGGCACGATAACGTGCTGCATAAAAGGCGCGGCGGCGTTGATGCGCAGGCGGCCAGAGGGCGTCTCCCGGCGTCGGGCGATCTGCTCTTCCGCCTGTTCGACGGAGAGCAAAATCTGGCGCGCGTGGGTCAGGAAAAGCTGGCCCTCTTCGGTCAGGGCCAGCCGCCGCGTGGTGCGGTGCAGCAAAGTGCTGTTGAGTTTAGCTTCGAGGCGGCTCAGCGCGCGGCTCACGCCTGAACTGGTTTGATCCAGCAGCTCCGCCGCCGAGGTGATTGAACCGCAGTCCGCCACCGCCACCAGCACGCGCAGCTCTTCCAGCGTGACTTTCATCATCTACTCCGGGGCGCGGCGGACGCGCGATTCAGGCCGCAGCCCGGAAATGCGCGCCGCGCCGCAGCGCGATGATTACACTTCGATATCGGCCATATCGCCTTTTTCCTGCAGCCAGTTGCGGCGATCTTCCGAGCGCTTCTTGGCCAGCAGCATGTCCATTACGCGCAGCGTCTGCTCGATGTCGCTATCGTCCACCGTTAGCTGCACCAGGCGGCGCGTATTGGGGTCGAGGGTGGTTTCGCGCAGCTGCAGCGGGTTCATCTCGCCCAGCCCTTTAAAGCGCTGCACGTTCGGCTTGCCTTTCTTGCGCTTAAGCTGCTCCAGCACGCCCTCTTTCTCATCTTCATCGAGGGCGTAATAGACCTCTTTGCCGAGATCGATACGGTAGAGCGGCGGCATCGCGACGTAAACGTGACCGCCTTTCACCAGCGAGCGGAAGTGCTTCACAAACAGCGCGCACAGCAGCGTGGCGATATGCAGGCCGTCCGAGTCCGCATCCGCGAGGATGCAGATCTTGCCGTAGCGCAGCTGGCTGAGATCTTCGCTGTCGGGATCGATGCCGATCGCCACGGAGATGTCATGCACCTCCTGCGACGCCAGCACTTCGTCGGAAGAGACTTCCCAGGTGTTGAGGATCTTGCCTTTGAGCGGCATGATCGCCTGATATTCGCGATCGCGCGCCTGCTTGGCGGAGCCGCCTGCGGAGTCCCCCTCCACGAGGAAAAGCTCGGTTTTATTCAGATCCTGCGCGGTGCAGTCCGCCAGCTTGCCCGGCAGCGCCGGTCCGCTGGTGAGCTTTTTGCGCACCACTTTTTTCGCCGCGCGCATACGGCGCTGCGCGCTGGAGATCGCCAGCTCGGCCAGCTGCTCCGCCGCCTGCACGTTCTGATTGAGCCACAGGCTGAAGGCGTCTTTCACCACCGCCGAGACGAAGGCGGCGCACTGGCGCGACGACAGGCGCTCTTTGGTCTGTCCGGCGAACTGCGGATCCTGCATCTTCACCGACAGCACGTAAGCGCAGCGATCCCAGATATCTTCCGCCGACAGCTTCACGCCGCGCGGCAGGATATTGCGGTATTCGCAGAACTCGCGCATCGCGTCGAGCAGCCCCTGACGCAGGCCGTTGACGTGCGTGCCGCCCTGCATGGTCGGGATCAGGTTGACGTAGCTTTCGGTCAGCAGCTCGCCGCCTTCCGGCAGCCACAGCAGCGCCCAGTCCACCGCCTCCGTCTCGCCGGAGAAGCTGCCGACGAACGGTTTTTCCGGCAGCGTCGGCAGGCCGTTGACCGCTTCGCACAGGTAGTCGGTCAGGCCGTCTTCGTAGCACCAGCGCTGTTCGGTATTGTTGACCTTGTCTTTAAAGACGATCTCCACGCCGGGACAGAGCACCGCTTTGGCCTTCAGCAGATGGGAGAGGCGGGAAACCGAGAAGCGCGGGCTGTCGAAGAAACTTTCGTCAGGCCAGAAGTGCACGCTGGTGCCGGTGTTGCGCTTCGCCACCGTGCCGGTTTTAGTCAGCTCCTGCACCTTCTCGCCGTTCTCGAACGCGATGTTGTAGACCTCGCCGTTGCGGCGCACCGTGACCTCGACGCGCTTTGACAGGGCGTTGACCACGGAGATGCCGACGCCGTGCAGGCCGCCTGAGAACTGATAGTTTTTGCTGGAGAACTTGCCGCCCGCATGCAGACGACAGAGGATCAGCTCGACCGCAGGCACCCCCTCTTCCGGGTGGATATCGACCGGCATGCCGCGCCCGTCGTCGATGACTTCCAGCGACTGATCGGCGTGCAGAATCACTTCGACCCGTTTGGCATGGCCCGCCAGCGCCTCATCGACGCTGTTATCAATGACTTCCTGACCCAGATGGTTAGGACGCGTCGTATCGGTATACATGCCGGGACGACGGCGAACCGGCTCAAGGCCGGTGAGAACCTCAATAGCATCCGCGTTATAGCTTGATTGACTCATGATAAGTTTCTAATCAGAAGCGTGAAATTATGTGCAATTTCCGCGAGTTAGTCGTGATTCAGACCCAGAAAGTCCAGAATCTGCGGGAAATGGCGTTCGAATCCAGTAAACGCATGATTGCCGCCCTGCTCTACCGTTTGTCGGCACGCGCTGTAGTAGTCGAGCGCCTGGCGGTAGTCGAGCACTTCGTCGCCCGTTTGTTGCAGCAGCCAGATCAAATCGGGCGCTTCCAGCGGGTCAATCTGCATGACTTTCAGATCGTAAATGTGGCGAGACTCTAACACATATTGCTGGCCCGTGTAGGGATTCTGGTTCACCCCAAGGTAATCCGCCAGCAGCTCGAAAGGACGCACCGCCGGATTGACCACCACGGCGGGCAGCATGAAACACTGGGAGAGCCAGGTCGCTAAATAACCGCCCAGCGAGGAGCCGATTAAGCCGAGCGGCTGGCCGCTCAGGGCCATCACTTTCTCTTCCAGCAGCGCGGCGGCGTCGGCAGGAAAAGCGGGCAGCTGCGGCACGATCACCTCGATATGCGGATGCGTCGCCGCCATCCACTGCTGCAGCTGCGTCGCCTTGGCGGAGCGCGGCGAGCTGTTGAAACCGTGCAGATAGAGCAGCGCCGCCATGCGTCAGTATCCGTCCGAGTCCAGGTCCGGCCGAAACGCGTCGGTTTGCAGCCGTTCCACTTCGGTCGCGACAGATCCGTCTGGATAGAGGGTAAACCAGCGCCAGCCGGGCGCGACGGTGTCGATGGTGAAGCTGGTGCAGTGGGGTTTGAACTGCACGCAGGTCGAGGGGGTCGCCAGCACGCGGCGGCCACGCCAGTCGATATCCAGCTCCTGATGAATATGACCGCACACCAGGGTGCGCGCTAAAGGATAGTGTTGCAGCACCGCGTCGAGCTGATGGGAATTGCGCAGGCTGTGCTGATCGAGCCAGGTGCAGCCGCTGGCCAGCGGATGATGATGCAGCACCACCAGCGTGTGGCGCTGCGGATAAAGCGCCAGGGTTTTATCAAGCCACTCCAGCTGATAGTCGCTCAGCATGCCGTGCGGCACGCCGAACACCTGGCTGTCGAGCATCACCAGCTGCCAGTGGTCGCCGAGCAGCACATGCTTGTGGGCGTCGATCTTCGCCTCGGCCAGGGTGTCGACCATCGCCGGCTGGAAATCATGATTGCCCGGCAGCCAGACGCAGGGTTTCGGCAGGCGCACGATGCCCTCAGCGAAGTGCTGATAGGCTTCGACAGAGTGATCCTGAGCGAGATCGCCGGTGGCGATAATCAGATCGTACTCGCGCTGCTGCGCCGCAATGGCGTCCAGCACCGCGTCATAACTCGCCCAGGTATTCACGCCCAGCAGCGATTCGTTTTTTCCAGCGAAAAGGTGGGTGTCCGTGATTTGCAAAATCCTGATCCCGGCCCCATTCGCCGCAGGAAGTGTTAGCAGGCTATCCAAAGCGTTTCCTTCGTCTCCACGCCGAATAATGCATTATCTGTGCGATCAGCAGACCGGCTCCGCCATCGCGCCCTGTGCCAGGCAGTAGCGTAGCCAGTCAGCAAGGAACTGGTTGATCTGATGTTTCTCGTCGCGCTGATGCAGTTTTTTATTAGGATAATCATAGCGCGCTTTAAAGCGATAGATCTGCTGTGTTGAACACACTTCGGCGACCAGCGCGTCATGATAGAGCCGCACCGACATGCAGGGCAGACTCCAGTAGCTGACGACGGGCGCTATCTGGCGGATCTCCACCAGCGTGGTGTAGCGCGTGGACTCTTCAATGGTCAACTGATAGCGGGCGCCTTTTACCTGATAGACCACCGACGCGCCGGCCTCGTCGCTGCGCGGCAGCAAACGACGCAGCTGGACGAAATTGGTTTCGCAAAGCCGCATCATTTCGGGGAAATCAGGGATATAGCGCTGTTTCATTTTAGCTTCCACTCTTCTCGTAGTTTTTCATGGTGCAACGCCAGCCATTGCAGGGCAATGACAGACGCCGCGTTGTCGATAATCCCCTCTTCCACCCAGCGGTAAGCCTGTTCGCGGCTTACCACATGCACAAGAATATCCTCATTCTCTTCCTCCAGACCGTGGCATCCTTTTGCCAGGCTGGCATCCACTTCTCCCACCAGGATCGACAAGCGTTCACTGGTGCCGCCAGGGCTGGCGAGATAGTTTAACACGGGTTTAACCCGACCGACGGTCAGGCCCGCTTCTTCTACGGCCTCGCGCCGCACCACATCTTCGGCGCTTTCGTTGGGCTCAATAATGCCCGCCACCATTTCCAGCAGCCAGGGCGTTTCGCTGACGTCAAAGGCGGGAATGCGGATCTGTTCGATCAGCACCACTTCGTCGCGTAAGGGATCATAGGGTAGCAGCACCGCGGCGTGTCCACGCTCGAAAACTTCGCGCACCACCTCGTTGCTCATTTCGCCGTTAAAGCGGCGGTGGCGAAACCGGTAACGAATAATGGAAAAAAAACCTTTCCAGGCGGTTTCGCGTGCAATAATTTCTACATCGTTTTTTGTAAAAGTCACTGGAGATTTTTTTTCGCCGCTCATCGTCGGGCTCCTTATGCAGATTGGGACGGCGCGGCAAAAAGCCAACCATAGGTCTCCGTCCGAGTGGTTCTTTCTGAATTATTTACGTAAATTAGAGGGAGAAGGCACGTTCAGCCAACTTATCTCACAGTCGCACTCTGCTAGAATCTGCGATTATTTTTTGGCTTATCCGGCAGCGCTACCCCTGTAATTTGCTGCAACAAAAGGAATGCAAATGAAAAAACTGCTCCCACTTCTCATTGGGCTGAGCCTGGCCGGTTTCAGCCTTGCCAGTCAGGCAGAGGACCTGCTGCAGGTCTATCAACAAGCGCGTCTGAGCAACCCCGATTTACGTAGCTCCGCTGCTAACCGCGACGCCGCCTTTGAAAAGATTAATGAAGCGCGCAGTCCTTTGTTGCCTCAGTTAGGTTTAGGCGCGGATTACACCTATAGCAATGGTTATCGCGACAGCAGCGGCCTTCATTCCAACACGACCAGCGGATCGCTGCAATTAACCCAGACCCTTTTCGATATGTCGAAATGGCGCAACCTGACGCTGCAGGAAAAAACTGCCGGCATTCAGGACGTCACCTATCAGGTGGCGCAGCAGGATTTGATCCTGAATACGGCTACCGCCTATTTCAACGTCTTAAAGGCGATCGATACCCTTTCTTATACCGAAGCGCAAAAACAGTCGATCTATCGCGAGCTGGATCAGACCACGCAGCGTTTCAACGTCGGCCTGGTGGCGATCACTGACGTGCAGAACGCCCGCGCGCAGTATGACAGCGTGCTGGCGAACGAAGTGACCGCGCGCAACAACCTCGACAATATGGTCGAGGCGCTGCGTCAGATTACCGGCAACGATTACCTTGCGCTGGCCTCGCTGAATATCGATCGTTTCAAAACCACTAAACCGGATGCGGTCAGCGCGCTGCTGAAGCAGGCGGAGAGCCGTAACCTGAACCTGCTGTCGGCGCGTCTGAACCAGGATCTGGCGCGCGAGCAGATCCGCTACGCCGAAACCGGCCATATGCCGACGCTGGATTTGACCGCGTCAACCGGCCTGTCGAACAGCAAATATGGCGGCAGCCGCGCCAACCAGAGCGCGGGCAGCACCGACTCCATCAGCGGCACCAACCAGGTGGGCCTGAGCTTCTCGCTGCCGCTCTACAGCGGCGGCGCGGTCACCTCGCAGGTGAAGCAGGCGCAGTACAACTACGTCAGCGCCAGCGAGCAGCTGGAGAGCGCGCATCGCTCCGCCGTGCAGACCGTACGCTCCTCCTACAACAACGTGAACGCCTCGATGAGCAGCATCGAAGCCTACAAGCAGGCGGTGGTCTCCGCGCAAAGCTCGCTGGATGCGTCTGAAGCAGGTTATCAGGTCGGCACGCGCACCATCGTCGACGTGCTGGATGCGACCACCACGCTCTATAACGCCAAGCAGCAGCTCTCCGACGCGCGTTACAGCTACCTCATCAACCAGCTCAATATCAAATATGCGCTGGGCACGCTGAACGAGCAGGATCTTCAGCAGCTGAACAGCCAGCTCGGCAAAGAGATTTCGACTTCGCCGGAAAGCGTGGCACCGGAAAACCCGCAGCAGACCGCTCGCGTTGACAACGGTCCGTCAGCAGAGCCAGCGGCGCCGACAGCGCGCCCTGCCGCCCAGCGCAGCAGCGGCAATCCGTTCCGCAATTAATCCTCAACGGGCCGCTTTGCGGCCCGTCTCGCCGTTAAACGTATAACAACGTAAAGATCCTTTCCTCATCAGGCCCTCAGCTTCATTTTCCACCAGCGATCCCCTATCCTGAGCATCACCTTTGGGCACAGGACGACAACGATGAAACGGACAAAAAATATTCGCCATGCCGCTTTCCGTAAAAGCTGGCAGGCACGCCATTTAACGCCGGTCGCATTGGCCATCGCCGCGGTATTTACCCTGGCGGGCTGCGAACAGAGCGATGAAACGGTCTCGATGTATCAGAATGCGGATGACTGCAGCAAGGCCAATCCAGGCCAGAGCGCGCAGTGCACCACCGCCTACAACAACGCGTTGAAAGAAGCGGAACGCACCGCGCCGAAATACGCCTCGCGCGAAGACTGCGTGGCGGAGTTTGGCGAGAACCAGTGCCAGCAGGCGCCGGCGCAGGCTGGCGTCGGCACCACGCAGAACGCCGAAGCGCAGCAGAGCGGCAGCTTCTGGATGCCGCTGATGGCGGGCTACATGATGGGACGCCTGATGGGCGGCGGCGCGGGCTTCGCGCAGCAGCCGCTCTTCTCTCCGCGCACCCCGAACAGCCCGGCGAACGGCCAGTTTGTTGACGCGTCAGGCAAAAACTACGGCGCCGCCACTTCCGGCCGCACCATGAACGTGCCGAAAACCGCGCTGGCGCCGAAACCGGCTACCACGTCGACCATCACGCGCGGCGGCTTCGGCGAAACGGTCGCGAAGCAGAACAGCATGGCGCGCAGCAGCGCTACCGGCACCTCCAGCCGTTCGCTGGGAGGCTGAAGCCGTTATGCAACGCATTGCAATCAACGAGCGTCCCAACTGGCGCGAAAAAGCCACGGAATACGGCTTTCGTTTTCACACCATGCACGGCGAGCCGTACTGGTGCGAAGATGCCTACTACCAGTTTACGCTGGCGCAGATCGATAAGCTGGAAGCGACCACGGCGGAGCTGCACCAGATGTGTCTGCAGGTGGTGGAGAAAGTGGTGGGCAGCGAGCAGCTGCTGGAAAAATTCCGCATTCCGAAGCACACCTGGGATTTCGTGCGCGACGCGTGGAAACAGCGCCAGCCGTCGCTCTACTCGCGCCTCGATCTCGCCTGGGACGGTCAGGGCGACGCTAAGCTGCTGGAGAACAATGCGGACACGCCGACCTCACTTTACGAAGCGGCGTTCTTTCAGTGGATCTGGCTGGAAGATCAGCTCAACGCCGGTCAGCTGCCGCCGGGCAGCGATCAGTTCAACAGCCTGCAGGAGAAGCTGATCGCGCGTTTCGCCGCGCTGCATCAGCAGCACGGCTTTCAGTGGCTGCACTTCGCCTGCTGTCGCGATACCGAAGAGGATCGCGGCACGGTGCAGTATCTGCAGGACTGCGCCACCGAAGCGGGTTTGCCGAGCGAATTCCTCTATATCGACGAGATCGGCCTCGGCGACAAGGGGCAGTTCACCGACGTGCAGGATCAGGTGATCAGCAACCTGTTCAAGCTCTATCCGTGGGAGTTTATGCTGCGCGAGATCTTCTCCACCAAGCTGGCGGATGCGGGCGTGCGCTGGCTGGAACCGGCCTGGAAAAGCATCATCTCCAACAAGGCGCTGCTGCCGATGCTTTGGCAGATGTTCCCCAATCACCCTAACCTGCTGCCCGCTTATTTCGCCGAAGACAATGTGCCGCACATGGATAAATATGTGGTGAAGCCGCTGTTCTCGCGCGAAGGCGCCAATATTCGCATCGTGGAAAACGGCCAGGAGATTGCGCGCGTCGACGGGCCTTACGGCGAAGAGGGCATGATCGTGCAGCAGTTCTGCCCGCTGCCGAAGTTCGGCGACAGCTACACGCTGATCGGCAGCTGGCTGGTAGACGATCAGCCGGCCGGCATCGGCCTGCGCGAGGATCGCGACCTGATCACTCAGGATCTTTCGCGCTTCTATCCCCACGCTTTTATTGAATAAACCGAGCGGGCCGCGTCGGCCCGCCTTCGCTTAGCCTACCTGCACCGACAGCATGCTGATAGCGCCCATCTCAAGGCCGTCTACCGGCACGGTCACCGGCTCGCCAGCCTGACGCGCGCCCAGCACATAGAGCAGCGGCAGATAGTGTTCCGGCGTCGGGTTCGACAGCGTCGCGTCCGGATGCTGCATAAAGTTCACCAGCGGATGCGCCTCGGTGCTGCCCTGATAGTCCAGGTTATCCCGTACGAACTGACTGAAGCGCTGCGCCCAGGGCCAGGCTTCCGCCGTTTCGTCCCAGCGCACCTTACGCAGGTTATGCACCACGTTGCCGCTGGCAACGATCATCACGCCGCTGTCGCGCAGCGCCGCCAGCTTTTTGCCCTGCTCAAAATGCCAGGCGGGCGGCTGCGTCGCATCGACGCTCAGCTGCACCACCGGAATATCGGCGTCTGGATACATCTTGATCAGCACGCCCCAGGAGCCGTGATCGAATCCCCATTCGTGGTCGAAGCGCACCGGCGTTGGCGCGAGCGCATCGGCGATCTCCTGCGCCAGCGCGGGCGAGCCCGGCGCCGGATAGCGCGTGTCGAACAGCGCCTGCGGGAAGCCGCCGAAGTCGTGAATAGTGCGCGGATCTTCCATCGCCGTCACCGCCGTGCCGCGCGTGTACCAGTGCGCCGACACCGCGATAATGGCGCGCGGGCGCGGCAGCGTCTCGCCTGCATGACGCCAGGCCTGGGTGTAGCGGTTCTCTTCCAGCACGTTCATCGGGCTGCCGTGACCTAAAAACAGCGCGGGCATCGTCTGTTGCATTGTTCATCCTCACTCTTTCTCAATGGGACAACGATACGCCCTTTAGCGGCGCCGGAAACGCGCATAAGCATGATGAAGAGCATCAGTGGATTTGAATAACTTTTGGCCGACACTTCTTTACCAAAAATAACTCGACCTTCCGTAGGGTTATCGCTAACTTTATGCGAATGATTATCATTAAGGAGAGTGCGATGTCGGTTCCTTTGCTGCTTACCATTCTGGCTGGCGGCGCGACGTTTATCGGCGCCCTGTTCGGCGTGCTGGGTCAAAAGCCCTCTAACCGCATGCTGGCATTCGCGCTCGGCTTCGCGGCGGGGATCATGCTGCTGATTTCGCTGATGGAGATGCTGCCGACCGCGCTACGTACCGAAGGGATATCGCCGATACTCGGATACGGCATGTTTATGCTGGGCCTGATCGGCTATTTCGCGCTGGATCGCCTGCTGCCGCATCAGCATCCGCAGGATCTAATGACGGCGCAGCGTCATCCGGCGAAGCTGCGCCGCACAGCGATCCTGCTGACGCTGGGCATCAGCCTGCATAACTTCCCTGAAGGCGTCGCCACCTATGTCACCGCCAGCAGCGATATGGAGCTGGGGCTGGGCATTGCGCTAGCGGTGGCGATCCACAACATTCCCGAAGGTCTGGCGGTCGCCGGTCCGATGTACGCCGCAACCGGCTCGAAAAGCAAAGCGCTGTTCTGGGCCTGCGTCTCCGGCATGGCGGAGATCCTCGGCGGGCTGCTGGCGTTTGCGCTGCTCGGCCCGATGATGTCGCCGGTGGCGATTGCCGCGGTGATGGCGGCCGTCGCCGGTATTATGGTGGCGCTGTCGGTGGATGAGCTGATGCCGCTGGCGCGCGAGATCGATCCCCATAACAACCCGAGTTACGGCGTGCTGTGCGGCATGACGGTGATGGGCGCGAGCCTCGCGCTGCTGCAGGTAAGCGAGCTGGGCTAAGCGCCAGCTAAAAACAAAACGGGCCGCTTAGCGGCCCGTTTTTCGTTGGTCAGCGGCGCAGCTTAGCTGGCCTGACGCGTCTCATGCGCGCGGCGATACGCCACCAGGTCTTCAATGGTGACGACCGGCATATTGTTCGCTTTGGCAAAGGTGATAGCTTCCGGCGCGTGCGCCATGGTGCCGTCGTCATTGGTCAGTTCGCACAGCACGCCCGCCGGCTTAAAGCCCGCCAGCGTTACCAGATCGATGGTCGCTTCGGTATGACCGCCGCGCGTCAACACGCCGCCGTCGCGCGCGCGCAGCGGGAAGACGTGGCCTGGACGATTAAGATCGCCTGGCTTCGCGTTATCAGCGATCGCTGCGCGAATGGTGGTGATGCGATCCTGCGCGGATACGCCGGTGGTGACCCCTTCAGCGGCCTCAATGGTCACGGTAAAACCGGTGCCGTAGGCGCTGGTGTTGGTCTCCACCATCATCGGCAGCTCAAGCTGCTGACGGCGTTCTTCAGTCAGGCAAAGGCAAACAATGCCGCTGCCGTGGCGAATGGTGAGCGCCATCTGCTCAACGGTCATGGTTTCCGCTGCGAAGATCATATCGCCTTCGTTTTCACGGTCTTCGTCGTCAAGCACCATCACGCCGCGTCCCTCACGGAGCGCAGCGACTGCACGTTCTACACGCTGTTCCGGCGTGCCAAATTCAGAAAGAAGCGTCTGATTCATGGTAATAAAACCTTATAAAATATATGAGTTACCAGAATCAGGGCGAGCTTAGGAGTGATGTCATCAAGACATGGCAATAACGCGAAGCGGGCGTAGCCCGGCAGATGTCGTTACCCTCTCCCATCCGGACTTTAACCGTCGGCCCCGGAATTACACCGGATCTGCTGACCTTCCCGTTGCCGGGAAGCGCTCGCGGGCTTTCAGCTCACGCTGATTTACCGCCGGTGGGGAATTTCGCCCCGCCCTGAGAATAAGCAAAATTACTATAGCGCCATTCAACAGGTCGGGCAATCAACAAAACCGCAAATGCTTTTGCATTTCAGGCTGTAGATAAGGCTCAACAGCGGCAGACAGGGTCCGAAGAGCAAAGCGTCTCGCGTCAGGGACAAAAACGCAGGGAGCGTTTTTGAACAACGCAGCGCGTTGGCCCGGCGACGGGCGCACCTCAAGGATGAGGTGCGTATTTACGCGAGCCGAGCGGGCAAGGATGCCGGGTTTTGCGTCTTTGCGATCGGGCCCTGTCTGCCGCCTGGCGCATTATTCATCACCGCGTACGTTTTGCATTTCCTGCCATGTCGATTTCGGGTTTAACCTTTTCGTTTCAGGCATTACACTTATCCATTATCAGGATCCCCCCCCTGCTGTCCCCAGCAACACGAAACCAGGAAATCATCATGATCGACACGAAAAAAATTGAACAACTTGCGCGTCAGGTGCACGAGGCGATGCCGAAAGGGATTCGTGAATTTGGCGACGATGTCGAAAAGAAAATTCGCCAGGTTCTGCAGGCGCAGCTGACGCGTATGGATTTGGTCAATCGTGAAGAGTTCGATGTGCAGACGCAGGTGCTGCTGCGCACGCGTGAAAAGCTGGCCGCGCTGGAGCAGCGCCTGGCGCAGCTGGAAAGCCATCAGCCTTCCGCGCCCGCTCCGGCGGTCGTCACGCCCGATCCGGCAGGCAAAATCGACACACCGCAGTAAGATTTACGGCGGGCGCGATGCGCCCGCCCGCATGACTACTCGCCGCGAATGGTTTTAATAATGTTGGTGGTAGAGATGCCGTCCTCAAAATTCAGCACGCGCACGTCGCCGCCGTTGGCCCACACCTCTTTGCTGCCCGCGATATCTTCCGGCTTGTAATCGCCGCCTTTTACCAGCAGATCAGGCAACACGCTGGCGATCAGGCGCTGCGGCGTATCCTCTTCAAACGCCACGACCCAGTCCACCGCTTCCAGCGCGCCGAGCACAATCATGCGATTGACCAGCGGATTCACCGGACGGCTGCTGCCTTTCAGGCGCTTCGTCGACGCATCGCTGTTGACCGCCACAATCAGGCGATCGCCCAGCTTGCGCGCATTGGCCAGGTAAGAGACGTGGCCGGCGTGCAGAATGTCAAACACGCCGTTGGTCATCACCACTTTTTCGCCGCGCTTGCGCGCCTGCTCGACCGCGATTTTCAGCTGCGCTTCGTTCATGATGCCGAAGCCCTCTTCCGGACGCGCATGAATGGCGTTTTCCAGCTCGACCGGACTCACGGTCGAGGTGCCCAGCTTGCCGACCACGACGCCCGCCGCCGCGTTCGCCATAAAGCAGGCATCTTCGAGCGAGTCCCCTGCCGCCAGAGTCGCCGCCAGCACGCCAATCACGGTATCGCCCGCGCCGGTGACGTCAAAGACTTCCTGCGCCTGCGTCGGCAGATGCAGCGGCGCTTTGCCTGGCTGCAGCAGCGTCATGCCGTTTTCAGAGCGCGTCACCAGCAGCGCGGAGAGTTCATAATCCGCCACCAGCTGCATGCCGCGGCTGACGATCTCCTCTTCGTTTTTGCATTTGCCGACCACCGCTTCAAACTCTGAGAGGTTCGGCGTCAGCAGCGTGGCGCCGCGATAGCGCTCGAAGTCGGTGCCTTTGGGATCGATCAGCACCGGCACGTTAGCCTCGCGCGCCAGGCGAATCATGGTCTGCACGCTGGCGAGCGCGCCTTTCGCATAGTCGGAGAGCACCAGCGCGCCGGCAGCCGCCAGCGACTGACGCAGTCGCTGATGGATCGGCTCTGGATCGACCTGCTCGAACCCCTCTTCGAAATCGAGGCGCAGCAGCTGCTGGTTGCGCGACAGCACGCGCAGTTTGGTAATGGTGGGATGGGTGTTGACCGCCACGAAGTCACAGCGAACGTTGACGTTTTTCAGCGTTTCGCTCAGCACGCGCGCCGCGTCATCTTCGCCAGTTAAGCCGATCAGCTGCGAGGCGGCGCCCAGCGCTGCAATGTTCATCGCCACGTTTGCCGCGCCGCCGGGACGCTCTTCGATAGCGTCCACTTTTACCACCGGCACCGGCGCTTCAGGAGAGATACGGCTGGTTGGGCCATACCAGTAGCGATCCAACATCACATCGCCTACGACCAGTACCGAAGCACGGTCGAACGCGGGCAAAGTAACTTTCATTCCAGACACTCCAGACTGCAGTAAAAATAGTGCGCGGATGATAGCACAGATGCGATCTGCGCTATCAACAGGCGCTTTAAGGTGCGGGCGACGACGCCAGCCAGCGCTGCCAGCTCGCCATTACGGTTTGCCGCTCGGCGGCGAAGGCGTCCGGCTCGACGTGGCCGGGCAGCTCCTGCAGCGCCAGATGATGCAGCGCGTCGCGCAGCGTCACGTAGGCATGCGTCAGCGCCTGCGCTTCCGCCTCCGGCATTTTGCCGTAGCGCGCCGCCAGTTCGAAAATACGCACGTTATCGGACCAGCGCGTCAGCTCGGGCTGTCCGGCGGCCCAGGCTAAGACAAAATATTGCGCGATGAATTCAATGTCGGTAATACCGCCCTCATCGGTTTTGATCTCCCAGCGTCCTTTATGCCTGTTGCTGAGGTGCGTGCGCATTTTTTCGCGCATCTCGCGCACCTCTTTTTGCAGCGCTTCCGGCGCGCGCGGCAGGCAGAGAATGGCGCGGCGAATAGCGTTAAAGCGCGCCGCGAGCGCCTCATCGCCAAACACCACGCGGGCGCGCACCAGCGCCTGATGCTCCCAAGTCCAGGCCTCATGGCGCTGATACTCGTCAAAGGCGTCAAAAGTGCTGACCAGCATACCTGCGGCGCCGGAAGGCCGCAGCCGCGCGTCTACCTCGTAGAGAATGCCCGAGGCGGTGCGCGTGCTAAAGAGATGCATAATGCGCTGCGCCAGCCGCAGATAGAACTGACGACCGTCAATACTGCGCTCGCCGTCGGTGACCGTCTCTGCCGGGCAGTCATGCAGAAACACCAGATCGAGATCGGAGCTGTAGCCCAGCTCCCAGCCGCCCAGCTTGCCGTAGCCCAGCACCGCGAAGCCGCGCTCGCGCTCGTTTTTCAGATGCTGCGGCCGGCCATAGCGCTGCACCATCATCTGCCACGCCTGCTGCACTACCGATTCGATGATGGCTTCCGCCAGCCAGGTTAAGTGATCGCTCACTTTCATAACCGGCAGCGTACCGGCGATATCCGCCGCCGCAATGCGCAGCAGCTGCGCTTGCTTGAACTGGCGTACCGCCTCAAGCTGCTGCTCTTCATCATCTACCGGGATGCGCATCAGATACTGGCGCAGCTCGTCGCGGTAGGCGTCGGTGGCGGTCGGCTGATAGAGCGTGGCGGGATCGAGCAGCTCATCCAGCAGCAGCGGATAGCGCGCCAGCTGGCTGGCGATCATCGGCGACGCCGCGCACAGGCGGATCAGGTGCCGCAGGGCGCCGTGATATTCGGTAAGCAGCTCCAGATAGGTACTGCGCGTGAGTACGCCCAGCAAGAGCGGAACAAGGCGACTGAAGGTGACCGCGGCGTCGTCGCGCGGGCAGACTTCGCTCAGCAGCCGCGGCATCAGCTGGTCGATCGCCAGCCGTCCACGCGGCCCAATGGTGCGTCGGCTGATGTCCTGGCGAAAATCGTCCAGCGCGCGATGCAGCGCCCGGCGCTGTTCATCGTCGAGCTGCGGCACCAGCGGCGCCAGCTCCGCATCGTCGAGCGAATCCTGCCACATGCCGCTGAATTCCAGCAGCTCCGGCTGATCGCCGATTTCGGGAATATCATCGCCAATCAGCTCGTCGAAAATAGCGCGCACCGCCGCCATGTGCGTCTCAAGCTGCGCCGTCAGCGCGGGCCAGCTCCCGGCGTTCATCGCCCAGGCGAGCCGCGCGCGGTTAAGCGCATCGCCCGGCAGCGTCTGCGTCTGTTCGTCATTGAGGCTTTGCAGCAGATTTTCCAGACGACGCAGGAAGAGGTAGGCGTCGCGCAGCGTCGCGACCTGCTCCGGCGTCAGCAGCCCCAGTTCGCCGATGGCGGCAAGCGTCGGCAGCAGGGAACGCAGCTGTAGCGAGCGCTCACGCCCGCCGCGTATCAGCTGAAAGACCTGCACGATAAATTCGGTTTCGCGAATGCCGCCCGCGCCCAGCTTGATATTGTTGGTCAGCCCGCGCCGCCGCACTTCGCGGGTGATCATGCTTTTCATATTGCGCAGCGACTGGATCACGCTGAAGTCGATATAGCGGCGATAGATAAAGGGGCGCAGCATCTGCTGCAGCTCCTGGCTCCAGCGATCCTGATCGTCGCCCATCAGGCGCGCCTTGACCATCGCATAGCGCTCCCAGTCGCGGCTCTGCTCCTGGTAGTAATCTTCCAGCGCGGCGAAGCTCAGCACCAGCGGGCCGCTGTCGCCGAAAGGGCGCAGCCGCATATCGACGCGGTAGACGAAGCCGTCCATGGTGGGCTGATCCAGCACTTTGATCAGCCGCTGCCCCATGCGCGTGAAGAACTGCGCGTTATCCAGCTCGCGTCGTCCGCCGCGCGTCGCGCCGTTTTCCGGCCAGGCGAAGATAAGGTCGATATCGGAAGAGAAGTTGAGTTCGCCGCCGCCCAGCTTGCCCATGCCGAGGACCAGCATTGGCTGCGGCTCGCCCGCGCTGTTGCAGGGCGTGCCGAAATCCTGGCAGCACGCCTGGTAGACCCAGTCGCGCGCGCGGCCGATCAGCACCTCCGCCAGCACGCTAAGCTGCCGCAGGCTCTGTTCGGTGCTGGCTTCGCCCAGACACTGCATCCAGGCGATCCGCACCAGCATGCGGCAGCGAAACAGCCGCAGCGCGCGCATCAGCGCCGCCTCGCTGTCCACCGCGGCGAGCTCGTCATCCAGCCAGCGCGCATAGTGCTGCCACTCCTCCGGCTGCGGCGCCTGCTGCTGGATCGCCAGCCACCATTCCGGGTGACGCTGCAGGTTCTCGGCGATGAAATCACTGAACGCCAGCGCGGCGCGCTGCGCGTCGGTCAGGGCGTCGGCGGCGACGCCAAGGCGCTCGGCCGCGCTGGCCGCCTGCGCCTGTAATTCAGCGGGTAACTCTAACAACGTCTTCTCTCCCTGATGGGTCAGATCATCGTGGCGCGCTGCTGTTTAGCCAGAAGGCCGGCTGGCGGATCGCCTGGTTCGCCAGCGATCTCAGCCAGTGCTCCTGGTTTTGCGCAATAGACTGTTGCAGCTGCTGCCACGGCGCCAGCCAGACGGAAACGGCTTCCGCCGGGTAGGCGCCTGCCAGCAGATGCACCGCCAGCAGCTGACGCGACAGGCGCGTCGCCTTGTCGTGATATTCGTTCAGCTGCTGCACGTCGCTGAAGGTCTCTTTGAGATCGGCTGCGATGCGGCTCAGCATGATGTCGCTGAAACGCTTAAAGGAGCCGTCGAGCTTCGCCTGGTTTTTGGCATCGATCCAGCGCCGCCACTGCGACTCAACCAGCCAGTGAGTAAGTGCTAACTGGGTTTCTACGGAGAGCGCCGAGAAGCTCAGCGCCTGTGCATCTTTCACCGGCTCGGCGAGGGTCTCTTCCAGCGTGGTGAGCTTTTGACGCAGCTCGCTGCTCGCCTTGCGCGGCACCAGCGCGCCAAACAGAGAGAAAGCCTGACGCAGCGCTTCCAGCGCTTCGACGACGCTGCGCTGCGCCTCGGCGTTGCCGCGCAGCCAGACCTCTTCATGGTATTGCCAGTGGCTGAGGGCGCTCGACATCGCGGTTACCATCCCCTCTTCCACCGTCGCTTTCGGCGCGGCCTTCAGCAGCGGGAAGGGGCGCAGCGGTCGCGGCGGGTTGCCCTGCGCCAGCTGATAGCCGCGCGCCGCTTTGCTCAGGCTGCCGAGACGCAGGCCGCCGATGGCGATCAGCTCGCGGGCGAAGGTCATCATGTCGCCGCGCTGGCCGCTTTTCAGCTCCAGCTCAACTTCAAACAGATCTTCGCTCAGCGTCTCCGTGGCGACCGCGCCGCGATCGAATGCTACTTCCACTTCGCTTTCGCCTACCTGAACCAGCCAGGTTTCGCGCTGGAAATGGGTGCTAAAGAGCGGCTGCAGGCGCTGCTGCAGCGCGGCGACATCGGTGCCCTGCGGCCAGACCTCGGCGGGCAGCCGCGCGATATCGAGCTTCGCCTCCGGCAGGTCGATGTTATATTCCGCGCGCTGATGCAGGCCGCCGAGCGTTTTCCCGGCGCTCTTCAGCGTCATCTCATGGTGACCGTCAACGCCGCGGATTCGCAGGCCCATATCCCAGCGGCGCAGCTGGTTGTCATCTGTCTCAAAATAGATGTTGCTTAACGCCCGCGCGGCCTGATGCTGGTGCGGATAAGCGGCGAGAGTCTGCGCCAGCTTGCTGGCGACGTCAGGCGTGGCAATGAACTTTAATTCGATTTCGATGGTCATAATTTTTTATTTAATACGCTGCTGGCACTTACGAGGATTATCTGGCGAAGAGTAATGCACAGAAGGCGGGCTGTCTCGGCTTTCTTTGCGCTTTCGCTACCCTTTTCGCAGGGAAATGAGACCAGGATAGTTCTCATTCAGATTTATGCGAGGCGGTTCCAGACTGTGCCGGTAAATTTACAGACCCCAAGCTAAAACGACATCGAATGAAAAAAATTGTAATCGCAGGCCTTACCTTGCTGGCTATCAGCACGCTCGCACCAGCCCATGCAGATGAAAAACGCTACATCTCCGACGAATTATCCACCTGGGTTCGCAGCGGACCGGGCGATCAGTATCGCCTGCTCGGCAAGCTGAACGCGGGCGAAGAAGTGCAGCTGGTGCAGACCAACAACGATACCAACTACGGCCAGATCCGCGATTCGGAAGGCCGTACCGTCTGGATCCCGCTGTCGCAGCTCAGCGCTGAACCAAGCCTGCGCACCCGCGTGCCGCAGCTGGAGCAGCAGGTCAACGATCTGACCGCGAAGCTGGGCAATATCGACAACAGCTGGAACCAGCGCACCGCCGAGATGCAGAACAAAGTCGCCAATAGCGACAGCGTCATCAACGGGCTGAAAGAAGAGAACCAGAAGCTGAAAAACGAGCTGATCGTGGCGCAGAAAAAAGTCAGCGCCGCCAATGTTCAGCTGGATGACAAGCAGCGCACCATCATCATGCAGTGGTTTATGTACGGCGGCGGCGTGCTGGGCGTCGGCCTGCTGCTGGGTCTGGTGCTGCCGCATATGGTGCCGCGCCGTAAGAAGAAAGATCGCTGGATGAACTAAGCTTTTCCCGCGTTTTGCGTGCTTAGCGCCGAGGGCATCCTTTGATGCCCTTTTCGTCATGCCTGCAATCTGGCCATTGTGTGCAACAATAGAGCAACAAGCGCGCTGAATGTTTAGCGGCGGATGTGCCGTCCGGCGCGCCTTTTTATTATCTCTGGAGTTGTTGAGTGAAGACGTATTTAGTAGGCGGCGCCGTTCGCGATGCGCTGTTAAAACTGCCGGTTAAAGACCGGGACTGGGTAGTGGTCGGCGCGACGCCGGAAGCGATGCTGGCGCAGGGCTTTCAGCAGGTCGGCCGCGATTTTCCGGTCTTTCTGCATCCGCAAAGCCGTGAAGAATACGCGCTGGCGCGCACCGAACGCAAAAGCGGCAACGGCTACACCGGCTTCGTCACCTGGTCCGCGCCCGACGTGACGCTGGAGCAGGATCTGCAACGCCGCGATCTGACCATCAACGCCATCGCGCAGCGGGAAAACGGCGAGCTGATCGATCCCTTTCACGGCGAGCGCGATCTGCAGGCGCGTCTGCTGCGCCACATTTCTGACGCCTTTAACGAAGATCCGCTGCGCGTGCTGCGCGTGGCGCGCTTCGCGGCGCGTTTCGCCCACCTTAATTTCCGCATCGCCGACGAAACTCAGGCGCTGATGCGCCAGATGGCGGCCAGCGGCGAGCTGAGCCACCTCACCGCCGAGCGCGTCTGGAAAGAGACGGAGAAGGCGCTGACCTCGCGCAATCCGCAGGTCTATTTCCAGACGCTGCGCGACTGCGGCGCGCTTGAGGTGCTGTTTCCCGAGCTCGACAGGCTATTCGGCATTCCCGCGCCGGCGAAGTGGCATCCGGAGATCGATACCGGCGTGCACACCCTGATGACGCTGACGATGGCGGCGTCGCTGTCGGATGAGGTCGATATGCGTTTCGCCACGCTGTTCCACGACGTCGGCAAAGCGCTGACGCCGCCGGAGAAGTGGCCGAGCCATCACGGCCACGGCGCGGCGGGCGTGCCGCTGGTGGAGGCGCTCTGTCAGCGTCTGCGCGTGCCCAACGCCATTCGCGATCTGGCGCTGATTGTCACGGAATTCCACGATGTAGTGCATACCATCGAACGTCAGTCGGCGGACGCCTTAGTCGCGCTGTTCGATCGCATCGACGCCTGGCGCAAGCCGCATCGGGTTGAGCAAATCGCACTGACCAGCGAAGCGGACGCGCGCGGACGCGCTGGCCTTGAGAGCCTGCCCTATCCGCAGGGCGACTACCTGCGTCAGGCGTTCGCGCTGGCGCAGTCGGTGCCGACCAAAGCGGTTGTTGAGGCGGGTTTTAAAGGAGCAGAAGTGCGAGAAGAGCTGACGCGACGTCGTATCGCCGCTGTAGCGCAGGGCATTGCAGAGATGCGGCCAGCCTGATTGCTGGCCGCGCAGGCATTACATAAAGATGGCGTAGACCGCTGCCGCGACGATAAAGCGGTAGATGGCGAACGAGACGAACGAGATACGCTTGATCAGCTCAAGGAAGGCTTTTATCGCAATCAGCGCCACGACGAAGGCGGTCACGAAGCCGACCGCGAACATTGGCAGATCGTTCATCGTCAGGAAACCAATGCTTTTATAAAGATCGAGGCCGGTGGCGCCCATCATCATCGGCACGGCGAGGATAAACGAGAACTCCGACGCCGCGTAGCGGCTGACGCCCATCAGCATGCCGCCGGAAATGGTGGCGCCGGAGCGAGAGAAGCCCGGCCAGAGCGCGAGGCACTGGAAGCAGCCGATCATAAAGGCCTGGCGATAGGTGATATCGTCAATGCCCACCGCTTTCGGCTGTTTCGGCTTCAGGTATTCCGCTACCAGCAGCAGTACGCCGCCGACCACCAGCGCGTACATTACGTTGATCGGGTTAAACAGCGTTTTGATCTGGTCATGCAGCAGCAGCCCGATGACCACCGCCGGGATCATGCCCAGCAGGATATGGATCAGCGTCAGATGGCCGCGCCCGACCCCTTCATGCTTCACCTGGCCGAAGTGGATGCCGATTAAGCCAAAGAGACGACGCCAGAACATCACCACAACGGCAAGAATGGACCCGAGCTGGATCACCACCTCGAAAGTTTCCGCTTTGTCGCCTTCGAAACCCAGCAGGTGGCCGACAATAATCATGTGCCCCGTGGAGGAGACCGGCAGAAACTCCGTCAGCCCCTCCACGATGCCCAGGATTGCAGCCACCCAAAGCTGATGAATATCTGCCATCACATTTTCCTTATATCCGTTTCAAACCCATTAAAAAGGCGGTCGCGAGTCTGCTTCCGCCTGAAATTTTGCCATCGCCTGCCTGAGGGAAACCTTAAGGCTTTCGGCGACCTGTGCGTTTCACAACGCAACGGCGCCCGTTATGACAGACAATAATTTGGTTTGGTTTCATTGTGATGGCAATCACAACGTATTCATTTAGGAATAGTCCCGCGCTCGATGCGCACGCCCACCTGGTTTGCCTGCGCCACCGCGCCCGGTTTGGCGACTTTAATGCGCACGCCAGGCGTGCTGAAACGGGTCATCAGCAGGTCCGCGATTTCTTCCGCTACCCGCTCCACCAGCGCGAAGCGCGTGCCGTTCAGGTGCGTGAGGATCGCCTCAGAGACGTCGGCGTAGCTCAGACAGTCGTTTACATCGTCGCTGCGCGCCGCCAGCCGATTGTCCCACGCCATTTCGACATCGAGCACCAGCTTCTGCTGAATGCCCTGTTCCCAGTCGTAAACGCCAATGGTGGTGTACACCGTGAGTTGCTCGATAAAAACGATATCCATGATGACAGTCTCTGTTTTTGGCTAAGCCGGATACCACTTCCGGCATATAATGCGTATTATCCACGGTTCACGAAGACAAAACGACCCTAAAGGAAACGGTACGGTAATATGAGTGCTATCGCGCCTGGTATGATTTTTTTCGCGTATCTTTGCGGTTCGATTTCGAGCGCCATTCTGGTCTGCAAAATCGCCGGACTGCCCGATCCGCGTACTCAGGGTTCAGGTAATCCTGGCGCGACCAACGTGTTGCGCATCGGCGGCAAAGCCGCTGCGGCCTGCGTTTTGATTTTCGATATTCTCAAAGGCATGGTGCCGGTCTGGCTGGCCTATCTGCTGCATCTCGCGCCGCTTTATCTTGGCCTTACCGCTATCGCGGCCTGTCTCGGCCATATCTATCCGGTCTTTTTTCGCTTTCGCGGCGGCAAAGGCGTCGCCACCGCGCTGGGCGCTATCGCGCCTATCGGCTGGGATTTAACCGGGCTGATGACCGGCACCTGGCTGCTGACGGTGCTGCTGAGTGGCTATTCGTCGCTGGGCGCCATCGTCAGCGCGCTGATTGCGCCCTTCTACGTCTGGTGGTTTAAGCCGCAGTTCACCTTTCCGGTGTCGATGCTGTCATGCCTGATTTTGCTGCGTCATCACGACAATATTCAGCGGCTGTGGCGCGGGCAGGAGAGTAAAATCTGGAAGCGCAAGAAAGCGCGCGACGAAGAGAAGAAATAAAGCCGGCGATGCCGGCTTTTTTACGTTAGATAGCCGGCAGTTCCGCCAGCGGCCAGCGAGGCCGTACGCTGACGCCTAGCCCGCCGCGCGTGCCGCCCTTCAGACGCACCATGCCCGCATAGGCGATCATCGCGCCGTTGTCGGTGCAGAACTCAGGACGGGCATAGAAGACTTCTCCGCCGCGCGCCTGCATCATCTGCGCCATCCGCTCACGCAGCGTGCGGTTGGCGCTGACGCCGCCCGCGATCACCAGCCGCTTAAAGCCGGTTTGCTCCAGCGCGCGCTTGCACTTGATCATCAGGGTATCGACCACCGCATCCTCGAAGGCGCGGGCGATATCGGCGCGCGTTTGCGCGTCGTCCGCATTTTCGCGAATGGTATTGGCGGCAAAGGTTTTCAGGCCGGAAAAGCTAAAGTCGAGTCCGGGACGATCGGTCATCGGACGCGGGAAGGTAAAACGTCCCGCCACGCCCTGCTGCGCCATTTTCGACAGCATCGGGCCGCCGGGATAGTCGAGCCCCAGCAGCTTGGCGGTTTTGTCGAAGGCTTCGCCTGCGGCGTCGTCGATTGACTCGCCCAGCAGCGCATATTCACCGATGCCGGTCACGCTAATCAGCTGGGTGTGGCCGCCCGACACCAGCAGCGCCACAAACGGGAACTGCGGCGGATTCTCTTCCAGCATCGGCGCCAGCAGATGCCCTTCCATATGGTGTACCGGCACCGCAGGCACCTTCCATGCGAAGGCGAGCGAACGGCCGATAGTGGCGCCGACCAGCAGCGCGCCGACCAGGCCAGGCCCCGCCGTATAGGCGACGGCGTCAATTTGCTGCGGCTGCAGGTTCGCCTGTTTCAGCGCCGCCTGAATCAGCGGCACGGTTTTGCGCACGTGATCGCGCGACGCCAGTTCCGGCACCACGCCGCCGTAATCGGCGTGCAGTTTCACCTGGCTGTAAAGCTGATTGGCGAGCAGGCCCGCTTCGTCATCATAGATTGCGATGCCGGTTTCATCGCAGGATGTTTCAATACCCAGAATTCGCATAGCGCTTACCCCTTACTTGCGGCGCGCAGTGTAGCATAGCCACGCCCGCGTTCGTCGACGCTTTCGCTGCAAAAAGTGATTTCGTGGCGCGCAAAGAGTGCGCTATACTCCGCACCCTTGAAATAAACCGGCAGCCGCATCGGCAAACGCTCCTGTTGGTTCTTAATTGTCCATGGTGCTTTACAAACCGACTCGCGTTGGAGTAAAATGCTGCACCATTTTGAAATGTGCTGGCGCCGCAGTCAGCAGCAAAAACCGAATTTTATCGAGGTGAGAGTTACATGCCGGTAATTAAAGTACGTGAAAACGAGCCATTCGACGTAGCACTGCGTCGCTTCAAGCGTTCCTGCGAGAAAGCAGGCGTTCTGGCTGAAGTTCGTCGTCGTGAGTTCTATGAAAAACCGACCACAGAACGTAAGCGCGCTAAAGCGTCTGCAGTTAAGCGTCACGCCAAGAAACTGGCTCGCGAAAACGCACGCCGCACTCGTCTGTACTAAGTACCTCCGGAGGTTCGCCTCCACCGCGTGTTAAACGCAGACAGAGTCAAGTAAGAGGCCGTGCTTTCCGAAAGGAAGCGCGGCTTGTTGCCGTTTATGAGCTGAAAAACTGGGGCTTATGGCTGGAAGAATCCCGCGCGTTTTTATCAATGATCTGCTTGCCCGCACGGATATCGTGGATCTTATCGATGCCCGCGTTAAGCTGAAAAAGCAGGGTAAGAACTTCCACGCGTGTTGTCCCTTCCATAATGAGAAAACCCCCTCTTTCACCGTAAACGGCGAGAAGCAGTTTTATCACTGTTTCGGCTGCGGCGCGCACGGCAACGCCATCGACTTTTTGATGAATTACGATCGACTGGAATTTGTCGAGAGTATCGAAGAGCTGGCGACCCAGCATGGTCTGGAAGTGCCCTACGAGGCGGGCAGCGGCCCAAGCCAGATGGAGCGCCATCAGCGCCAGAGCCTTTATCAGCTGATGGAGAACCTTAACGGGTTTTATCAGCAGAGCCTGACGCAGTCCAATGCGCGCGCGGCGCGCGACTATCTCAGCAACCGCGGCTTAAGCGCTGAGGTCATTGAGCATTTCGCTATCGGCTTCGCGCCGCCGGGCTGGGATAACGTTTTAAAGCGCTTCGGCGGTAATAAAGAGGATCGCGAGTCCCTGATGGAAGCCGGCATGCTGGTTTCCAACGATAAGGGCCGCACCTATGACCGCTTTCGCGAGCGCGTCATGTTTCCGATCCGCGACAAGCGCGGACGCGTAATTGGTTTCGGCGGCCGCGTGCTGGGCAACGATACGCCCAAGTACCTGAACTCGCCGGAAACCCCGATTTTCCATAAGGGCCGCCAGCTTTACGGCCTCTATGAAGCGCAAAAGAATTATCCGCAGCCTGCCCGCCTGTTAGTGGTGGAAGGTTATATGGACGTGGTGGCGCTGGCGCAGTTCGGCATTGATTATGCCGTGGCGTCGCTGGGCACCTCTACGACGGCGGAGCATATCCAGCTGCTGTTCCGCAGCACCGATACCGTGATCTGCTGTTACGATGGCGACCGCGCGGGTCGGGAAGCCGCCTGGCGCGCGCTGGGAACCGCATTGCCTTACATGAATGACGGACGTCAGCTACGCTTTATGTTTTTGCCGGACGGCGAAGATCCCGACACGCTGGTGCGCAAAGAGGGCAAAGAGGCGTTTGAAGCGCGTATGGAGCAGGCGATGCCGCTCTCCTCTTTCCTGTTCGACTCGCTGCTGCCGCAGGTCGATCTGAGCACGCGCGACGGCAAAGCGCGCCTGAGCACGCTGGCGCTGCCGCTGATTAGCCAGATCCCCGGCGAGACGCTGCGCATCTATATGCGTCAGGAACTGGGTAATAAACTCGGCATTCTTGACGATAACCAGCTAGAGAAGCTGATGCCGAAGCTGGCGCCCAGCGGCGTGGCGCCGACAGCACCGCCGCTCAAGCGCACCACGATGCGCGTACTGGTGGCGCTGCTGGTGCAAAACCCGCATCTTGCGACGCTGGTGCCGACGCTTGAAGGTCTGGCGCAGGTAAAGATGGCCGGCCTGCCGCTGTTTGCTGAATTAGTCAGCCGTTGCACCGAGAATCCTGGATTGACTACCGGACAGCTACTAGAGTTATATCGCGGAACAAATTTTAGTCAGACGCTTGAAACCTTAGCCACGTGGAACCACATGATAGTGGATGAGGAAGTTGAAGCGGTGTTTCATGATTCGCTGGCGAGTATTTACGACGCCGCGCTTGAACAGCGTCTGGAAGAGCTGATCGCTCGCGATCGCACCCAGGGTTTAAGCGCAGAAGAGCGCCGTGAATTCTGGACATTAAGCCAGGCGCTGGCGAAAAAGTAGAATTTTCACTGGGTCAGAATGTTGCGCGTAGCTAAAGGCGCATCTCTGGCCCATTCGTTTCTGGGGCAATGCGCCGCAAGCCGAGGCTAAGCGACGCGATAAGCCAAGCCGGAGACGTGACGAATTTGGCATTACGCAGCGCGCGCTGTTAGCACGACTGGGGCGACGAAGCCGGCCAGTTCAGCGCGCGCTGGCAGACAGGCCAGAACGCACAGCAACAGAGGCGTAGCCTCGAACAGAATACAAAGCGGCTTAAGTGCCGATATATGAGGGGCAAAAGCCCTGGCCGCGACGAAGGCAGCGGCAATAACACAACGCCTTCACTGTTATAGTTGGCTCGCTGCCGACCGACACCAATCTAATTAACAGAAGTGTGGATACCGTCTTATGGAGCAAAACCCGCAGTCACAGCTTAAGCTGCTTGTCACCCGTGGTAAGGAGCAAGGCTATCTGACCTATGCTGAGGTCAATGACCATCTGCCGGAAGATATCGTCGACTCCGATCAGATCGAAGACATCATCCAGATGATTAACGATATGGGCATTCAGGTGGTGGAAGAAGCCCCTGACGCCGACGATCTGATGCTGAACGAAAACAGCGCCGATACTGACGAAGATGCCGCGGAAGCCGCCGCTCAGGTGTTATCCAGCGTAGAATCTGAAATTGGCCGCACCACCGACCCGGTGCGCATGTACATGCGCGAAATGGGTACCGTTGAGCTGCTGACGCGCGAAGGCGAAATCGACATCGCCAAGCGCATCGAAGACGGTATCAACCAGGTACAGTGTTCCGTTGCGGAATATCCGGAAGCCATTACCTATCTGCTGGAGCAGTACGACAAAGTCGAAGCGGGCGAATCTCGCCTCTCCGACCTGATCACCGGCTTCGTGGATCCAAACGCTGAAGAAGATCTGGCGCCTACCGCCACCCACGTCGGCTCTGAGCTATCTCAGGAAGACCGCGACGACGACGAAGATGAAGACGAAGAGAGCGAAGACGACAGCTCCGACGACGATAACTCAATCGATCCGGAACTGGCGCGCGAGAAATTCGTCGAGCTGCGCACGCAGTATGAAACGACCCGCCTTGTTATCAAGAGCAAAGGTCGCAGCCATGCTGACGCAGTAAAAGAGATTCAGAACCTTTCTGACGTCTTTAAGCAGTTCCGCCTGGTGCCGAAGCAGTTCGACTACCTGGTGAACAACATGCGCGAGATGATGGAGCGCGTGCGTACGCAAGAGCGCATCATCATGAAGCTGTGCGTTGAACTGTGCAAAATGCCGAAGAAAAACTTCATCACGCTGTTTACCGGCAACGAGACCAGCGAGAGCTGGTTCAAAGCCGCGCTGGCCATGAATAAGCCCTGGTCAGAAAAGCTGAAAGAAGTTGAAGAAGATGTGATGCGCTGCCTGCAGAAACTGCATCAGATCGAAGAAGAGACCGGCCTGACCATCGAGCAGGTAAAAGATATCAACCGTCGCATGTCTATCGGCGAAGCGAAAGCGCGTCGTGCGAAGAAAGAGATGGTGGAAGCGAACCTGCGTCTGGTGATTTCAATCGCGAAAAAATATACCAACCGCGGTCTTCAGTTCCTCGATCTGATTCAGGAAGGCAACATCGGCCTGATGAAAGCGGTTGACAAGTTCGAATACCGTCGTGGTTACAAGTTCTCGACCTATGCGACATGGTGGATCCGTCAGGCGATCACCCGCTCTATCGCCGACCAGGCACGTACCATCCGTATTCCGGTGCATATGATTGAGACCATCAACAAGCTCAACCGTATCTCGCGCCAGATGCTGCAGGAGATGGGCCGCGAGCCGACGCCGGAAGAGCTGGCCGAGCGCATGCTGATGCCGGAAGACAAGATCCGCAAAGTGTTGAAAATCGCTAAAGAGCCTATCTCCATGGAGACGCCGATTGGCGACGACGAAGATTCGCATCTGGGCGACTTTATCGAAGACACCACGCTGGAGCTGCCGCTCGACTCTGCGACCTCCGAGAGCCTGCGTTCAGCCACCCACGACGTGCTGGCGGGCCTGACCGCGCGCGAAGCCAAAGTGCTGCGCATGCGTTTCGGCATCGATATGAACACCGACCATACGCTGGAAGAGGTGGGCAAACAGTTCGACGTTACGCGTGAACGTATTCGTCAGATTGAAGCGAAAGCGCTGCGTAAGCTGCGCCACCCGAGCCGTTCGGAAGTGCTGCGCAGCTTCCTGGACGACTAATCCGCTAGCGTTAAAAAAACCCCGGCTCGCCGGGGTTTTTTATTGCCCTTTTTTGCCGCCGGCTATTTCACGCGCTGCTGCAGCGCCTCATAGAGCTGCCGGTATGCCTCGACGATCTCATCGAGCGAGGCGCGATTCAGCCCGCTGGGGTTAGGCAGCACCCAGACCTGGGTCTTACCCATAAAGATGCCCTGTAAGCCCCACTCCACTTTGCGCTGATTAAAGGCGCGCTTGAAGGCGTCTTTGCCGAGGATCGCCAGCACGCGCGGCTGGTAGTTAAGCACCTTGTCAGTCAGGCGCGCGCCGCCGTCGCGCAGCTCCTCAGCGGCCAGCTGGTTCGCCTGCACGGTGGGACGCTCTACCAGCATGGTGATGCCGCAGCCGGTCTCCAGCAGCCGCTGCTCCTCTTCGGGCCGGAGCTGCTCCCGGGTAAAGCCAGCCAGACAGAGCACCTTCCAGAAGCGGTTGCCGGGATGGGCGAAGTGATAGCCGGTGTGCGCCGTGGAGTGGCCGGGGTTAATGCCGCAGAACAGCACTTCCAGCCCCGGCGCGATAATGTCGCTGATATTGTGCTCGCTCATGCCGCCTGCTCCAGTCCGGTACGGCGCTTCAGCGCCTGGCGGCTGCGCGCCAGCATGGCCGCAGAGAGCGCCTCATTGCTACAGGCGCGCGCCAGCGCCAGCGCGCCGACCATCTCAGCCAGCAGGCTGCTGGCGAGCGCCTCGGCGTCGCGCTGCCCCAGCTCGGCAAGCAGCTCGCCTAACCGCTGCAGCATCGACGTCACGCCCTGGGTGAAGACAGATTTCGCCTCTTCCGGCAGATGACCGACCTCGCTGACCAGCGCGGGCACCGGACAGCCCTCGGCGCGGCAGTCGCGATGCGCCTCCGACAGATAGTAGTCGATCAGCGCGCCCAGCCGCGCGGCCGGATCCGCGCCCTGCCACAGCGGCGCCATCCGCTGCGTCGAGTCGGTGAACATTTCGGCGATAACCGCCTGCACCAGCGCCTCGCGCGAGTCGAAGTGCGCATAGAAGCCGCCGTGCGTCAGCCCGACGCGCTTCATCAGCGCCGCCACGCCGATGCTTTCCGTGCCGCATTCGCGCATTACCCGCGCTGCCTCATCCAGAATGCGCTGCCGCGTGCGCGCCTTATGGCTCTGTTTATCCATCGCTCTTTTCCCGCTGATAGGTTCTGCTGTTCATAGTAATTATTACGACCATCATATTCCAGCTTGACGACATATATGACGATCGTCATATTAACTGCAAATATGACAACCATCATACAACAGAGGTTTACCATGTCAGCATCATCGCAAGGCTTTGCTTTAATCACCGGCGCATCCAGCGGCATCGGCGCCACCTACGCACGACGCCTGGCAGCGCGCGGCTACGATCTGATTCTGGTGGCACGCGACCAGGCGAGACTGGAGACGCTGGCGCAGACGCTACAACAGCAGCATCAGATTGAAGCACGTATTCTGCGCGCCGATCTGACCGATGCGGAGGATTTGCAGCGCGTCGAGCAGGAGCTGCGGGACAACACGGCGATTACCCTGCTGGCGAATAACGCCGGCATGAGCGTCGACGGCGAGTTTATCGATGCCGATATCGATCGTATTCAGACCATGCTGGCGCTCAACATCATCGCTCCTACCCGCCTGGCGCATGCGGCGGCCAATGCCTTTCGCGCGCGCGGACACGGCGTGATTATCAATGTCGCCTCGGTGCTTTCGCTGACGCATGAGATGTTCAACGGCGCCTATAACGGCAGCAAATCTTTTGTGCTGACGCTGACCCGCTCGATGCAGCGCGAGCTGGAGAACAGCGGCGTGCAGGTGCAGGCCGTGCTGCCTGGTGCTACGCGTACGGAGATATTCGACCGCTCCGGCAAGTCCATTGATGAGCTGCCAGCCGGTATGATTATGGAAGTGGAAGAGATGGTGGATGCCGCGCTGGTGGGGCTGGAGGCGGGCGAAGCGGTGACTATCCCGGCGCTGGAAGAGATTGCGCTGTGGCAGGAGTATGACCGTGCGCGCGGCGCGATGCTGCCCTATCTTTCGCTGAGCCAGTCGGCGTCGCGCTATGGGGAGTGAGAGGTTGCTGCTTTTCAGGTGGGAGCGAGGGTAAAAACCCCACCAAAGACGGGCCTGAGCGGGTTTGCTTACCCGCTTTTGCTGGACGGCACGGGTAAAATTGGGTCCCGTGTTCTGGAAATGTTTAGTTTAATCAAGCACTCATGTGATGAACGTTTTTTCAGCATCTGGCGAGGGAGTGCTGGATTGCCTTAAACAGATACATTATAATCCCCGCTCCGCTGGCCCCTTAGCTCAGTGGTTAGAGCAGGCGACTCATAATCGCTTGGTCGCTGGTTCAAACCCAGCAGGGGCCACCAAATTATCAATGACTTACCTCAGAATCTACAGTTAAACTGGTTTTCCAGGATACTTATAGGATACCTGCTTGGAGTAGGCCGAAGTAAAGCTGTACCTCCAGTGTAAGCCATCGCCTGACCAAGCTTTTTTGCCGAATATCCTCCTGCCAATAATTGCATTTCATCTTTTGCATTATTCTTTCAAAGTTAATTTAGACTCCTCTCAATCGGCAGCGATAAGAGTAAAGTAGACCTTCTTAACATGAACATATTTTTGCAAGTAACGAGCAGAAGCTGAACGCAATCACGTGACAGTACTCAACACCATAGTTCTATCAGTGCTTCCCCGAAGCTATGACGGGGCTCAGCCCCTGCTTCCACCTTAACAGAGCCGACTTTGCAACCGGCGACCTGCCCTGATATGGCCAGCTGAACATTACAGAGGCGTGTCCTTGCATCAAACGACTGGATAATGCCACGCATTGAAAATGCGCAACATGAACAAGATGGTACTAGACAGCACTCTCATCGCCTGCTGTTCGTCGCTGGACACTGTCAGTAAGTCAGGATTGATTGTCATGTTTACTACAGGCAATAAAAAACCCGCCGAGGCGGGCTAAAGAAATTTTACGACATTACATTGCCAATACAGTATCCTCAATTGAGGGTAATTCATCTTTTAACTCTAAAGACCGATGATATTGTAGTGCCGCAGGGTTAACTACATAATCAATTTTCCCATGATTCTCTTCTACACATTTTATAATTTTATCTATATCTACTTTGAAAAACTCTTTACGCAGATTGACTTTATTTAGCCTTTCACCACTTAACAATTTATGTAGTTTCGCTTCTAAAGCTGGGGCATCATCACAACTGATCATTGCATGTACGTCAAACTCAAAAGGGACACTTGCACCGCTTAACTCACTAACGCGATCAAAAGGTTCTAAACGCCTTGTCATTCCGATTTTAAATACATTCTCACCAAACGAACCTATGTTGGATATGATGTAAACATGTCCTTGCTTAGTCATTTGCGCTAAAGATTTAGCCCTCTCATATCTCCTGTGTACTTCTTCTATTTCTTGCTCTAATTTACGACGAGTTTCCTCTAACTCTAGCTGATGCTCTTCATCAGCAGCCAGTAATGCTTTTTCAATTGCCTGACGGCGAGCCTCTAATTCTTGCTCCTCTTGCTCAGCCTCTAACTGCTGTTTTTCAAGCTCTTCAGCTCGTTGCCGCTCTTCCCGCATTTGCCGCTTTATTTCGTTCTGCGCTTCTCGTTCATTCTGAGCCTCTTGAAGAGCTAATACTTTGTCTTGGAATTCTTTCTCAACTGATCCCCAGTCAGAGTTATCAACAAGCTCAAAATATTCATACTTAACAATCAAGTTTTGATAGAAAGAAATTTCTTGTTTTATGTCCTCTAACTTTTTCTCAAAGTTTTTTATTGTTATAGCGCTAAGTAGGGTTTTCCTTTTGAAACGATAAGCATCATCTAAAACTCGTTGAATATCAGCCTGCGCGTTTTGATGCTGTTCTTTGAAAATCTTCTCAAAATCAAAAGCAAAGTCTACGGCTTTATTAAGTATCGCCTTGCTTCTACCTTTATGGAATTCAATAAGCTTATTAAGTTCATCCAAACGTTTGCCATGCTCAGCCTCACGATAAACATCTCGATTTTTATACTTTCCTATAACCTCATTTTTTTCTGCAACAGCAAGACTTATCGCTTCTTCTTTTTCAGCTTCTTCCTCACTAATTCTCTTGTGAAAGATAGCCTGAAGAGTAGTGTTTTTTTCATCATACCGCTTTTTTAAAATTTTATATGTAATGTACCAGGCACATAAAACTCCCACACAAAAGACACTTAGCAACAGGTAAATTGCATTCATATGAAACCCCAGAGTTTATAATTTGAGCGCAAAAAATATAACATGCTCCACTCCGAAATCGCCACTAAATGTTAAGTTTTTATTAAGTTAACTGATGATTTTAAGCAAGGAAAAGACGACTTACTAAGCCTTTATACGATCATACTTTCCAAAAAACGCTAGCTATTCTGTAGCCTTATGCATAGCTTCTACGTTTTCGAGATATCGTATAATTCTCAATATCGCGCGCCATGTCCCTTACAGCAAGTGAATGGATTTCCTTGTCCTCTCGCTTAACCGGCTGCAGGACGTGCCCTAGCGCTTCGGCATCCCTCATGCAGGTATGGATCAGTATCAGGGAAATCTATTCGTTTCACGCTTTCCCCTAAATTTTGCATTTAGAGCCGCCCGGAATGAGCCGGAGCCCTGTTTTTTTTCGGCTTCATCTATCTACTTTGACTAGTATCGAACAATCCCCACCTCCTCGCCTCAGCTCAGTTACGGATTTTCTTTTTAATATCATGTAATTAACCGCTATCCACCTGTCCCTGTTTTTGGCGAAATGGACACCTCAAAAGCCGATTTAACTCATATATTCAATTAGTTACGACACGTGGTGGTGTCCCTATGAAAATCGCAAAACTAGCCGTTTTCTGCGGGGCCGCCGCCTCGTGGACGGGGTACCCCTCCGGGAGGACCCGCTCATTATTCCCTGCCCTGACACTGCCATAATAATCGGCCATCATCTGGCCAGCTGGTTGGCCATAAGTGAAAGCTGTGCCTGAAGAACAAAACTCCAGGGCAGTCGCAATGACTTCCCAATAAGGACAAACATTCGGCCACAGCCTAAGTATTTGATTTGTTCGAGGCCGTCACTTTGTCTGCCTTACGAGAGCTGGCAGTCAGATGATCGATGAACGACTTCCTGATTTTACTACGGGTGGTCACAGTAACCACCCGCGACCAGCCTCTTAATTCGCTCCCTCGGTTAAGGACCACCCGGCTCTTCGGCCAGGCACAGAGCACGTAAGCTATTGTTTACTTCATCCGTCCTCACTTTGAGGATACAGGCCATTTTCTCAATGAATTTATCTCTGTGGTGATTGTGGATGTTCAATACTTTACCAGCGCTTGTGCACTCAGCCATCATCAGGCTGGTTATCTGCTCAGAAGTCGATAACTTTGTCTGAATAAGGTTTTACCCAAAATGTGCAAAACCCCTGGCAGCGGCATTACCTCTCATTTTGCTAACGCTCAACTGGAACTTAAGTCGTTGATTTTTCCATTCACCGTCACTTTGGCCCCGCCCGGGATGGTGTCGACGGAATACTCGATTAACAACACTCTGATTTCAGTATCGAGGGTACTAGCGACCTCTCGCCTAACTCACTATCGTGCCCATAGTATGAAGATGAGCCAGATATGGATCATGCCTCAGGCTTGAATCGTTACCATGACTCATAACTACTTGAAAAGAATACAAGTCCTCATTTTGAGATTGTCCACCAGCCTGACTTCCAAATATTACCAGCGCAACAATGCCTTATGCGTGCGCTTGAAACGGACAACATCAGTCTGACTAACTGATTTGTAGAGCTATAGCTACCTTATCCTGCCTTCAGGCTTTATGTCCGCTATGAGCGAAGAGCGGACGTTAAGCAGTAGAGCAGCAACAGTCACCACCGTTGCTGCCTCATACACAATTAATCACTCACAAAGCTATCCCAGTGGCGCATGTAATTTATAAAATCATTACTGAGTCCATTTTCCCTGAGATAGGCTTCGGTAACCGGGAGGAATGGCGAAGTATGTTGGGGGTCGTTTTTGACCTTTTCGGGAAAATCCGTTTCCAGGATGGCGGCCCGGCCAATCATGACGAAATCAAGTCCAGCTTCCAGAACCCTCCTGGCATCATTCGCGTTCATCAGCTTCCCTGACGCGCCCAGCTTCACCCTGCCGCGGGGCAGGCCTGCAAACACATCTATCGCCCGTTTTCCGGCATAAGCGCCGCTCTCCAGCGTAAACCTCACATCCCATGGCGCAAGGTCGAGATAATCAATCAGCTCTTCTGCCAGACACTTTCTGGCGACGAACAGGATATCCTCAAAGTCCATGCCATACCGTTCGAACGACAGTCTGAGTCCGATCTGAAAATCCTGACCGCATTCCCTGCGGATGCCCTCAATGATCTCGATAATAAGCCGGGCCCGGTTTTCACGACTCCCGCCGTATTCATCCGTGCGTTGATTAAGGGTGTAAGAGAGAAACTGACTTAAAATCCAGCCAAACGCACCGTGAACTTCTGCTCCGTCGAACCCGGCATTTTTGGCCCGGCACGCTGCACCGATAAAATCATCGCGCAGCTGATGTACCTCTGCCCGGGTAAGGCCGCGAGCGTTATAAGTGAAGTTATCCGAAGGGCCAACGCTTCTTCCGCCCTTAAGGTTGAACCCCGCCCGGAAACCACCGTGATGCAGCTGAATGGAGGAGACTGCACCTTGCTTGCGGATAATGTGGGCCATCCGGCGAAGGCCCGGCAGCTGATCGTCATTCCAGATCCCCAGCTGATTTTTAAACGTTTTCCCGTTTTCCTGAACATTGGCTGCACACGTCATAATCATGCTGTAGCCACCGCGTGCAACACGCTCTATCCAGTCAACATCAGCCTGTGAGGCAGTTCCGTCAACCTCACTTTGCTGGTTAGTTAATGGTGCGAGGAGCAGTCGGTTTTTAAGCTCTGGTCCCCGCATTAATGAGAGGGTGCGGAATAATGGATCATTCACGATTGAATCTCCTGTGGATGCGAGGAATTAACTCAGGCTTGTTTCAAGGAGAGGCGCGAAGTATTCAATTCCTTCAGGCACCTCTTCGCTACCATTGGGATCAAGCAGCCATTCAATCATGCGATGCGGCCACTGCAGGCTTTCTGCCATCGCGGTAGATGTGATAGCGGTGATGATTTCGCTTTCCCGTCCTTCATTGATTTTGCTGGCAAACTCAGGTTCGATGAGACATGCCCGTGCCAGGGAAACCATATCGGCATGTTCCAGCTCTTTCTGGGTGTCGGATGCTGAGAACGTGTGCGGCACAGTGATAAATACCGTGCGCCCTTTGATGGTGCTGTATATCGCTTCATTGAAGCTGTTATCACAGGCCTGAATGTAATCCAGCTCCTTACCGGCAAGCGCATCAATCAGCTGTAACGTCTCCTCAATGCCGTAGCCGTCACCATTCGCATGCCGTTTTTCTTCGGTAAGCCGGTATCCAACGATATAGTTTTCACCCCAGCAGTCACGGGCAACTTTCTGCACTTCATCCACTATTGCGAGGGCAAAGTTCATCCGCTTTTTCAGTGTTCCACCGAAAAAATCAGTCCGCTTATTGGAGTAAGGGGAAAAGAACTGCTGAATAAGGTGGCTGTAAGCGCCGTGAATCTCCACGCCATCAAAGCCCGCCTGGTATGCACGCCTGGTCGCATCACCGAACAGGCGTACCACTTCCCATACCTGTTCCTCATTAAGTTCATTAATTTCATAAGGAGTTTCATCAAACTTAACGTTGCTTGGCCCGTATACCCTGCCGTGCTTTTCCAGTGACACGACCGATCGCAAACCTGCATGATAGATTTGCACCAGGGCTCTGTTTCCGTGACGCTTCATTCGCCCGGCAAGCTGGCGCATCCCCGGAATAAAACTGTCGTCATAGAGGGACATCTGAAACGGAAATTTTTCACCGTACTTGCTCACCGCTGTTGCGCCGGTCACCAGGATGGACGCGGCTTTAGAGCGATGGCCAAAGAACGCCAGATCCTCATCTACAATGTATCCTTCCCATGATGCAGCCTTCGATGTCATGGGGGCCATCATCACCCGGTTCGGGATCTCGATGCCGTGCCGGAAGGTCAGAGGGGAGTTGAGTTTACGCATAATCATAAGTGCCTTATTAAGTTAACTGTCTGCATATCGCGATTTATCAAAATGACCGGACATATTTTGCTGTCAGTTCATCCCTGTGACTCAGCGTGCCGCTGAGCGCTGCGGCCACAGCGTGCGGACCATTCGCGCGCCAAACACATTCACGACGAGACCTGCCATGACCAGCGCACAGCCATACCACTGGGTGGTGGAAAGATGTTCATCAAGCAGCCAGACGGAGGAGCTCAGCCCGACGACCGGTACCAGCAGGGAGAGAGGGGCCACTTTTCCCGCGGGGTAGGTCGCCAGCAGGCGGCTCCAGAGCCCAAAACCCAGATGGGTTGCGACAAAAGAGAGATAGATGATGCTCAGCACCGAGGTGAGCGTGATGTGCTGAAGTGACGCAGCGATAACGGCAGGGCCGTCTATAAGCCAGGACAGCGCAAAAAAGGGTACCGGCGGGATGAGTCCGCCCCAGATAACCAGTGCCATCGGGTTTACACCACGAAAGCGTCGGGTGATCAGATTACCCACAGCCCAGCAAAGTGCTCCCATAAGCGTCAGCAGGATGGCATGAAGCGGCGTTGCATGAGAGCCCTGCATGCTGATTAACACCAGTCCTCCCGCCGCAACCAGCAGACCTGTTATGCCCGCCAACGTCAATTTTTCTTTCAGGAGAAGCGACGCCAGTATCAGCGTGAAAAACGCCTGTGCCTGCAGCACCACGGAGGCAAGACCCGCCGGCATGCCCTGCGCGATGGATTCAAACACAAAGGCAAACTGCCCCATGGAGATGGTCAGACCGTAGGCGATGAGCCAGCGCCACGGGATCTGCGGCCGGCGGAAGAAAAAGATGGCCGGGAAAACGACCAGTACAAAGCGCAGCGAGCCGAGCAGCATAGGCGGCACGCCTTCCAGACTGATTTTACTGACAACAAAATTCAGCCCCCACGCAACGATGACGACAAGCGCAAGAGCAAAATCTTTCAGGGACATATCCACTCCGGTTAATAATGACAACAGTACATGTCAGAAACTTAATGCGTCCTGAAGTCTATTTGTGACATCAAGCGTTGTCAAATTTATGGAGTGATTTGTTGAGCGTACCTTTTTCCATCCAAAAATCCGGAGGGCATCACATCAGCGCTCAGCAAAAATTTGACATCACATCGTGTCAAAATTAGCATAACCGTCTACGCTACAGGAGGCACAATGAGACAGTATCGTGGCAATACGGCTGAAGAACGGCGGCTGGAGAGACGGGAAAAACTGCTGCACGCGGCGGCGCGCATCTTTGCCAGTCGCGGCTTCCATAACGCCACCGTGAGGGCGGTGTGTGAAGAAGCGGGCCTGACAGAGCGCTACTTCTACGAGAGTTTTCAGAACAGCGAGGCGCTGTTTCTGGCTCTGCACCGCGAAACCAGTCAGCGGATCATCGGAATTATCCGGGACGTGCCGGTCAGTGCTGATGATCCCGACGCGCAGATGCGGGAAATGCTCGGCCGCTTTTTTAACTTTTTCACTACCGATCCGGATGATGCCCGCATGTTTGCCGTTGAGGCCGTTTATATCAGCCCGGTTGCCCGGGAGGTATGCAAAAGCTGGCGTGAAACGCTGGGGCAGATCCTGCTGCAGGTGCTGAATCCCGAACGCAGCGTGACGGAAAATATTGTGTCCACGGCGGTCGCGCGCGCGCTTCTGAGCATTGCCGTGGACTGGATGGAAGACGGTTTTTCACGACCGCGCAGTGAAATTCTCTATGCAGGAATGCAGCTGGTCAGCGTACTTAAAAAAGACCGGCCGGAGGGTAACGCCTGACGCGCCGGCAGATTACCGGTAAAAAGGAGAGCAGATGAACCATGACTGGCAGAAAGAAGGCCTGACGGCCGATGAAAAGGCCGGCCTCGTGCTGGCGCAGATGACGGAAGATGAGAAATACGCCTGGCTGTCAGGGCCGATGGCAATCCCGATGGGCGACGAGCCGCTGCCGGAAGGCGCGATAGGCTCAGCTGCTTACTATCCGGGCATTCCGCGCCTGGGCATTCCGGCGATGCAGCAGACGGACGCCAGCCTCGGCATCACCGCGCTGGGTAACATTCGTCCGGGCGATAACGCCACGGCGCTGGCCTCAGGGCTGCTGCTGGCATCGACCTTCAGTCCTGAAATGGCTGAACAGACCGGTAAGCTGGTTGGCCGGGAGGCGTTTGCCAAAGGCTTTAACGTTCAGCTGGCAGGCGGCGCTAACCTTGTCCGCGAACCCCGCGGCGGTCGTAACTTTGAATACCTTTCTGAAGATCCGCTGCTCACCGGCATTATGGCCGGCCACTCCGTGCGCGGCATCCAGTCGCAGCACGTGGTTTCCACCGTCAAGCATTTTGCCGTCAATCCGCAGGAAACCGGACGGGTCGTCGTCAGCTCCGATCTGAGCGAAGCAGCCATGCGTGAGTCGGACCTGCTGGCGTTTGAGCTGGCTATCGAGACGGGTAAACCCGGCTCGGTGATGCCCGGCTATAACCTGGTCAACGGCGACTGGGCATCTGAAAACGCGCATCTGCTTAATGACGTCCTCAAGGGTGACTGGCGGTACCCGGGCTGGGTGATGTCAGACTGGGGCGCCACGCATTCCTCCGAAAAAGCCGCGCTCGCCGGGCTGGACGTGCAGTCCGGCGCCAACCTCGACGAAAAGGTCTGGTTTGGCGAGCCGCTGAGGAAAGCCGTGGCGGAGGGGCGGGTGCCGCAGAGCCGCATTGATGACATGGTACGCCGCATCCTGCGCAGCCTGTTTGCCGTCGGCGCCGTTGAAAACGTCGCCCGCCCACATGGCGATATTGATTACATGACGCACCGCCTGATCGCACAGCGCGAGGCTGAACAGGGTATTGTCCTGCTTAAAAATGCCGGTGATACGCTGCCGCTGGCGCGCGGAGCCGGCAGGCTGCTGGTCGTAGGCGCGCATGCCGATCACGGCGTGCTGGCAGGCGGCGGTTCGTCGTGCGTGACGCCGGTGGGCAGCCTGCGCCTGCCGGGCGTGAACTTTATGGGCATACAGACGGACAAGGTCTATCAGCCGTCGTCGCCACTGCATGCCATACGCGCAGAATCGGGTGCGGCGGAGGTTGAGTATCTCAGCGGCGATAATCTGGCTGAAGCCGTCAGCGCCGCGCGCCGGGCGGATGCGGTTATTGTCTTTGCGGACGAGTGGCGGTCTGAAGCGCTGGACGCACAGGGGCTGGGTCTCAGCGATGCTCAGAACACGCTGATCAAAACGCTGGCAGCGACGCATCCCAGAACCATTGTGGTACTGGAAACCGGCGGTCCGGTGGCGATGCCGTGGCTTGATGCGGTGCCGGCGGTGCTGGAAGCCTGGTATCCCGGCTCCGGCGGCGGCGAGGCGATTGCCGGCGTGCTGTTTGGCCGGGTTAATCCCTCAGGTCGTCTGCCCGTTACTTTTCCGGCCTCTGAGGCGCAGCTGCCGCATCCGGTGCAGACCGATCCGGCCAGCACCACCTCCCTGCCGGGCACGCCCGTTAAAGGCGGGATCATCCATATGGACTATGACGTGGAAGGCTCCGATGTTGGCTATCGCTGGCACGCCCGCACGCAACAGGCGCCGCTGTTTTCGTTTGGCCACGGGCTGAGCTACACCACCTTTGAGTATGACGCCCTTAAAGTCACCTCCGACGGGAAAAAGATCACCGCCTCGTTCAGGGTCACTAACCGTGGGTGTCGTGCCGGTGCAGACGTGCCGCTGCTGTTTGTCGAGCCGGGAGATCGCCGCTTTGTACCGCGCCTTGCTGCGTTTAAACGTGTGTACCTTGAGCCGGGTGAAAGCTGTGAGGTCGGACTGCAGCTGGAGCCGCGCGTGGTGGCGAGCTGGGATGAGAATGGGGCTGCCTGGGTCACCCGGGCGGGTCAGTACAGGGTGCTTCTCTGCAAAACGGCTGATGACGTTGTACTCCATGCAGAAACCGCGCTGACAGCCTCTGAGATCCATTACTGATTGCACGCCGGGCAGACGGCAGTCTGCCCGCTTTTAATGAGAAGATTATGACTCCATTACTCCGCGTTCTGGGCGTTTCAGGCAGCCTCCGCAGCGGATCGGTTAACAGCATGTTTCTGGACGCCATGGCGCTGACAGCGCCTGATGATACTGAATTCAGGATTTACCACGAGCTGAACAGTCTGCCGCTGTTCAATCCTGACCTCCAGGATGACCCGCCTGACGTGGTCAGCCGGTGGTGGGAAGAACTTGCCCGGACAGACATGCTGCTGCTGGTCAGCCCGGAATATGCCCACGGCGTGACGGGCGTTATCAAGAATGCGCTGGACTGGATAGTAGGCAGCGGAGAGCTTGTCGGAAAACTGCTGGCATTTCCAAACCTTTCAACGCGCGCAAATCTGGCCCAGAGCCAGCTGGCAGAAACGCTGCATTTAATGGGCTGCCGACAAAGTGAAGCCTGCAGCCCCCGATCTTCTGAAGAGAGGCCGCTTATGCTGCCTGCAATGAACGCCCGCTCGCTGATTAATGATCCCCGTACGGGGCCTCAGCTCAATGAGCTGTGGGAAAATATTGCTTTCGTTATCCGTGCCGAAATGTCTGCTCCAGAAGATTGTGAAAGATCCGTACGTTATATCTGGTAAGAAACAGGCTGAACGTCCGCTTCTGGCACTAAGCGGACATTAGCATCAAAATTCTAAGGCTCCCAATTTTCCGGTTTTGCCGACCCAGATGGCGCACTTTAGATCAACCCCTGTAGCGGGCCAGCAGCAGCGCGTTCAGACCATAGAAAGATTCAGACGCTGAGGGCTGGGCCGGTAATGACGCCACAGGTTTACGCTAAAGGCCCGAGTAGCGAGGCGGCTCCGGCCTGTCCAGAATTTGTAACAGAACCCGCCAGCAGTAAAGCCCACCATCACATGCCCAAACTGATACAGAACAGCGTTGAAAATATAGACTCTGATATATATACTATATAGATTGTAATTTATAAAGGTGGGCCTGTGTGGATTGTTGAAACCACGGATTTGTTCGCTGAATGGCTGAAAGAGCAGGACAGAGCAATGCAGTTGGACATTATTGCCGCACTGAACCTTCTGAAGCAGGAAGGTCCACACCTCGGGCGGCCGCATGTCGATACGCTGTACGGCTCGAAAATCCCCAATATGAAAGAGCTCAGAGTACAGAGCAACGGCCGGCCTGTAAGAGGATTCTTTGTGTTCGATCCTCTTCGCAAAGCCATCATCCTTTGCGCGGGTAACAAAGAAGGCGCTGATGAAAAGCGTTTCTACAAGACTATGATTAAAACGGCTGAAAGCGAGTATCACCGACACCTGGACCAACTGAAACGGAGTGGAAAATGAAAACGCTGGATGATCTGATGGCTGATTTGACACCCGAGGAACGGACTCAGGTGAATGATAAAGTTGCAGAAATGCGACTTGATTCTCAGCTGTATAAACTTCGCGAAGCGCTGGCTAAAACGCAGAAGCAGCAGGCAGAAGCTATGGGGATCGCGCAACCTTCCGTAGCGGCTATCGAAGGGCGCGGCGAGGATCTGAAAATCGCGACGCTCAAACGATATGTTGAAGCGCTCGGCGGCCAGCTAACTATCGGTGTCAATATGCCCGGCGGCGAGCACGTCGATTTCACACTTTAACTGCACTCGTAAGTCTGGCCGTTTACGGTGTTCCCCGGAAAGGATGCGACTGACGTACCGGTTATTTCCCTTCGCCTGCGCTTCCTCTCTGCGACGCGCTGTCTCACGGTCTGCTTTCTTCACTTAATGCTGCTGTGTGACAGCAGCTCCTCCGCTTTTCTTCCTCTGATGGTCAAAAGCATAAACATCCTGATGGTACCTTCCGGCTCCCCGGTAGGGCCAAGTCATCAACCCTGATGCACTAACCGGCAGAATCAGTAAGCTCAGCCAGACGTCACAAGCGTCGCCAGAGGATCCCGGCTGGGTCTGATGGCAAACAGCTCTGTAGTTGGCCTATAGTCCGCTATGAGCGAAAAGCGGACATTGTAAAAACAGACTGATGGTTCCTGGAGCTCCGTACTGCCAGATCGTCAAGCCCTATTACACTAAAACCGGCATAGCCAGTTAAATCCGCGAACCGCGAAACTTTCTGGGACTGATGGCAACAACCTGCCTAACCCCGGCAGCTTGCAGTTCTGGCATAAAGCTGACGTGCGCTGAAAAATAAATTCATAGCACATATCAATATCTTGTTAAGACGTCTTTGTTTCTTCCCTTATCGGTATAACATTTTCCAGGTTTATTTCATCACCAGTATCTTCGTCCAGCAATGCTAAACGCACGGGAGTACCAGTTTCTTTGTTTATAAAACTTAGCGGCACTTTTTCCCAGCCTGATAAATTCCATTTTGTACCAATTTTTGCCATAGCCAGCATGAGCCATGCCATGTCAATACCTTGCTCGGTTAGGCAGTATTCGTAGCGATTAGGGCGGGTTTGATAGAGCTGTTTTCGTACCAGGCCATTCTGTTCCAGGTTTTTCAAGCGGTCAGTAAGCGTGGCATTGGTGATGTTGCTAGATTTTTGCAATACGCTGTAACGGTTGATACCCAGCATTAGATCACGCAACAGTAAGCCCGTCCACTTGTCGCCGAGTACGTCAAGTATATCAGCAACAGGACAGGGAATATTGCTAACGTCGTTTGATTTCATTGTGTTTTTTTACCATTGTAAATAACTTTCCCATATCATATCAAAATCAGCAAGGCAGCTCTAGTTATTAGAGCTTGCATAACTCTTGTTTTTAGAGTTACCATTGTTTTCAGCCTCTGATAACCAGAGTGACCAAAGTGAGTATGTACGAAAACAAGGAGCAAAAAATGAGAAATAAAATTTTGATTACTGGCGCAGGCGGAGCAGTTGGCTCTGTAAGCGATTTGATTATTAAAAATTTGGTAGCAAAAGGGCATGATGTTCGTGCTTTTATGCGCCCGACCAATAAAAAAGACAAAGAAATCGAAGCTATGGGCGTTGAAGTTGTAAAGGGCGACTTGCTAAACCTACACGATGTAGCGAAAGCCCTGGAGGACGTAGAGATTGTTTATTTCAGTATGAGCTTAAGCCCTTATTACTCTGACGCTTATATTATTTTGATGGAGGCGTGTCGCAAGAACGGCAGGATTAAAGCGCTGATTAATCTGTCTGAATACGAACAAATTTTTATGGGCTTTGACGCAATGGTGCAGGAACCAGAAACACGCACTCGTTACCTGGGCGGCGGTGTCAGTGACTGGTCGCCACAGCAGCGGGCACACTGGGTCAGCGAACGCGCACTTGAATGGTCAGGCCTTCCCTGTGTAAACATTCACGCTAATATATTTGTGGAAAATCCCATTCTCAGCTGGTTCTCCTTAGGAACTGTGGTACAAGAGCATGTGTTTGAAGTGCCTTTTAAACAAGAGAAAATTTCACCAATAGCCGCCTTTGATTTAGCCGAAGCTGTGGCGAATATTATTGATAAAGTGGATGACCATATCGGGAAATCATATGCTTTAACTGGCGATGAGTTGATTGACATGGCAGAACTTGCACAAATTTATAGCGAAATTTTCGGTTTTGATGTGCAATACCGCTTCCTTGAAGAAGGCGCGTGGGCAGAGAAATATCTCGGCATCTTACGCGAAAGAAATCAGTTGCATACGGAGGAGCACTTAAAAACCCTGCTAAAATTACTGACTAGCCCGAAGTACAACGGCCAGATTACCCACGATTTAGAAAAGCTATTGGGTCACAAACCTAAAGGAATTAGATATGCGTTAAATAATCTCCCAAGGATAGTGGAGATTAAACAGCAGCTGGCGAATTCATAATGTTTCGATAAGAATAGAGCTTGTGTGTCAATTAAAAGTGAAATCGAAATATTTTCTCTATACTAATTGCCGAGGTTGAGATGTCAGATGCTTAAGTGATTCGATTTTTTTATCCAGTGAGCAATTGTATTTTGCCAGTTATAATATCCCATATCTGGCTAACGTCCGCTTTTGGCAAAGGGCTGCTATTGCAGCCCTCACAAATTAAACTTCAATAGACTCAGATATCTCCAGGGCATCATCCACTTCTATACCGAGATAACGGACTGTACTTTCGAGTTTTTTGTGACCTAACAGTAGCTGGATCACTCGAAGATTCTTCGTTTTTTTATAGATCAGATATGGCTTGGTTCTTCGCATAGAATGCGTACTGTACAGAGTCTCGTCGAGACCCAGCTTATCAATCCATTCATGAAAAATACGGTTATATTGCCTGGTTGAGATATGTCGTGAAGAACCGACGCGGGACTGGAACAGATAGTCGCTACTACGTAGATGAGCCATTTTAATCCACGCGGCTACAGCCTCTCTGGTTCCCTTAGTTAGTTCAAACTGAACGGGGCTTCCCGTTTTTTGCTGCAGCACTGTCGCTCTGCCCGAAACAGAGTGCCCATAGGCCACATCAGAAACTTTTAGCTTAACCAGATCACAGCCCCGAAGTTTACTGTCCAGAGCCATGTTAAACAGAGCTAAATCGCGTATTTTTCCTTCCAGCTCAAGTCTGATACGGATTCCCCAGATATGAGAGATCTGAAGAGGCCGTTTTTGGCCAATAATACGGCCCTTGTTCCATGGGAATGTTGTCATGCTCAATCTCCTTTGGGTTAGGAGATGTGATTATGGTTGTCCAATATGAGCGAGCAGCGGACATGATATGCAGCAGCGATTTCGCTCAAAATTCAATCGTTCTGTAAAGGGTATGATTAAAATTTATCTGTGTCATACATGGAATAAGACTAATAAATATACATATAAGACCAGCTCAATTGCCTGATGTTGAAGGTATTTTCACTGTCAGAACATCAGTCGCCGAAAATCATCTGAGCCGTAAAAAGATGCGGGAGATGGGCATCGCCGAAAATACCGTGAGCAATATGATCAAAGAGGGTCGTTGCGCATGGGTTGCGACAGATGATGATGAAGTAGTGGGTTTTTCGATGATTTTAAGGGAGAAAGGCTCTATTTATGGTCTTTTTGTACTTCCTGCATATGAAGGCAGAGGCATCGGTCGCAGACTTACAAAGATTGCTGAACAAGAGTTGTCAATCATCACGAAGTTGCCAGGCTGGAAACAGATAAAAACAGCCGTGCGGCCAATTTCTATATGCAACTCGGCTGGGATAATAAGACAACATTAGATGGCGCCTTTATTCGATTAGAGAAGCATCGTGCTAGTTGACCTTCTATAGCTCTTATAGAGCTCCACTTTTGGCAGGCAGCAGCCAGTCAGTGGACCGGCATGTTTGTTATGAGCAAAAAGCTGACATTTACATGCTGACCTATTGCTGACCTTCAGTCAGTTGCGACAGAGTCAATGGATTATTAAAAAGGAAGGGATTTAATATTAAACAATATTATGCGCGTATACATATGACATGACCGCTTGATAAGTCCGTTGTGGGATAGCTCAGGTAAAAAAGGTGATTGCTTCAGTATCCATTCCAGGCACAACGCTCATCTTTCCGATTCAAGAGCACGAATACCGGTTTTCACAACGGGGCCAAGCATCATCATCATAGCGAATTTAAGCATGAGGGAAGCTTTTGTTGCTCAGGCTGGGCAAAACCTGTGTCAGACATGCCTGCATAAAGTGCTGTAACAGTGATACCGTTAAAGGGGCTCAATTAATCGCAGCATAAAATTAAACTCTGTTTCGTTGGTTGTGACAGTCAGAAATCCAGTCTGCCTGAGGAAATGTTCCAGGCGATGATCATGGTCAGTGAGTGCCACAATAGGTTTGTTGTTAATTGCCTGAATCAACATCGCCATCCTGACACAGTCTGGATGGCGGAATAAAAACCGTAACTGCTGGACGGAAATCTCCGGGATTAGCGAAATAACAGTATGAACAGAACGCAGGCGCAGGCTCTGCGAGATTGAATTTAAATTACAATGAGAGGGGCTGAGGATAATTATCTCTGTTTCCTCTGAAAGAGACTGGCAGTCATCCAGCGTCCAACAGGGAAATGCTGTTGCCAGTTTCTGAACGCGACTACAGCCAGAAGGATAAAGAAAAACCTGCATTTCAGGCATGGTGCGGAAGATTGCCATGATGATGCTTTCAGATAATGCATTGAGACCTATAAACCCTATCCTGCGCATATATCACCCGGGCGACAGCCCCAGACCATTTTTGATCAGTAAAAAAGTTCTGCCTTTGATGCAGGCATAGCTGGTTTAATATCCTTTCAAATATCAGGGTGCATTATCGTTCATCTCAGGTGGCTCCCACCCTCCTCCAAGTGCCCGGAAAGCGGCTACCGCTGCACGCGCGCTTTCGGTCTGAGCCTGTGCTCTTGCGTCTGAAGCCTGAAGAAGATTTTCATCATCATGTAAAACGTCGATCAGGCTTGCGGTCCCCTGTTTCCATGCAATAAATGACGATTGGCGGGCATCGGACAGTGCGGTTACCCCTCTGGATAGAGTGGCGGTTTGCATTTCACTGTTGATCAGAGACGAGAAAGCATTTTCAACCTCCTCGCTGGCACGTAATACCGTCAGGCGATAAGCGGCAAGCGTTTCCGCCTCACGTCCCTTCGACTGGTCTATCTGCGCGTTAATACGGCCGAAATCGAAAAGCCGCCAGCGCAGCCCCAGCACACCGGCAGCCTGACTGGCCCCGCCCGAGAAAAGATCACTGCTCGACACGGACGTTACGCTGCCGAGCAAGGCACCGAGGGTAAACTTCGGATAATACTCACTCACGGCCACGCCTATACGCGCATTTGCGGCCGCAAGATTACGCTCTGCAACGATAATGTCAGGCCGGCGGCGTAACAGGTCGGCTGGCGTGCCTGTAGAGGTTAACTGCGGAGCTTGCGGTATGGCTGCCGGCACCGCTAGCTGCCTGCGGTGTGTCCCCGGCGGCGTTCCAAGCATTACGTCCAGCGCATTCATTGCGCCATCAAGTCCTGTCCGAAGAACCGGCACGGTTGCCTGTACCTGTGCCAGAGCCCCTTCAGCCTGACGAACCTGATACACGGGTGCCAGTCCTTCAGTCTGAAGCAGTTTCACCTTTTCAAGTAACTGCTGCTGGGTCAGAACCTGTTTTTCAGCAATGTCCAGCCTGGCCTGTAATCCACGCAGGGTGATATAAATATCAGCCGTCTGAGCGGCCACAGCAAGGCGGGTGGCGACTACCCCCGCTTCTGAGGCCTGATAGTCAGCAAGAGCAGCCTCGTGGTCGCGACGCAGACCGCCAAAAAGGTCAATTTCCCAGCCAGCATTGAGATCGGCTTCATAGCTGTTACCGTAACGGTTGTAATCCGGCCTGGAGCTAAGAACCTGCCCAAGGGGTGTTTCAGCTGACTGATACGCGCGAGCAGCCTGACCACTGACGTTTCCTGATGGCAACAGTGCGGCTGTGGCCGCGCCCAGGCCGGCGCGCGCCTGCGTCATCCGGGCGGTCGCCTGAGCGAGGTCGAGATTTTGCGCCAGGGCGTCTGTAACGAGCTTACTCAAGAGAGGATCGTTAAATCCTTCCCACCAGACGGCAAAACTGGCGGGCCGGGACGCACTTCTGCTCAGGAGCGCGGACTCACTGACATAACGTTTTGCAAGCGGTGCATCCGGGCGATGATAATCTGGCCCAACGGCGCACCCGGCCAGTAAACTGGCGCTCAACATCAGTGTAAAAGGACGTATGAGAAACAAGGAATATTCCTTGAGATATATTTAAGTTGTGACTAAATTATCAAAAAGTCACTCTCTGTCAATCGACGTTTGTTACGCTAAGCTGGAAAAATGAATAAACACATAACTGCTCACCCCTCCCGGGGGCCTTCAGAACATATTATCCGCGACCAGGTGGTTGCTGCGGCGACAGAGCACTTCGGGCATTTCGGTTATGAAAAAACCACCGTATCCGATTTGGCAAAAGCCATAGGATTTTCTAAGGCATACATCTATAAATTTTTTGATTCTAAACAGGCAATTGGAGAGCAAATCTGTGCTAACCGCCTGGGTATGATAATGGAGATTGTCAACGCCGCGATTGCCGATTCGCCGACGTCATCTGAAAAAATGAGGCAGTTGCTGAGGGCGCTGACAGAGTCCGGAAGCGATCTGTTCTTTCACGACCGCAAGCTCTATGACATCGCAGCCGTTGCCGCCCGCGATAACTGGCCATCAGCCGCAGCTCATGAGAAGCGCATTCAGCAACTCATTGAAAATATTATTATTGAAGGGCGAAACTCAGGAGAGTTTGAGCGGAAAACGCCCCTTGACGAAGCAACGCAGGCTATTTTTCTTGTCATGAGACCCTACATCAGCCCCGTTCAGTTGCAGTACAACCTTGATACGGCTGCCTCCGCTGCCGCCCTTCTTTCCTCACTCATCTTACGCAGCCTGGCACCCTGATTTTGTGACTATTGACATTTTTGGTCACGAGAATAAGAATGCGGTTACTTTCCTTTTAATTTTTCAGGTAACCCATGTCCAGGATCAAACCTGCCACCCTGGCTGTATGTCTGTTGCCGTTGGCCCTGGTGGCCTGCGGTGACAATTCTGCCACCAACGATCCACGTACTCTGCCTCCCCTTGTAAGGGCGATTAACGTGGGGACAGCGAATGCTACCTACCGTTCATTTACCGGCGTTGTTGTCGCCCGTACACAGAGCGACCTGGGCTTCAGGGTGCAAGGCAAAATCCTTGAACGCCTGGTGGATGCGGGTGAGACAGTTAAACGTGGACAGCCGCTGATGCGCCTCGACCCTGTCGATCTCAGCCTTCAGGCCCAGGCGCAGCAGCAGACGGTCATGGCCGCGCGCGCGCGCGCCAGACAGGCTTCTCAGGATGAAGCGCGTTACCGCGGCCTGGTAGCAGCAGGCGCTGTCTCAGCATCCGCCTACGATCAGATAAAGGCCGCTGCAGACACGGCAAGAGCCGATCTCAGCGCAGCCCAGGCGCAGGCAAATGTGGCACAGAATGCCAGGAGCTATGCCGTGCTTGTGGCTGACGCCGATGGTGTCGTGATGGATACGCTCGCTGAGCCAGGCCAGGTGGTCAGTGCGGGTCAGCCGGTGGTCAGACTCGCCCGTGCGGGGCAGCGTGAAGCCCTTGTCCAGCTGCCTGAAACACTCAGACCCGCGCCTCAAAGCGAGGCTGAAGCGACGCTGTATGGCGATAAAAATCAGTTCGTTAATGCTCGGCTGCGCGTGCTTTCAGATGCAGCCGATCCGTTGACACGTACCTTTGAAGCGCGTTATGTGCTTGAGGGCGCTCTGGCCAGTGCGCCACTGGGTTCTACCGTCACGCTGCGCATCGCTGACGGCAACGCTTCCCATAAGGTGATGCAGGTCCCCCTTTCTGCACTCTTTGACCCGGGCAAAGGCCCAGGAGTATGGATGATTACCGGTCAGCCCGCTCAGGTAACCTGGCGCGCGGTGCGGGTAGAGGGGCTGAGTGACGATATGGCAAACGTCACCAGCGGAATCGGTGCCGGTGATAAGGTCGTTGCGCTTGGTGCTCATCTGCTGCATGACGGCGAAACCGTTCGCGTTGCGCTTCAGGGGGATGGCAGCATTGCCGGAGGCCAGCCGCATGAGTAACCCCCGTTTCAATCTCTCCGCGCTCGCTGTTCGGGAGCGTTCGATTACCTTATTCCTGATCATCCTTATCACGGTCGCAGGCATCCTCTCTTTTTTTGGGCTGGGACGGGCAGAAGATCCGCCGTTTACCGTTAAACAGATGACAATCATCACCGCGTGGCCTGGCGCAACGGCGCAGGAAATGCAGGATCAGGTTGCTGAGCCACTCGAAAAGCGGCTGCAGGAGCTTAAGTGGTATGACCGGACGGAAACCTACACCCGCCCAGGAATGGCATTCACCATGCTGTCGCTGCAGGACAGCACGCCACCTTCCCAGGTACAGGAAGAGTTTTATCAGGCGCGTAAAAAGCTGGGAGACGAGGCCAAAAACCTGCCTGCTGGCGTCATGGGACCTCTGTTCAATGACGAGTTTTCAGACGTCACCTTTTCCCTTTTTGCGCTGAAAGCGAAAGGTGAGCCTCAGCGTTTACTGGTGCGTGATGCAGAGTCACTGCGCCAGCGGCTTCTTCATGTGCCCGGCGTAAAAAAGGTCAACATCATTGGCGAGCAGACAGAACGCATCTTTGTCTCTTTTTCCCATGACAGACTGGCCACGCTGGGCGTGTCGTCCCAGGACATCTTTTCAGCGCTGAATAACCAGAATGTCCTGACGCCAGCGGGCTCAATTGATACTCATGGCCCCCAGGTGTTTATCCGCCTTGACGGTGCTTTTAACAAACTGGAACAGATTCGAAAAACGCCCGTCGTTGTGAATGGCAGAACGCTGTTGCTGTCTGACATTGCCACCGTTCAACGGGGGTATGAGGATCCTGCGACTTTCCTGATCCGTAATCAGGGAGAGCCTACTCTACTGCTGGGTATTATCATGCGGGAGGGGTGGAACGGGCTTGAACTGGGCAAATCGCTTGATGCGGAAGTGGCCAGCATCAACGCGTCTATGCCGCTGGGCATGACGCTGACGAAAGTCACCGATCAGTCAGTTAACATCAGTTCTGCAGTCGATGAATTTATGCTCAAGTTCTTTGTCGCGCTGCTTGTGGTCATGGTGGTCTGCTTTGTCAGCATGGGCTGGCGTGTGGGCGTAGTGGTGGCCGCTGCCGTACCTCTGACGCTGGCGGTCGTTTTCATGGTCATGGAGGCATCAGGTAAAAACTTTGACCGCATAACCCTGGGATCACTGATTCTGGCGCTGGGACTTCTGGTGGATGATGCCATCATTGCGATTGAAATGATGGTAGTAAAAATAGAGGAAGGTTACGATCGCATCAAAGCCTCAGCCTACGCATGGAGTCATACTGCCGCCCCAATGCTGGCAGGTACGCTGGTGACGGTCGTCGGCTTTATGCCTAACGGCTTTGCTCAGTCTACCGCCGGTGAATATACCAGTAACATGTTCTGGATAGTGGGTATTGCTCTGATCGCCTCATGGGTGGTGGCCGTGGTCTTCACTCCCTATCTGGGCGTGAAAATGCTGCCTGAGATAAAAACGGTATCTGGTGGCCACGCTGCAATCTACGATACACCGCGCTACAACCGTTTTCGCCGGTTGCTGGTTCGCGTCATCGCCCGGAAATGGATCGTTGCCGGGGCAGTTATCATTATCTTTACTGTTGCCATTCTCGGCATGGGTCTGGTCAAGAAACAATTCTTCCCGACATCCGATCGTCCCGAGGTGTTAATTGAGGTTCAGATGCCTTACGGCACCTCTATTGAACAGACCAGCGCGACTACGGCGAAAATCGAGGGCTGGCTGAAAAAGCAGCCAGAGGCAAAAATTGTCACCGCCTACATCGGGCAGGGTTCACCCCGCTTCTATCTGGCGATGGCACCTGAACTTCCCGATCCCTCCTTTGCGAAAATTGTTGTCCTGACCGACAGTCAGGATGCGCGCGATATTCTCAAGCACCGGCTGCGTGAAGCTGTCGCCGCCGGACTGGCTCCTCAGGCGCGCGTTCGCGTAACCCAGCTGGTCTTTGGTCCGTACTCCCCTTATCCGGTAGCTTATCGGGTCATGGGGCCCAATCCGGATAAACTGCGTGAGATTGCAGGCGAAGTAGAGGCAGTCATGCAGGCCAGCCCCCTGATGAGGACCGTGAATACAGACTGGGGCCAGCGCGTGCCTACGCTGCACTTTTCACTCAATCAGGATCGACTGCACGCAGTAGGGCTGACGTCAAGTTCCGTTGCTCAGCAACTCCAGTTCCTGCTCTCTGGCGTGCCCATCACCTCCGTCCGTGAAGATATTCGTTCGGTGCAGGTGATGGCGCGCGCAGCGGGCGATATCAGGCTCGACCCCGCTAAGATAGCCGGATTTACCCTGGTAGGCTCATCAGGCCAGCGTATTCCGCTCTCCCAGGCAGGAGACATTGAGGTAAGGATGGAAGATCCGGTGCTGCGGCGTCGCGATCGCACCCCGACTATTACCGTCAGGGGGGATATTGCCGACAGCATGCAGCCGCCTGATGTTTCTACGGCAATTCTGAAACAGTTACAGCCCGTTATCGCTAAGCTTCCGGCTGGTTACCGTATTGAGCAGGGAGGCCCTATTGAGGAGTCAGGTAAAGCGACGAAAGCCATGGCTCCGCTGTTCCCTATTATGATTGCCATAACGCTGCTGATCATTATTCTGCAAGTGCGCTCCATGTCAGCGATGGTGATGGTGCTTCTCACTGCGCCACTGGGGCTAATTGGCGTTGTACCGACGCTGCTGCTTTTCAGTCAGCCGTTTGGAATAAATGCGCTAGTAGGACTGATCGCGCTGTCGGGGATCCTGATGCGCAACACCTTAATCCTGATAGGGCAAATCCATCACAATGAGCATGAAGGGCTGACACCTTTTGATTCAGTCGTGGAAGCAACGGTTCAGCGTGCTCGCCCCGTCTTGCTGACGGCAATGGCCGCCATCCTGGCATTTATACCGCTTACGCATTCTGTTTTCTGGGGAACGCTGGCTTACACGCTGATTGGCGGAACATTTGCCGGCACCATTGTTACGCTGGTTTTCCTGCCTGCTATGTATGCCATCTGGTTCAGAATACGCCCCGAAAATCAGAAAAACAGAGAAGGTAACGCTGCAAAATAACCGTTATCCGCAGGGGACCGACTCTCCCCTGCGCGACGGTTTATACCGTGACGCGATGCAAACAAGAACATGAGGTTTTTATCATGAATCAGAATCATTCCGGACGAATTGTCATCACCGGCTGCGGTATTGTCAGCCCCTTGGGATGCGGTACGGAGACAGTCTGGCGCCGGCTTATTGAGGGCCGGTCAGGGATAACGCGCCTTTCTCCTGAAATCAGCGAGGGCACCGGCGTATCCGTTGCCGGACGGGTTCCATCACTTGCAGAGGACCCTGACGCAGGTTACGAGCCGGAGCGGTATATAAATCCTAAAGAGCGCAAAAAAATGGACCGCTTCATTGAGTTTGCCCTTATTGCGGCTCAGGAAGCCCTGACACAGGCGGGATGGCAGCCGGATAATGAACGCGCGCGCGAGCGGACTGCAACTGTCATTGCATCCGGCGTGGGAGGATTTGGCGCCATTGCGGACGCAGTGAGAACGACTGATGCACGTGGGCCACGCCGGTTATCACCTTTCACTGCACCCTCTTTTCTTGCCAACATGGCTGCAGGGCATGTCTCTATTCAGCATGGCTTCCGGGGGCCTATCGGCGCGCCGATAACGGCATGCGCTGCAGGTGTGCAGGCCATCGGTGATGCGGCGAGGCTGATTAAAACTGGCGAAGCCGATATTGCGGTTTGCGGGGGCACAGAAGCCGCAATAGACCGCGTAACGCTGGGATGTTTTGCAGCAGCACGCGCCCTTTCCACAAATAGTGGCGATGAGCCTGGCGAAGCCTCAAGACCTTTTGACACCGATCGGGACGGATTTGTGATGGCAGAAGGTGCCGGCATACTGGTCATCGAGTCTTTAGAACATGCTCTTAGCCGGGGCGCAACGCCTCTGGCTGAAATGGTGGGGTATGGCACCAGCGCTGATGCCTGGCACCTTACTGCCGGCCCTGAAGACGGAAGCGGTGCCCGCAGAGCCATTGAGCTTGCCCTGAACCAGGCAGGTGTGAGCGCTGATAATGTTCAACATATTAATGCCCATGCTACCTCAACCCTGGTGGGTGATAAAGGTGAACTCTCGGCCATCCGTTCCGTATTTGGTAAATTCAGTAAAGTTGCTATAAGTTCGACAAAGTCGGCTACCGGGCATCTGCTGGGTGCGGCTGGCGGTATAGAAGCTATCTTTACCGTGCTGGCTCTGCGTGACCAGGTGATTCCGCCAACGCTGAATTTGCACCATCCGGATAAGATGGCTGAGGGGCTGAACCTGGTGGCGTTACACTCCCGGCGTTCTGCTATCCAGCATGCCTTATCGAATGGATTTGGTTTTGGTGGTGTAAATGCCAGCGTGCTTTTTCGCCGGTGGGATACAATCTGATTCAAAATCAAATTACTATGCTAAGGTCCGCTTCTGGCACAAAGCGGACGTTCAGCATGCATTTTTACCAAGTACCAACATCGCCATGGTCAGTATGTGGAAGCTTGTAACCCTTCACTCGCCCCACTTTTGTATGCCCCCATGATCCATACCTTTTTTTGAAAGTACCTGCTTAGTCCAGTGCTGACGCGGGTTTGAGCATAGCCCCCACTTTCTGGGTGTATACAGGGACAAAGTTGGGGCAAAAGGGAGAGCGCCCTCACCGCCCGCACCTGCCCCCCACTTATTCCCCTACATTCTTCTGAGAGTGAATGACAATATTTTCGCCGTCTACGGAAGCCCGCCCTACTGCTGCCTGTAAAAAATGTGCCATGCATCTAAAAACCTGAGATTAAAAGTGGAACTGAATAATTACAGGTGTACAAGGATAGCCGTCTTTAATTCGGCCGCAGTAAACTCAGGCGCAGGAGGGAATCGTGGTTCATAAAATATCCATAGCTGTTCTGGCATCGTTAGTACTCCACACAACGGCAGCAAGTGACCAGCTACCAGAACAATATAAACTCCAGCTAAAGCCAGCAGCTGCTTCAACTGCCTGTCAGTTGAACTGGCTAAAAGCAATGCCAAACTTAACTGCTGATGGGTTTACAGCGTCAAAGCATCATTCATATTGCCGAGAAAAATACATCAAATGTATCCATAACTATGGCAGCAGAAAGGCTGGTCCCAGTACGACACAGTGTGGCGCATGGAGGGACTATTGTAATGCCCAGGGTGTCTGGCCTGGTCCGCACTACCTTTTCAAAAAGAAGGAAAAAAATGATGAACTTCAAAACTTCCATTGATATCGATGAAGCAATCTGCCAGGAGATGATCCTGAAGGAATGCACTCATGAATGGACGGTTGTTACTTATGTTGTTGCCGACGTAATGACAGAGACCTTGGAAAAGTACGGGAAAATGGAAGGCGATCTCGCTATAGAAGAAAGGCTGAAATATCTCTCCTCTATCGGTCTGATTGAGATCGATGACCCCAGCCAGCGCTACGGGCGGTACAACGTCAGGCTCTCAAAAACATACAGAACAAAGCAATCATGAACTATCATCGCTGCCAGTGATGCCCTCAATATCAGGTGTAGCTGACAGTTCTTCAGCTTACTTTTCGTATGCTCGGCGTTTAGGCTACTCGGTGTCCTTCATCCCGGTGCAGTTTGGTATGAGCATGACCGGCTTCTCCTCGCACTTCATCTGCAGCTCTGCTGCACAGCCGCCCGTGCAATGCAGAGGAAATTTACCATTTCATTTCAGACAGTTAACTATGTAGTGCTGCACTGATGAATAGTGAAAATTTTTCAGCTATCCGCGGGGCCGCCGCCTCGTGGACGGGGTACCCCTCCGGGAGGACCCGCTCATTATTCCCTGCCCTGACACTGCCATAATAATCGGCCATCATCTGGCCAGCTGGTTGGCCATAAGTGAAAGCTGTGCCTGAAGAACAAAACTCCAGGGCAGTCGCAATGACTTCCCAATAAGGACAAACATTCGGCCACAGCCTAAGTATTTGATTTGTTCGAGGCCGTCACTTTGTCTGCCTTACGAGAGCTGGCAGTCAGATGATCGATGAACGACTTCCTGATTTTACTACGGGTGGTCACAGTAACCACCCGCGACCAGCCTCTTAATTCGCTCCCTCGGTTAAGGACCACCCGGCTCTTCGGCCAGGCACAGAGCACGTAAGCTATTGTTTACTTCATCCGTCCTCACTTTGAGGATACAGGCCATTTTCTCAATGAATTTATCTCTGTGGTGATTGTGGATGTTCAATACTTTACTAGTGCTTGTGCACTCAGCCATCATCAGGCTGGTTATCTGCTCAGAAGTCGATAACTTTGTCTGAATAAGGTTTTACCCAAAAAGTGCAAAACCCCAGGCAGCGGCATTACCTCTCATTTTGCTAACGCTCAACTGGAACTTAAGTCGTTGATTTTTCCATTCACCGTCACTTTGGCCCCGCCCGGGATGGGGTCGACGGAATACTCGATTAATAACACTCTGATTTCAGTATCGAGGGTACTAGCGACCTCTCGCCTAACTCACTATCGTGCCCATAGTATGAAGATGAGCCAGATATGGATCATGCCTCAGGCTTGAATCGTTACCATGACTCATAAGTAGTTGAAAGGAATACAAGTCCTCATTTTGAGGTTGTCCACCAGCCTGACTTACAAACATTACCAGCGCAACAATGCTTTATACCAAGCTTGAAACAGAGAATGCCTGTCTGACTGGTTTGTAGAACTACAGCCACCTTACCCTTCCTTTAGGCTTTATGTCCGCTATGAGCGATGAGCGGAAGTTCGCAATAGAGTCGCCATGGATGTTGCTAGCAATACCGTGTGTCAATCAACGGGGAGCTGATCATAGCGGGTATAGTAGAGCCTTTTGAAAACTAAACTTTTCGCATTGATTGCCGATAATAAGTACTTAAAGTGTTTCGTCTACCTCTACAGGCAGAATTCAATGCGGCATTTACTTGTACCCGATAATGTAGCTGGGTAGAAAATGCGCAGGGAGCGAATGTTCATCATGACGTTTATGTCCAGATTCAAGTCCCTATTCGTTGAAGAAGATGATTCCGATTACTGGGACAAAAAAGCTGCTGAACTTACATTCCTCGGTGAATTACACTGCGGAAATGCGGCCTTAAATCTCGATGATCAAAATTTGAGTCTGGCTGAACAGGCACAAAGAGCAGTAGGGCATGTTAATTTCGAAGGGATGCTTATCGCGCTTGATGTCAATACCGGTTATCGGCAGCTCTCAAAAGACGATATTACTGTTGCGATTGGCATTGGCCTCATGGGTGTAGCAGCGGCATATGTGACAAATCTAAATGCAGAAGCTCTTGAGAAGCAAGCCCTCAAGCTTCATGAGAACTTCAAGCCCGACGGCGCTACCAGTCCTCACGACTACAGAAGCGGAGCGAAGCATCGTTACATTTTCGGCCATGATTTCAATCTGGGTCAAAAATTTCCCGAAGGGATGACTTTCGGCGGGGAGCAGGTCGGAGGTAAAAGTCTTTATCAGTTACTTCTGAATTACATAGAAGCCCAATATCCCGGTTCTGGTGTGCTTGCTACACATTTTAAGCTTGTCATGCACCTACTGACGCACTATCTGAGTGATCTGCCTACGAACGATGGATTGCCTTTGCCATTCACATCTTTTTTCACTAAATGGAAAGAAAATCCGCTGAACGCGTCTGGATATAGCGCAGAGAACCCCGTGCTTGATGCACTCGGCAGAGAATTTGGCACCATCCATGCCTCAGACATGACTTCTTACGCAGTAATGAAACTGATGATTAAAGGATATAAAGCTTACACATTCTGGGGTGAGTCCACCTCCAAGCGGGATAAAGATCTGCATGAAGCCCAGATAAGTACTATCGCTTATGGAACTACTCTGCTAATTCAGCTCTTTTTATGTCTTGTTAATGCAGGCAGTGGTGGGGTGGTCGGCACAGCAGCTGGTGCGACCAGAATGACAGCAAAATTCAACTATCTGATCGCCGGACCTTTTCTCTGGAACGCATCTAAATCGGTAATCATCGTCGGTAAGCAGCACGGCGAGATCATGGAAGATTATGAGGCGTCGATTTCATGTCTTAATGACAGTGGAACCTCATTTGATAATTGGATTAAAACACAATGCACCTGACAAATCATAAAGACAACGCACTCGAAGAGTATCATTTTGAATCATCGCATGATTACTGCGACCTTGGACAAATTGAAAGGGTATCCGAGCTGTTGAACCATCGGAGTGATTTCAACGATGCAGATCGGGCCCAACTACTTGCCATAATGGAGCTTGAGACACTGCGTTATCGGTTTGCTAATAATGAACTGTCTCTTGATAGCTACCAGGTAGAAGTTCAGTCGGTCAGACAGGCACTTATCCATTCTCACAAACGTGAGCCTTTTGATAACGGTAAAGTCGACCGAGCTTTTTATGTTGAACTGAATAAAGGATATGGCTATGTCGGGTAACTCGACTTTGAAAATACTGGGTACAATAGTCGCAACTGCGGGCACAGCGGCCACAGCATGGGTTACTGCTACATTAGCGTCACGTAGTCTTGAGGAAAAACGAAAAAGTAAACTTGACCAAGACAATGAGCTTATTTTTAAAAAGATGAAGGACGAAAAATAATGATTGTCATAATATTCCTTTTAATTATTTTCATTGGGGTTTTTGCATTCAGGTTCACTACGCTTGAAGGGAGAAAACAGAATAAGCACAGAGAGATGAAGGAAGCTAAAAAAAAGACATTCAGACCAGGCAATTGAAGTCGGAATGAAGTGATAGCATGGTCTCAAATGAAGCAGGATTTCGGGTCAGGGTTACTTTTGGCACGAAGCCACCCTAATGCAAAGTCTAACAGGCAGCTTTAAGCGAGAAGCGCCGCCTCGTGGACAGGGTACCCCTCCGGGAGGACCCGCTCATTTTCCAAGCTCTACACAGCCACAGTGGTTAGCCACCATCAGGTTGGTTGTCGGTTCAGAAAATTAAAGTCGGGCCTGAAAGGGTTTTACCCAAATAGTGCAAAACCCTCAGACAGTTGCAATGACTGCTCAATAAGGTGGACATTCGGCCCCAGCTTAAGTCTTTGATTTATCCAAGACCGTCACTTTTACCACTTTATGAAGAGAATGCAGTCAGGTTGAGTGATGAATAACGCTCTGATTTTATTGCGTGAGTTACAGTGACCTCTTACTCACGTGACCAGTATGCCCGTAGGTTGTAACTTACTGAGATCAATACAAGTCCTCATTTTGAGGTTGTCTACTAGTCTGACATTCACCATCAAACACAACGCGCTCTGCACATTACTTACAGACTATAAAAAAAGCCCTCTGCTAGAGAGGGCTGTTATCGGATATAGGTTGTTTTGTCTCACGCTCGCACGTTAGGCCGCGTCAGATGCGTTGGGAGTAATACTAGTTACTACAGAAGATGGTTTTTGCGCGGTTTGGCCTGTAGCAATTTTTCTTTTCGCGGCAGGGCTTAAATAATCAAACCCTGTAATAAGCGAGCGAAGAACGCCTTCAGAGACTATTAAAATAAATGCTTCCTGCTGGTCATGGGTTGATACTTCTAAAGGTTCTTCCGCTGATTTGTACTTTAGCAATCTCGCGAAATACTCATTTCCAACTAAAAAATCACAGACCTTTTCTGGTGTAACAGTCTTAAAGGAAGCCCTTAGATCCTTATTGTTATATATTCTGACCAGCTTTCTTGAAAAGGCATCTGCATCTGCATCTTCTTTTTCAAGCCTATCGTTAACTTTTCCAAAGTCTACTATCGATGAAAACTGCGTCTTCATTTCAGAAACAAAATCGCCCGCAACTTTTTTTATCCATTTCTTGTATCCGAAAAATTTTTCAAAAACATCCTGATCATAGATATATGCAGTGCCTTTAACAAAAACAATAGAGGCTTTCCCATCAATTGATATCATGTCAGTATCTATTTTTGATAACGTATCTTTGCTATATGAGAAGTAGTGGTTTTTCTGCTTGGTCAGGTTCTGTATAGGATACTGTTTTTTGTATATTGTTATACATTTATCCCCCTTCCTTAAGACAAAAATAATCGAATCAACTTTTGATATTTTATCAAACTTCTCAAAATTAACGACAGGGATATCTCCATCGTCTCCAAATCCTTTATCAAAAATAATACCTGTCAAAAAAGACATCTGTTCATCTTTGTATGACTTTGCATCTTCTAAAAATGATATGGTGCTAGTCCTATCACTAAGTTGCTTTATATCAGATACTGCAACTTCGCCGCTTCTTATTTCATTAAGAGTTTTTTTTATCACATTATCTTTGATTGATTCTTTCAGATCTGTGGTATCTTCTATTTTTGCAATCCGATACTCGTAACGGTATTTCCCATCCCCTTCCTTTATCTTATGTCTAAAGTTAAAATATACATAAAGGTCAAAATCATCTACCTTTGTATCGAAGTGGGAGTAATAGGATGAGAGTTCAGAAGCTTTCTTAGCGTCATGATGAAGTTCGCTTAAATCCAATTTGTCTTCAGCCATTTGAATCGTTCCTTATGTATTTCGCGAATGTGATATAGTCTTTGTGTTTTATGATTCTAATTACACTTTTCATAGATATCTCATCCCTCGACAGGACAATCAATCCTTTTTTTATTTCAGAACCCTGACCATCAACCCTGATTAGATAGTCAATTTTGTAAGCAGAAACACCAAACAATGAAAGCGTTGGATTGCTATGGATTCTTCTTGTTTTTATATGAAGAAATCCGACAATAATTAGAATAAAAATAAAATTAAAAACATTTGAAGGCTTTGTTAGGTCTGTAAAGACCAAAGGCATTATGTAAGTTGACAAAAATGACAAATACTCAGTTGACTCTTTTTCGCATCCAACAACAATCACTTCGGCAGAGGTAATGCCTCTATCCAAAAATGAAAGCTGTTTTTTATACCACCAATAAGTATAGCCACACAAAGACACTAAGAAAATACAAACAAACAACCTTGTAACTGATAGAGATAGCTGATTACCCATATTAGCTGTTATACAGGACATACGATTACTGACGCTATCACAAAATACATTGCTTTTGAAAAAAATATCCCAGACATCATCAAAGCCAGAAAAATAAAAAGTTATGGGTATGAACAAAAAAAACAAAGACAAGACATACATCTTAACTTTCATTTTTATAGTGATTCCTATACCACGTAGCGCTAATAATATCTAGAGAGGCCCATTCCTCTGCTCTTAATTTTGACCGCCCTCCGCCAGAGCTTTTTTGCCCTCTTAAAGTCTTACATTCAGCTGAGTGTGTTTTCTTAACATATTCATAGGAGATTGCTGTGTCAATTTGCAATATGTCCATTTAGATATACTCTTCGCTACACTTATGACCTCATTTTAATCTAATGGCGCTTAAAACTGAATGTTGTAAGCTGTAGCTCTTTCGACACAGGCTAGCATCCATTGTCCATACTCAGGCCAGCCCTGACGAATAGCTCGATAAGCCCGTTTTCGGGTTTGTCGAACAGGGTGCAGCTCGGCCTAAGCTGTAGTCGGCAACGATTTGTTTGTCATTCGCGGCGTTCAAGTCGAGAAAGTCAGTCAGCCAGCCAGCCAGTCCAGCATCTGAAGCTCCTACAGCCATACGGCAGTTTTCCAGTAGCCGTGGTTCTGTTTTTTTTCAGATTTGCTTTAAATAGCCTATCTCAGCCTTTGATTTTTTTTAAATTATTTATGCCCAATCTGAACGCGGATGCATCCCGCTCCAGCCAGAACGTGGCATGAGATTGCTTTAAAGCTCTCTGAATTAATGGAAAAGGTTAAAACTGTAATTATTGTACGTCTGCGCCAAGACGAAATTTGTAATGAGCCTTCAAAGCACAATGCCAGCCAGTTATTAATAAAGCAAGCTACTAATTTTGGCACAAAGCGGACATCAGAGGGGGCTTACGGAGCAGCTGGTATTGTCAGATTGAGGAGTCGATAAGCTCGCTGCCGGTCGCCTGTACCCTAAGACGCTTCACTTTTCGGACAGATAAAAAGTAGCAATTCTGTTTTAAAACGCACGAAAAAAAAGAATAGTGGTTTAACTGTCCACCTCTCCACTTTTCGCCTTTTTTACTTTGTTTTCAGCTTGTTAATGGGTGGATAGTTGTTATTCAAGTGTCCACTACTCTCCACCCATCACTTAGACTCTCCACCTGTTCTTCTTGGCATTTTTCAGGCAGGAAAGTGGAGACTGTCCATTCAAACTCTCCACCTATTAACTCTTTGGTTTACAAGAAAAGTATAAATAACGGGTGGAGAGTTAAAAATTAACTATCCACCCATTAAGTTATTGTTATAAAGCTAAAAACCACTGAAAGTGGAGAGTAGTGGACACTTTTTTAATTTATTTATTTTTCCTGCTCTCCAGCAGCGAAAGGTAACCACGCTTCAGCTTCCTGATTGAGTGTGAGGTTGGAGCGCATATGGCCTTTGGTACTTTTTTTGCGAAGATACGCCTTACCATACTCAGCCATGGCTCCGGGCATGTCCGTGCCGAAGCGCGTCAGAGACACCGGCTTGCTCAGCCCGTTCGCCCGCATATAAGCCATATAGGCGTGATAGAGATAACGTCGCGGGCTGAACGGAATCACTTCTGCATTACCGATAAACATGCCGTCACACTGTTGTGAAGCCGTCAGGTAACCGCAGAAATCCACCAGCGAATCGCATTCGCGCTTGATGGCAAGAGCCTCCTCAGAAGTCTGCTGTTCAGACAGCATCTGACGCGCCTCCTGCTGGTCAGCAAAGCGGGTAAGAAGGTGGCGGATGATGACCGGTAACTCAGCCTCAATTTTTACCGTCATCAGCGGGTCACGTTCGTTCTCCGGAATGACCCGTGAAAAGTTAAAAATGACCCGCCGCCGCGATATGCCCCCGCTGCGATCGCTGAAAGACATGGCGTTATTGTTGACGGCCAGAATGACGGCCGGGATGCGCGTGGAGTACGGCGCCTTATGCTTGGGATCAATCGCCACCTTGTCCCCGCCGGTAATGGCCTTGATGCCGGCACCGTCACCTGCATAGCGGGTCATGTCAGGCATGATGATGAGCGAGTACCCCACGATGAGCGCGCGCTCACGCGGGTTCTCCAGCGCGGCCATGCTGGCTGAGACGGTGTTGCCCTTGCCGGCCAGCATGGTGCAGATTTCGGCCATCACACTTTTCCCGCTTCCCCCTGCCCCCGTGACTTCGAGGAAAAGCTGCCAGTCATAACGGTTGGCCATCACCATATAGAGAGCGGCCAGTATCCGGTCAGCCTTACGCGGGTGATGCCCGGCGCACCCGTTCAGCCACTGTTGAAAAACAGGCGCATGCTCAGCCAGCGTCTCGTTCTGCACTGCCGCCGTGAAGGTGACGTCACTGGCGATAAGCAGCCAGTCGTCGGGATTGTGCGGACGAAAAATGCCCTGCCGGATGTCAAAAACCCCGTTACGGAAACCGACAAGATGGCGGGACGGCGCTCCCATTACCGGCAGGCTCAGCTTCATGGCATCGACGGCATTCTTCATCGCCGGCATGGAATACGCCGTTTCGCTGTCGATAAAAATAGCCGCCATCTGGCGTGCCAGCTCCCGGTCGCCCAGGGGTTGCCAGACGATGCCGTTATAGTGATGAACCACGTCTGAGTCAGCATCCAGCGCCAGCTGCCCGTTATAATAATTAAGGAGCACCTCGCCGCGCTGGCTGGGCCCCATCTGGGAAAGAGAAAGCCCCGCCTGGCGGGATGCTTTCCCCTGCTCCTCTCCGGCGTTAAAGAGTCGATTGATACGTGCCGTATCACACAGCAGTGCCTTAACCGTTTCCTCGCCCGTAAAACCGGCGATCAGGTCTACCCGCTTCTGGCGCTGCTTTTTCGCGTCAGTCTGACAAAGGCCTGCCTCACACAGGGCCTCATAGCTCATGCCACTGCCCGGCACAAAGTCTTTAATTTTTTGTGCCAGCCGGCCGTAGCAGGAATGTTTATCCCGGTGCCGTGAAGCAGCCTCACGGGCCGCTTTTTTATCCAGGGGATGGCCATTCACCCACAGGTAAATGCAGGTGAACAGCGCGTCAGACAGGATCTCCGTCTCCATTTCCGTCACGCTCATTTCGGTATCCCTCCGCTCATCTGGAACTTGCCAATCAGCGGGTGATACCAGTACGCCGAACCGTACTTCCGCTTCGCTGCACGCAGTACCAGCCGTGCCGCTTCACGAAACTTCTCGTCCGGGGCCAGATAGCCTCCGGTTTTATGCCGCACCAGCATCACCCCCGCGTTGTGCGCCAGTTCCTCGGCTTTTTTGGTAGAAATACCAAACTCAGCGGCCAGCGTGCTGACCGGCGCCATACCGGGCGGGATGGTACCTCCCTGCGAATCCACCAGCGCATTCAGGCGGGCTTCCAGGTCTCCGACGCGCGCAGTAAGCGCCTCAACCCGGCCAGCCAGTTCGTTGAACTTCACGTTACTGATCATGTTGCTTTCCTCCGTCAGCCCTGAGCGCACGGTAGACCTCAAAATTGATATCGCAGGCCAGACTGATGAGATGCAGCAGCTGGGGTGAACACTCCTCACAGGCCTTATCCATAATCACCTCATACAGGGAGGTGGCCAGTTCGGCATGGTATTCAGCCTGATCTAAATCCATGGGCTCACGCATTTTGAGCCTCCTGAAAGGGAAGCTGGCCCGCGAAGGAAAGAATGAAGTAAGGGGCCAGCAGGCGACGGGCTTCCTGCTCTGAGCCGGCGTCAACGCAGAGACGGAACGGGGGAACAGACCGGTCCTGACAGGAAACGGCGAGGAAGCGATACTGATATTTAGGGCGAGTTTGGGTATGCTTGTTCATAGCCATAACTGTTACCTCGATTAACGGTTTGGTAAGAGGCCCGTCGGTGTTGGTAGCACCTGCGGGCTTCGCTGTTTTTAAAGCTTGTTTGCTAAAGCAATGGTATATACCATCTGTAATAACAATATATGAGTGGTATATACCAATGCAAGAGAAAAAAACTAAGCGCGATTTTGATCGCTCTAGCAGCACAGCCAAAAACATTCGGTTCGAAGATGACCTTTTGGAGCAAATCGATACTGCCGCAGGTCCTGGTAAGTTCAGCTCCTGGGTTAAAGAAGCATGCCGAGAAAAACTAGAGCGCCAGGGCATCGAACCCAAAGGTTGACCACGACTGGAAACATCAGCAAGTGCGTAAATCCCTAATGCCATCTCAAACTCATCCCGCCAGAAGCATGTGAAGGTTTGCTGAATCAGCATGGGTAACCTCACACGGTCTGCGTACGACGCGTGGACGCCAGATAAGCGTCCAGGTCTGACTGAAAATAGATAACTTTGCGGCCAATTTTGTAATGCGGGATCTGCACCTTACCGGTACTTGCCCAGTTGGCGAGGGTCTGCGGTGTAATCCCCAGATAGAGAGCAGCCTCAGAGCGGGTCAGACGGCAGGTTATTTTCGGGCTGACAGGGTGTTGCATGATTATCACCATCGCTAGCAGTTAAAAACTGATGGTGAATATCTATTGTCGGATAGGCCGGGGATAGTCTCAGAGCGCGCTATGATCGGATCATAACGCGCTATAAGGGGGTCATAACGCGCTATGAGGGTATGACCAGACGAAAAGGAGGACACGGGCGCACTTTAGAAACCGGCCCCAGCTTCTCCTCCTTGATCCAGCGCGCCAGCGTCTCTTCACTGACCTGCCCCTTCAGGTGGGCATACACCTTTTTGATCATGGCATTTTTAGGGGTGTGCGGATAATGGCGCCAGGTTTCTGACATTATCGCGATCACCTCATCTGCATGTTTATTACGCCGTCCTGATGCATTCCTGCTGTTATGCCCGCAGTACACTTCCCGACGAAACTCTTCAGACTCACGCAGCTTATTCATGGCGATATCTACAAACGACGCGGTATCGGTCTGTCCCAGCATGTCGAAAGACTTCAGGACAGGAAGGAGTGAAGTGGCTGTGTGGTAGTGCTGTTCAAGCAGAAGCAGCAGATAGGATTTGAGAAGGGCCAGCCGGGCGCGGTCAAAGTTGTTTTTCACAAGGTCCGCACACCAGAGCGGATCTGAAATTTCAGTGATATACGCCTTGCGGTCTGCATCACTGAAGGACAACACCAGGTAAAACATATTGATATAGCCTGTCACCGGCTCCTGCCTGGCCAGTTCCTCCAGCTTTTTTGTCATTTCCGCTTTGATGTCATCAATCATTTTCTGACCTCATTGACCTTTTCTGAGAGTGAGAAAAGCAGTCTTCGTTTCTCATCATCACTGAGGTGTTCCAGCGCTTCTTTCAGCCGGGCATCCAGGCCATCGGGCTTATCTGCTCTCCCGCTGTAGCTCAGGATGGCATGCTCAATTTTTGCTGCAGGCGCCTGCAGCTCATCCGCGCCAAAGTGCAGATACCCCTGCGTGACATCGGCACTGCGCAGCGTCCGGTGGTTCATCAGCCGCTTCAGGATATAGCTCCCCACCCCGGCCAGCTCCGCCACTGTGCCGTAAGTTCGCCTCGCGTCATGCCACTTGAACGGGATGGGCTGCAGGTTGTCCGGATTGGGTTCAGGAACTGTTGACCGGCTGATGCGCCCGGTGACATGGCGGTATTCTTTGATGGTGGTCTTTATGCCCGGAAAGACCAGAGGATGCTCCCCACGGCGGGCCGCAGCGCGTCGGCGGAACAAAGCCAGTAAGGTGCGGGTGATGGGCAGTTCAAGCGGATCGCCGTTTTTTGTCGTATCTATCCAGAAGTAGCGGCCTCCCAGGTTAACGCAGGACCAGGCGAGACCGAATATTTCGGACTTCCGCAGGCCCGTGAACGTGGCCATCTCCACGGCATCACATATGGTCGCAGCGAAGTCATCACGCTCCAGTTCTGCCTGCCCCCTCACCCTCTCTATCGCAGATAACCAGCGGCCAAGATCATGGGTACGAATGCGGTCGCTTTTCCTGACCGTGCCATGCCATTTCCGCTTGGTGCTGAGCACCAGTGTGGGTGGATCGGGAAGCAGGGTTCGCCCTTCCTCATCCCGGTAGTGATCGTGTGCGAAACGGTAAACCGCCCTGAGTGCGCGGGCCCATAAATCCGCCTGGGCGTGGCTACCCTGCCCTGTACCCCGTCGCAGGGAACGCTTGTCCGCACCATACCAGACCGTGCCATGGGTGATGGCTTTATGACGGGCTTCAACGCGATCGCGGGTGATGTAAGCCAGAGGCTGTGAGAGCCAGTCCCCCGAATAGTTGCCCAGAATGCTCCGGTATTGTTTTGCGGTGGCCGGCTTCAGGCGATGCTCGCGGCTGAGAATATAGGTGTCCAGGGCGTCCTGCAGGGTGACAGCTGCCCGTTCATGCGTACGCTTCTGAATATTAGGGTTCTGACCGCTGAGGGCCATGCTGCCCATGACCTCCAGGGCTTTCGCCCGGGCATTCTCCACCGACAGCGCAGGAAAACGCCCCAGCGTTGCCCGGAAAAACTTGCCGTTTTTCTTGCGGGACACACAGAAACTTTTAGTGCCGCTGACGCCGACACGGATCCGTAGCCCGTTCACTACCGTGTCGCCATATTCCACCTGTCCCCTGGCAGCAGGAGGCAGCTCTTCCAGCCTGGTTTTCGTGAATTTGAACGTTTCCATCCAGCCTCCTCGACCACACGATCAGGGTATCCTGCGAATCGCATGGTCCAGCCAGGATACCTATAGGATTCCCCGAGAGCGTATTTGGAATGATTTCTGGTTATTTATACAGCGGTCATTATATTGGGAAGGTATTGAAAAGTATAGAGAGGGAGTTTAACGTAAGTTATTGATTTTGCACTCATAATCGCTTGGTCGCTGATTCAAACCCAGCAGGGGCCACCAAATTATTAAAAACTTACATAATTAGCTTCGGTTGAGTTGGTTTTCCAGGATATTTATAGGATACCGTTCAGAAGTAGATCAAAGTAGCAATCCTCCCACCCCATATTTAGCCAATCTCGTCACTCTAAGCTGTTTCAGCCCTAAAGCTACGTAATGATCAGGTCACCTGTGACATGAAGCTGCTCAGCAATGTAATATCCGCTTTGAGCGGAAAGCAGACATAAGAGATTTTAAATTTAGGCAAATGCGTTACATTAATATGTACAATTAGCTGGAATTTGAGCACACTATGATTTTGTGCTGCATTACAGCCTAAACTATTTGAACCGGTTAAAAAATAAAAAATCTATGAGCAGACGGCTTAACAGAGATCATCGAACCAAAGTTAGAAACATTCCACGCCGCTTGAAAGCTCTAAACCGTTGGGCTAATACTTTTAACTGCCCTGAGCGAGCCCTGTTTCCTGAAAATGAGCATTACTGGAATTTCAAAATTCCTGTAGATATCAATCTTGTTCAGGGAAAGTATAGTACGCTTGAAAATAAGGCAGCTTGCGCGCAAGCCATGATTAACGCTTGTTCAAATCTTATAGCGGCAACTGCAGATATGGATTTACGTTCTCGTATTACTGCTGTTATATGTCTTCCTGATATGTTTACAAGCGAAATCTGTCTGTATCGTTCAGAAGCCTATTACCAAAGTTTTATCACCGAAGACCGTTCTGAAAATGGTGCCTCCACTTTGATTAAAGAACGCAGCCTTGCTACTGAGTGGGGGCTAATTCTTCCATCTAATGTGCAAGAACTTGGTATTACACTCGAATATTACGGGAGTGAGGATCGTGATGAATGGTTCACCGGAGAGCGTTGGTATTACGGTCAAGTCATATGAAGGTGCGGTGTTCTATGTCTAATTAGTCATTCGCTTCAGGCAAAAAGCGAAATATTAGTATGGATTTTTACTAAGTGACTAGTGGCACTAGGAAAGTATGAATAAGCACCTAACAGTTCATCTAAGACTTACCACCTCCACTTTCTGTAGTATATATAAGGAAAAGTGGGGGCGGAAGCGGTAACGACCTTATCTATTAACCCACATTTCGCAGAAAGGAAATAACAATATTTTAGACTTAGAAGGAAACTAAGCTTAGGCAGCTTCTTCAGCCAGCAGAAATTGGGTCATACGGATATTAAGATGATGACGCATCGCCTAAATAACTTCTACTGGGAAATGTATGATGAAGCTATTCCTGTATTTAACTCTCGAGCCTCAAGCATGAGTGATGACGAATTATTACTTTATGTTAATCAATGGTGTAAACCTTATTTTCGTATTCTTGTGAACAAAGACTGGCTATCAGTTTTGGCAAGAGATAAATAAAACATTAGCATTACCTCCTTAACATTTAATTATTTCGAGTTTCATCACTAAAGAAAAATATGCCTTAGAGTTAAAAAATAAATATGATAAGCAATAGGCTAATTTTGAGCAGCTGTTAAATACCCTATTTCTCCTCACTCCAGGCAAACAATCTCCTTACTCCTCTGGTAAACCTTGACACACGAGCCAATGCAGGTGCGATGACAAATTTCTCTTACCACTTCTATTTATACGATGCCAGTAAAAACGGCAGGGCTTTCATGACGAGCTTCAAGGATGGCAACGAAACTTTTATCATTACAACGGACCGAATGCATTTTATAAAATAGGAAATGATGCGATCTATTGATCAGTTAAAGGCACCCATTCTCCTATACTAATAAGCTTGCCTGCCGCGTCGACGACGCCAAGTACTCAGCCCCCCTGTACCTCATAGCATCTTCGTCAAGAATATGTACATACAGAGAAATTTTCTCATTCCTCTTACATTTCGCTTAGTTAAGCATCCTCGCCCAGACCTTTGCGCCAACCAGACTACGATAAAATCCCAATTTTTTTTAAAAACCCACTTGCTACGCTCCTTCAGTTGTTCACTTCCGACTTAATTAGGATTAATCTTAGTGCTTACTTTTTTTGATAAGGAATTCTTAATGAAAATACTTTTTGGGGCTGCCCTTTTACTCGCTTCTGCTGCTGCTAACGCAGGTTTCGTCCACCCACTGGACTTTGATGGCTCCGAGGGCCAGAAGAAGGAAGTGATCAGCTACATTCAGAAGCGCGTGAAAGCGGATTATTGCGACGGTCAGCTAGATATGTGCCAGCCGACCACCTTACGCATGATGGAAAAGCAGAACCTGACTGCATTTAAAAAACTCACAAAAGTGAGCGACAGAACGGTGTTAGATCGCGTCATCAAAGATTACTGTCAGGGAACGCTGGATATGTGCACCTACACCACGCTTGAAATGATGTATAAACAGAACGCCAAAGCCACGAAGCAAGAACTTAGCTGGTAGCCAAAACAAACCACCTTTCACAGGTGGTTTTTATGTGCAAAGCCAGCGGTTAACAGTTATTGCCAACGCAGGCAAGCCCCCGCCTCAACCCCATACACTTATCGCCAGAACTCCAAGAGGCGGCGCTGCCGCCATAAAAAAACCCGCTTACGCGGGCTTTGCTTTTCAAACGCTCAAACACCTAAACACTCAGGCACGAACCTCAGGCTGCTTCTTCGCTATCGCCACCTTCTCGATTTTCCCCGGCGTCACGATCATGCCGGTTACGCTCTCATGCGTCTTAAAGGTGCAGCTGCAGTTGATGTTCTGGCACTGGTTGTAGCGCTCTTTGGTCTCGTTAGAGATGTAACGGCTACTGCGGGTGTGGGCAGCGCTCTGACACAGCGGACAATGCATCATTTGTGAGTTCCTCAGTAGTTGACGCGGTCATTATCGCGCATACAACTCACAAAAAGCAAATTAATTAACTATTAGTTAGTTAATTCTCTCATATTCCACATCCGTGATATCATTCTCCAGCTCCAGCGTGGTGGTAAATCCGCTATTAACGCTCAGATTATGCGTCACCTTGCTGATCAGCCAGGCGCTGGCGTCAATCACCGCTTTAAAGCCGCTGACCCTGACCGGCGTTTCTGGATAGAGATCCGCGCGCCCGCTTGCCAGCTGAAAGGTAAAGTGAGCCGCGCCGCGTTGAATGTCGTTCCACTTCGCCTGCGCCGCCTGTATTGCCGCCTCTTCGCTGTTGAAAACATCCGGCAGCACCAGCAGGCTCTCTTTCGCGCCGGAAAGATAATCCCCTTCCGGCTTACCCGTTAACTGCGGCGCGCTTTGCGCATCAGGATGGGCAACAGCAGCATCGTTCGTGGCCTTTGCCTTGCGCTGCATCTGCACCACATGCGTTTTCGCCTCTTTTGTTGAGAGCCATCGCGCCTGCACGCCGCTATAAGTGGTGCGATCGGCAACAGTAAAATTGTGTTTATCGCCATCCTGGCGCGTCAGCGTCACCGTGGGTATCGCGCCGCCGCTGGCTAACTGGCCGCTGCCGGGCCGCAAAAAAAGCAGCCGCCCCGCTTTGATAACCGCGACCGCGCCATAGCGTTGCGCCAGGCGAGTGACAAAGCCGGGATCGGTTTCGTGGGTCTGATCGATATGATCGATCTTGATCCCGGCGAACCCTTCCGCCATCTGCAAAATCAGCCCGCAGCGCTGGGCAATCTGCGTCACGATACTGCCCAGCGTAGCGTCGTGGTAAGAGAGGTCACGCGCCTTGCCCAGCTCCCCGCGAAAATCGACGCTGCGCGCCACAATGGTCAGCACATCGGGCGCGCCGCCGTGGCTCACCTGATCGACCGTATAGTCGCCCTTGTTGTGCAGCTGGCCAACCCAGCCCAGAAACAGCGACACGACCGTGCCGCGCTGCGGCAGCTGCAGCAGGCCGTCGCTGTCGTCCAGCGCAAGGTTCAGCGTATCCGCTTCGAAGCCGCGATTATCGGTAAGCGTCAGCGAGATCAGCCGATCGCGCAGATTGGGCGTCACATCTTTGCTGCCGATCCACAGCATAAAATCGGGCGCCGGCCGGCTGCCCGCCTTAATCGCCATCGCGCCGAGTTCACTCACAGTGAGAAGCCTCCCGCCGCCATGCCTGAAGAGAGGTTGCCTGCCGCCGCTTCCGCCTTCGCCCACAGCGCGCTGCCCTGCGCTTTCAGGTCGCCGAACATCGAGACCAGCGACTCATCGACGCGCAGCAGGTCGAGGGTAAAGGCAATTACGCGCGCGCTGCCGTCGGCGTAGAAGTCGCTGTGCGTCGTCTTAAAGCTCTCAATGACATACATGCCGTAGATGGTGCCGTCGCCGCCGATCAGCGGCCAGGCGCGCCCTTCGTCAGCCAGCAGCTGAAACGCCTGCGCCTTAACCGGGCCGCCGGTCAGCTCCGGGCGCAGCTCGCCGCTCAGGGTAATCTTGTCGCTGCCCTTGCCGGTAAACTGCGCCGCAGCGCGCTTGCCGACGCGGCTGTTGCTGGCCCAGTTCCAGGCGCTGCTGTGTATCAGCTGGTTATAGGGCAGCGTCTGCCGCATAAAGGGCAGCATGCCGTAAATCATCATCATGGATAGAATCCTCCTGTCATGGCGCTGCGCTGCCGGTTTTGCTGCTCGAACTGCTGTTGAGCTAAATGCTGCTGCACGATGCGCCCAACGTCATTGGGGTCCATGCCGGGCGACGCATTCACTGTGATATTACTGGTATAGGCGTTCTGCTGCGTCATGTTGCCTGCGGCGGGCGCCACCACCGGCCGGTAGGTCGGGCCGCCGGTCAGCAGGTTACTTTGCAGCCCGCTGGCAGCGGCGTTCTCGACGGGCGCCGCGTCTGGCGGCAGATCCGCCTTCAGCTGTTTACTTTTACTGCTGGCGATGCCGAGCTTGTTCAGCACCCAGTCGATGCCGCTGGTGAGCTGGTCCAGCGCATGGCCGGGGATCTTTAGCGCATCGGCGAGCATATTGCCGAAGCTTTTCCCCATATCGCCGGCGGCGGCCAGCTGCTCCTGCGTCGCTTTTACCGGCGCCAGCAGCTGGGTAAAGCCGTTCCACACCGACTTAATCTTGTCCGTCACCCAGGCGAACACCGGCTGCAGCGGCGCAAAGGCGTCGCCGATCGGCCCCATCGCGGCGGAGAACCCCTGCGCGACGCCGCTGATAAAGGCGCTGATGGGCTCCCAGTACTGACGGATCAGCAGCGCGCCGCCGACGATGGCCGCGACGATAGCCACCACCGGCAAGGTGATGGCGCCGATGGCGGTGACGATCGCGCCGCCCACCACGGTGAACAGGCCGCCGAGGATTTCGACCCCGGCCATGATGGCGCCGACGCCGCTGACCACCGGCCAGACCGCCATGCCGATAGCGCCCAGCGCGCCGACAAAGGTCAGCGCCACCGCCGCCGCCGTGGCGATGCCGCTCGCCAGCGTCGGGTTATCCTGCAGCCACTGGTCGATGGTCTGCAAAAACTGCGTCGCCTCCTGCGTCAGCGTGCGCAGCGGGCCTTCAAGTGGCGCAAAAAGGTCGACGCCGATAGCCGCCTTCGAGGCGTCCAGCTTTTGCAGATCCCCGCCGAGGCTGTCCTGCTGCGCCCGCGCCATGCGCGCCGTCCCGCCGTCGGCATGCTGTACTGAGGCGGTGAGCGTCTCCAGCTCGCCGCTGGCGGCGCCTCGCGTCAGCAGCGAGGCTGACGAGGCCGCCTTCGCGCCGACGATGCTCTTCAGCGCGTCAGTCTGCTGCGCCGCATCCATCCCCTTACTGGCGAACGCGGCCTGAATATCTTTCAGCAGCGGCAGGATCGGCCGCGCGTCGCCGTTTTGATCGCGGGTAGACACGCCGAGCGCGGCGATAGCGCCTTCGCCCTCGCGCGTCTGCAGCCGCGCCAGGATCGCCCCGACCTCTTCGCCCGCCGCCGCGCCAGTAATATGATGTTGCGCCAGCAGCCCCAGCATGGCGGAGGTCTGCTCAACGCCCATGCCGGCGTTTTTCGCCACCGGCGCGACGCTGCTCAGCGCGCTGCTCAGATCCTCAAACTTCATGCCGGTCTGGTCGAGGGTGGCGTTAAGCACATCGCCTAGGTGGGCGATATCGCCGCTGTTGAGGCCGAATGCGCTTTTCGCGTCCATCAGCAGCCCGGCGTTATCCCCCGCCGAGTGGCTGTTGACCTGCGCCATGTTCAGCGCCACCGGCGTCGCGGAGGCGATATCATCGATCGAGCCGCCCGCCTGGGCGATATCGAGCTGGGTCTGCGCCACCGCCTGCGCCGGAACGCCGGTCTGCACGCTAAGGCTGCGCGCCTGCTTATCCAGCGCGACGGCCTGCGGCGATCCTTTCTGCAGGCCGGTTTTAGCCTGCAAGGCGGCATCGGCGCGCGCCAGCTCGTAGCCGGGACGCAGCAGCGCGGCGCCGGCGGTAAAGCCCGTTTTCGCCAGGCCGAGCGCTGCTGCGCCGCCGCTGCGGATCTGTCCCGCCAGCGCCTGTCCTTTACGGTAGCGCTCCGCCGTCTGGTTCTGCCGCTCCTGCTGCTGGTTCAGCCGCTGAAGCTGCTGCTGCTGACCGCTAAGCTGCTGGCTGGTCTGCGCCGCGGCCGCTTTCAGCCGCAGCTGCTCGCTGCTCAGGCTGCGCATGGAGATGCCCGCGTCGTTCAGGCTCGCGCGCTGCTGCTGCACGGCCAGACGCAGGCTCTGCGCCTGGCTTTGCAGCGCGGCGGTATGCTGACGCGCCTTCTCCAGCGCGCGGCTCTGCTGCTCTGCCGGTTGGCCGCTGGCGCGCATCGCCAGCGCCAGCGCCGCCGTTTCCGCCTTCGCCTGTTTAAGCTGCTGCTGCGTGTCGCTCAGCTGTCGGCTGGCGGCGCGAAAGCCGTCGATTTTCGCCGACTGCGCCTGCAGCGCCGCCAGACTTCGCTGCGTATCGGCAATCGAACTGGCGACGTTTTGCGTTTCGTTCTGGAGGCTCTGTAGCGGGCGTAGCGCCTGATTAACCGCCTTCAGCAGCGCCTGCAGTTTGAGGTCTTCACTCATCCGTATTTGCTCCGCTGCGGATCAGGGCTTTATGCCGCCAGTCGAGCAGCTCGGCCAGCGGCAGATCGTTCATTTCAGAAAGGGGCCAGTGAAAAATGGCGGCGATATCAGCCATCAGATCGTTGACCGTCAGTCCGCCGGGCCAGTCGACGCTGCCGACTTCGCCTGCAAAAAACCGATCACCTTGCCGCCGAGCGCGATGAGATCTACCGGGTCAAGGCTGTTGCACTCCGCTTTGGTCAGCGCAGGCAGCGTGATGCGCGGCAGTACCGTCAGCAGCGCATCGACGTCGCTTGATGCCAGATCGGCAAGGCGCACGCCGCGCAGCGAACCGGCGCTCGGCCTAATCAGCTCAACCTGCGCGATCGTGGCGTCGCCGCGTTTCAGCGGGGTTTCCAGCTCAACGATATTCTCTTGCTGTTCCATGTTTCTCTCTCATACAGATGAAAAAGCCAGCGCCGGGCGCTGGCGTCAGGGTTACGCCAGGCCGAGATTTTTACGGCGCTGGGCAAGGCGGTCGTCGCCGTTCACCTTCTCGACCATGTTGACGGTATCGATCTCAATCAGCTCTATACCGTTCCAGGTGAGTTTGAAATAGGTGTTTTTGGTAGTGATTTTGGTTTCGGTATCCTCGCCCTGTTTGGCTTCGCCGAAGTCGAACGCCTGATGACGGCCGCGCACCTCAATCTCCACCGCGATCTCTTCGCCGGTGTCGTCACGCTGGTAGGAGCCGGTGAAGCGCAGCGGTACGGCAGAACCGCCCCACTGCGTCAGCACCAGGTCGTCCATACCGGCGATGGTCCACTCCATATCGAGCGCGTCGTCGTCCAGACCGTTATCGATAAAGGCGGCGCCGTTCATGCCGCCGCCGCGATAGGCGTCCAGCTTGCGCGAGAGTTTCGGCAGGGTGACGGAAGAGACAACGCCCTGATAGCTGTTTGAATCATTGAAAAGGTTCAGCCCTTTCAGTTTGCGGGGTAGTGCCATTTATCCGGCTCCTCAGCTGTTAACGGATGCGGCGAAGTTCGCCAGATAGGTGTCGGTGATGCGCTGGCGCAGCGTCAGATCTTCCAGCGGCGGTACCGGCGTGTAGTCGTAGTCGATAAAGAGTTTGCCCGCCTTCAGGGTCGCGGCGTCGTTAGCGCTTTCGTCATACCAGCAGGAGGCGCCCAGCAGGTAGCCGGCGTTAACCAGCTCGCGGAATTTGGCGTTGATGCCCGCCACGATTTCACGCACCAGCACCGGCGTCAGCGGCTTGTCGTTGGCCCACATGTGCGCTTCGGCCATGGTGTCGGCCAGCACCTGTGCGGTGCGGGTGTAGTTTTCAAAGACAAAGAGCGGATCGTCGCTGCAGGTGCGGTTGCCCCAGAAGCGGAAGCCATCTTTGCGGATCAGCGTGGTGACGCAGGCTTCGTTCAGCAGGTCGGCGTCGGTGCCGCTCTGCTGCAGATCCCAGAAGACCGATGAGGAGATGCCGGTGACGCCGTTAACGCCGACGTTCGACAGGGTTTTATGCCAGCCGGTGTCGTTGTCGATTTTGGCGCGCAGGCCGAGGGCGCGCGCCGTCGCATAGGCGGTTTCAGCGGCGTTGGTCGCGGTGTTCCAGGCGACGAAGTCGGGCCAGATCACCATCAGCTCGCGCTGGCTGAAGTTTTTGCGGTAGTTCATTGCCTCGCTGATGGTTTTGCAGTTCCAGGCGGAGACATAGGCGAAGGCGCGCAGCTGCTGCGCGATGCTCGCCAGCGCGGTCGCCACTTCCTGCGAATCGAGCCCCGGTACGCCGAGAATGCGCGGCTTGACGTCGAGCTGCGTCTGCGCGGTGAGCAGCGCCTTCATGCCGGTGTACTGGCCATTTTCGTCGGTGGTGCCGATAAGGTTGGAGATCGTTTCCGCAGCGGTCGCCCCTTCGGCGACGCGAACCACGACGGTAACCGGTTTTGACTGATCGGCGATCGCCTGCAGCGACGCCGCCAGGGTGCCTTTGCTGCCGGCTTTGGCGATAGCGGCCTGCACGTTGGTCAGCAGCACCGGGGTGTTGAGCGGAAAAGCCGTGGCGTCTGCGTCGTCTGCGGTGCAGACCAGGCCGACGACGGCGGTGGATACGGTAGAAATGGTGCGCGTGCCGTCATTAATTTCGACAACGCGTACACCGTGATGATAATCAGACATCTGATGCACTCCGTGTTGAGGGTGCGCTCAGATTGTCAGGTCAGGTGAGAGAAATCATGCGGTTGCGGTCTGCTGAGGGATGAATAAACACAAGGCAAAATTAAGCCCCGTTTTCGGGGCTTCGTTTATGCAGTCTCACCATTAGTAGGCTCAGGTGAGAGAAATCATGCGGTTGCGGTCTGCTGAGGGATGAATAAACACAAGGCAAAATTAAGCCCCGTTTTCGGGGCTTCGTTTATGCAGTCTCACCATTAGTAGGCGCGGCGGGCCAGTCCACCAGAGGGATTGAGGCATCAAGCTGGCTCAACTGGACTCGGTATATCTTCCAGGCTCTCAGAATTTCGCTGTCATCATTCAGCGCCATACCTAATTCAATCGCGTCTGTCAGTGTCTGAATTTTCTCTGACGCATTACTCAGACGTGAACTAAGAATTGCCTGTCTTGCCTCTATATTAAAGACGGGCTCCATAGGCGGTCCCTTTATGACCTCGCCATTGATAAGCTGGCAGTCTGGTCCTATAGATTCAAACTTATCCAGCGTCAGCTCTTGGTAGCGTTGTGAAACATACCTTTCCGCATCCTTTTGGCTGAAAGCAACGAACATCGCATTTATGTAGTTTTCATCGTTCAGCGAAACGAAATAGCGAAGTAAGAAAGCTGTATTTTCACCTGCCGAAGCCGGTAAATTTTGAGTTTCAGTATTCATTATAATATTGCCAGAAAGTTAACGTTAACTGCTGCTCCGTTACTATTGTAGAGAGTTGCAGCATTGGATGCCGCGCCGCTAAACCATACATTAGGCGAGCCGTTTAAGGTTGAAGCGTATAGGCCTGGCGTAGTGTAAAACGCCATCGGGAATGTCCATGTGAAGGAGCTGTTTGCTGCAACGGTAAAGTTTGCGCGACACCACATCCCACCACCTGGCAGTTTTATCCACGCCCCATTTCCGTTGCTACCTGACTGAAACTGACCGTAAGCGACGGCGCTGTTAGCAGCAGTGCCTGCGGCTACTGCAAAGCCCTGATTTGCATCACCGCCCTTATAGGCATAATTGCCCAGCATGTAATCCAGACGCTGATTGTTGACGGCGGCTGTAGGATCGCCACTATTTCGAACAAAAAAATTGTTATTTGAGTTGCCATTGATATTAGCTTTCTGCCCCAGCTGATTAGCGATCGTGGTAGCGAAGTTCGGATCGTTGCCAAGTGCCGCCGCAAGTTCGTTTAACGTGTCCAGCGCCTCCGGGGAAGAAGCAACCAGTTGTGTTATGGCCGCCTGCACAAAAGCTGTGGTAGCAATCAGCGTAGAGCTGTTGCCTGAAACGGGCGTCGGCGCTTTTGGCGCGCCGGTAAAAATCGGGCTCTCTTTTGGCGCATACTGCTTGTGCGGGTCAGCTGCGGCAATGTGTTTTGCCATCAAGTCATCCGCATAAGCTTTCACCTCGATCGCTGCATCATCTACATATTTTCGCGTCGCCAGCACCACCGACGGGTCGATCTTCAGCGTCACTGACGCGGCGCTGTTGACGATAATAATCATGCGCACCGTCTGCGTGCGGCCGCTGCCCTCCTGCAGCTGCGGCTTATAGGTCTCGGCGCAGTTGGCGACGGCGATCATCACGCCGTCGGCGTCAAACAGGCCGATTTCTCGGATCCAGAAGCCGCCTTCATTCTCGGGGATAATCTGCTCGGCGATAATCTGGCTGCTGTTGGCCGCATCGACGCTTAATGAATTCAGCGCCGCGCGGCGTTTCTCGCCGATAAGCTTCGTCTGCGAGGCATCTGGCGTCGGCAGCGTACCGCCGCCGTCGCCTACCGCCATTTCAGTGATCTGCAGCTTAGTGCCGAGCGCCGTGGCGTTCGCCAGCTTGGCCGCGCCCTGATTGGTCAGCAGGGCATAATATTTCGTTGTCATGTGCGCACTTCCGTCAGGTCAATTAAATGTACCGCTGAGCCGGTGTAGCCAGGCCCGTTCACGGTGATAATTTCAGGGGTGTAGGGATAAACCGTTAGCTCGTCGCCGCTGTAGCTGGCGGCCGCTACCGGCAGCGTTCCGCTCGAATCGAGATTGATCGAAAGGCCGATCAGATGCCGACTGCAGGGCTTGGCATCGGCGATCAGCCGCTCCAGCTCGTTGTACATCGCCTCGGTAATGCCGGTATCAAGCACGCCGACGTCGAGGCGAAACGTGCCCGGCGCGTCGCCGGTTTTCCACCACTCGATAATGCGGATCAGATAGCCGAGCGGCTCGACGATGCGCCGCAGCGAGCCGATGGTGCCTTTATGCCGGTGCACATACTCCGAGGCGGCGACAACGCTGCGCTTAGTGGACTCGCTCCAACCGCTGTCCCAGCGGTCAACCGACCAGGCCCAGGCGAGATAAGGCAGCAGCGCCACCGGGCAGGTCTGCGCATTCCATAGCTGGCGCAGCGGCACCGGCATCGCCTCGATATCGGCGCACGCCCGGGCGGCGGCGACCTCGAGCGGCGAGGAGCCGGTCGGCAGCAGCCGATCACTCATCGGAACCTCCTACCCTGATGCTGTAGCCGCTGCAGTACGCAGCCTGGGTTTTATCCAGCACCACGTCGGCCGTCGGCTGCGCCAGCTCGACGCGCTGCACGCCTTCCACATGCAGCGCGGCGTAGAGCGCCGACTGGCGAATATCGCGTCCCAGCCGCGACTGGGCGTTGATAAAGGCGAGCAGCTTCGCTTCGGCGGCGGCGCGAATCGGCTCTGCTTCGGGGCCAGGATAGAGAAACAGCGTCGCGTCGACGCGGTAGCTGACGATAGCGGCCGCCTGCACCCGAACGCGATCGGCCACCGGACGCACATCTTCGTCGTTGAGCGCGTTGGCCACGATGGTCAGCAGATCGGCGGGCGCGGTGCCGTCGCCTTCGCGGCTCAGCACGGTGATCACCACCTCCGCCGGCGCCGGACTGGTGGCGGAAACGTCCGCTATGCGTCCATCGGCGCTTTTGGCGTGATACTCGTAGGCGCCGCTCGGCCCCGCCACGCTCAGCCCTTCGAACGCGGCGGCGATGCGCATGCGGAAGTTGTCGTCGCTCTCCATCACCGCCGCGGTCGGCGGCAGCGTGCTGTTGTCCGCCGCTCTCAGCGTCAGTCGGGTCACGCCGTTGTTGGCGCCCAGCTGGTCGAGATCGGCGCCGGTCGCCCAGGCGACCATATTGGCTTTTGCCGCCTCGTTGATGCGCTGGCGCAGGATCAGCTCGCGATAGGCGTTCTCCTGCAGCAGCTTCACCAGCGGCTCCGACTCCAGCGCCAGCGTGCGGGTTATCGCCGCCTGCTGCTCGGCCGGATAGAGGGAAATCAGCGTCGCCTTGCGCTCGGCCAGCAGGGTTTCATAATCCAGCGCCTCCACCACGTCGGGCGCAGGCAGCTGGCTCAGGTCAATGGTTGCCATAGGTTCAGCTCACGGGAATGGTCAGGGAAAAGGCTTGCGCCGTATCGCTGCGGCTGCCGGTCAGCTCGACCGTCATGCCGCCGTCATACGACGCCTCATAGCTGATAGCGCTCAGCTGAATGCGTGGCTCCCACTGCAACAGCGCCATATAGCAGGCGGACATGATTTGCAGGCGCAGCGCCGGGTTTTGCGGCTGGTCGATCAGCGCCGACAGCAGCGAGCCGTAGCGGCGACGCATCAATCTGGAGCCGAGCGGCGTGGTCAAAATATCGCGCACCGACTGGCGGATATGCTCCAGTTCCGCCAGCGCCGCGCCGCTGTCGCGGCTCATACCGATATATCTTTCGGCCATCACTGCGGTCCTCCAGAAAGATCGCCGCCCGACTTCACGCCGCCATGCTGATGGGCGTCCAGCACGATGCCGTTAGAGCTCAGGCTGCCGCCGCTGTGGGTCACATTGCCCTGCAGCGTGCCGCCGCCGGTCACCTCCAGCGTGGCGGTTTTCAGCTTTGCGCTGCACTCCACCAGCGGCGCGTCGAGCAGGATGCGGGTCGCCGCCTGTAGATGCGCTGTCTGAATGCCGCTCGCCCTGAGCGCGCCGTTCTGCGGCTCATACTCGATAACCGCGCCGTCGGGAAACGCCCAGTGCAGCGCGTCCGCCGAGGCGGAAGGCGCGGGATGGCTGTCGGAGAAAATGCCCGGCAGGATAAAGCCGGTATTCAGCTCGCCGCCCAGGCTCAGCACCAGCACCTGCTCGCCGATCGAGGGCGCGCTCCAGGCGCGAGAGCGTCCGGCGCGGGCGCTGATCCACGGCAGCCAGCCGGTTTCATTGTCGCCGCTGCGTACGCGGCAGCGCCCGCTCTGCGGATCCACCGCCGAGACGGTGCCGATGCGGATAAGGTTGCGCAGCAGGCGCAGGATTTCGCTGATATGTTCGTTCATGTCGCTAGTGTGACCTCCGGTGCATGCGGCCAGCAACGCGACGCCGACCGCTGAGAGATGGCAGAACAGCTTTAGCGCTGCCACTCGCTGACCAGCGCGCCGTGCACCCAGAGCTGCAGCGGCGCGTTGTCGTTCGCGGGCGGCGTCGGCTCGCCGGGAAAGGTGACCTGCAGCGCGCTCTCCTGCTGCGTGACCAGCACGCGCTCGGTCAGCTGCAGGCCGATGCTGAGCACGCCGGCGGCGTCGACGGCGAAGGTAAAATCGCTGCGTCGCTTCTCGGCGCTGCCCATCATTTCCGGCTGGTTATCCCGCAGCCAGGCAAGCAGCGGCACGATAACGGCCTCGATATCCTGCTCAACGTCGGCGAGGGTTAATTCCAGTCGGTAGCGATACTCAAAAGAGAGCGACGGCGCGCTGGTCGCCACCACCGTTCCGGCGGCGATCGCCATGGTCAGCCGCTCCGGGTTTTGCTGTAGCAGCGGCACGCTGCGGCTCAGCGCCGCGCGTAGCTGTTGAGGTTTCTGCATCCTGTTGCTCCTGACACGCTTTAATGGTTTCAATCTGCAGCCCGCAAGACGCGAGCGCAGCCTCTAACTGACGGTTATCTGCCGCCAGATCGCCCTGCGTCTGCAGGCTGTTGCCCGGCACTGGACAGCTGTTCACGCGCGGACAGCCAGCCCAGATAATCGCGGGCGTTGTCGAAGGCGGGACGGCTGTGCAGCCGGATAAAATCGTCAGGCAGAGCGGCAGCAGACCACTCGCGTAACGCCTGGTTTGCATCGGTTTCCCTCGCTATGTGCACTTCGCGGTTAAGGGCAAGGCGGCTGGCCTGACTCTGCTGCTGACGCAGCGCCGCCTCGCGTTTGCTGTTCGCCTGCGCCTCCTGATTGAGGCGGACGATGGTCCGATCGCGGCTGGCGAGATCGGCGGAGAGCGCGGCGCTGGCGCGCTGCGCCTCGCGTAACTGCGCCCCGAGCTGCGCGCCGCGCCAGCCGGTGAAGGCGAGCGCCAGCAGCAGCGCCGCCAGCAGCGCGAGGCAGAGGCGCGTCATGGGACGCCTCGCAGGCACCAGGCGCGCTCCCGCTCGCGCCGCTGCGCCAGCCCGGCGCTTTTTACGCCGTTAACGTAGATCCAGCGCGGCAGCTGGTCGCACGCCGCGCGCCAGCGCTGCTGATTGAGATAGCTGGCCAGCGTCGAGCGGCAGGCGGCGCCGGCGCCGACGTTGAAGGCGAAGCTCGCCAGCGCGTCCCAGACCGGCTGCGGCATCGCCACCGGCACGCAGAGCGAGAGCTGGCGCTCGACGCGTATCAGGTCATCGACCAGATTGACCGCCGCCTGGCGCTCGCTGACAGCGCTCTGCGGCGTCACCCCTGCGGTGTGGCCGATGCCGTTGGTCCAGACGCCGGCGCTGCACTGATAGGGCGAGGTGCGGCAGCCTTCGGCGTCCGCCAGCAGCTGCAAACCGCCGGAGGAGATTTTCAGGGTCTGAAACTTCGGCAGCAGCGCGGCGATCGCCAGCACGGCGACCACGGCGCAGCGCTTCGCGGTCTGGCTCACGACAGCCTCCCTGCGCGCCGGCGCTGCAGCTCATAGGTTTTGCGGCGGTAGTGCCAGTTGATGAAAAAGGTCGCCACGTTGACGATCAGGGTGATGACCGCCACGCCGGAGCCGACCAGAAAAGCGATATCCTGAATGGTGTGGCGGCCCAGCCACATCAGAAACAGGCTGACCAGGTAGTTAATCAGCGAGCTGGTTTTCTCCATCTTCAGTCCCACAGATTGACGGTTTCGCCGGTGGCCGCGTCCGGCAGATCGGGCAGCGTCAGCGCACAGCCGTGCGGCAGGACAGCGCCGCGCTCGGCGAGGCCAGGATTGGCGGCGTAAACCTGCTCGACCGCCTGCTGCGTGCGACCGTAGTAGCGATAGCAGATCTCATCGACCGTATCGCCCTGGAGCGCGTAGATATTCATGGCGATAGCTCCCCATCGGACCCGCGGACGGGCACGCTAAAATGGTGCATCACTGTTGTTGTTCCCCGCTGGAGGTGGTGTCGACAGACCCGGGTTCGGGCCGTTAAGTGCGGCGGCGCTTGCGCGCTATCCGGCATAGCCAGTCTCCTCGCTGCGGGGCGACGGCTCAACGCCGTCTCGCCCGCTGGCATATGGGCAAACAGCCCGATCGCGGCGCAAAAAAAACGGCACCCGAGGGTGCCGTTATTGCTTCCGTTCAGCCGTGGTCAGACGGCGCAAGCGTCAAAGGGAAAGGTGTGGGATCTGCCGCTTTCAGGCATCGAGCCATCGCCTCTCATCGCCATACCTGCATTGTTATTTATTGGTGGGTATCGCGGAGAACGAAACGGCAAATTCCTTGTTTTTTATCATCATGTCGCCGGCAATCTCGGCGATCAAAGCGAGGGCCACTTCGCGGTCGCGTTCCCTGCAAACTCCTTCAGTGGTCAGACGTGCAATGAGCTCGACGCGCTCAAGCATTACCTGTTCTTGTAAATCAGTATCCACTTTCCCTCCCCCATTTTATCACTGTATATCTATACAGTAGCACAGCATGCAATCTGATATAAAGAAAATTAAGATCGGAACTCCCTGCCTTTAGGCTATTGATATAGAAACTTTTTTGGCGTGATAACTCCTAAGCCAAATGCGTTAAAAAGGTGGAGAAAGCGCGTCAGGGCGGCGCATTCTGGCTGTATAAAGCGCCCTCGCCAGCCGGTTTCGCCCCTTTTTTCACCACCGGTGCAGGCCAATGATTTAACCGCGCTAATACGCCTGGCGGGCGCGCCATCCGCGTACAGTTAATGACAAAACTCCAAGCTGACGCGCCCTGCTCGACCTTATCAGCCTCCGCTTTACGCTTCGGCACCAGCTTCCAGTTAACCAGCCGGGTCAGCAGCGGTTTCTCGTTGCCCGTGGCGCTGAGGTAGACGCCTTTAATGCGCGCGATCTCTTCGCCCCAGCTGTTGCGCTCTTCGGCCTGTTGATACCAGATGCGCACCGCCAGCTCGTCACGGCGTACGAACGGGCCGCCCTGAACGTTAACGTAGGCGGCCCAGTCGCCGCTGTCCGCCGCCGCGCGCGCGTCGGCCAGATCGTCGCTCAGCTTGCGCAGCCCTTCGCCGTCGGTCAGACGGCGCAGCTCGCGCCAGACGGTCACCGGCGCGCCGCCGACAAACTGAAACTGGCGAATATGCCAGCGGCCCGCCCAGGCGGATACCGCGGCGGCGCAGTCGCGCAGCGGCTCGCCGCTCTCACTGTCCCGCTCGCCGTCAAGCGCGTAGCCGTCGATGTTTTTGGCGATATATTTCGCGATGTAGCCGGTGGCGCTGCCCTTTTGCGGATCGATGGCGGTGGTGTGAAAGCGCGCCTTGCGCGCTTGTTCGCTGGTCAGCTCTTCGCTCTCCTGCTGGCAGGCGTACTCCGTCAGGATCTGGCGCACCTGCGCGGCCTGTTGGGGGCGCATAAACAGCAGCAGATGCCAGTGCGGCGTGCCGTCATGGTGGGGTTCGGCGACGCGAATGCCGAACAGACGGATCTGCTCGCGGTGCAGCCTGGCGCGGACCTTTTGCCAGAGCTGACAGAGGTAGCGCTGCGTCTCAGCCGGGCTGGCGCCGCACCATTTCGGGTTGTGCTGGCCGCTGCCGAGCGTGGCGTGATAGCGTGCCGGCGCGGTTAGCGTGCAAAACTCGCCGACGTAGCCCATCTCATGGCAAATCGTTTCAAAGCCGCGAATGCGCGTCATCAGCTCGCAGCGGCGGATGGCCGGATTGGCGACGCTGCCGTCATGCTTGTCGATCAGGCTGATGCGGTTGCCCTCTTCGTCCTCCAGCTCCATGCTCTGCAAAAAATCGCGCGTGCGGCGCTTCTGCTCGCGCCATTCGGCAAGGGTGACGCGGCTGGCGTAGGGCGAACGCGTTTTGCTGACCTGCGCCAGCGCAATCTGCAGATGCTCGCGCCATTCGGCGGCGATGCGGCGCAGCCGCCCTTTCCACCACGTCTCGCCCTGCATACGCATAATCGCCGGCGTCACCTCCTCCGGCGCGAAGAGGCGCGTCGTGACCTTCTGCCACAGCGGCGGCGTCTGGCCGAACTCGCGGGTCAGGAGCGCGGCGGTCATATAGAGGCTGTGGCTGTAGCGCCAGTCCGATTCGCCGCGATTCTGCGCGTGCAGCTGCACCAGCTCGGCAAAGATAAAGCTGGCGATATCGCCCGCCAGCCGATCGACATCGGCGCGCGCCATATCGGGCAGCTGGTTAAAGCGGCGCATCAGCTCCCACAGCGCGCCTGCCGCCGCCGCCGCGCCTTTTTCCTGTGCGGCGTGGCCGCTCAGCCGCGCCGCCACGCCGCGACGCATCTCGCCGAGGCGATACTGCGCGTTGACCCGCTCCACGCGTGGCAGCAGGCGCTCGACAAAGGTGGTCGTCAAATAAGATGCGGCGCGGGCCGGGCCGCGCTCGCGTGTGAGCTGGCCGTGACGCAGCCTGATAGCGCGCTGCACCAGCGAGGGCTGTTGCTCCAGCGATTTCCACGCCTGCGACAGCGCCGCCAGTTCGCGACTGCGCTGCTGCATCGCGGCGTGTGTAGGATAAGGCGAGGCGATAGCCTGACGCGGCGCGTTCCACGGCCAGAAGAGGCGCTGCATTACCGGCCGCCCTGGTAGTGACGGCCGCGCAGCTCGGCGATCTCCTGACAGGCGACGCAGCGGGAGACGCCGCCAATGGCGCGGCGGCGCGCCTCGGGGATGGCGCTGTCGCACTCCTCGCAGAAGAAGGCGCTGACGCCTTTTGGTCGCTGCGTCACGGCGGCGATATCGAGCGCCAGCTGCTCCGCCTGACGCTGCTGCTCAATGTCCATGCTGTCGACCATTAGCGCAGCGCCTGCGATTCATCGCGGTAGCGCTGCGCTTCATAGCGGAGCAGCTCGGCGGCCTCGACGCCGCTCAGTCCCTGACGGCCGATATGCGTCGCCATCGCGGCCAGACGATCGGCGACCGCCTGTGCGCGGCCTCTGCGTTCGTCGCAGCGCGCGGCAGTTAGCAGAACGTTCAGCGCGTCGTTGTCGGCGTGAGGATTCGGGTATTTCATGTTATCTCTCCTGAATGCGGGCAAAGGGAAGCCCGACGGGTTGACGTCATCGATTTGCGGTTAAGGTCAGTTACTCAGACAGATACTGGTCGGCGTCGGAAAAGGGACGCGGCAGCAGCCTGCCCCAGCGCACCAGTTTGTTCATGGCGGCGATAATCAGCGCGCGGCGCGGCTCATCGAAGGACTCGAAGGCGTCGCCCACCTCATGCAGCCGGAAGCTGCCCGGTTTTTCCCGGTTCGCCAGCGTCAGCACGCAGAACTTAAATTCCTCGCTCTGCCGGTTAAAGGCGACCCGCGCCGGATTACGGCTGTCGCTCCGCAGACGCCGCCAGCTTTTGCGAAACTCATCGAAGCTCATGGTCGTCGCAGGTTCAAGGTGGCTATTCATCATAAGTGAATCAGGCTGGCTGAAAGTTAACAGAAAAAGAACAGGGCGTTTTCGTTGCCCGCGCAGGCGCGCTCTGCACACCGCGCGTCGCTATAGCCGAGGCGCGGCGTCTGGCGTAAAACGCAGGCAAGAGGCGCGCGGCCTGAATAAAAAGCGATGAAACGGGACGTTTTACGCCGATTCGTACTAAAAGGAGCGCAGCTATGGCATTTGTAATATCGGGCCTCATAGGGCATCATCTCCAGTTAACCTAATGTCAGTTATATGCGATAACATTCACAACGCAGTGATGCTAATTCAAATATGTTAGTAACACAAGAGGAAGCTCAAAAATGTTAGTCACTAATTTTAACGGGAGCGGCGGGGCTATCCTCGACAGGCTGATTCAGGCCTATGGGTTTAAACAGAAGTCGCAGTATGCCGAGCATGTCGGCCTCTCTTCGAGCAACCTGGCAATGCGTTATAAAAGAGACGCTTTTCCGGCTGACCTGGTAGTGCAGTGCCTGATCGATACCGATGCCGAGCTGAACTGGATCCTCTATGGCCAGGGCAATCCGCCCAGCGCGCTGCAGGCGCAAAACGGGGAAAAGGGCGGCGGAAGTCACCCAATGAAGAGCCTGACCGATATTGAGCGGGTGAAATTAACAAATGGTGAACTCGCACCTGTCGATTTTGTGACTCTGGAGAGCAAGCTCTTCCTGGATAAGGTGGCGCCCCACAGCAATTTGCTGGCGGTGATTGAAGGCGAGCAGCAGTACATCGTTAACCGCAGCTTTAAGGCGGTGGTGGACGGCAAATGGCTGCTGGATATTGAGGGCATGGCCAGCCTGCGCAACCTTGCGCGCCTGCCTGGCGGCCGGGTCAGGATCAGCGGCGGCGACGCGGAGTTTGAGTGCGCGCTGAACGAGATTTCCGCCACCGGCATCGTGGTGATGACGTTAATTTAAAGGAGTCGCGCTTCGCCCCGGCGAACCGAACCGATACATGCGATTCAGACTTAACATTCTTATTCCCCTTCTTCTCCTTTGCGTAGCCGCCGGCTGGTACTGGCTGACGCCGCACGACAGCAAAGAGGACGAGGCCTACTACATCTCGGTGTTCTGCGCGATTCACCATGACGACAGCCGCCGCTTTGTCGCGGATATGCGCACGGTGATCGAAGGCGGCAACTCCGACTACGCGCTGCAAAAAATCCACTTCCAGCCGCGCCTGGGCCAGCGCGTGGCGGACGCCTGGCAGACGCTGAGCGCCGGGCAAAAAACGCAGGCCAGCGCCGACGCCGCCCAGTGCCGCACCCTGCTCTCCGCCGCGCTAAATTAAGCCGACACCAGGCTGTGCCACGCCGTTACAGCGCGAAATCCGCGTGTTATCTTGTGGGTTTCGCAACATCTTTTCAGGCAAGCTCTCATGACAAAACTGCGGGTAGGCATTGTGTTTGGCGGCAAATCGGCCGAGCACGAAGTATCGTTACAGTCGGCTAAAAATATCCTTGATGCGATCGATAAAACACGTTTTGAGCCGGTGCTGTTAGGGATTGATAAGCAGGGTCAGTGGCATCTTAACGACGCCTCGAACTTTCTGATCAACGCGCAGGATCCGGCGCTGATCGCCCTTAACCGCGCCGGCGAAAGCGTGGCGCTGGTGCCGGGCGCGTCGCAGCAGCAGGTGATCGCCCGCCAGAGCGGCCATGCGCTATCGCAGATCGATGTCATTTTCCCTATCGTGCACGGCACGCTCGGCGAGGATGGATCGCTGCAGGGCTTGCTGCGCATGGCGTCGCTGCCTTTTGTCGGCTCTGGCGTGCTCGGCTCGGCGGTCAGCATGGACAAAGACTTCACCAAGCGCCTGCTGCGCGACGCCGGGCTGCAGGTCGCGCCCTGGATTAGCGTTACGCAGGCGCAGCGGTCGCGAATTCAGGCGGCGGAGATTGTCGCGCAGCTCGGCCTGCCGCTGTTTATCAAACCGGCCAATCAGGGCTCTTCAGTGGGCGTCAGCAAAGTCGACAGCGTCGACGACTTCGACCGCGCGCTGGATCTCGCCTTTACCTTCGATCGCAAGGTGCTGATTGAAACCGGCATCAAAGGCCGCGAGATTGAGTGTGCGGTGCTGGGCAACGACGATCCGCAGGCGAGCCCGTGCGGCGAAGTGGTGGTGCACGACGCCTTCTACTCCTACGAGACCAAATATATCAGCGAAACCGGCGCGCAAACGCAGGTGCCTGCCGCTATCAACGACGCGCACAGCGAGGCGATCCGCGCCGTGGCGATTAAGGCGTTTCAGGCGCTGGAGTGCAGCGGAATGGCGCGCGTCGACGTTTTCCTGACGGAGGCGGGCGAAATTATCGTCAACGAGGTGAATACCCTGCCCGGCTTCACCAATATCAGCATGTATCCCAAGCTGTGGCAGGCGGCGGGACTCAGCTATCGCGATCTGATTAGCCGCCTGATCGAGCTGGCGCTGGAGCGCCATCAGCAAATCAGCCAGCTGAAAAGCAGCGTTTAGCCGCGAAGCGGCGGATCAGGCCACGTCGCTGGTGGCCAGCGCAAGGGTTCTGAAAGCGGGCGTGGTCTGGTTGCGCCCGTTGCGCTTGGAGAGATAGAGGTTCTTATCCGCGGCAGAGATCAGCTGGTTAACCAGGCTGTGCCAGTCGCGCTCTTCACCCGCCTTGCCCTGCGCCAGCCCCAGGCTGACGGTGACGGTAACGGTGTTGCCCTGCAGCCAGAACTTCTCTTTGCCGATCGCCTGTCGCACCGCCTCCGCCAGCTGGTAGAGGCGTTCGGGGCGCGCGTCGAACAGCACGATGGCGAACTCCTCTCCGCCGAAACGACAGATGCGCCCCTGTTTGCCCACCACCTGCTGCATGCGCAGCGCAATCTCCTCCAGCACGCCGTCGCCGGCGTCATGGCCGAAGTTGTCGTTGATGGCTTTGAAATAGTCGACATCCAGCAGGATGACGCCGACGTTGCGCTGCGCCGAGAACGGCTCCTCTTTCAGACTTTCATAGAGCCCGGAGCGCGACAGCAGCTGGGTAAGAAAATCGTAGTTAGCGCGCAGCGCAAGGCGCTGGTTAAGCTGACGTACCGCATCCATGCTGACGGCGACGATCAGCGGGCTGATGGCGACGGTGGCGACGCCGAGACGCGCCGAGGTGAGATGGCTTAAGTGCAGCAGGTTATCGTTGCCCTGAATGTTCATAACGCCGTGCGACACCAGCACGATTTCGCTGATGCCGGTCAGCAGGATCACCAGGCTGGTGACCGGAATCGGCAAGACGATAGCGCACCAGATCAGCGCCGGAACCGGAAAGGTCAGGCTGCCGGCGCCGCCCATCATCGCGCCGACCGCCAGCGACAGCACCACGCTCAGCAGCGGCAGCCATTTGCCGGGCGAGAGCATGGCGGCGAACGACAGGCCGCGCCAGTTGCGCGTCAGCAGGAAGGGCAGCAGCATCAGGCCGGTAGAGAACTGTTCGCTGAACCAGTCGCCCCAGGCGGTGGCGAAGCGGGTGTCGAAGCTCATATCCTGCGCCAGCCCGCCCCAGGTGGCGCAGGCAAAGGCGGCCAGCAGGCAGGCGGGAAAGATGCGCAGCGCGTTGCTGATTTGTCTGCGGTCGGAGTCGCGCAGGTAGTGCTTCACCAGCATTGAGACGGAGATAACGATAAACAGCAGGTTGGCGACGTTAAGCGTGACGGCGGGCCACGCCCAGCCGGAAAAGAGGGTGTCGTTCACCACCATGGCGGCGAAGCTGGCAAGATAGTAGCGAATGCGGTGCAGCCAGGGATGCCGGACGATGACGGCAGCGACGATGGCGTTTACCGGCCAGAAAAGAGAAAGCTCCGCAGGCACGCGCAGATGGCTGCCCAAAAAGCAAAACAGCAGGGTGATAAAAAACAGCGAGAGGAGATTCGTTGTCGTGTTGTGCTCTGCAAACAGCTTAACGCGCATAGGTTTGAACCCTGTAGCCTGTAAATTCTCCGCTCCCTGCCCTTCCCGGACCTTCGCCGTACGCCATTAAACCGCACTTGCCGCCCGGGCAATTCAGTGAATAAACGGCAGAGACTGGCGCTACTCGTAATCTGGGCTGCGCCGTCTGGCTTGCGGCGCGGAGATTATGCCTTAAATAAAAAAATCGGCTATCCGAGATATCCGATTTTTCAGACAGCTACTAAGTCAAACTAGCGGGTGACATGGCCTGAAGAGCAAAGCGTCCCGCGACAAGGATGTCGCGGGCCGAGCTGGCAGGGATGCCGTCTTTTGCGTCTTTGCGATCAGGCCATATCACCCGCGTAATCACCTGACTAACAGGCGAATCCCTCTTTTACTTCACCGCCACCGGCCACTGGCTGAGGCGAATGCCGCGCTTATCGGCGTTGTCGCCAAAATCCTTCAGCACCGCCTTCACGTCGGGATCCAGATACTCGGCGTTATCGTGATCCACAATCACCACGCTATTCTCCGGGATCTCCGCCAGCAGCCCCTGCAGCTTCGGGTTGTGCAGAAAGGTCAGATTCTGCTGAAAGCGCAGCACATAGTGATCGTCATAGCGCGTCAGCTGCAGCGCGTTACGGTGGCTCTTGTAGAGGCTGTAAAGCATCTGCGTCGCCAGACCGATGCCGATGCCTGCCAGCATGCCGAACAGGATAATGCCGCCGATGGTGGCGAGGAACGGCACGTACTGCTGCGCGCCCATGCGGAACTGCTCCACAAACAGGCGCGGCGTCGCCAGCTTATAGCCGGTATAGAGCAGCACCGCCGCCAGGCTGGCCAGCGGAATGGCGTTCAGCATATCGCTGAACCAGAGCCCGCAGATCAGCAGCAGCACGCCGTGGATCAGAATAGAAAGTTTGGTCTGCGCGCCGGTGCTAACGTTCACCGAACTGCGCACGATCACCGCGGTAATCGGCATGGCGCCCAGCAGGCCGGCGCTGAGATTGCCGATCCCCTGCGCGAACATCTCGCGATTGGGCGACGGCGGCGGATTCTGCGGCCGCAGCTTCTTCAGCGCCTCCTGGCTCAGTAGCGTCTCCAGGCTGGCGACCAGCGCCAGCGTCACCGCCACCACCCAGACCGACGGATTTTGCCACGCGTTCCAGGCCGGGCTCTCCAGCTGCGCCGCCAGCGCGGAGAAGCTGTCGAACTCCGGCAGCGCGATGCGCGACAGCTGAGCAGCCATATCCGGCATCCACTCTCCGCCGAACACCGTGGCGGCGCAGCCGAACAGTACTGCCACCAGCGGACCCGGTATCCAGCCCAGCACGCCCGCCTTTTTCACCAGCGGCGTGGTCCAGAGCCAGAGAATCGCCAGACTGCCGCCGGCGACCAGCATCGCAGGCGCGGAAAAGGTCGCGGCGCCGCTGGCGAATCCGGCCAGACCGGCATCGCCCTCGACACCGAACGCCACCGGGATCTGCTGGATAATCAGCAAAATGCCGATAGCCGCCAGCATGCCCTTAATAACGCTGCCCGGCACCAGCGAGATAAAGCGGCCGGCGCGCAGCAGGCCGAGGCCGCACTGCATCAGGCCGGCCAGCACCAGCGCGGTAAGGAAAGCGCTGAAGCTGCCGAGCGTCTCGATAGAGGCGACGACAATCGTCACCAGGCCCGCCGCCGGGCCGCTGACGGCAAAGCGCGACGGGCTGAGCGCGGTGACCAGCAGCCCGCCGATTACCCCGGTCAGCAGCCCGGCGAACGGCGGCAGTCCGCTTGCCTGCGCGATGCCCAGACAGAGCGGCAGCGCCACCAGAAAAACCACCAGGCCGGCAGGAATATCCTGACGAAGCGTATTCACATTCATGGCGAAGATTCCTCTGCTGATTGCTGAATTAACTCTTTAAGGTGGCCCGACTGCAGATCGTAAACGCAGCCGAACAGATCTAACGTCTGGCCCGCGCGCCACGCGTCGCGCACCGGGGCGGCGGCGGCGAGACGGGCGAACTGCGCCAGTACGTTAACCTCCACCAGCCGGTTCAGCGTCTCCGCGGCACTCTGCGGCTCGTCGGGCAGTCCGTCCCCTAATGCCTGACGCAGTGCGGCGATACGGCGCGCCAGCGCCGAGTCTTCATGCGCCAGCGGGCTCTGCGGCAGGTCAATTGCCGCCTGAACGCCGCCGCAGCCGTAGTGGCCGCACAGCACGATGCGTTTTACGCCGAGATAGATGATGGCGTACTGCAGCACGCTCATCAGGTTGTCGTCGCCGTCGACCACCATGTTGGCGATATTGCGATGAACGAAGAGTTCGCCAGGATGCGAGCCGGTCAGGACTTCGGCCGGCACGCGGCTGTCTGAACAGCCAATCCAGAGTGAATGCGGTTTTTGTTGATGGAGGTATTTTTCAAAATAGTCAGGATTACGCGCGCGGCGCTGAAGCGCCCAGCTGCGATTTTTCGCTAATAAAGGTTTCAGTGTCGTCACAATCGTCTCTCTCAACAACCGGGGATCGAATATTCAGGCGAACAAGGCGGTGAACCGGCTCACAGTTAGCCGGCGTCGGTCCAGGAAATAACGCAGTTGATCACAGAAATTGTTTATAGACGTTTATGATTAATTACGCATCCGTAATTTTTACCCAGGCCAGGACAGCCCGCTTTTTGTAAGGAATAATTCAGCACGGGTAAATTTCAGGTAAAGCTAGTTAAGGACGCCTGATTTAAGCGACGCGGGATAATCAGTTAAATTACATTAATATCAATTAATTAAAATAACCGCATTATTTAGAAGCTCTTTATGCTGACAAATAATGACATTCCAGCCGAAGAAGTTTTTACACGCGCTCAGTTACCAGCGGTACTTTATTACAGAAAAATCCGAATTAATTTTTTAACCAATAGCGATTAACACTGGCTGCTGGCAAAAAAGGCAGCGTAATAAACTCAATAAGGGTGGTTTTAAAAGTAAGAGATAATTAATTTAGTTTGCAGCAAAATAGTTACCTGCAAACGTAAATATCGACAGATAGAAACAAGAGCCTGCGGGCGCAGGCTCTTTCGCTTGACGAATTATTTACCGTTCCACGCTTTTAGCTGCGCATCGCGCGTTAAAAGCTGCTGCTGTGGCGTCAGCTTGTTGTAGTTTTCCGCCATGCCGCTCTCCCAGTCGCCATAGAGCGGATTAGGCAACACGATGAACTGGGTGCCGAACAGCGCGTGGTTCTGGCTGACAAAGGCGCGACGCTGCGCGTTGCCCTGATGCCAGGTCGCCACGCCGAAATCGTTAAGGTTATCGCCGACGTAGAGCACGACGTTGTAGCCCGCCGCTTTGATGGCGTCGAAACGCGCCTGCTTGTTAGAACTGCCGGTGCTGAGGCGTACGGTCTGCGGCGTCACCTGCGGGAAGCCGAGCTGCGTCAGATTGGCGACGGTGGCGTCGAAATCTTTCTGGTCGCGGTTCGACACGTAGAACAGCGTGCCGCCGTGCGAGGTAACGTAGCGGGCGAAATCGACCGCGCCGGGCACCGCCAGCGCCTGCTTCGCCTGGGTCCACGTCGACCAGGTTTGCGCGCTGAACGGCTGGCCGTTTTTCGCCTGCCAGGCGCTGTAGGCGCTGTTGTCGATCATGGTTTCATCGAGATCGACGATCACCGCCTTAGGCTTGCCGGTCAGCGACGGCGCGGCGTCGAACGCCAGCCGCGCGCCGTTGAAGGCCTGCCACGTCAGCGCCTGATACTCGCCGGACTGCTGGAACCAGTTCAGGGCCAGCACCGACTGCTGGCCGAGCTGTTGCTGCGCATGTTGCGTTGTCTGCGAGGCGCAGCCCGACAGCATCAGCGCCATCAGGCCGCTGGTCAGCAGCGTTGCGGTCATTTTCATCCTGTTATCCTTAAGCCGAAAGTGGGAAGAGGTAACGCTTTAAAAATGTAGCAGTTAACCTAAGCTGAATGCAGCCAAACGCCTCAGAGGAGATTCATATGGGAATCCGCGTACGCTCTACACTGCTTGATGCGCTGGAGTGGGTTGACTATGCCTTTCAGCCCGCAGGCGAAGCGCCGCCCGACGATGTCGCTTACGGCCGTCAGCGCCACAGCGCCACGGTGGTGGATGACGAAGCCAACGTGCCGCCGAAAAGCTGCGAGTCTGACGGGATTATCGGCCTGGGCGCCCGGCCGGTCGCGGTCTATACCGCCGACTGCCTGCCGGTGCTGATTGCCGATACGCAGCAGCGGCGCGTGGCGGCGGTGCATGCCGGGCTAAAAGGCACGCTGGCGGGCGTGCTGGAGCGCGCCGTCGACAGGCTGTGCGAAACGGGCAGCTCGCCGGACGGTCTTTATGTCGCCATCGGGCCGGCCATCGCGCCCTGCTGCTATGAGCTGGGCGAGGAGATGCTGAGCGCCGTCGCGCCCACGCTCTCCGGATCGCAGCCGCCCTGCTGGCACCGCGAGCAGCCGCACAATCCGCTCGCCGTCAGGCCGCAGGCGAAGGCGACCCGCAATGGCGTCTGGTTCGATCTGCCGCAGCTGGCGACGCTAAGACTGACAGAGGCGGGCGTGCCGGCGGCGAATATCGAAAACGTCAGCTTCTGCACCTACTGCATGGCGGAAACCGGCTCCAGCTACCGCCGCAATACCCACTTCAACAGCGGCTATCAGTCGCGCTTCTCCTGGATACGCCGTCGGGGCGGCTAAGGCTCGCTTTTTTGATGCGCCTCACAGCGCGGCAAACTTTCACTTTTTTTTAACATCACGGCAGCTACATTACACTCATCCGACCACTTAACCTGAGTGATGCCGCCGTGAAGAGTCACGCCTACCCTGCCCTGTTCGCCCCGCTCGACCTGGGTTTTACGCAGCTGCGCAACCGCTTCCTGATGGGCTCGATGCATACCGGGCTGGAAGAGCATGCCGACGGCGCCCAGCGCCTCGCCGCATTTTATGGCGAGCGCGCGCGCGAAGGCGTCGCGCTGATCGTTACCGGCGGCGTCGCGCCCAACGCGCAGGGCGTGGCGATGAAGCATGGCGCGACGCTGATCTCGTCGGAACAGTGCGGCTGGCACCGTCAGATTACCGACGCGGTACATGCGGAAGGCGGCAAAATCGCCCTGCAGATCCTGCATACCGGCCGCTACAGCTACCAGCAGGATCTGGTAGCGCCCTCGGCGATCCAGGCGCCAATCAATCCCTGGCTGCCGCAGGAGATGAGTGAGCAGGCGATCCTGCAAACCATCGACGACTTCGCGCGCTGCGCGCGGCTGGCGCAGCAGGCAGGCTATGACGGCGTAGAGATCATGGGCTCGGAAGGCTACCTGATTAATCAGTTTTTAGCGCCGCGGACCAACCAGCGCAGCGACCGCTGGGGCGGCGACGCGCCGCGCCGTCAGGCGTTCGCGCTGGCCGTTACCCGCGCGGTGCGCGACGCCGTGGGCCGCGACTTTATTGTGATTTTTCGCCTGTCGATGCTGGATCTGGTGGAGGACGGCAGCTCGCTGGAAGAGACGCTGACGCTGGCGACCGCGCTGGAGAAAAGCGGCGTCACCCTGTTCAATACCGGCATCGGCTGGCATGAAGCGCGCGTCCCCACCATCGCCACTTCGGTGCCGCGCGCGGCCTTCGCCGCGGCGGCGCGGCGGCTGCGCCAGCATGTTGCGGCGCCGGTGATCGCCACCAACCGCATCAACCATCCGCAGGTGGCGGAGCAGCTATTGCAGAGCGGCTGCGCCGATATGGTGTCGCTGGCGCGTCCGTTTCTCGCCGACGCCGCCTTCGTCAGCAAATCGGCGCGCGGCGCGGCGGAGAGCATTAATACCTGCATCGCCTGCAACCAGGCCTGCCTCGACCAGATCTTTGTCGGCAAGATCACCTCCTGTCTGGTGAACCCGCGCGCCTGCCACGAAACCCTGATGCCGGTAACGCCCTGCGCCGCGCCGAAGGTTATCGCGGTGGTGGGCGCCGGTCCGGCAGGCATGGCCTTCGCGCTGCAGGCGGCGCAGCGCGGCCATCGGGTGCAACTCTATGAAGCTGCTGACGCCATCGGCGGCCAGTTCAACATCGCGCGCCAGATCCCGGGCAAAGCGGAATTTAGCGAAACCCTGCGCTACTTCGCTCACCAGCTTGCCGCGGCCGGCGTCGAGCTGCAAACCGGCCGTCGGGTGACGGCGGCGGATCTGGCCGAGGCGGACGAGGTGGTGCTGGCGACCGGCATTCAGCCGCGCACGCCGGCGATTCCCGGCATCGATCATCCGAGCGTGCTCAGCTATCTTGCGGTGCTGCGCGACAAAAAGCCGGTGGGCAGTCGCGTCGCCATTATCGGCGCGGGCGGCATCGGCTTCGATACCGCCATGTACCTCTCTCAGCCGGCGGAAGCGCAGAGCAGCGAAAGCTTCTGCCGCGAATGGGGCATCGACCTGACGCTGGCGCAGCGCGGCGGCCTGACGCACGCCGAGCCGCAGCCTGCTGCGCGCGCTATCTGGCTGCTGCAGCGCAAACCGGGCAAACCGGGCGCGGGTCTGGGCAAAACCACCGGCTGGATCCATCGCGCCACGCTGCAGGCGCGCGGCGTGCGCATGTGGGGCGGCGTCGAGTATCTGGCGATCGACGATGAGGGGCTGCTGCTGCGCCGCAACGGCGCAGTAGAGAGAGTGGTCGTGGATAACGTCATTATCTGCGCCGGACAGGAGCCGCAGCGCGAGCTGGAGGCGGCGCTGCGCGCCCACGGCAAAAGCGTTCACCTTATCGGCGGCGCCGACGTGGCGCTGGAGCTGGATGCCCGCCGGGCGATTGCCCAGGCGGTGCAGCTGGCGCTGACTATCTGATCAGCGCATCTTCACCGCGCGCAGCACCACGAACTTCTGGTTCGAGGCCACCAGCGTGCAGTTGCCGAACAGTTTTTTCAGCTTGTGGTGATAGTCGAGGTGGCGGTTGCCGACGATGCGCAGCTCGCCGCCGTACTGCAGGCAGCGTTTGGCGTCGCGGAACATCTGCCACGCCAGGTGATCGGTGACGGCGTGCTGCTGATGGAACGGCGGGTTGCAGAGCACGGCGTGCAGACGGTCTGACGGATAGCCGCTCAGCACGTTGTTGACGCGAAAGACGCAGCGCGTCAGATCCTGCGGACGGTTCACCTCGACGTTAAGCTGGCTCGACGCCACCGCCATGTAAGACTCATCGAGAAAATGCACTTCCGCCTGCGGATTGCTCTCCAGCGCCATCAGGCCGATCACCCCGTTGCCGCAGCCGAGATCGACGATCTCGCCTTCGATATTTTCCGGCAGGTGATGCATAAAGAGGCGCGCGCCGATATCCAGCGAGGTGCGCGAGAAGACGTTGGCGTGGTTGTGGATTTGATAGGGCGTCTCGTCCAGCGGCCAGACGGTGGTCGCCGCCTGCGGCGCCAGCGCCGGCGCGCTGAACCGGGTGTAGATCAGACGCGCTTTTTTCCACGCCAGCGAGGTGCGCGTGTCGCCGAGGATCTTCTCGAACAGCTGCAGCGTGGAGTTATGGATCTCTTTAGCGCGCGCCGCCGCCAGGATCACCGTCTCGGCGGTCACCACCTCGCGCAGGGCGCGCAGCTGCTGCTCCAGCAGCGCCAGGGTTTTCGGCACCTTGATCAGCACCGCGGCCGGCGCGGCGGGCAGCGGGTCGAGGCTGCTGAGAAAGCGCACTTCGCCGTCGTCGAGTTCATTGAGGCGCAAGTTTTGCCGCGTCGCCTGCTGGCTGAGCCAGGAGTCGCTGACGTGCCAGACCGGACGCGGGTTGAGCGCGCAGGTGAGCGCGCCGAAGCTGTCGTTGAACACCAGGATCGGCCCTTCCGGCAGCGCCTGCTGCAGCAAATATTCATCTGCCGCATCCCACGCCTGAAGCGGACTCTCTTCACGCATTTGCGGAAAACGATGCAGGATCAGGGTGCGATCCGCTAGTTCAAGTTGGCTCATGAATTCTCCGGCTGGTACAATCTGGCTGTTTTACGCCCTAAAAAGGGGGCGCAGTATACTGTCTTTCGCCGGGAATCCCTAATGTCCTCACTCATCTATCTGCAGGGTTATCCTGAGAACATCCTTCAGCAGGTTCAGACGCTGATCAAACATGAAAAGCTTGGCGCTTTTTTGCAGCAGCGCTATCCCGACACCCACAATATCGTCAGCGATAAAGCGTTATATGACTATACCCAGGCGCTGAAAAATCGCTTTATGCGCAACGCGCCGCCGATCAGCAAAGTCATCTGGGATAATAAAATCAAGGTGATGAAGCACGCGCTGGGGCTGCATACCGCCGTTTCGCGCGTTCAGGGCGGCAACCTCAAGGCCAAAGCGGAGATCCGCGTCTCGACCTTTTTCCGCCTCGCCCCCGAGCCTTTCCTGCGCATGATCGTGGTGCACGAGCTGGCGCACCTGAAAGAGAAAGATCACGACAAGGCGTTTTATCAGCTCTGCTGCCATATGGAGCCGGACTACCATCAGCTGGAGTTCGACGCCCGGCTCTGGATGACGGATCAGGCGATGCGCGGCAACGCGGCCTAAAGGAACTCCTGCGCTTTCTGGATCAGGCTGGTTTTGGTCAGCGCGCCGAGAAAGCGCTTCTCCTGCGGGTTATTCAGCACTGGCAGGCGCTCCAGCGTGACGCGCGCGAACGCCTCCCAGCCTTCACGCATGCTCTGGTTCTGGTAGACAAAGGGAAAGTTGTCGTCCATGACCGTAGAGACCGGCGAATCGAGCGTGATCTCCTGCGCCAGCACTTTGCGCGCGATATCGTGGATTGAGACCACGCCGAGAAAGACGCCCGCCGCGTCAATCACGTAGACGTAGCGCTCGCGCTTCAGCGAGCTGACCGCCAGCGCCTGCCCGACCGACTCCTGCGGCTGCAGCGCCGCCCCCGGAATAATCAGTTCCGCCACGCGCATGTTGTCGAAGTCATATTTCGCCTCTGAGCGGTTAAAGTGGTTGCCGACCACCGGATAGGTGCTGGCGGACTGCAGCCGATAGACCACCATCGATGCCAGCACGGCGGCGATCATCACCGGAAAAAGCAGCGAGCTGTTGAGGGTCATCTCCAGCACCATCAGGATCGCCATCAGCGGCGCCTGACTGACGGCGGCCAGCACCGCCGCCATGCCGATGGCCGCGTAGAGCAACACGTTGCCGAGCGGCAGATGCAGCGCCGCGCCCAGCGTCGCCAGCGCCACGCCGAGCAGCGCGCCGATCAGCAGCGACGGCGTAAAGAGCCCGCCCACCGCGTTGGAGCCGACCGACAGCGTGGTCGCCAGCGTCTTCAGCAGCAGCAGCAGCAGCAGGCCCGGCAGCAGATAGTCGCCCGCCATGATTTTGACGATCACTTCGTAGCCGTTGCCCAGGATATCGGTGGAGATCAGCGCCAGCAGCCCTACCGCCAGCCCGCCAGCGCCCAGCCGCAGCGGCAGCGAACGGATATGGCCGAACAGCGCTTTGCTGCGCGCGATAAGCTTGATCAGCAGCCAGCCCGCCAGCCCGGCGGCCAGGCCAATGACAACCGTCAGCAGCAGGCTGCTTATGTCCATCTGAAAGCTGGCGTCCGCCAGCGGATAGAGCGCGTTGCGAAAGCCCAGCGACCACATGGTCATCACGGCGACCGACGAGGCGATCACCAGCGGGATCAGGCGCTGCAGCGCCGATATGCCGAAGGCGATTTCAGCCACGAAAATCGCCGACGCCAGCGGCGCGTGGTAGACCGATGACAGCCCGGCGGCGGCGGCCATCGCCACCACGTCGCTGTTTTTCAGGTTGAGCGAGGCGGGCATCCAGCGGCCCAGCACGCTGCCGCACAGCGCGGAGAGCTGCACCATTGGCCCCTCTTTACCGATAGAGGCGCCCGAGCCGATGCTGGCAATAGAGGAGAGCGCGCGAAACAGCGAGGTACGGGTCGGCACCGCGTCAAGCCGCGCGTTAATCACCTCCAGATAGTCGGTTTTTACCGTCTGCTGCTGTTCGATGCTCACCGCGTAGCGCAGGAAAAACCCCGCCAGCACGCCGCCCGCGCCCACCAGCAGCGGCCAGAAGATCCATGGCCAGACATGCATCGCCACGGTAATCTCGCTGCCGCTGTTGAACAGTAAACGGTTGATCAGCTCGATAACGCCGCGAAACGCCAGCGTCACCAGCGACGCCGCCAGTCCGACCGGGATCGCCACCAGCAGCGTGGTCCAGTTCAGTGCGTGTTTACTTCCTTTCAAGCGCGTTCTCCACCTTTTTCAGCCAGTCGCCGTCACTATCGCGCGGTTCCTTCTTGCGGGATATATATCATAAAACGTAACAAGGAGGCTGGCGTGAAGCGTGAGAGGCGACTCACTTGCAAAGGCTGGATGGACTGGTGATGAACCATCAAGTCGTGTCTCTTGCTTTTATAAGCTGTAGCTTATAGCATTTTTATAAGCTACAGCTTATAAGGATATTCTATGTGGACTGTGCTTTTCGGTAAGGTATTCGATGCGTGGTTCGAAGAACAGGAAGAGGCTTTACAGGAAAAAATCCTTGCCGATCTTATCAACCTCAGGACGTACGGACCTGGGCTGCCTCGGCCTTATGCAGATTCGGTGAATGGATCGCGACACAAGAATATGAAAGAACTTCGTATTCAATACGCTGGAAAGCCGGTACGCGCTTTTTTCGCGTTTGATCCCGTACGCAGAGCGGTCATCCTTTGCGCAGGTGATAAAAGCAATGATAAAAATTTTTACCCGCGCATGATACGTATTGCCGATGATGAATTCACGGCGCACCTGAACAACCTGAAGGGGAAACGATGAGAACGCTTGATGACGCTATTGCCGCACGCTCAGCGGAAAGCCAGCAGCGCATACGCGATATGGCAGACGAAATGGTGCTCGAAACCGGCTTACAGATGGTGCGAGAGGAGCTGCAACTGTCGCAAAAAAGCGTTGCGGAAGCGATGGGCATCAGCCAGCCCGCGATTACTCAGCTAGAGCAACGCGGCAACGAGCTTAAGATAGCAACGCTTAAGCGCTACATTGAGGCAATGGGGGGCAAGCTCAGCCTGGATGTAGAATTGCCTTCTGGCAAACGCATCGCGTTTCACCTCTGAACAGCATGTGCTCTTTATCTCCCGGAATCTGTCGCTTGTACCTGACTGGAAGGCGGATCGCATAATTAAATTGCCTTTACTATCAGCGCTTGCGCCCGGTGCCGGCCGTGTTACTCTGCCGCTATTTGCCGCAGGAGAGCCGACGTGATCCGTTTTGCTATTGTGGGAACCAACTGGATAACGCGCCAGTTTATCGATGCCGCGCACGAAACCGGCCATCTGCGCCTGAACGCCATCTATTCGCGTTCGCAGCAGCAGGCGGAAAGCTTCGCCGGCGACTATCCCTGTTCGCACCTCTTTACCTCGCTGGAGGCGCTGGCCGCCTCCGATCTTATCGATGCGGTTTATCTGGCGAGCCCGAATGCCCTGCACTGCGAGCAGGCGCTGCTGTTTATGTCGCACGGTAAGCACGTTATCTGCGAAAAGCCGCTTGCCTCCAACCTGCATGAGGCGGAGCGGATGATCGCCTGCGCCCAGCAGCACCAGGTGGTGCTGTTCGAAGCGTTTAAAACCGCCAGCCTGCCTAATTTCGCGCAGCTCCAGCAGGCGCTGCCCGCCATCGGGCCGCTGCGCAAGGCGCTCTTCAGCTACTGTCAGTATTCGTCGCGCTATCAGCGCTATCTCGACGGTGAGAATCCCAACACCTTTAATCCGCGCTGGTCAAACGGCTCGATAATGGATATCGGCTACTACTGTCTGGCGACAGCGGTGGCGCTGTGGGGCGCGCCGCAGGCGGTAAAAGCGAGCGCGACGCTGCTGGCCAGCGGGGTCGACGGCCACGGCAGCGTGCTGCTCGACTACGGAGACTTCGACGTTACCCTGCTGCACTCCAAGGTCAGCGACTCGCGCATTGCCAGCGAAATTCAGGGCGAAGCGGGCTCGCTGCTGATTGAAAAGCTGTCAGAGATGCAGTCGGTTAGCCTGGTGCCGCGCCAGAGCGCCGCGCAGATGCAGGATCTCAGCCAGCCGCAGCATATCAATACCATGCTTTATGAGGCCCAGACCTTTGCGCAGCTGGTGCGGCAGCGTCATATCGCGCATCCAGGGCTGGAAACGTCGCGCATCACCGCCGCGCTGCTGACTGAAATTCGACGCCAGACCGGCGTAGTTTTCCCTGCCGACGAGCCGGCTGTGTAAATATGTCTAAATATGAATGGCGCGCTCTTGCCTCTTTCAGGGCCAGCGCCTATCTTAACGAACAGCAAAGGGGAGTAACTTGTAAGCTGCACGATCGTCATTACGATGCGTAAGCATCCGGTCGGCAGGCAACCCGGAATCTGATTCTGCGTTGTAAGTGAGACCTTGCCGGAAGGCGAGGTTTGCTTACGCTCCTGTAAAGCGGCTGACGTCTTCTGACTTCAGCCGTTTTTTATTTCAGGGCAGGAAACGCTATGCAGACTGTAGGAACGCCTCTTCTCTGGGGCAGCTTTGCGGTGGTGGTGCTGATTATGCTGGCGATCGATCTCTTTTTGCAGGGACGTCGCGGCGCGCAGACCATGAGTTTTAAACAGGCGGCCGTCTGGTCGCTGATTTGGGTATCGGTGTCGCTGCTGTTCAGTGCCGCCTTCTGGTGGTATCTCGAGGGGAGCGCCGGGCGCGACGTCGCCACCACGCAAACCCTGGCGTTTTTGACCGGTTACGTGCTGGAAAAGGCGCTGGCGGTCGATAACGTCTTCGTCTGGCTGATGCTCTTCAGCTACTTCTCCATTCCTGCCGCGCTGCAGCGCCGCGTGCTGATTTACGGCGTGCTGGGCGCGATCGTGCTGCGCACCATTATGATCTTCGCGGGCAGCTGGCTGGTGACGCAGTTTAGCTGGATCCTCTATCTGTTCGGCGCGTTCCTGCTGCTGACCGGCCTGAAGATGGCCTTCTCCAAAGAGGATGATGAGAACGCGGTGGGCGACAAGCCGGTGGTGCGCTGGCTGCGCAAACATCTGCGCATGACCGACGAGCTAGAGGGCGAGAAGTTTTTCACCCGCCGGAACGGCGTGCTGTTTGCGACGCCGCTGCTGCTGGTGCTGATAATGGTTGAGCTGAGCGACGTGATTTTTGCGGTCGACAGTATTCCGGCGATCTTCGCCGTGACCACCGATCCCTTTATCGTGCTGACCTCTAACCTGTTCGCTATTCTCGGCCTGCGCGCGATGTACTTTCTGCTGGCCAACGTCGCCGAGCGTTTCTCAATGCTTAAATATGGCCTGGCGATCGTGCTGGTCTTTATCGGCATTAAGATGTTGATCGTCGAGTTCTACCATATTCCGGTGGCGATCTCGCTGGGCGTCGTCGGCGTGATCCTCGGCTCGACCCTGTTAATCAACGCCTGGGTGAATCGCAAAAGCGACCAGAAAAAGATCTCGCAATAATCCGCTACAGGGGCAGGTAATGCCCCTGTTTTATTTTGCCAGTCACGAATGCGACATTTCATCCCTCTGTCACACCTTCTTCATACAGCATATTAGAAATCCGATCCGCCTCGCACCGACAGAATTATCTCTTTCTTCGCCCGCTCTTTTCCTTATACTCCGCCGGGCAAACCGCTTCAGGCGCGTTAATCAACGCCCTCTGAAGCCACATCCCGCTACAACGTAAAGAACAATTATGCAGAACTCACTTTCCGGTCGTCTGGGCGCCCTGTTCGCAGGAAGTCTGGTGAAACAAATTATGGTAGGCCTGGTGGCTGGCGTAGCACTGGCCTGGTTCTCGAAGGATGCCGCACTGTCCGTCGGCCTGCTGGGCGAGCTGTTCGTCAGCGCGCTGAAGGCCGTCGCACCGCTGCTGGTGCTGGTGCTGGTCATCGCCTCGATCGCTAACCATCAGCAGGGCCAGAAGAGCAATATCAAACCGATTATCGTGCTTTATTTGTTGAGCACCTTTTTCGCGGCGGTGGTCGCGGTGGTGTTTAGCCATCTGGCGCCTCAGACGCTGACGCTGGCCGTCGGCACAACGGAAATTACGCCGCCGTCGGGCATTACCGAGGTGCTGCGCGGCCTGCTGATGAGCATGGTGGCGAACCCCATCACCGCACTGATGCAGGCCAACTATATCGGCATTCTGGTATGGGCGATTGGCCTGGGACTGGCGTTCCGTCATAGCTCACAGACCACGCGCGATCTGCTTAATGACGCGTCGAACGCGGTAACGCAGCTGGTACGCTGCGTTATTCGCTGCGCGCCGATCGGCATTTTCGGCCTTGTCGCCTCGATTCTGGCATCAACCGGTTTCGGCGCGCTGTGGCAATACGCGCACCTGCTGGCGCTGCTGCTGGGCTGTATGCTGCTGATGGCGCTGGTGGTGAATCCGCTGCTGGTCTATAACAAAATTCGCCGCAATCCCTATCCGCTGGTGTTTACCTGCCTGCGCGAGAGCGGCGTGACCGCCTTCTTTACCCGCAGCTCGGCGGCCAATATTCCGGTGAATATGGCGCTGGCGAAACGCCTGAATCTGGATGAGGATACCTATTCGGTGTCGATTCCGCTGGGCGCCACCATTAGCATGGCGGGCGCGTCCATTACGATTACCGTGCTGACGCTGGCGGCGGTGCATACGCTGGGTATCGATGTTGATGTCCCCACGGCCATTTTGCTCAGCCTGGTGGCCTCGCTGTGCGCCTGCGGCGCATCCGGCGTGGCGGGTGGCTCGCTGCTGCTGATCCCGGTCGCCTGCAATATGTTCGGCATTCCGAACGATCTGGCGATGCAGGTAGTGGCGGTCGGTTTCATTATCGGCGTGCTGCAGGATTCCGCCGAAACGGCGCTGAACTCCTCGACCGATATTCTGTTTACCGCGGCGGTGTGTCAGGCGGAAGCCGAGCGCGAAACCAGCCGGGCTTGATCGTTCAGATAGCTTAGTAGCCTAAAGAGCGGGTGGCAGGGTCCGAAGAGCAAAGCGTCCCGCGCCAGGGAAGGCGCGGGCCGAGCGAGCAGGGATGCGTTTAGCGACTTTGCGATCGGACCCTGCCACCCGCGAAGGGCTAGAGACTGACAGACAGCAATGGCGGCCTTCAGGCCGCCATTTTTTTGCCCGACAAACTATAACGTCACGCCGCTTTTAAAAATCGCCAGCTCGCGGAAATCGTTCTTCTCGTTATTGGTCAGCTCGCCGCTGGCAATCGCCACAATGGTGTCGACAAAATCCTCCAGCAGCGCATCCATGCTCATTCCTTCCAGCAGACGACCGGCGTTAAAGTCGATCCAGTGCGGCTTCTTCTCCGCCAGGGGCGAGTTGGTCGCCAGCTTCACCGTCGGCACAAAACCGCCGTAAGGCGTGCCGCGTCCGGTGCTGAACAGCACCATATGGCAGCCCGCGCCCGCCAGTGCGCTGGTGGCGACCGCGTCGTTGCCCGGCGCGCTCAGCAAATTCAGCCCCGGCGTCTTCAGCCGCTCGCCATACTTCAGCACGTCCACCACCTGGCTGGAGCCCGCCTTCTGGGTGCAGCCCAGCGACTTCTCCTCCAGCGTGGTAATGCCGCCCGCTTTATTGCCCGGCGACGGGTTCTCATAAATCGGCTGCTGATGGTCGATAAAATAGCGCTTGAAGTCGTTAATCATCGCCACCGTCTTCTCAAAGGTCGACTCATCGCGACAGCGACTCATCAGGATACGCTCCGCGCCGAACATCTCCGGCACCTCGGTCAGCACCGTGGTGCCGCCGTTGGCGATCATCTGATCGGAGAAACGCCCCAGCAGCGGGTTGGCGGTAATGCCGGAGAAACCATCCGATCCGCCGCACTCCAGGCCGAACTTCAGCTCGCTCAGCTTGCCCGGCTGGCGCTTGTCGTGGCGCATCGCCTCATACAGGGCGCGCAGATGCTCCAGCCCTGCTTCCACTTCGTCGTCATGCTGCTGGCACACCATATACTGGATACGATCGCTCTCCGGCAGCCCCAGGGTCTCGCGGAAGGCGTCGACCTGATTGTTTTCGCAGCCGAGGCCGATCACCAGCACTGCGCCGGCGTTGGGGTGACGCACCATATTTTGCAGCATGGTGCGGGTATTCTCATGATCCTGGCCCAGCTGCGAACAGCCGAAGGTATGGCTAAACAGAAACGCGCCGTCGGTGCCCGCCGCGTTGTCGGTCTCTTTTAAAAAGCGCTGCAGGATTTGACGCGCGATGCCGTTGACGCAGCCCACGGTCGGCAGGATCCACAGCTCGTTGCGGATCCCGACGTCGCCGTTGGCGCGGCGATAGATCTGCACCTCGCGATCGCCCGGCTGCGGCGGCACATCAACGAACTCAGGCTGATAGTCATACTCATCGAGATCGCTCAGGTTGGTGCGCGCGTTGCTGGAGTGGATTACCTCGCCTGCGGCGATCGGCTGCGTGGCGTGGGCGATCGGCAGCCCATATTTGATCACCAGCTCGCCCTCGGCGATGGGACGCAGCGCGAACTTATGGCCGCGCGTCACCGCCTGCTGCAACTGCACCGCCGTCTGCTGCAGATCGAGGGTCTGCCCCGCGTCTAAATCACGCAGCGCCACGGCGACGTTATCCTGAGAGTGAATCTTAATCGCGTCTTGCATAGCTTTATCCCAGTGTGCTCAACGCCTCACGCATGCCGTGGACGATGATATTTTGCAGGTGTCGGCTGACCTCGGCCGCCAGCTGAGGCTGCCGGGTCAAATCTTCGCCCCAGTGCTGCGCGTCGCTTAATACCTCGCGCACCAGCTGTTCCGGGGAGATCTGGTCGTTATTCAGGGCCTGCCAGTTTTTTTCAAAGCGCGCCAGCCAGTGCGCGTCATCCTGCAGCGGCCAGCTTTTTTCCGCCGACGCGCCGCGATAGAAGGCGATCAGCGCCGCCAGCGCAAAGGTCAGACGCGGCGGCCAGACGCCGCTCTGCGCGTGCGACGCCAGCAGCGGCGTCAGCAGGCGAGTGCGGAACTTGGTCATGCCGTTGAGCGCGATAGAGAGCAGCGCATGGCGGATAAAAGGGTTGCGGAAACGTCGCTCGACCGCGTCGGCGAAGGCGTGCAGCTCGTCGCGCGGCAGATCGAGCGTGGGAATGATCTCCTCGCGCAGCAGGCGATCGACGAAGCCTGCAATGGCCGGATCCGCCATCGCCTCGCCGACGCTCTCCAGACCGGCCTGAAACGCCACCGGCACCATCGCGGTATGGGCGCCGTTGAGGATCGCCACCTTCTGCGCCTTCCACGGCGCGATGTCATCCACCCGCCGCACCTGCGGCGCCAGCGCATCAAGCTTCAGCTCGTCGAACAGCGCGCGCGGCCCCTGCAGAATGAACTGGTAGTAAACCTCGCCCGCCACCAGAAAACGATCTTCATAGCCGAGCTGGGCGGCGAGCGCCTCGCTCTCCTGCGGGAAGCCGGTCACGATGCGATCCACCAGCGTGTTGTAGAACACGCAGTGCTGCGACACCCAGGCGGCGAAGCTTTCCGGCAGCTGCCAGTGGCGCGCATAGCGCAGCACCAGCTCGCGCAGCGCGTCGCCGTTATGGTCGATCAGCTCGCAGGGCACGATCAGCCAGCCTTTGTCGTCAGCGCCGCTAAAGTGCTCAAAGCGCGTCCACAGCAGCTGCGTCAGCTTGCCGGGAAAGCTGGATGCGGGCGCATCCGTCAGGCGATCGCCCTCGACAAAGGCGATGCCCGCTTCGGTGGTGTTGGAGAAGACGAACCGCATCTGCGGCGCGCGCGCCAGCGCCAGAAAATCTTCGTGCTGGGTATAGGGCTGGATCTCGCGGTTCAGGCTGCGGATCAGGCGCGTTTCGCTGACGCGCTCGCCCTGCTCGTTCAGCCCGCGGATCAGCGTGGTATAGAGCCCGTCCTGCTGATTCAGGCTGTCGCTGACGGCGCGGTTGCGCGGCCGCACCACCACCACGCCCGCGTCGGTGCCCTGGTGCTGGTTCAGCCAGTCGAGCTGCCAGTCGATAAAGGCGCGCAGAAAGTTGCCTTCGCCGAACTGGATGACGCGCTCGCTGTAGGTCGCGCCGGGAAAGTCGTGACGGTTTAGCCGCTGCATGATCAGGCTCCCAGCTCGATGCCGAAGTAGTCGCGCGCGTTATTGAAGCAGATGTTTTGCACCATCTGGCCCAGCAGCGCCTCGTCGCCCGGCGCTTCGCCGTTCTCGACCCAGCGGCCGATCATCTGGCACAGCAGGCGGCGGAAATATTCGTGGCGCGTATAGGAGAGGAAGCTGCGGCTGTCGGTCAGCATGCCGACAAAGCGGCTGAGCAGGCCAATCTGCGCCAGCTGCGTCATCTGGCGCTGCATGCCGTCGAGCTGATCGTTGAACCACCAGGCGGAGCCGAACTGCATTTTGCCCGCCTCGCCTTCGCCCTGGAAGTTGCCCGCCATGGTCGCCAGCACTTCGTTGTCGCGCGGGTTCAGGCAGTAGAGGATGGTTTTCGGCAGCGCGTTATGCAGGTTCTGCGCGCCTAGCAGCTTCGCCAGCGGTTCCGCCAGCGGCTGATCGTTGATCGAGTCGAAGCCGACGTCCGGCCCCAGCCGTTCGAACTGGCGGCGGTTGGTGTTGCGCAGCGCGCCGATATGGTACTGCTGCACCCAGCCGCGACGCGCATATTCGCCGCCCAGCCACACCAGCACGGCGGTCTTGAACTGCGCGATCGCCTGCGCGTCCGGCGTTTTGCCGGCGCGGCGGCCAGCCAGGATGGCGTCCAGCGTCGCGTCGTCCGCTTCGGCGTAGAGCACCACGTCGAGCGCGTGGTCCGATACTTTGCAGCCGTGCTCGGCGAAGTAGTCGAGACGCTTGCTGAGCGCGCTGCGCAGGTCGTCGAAGCGGCGCACGCTGACGTCGGTCAGCGACTCCAGCTTCTCAATCCACGGCAGGAAACTTTCCGCTTCGATATTAAAAGCTTTATCCGGACGCCAGCTCGGCAGCACCTTGACGCCGAAGCTGCCGTCCTGCGCCAGCGCGCGGTGGTGCTGCAGATCATCCAGCGGATCGTCGGTGGTGCCGACCATTTTCACGTTCATCTGCTGCATGATGCCGCGTGCGGTGAAGTCATCCTGCGCCAGCAGCGCGTTGCAGCGTTCCCAGATGCTGTCGGCGGTTTTTTCAGAGAGCAAGGTGTCGGTAATGCCGAACGGACGACGCAGCTCAAGGTGCGTCCAGTGGTAGAGCGGATTGCCGATGGTGTGCGGCACGGTGCGCGCCCAGGCGTCGAATTTTTCGCGGTCGCTGGCGTCGCCGGTGCAGAAGGCTTCCGGCACGCCGTTAGCGCGCATGGCGCGCCACTTGTAGTGATCGCCTTTCAGCCAGATGTCATAGAGGTTGGCAAAACGGTAATTTTCGGCAATCTGCTGCGGGGGAAGATGGCAGTGATAGTCGAAAATCGGCTGATCCTTTGCATAGTCATGGTAAAGACGGCGGGCAAATTCGGTATCCAGCAAAAAATCCTCGGTCATAAAACGCGACATACTTGCTTCCTCTTGGATAGAGCCTTAATGCGCTCAAAGTTATCATACCAATTTCAGCCAGCCACAGAATTCTTTGAGATCTCGCTCACATAAACAGCAGCAATTCCCTGGTCTCATGGACGTTTTTGCTCTCCGCAGCGTGCTAAATGGCTGTCATTACGCAGGTTTAAAGTATCCCACATTGCAAAAGGGGCTTTTGTGATGGCTCTCAACTTTTAAAGTTGTATAACAAGTTACGCTCTCGCTCCGTAATGGCAAGGTAAACACAGGGTCGCTTTTGCGCGGCCTGCGGGCGTGAGGTTAAGCCGGCTCACGGTTGTCCCGCTCCAGATAACAACAGCGGCAAGACCGCAGACAGAACACTGGAAGAGGTAAATGATGCGTAAGATTAAAGGGCTACGCTGGTATATGATCGGGCTGGTGACGCTGGGCACCGTGCTGGGTTATCTCACCCGTAATACCATCGCCGTCGCCGCGCCGACGCTCCAAACCGATTTACATATCACCACCCAACAGTACTCCTATATCGTGGCGGCCTACTCCGCCTGTTATACCGTTATGCAGCCGGTCGCCGGCTACGTGCTCGACCTGCTCGGCACCAAAGTCGGCTATGCCGTATTCGCCGTGCTGTGGGCCATCTTTTGCGCCGCGACGGCGATGGCCGGCAGCTGGGGCGGATTCGCGCTGGCGCGCGGCGCGGTAGGCGCGGCGGAAGCGGCGATGATCCCGGCGGGCCTGAAGGCGAGCAGCGAATGGTTCCCGGCTAAAGAGCGTTCCGTCGCCGTGGGCTACTTCAACGTCGGCTCCTCTATCGGCGCCATGCTGGCGCCGCCGCTGGTGGTGTGGGCGATCGTGGCGCACAGCTGGCAAATGGCGTTTATCATTACCGGCGTGCTGAGCCTGCTCTGGGCGATCTGCTGGCTGATCTTTTATAAACATCCCAAGCAGCAGACCAAACTCAGCGAAGAAGAGCGCCAGTACATTATTTCCGGTCAGGAAGCGCAGCATCAGACCGGCAATACCAAAAAAATGTCGGCGCGTCAGATCCTGCGCAACCGTCAGTTCTGGGGCATCGCGCTGCCGCGCTTTCTGGCGGAGCCAGCCTGGGGCACCTTCAACGCCTGGATCCCGCTGTTTATGTTTAAGGTTTATGGCTTCAATCTGAAGGAGATCGCGCTGTTCGCCTGGATGCCGATGCTGTTCGCCGATCTGGGCTGTATTCTCGGCGGGTATCTGCCGCCGCTGTTTCAGCGCTGGTTCGGCGTGAACCTCATCGTGTCGCGCAAGCTGGTCGTGACGATGGGCGCGGTGCTGATGATTGGCCCCGGCACCATCGGCCTTTTCACCAGCCCTTACGTCGCTATCGGCCTGCTCTGCGTCGGCGGCTTCGCCCATCAGGCGCTCTCCGGCGCGCTGATCACTCTCTCCTCCGACGTTTTTGGCCGTAACGAAGTCGCGACCGCCAACGGTCTGACCGGCATGGCGGCCTGGACAGCCAGCACCATGTTCGCGCTGGTGGTCGGCGCGCTGGCCGATACGCTGGGCTTCAGCCCGCTGTTCGCCGCGCTGGCGGTGTTCGATCTGCTGGGCGCGGTGGTGATCTGGACGGTGCTGCGCAATAAACCCGTCTCTGAGCTGGAAAAAGAGGTAACGCCGCCGCAGGCCGCGCCGGTACGCGGCTAGCCGCGCTGACCGAAAAGCGAAGCGTCCCGCGCAATCCTTGCGCGGGACCTTTTATTTAACGGCCGCAAAGTGGTATAACAACTTTATTTGCGACACGGGAATGCGCTATGGAACTGACCGAACCTCGTCGACTTTATCAACAGCTCGCCAGCGATCTGAAAAGCCGTATTGAATCAGGTACTTACCCGATAGGAGACAAGCTGCCTGCCGAACGCCTGATCGCGGAAGAGATGAACGTCAGCCGCACCGTGGTGCGCGAGGCGATCATCATGCTGGAGGTAGAAGGCTACGTTGAGGTGCGCAAAGGTTCCGGTATTCACGTTATCGCCAGTCAGCAGCAGAATCGCGTGATGACCTCCAGCCAGCTCGAATTCGCCAGCTTTGGCCCGTTCGAACTGCTGCAGGCGCGCCAGCTAATTGAGAGCAACGTCGCCGAGTTCGCCGCGACGCAGGTAACGCGTCAGGACATTATCGACCTGATGGCGATTCAGGAAAAAGCGCGTCAGGAAGATCACTTCCGCGACTCCCAGTGGGACATGCAGTTTCACGTGCGGATTGCGCAATCCACCCAAAACAGCGCGCTGGCGGCCATTGTCGAAAAAATGTGGCTGCATCGCCTGCACAACCCCTACTGGCTCAAACTCCACGAGCATATCGACCAGCGCAGCATCCTCAGCTGGTGCGATGACCACGATCAAATCCTCAAAGCGCTGATGCGCAAAGATCCCGCCGCCTGCAAACTGGCGATGTGGCAACATCTGGAAAATACTAAGCAGATGCTGTTTAACGCGACCGCCGATGACTTTGAATTTAATGTGGATCGTTACATGTTCGCCGAAAATCCCGTGATCCTGCCGGACGGCGCGAGCAGTTAACCTTGATTCTGCTGCGTTTTCAGGCAGGAAAGTCAGTTAATCTGCAATAGTGTCAGGTCGTGTAAAGCTCCTTTTGACGGGCCGCGTCAACAGGTAAAACTCCTGTGCGGCGGGCACATTCCCCTGTCTCAAACCTGTGATCTTTGTTACAGTTATCGACCCTTTCTTACCCTTTGCGACAGGGTTTAAAAATTCGCTGATTTAACAATCTATTCTGGAAGGATCCGGAAAATCCTGCACAGACTGCGCTCCTAAAACAGATAACCAACCGCCGGTCTGCGCTTATGTCTTTTAAGACGCGTTAAAACAATGATGTTCAGGAATGATTGATGGATATTTTGCAAGCGTTGCTGCAGGCGTTGTGGCAACAGGACTACGAAACCCTCTCCGATCCGACGCTGGTCTGGGCCATTTACGGCGTGCTCTTCTTGATCCTGTTTCTGGAGAATGGCCTGCTGCCCGCCGCCTTTCTGCCGGGCGACAGCCTGCTGATCCTGGTGGGCGTGCTGATTGCTAAAGGCACCATGAGCTTTCCGCTTACCGTGCTGGTGCTGACCACCGGCGCCAGCCTCGGCTGTTGGGTCAGCTATATTCAGGGCCGCTGGCTCGGCAACACGCCGACTGTGCAGAAATGGCTCTCTCATCTTCCCGCGCAGTATCACGCTCGCGCCCACAGCCTGTTTCATCGTCATGGCCTGTCGGCCCTGCTGATTGGCCGCTTTATCGCCTTCGTGCGTACCCTGTTGCCGACCATTGCCGGTTTATCCGGACTGAATAACGCCCGCTTCCAGTTTTTTAACTGGGTCAGCGCGCTGCTCTGGGTGCTGATTCTGACCGTGTTCGGCTTTGCGCTGGGCAAGACGCCTATTTTCCGCCGCTATGAAGATGAGCTGATGTTCTGCCTGATGCTGCTGCCGCTGGTGCTGCTGGTGATAGGCCTGGTGGGATCGCTGGTGGTGCTGTGGCGCAAACGCCAGGCGAATCAGAACGGCAAGGGCGAGTCATGAAAATTTATGCTCCTCTCCCCCGCCGCATGCTGCCCTGGCTGACTATCGCCGTGCTGCTGCTGCTGGCGATCTGCCTGACGCCGACGCTGCTGCGGCACGAAAGCGTGGTGCAGATCCGCGTATCTCATGCCGGCGGCCCGCTGCCGGACGGATTTTACCTCTATCAGCAGCTGACGGCGCAGGGCATTCGCATCAAAAGCATTACCCCGTCGGGCGATGCGCTGATTATTCATTTCGAGAACGAAGAGCAGAGCCTCGCCGCGCAAAAAGTGTTGCGCCGCCTGCTGCCGGACGGCTTTGTCGTCGCCAGACATCCTGACTCCGCTTCCGCCGCTGCGACAACGCTCAATATCTCCTGACTCGACATGGCCGTCCTGCGCTGGCAGGGCGGCAACAGAATAATCCGTATCCCCCCGTCTTTTTTGAACTTTTTGCAGGCGCTGTCTATGCTTGATGGATAGCTCAGCTATCTGACACGCCAGGAGATGACGCTGTCCGCTCGCGGCAGGTCAGCAACAAAGGAAGGTAACAAGCCTGATGAAACATCAATTACTTCTTGGCCTCGCGCTGTTCTCTCTCTCAGGTTCGCTGATGGCGGCAGAATCGCTCTGTCAGCAGAAGGAGCAGGATATTCAGCATGAAATTGCGATGGCGAAACAGCATAACAATCAGCGTCGCGTTAATGGACTGGAGCGCGCGCTGACCGAAGTGCGCGCGAACTGCAGCGACAATAAACTGAAAGCGTCTCACCAGGCGCGCATCAAGGCGCAGCGAGAGAAAGTCGCTGAGCGCGAGCGCGAACTGAAAGAGGAGCGTCAGGAAGGCGACGATAAGGACAAAATCGCCAAACGTGAACGTAAACTGGAGGAAGCACGCCAGGAGCTGAAAAAGTTACAGGCGGAGCCTTATTAACCCGGACTCAACCACTGAAGCTAAAAGGAACATTACATGTCAAAAGAGACTTCATCAGAACATTTGCGTGCTGAGTTAAAAAATCTGGCGGACACTCTGGAAGAGGTGCTGAGCAGCACAACGGATAAGTCCAAAGGCGAACTGGATAAGCTGCGCCAGAAAGCGCGCGTCGCGCTCGACAGCTCGCGTGAGAAGCTGGGCGATTCTGGCGAATATCTGGCGCAGACCACGCGTGAAGCCGCGCAAAAAGCGGACGGCTATGTGCGTGAAAATCCCTGGCATGGCGTTGGCATCGGTGCGGCTATCGGCGTGGCGATCGGCATCCTGATTTCACGGCGTTAATTATGGCGGATTCACAGCAGAGCCACGGCCCCGGCAAAGGGGTCATCAACATTGGTCAGCGCATCGTCACTACGCTGGTCAGCATGGTCGAGACCCGCGTACGGCTGGCGGTGGTCGAGCTGGAAGCGGAAAAGGCTAACCTGATTCAGCTGCTGCTGATGGTTGGCCTGACCATGCTGTTCACCGCGTTCGGGCTGATGAGCCTGATGGTGTTGATTATCTGGGCCGTCGACGCGCAGTATCGCCTGATGGCGATTGGCATCACCACCGGCGTTCTCTTTCTTCTGGCGATTATCTTCGGCCTGTGGAGCCTGCGCAAATCGCGTCAGTCCACGCTGCTGCACCATACGCGCAAAGAGCTGGAGACCGATCGCAAGCTGCTGGAGGATGACCGCGTATGAGCCGCAGCAAACTGGAACGTGAAGCGCGTATTCATGAATTAATCGGCGAAATACAGCAGCAGCGGCTCGACCTGAGCGCAAGCCGCCGCGATTTTTTGCTGAGCACGGCGCAGTATGACCGCGGCTGGCTGACGTTCCTCAGCATGCGGCGCTATCTGGCCATCGGCAGCAGCGCATTAGCTATCTGGTCAGTGCGCAGCCCGAACAAATTCATGCGCCTGCTCAAGCGCGGATTCGGCGTCTGGAGCACCTGGCGCATGCTGAAATCGGCTCTGCCGCAGCGCTGATCCCCCTCTGCATTCAGCCGGTGCGAAATCACCGGCTTCGCTTCATCAGATTTCCTGAATAACAACTACAGAATATCTCGCTTACAACCTTTCCCCTGCGCGATTATTATCTCCAGCTATCAGCTCAGCAAACGGCAACGCCGCCTTTTGCCGGGAATTATCCAACGCAGGCGCGACTGCCCTGCCGACAATCTAGCCTGGAGTTAATGATGAAAAAATTCGAAGATACTGGTCTGCTGCTGGCGCGTATTTTAATGCCAATCCTGTTTATCACGGCCGGCTGGGGCAAAATTACCGGCTATGCGGGCACGCAGCAGTATATGGAAGCGATGGGCGTGCCGGGCTTTATGCTGCCGCTGGTAATCCTGCTGGAGTTTGGCGGCGGCCTGGCGATTCTGTTCGGCTTCCTGACCCGCTTCACCGCGCTGTTTACCGCCGGCTTCACCATCCTGACGGCGTTCCTGTTCCACAGCAACTTCGCGGAAGGCGTCAACCAGCTGATGTTTATGAAAAACCTCTCTATCGCGGGCGGTTTCCTGGTGCTGGGCCTGGTTGGTCCGGGCGCGTACAGCATCGACCGACTGCTGCGCAAGAAAACCGCGCCCGCAGCGGCGCTGCGTTAAGCACACATCTGGCGTAATGCCACATATACTTAGCAGGGCGAGGATACTCCTCGCCCTGTTTGCATTGGAGGCGATATGGGCCAACTGATTGACGGTGTCTGGCATGACACCTGGTACGACACCAAATCAACCGGCGGACGCTTTAAGCGCACTGAAGCGGTCTGGCGCAACTGGGTGACCGCGGACGGCAGCGCCGGTCCAACGGGCGACGCGGGCTTTAAGGCCGAGCGCGATCGTTATCATCTGTATGTTTCTCTCGCCTGTCCCTGGGCGCACCGCACGCTGCTGATGCGTCAGCTTAAAGGGCTGGAGTCGATGATTGACGTCTCCGTGGTGCATCCGCTGATGCTGGAGAACGGCTGGACGTTCGACGACGATTTCCCCGACGCCACCGGCGATAAGCTTTATCAGAACGAATTTCTCTATCAGCTCTACCTGCATGCCGATCCGCACTACACCGGGCGCGTGACCGTGCCGGTGCTGTGGGACAAACAGCAGGGCACCATCGTCAGCAACGAATCGGCGGATATCATCCGCATGTTCAACAGCGCCTTCGACGCGGTCGGCGCGCGCGCCGGGGACTACTATCCGCCCGACCTGCGCGAGAAGATCGACGAGCTGAACGGCTGGATTTACGACACGGTCAATAACGGCGTCTATAAGTCGGGCTTCGCAACCTCGCAGGCGGCCTATGACGAGTCGGTGACCGCGCTGTTCCATTCGCTGTCGCGCCTGGAGCAGATTCTGGGGCAGCACCGCTATCTGACCGGCGATCGGCTCACCGAGGCGGATCTGCGTCTCTGGACCACGCTGGTGCGCTTTGATCCGGTCTACGTTACCCACTTTAAGTGCGATCGCCACCGCATCGGCGACTATCTCAATCTGAGCGGTTTCCTGCGCGATATCTACCAGATGCCAGGCATCGCCGAGACGGTGAACCTGCCGCATATCCGTCATCACTATTACGTGAGCCATAAAACCATCAACCCGAACGGCGTAATTTCGCTGGGACCGGCGTTTGACTGGGATGAGCCGCACGGGCGCGGCTAAACGCGCGCGCCGTTCTTAGCGGGGCGGCGCGCCTCAACTGTTATAAAAATTCTGCGCGTTTCTGTGTCTGCCCCGGCTAACGGATATCTGTTCTACTGAGCAGAAAAGTGACGGTGAGGTGAACAATGGACGCCATTAAACAAATCTTAATCGACGAAATCGCGACGCTTAATCGCGAAGAGCGCCGCGATAACCGGCCGCGTTTTAGCTTCTCTTTTCTGAAAACCCATCCCGGCCTCTGGGCGCTGATGTATCTCTGCTACGGCCTGTGCGTGGCGCTGATCTTCTCCACCGAGATGCTGGGCTGGCCCGCTTTCTGGTTTGCCACCCTGTTCGTACTGGTGATGAGCTTTCTGATGCTGCTGGATATCAACCCGAAATATCGCTTCGAGGATATCGACGCGCTGGATCTGCGCGTCTGCTATAACGGCGAGTGGTATTACGTGCAGCCGGTTTCTGAAGGCGGCGTGAAAAAGATCCTGAATCTGCCGGACGCGCCGGAAGAGGTGAAAAGCGGCATTAACCGCCTGCTGCGGCAGAAAGGCGAAGTGGATTTCTACGACGTCTACTATCTGACCTGGGGACACCAACAGGCGGCGCAGGTTTAACCGCCCCGCTGGTCGGCAATCAGCCTGCCCAGCGTCTCGACCGCCGCCTCGGCGCGCGTATCCCACGGCCAGGCGGCGTTAATACGAAAACAGTGGGTAAACTCTTCGCCCGCTGAAAACAGCCGCCCCGGCGCGATGCTGATCCCCTGCTGCAGCGCCTGCTGATAGAGCTGCGTGGTGTCATAGCCGCGCGGCAGCGTCACCCACAAAAAGAAGCCGCCCGGCGAATCGCTTACGCTGGCGTCCGCCGGCAGCGCCCGGCAGAGCGCCTCGCGCACCCACTCTTTGCGTCGCGCCAGCGTCTGCCGCAGTTTTTTCAAATGGGTATCGTAGCGGCGCGTGGCAAGGAAGTCCGCCAGCGCCAGCTGCATCGGCGCGCTGGTGGAGAGCGTGCTCATCAGCTGCAGCCGCTGGATGCGCTGCGCGTGCTGCCCCGCCGCGACCCAGCCCACGCGGAACCCCGCCACCAGACATTTGGAAAAAGAGCCGCAGTGCAGCACGTCGCCGCCGCGATCCCAGTATTTAGCCGGATGCGGCGCCTCAGCGCCCGTCCAGAGTTCGGCGTAAACGTCATCCTCGATCAGCGGCACCTGATAGCGCGCCAGCAGCGCCACCAGCTGCGCTTTGCGCGCGGGCGAGAGTGTCACGCCGAGCGGATTTTGCAGCGTGGTCATCAGCCAGCACGCTTTTACCGGCCAGCGCTGCAGCGTCTCTTCCAGCTGCTGCATATCAATGCCGTGCTGCGCGTCGCTCGGCACCGCGAGCGCTTTGAGCTTGAGCCGCTCGATCGCCTGCAGCGCGCCATAGAAGGTTGGCTGCTCAATCACCACGTAGTCGCCGGGTTCTGTCAGCGCCTGCAGGCTGAGATTGAGCGCTTCCAGCGCGCCGTTGGTGATGACGATTTCATCCGGCGACAGCGTGATGCCCTGCCGCGCGTAGCGCTGCGCCAGCATCTGCCGCAGCGCGGCATTGCCGGGCGGAAGATTGTTAAGGGCGTCGAGCGGCGTCAGCTGATGGGAGACGTTGGTCAGCGAGCGCATCAGCTGACGCTGCGGGAAGAGTTCGGGATCGGGAAAAGCAGAGCCAAAAGGGACGATCGCCGGGTCGCGGATCGCCTGCAGCACGTCGAAGACGAAGTTATTGATATCGACCTGTTCGCTGAGCGCCACCTGCGCCGGCGCGGTTTGCAGCGCGCGCGGCGCGACGTAGTAGCCAGACTGCGGCCGCGAGACGATCCAGCCCTGGCTCTCCAGCACCTCGTAGGCGTGCATCACCGTCATCAGGCTCAGCCCATGCTGCGCCACCTGCTGACGCAGCGACGGCAGCTTTGTGCCCGGCGGCCAGATGCCCGCCTCAATCTGCTGCTGAATCTCATCCGTCAGTTGCTGGTATTTCGCCACAGGCTGCTCCTTTCGTTGCCGGGGCGCAGTTTAGCATGGCGGGAACCGCAGTGGCGTCGTCTCACCGCGAGGAAGCGTCAAAGGCGGCGAGATGAAGATAAAGAACAAAGCGTCAGGCGCGCAACAAATAGCAGAAAGCAAAAACCCCGCTTGCGCGGGGTTTTCACCTGAAAAGTCGAAACTGACCGATAAGCCGGGTTCTGTCGTGGACAGTCATTCATCTAGGCCAGCAATCGCTCACTGGCTCAAGCAGCCTACCCGGGTTCAGTACGGGCCGTACCATGCGAACCCCTATTTGGCCTTGCTCCGGGTGGAGTTTACCGTGCCGCGAACTGTTGCCAGACGCGCGGTGCGCTCTTACCGCACCCTTTCACCCTTACCTGATCCCATAAATGGGCCATCGGCGGTTTGCTCTCTGTTGCACTGGTCGTAGGCTTGCGCCCCCCAGGCGTTACCTGGCACCCTGCCCTATGGAGCCCGGACTTTCCTCCCCTCTGCCCGTCTCCCTACAAGAGGGACGACGACAAAGCGGCGACTGTCTGGTCAGCTTCGGCGCGAGATATTAGGGCATTCGGCCACATTTGTCACGCCTCTTGCTGATCGAGCGCAAAGCGATAGAGCGCATTTTTCTTCACGCCGTGGATTTCCGCCGTCAGCGCCGCGGCCTTTTTCAGCGGCAGCTCTTTCTGCAGCAGCGCCAGCGTGCGCAGGGCATCGGCGGGCAGCGCCTCTTCATCCGCCTTATGTCCTTCGACAACCAGCACCATCTCGCCTTTGCGGCGATTCTCATCCTCTTTGATCCAGGCGAGCAGCTCGCCCACCGGCGCGCCGTGAATCGATTCCCAGGTTTTACTCAGCTCGCGCGCCAGCACCACGTAACGATCGGCACCGAGTTCCTTCGCCATATCTTCCAGGCTGTCGAGCAGACGGTGGGTGGACTCGTAGAAAATAAGGGTGCGCGGCTCCTGCGCCACTGCGCGCAGCGCGTCGCAACGCGCCTTGGTTTTGGCGGGCAGAAACCCTTCGTAACAGAAACGATCGGACGGTAACCCGGCGGCGCTTAATGCTGTGACGGCGGCGCAGGCGCCGGGCAGCGGCACCACGCGGATGCCCGCCTCGCGGCAGCGGCGCACCAGATGGTAGCCCGGATCGTTGATCAGCGGGGTCCCGGCATCGGAGACCAACGCGATGCTCTGCCCTTGCTGCAGCTTCGCCAGCAGCAGTTCGGCCTTCTGCTGTTCATTGTGGTCGTGAAGTGCGAAGAGCCGCGCAGCGATGGCGAAATGTTGTAGCAACAGTCCGGTATGACGTGTATCTTCCGCTGCGACCAGATCGACGCCCGAAAGCACCGTCAGCGCCCGCTGGGTGATATCACCCAAATTACCAATCGGGGTTGGAACGATGTAGAGCGTGCTGGCAGAAATCTCTGCCCGATCGAGTTGTTTCATTGTTTCATCCGAATTGCCGATTTAATATTGAGCATCTTGAAAAAAACATCACTGGATACAGTATGCTTCCTTCAAAAGTCGTTCGTCATAAAGCAGGACGCTTTGTGCCTGTCCTTCTTGCTGGGCTGATTTTAGCCGCCTGTAGCGGTCAGGGGCCGCAAACCTCAAACGTAAATATTCAGGGGCCCATTACCGGCGGGTCTGATTACTATCTGCAGCAAGTGCAGCAAAGCAGCGATGATAGCAGGACAGACTGGCAATTACTTGCCATCCGTGCCCTGATGAAAGAAGGAAAGTATCCTCAAGCCGGCCAGCAGATCAACCTGCTGCCGAGCCAGCTCAGCGACACGCAACAGCAGGAGCTGCTGCTGCTTAAATCGCAGTTTCTGTTCAGCCAGCAGAACGTGCCGGGCGCAACGCAGCTGCTGAATCAGGTCAAGGTCGACGACCTGTCGAAAGAGCAGCAGGCGCGCTATTACGGCCTGCAGATCGCCGCCGCGCAGGGCAAACCCTCGCTGGCGCTGCTGCGCGCCTATATTGCGCAGGAGCCGCTGCTGAGCGGCGACGATCGTCAGAAAAACATCGACGCCACCTGGCAGGCGCTGACGCAGATGACGCCGCAAGAGGCGAGCAGCCTGGTGATCAACGCCGATGAGAACACGCTGCAGGGCTGGCTGGATCTGCTTAACGTCTGGCGCGCCAACGCGCAGGATGGCGAGATGCTGAAGTCCGCCCTGAAAGACTGGCAGACGCGCTATCCGCAAAACCCGGCGGCTAAAACGCTGCCGACGCCGCTGAGCCAGGCGCAGAACTTCACCAAAGCCTCTACCAGCACCATCGCGCTGCTGCTGCCGCTGAACGGTCAGGCGCAGGTCTTCGCCAGCGCCATTCAAAAAGGCTTCAACGATGCGAAAAACGGCGCCCTGAACGCTGCGCCGCAGCCAACCGCGCAGTCAGCGACCCAGCCGGCCACCGTGGAAAGCGCGCAGCCTGCGCCGACCGGCGAAGCCAACGCCGTGGTCAGCCCGGCCGCCGCCGCGATTACGCCGGCCGCGACCCCGCAGCCCGCCGCCCAGACGCAGCCTGAAGCCAGCGCGCCCGCCAGCAGCGCGCAGATCAAGGTGTACGACACCAGCAGCCAGCCGATTCAGCAGGTAATGCAGCAGGCGCAGCAGGATGGCGCGACGCTGGTGGTTGGCCCGCTGCTGAAAAACAACGTTGAAACGGTCGCCAACAGCCAGACGCCGCTCAACGTGCTGGCGCTTAACGCGCCGGAGCAGATCCAGAACCATCCGAATATTTGCTATTTTGCGCTTTCTCCTGAAGACGAAGCGCGCGATGCCGCGCACCATATGTGGAACCAGGGCAAGCGCCAGCCGCTGCTGCTGGTGCCGCGCAGCAGCTTCGGCGATCGCGTGGTCAACGCGTTTGCGCAGGAGTGGCTGAAGCTGGGCGGCACGGCGCCGCTGCAGCAGCGCTTCGGCTCGACCGCTGAGCTAAAACAGGGCATTAACAGCGGCGCGGGCATTACGCTGAGCGGTACGCCGGTCAACATCCAGCCCGCCGCCGCCGCCCCCCAGGGCGTGACCATCGCTGGGCTGAACATCCCGTCGCCGCAGCAGCAGAGCGAGCCGGCGGCGGCGAGCGGCGGCAACGTCGATTCGGTCTATATTGTGTCGACGCAGGATGAGCTGCAGCTGATTAAGCCGATGATCGCCATGCGTACCGGCAGCCGCAGCGCGGCCTCGCTCTACGCCAGCTCGCGCAGCTACCAGGCGGGCGCAGGTCCCGACTTCCGTCTGGAGATGGAGGGCCTGCAGTTCAGCGATATTCCGCTGCTCTCGGGCCACAATCCGGCGCTGATGCAGCGCGCGGCGCAGTCGTTTAATAACGACTACTCGCTGGTTCGCCTCTATGCGATGGGCATCGACGCCTGGACGCTGGCGAACAGTTTTAACCAGGTGCGCCAGACGCCGGGCTTCACCATCGACGGCAATACCGGCAAGCTGAGCGCGAATCAGGATTGCGTGATCAACAGGACGTTGTCATGGAGCCAGTATCGTCAGGGCGAGATCGTTCCCGCCTCCTGAACACCCGGCGCTTCGGCGCTGAACAGGAACAGCGCGCCCGGCGCTATTTAGAGCGTGCCGGACTGCGCTGGGTCGCCAGCAACGTGGCTTATCGCGGCGGCGAGCTGGATCTCATCATGCGCGATGGCCCATGCTGGGTCTTCGTGGAGGTGCGCTACCGGCGCGATGCGCGCTACGGCGGGGCGCTGGCCAGCGTCACTCGCCTCAAGCGGCAAAAGCTGTTGCGCGCCGCCGCGCTCTGGCTCGCCCAGCGCGGCGGCAGTTTTGAGACGGTGGATTGCCGTTTCGACATCATTGCCATTACCGGTACGGCGCTGGAGTGGCTGCCCAATGCCTTTAATGCAGACGTATAGAACCAGGTGGTCGTGTGCAGGACAGAATTAAAGCGTGTTTTACTGAAAGTATTCAAACCCAGATTGCCGCCGCAGAAGCGCTGCCGGACGCCATTTCCCGCGCCGCAATGACGCTGGTGCAGTCCCTGCTTAACGGCAATAAAATCCTCAGCTGCGGCAACGGCGCATCGGCCGCCAACGCGCAGCATTTCGCCGCCAGCATGATCAACCGTTTCGAGACCGAGCGTCCCAGCCTGCCAGCGCTGGCGCTCAGCGCAGATAACGTGATGCTGACGGCGATCGGCAACGATCGTCAGCACGATGAAATCTACGCCAAGCAGGTGCGCGCGCTAGGTCAGACCGGCGACGTCCTGCTGGCGATCTCGACCCGCGGCAATACGCGAGACATCGTTAAAGCGGTGGAAGCCGCGGTTACCCGTGATATGACCATCGTTGCGCTCACCGGCTATGACGGCGGCGAGCTGGCGGGCCTGCTCGGCCCGCACGACGTGGAAATTCGCATCCCGTCGCACCGCAGCGCCCGCATCCATGAAATGCATATGCTGACGCTGAACTGTCTGTGCGACCTGATTGATAACACCCTGTTTCCACACCAGGAATGACTGAAGGAGCAAACATGAAAGCATTGAATGCTGTCGCTATCCTGTTAACCGCCATGCTGTTACAGGGCTGCGTCGCTGTCGTCGCCGGCGGCGCGGCCGTCGCCACCAAAACCGCCACCGATCCGCGTACCGTCGGCACCCAGGTTGACGACGGCACGCTAGAGCTGCGCGTCAGCAACGCGCTGGCGAAAGATCAGCAGATTAAAACCGACGCGCGCATTATCGCTACCGCCTATCAGGGCAAAGTGCTGCTGACCGGCCAGGCGCCGTCGCAGGATATCGCCAGCCGCGCGAAACAGATCGCCATGGGCGTCGACGGCGCGACCGAAGTCTTCAATGAAATTCGCATCGGCCAGAAGGTCAGCCTCGGCACCTCCTCCTCCGATACCTGGATCACCACCAAAATCCGCTCGCAGCTGCTGGGCAGCGATCAGGTGAAATCCTCGAACGTGAAAGTGACCACTGAGAACGGCGAAGTGTTCCTGTTAGGCCTGGTGACGGCGGAAGAGGCGAAGGCGGCGGCGGATATCGCCAGCCGGGTCAGCGGCGTGAAGCACGTTACCACCGCGTTTACGATGCTGAAGTAAGCGTGCATCAGGCCGCTCATCTGTCCACAAGCGGATGATATGGGCCGAAGAGCAAAGCGTCCCGCGCCAGGGAAGGCGCGGGCCGAGCGAGCATGGATGCACTGAGCGACTTTGCGATCGGACCATGTCATCCGCGCAGGCACAGCGGCAACAGACGAACAGGGCGGCCTTAGCCGCCCTTTTTTTATACCGGTATATCGATCACCAGCGCCCAGGTCGCGGTTTTCGCCCGCAGTCTGATCTGCTGCTCCTCCTGCAAAAACGCCCCGTCGCCGCAGCCCAGCTTCTCCTGACGATCCTCGCGCGTGACCGCCTCCAGCGAGCCGTGAATCGACTGCAGATAGGCGCGCGGCCCGCGCAGCGTCAGCGACTGCTCCTCGCCCGGCGCCAGCCGCAGCTGATGCACCCACACCTGCTGACGCAGCTGCAGGCTATTGCCCGCGCCGTCCGGCGAGGCGATCAGCTGCAGATTGCCGCGCTCTGGCAGCGCAATCTTTTGCAGCGCCGGGTTTTCCCGTTCGGGACAGGCGGCGAGCCAGAGCTGCATCCGCGTCAGCGGCTGATCCTTGCGCAGGTTGATTTCGCTATAGCTGACGCCCGGCTGCGTGGCGAGCAACAGCGCTTCGCCCTCGCGCGCGACGATATGATTGCCTTCGCTGTCGCGGTACTCCGCCTCGCCCTGCAGCACGATATTCAGCACGTCCACCTGCGGATAGGTGCGCGGTTGAAAGGCGGCCCCTGGCGCCAGCACTTCCTGATTCAGCACGCGTAGCGAGGCGTAGCCCATTAATTTGGGATCGAAATAGTGACCAAAAGAGAAACTGTAGCGTGCCTGCAACCAGCCGAAATCGGCCTGACCGCACGCGGACGCACTACGCGTCGTTATCATGATTTACCTCCAGCTCGCTGCGGCAGAGAACGACCGCAGACTTGATACCCATTATGGTAAAAGGCTGGACGCCGTATTGTTAGCCAGTTAATCTGCCGTGCATATTCAAATTTCCTGAAAGAGAGTTCGGATGGCTAAAGAGCGTGCCTTAACCCTTGAAGCGTTGCGCGTGATGGATGCGATCGATCGCCGCGGCAGTTTTGCGGCAGCGGCGGATGAGCTGGGGCGCGTTCCTTCGGCGCTCAGCTATACCATGCAAAAGCTGGAAGAGGAGCTGGACGTGGTGCTGTTCGACCGCTCCGGCCACCGGACGAAATTCACCAACGTCGGGCGCATGCTGCTGGAGCGCGGACGCGTGCTGCTGGAAGCGGCGGACAAGCTTACCACCGACGCCGAAGCGCTGGCGCGCGGCTGGGAAACCCATCTGACTATCGTCACCGAAGCGCTGGTGCCGACCGACGCCCTCTTCCCGCTGGTGGAGAAGCTGTCGGAAAAAGCCAACACCCAGATTTCGCTGATCACCGAAGTGCTGGCGGGCGCGTGGGAGCGGCTGGAGCAGGGCCGCGCCGATATCGTTATCGCGCCCGATATGCACTTCCGCGCCTCGACCGAAATCAATACGCGCAAGCTCTACACCATGATGAGCGTCTATGTGGCCAGCGCCGACCATCCGATTCACAACGAGCCGGAACCGCAGTCTGAGGTGACGCGCGTGAAGTATCGCGGCATCGCCGTGGCCGATACGGCGCGTGAGCGCCCGGTGCTGACGGTGCAGCTGCTGGACAAACAGCAGCGTCTGACGGTCAGCAGCATGGACGACAAGCGCCGCGCGCTGCTGGCGGGGCTTGGCGTCGCCACCATGCCCTATTCGCTGGTGGAGCAAGATATTGCGGAAGGTCGGCTGCGCGTCGTCAGCCCGGAATATACCCGCGAAGTGGATATTATTATGGCGTGGCGCCGCGACAGCATGGGCGAAGCCAAGGCCTGGTGCCTGCGCGAGATCCCGCGCCTGCTGGCGAAAAAAAGCTAAATTTCGGCTTCAGCCTGCCCGGCAGGCTGGAGCCTGTGTTACAGCCGTCCCAGACACTCAATCGCCACCGCCTTGAACGCGGCGAAGTCTTTGCTGTCGCGCAGCCGGGGCATCGCCCTTTCGCGCAGAAAGGTCACGAAGAGATCGTAGATCGCCATCGCCTCTTCATATTCGCTTTTACTGATCGCCAGCAGAAAGATCACCGAGGCGGTATCGTCGCCCCACGCGATGCCCTGCGGCGCCAGCACCGTGTAAACCACAGTTTTTTTCGCCAGCAGGCCAAGCGAGTGCGGCAGCGCGATGCCTTCGCCCAGCATGGTGCTGACGATCGCCTCGCGCTCCTCTACCGAGGGATAAAAGCTCGCGTCGACAAATCCTTCCGCCTCCAGCCGATCGCACAGCTGGCGGAACAGCTGCGACTGCGTCATCGGCTTATCGACGATCAGGAAGTGCTGCGCGTCGAAAAACTTCTCCAGCATATAAGGCCGCGTGCGGTCCACCAGCACCAGCTTGCCGATCTGCTCCAGCTGGAAGCCGGTGGGAAACGGCGACATCACCACCACCGGCTTATCCTTCTCGCTCAGCCGCGTGGTAGAAATAACGAAATCTTCATCGATGCGCGCCCGCGCCTCATAGTCGCGCTGCGACAGCCGACCGGCGACCTGCAGCTGCGGGTATTTGCGCAGCAGCATCGCCTCAATCATCCGCAGCGTGGAGTTGCCGCTGTCGCACACCAGCAGCACCTGCGGATGGCGCTGGTAGCCGACGTCGTAGTGACGCTCCAGCCCGACGCCGATATGCAGCACCAGAAAGCCGATCTCATTCTCGCTGATCACGTAAGGCGTATATTTGCCCCAGCTGGAGACCGCCGCCAGCGTCACGTCATAGGCCATCGGATAGTGCTGTTTAATATTATCCAGCAGCGGGTTGGGAATATGGATCTGGTAACGCACGCGAGTGATCATGGTTTTAATGTGCGTCAGCAGATCGGCGCGCAGCTGTTCATCACCCTGCAGATCGTAGTTGTAGTGGGTATTGATATAGCTCAGCAGGTAGTCCACCAGCGCGTCGGCGTCATCGGCGTTGATGGCGCTCGGCGCCACCTCCTGCATCTGGCGCGCCGCGATATTAACGCGCAGCCAGCCCTCTTCCGCCGGCGACACCGGCTTGCCCACCAGCGGCCGCAGCAAATTAATCAGCTCGCGCGCCGCCTCGCGCACGTCCAGCCCGACATCCTCCGCGCCGGGATCGCTCAGCGGATAGCCTTCGCTGATGCGCCGCACCGCGACGGCGCAGTAGAGGCGCAGATAGCGCTCACCCTCGTCGCTGAGGCGAACGTTATGACGCGTCAGGCACTGCTGCAGCAGCGGACGCAGCGTCTCCAGAATATTGCTGTGCAGCGCTTCGATGGTGATCAGCGGGCTGTCGGCCTGCTCCTGATCGATCTGCCACAGCAGATCGGTTAAACAGGTGCGGATCGCCACTTCGCTGCCGAACAGCTTCATGCCGTAGTGAGGTTTGCTCTCGATATGCAGGTGATAGCGCGCCAGCCACTCGCGCACCTCGGTCATGTCGTTCTGCAGCGTGGCGCGGCTGACGAACCACTCATCGGCCAGATCCTCCAGCTTGAGCGACCAGGCGGCGGTCAGAAAGCGCGTCAGCATATAGCGCACCCGTTCGGCGGAGGTGCGCGGCACGCGCAGCGGCGAGCGGTTTTGCCGCTCCAGACGCTGGAAGCGCTGCGCGTCGTCGATTTTTAGCTGATAGCCCGCGCCGCGGCTGAGCACGAACTGCGCGCCGTACTCCGCCAGCAGCGCGTTGAGCGCACTGATGTCGGCACGCACGGTGCGCGTTGAAACGGCGAAGCGCCGCGCCAGCTCATCCTGAGGCAGCGTTTCGTTTTGCAGGGCGTCAAACAGTTGCGCAAGACGTTGATTTGGAAATCTCAAGGCGGTCTACCTGTTACGGCGCTGGCATGCATTCAGCGGCATCATGTCGAAAAATAGCAGCTTAAAGCGAACGGCGCGTCACCTCCAGGCAAGCGCCGGCGCCCTGTGAAGCGCGCCGGCGTGACTGTCGCTACGGCAGCAGTTTTTTGCAAATGGCCAGCAGCTGGCGCACATCTTCCACGCGCGTATCGCCGCTGACGGGATCGATAATAGCGCTGTAGACGTGCGGGATAATTTTACTGACGCCCGCCTCCAGCGCGATCGACAGGATCGCCTCGACGTTATCGAGATCGATGCCGCCGGTCGGCTCGAGCCAGAAGTCATGCGCCGCGCACGCCTGGGCGACGGCGCGGTACTCGTCGACCGCCTGTAGTCCGCCCATCGGGAAATATTTCACCGAGCTGCCGCCCATATCCTTCAGCAGCGCGATGGCGCTGTCAATCGGCACCCGCGCGTCGCTGCCCTGCGAGCTGAGCGGGCCGGTGGAGATCTTCACCAGGCCCGGCGTGCCGGTTGGCGAAATCAGGCCGTTGACCACGGTTTGCGACTGGCCCAGCAGCGCACGGCTGGTGCCGACGCCGGTGAACACCTGGTTAACGTGCTGCGGCTGCAGTACCGCGGAGATCTCGCTCACCATTTTTGACTGATTTGGGTCGCCCGCGCCGAGTCCGACCGAGAGCGCGTTGTCGATCAGCGCGGCGTACTCGCGCATATCGGCGATAGCCGCCTCGTTGCTGCTGTAGTTTTTCGACAGCACGCCCACCAGCACATGCCCTTCCGCTGCCTCCCAGATGGCGCGAGCGTTCGCTTTCGAGCCGGCCAGCACGTTAAGGCAGAGACGATCCTGATAGAAATTCGGGGTCAGCTTCATGCGGTTTTTCCTCCATTTAACAGCGTTTGAATCGAGGTGAAGATGGTGTGCAGCTGTTCAGCGCTGACGCTGCGCACATCCGCCTCGATAATGCCCTCATTAGCTTTGTAGCCGCGAAAATAGATGGCGGTCGCGCCATTTTTGAGCGCCTGCACGATGTCGCCGGTACGCTGGCCAATGGCCGCCTCGTCGAATTTGATCTCGGCGCGGGCGATATCGCGTCCCGCCGCATCCCACACCACGCGGGCGCTCACGCCGCGCAGCTGATTGAGGTTGTCGATAAAGGGCGTCATTTTCTCCACCATCTGCGCGCCGCTGGTTTTTTCCAGCCGCAGATAATTTTCAATCGCCTGCGTCAGGCCGAGAATGCCCTCTTTGCCCACCTTCATCGCCCGGCCGATGCCGTTGCTCTGCCGCTTCACCCACTCCACCGGCTGCGCTCTGCCGATCACCAGTCCGCTGGTCGGCCCTTCAATCGCCTTGGCGCCGCTGTAGATCACCAGATCGGCGCCGTACTGGTAGTAGCACTGCAAATCCTCTTCGGCGGCCGCGTCGACGATCAGCGGCACGCCATGTTCGCGCGCCACCGCCGCCGCCTGCTCGACGTTCAGGTGGCTTTTCTGCACGCAGTGGTGCGATTTCACGTAGAGGATGGCGGCGGTCTGCGGCGTGATCGCCGCCGCCAGCTGCTCGGGCGAACACTCGTTGCTGTAGCCCGCCTCGACCAGACGACCGCCGCCCAGCGCCACCATGCTGCCGACCGGCGCGCCGTAGTTAACGTTATGGCCTTTCGGCACCACGATGTCGTGCGGCACCTCAAGCGGCGCGGCGTGCAGATTATCCAGCAGCCAGTCGTTCTCTTTGACGATCGTCGCCGCGACGCACTGCGCGATGCCCGCCGAGGCGCAGGAGACCACCACCGCGTTTTCCACATTCAGCAGCTGCGCGATGTAAGCGCCGGTTTTGTTGACCAGATCTTTCATTTCAAAATAGTGGCTGAGGCCGATCTGCACGGTATCGACCACGTCCGGCGACGGCGTAGAGACGCCGAGGATGGTCATGCGGCCGGAGGCGTTGATAACCGGCTTCAGGCCATATTTTTCATAGATCGAAGACATTGGCTTTCCCTTCTTCTGTCAGGAACCACTCGCCCGCCACCACGGCGGCCAGCGGCGTAAGATGTTTCTCCCCGATGAGCTGTTCGCCTTCGGAATCGACAAACAGGCGGGGCGCTTCGGTCACGCTGAAAAGCGTAAGGTCGGCGTCGAAACCGACCTCCAGACGCCCTTTGCGCGTCAGGCGCAGCCCGTCCGCCGCCCTCCAGGTGACGCAGTCGATCACCTGCTGCAGCGTCATGCCGACGCTGAAAAACTTCGACATAACGTGCGCCAGGCTATGCACCGGGCCGTTGAGGCGATTGCGGCAGTAAATATCCGAGCTGATGGTGTCGGGCAGAATGCCCTGCGCGATGGCGACGCGCGCCACCTCGAAGCTGAAGCTGGCGCTGCCGTGGCCGACGTCCATCCTGACGCCGCGCGCGATGGCGTTGCGCACCGACGCCTTCAGTTCGCCCTGCGGCGTCAGCACGCGGTTGGGCTTGCCGTTAAAGCAGTGGGTAATGATGTCGCTGGCGGTGAGGCGCTCGGCGATCTCCGCCAGATCCGGCGGGTTGTTGCCGATATGCACCATCAGCGGCAAACCGCCGACCCGCTGCTGGATCGCTTTGGCTTTGATCAGCGGCTGAATGCCATTCTCGCCCACCACGCTGCTGCTCATGCGCGCCTTCAGGCCAACGATAAAGTCGGGCAGCCGCTCTACGGCTTGCTGCACCGCGTCGCCGTCGATCTGCCGCATATCCGCCAGCTCGTTCTGGGTCACGATGCCGGTGCGCGCGATATTGATCAGGGCGTAGACCTGGGTGGTAGCGGCGCGGGTAATGGCATAAAAATCATCAATGTGATCGGCGCCGGTGCTGCCCGCGTCGATAACCGTGGTGACGCCCGTGGCGACGCCGATAGCGTCCGCTTCGTCGTGATAGATGGGCGATTTGGGGTAGCAGTGGACGTGAGAATCGATCCAGCCTGCGCTGACGTAGCAGCGTCCGGCCAGATTGCGTTCGCTTTTCGCCTCGCCCGGCAGGCGGTCGGCGATGGCGGCGATTTTGCCGTCCTGCAGCGCGATATCCACCAGCCGCTCATCCGTCAGCCGTGCGCGGCGAAGAATCAGATCGAACATAGCAACTCCTTAACGCGGCGGCCCGCTGGCGAGCCGCCGCCAGCTTCAGATAGCGACCGGAAAAATCGCGCCGAGGATCATGGCGCCGAGGATCGCGCCGCCGGTGATCGGCTTGTTCCAGAGGTAGAAGAGCAGCGCGCCGAGCAGCGAGCCCAGGCCGATAGGAATCGAGGCTGCCATAGCGGAAAGAATGATCAGCGGTCCTAAAAAGCGACCAGAGGCGTTGCCCGCGCCCATCATTACGTCCGCGCCGTAGGTGGAGTCGCTCTGGTTAATAGTGAACTTGCGCGCCAGAATGATGATGTAGCCGATCGCCAGGCCAATCACCAGACCGGTCGCCAGCGAGGCGGCGAAGTTGGCCACCGGAAAGACAATGCCCGCACCCAGCAGCAGCGCCGGCACGCCCAGGCCGACGCCGGTCTGAATGGCGCCGCCGATATCAAGGATGCCCACCAGCGAGCCTTCGATGATGCGGGCGAAGAGAAAGCTCGCGCCGAAGGCGGCCACCGCGCCGTAGACGCCGGTTTCCATACCGGCACGCAGCATAGAAACAAACGCCACTTCGTTAAACGCGCCGATGCCGTAGAGGTAATACATGTGCGTACCGGCGAAGACGCCCGCCGAGAGCAGGCCGACGAAGATCGGGAAAGACCAGTCGGCGTACCAGAAGCCTTTATTTTCAGTCATGTCGTTAGCCTTACTTGCCGCTCAGAGAGTTGTGGATCGCGTCGAGCCAGCCGGGAATGCCCAACTGGAAGGACTGCAGCAGTTTCATATCGAAGCCGCGGAAGAAGCCGCTCAGCACGAACAGCAGCACGATCGCCACCATCATCACTTTGGTCACCTTGTTCCAGCCGCTCTCCTCGACGCCTTTGCCGATCAGGATGCCGAGCACCAGGCCAGGTACGGCGTTGCCCATGATCAGCTGCGCCAGACCGCCGAAAATCGTCGCCCAGAAGCCCGATTTTTTCCCGGCGTCGATGGCCGCCAGCCAGAAGATCACCGGCATCACGGTGTTGACCAGCAGGTTTGCCGCCGGAACCAGCACTTTCACCGCGGTCACCTGCAGCGCGGCCGGCACCGCGGAGGCGGTAGAGTTAAGAAAGGCAACGACGATCATGCCGATAATGCCGCAGGCGATGGCCATCTTTTTCGGGTCGTGCAGGGTTTCGGCCAGGTTGCGGTTTTTCACCATCAGCGCGGCCGCGCCCCAGTTAGGAATGATGCGGTGGTCGACGTCCTGAGTGAAGGAGCCTGCCGCGACGGATGATGCCCAGGCATTAAAGAAAAAGCCGAGACCAAAGGAGAAGTGCGAGGCGGGATCGCCTTCGCAGGAGTTGAGCTCGCCCAGCGTGCGGAACGCGCCCATCCCCTGCGAGGTCGGCGCGTGGAACATGCGCGCCGCACCGGCGCCGACGCCCACACCGACCAGTCCCCCAATGATCAACGACTTAAACAAAATAATTAAAAACATGTTTTTTTACCTTTGTTGTCGTCTGTTTTTACGGTGCCGCCGTGAAGGTCACCTGCCCGGTATCAATCACGGTGACGCTGACGGAGATCTCCAGCTCGACGCTGTAGTTCCGCCGCTGGCGCGCCAGAAAGAAGAACAAGAATTTCTCCGTTTTGACGCTCTCCTGCGCGCGCAGCACCCGAACATCCAGGGGTTCGATGCGCAGCAGAATCTTTTGCGTCGCGCGCAGAACCTGGTTCTGCACGCGACTCAGCGCATCGGCAAAAGCTTTCTCTTTACTGTCGCCTTTGCCCTGCACCGTCACCTGAGTAACGTATTGTTCTTTCATTATCAGCTGCCGTGCTTCTTGTTCCAGGCCTGCACCAGCCGCTCGCCCAGCTCTTCTTTGTCCATAAAGCCGAAGCCGAGCACGTTGGCCCCTTCGTTGATGGCGGTGACGCCTTCATCAACGGAACGCATGCCGTGGCGCGCCTTATAGCCATATTTGTTCTGCGCGGTGATGGCGCCTGCGCCGCCGCTGCCGCAAAAGGAGATGCCGAAGTCGGCGTTTTCCGCCTTCATTACGTCACCCAGCTTCATATCCGCTGCGACGCCCGGCACCACGACGGCGCGGCCGCCCGCCTTTTCCACGCCCGCCGCAACTTTCTGTCCTTTACCTAAACGATCGCCAATCACTACGGTTACCATGATGATTTCCTCTTTATACAGTCAGTTAGATCGAGCCACTTCTATATGGACGGAGAGAAGCCACGCTTCTTCGCGCGGCAGATTGCCGAACAGATCAACCACCTGCTGCGCCAGCTGCATGGTCTCCGGCGAAATATCTTCAAACAGCTCCGCCTCCACCTCGGGAAGGGGTTCGCCGGTTAGCGAGCGCAGCGCCATGGCGCGTACGTGCGACGCCAGCATCTGCTGCTGCACCGCGTTGGGCGCGATATCGTGTTGGGCGTAGATTGCCGCGATTTGCGCCATAACCTTGTCGGCCAGGGCCTGAATCTCTTCCGGCGTTGCCTGCCGTGCCGAAGCTCCGTTACTGCTCACCTTGCTACTCCTGTTCACGAAAATTCGCGTTGCGAATAAATTACGGCGTGACGAGGTGGAAGTGCAGACGCACTTTTTCCGCATGGAAGTGGAAATCGCAGGGCAGGCTGTGCGCCAGATCGCAGGACGCACGGATTGTGTGACAGAAGCCGCGTTATGCGCGCTTTAAAAGTAAAAATGAGGTGTCAAAAGCGAAGTGTGCAGGCAGCGGCGCGCGGCACGACGGTAAAAAAAGGTGAAATAAGAAAAGCTGATGACGCAGCAAAGCCGGTCGCGCGGACCGGCCCGAGAGTTAGCGGAACTTTTTATGATTGGCGTTGCGGATCTCCGCCAGCTTTTTCGCTTCGGTTTTGGCGCCGTCCAGGTTGTTGGCCTGCGCCAGCTTGTCGACCACATCAATCTGCGCAATCAGTGAATCCAGTCCGGCGTGGTAGTCCTTAATCGGCGCGCTGTCGGCCGGCTGCCCTTCAAGCTTCTCCGGCGTCGATTTCTTCGCATCCTGCGCCGCCTGGCGCATCTCGCCCAGCGCTTTATGCATCTCCTGCGCGTCGTCGGTTTTCATCACGGTATTCAGCCCGTCTTTCAGCGTATCCATATCATTTTCTAAATCCGCCGCGTACAGGCTGGCGCTTCCAGACAACAAAGAGAGAGTTAACATTGCAATCACACGCTTACGCATCGGTATATCCTTTTTTATTGTGGGTAAAAAAAAAGCAGCCAGAGCGGCTGCTTTCAGGAAGCGAGTTCTATTATTGTCCGGCGATTTTCATCTCCGGCAGCAGCACCGAACCACATTGTATGTTGCTGCGGGTTTCAATGTCGTTACCGACCGTGACGATATTGCGCCACATATCCTTGAGATTTCCTGCAATAGTGATCTCGCTCACAGGATACTGAATCTCGCCGTTTTCTACCCAATAGCCGGCCGCGCCGCGCGAATAGTCGCCGGTGATGGCGCTGACGCCCTGGCCCATCAGTTCGGTAACCACCAGGCCGCGTCCCATCTGCCTGATAAGATCCTCAAAGCTGCTGCCCTGCCCGGCGATGCGCCAGTTGTGGATGCCGCCCGCGTGGCCGGTGCTTTTCAGGCCCAGCTTGCGCGCCGAATAGCTGGTCATCAGCCAGGTTTGCAGTACGCCGTCCTTCACAATGTCGCGCGCCTGGGTGCGTACGCCTTCGCTGTCGAACGGCGTTGACGCCAGCCCTTTCAGCAGATGCGGCTGCTCCTGAATGGTGAGCCATTCCGGCAGGATCGGCTGGCCGAGCGCGTCAAGCAGGAAGGTCGATTTGCGGTAGACGCTGCCGCCGCTGATGGCGCCGACCAGATGGCCGAAGAGGCCGGTGGCGACTTCCGGCGCGAAAATCACCGGCGCTTTCATGGTAGAAAGCTTGCGCGGCGCCAGTCGCGACAGCACGCGACGCGCGCACTCTGCGCCAACCCAGTCAGGGCTTTGCAGATCCTCGAAGGCGCGACCAATGGTATAGGCGTAGTCGCGCTCCATATCGCCGTCCTGCTCGGCGATAACGGAACTGGAGAGCGAATGGCGGCTGGAGCAGTAGCTCTGCAGCATGCCGTGGCTGTTGCCGAAAACTTTAATGCCGACGTGGCTGTTGAAGCTGCCGCCTTCGGTATTGGTGATGCGCGGATCCGCTTTCAGCGCCGCCTGTTCCGCCTGCGCGGCGAGCTCAATGGCGCGATCGGCGTCGATCTCCCAGGGATGGTAGAGATCGAGATCGGGCGCCTCGAACGCCAGCAGATCGGCATCCGCCGGGCCGGCATAGGGATCCGTCGAGGTGTAGCGCGCGATATCGATCGCCGCCTGCACGGTGCGTTTGATCGCCTCCGGGCTGAGGTCGGTCGATGAGGCGCTGCCCTTGCGGTTCTGATGATAAACGGTGATGCCGAGCGCGCCGTCGCTGTTGAACTCGACGTTCTCCACTTCGCCGTAACGGGTGCTGACGCCGATTCCGGTGGTTTTGGTCACTGCCACTTCCGCGCCGTCGGTGCTGGCCTTCGCCAGATCGAGCGCCTGCGCCACTGCCTGTTCCAACACTTTTCGCTGTTCTGCAACCTGAGTAGATACGTTCATCGGCCTGCCGTCTAATCTTAAGTATGAAAGTTTTGAGTCTATCAGAGTCAGAGAACAATTTCGCAGTCACCCGATAAACTGATAGGATTAGCCTCTTTTTTTAGGGGAGCCCAGAAAATGACCAAACAGCCCGATGAGTGGCTCGACGATGTGCCGGATAATCAGGAAGAAGAAGACGAAGAGATTATCTGGGTCAGTAAAAGCGAAATTAAACGCGACGCTGAAGAGCTAAAACGCCTGGGTGCCGAACTGGTCGATCTGGGCAAAAACGCCCTGGAGAAGATCCCGCTGGATGAAGAGCTGCTGGCCGCCGTCGAGCTGGCGCAGCGCATCAAGAAAGAGGGCCGCCGCCGCCAGCTGCAGCTGATCGGCAAAATGCTGCGCTCACGCGACGTCGATCCGATCCGTCAGGCGCTGGATAAGCTGAAGAACCGCCACAACCAGCAGGTTGCGCTGTTCCACAAGCTGGAAGCGCTGCGCGATCGCCTGATCGAACAGGGCGACGAGGCGATGAACGAAGTGATTACGCTCTATCCGCACGCCGATCGTCAGCAGCTGCGCAGTATGATCCGCAACGCGCAGAAAGAGAAAGCAGGCAATAAAGCGCCTAAATCGTCACGTCAGATTTTCCAGTATCTGCGCGAGCTGGCGGAAAGCTAAGCTACGCCAGGGCGGGCAAGGCTGCCCGCCAGAATAGCGGTTAACGATAGTTGTAGAGAATGCCGGCGCGCAGACGCAGCTGGCGTTCACTGGAGGTCGACGCGCGACCGATATCGCCGAAGGTTACATAGGGTACCCAGGCGCGATCGTTACCGAGCGCGTAGTCGAACTGCAGCTCCTGCTCATAATCATCGTGTTTATTAGCGAAAAGCTTCGCGTCCGCATGCTTATAGACCAGCTTATAGGTCGTGGTCAGCCGATCGCTTTTATTGCGTAAATAGAGGTCGAAGCGGTTAGCGGTGCGATGGCGATCGAGATCGCAATAATCGATGCCGCCGGTACTGCATTTATCTTCATGCGCATAATCGGTCAGCTCAAGACGATAAAGTCCGCCGATAAACCAGCGATCGTTAATTTTATACCAGGGCGCAACGCCAAACTTCCATTCGGTGCGCGCGGAATTAAACTCTGGCTGAATAAAGGGCGAGATCGTCCAGCGTCCCCAGTAATAAGATTTCAGAAAGGTCACTTCGACCACGTTCAGCACCGTATCGTTATAAAACTTATCTTTGGGATCGGCGCCGCCGGTTTTATATTTGGTCTCAATGCCGATAAACATATCATTGGGCAAGGTCGTGCTGAGCCCCAGTTTGTCGTAGTGCGTCCGGTCGCGCAGCCGGTATTCATGGCGATAATCTACCGTCGCGGTCGCCAGCGCCGCCGCAGATCCAAGCAGCAGCGCCATGCCCAGAGAGGCGCGTAAGAGTTGACTTTTTCCCATCACAACATCCTTATTTAAAAGCGTGAGCAGTCAAAATAAATAAGCTGACTCACAACACCCATTAACTTATAATTAACCCGCATACCAAAATAAGCATGATTGCATCATGAACACCTGTTATTTATATCATTAACGGGAAAGCTGTTATTTCTTATATGGCAGCAGAGCCGATGCTAAAAATTATCACAGCGGCAATCCTTTCTGTTTTTGACAGGAAAACAATAAAGATGGCAATAGCGGAGAGAGTAGAGAGATCGGTTTCAAATATTAACGAGAGCGCCTGAAAAAAAATAAAAAAGGTCAGCGCGGGCGGAGAAATAAAAAAGCGCCCTGAAATGGGCGCTCAATGGGTTAAGCGAGCCGATCCAGCAGCTTCTGATGAATGCCGCCAAATCCGCCGTTACTCATAACGAGAATCGAATCACCCGGCTGGGCGGCTTTTGCGACCATCTCCACCAGCGTATCGATATCCGCGCTCCAGTGCGCCGGCGGCATGCAGGCTTCGGCCACGTCGGAAACCTGCCAGGGAATATGGTGCGGCTGGAACAGAAACACCTCATCCGCGCGCGCCAGCGAAGGCGCCAGATCGTTTTTGCTCACGCCCATTTTCATGGTGTTTGAGCGCGGTTCCAGCACCGCCAGAATACGCGCCCGGCCGCCAACTTTGCTGCGCAGCGCCGATAAGGTCGCCAGAATCGCCGTCGGGTGATGGGCGAAATCGTCATAAACCTTGATGCCGTTGACGTTGCCACGCAGCTCCAGGCGGCGGCGCGCATTGATAAAGCTGTCGAGCGCCTGCGCCGCGTCTTCAGGTTTGACGCCAACGTGACGCGCAGCGGCGATCGCCATCAGGCCGTTATGCATGTTGTGCTCGCCCACCAGCGACCAGTTCACCTCGCCGACCCTTTCGCCGTCGAGCAGCACTTCCCAGCGCGAGGCGTCTGGCACCAGCTTCTTCGCCTGCCAGCGGCCGCCCTCGCCGACGCTCTCCTGCTCGCTCCAGCAGCCCATCGTCATCACCTGGCGAATGTTGTGATCGTGCTCTGGCAGCAGGATTTTGCCCTGGCCCGGCACGATGCGCACCAGATGGTGGAACTGCTTCTGGATGGCGCGCAGATCGTCGAAGATGTCCGCATGATCGAACTCAAGATTATTGAGAATCAGGGTGCGCGGGCAGTAGTGAACGAATTTGGAACGCTTGTCGAAGAAGGCGCAGTCATACTCATCCGCCTCGATGACGAAGAATGGACTTTTTCCTAATTTTGCTGAGACGTCGAAGTTGCCGGGCACGCCGCCGATGATAAAGCCCGGCTCCAGTCCGCACGACTCCAGTATCCAGGCTACCATACCAGAAGTGGTTGTTTTGCCATGAGTTCCTGCTACCGCCACCACCCAGCGATCGCGCAGCACGAAGTCATGCAGCCACTGCGGGCCGGAAAGGTAGGGAATGTTGCGCTCCAGCACCGCTTCCACACAAGGGTTGCCGCGCGTCATGGCGTTGCCGATGATAACGAGGTCCGGCGCGGGGTCGAGCTGAGAGGCGTCATAACCCTCTGTTAATTCAATGCCTTGCTGCTCGAGCAGCGTGCTCATCGGCGGGTAAACGTTGGCGTCCGAACCGGTCACCTGATGGCCAAGGGAACGTGCCAGCATCGCCAGACCGCCCATAAACGTGCCGCAAATCCCAAGGATATGAATACGCATAACGAGATCCATTACTCAAAAGTTCGGCGCACAGTGTAACCCTGCTCGCAGACTTAAGAAACGGATTAGGACTATGGTTTTTGAAGTTCATTCGGCTAAACTGCGTACGCAAACGTTGGCGGTTTGCCAGGCAGGCTGCCACTCCATCGAAGATTCAGGGAATGTGTTATGAAAACGTTAGGCGAATTTATCGTCGAGAAACAGCACGACTTTCCTCACGCAACAGGTGAACTGACGGCGCTGATTTCCGCTATTAAGCTGGGCGCGAAAATCATCCATCGCGACATCAACAAAGCCGGCCTGGTAGATATTCTCGGCGCAAGCGGCGTTGAAAACGTTCAGGGCGAACAGCAGATGAAGCTCGACCTCTTCGCGAACGAGAAGCTGAAAGCGGCGCTGAAAGCACGCGGCATCGTGGCGGGCATCGCCTCGGAAGAAGAGGACGAGTTTGTAATCTTCGAAGGAGTAGAACACGGCAAATACGTGGTGTTGATGGATCCGCTGGACGGTTCGTCCAATATCGACGTTAACGTCTCCGTCGGCACCATCTTCTCTATCTACCATCGCGTTAGCGCGCCTGGCACGCCGGTCACCGAAGCGGACTTTATGCAGCCAGGCCACAAGCAGGTCGCGGCGGGCTACGTGGTGTATGGTTCCTCAACCATGATGGTTTACACCACCGGCTGCGGCGTTCACGCCTTTACCTACGATCCGTCGCTCGGCGTCTTCTGCCTGAGCCACGAGCGCATGACCTATCCGCCGACGGGCTACACCTACTCGATTAACGAAGGCAACTATATTCGTTTCCCGCAGGGCGTGAAGAAATACCTGAAGTTCTGCCAGGAAGAGGATCACGCTTCACATCGTCCTTACACCTCGCGCTACATCGGCTCGCTGGTGGCGGATTTCCACCGCAACCTGCTGAAAGGCGGCATCTACCTCTACCCGAGCACCGCCAGCCACCCGAACGGCAAGCTGCGCCTGCTCTATGAGTGCAACCCGATGGCGTTCCTCGCCGAGCAGGCTGGCGGCAAGGCGAGCGACGGCGCGAATCGTATCCTCGACATCCAGCCGGAAACCCTGCATCAGCGCTGCCCGTTCTTCTGCGGCAATAACGCGATGGTCGACGACGTTGAGCGCTTCCTGCGCGAATACCCGGACGCCGCGCAGTAAATAAAAGTGGGCGATCGGGCCATCTGACTCACACAGAAAAGGGCGCAAACCTCGCGCCCTTTTCTTTTACGCCGTTTCCAGCCGGAACAGCGATACCGTGGATTGCAGATGCTGCGACTGCGCCTCCAGCGACTGGGTCGCCGCCGTCGCCTGCTCAACCAGCGCCGCGTTCTGCTGCGCCGCCTCGTCCATCTGCGTCACCGCCTGATTCACCTGCTCGATACCGCGGCTCTGCTCATCGGACGCCATGGAAATCTCCTTCATCAGCGTCGTGACGCGCATCACCTCGCTGGAGATCTCATCCATGGTTTCGCCCGCGCGCGTCGCCATATCGCTGCCCTCTTTCACCCGCGTCTGCGACTCCGAGATCAGCCCGCGGATCTCTTTCGCCGCGTTGGCGCTGCGCTGCGCCAGCGTGCGCACTTCGTTAGCCACAACGGCGAAGCCGCGCCCCTGCTCGCCCGCGCGCGCCGCTTCTACCGAGGCGTTCAGCGCGAGGATATTGGTCTGAAAGGCGATGCCGTCGATCACGCCGAGAATGTCGCCGATGCGGTTCGCGCTGGCGGTAATCTCCTGCATTTTCTCCATCACGTAGCTCACCACCTCCGCGCCGCGGTCGGCGCTGTCGGAGACGCTGCTCGCCAGCTTATTCGCCTGCTGCGCGTTGGCGGCGTTGAGGCGCACCGTAGCGGTCAGCTGCTCCATGCTGGCGGCGGTTTGCTCCAGTGACGCCGCAGACTCTTCGGTGCGCTGGGAAAGATGCACATTGCCCGCCGCCAGCTCGCGGCTGCCGACGTCAATCTGCTGGCTGGCGTGGAGCACCTGGCTCACCTGAGCGCGCAGCGCCTGCTGCATCTCTCCGAGCGCGCGGTTAAGGCGGCCCAGCTCGTTGTCGCCCGCCGGCGGCAGCGTCTGCGACAAATCGCCTGCCGCGACCTGCTCCAGATGGGTAATGGCGCGGTTAAGCGGCAGCAGCAGCAGACGGCGCATCAGCACCCAGGCCAGCACGAACAGCAGCAGCGTCAGCGCCACCGCCGCGCCGATAAGCGCCTTCATCAGCGTTTCGTTCCAGGCCGCCTGCGCCAGCTGCGCGTCGGTCACCTGACCGGCATAGCTGCCGAACGCCGCCACCGCGTTGCTGTAGTTCAGGGCGAGCTTCGCGAGATTGCCTTCCAGCACGCTGTAATATTCGTCGGTGTACTGCTTTTCCAGCGCATTCATGATGGGTTTGATGCCCTGCGCCAGGTAGGCGTTGTAGGTTGATACGATGTCGTCAGCCAGCTTTTTGCCGTGCGCCGTTACCGTTCCCGCGGCGATAAAAGCTTTCATATTCCGCTGCGAATCCTGCACGTCAGCCTGCGCCTGCTTCACCGAGGCGGCGCCCTCGTCCAGCAGGCCGATCTCGATTTTGCGCACCGCCAGCGCGGCGGTGGCGCGCGCGCGCATCAGGTCGCCGTTGCTTTGATAGAGCGCGTTAAGTTCGATACCCTGGATGCGGTTGATCACATCCAGCGATCGGTTTCCTTTGTTAATGGCAATGATACCCATGACGCTGACCGCCAGCAGCAGCAGAGTCATAAAGGCGAGTAAAGCTAATAATCCTGTGCGTAGTGAGAGCTTTTTCATGATGTTGTTTTCCGTTTGCTTATATAAAGGCAGAAAATCCAGTCGCCCTAAAACGTACAAGTTATCGGCAGTTTCTCTGGGAAACTTTACCGACGTTGATGGTCATTTCCCTGATGATCACCCACGCTTAATCTTTCTTAATAAGGATTCACAGCATGAAAAAAGGTATCGCCGCCGCCGGCCTACTCTTCTGCACCTCTGCGCTGGCAGCGCAAAATCTGATCGATCATGCGCTGGAGCAGTGCCTCAACGGCGCATCGACCACAGTGACGATGGTGTCGTGCTACGACCGCGCCAGCCAGGCCTGGGATAGCGAGATGAACACGCAATATGGCCAGTTAATGAAGACGCTCACCGGCGAGCCTAAAAATAAGGTGCGCGGTGCGCAGCGTCAGTGGCTGGCGTATCGCGACAGCTGGCAGTCGGCGAGCGCGGCCTATTTCAACAGCACGCAGGGCACGCTGGCGCAGATTTCGCTGGCGGCGCAGCGCGTCGATCTGGTGCGTAATCAGGCGCTGTTGCTGCGATCGATGAATAAAGGCAGTTGCGCCGACGGCGGCGATTGTTGATAAATGGAGACGGTGCTTTTATTTACGCGTCGGCGTCGGCTGGCGCATCCGTCTATTTTCAGGGAGAAATCATGGCTGCGTACGCCTCTACTCTTATTCTTATCGGCCTCGCGGTCCTTAGCTATTTCGTTCACAACAGCGCGGTCACCATCTCGATTCTGATCCTGCTGGCGATCAAGCTCACCCCGCTGTCGCAGTTCTTTCCCTACGTCGAGAAACAGGGCATTCAGCTGGGCATTATTATCCTGACGGTCGCCGTTATGGCGCCGCTCGCCAGCGGTTCGCTTCCCGCCTCGTCGCTGCTGAAATCGTTTGCCAGCTGGCAGTCGATCGTGGCGATTCTGGTCGGTATTTTCGTCGCCTGGCTGGGCGGGCGCGGCGTGAGCTTTATGAGCGCGCAGCCCTCGGTAGTCGGCGGCCTGTTAATCGGCACGGTGATTGGCGTCGCCTTCTTTCGCGGCGTGCCGGTCGGACCACTGATTGCTGCGGGGATCGTCTCGCTGTTCGTCGTCGCGAAGTAGGACGAGGAGCATTCCGAAAGGTCAAAATTGGGGCATACTTTCCCAGGCAGTTGGCTATAATAGCCGACACTCAACATGTGACTATTGAAGGAATGCCCGATGAGTTTGAACCAGGTGCCTGCCGGTAAAGAACTGCCAGAAGATATCTACGTTGTCATTGAGATCCCGGCCAACGCCGATCCGATCAAATACGAAGTCGACAAAGATTCCGGCACCCTGTTCGTAGACCGTTTCATGTCTACGGCGATGTTCTACCCGTGCAACTACGGTTATATCAACCACACCCTGTCGCTGGATGGCGATCCGGTTGACGTGCTGGTTCCGACCCCGTATCCGCTGCAGCCGGGCTCCGTGATCCGCTGCCGTCCGGTTGGCGTGCTGAAAATGACGGACGAGTCTGGCGAAGATGCCAAACTGGTTGCCGTGCCGCACACCAAGCTGACCAAAGAGTACGATCACATTAAAGATGTGAACGACCTGCCGGAACTGCTGCGCGCGCAGATCACCCACTTCTTCGAGCAGTACAAAGCGCTGGAAAAAGGCAAATGGGTGAAGGTTGAAGGCTGGGACAACGCCGAAGCGGCGAAAGCTGAAATCATCTCCTCTTTCGAGCGCGCAAAGCAGAAATAATTTGACGCCGCCCGATAAAAAACACCGTCCTCTGGACGGTGTTTTTGTTTGTGCGCCGGGTGAGTGATCGGGTGATATGGGCCGCAGATAAAAAAACACCGCCCTCTGGGCGGTGTTTTCGTTTATGCGTCTGACGGAGGATCGTCACGCCGTAGCCAGTCGCCGCTGGCGATGCGCTCACGTCCCTTAACCGGGCGCTGATAGACGTAAAGCCATGCGCTGCCGTAAGGCGTTTGCATCAGCTGGCGCTTATATTCGCCAGCCTTAGTGCGCAATGCATCCAGCTCGCCCAGCGTTGTGGCGTCGATGCGGTAAACTTCACAATAGACGGTTCCTTCGCCCGGGATCACGCCCGGATAATGGCCGAGACTGTAGAGCTCGTAGCCCTCAATCTGCATATCCCCCAGCCATTGCGCATTCGTCATCCAGTGACTGTTTCCCTGTTTGCGCCGTAAACTGCCGTAGACAATTATTCGCATTGCTAAAACTCAAACTGATAGAGCAAATCAAGAGCCTGGTCCACACCAGACACGGCTTCCAAATAGAGTTTGGGCATCAGGCGATAACGCAAGGTTAACGTCGCCAGTGAATCAAATATGCCGACACCATATTTTACTTGTAGACCCGGCAGCACATAGCCGCTGACCTGCACCTGCTGGCTGTCGCCAACGCCGGTGGTATCAAGGGCAAGATTGCTGACGCCGAACGTCTCGCCGATTTTACCCACAACCTGACCACTTTGCGCAACCCCCAGACCAATTAAGGCGGAGGTTAATGCGTTGCCGTCGCCGTCCGAGCCCAGTCCCTGGCCGCGCAGCAGATAGGAAAGCGCTTCCTGCTGCGACATTGCCGGGTCGGAGAAGACCTCAACCTTCGGCTCATCCGCCAGCCCGGTCACGCGCAGGCCAGCCGTCACGTCATCCTCTGTGGCTTCAGGATTACGAATCGCCTCGAGGTTGATATAGGGCTGATCCGGCGGGCCGGCGAACTGCAGCTCGCCTTTGCGCACGATAAGATCCTGGCCGTATGCGTGGAAGCGGCCGGACGGAATATTAATCTGACCGTTGAGGCCCAGCCCGGTTTTGTCCTGCACCACTTTCAGGTCGCCGTTGAGCTTCGCCTTCAGGCCAAAGGCCGACAGCCGCACGTCGTTGCCAACGTGGATCACCAGATTGCTGTTGATCGGGATGGCGGCGGTTTTCGGCTGAATCGGCTGCAGATTTTTATCCAGCAGCACCTCGTCCGAGGAGACGCCGGTGGCGCTCTCCGGCACCTCCTGCACGGTGATGCGCGCCCAGGGAATATCGACGCTGCCGTCCAGGTTAAAGGCGGCCGGCGTCGCCTCGAAAACCAGATCCGGCGAGACGTCCATGCGCACCATCGGCGGCACGGTCACGCGCACGCGGCTGCCCTGCGCGGCGATGCGGGCGCGCCAGTTGTCGAGCTGGCTCCAGTCCGCGTTGCCGTTGAGGTTGATATTGCCCTGCGCGGTCTGCACCAGACCGTTGAGCGTCGAGCTCATGCCGTTGAACACCATATTCAGGTTCGCGGCGGTGAGATCGACTGGCATAAAGTTGCCGTCGACATCGACGCCCTGCAGGCCAAGCTGGCCGAAGATCTGCGGCTGCTTCACGCTGCCGCCGAGGCGCAGCGCGCTGTTAAGGTTGCCTTTGATCTTCTCGCCCTGCATCAGCGCCGGATTGAGCATCGCCAGTGAGATATTGCGGATGTTGACGTTGCCGCCCAGCGTACGGCGGTTCTGAGGATCGCCGATCTGCACGTTGCCGTCGAGCTGCCCGTTGTTGGCGATGCGGATTAGCCAGTCGAGATCGGCGCGGCCGTTGCGCAGCGCCGCGTTGAGGTTGAGCGCGCTGAAATCGATGGGCAGCGTATTGCCCTGCACATCCTGCCGCACCTTGACGCCGTTGCCTTTCAGCGAGACGGTGCCGGTCGGCAGCGCGCCGTCCGCCGTCCAGTTGACGCGCGCGTCGCCGCTAAAGACGCCCGCCAGCTGGGTTTCATCCGGCAGGAAGGGTTTGATCATCGCGAGGTCAAAGCGGTTAAGCTGGATATGCGCGTGGCCGCTCGGGCCCGCCTCGACCGGCTCCGGCACGCAGAGCTGCGCGTTAGGGTTCTGCCAGCAGTGCGGCCCGATGGTGGCGGTCTGCTTCGCGTTGAGGTAGTCGATGGCCATCGCGCGGGTCAGCCGCCATTCGCCCACCGGCGTGTCAAAGCGCGTATTGTTCAGCGTACCCTGCCAGCGCTGCTGCTGGCGATCGAAGCTGCCGTTCAGCGCCAGCTGGCCGGAAACCGGCTCGCCCTGCACGTTAAGTTTCAGCTGGTGCGCTTTTTCATTGCCGTCGGCGTTGAGCGTCAGCAGGCCGATCTTGAGCGCGTCCTGCTGCAGTTGCTCAACGCGCAGCTGCAGCTTGCCGGCCACCTGATCGCTGGAGCGTACGTCGCCGTCCAGCGTGACGCGACGGATCTGCAGCTGCTGCCAGCGCAGGCCGGTGGCGTTGAGATCGGCCAGCAGCTGCGGCGCCTGCAGCGTGCCGCGCGCCTTGATGGTGCCTTTGGCGACGCCGCCCAGCCCCGGCAGCGCGTTATCGAGATGGGGCGCGTCGATGGTGGCGTCCAGGTTGAGCGCGTCGCCCAGCGAGCCTTTGATGTCCAGGTTGTTGCGGCCCAGCACGATTTTCACGCCCGGGATATCCCACTGGTTATAGCTGTTGCCTTTCAGCGAGCCTTCCGCGCTGACCGCATTCTGTTTAACGTTGCCCTTCAGCTGCAGCTGCGGCACGCTCATCTGCCAGCTGCCGCCGTAGAGGCTGCCGCGCGTGGCGATTTTGCCGTCCAGCTTCGCCGGCCAGTCAGGATACTGGCGCGCGGTGTCGATGCCGGAGAGCGTCAGCTCGCTGCGCCAGCTGATGGCTTTGCTCCAGTCCACCAGCGCCGTCAGGTCGACGTTGCCCTGCAGCGCGCCGATGCGCAGCTTGTCGAGGTTGAACTGCTCGACGTTGCCTTTGCCGTCCAGCGCCACGGTGGCGGGCGGCACGCTGTCGCCCTTCACCGCCGTGCGCAGCGACATCACATAGTCAGTGGCTTTGCCTTTGAACTGGTAGTCGAGATTGTCCGCCTGGTACTGCACCGCGCCGGTCAGCGGCCAGCGCAGCTGCGGGCTGGTGAGACGCAGCGACAGCGGCAGCCCTGCGACCGCCAGCTGGGTGGCGGCGTCGAGCTGGGCGCGTACCGGACCAGAGAGATTCAGGCCCAACTTCAGCTCGTCGCGCATGGCGCCGCCCAGATCCAGCTTGATCTTCTCGCCTTTCAGCGGATCGACGTTGGCCGTGCCGTTAAGCGTAAAATTCACCGGCCAGTTATCCGCCAGCGTCGCTTCGCCGCTGCCGTTTAGCTGGCCGAGGTTCGAATCGACATCCAGCGTCTGCAGCTGCAGCCGCCGGTCGGCGGTTTTCGCCTTCAGCAGCAGGCGATTCACCGCAATATCGGTATCACCGGTGAGGCGCAGCTGTTCGCCGAGGATCTCCTGCACGTCGATATCGAGCGGCAGACGGAAGTCGGGCAGCTCAGGCAGCAGCGGTTTGGCGAACATCGCCTGCAGCGTTTCGCCCAGCGGCTTCTCATCCGGCTGCGGCTTCTGCACCTTCGGCTGCACCACCTCTTCGCTGGCGACCTGCGCCGCTTTCGGCAGCGCCACCAGCAGGCTCTGAATATGGGTTGGATTAAGCGTCAGCGCGCGATCCTGCCACTGCAGGCCGGTGGTGAAGTCGAGCAGTGAGATCGCGGTGTCGTCGATCTTCACATTGATGTTATGCAGGCCGAGATGACGCAGCGTAATCGGATAAGGCGTGCTGAGATCGCCGCCGCCGCTCTCCTCTTCCGGCGGCGTCGCCTGCGCTGGCGTCATCTTTTTGCTGTCGACCACCACGCTGACATCCTTCAGCGCGATATCGTTGACGCACACCGAGGAGTGCAGCAGGCAGTTAAGATCGACCGCCAGATGAAACGTGCCGGCATCAACGTTGACGCCGGGCATCTCATAACGCAGCCCGCTGATAGTCAGGTTGCGCCAGCCGCCGTCGACCTGCTTGATCGATAAGCCCGGTACCCAGCGCGCCGCGCCGTTCAGCACCAGATGCAGGCCAGGCGTGGTGCCGATTAAAAACGCCACGCCGCCCAGCAGCACCACCAGAAAAATCAGTACGCCGATCAGGACCTTTTTCCACAGCTTCATAGTTCAGGCCCCAGTCCGATATAGAATTGCAAACCATGCTCCTCGCTGTCGCCAATCGGCCGGGCGATATCCAGTTTGATCGGCCCGACCGGCGACGCCCAGCGCACGCCGAAGCCCGCGCCGGTTTTAAAATTGCTCTGTTTGATGTCGTTGACCGCTTCGCCCGAGTCGATAAAGGCCGCGCCCCACCATTTCCCGGTGACGTTGTACTGATACTCCAGCGAGCCAGTGGCGAGCTTCGAGGCGCCGGTCAGCTTGCCGTCGTCGTCGCGCGGGGAAATATCTTTATATTTGTAGCCGCGAATGCTGCGGTCGCCGCCCGCGAAGAAGCGCAGATCCGGCGGCACTTTTTCGAAGTTGTTGGTTTCGATCCAGCCAAGGTTGCCGCGCGCCACAAAGCGGTGTTTATCCGCCAGCGTGCGGATCCAGACGTTCTGCGCCTGCATGATCAGGAAGTCGACGTCCGATCCCCATGTGGTGTCGGAGACGTCGACAGAGTAGCGCTGCGAATCGCCCCACGTCGGCATCAGGCCGCCGCGCGAGCGCGTGCGGTTCAGGCTGACGCCCGGATAGAGCAGCATGGTAGTGTTGGTGACGCTGCCCTGGGTAAAGTGATCGAGGCTCCACTTGAGGTTGACCGCCTTCTGCCAGCCGGTGCTGTTCTCCCAGTAGCGCGACACGCCAAGCGTAGTGGTATCCGCCTTGGTGTCATTCAGATCGGTGCGCTTCAGGCCGCCGGAGAAGATGTAATACTGCTCCAGCGGGCTTTTCAGCAGCGGCACTTTATAGCTCAGGTCGAGCTGCTGTTCGGGCGCGGAGAGATAGGCGCTGGCCGCCATGCTGTGGCCGCTGTCGTTAACCCAGGGCTTTTTCCACGTCGTCTTCAGGCGCGGCCCGACGTCGGTAGAGTAGCCGATGCCGGTTTCGATGGTGTTTTCGGTGCGCGGCGTGACGGCGGCATTGAGCGGCAGCACTTTGGTTTTCCGCCCCTGATCGAATTCCGGTGCGACCACCACCGAGTTAAACCAGCCGGTGGCCGACAGGCGCCGGTTCAGCTCGGCGAGTTCGCGCGAGCTGTAATAGTCGCCTTTTTTAAACGGCACCAGCTTTTCCAGGTACGCCTCGCGGATTTGCGAGCCAGAGAAGCTGACGTCGCCGAAGCGGTAGCGCTGGCCGCTGTCGTAATCGATATCCCAGAAGGCTTCGCGCCGTTCGACGGAGACGCCGAGCTGGCTCTTTTTAAAGTCGCCGTCGAAATAGCCGTTGCGCAGGGCGAGGTTCGAGAAGCCGCTCTTAAATTTGTCATACTCGCCGTGATTGAGCTGCCGCCCTTTTTTCGGCGTGCCCTCTTTCACCCAGGCCTGATAGTCGGGGTCGCGCAGCGCGTCGCCTTCGAGCACGATGGTGCTGCCGGCGATTTTAACCGGCTCGCCGGGTTTAACGTGGGCGATAAGCACCGGCCGTCCACCCTGCGGCGGCGCGGGACGCGCCTCGAAGTCGATATCGGGCTCGTAGTAGCCGAGCGCTTTGAGTCCCTGCTGGATCGCCTCTGAAACGCGCGCGCGAAAACGGCCATCGTTCGACACCTCGTCGGCGCCGATGGTCGAGAGGCGAGCGCGCACGTTCTTGTTAAGGTCCCCGGTTAAGCCTTGCACTTCAAGGCGCACTTTCGCTGCCTCAGCGACCGGCGCGGCGGCCAGCAGGCAGGTCATAAAACAGACGTGAATTCGTGGCACGCGTACTCCTGTTAATCATGCCGACCCCTATTCCGCGGGGCGTAATATATCCCTGGATAAGAACATCGCAGCGGCGCAGTCATCATCATAGCCGTAGAAAGCGGCCTGCGGCTGCGAAAAAACGGTAACAAAGCCAAATAGCGCTCTATTGTCGGCAAATGGCCGGAGCGATACAACCGCTGCGCAACAGTTGCGCGCGCCACTCGGATTAATCTGAGCTCAACGGCGTTGCTGCGAACTCTGGCGGCGTTGAGGGCGCTGCTGCTATAATCAGCGGCGCAGGCTTCGCCTGCTCTATTTCTGCCCCGGCGCTGCTTCGCAGCGTCGATAAGGCGCAGACATTTTTGGCACGGACAGCCCAGACTATGAGGTGAGTACGCTCGGTACGCCCTTCAGGCGCGCTGCCCAGGCCAAAAATGACAAGTGGATAACCCTTTGGAAACCCTATGTTAGATAGCTTGCTTGTCATATTATTGCTGATCGTGATCAGCGCCTTTTTCTCTCTCTCGGAAATCTCGCTGGCGGCCGCCCGCAAGATCAAACTCAAACTGCTGGCCGACGAAGGCAATATTAACGCGCAGCGCGTGCTGAAGATGCAGGAAACCCCTGGCACCTTCTTTACCGTGGTGCAAATCGGCCTGAACGCGGTGGCTATCCTCGGCGGTATCGTCGGCGATGCGGCCTTTTCGCCCGCCTTCAGCAGCCTCTTTAGCCGCTTTATGGAGCCGGCGCTCGCCGACCAGCTCAGCTTTATCTGCTCCTTCATCATCGTCACCAGCTTCTTTATTCTGTTCGCCGATCTGACGCCAAAGCGCGTCGGCATGATCGCGCCGGAAGTGGTGGCGCTGCGCATCATCAACCCGATGCGTTTCTGCCTGCTGGTGTTTAGTCCGCTGGTCTGGCTCTTCAACGGTCTGGCGAACGTCTTCTTTCGCGTCTTTAAGCTGCCGATGGTGCGTAAAGACGATATCACCTCCGACGATATCTACGCGGTGGTGGAAGCGGGCGCGCTGGCGGGCGTGCTGCGTAAGCAGGAGCACGAGCTGATCGAAAACGTGTTTGAGCTGGAGTCGCGCACCGTGCCCTCCTCGATGACCTCGCGCGAAAACGTGGTCTGGTTCGATCTGCGTGAAGATGAAACCACGCTAAAGACCAAAATCGCCGAGCATCCGCACTCGAAGTTCCTGGTGTGCGACGGCGATATCGACCATATTGTCGGCTATGTCGACTCCAAAGAGCTGCTGCTGCGCGTGCTGGGTAACCAGAGCATGGCGCTCAACAGCGGCGTGCAGATCCGCGCCGCGCTGATCGTGCCGGATACGCTGACCCTCTCCGAAGCGCTGGAAAGCTTCAAAACCGCCGGCGAAGACTTCGCGGTGATCATGAACGAATACGCGCTGGTGGTAGGCATTATTACCCTCAACGACGTCATGACCACGCTGATGGGCGATCTGGTGGGCCAGGGGCTGGAAGAGCAGATCGTGGCGCGCGACGAGAACTCCTGGCTGGTAGAGGGCGGTACGCCGATCGACGACGTGATGCGCGTGCTGCATATCGACGAATTCCCGCAGTCGGGCAACTACGAAACCATCGGCGGCTTTATGATGTATATGCTGCGCAAGATCCCGAAGCGCACCGATTTCGTCAAGTTCGCCGGATTTAAGTTCGAAGTGGTGGATATCGACAGTTATCGTATCGATCAGCTGCTGGTAACGCGGATTGACGATCGTCCGCCGGTGCTGAATGTGGCGAAAGCCACGGAAGCTGAAGAGTAGAAAATCAGAGGGCGCCGTCGGCGCCCTTTTTTATCAGTTGAACTCCGCCTGAAGGCGCAGAACCTGACGGTTAATCTCGGACATCACGCTCAGATGCTGAATGTCCTTTACGCGCGGAATCAACACTTTTCCTTTGTCGAATTCGAACGCGCCAACGTCCTTGATATACATCCGTCCTTTGAACAGCGTTTTTACGTATTTCGCTATTTGCAGTGGATTATAGCGTTGGAAGATCTTCATGCTGTCTAACTCCTGTACATTTATAAATACGCTTCGCCGTTGCCAAGTTCGGTACGAGCCCATGAAGCGCAAAGTGCCGGTAAACTATAGAACACACCACGATGGTATTGTTCCGAAAACTGAACTTTTTTACTGAATTGACACATCATTACAGAATAGTCTGTTATGTCGCTTTACCAACACAGTATAAATCCAAACTTGTTAAGAGATTGTGGCATACATAGCAAACCTGAAACCTTAACAAGACAGGCGCATCATCCCCGCTTACTATTGCAGAAAAATGACCAACTGGTCCGATCACCGAGGAGACTGATAATGCGACTCGCCTGCACTCTGTTGGCGCTGGTTCTTTTGCCCGGCGCCGTTTTCGCTCACAGCCTGAAGCCAGACCAGCGCGTGCCCGCGGTTGGCGTTGAGGATAAAGGGGAGCTGCTCTATCAACAGGATGATTTCCGCTATCAGCGCTGGAACAGCGCGCAGCTCGCCGGCAAGGTGCGCGTGATTCAGCACATCGCCGGACGCTCCTCCGCGAAAGAGAAGAACGCCGCCGTGATTGAGGCGATTAAAGCGGCGGCCTTTCCGCACGATCGCTACCAGACCACCACCATCGTCAATACCGACGACGCCATTCCCGGCACCGGGATGTTTGTGCGCAGCAGTATTGAGAGCAATAAAAAGCAGTACCCCTGGTCGCAGTTTATCGTCGACAGCAAAGGCAATGTAAAGCACGCCTGGCAGCTGGCGGACGCTGGCTCGACGATTGTGGTGCTGGATAAGAGCGGCCGCGTGCGCTTCGTTAAAGACGGCGCGCTGACGCAGGAGGAAGTGATGCAGGTAATTAGCCTGGTCAGGACGCTGCTGAAATCCTGAAAAAAGGGAGGCGGTGGCCTCCCTTCTTGATCAGAACAGCGAGACGCGGAAGCCCGGATTAAGGAAGGATTCACGCGGCGCGTAATCCAGCGTCTTGCCTGTCCAGTCGTGAACGTGCGCGCCGGCCGCCACGGCGACGGCATGCCCCGCGCCGGTATCCCAGATGTTGGTCGGCCCAAAGCGCGGATAGAGCTGCGCTTTGCCCTCCGCCACCAGACAGAACTTCAGCGAAGAGCCGATGGCGACGGTTTGATGCTCGCCCAGCTGTTTGAGGTACTCTTTCAGCTCCTCGTCGGCGTGGGAACGGCTCACCACCACCAGCGGCGGTCGCGCCTCCTGCACGTGGATCTGCGTCTTGTTGCCGCCCTCTTCTTTCCAGGCTTTGCCTTCCGCCGCAGCGTAAAGCACGCCAAGCGCGGGCGCATAGACCACGCCCAGCACCGGCTTGCCCTGATCGATCAGCGCGATATTGACGGTGAACTCGCCGTTACGCTTGATAAACTCTTTGGTGCCGTCGAGCGGATCGACCAGCCAGTAGCGCTGCCACTGCTGGCGCTCGCTCCATGAGGGGGGATCTTCCTCCGACAGCACCGGCACTTCCGGCGTCAGCTGTTTAAGCCCCTGCAGAATAATATCGTGCGCGGCAATATCCGCAGCGGTCACCGGGGAGTCGTCGGATTTGCGGGAAACGTCTACCGGCGTTTCCTTTTCATAAATCAGCATGATCGCGTTGCCCGCTTCGCGCGCCAGCTGGCAAATTTGCTCTAACATTTTTCACCTCCTTTTCGGTGGCAGCCGCACGACGTTATCGTGCGCTACTTCGGTTAAATTTTAGCAGCTACTGCGCTTCCGCCCGGCCTTCCAGGCGCTAAAGTATCAATATTTTAACAATATCAATACCATAGATTGCGGCCCACCGCTATGCCGCGCGCTTTTCAGCTTTTTTAACGCGCAAAACGTTAAACCCATCACGTAATCCTCTGACACATCATCATTCTTTTACATTAATTTGAGAGACTTAACCTTTTGCAGCAGGAGCACGCATGTTTAAACCGACTATGACCCTTCTGGCGCTGAGTCTCTCAGTGAGTTTGCACGCCGCCACCGTTGATCTACGTTTGCTGGAAACCACCGATCTGCACAGCAACATGATGGATTTCGACTACTACAAAGATACCCCGACCGAAAAGTTCGGGCTGGTGCGCACCGCGTCGCTGATCCATGCCGCGCGCCAGGAGGTGAAGAACAGCGTGCTGGTGGATAACGGGGATATTATTCAGGGCAGCCCGCTCGGCGACTATATGGCGGCGAAAGGCCTGCAGCAGGGCGAGATCCATCCGGTCTACAAGGCGATGAACACGCTGGACTACAGCGTCGGCAACCTCGGCAATCATGAATTCAATTACGGCCTGCCCTACCTGCGCAAGGCGCTGGCGGGCGCGCGTTTTCCCTATGTGAACGCCAATATCATCGATCTTCAGACCAACCGGCCGATGTTTACGCCCTGGCTAATTAAGACGGTTGAAGTGACGGATCGCGACGGCAAGCCGCAGCAGCTGAAAATCGGTTTTATCGGCTTTGCGCCGCCGCAGATTATGGTGTGGGACAAAGCCAACCTGCAAGGCAAAGTGCGCGTCGAGGACATCACCGAAACCGCGCGTCGCTATGTGCCGCAGATGCGCGCCCAGGGGGCGGATCTGGTGGTGGCGATCCCCCACTCCGGCCTCAGCAGCGAGCCTTACCATGCAATGGCGGAGAACTCGGTTTACTACCTCAGTCAGGTTGAAGGTATCGACGCGATTCTCTTTGGCCATGCGCACGCCGTCTTTCCCGGCAAGGAGTTCGCCGCCATCAAAGGGGCTGATATCGAAAAAGGCACGCTGAACGGCGTTGCGGCGGTAATGCCCGGTATGTGGGGCGATCATCTCGGCGTGGTGGATCTGGTGCTGACCAATGAAGCTGGCCGCTGGCAGGTCAGCGATCGCAAAGCGGCAGCGCGGCCGATCTACGATGCGGCGCAGAAAAAGTCGCTGGCGGCAGAGGATCCGGCGCTGGTGAAGGTGCTGGCGGACGATCACCGCGCCACGCGCGAGTTTGTGGCGAAGCCGATCGGCAAGTCGACGGACGTGATGTACAGCTATCTTTCGCTGGTGCAGGATGATCCCACCGTGCAGATCGTCAATAACGCGCAGCGCGCCTACGTAGAGCATTTTATTCAGGGCGACCCTGATCTGGGCCATTTGCCGGTGCTCTCTGCCGCCGCGCCCTTTAAGGCGGGCGGGCGCAAGAACGATCCGGCCAGCTATACCGAAGTGGAGAAAGGCGATCTCACCTTCCGCAACGCCGCCGATCTCTATCTCTATCCCAACACGCTGGTGGTGATGAAGGTCAGCGGCGCGCAGGTGAAAGAGTGGCTGGAGTGCGCCGCAGGCCAGTTCAACCAGATCGATCCGCAGCGCCGCGATCCTCAGTCGCTGATCAACTGGGATTTCCGCACCTACAATTTCGACGTGATCGACGGCGTTAACTACCAGATCGACGTTACCCAACCGGCCCGCTACGATGGCGAATGTCAGCTGATCCATCCAGACGCTTCGCGTATTAAGAATCTGAGCTGGCAGGGCAAGCCGATCGATCCGCACGCCACCTTCCTGGTCGCCACCAATAACTACCGCGCCTACGGTGGCAAGTTCGTCGGCACTGGCGATCGCTTTATCGCCTTCGCCTCGCCCGATGAGAACCGTGCGGTGGTCGCGGCCTATATCAGCGCCGAGACCAAAAAACAGGGCGAAGTGCGTCCGCAGGCGGACAATAACTGGCGGCTGGCGCCGATAGAGAGCAGCGTTCCGCTCGATATTCGCTTCGAAACCGCGCCGGGCGAGAAGGCGACCGCCTTTATTCGCAGCCATGCGCGCTATCCGATGCAGCCGCAGGGCAGCGACGAGATCGGCTTTGCGCTGTGGAAAGTCGACTTACAGCAGAAATAAGCGCGTAAAAAAGCCAGCCCGCGGGCTGGCTTTTGCATGCTGAAAAGCTTTGAAGCTTAAAGAATTTCCAGCAGCTCGACTTCGAAGATCAGGGTGCTGAACGGCGGAATGGATGCGCCTGCGCCGCGCTCGCCGTAGGCGAGGTTGTGCGGGATGGTCAGCTCCCATTTCGAGCCGACCGGCATCAGGGTCAGCGCTTCAATCCAGCCTGCGATTACGCCGGTCACCGGGAATTCCGCCGGTTCGCCGCGCGCGACAGAGCTGTCGAATACCGTGCCGTCGATCAGCTTACCGGTATAGTGCACGCGCACGCGATCCTGACGTGACGGGATCGGACCGTCGCCCTGCTTGATCACGCTGAACTGCAGGCCCGACTCGGTGCTGTTGACGCCTTCACGCTGCGCGTTTTCCGCCAGGAAGGTCTGGCCTTCGGCAGCCATCGCCTCTACGCGCTCGCGGCGTACGCCTTCCGCGCGCTCATGCACTTCACGCAGCGCGCGATGCACGACGTCGACCGGCACGGCCGGCGAATTCCCTTCCAGCGCGTCGCGCAGGCCCGCGAGCAGCGCTTCCGGCTGAAGTCCCTGCAGACCGGACTCGAGCAGCTGCTGGCCAACCTGTAAACCAATTCCGTAACTTGCTTGTGATTCGACGCTGTCGAATGAAGGGGTCGTCATCTTGATACCTGTCTCTTTCGCTAATTTGAACCGGCAGCATAGCAGCGCGGGCCGCTGGCGTAAAATCCCGTGCCGTGCAGGTGACTTTTGGCGGTGAAACAGAAACAATACGCAGGTCATATTTCTTAAGGCTGGCAGGCACGTCGCGCCCGTATTGCCCATACTATAACTCTGGACGAGGGCAACCTCGGCAGCGTACTGAAAGAAGAGAAGATACATGGGTCAAATCGCCCCACAACGCCGCAGGACGCGCGCGCCACGCACTTTGCGCACATTGCGCCAACGCTTCGCCTGGCGGCCTGCTAAACCGTCGCGCGCCGCTGGCGATGAGGAGGATTCACGAATGGCTTCAGAGGCGCCTTCCCGCTTGCCTGCCTGGCTCAGCACGGTCTGGCACTATACGGATACTATCCGCTGGATGTCCCCGCTGCCGCCCGCGCACCGGCGTGGCATCGTTATCGCCCTGCTGGTGATGCTGCTGGCGTTTTTGTGGCCCTCTGGCTCGCCGCAGTATCCTGTCGAGCGTCCGCAGACGGCGGGCGGCGAAAAAGAGGTGCCGATGCAGGCGGAGATCTACGACCAGAAAGCGCCGCAGCAAAACGCGCAGCCGCCGAAGGCAGATTCTCAGGGCGAGTGGCGCAACTATACCATCGCCTCAGGCCAGACCCTGGCGCAGCTGTTTCGCGACAATAATCTGCCGGTGGGCGACGTATTCGCCATGGCGCGCGTCGAGGGCAGCGATCAGCCGCTGAGCGCGCTGCAGAGCGGGCAGCAGGTGAAGATCCGACAGAATGCGCAGGGCGTGGTGACGGGACTGACCGTGGACGGGGCCAGCGGGCCGGTGCTCTTTACGCGTCAGCCGGATGGCAGCTTTATCCGCGCGCAGTAGCCGTACGGCAAAAACAAAAAAGCCGGCGCAAGGCCGGCTTTTTCGCATTACCGAGTAAACTTACTCAGCAACTACATTCACAACCAGTTTAGCGAAAACTTCGCTGTGAACCTGGAAGTCAACTTCATGCTCACCGGTGGTGCGCAGAACGCCGTTCGGCAGACGAACTTCGCTCTTAGCCACTTCAACGCCAGCCGCAGTTACAGCGTCAGCGATGTCGCGAGTACCGATTGAACCGAACAGTTTACCTTCGTCGCCTGATTTAGAGGCGATGGTCACTGAACCCAGTGCATTGATTTTCTCAGCGCGTGCGTTGGCAGCAGCCAGAACGTCAGCCAGTTTGGCTTCCAGTTCAGCGCGGCGAGCTTCGAAATATTCAACGTTTTTCTTGGTAGCCGGGACAGCTTTGCCCTGCGGTACCAGGAAGTTGCGCGCGTAGCCCGCTTTAACGTTGACCTGATCACCCAGGCTGCCCAGGTTTGCTACTTTATCAAGCAGAATAACTTGCATTACCTTATCCTCTTAAA